>Ga0302321_100000013_pt1 | contig 204363 bp, 177 predicted proteins | sample Fen_T0_1_FD_202505 | JGI IMG/M metagenome (GOLD analysis project Ga0302321, IMG submission 202505) | Peat permafrost microbial communities from Stordalen Mire near Abisko, Sweden - Fen_T0_1 | ecosystem: Environmental > Terrestrial > Soil > Wetlands > Permafrost | place: Sweden: Abisko...
CTCGCGATTTCCAAATCGCGCTTTGATATAATCATCGCGATTTGGAAATCGCGAGACCCAACAATAAATTTTAGAACTACAACTGCCTTATTCGTTTTATTTATATCTTTGCATAAAATCTCAATATCAAATTATGACTGACCAAATTAAATTATCTGTAAAAGACTTTAGAGCTATAAAACGGGCTGACATAAAGTTGAATGGAATTACTGTTGTTTCGGGTGTAAACGGCTGTGGTAAAAGTACGTTGTCAAAATTTGTTTATCATATGTTTAAATTTGCCAATGAATATGATGATATTGTGTTGGAGCATTTAAGAGTGTCTCTATATGATATTTTCAGATTTTTATCTATTATAGAGAGAGAGAGCTTAATACAAGGAATTAATTCTCATACATTCTTGGATTATAAAAATAATCGAGATTATCTAATCTCAGATTATTTGGTTGAGAAAAGAGAAGAACTCATTCTTCATATAGAATTGGCCGTAAGTAAATTTACGGATAAATATACGGAAAATCAATCTGATGATAGGAGTGCTGTTACTCGTCTTATAAACGTACTTCAGAACACATTAAATGTGTCTCGTAGCTCTACCATGATTGATGACTTTGATGTATTGATAAATCAGCTATATATCCAAATCAATAAATTATTTTATGATGCATTAGAAGGTGTTAGTGTTAGGCCAAAAAGTTTGATTTTAGATGAATTTGACAGTGTCTTTTATGACTTTGTTACACCTGATAAATTCAACATTTCTGAATATGGAGTCCCAATTATTTCTAGCACGTCTAATACAATTCAGATTGCTCATTCAGTACAAAATATTGCTTATATAGATACCCCAATGTTACTTGGACTTAAATTGTCTGATGTTGTAAAGCACTGGGATGATTTAAATGGCTTTTTGAAATACAAAAACCATAAAAAGATACAATTTGGTAATCTGGGAATAAATAATATAATTCAAAATGAAATTGTAGGTGGAGAAACTGATTTTGAAGAAGAAACAGGTCTTGTTTCTTTAGATAACTTTTTGTTTAAAAGAAATGATGGTTCAGTTTTCAATCTCCTCGAATGTGCCACTGGTGTGAAATCTTTTTCAATTCTTCAATTACTACTTAAGAATGGATTTTTGACAAAAAACACCTTGTTGATTATTGATGAGCCTGAAGCACATCTTCATCCACAATGGATAGTTGAATATGCAAGAATGATTGTGCTATTGAATAAAGAGGTTGGGGTGAAATTCTTTATTGCCAGTCATAGCCCGGATATGGTGAGTGCTATTAAATACATTAGTGAAAAAGAGCAAACAACTCAGAATCTTGAGTATTATTTGGCAGAACAAACTGAAGATAATCCATATCTTTTCAACTACAAATCATTGGGAACGAATATTGACCCTATTTTTGAATCTTTCAATATTGCGTTAGATAGAATTAATCAGTACGGCATATCAAATGAATCCAATGACTTATTCTGAAGAACATACACTTAGTTGTCCTCTACACGCAAGATATAAGAAGTTGGTTAGTGCTATCTTGATAAATGAAGGAGCCCACAAAACGCCTTTTACTTCTGAACAAGGAATTGATTTGGATCAATATGAAGTAGAAATAAATAGGAGTGGCAACCGAGATAATACTGTGGATTTTTGCATTGGATTAACGACGAGAGAACTGTTGTTGGTTGAGGCAAAGTTGAATGTAGCTAAACCACAGAATATTGGAAAAGCACATTTGGAAAATAAGATTCGTCACTCTGTTGAGCTTTTGCGAGAGCTTGACTTAACTGTAGCAAAACAAAAAGTTCTTCTCTTTGATAAATCTGTGGTGAATGTTGCTAAACGTCATATAATTACCACGCTTTTTAGGAATAATCCAAATGCAACTGCTAATCTATTGGTTTATACTGTTCAGGAATTTAAAGAAAACTGCTTCTAATTTCCTCTCCGTCCATTTCAAAACTCATCGGAGACCGTTTTAAAAACCGACTCCTACGGTTTTAAAACTCATCGGAGACCAGTTGCTCAACTCATCGGAGAGTAATTTAAAAACACTCTCCTATCGTTTTTAAAACGGTAGGAGAGTGTTTTTTTTCTCGTCGATAACGAGTTGCCTACTCGATAAAAAAAGAACCGAAAGCAGTATGCGACCCCTTGCATTTACACATACTACTTTCGGGTTTCGGTATTCTATTGCTTTCTTATAATTTTTCGTACTTAATGTTGTTCAACATTTCGCGTACATCACTACCGGGACGGTAAGTAACTTTTACGTCGGTAATCATTGTCTGATTAAATTTTTCTTCAGTTTCAGCACCTTCGCTTTTTACATTGATTTGAAAGGTGCCAAAATCGCCAAAGCGTACAATTTCTCCACTTTTCAAGTGTCGGTTCAGAATTTTAGTCAAGTCGTTCAATACAGCCAACACATCGGTATCGCTTACCGTGGTTGAGTTTTCCGCTATTTCGCGACTAATTTGCTTTAAAGTAATATCCCCTGTACTTTTCGTTTGAGCATAAAACTTTTTGGGTGCATCTGGGTTTCCGGGATTCCCTTTTAATGCTAGTACATACTTTACTGACATAATTTTTTTATTTAAAGTTTATATTAATGTTGCTCAACAGGCGATTCGGTTTTGTCACTTGCTGAGTGCAATGGGTCATTTGATGAAAACTTAAATGTTGATTCAGTATGCTGATAAATGTATAGGTAATCGAAGAGGATGATTAACTAAATGGAGTGGCAAATTTACATTGTTTTATTCTAATATCCAATAGCAATTTAAAATAAAATGATTTGTTTTTGGACTGTTTCTTCTTTGTAGTAGGTTGCTGTGTAGTGTGTTGGCTGCCGAAAGTGCCGTAAATAAAGAGTTTTTGTGAAAAATAGGGTGGTAGTGAAGAAGTGGTGATAGATCAAAAGATTAACTGTCTGGGAAGGATAGTTGTTACTGATTACTTTATTGTTTCCAATGCTCTGAGAAACTCTTTCCCAGTTTTGTAAGTGGTTTTTCGCAGAATTCTATGAAAAGCCACGCGTAGACAGTTCGGTGTTTTTCCGGTAAGATGTGCCACGTTGTCTATCGACATTTTCAGGGAAAAATATCCACAAAGCACAATCTCGCTGTTGGATAATTGAGGAAATGTTTGGGTAAGAAGGCTAATTCGGTCTTCACCAACTACTTTTACCTGATCGTTTCGGGTTGGTTTGTTTTTGGTTACTTCGTCCAGTATGTTCGAAATAATTATTTGTTCTAATGCCTCTTTTCCCGGTTTGTTCAGATAGGGTTTGAGGCGAAGAGCTTCGCGTTTATAGGCTTGCGAGAGTTCGTTTAGAATGTCCTGACTGTGCAGAAAAGTCTCCTTGAATTGAATAAGTATCCAGTTGGGATGATCGGGGAATGTGCAGGCGTTCATGTCGACACTTGCGATGGTTTTGTCAAAGCGACGAAGCAAAATTTCTTTGTCGGTGATTGTTTTGTTCTTTTTTATAGTGTCTATCAATTCGTTGGCGCGATGATAGTCTATTATCATGTTTTTTAGGTTCTGCTTGTCGAAGATGAAGTCTTCTTGAGTAGAAGCTTTGAAAAAACGAATAGCTTGTTCATTTACCTCAACAATAATCCCGTTTTTATCAATAATCAGCGCACAGGTTGGCATCCATTGAAAGATGGATGATAATGATTCCGGTTGATTTTTATTGTTTAGGGAGTCTGAAACCATATGAGCTATAGTCTGTGTAAATGATTATTCAGCACATTCTTTTGGTAGAAATTAAACGGAGTGCAACGTTCTGTTACACTCCGTTAAATATATCAAATTCTATTTCTTAGAATCCACGGATAGCTTCGATACCCGGAAGAACTTTACCTTCCATGTATTCCAGCATAGCACCACCACCTGTCGAAACGTAGCTAACTTTGTCAGCCAAATTGTTTTTGTTGATAGCTGCTACTGAGTCACCACCACCAATTAATGAGAATGCTCCGTTAGCAGTTGCGGTTGCTACGGCATGAGCGATAGCAGTTGTTCCTTTAGCGAATTTTTCCATTTCAAAAACGCCCATTGGACCATTCCAAAGCACTGTTTTTGAGTTGGCAATTACTTCGCTGAAAGTTGCAATAGTTTCATCAGCAATATCCAATCCCATCCATCCGGCAGGAGTCTCGTCGGTTTTTGAAATGCAAGTTGCTGCGTCAGCTGCAAATTTATCGGCATTTACAGCATCAGTAGGAATATAAACGTTTACACCTTTTGCTTTTGCTTTGTTCAAAATTTCAAGTGCAAGATCAAGTTTGTCTACTTCGCAAAGTGAGTTGCCTATTTCTCCGCCTTGAGCTTTGATGAAAGTATAGGTCATACCACCACCAATGATAAGGTTTTGAACACGGTCAAGCAAGTTTTCGATAATCATGATCTTATCAGAAACTTTAGCGCCACCCATGATAGCAGTAAAAGGAGCCTTAGCTTCTTTCAATACTTTGTCCATTGCAATTAATTCGCTGTTAATCAAGAAACCGAACATTTTGTTTTCAGTAGAAAAATATTCAGCAATAACGGCTGTAGAAGCGTGTGCGCGGTGAGCTGTTCCGAATGCATCGTTTACATAAACATCAGCGTAACCGGCCAATTTCTTAGCAAATTCTTTTTGTTTTACTTTCAATGCTTTTTTAGCTTCTTTCTTTTCTTCTTCAGTAGCAAATTCGCCACGAGGTTTACCTTCTTCTTCTTCGTAGAAACGTAGGTTTTCCAGCAAAAGAACTTCGCCTGCTTTCAATGCTGCAGCTTGAGCATCAGCATTACCACAATCTTCGGCAAATTGAATTTTCATTCCCAAACGGTCTTCAACAGCTGAGATGATTTGTTTCAACGAGAATTTAGGATCTGGATTTTGTTTTGGACGACCCATGTGCGACATCAAAATTACTGAACCGCCATCCGCAAGAATTTTCTTAATGGTTAGCAATGCTCCACGAATACGGGTATCGTCGGTAACGGCACCAGTTTCTTTGTTCAAAGGAACATTAAAGTCCACACGAACGATTGCCTTCTTTCCGGCAAAATCAAATTTGTCAATTGTTTGCATGTTGTTATATTATTGAAGTTAGATATTCTGAAGTGACAATTCGCTAAAAAATGATAAAAGTCTAATCAATAAAAGCTTTGGTGCTTTTTAAGTTCAAAAAGAAGACCGAACTTTCGTTCATTTTTCCGACCACAAAGGTACAAAAAAACTTATATAAACAGACAGCTTTTTTCGCCTACATCTTTAATCTACAAAACAGGTTTTTTATTTATAAAATTATTAAAGAAATTTTTCTCTAATCAATATATATATGTATCTTTGCCTTGGAATTTTAGAAAAAGATAATTCGAACTTTAAAAATAAATTATTATTATGTCAAAAGTAACCGTAGTAGGTGCCGGAAATGTAGGTGCCACATGTGCAAATGTTTTGTTATTCAATGAGGTAGCTGATCAGGTAGTTATGCTCGATGTAAAAGAAGGTATTGCTGAAGGTAAAGCCTTGGATATGCTTCAAACTGCATCTTTGTTAGGTTTCGATTCTACAATTGTTGGTTGTACTAACGATTATGCTCAAACTGCAAATTCTGATGTTGTGGTTATCACTTCAGGTATTCCTCGTAAACCAGGTATGACCCGCGAAGAGTTGATTGGCGTAAATGCAGGTATTGTAAAAAGTGTTGCCGGAAATATTCTAAAATATTCTCCAAATGCAATTATCGTAGTGGTAAGTAACCCTATGGATACAATGACATATTTGGCATATAAATCATTAGGCCTTCCAAAAAACAAAGTAATTGGTATGGGTGGAACATTAGATAGCTCACGTTTCAAATGCTATTTAAGCAAAGCATTGAACGCTAACCCAACTGAAGTTGAAGGTTTGGTTATCGGTGGTCACGGTGATACTACTATGATTCCTTTAACTCGTTTTGCTTCTTATAAAGGTCGTCCAGTAGCTGATGTACTTGATAAAGCTACTTTGGACAAAGTTGTTGCTGACACCATGGTTGGTGGTGCTACTTTGACAGGTTTATTAGGTACTTCTGCATGGTATGCTCCGGGCGCTGCTGCTGCATACTTAGTAGAATCAATTATTCATGATCAAAAGAAAATTATTCCTTGCTGTACTTATCTTGAAGGCGAATATGGTCAAAGCGATATCTGTATCGGTGTGCCTGTAGTGATTGGAAAAGATGGCATCGAAGAAATTGTAGATTACAAACTGAATGCTGAAGAAGCTGCATTATTTGCAAAAAGTGCTGCTGCAGTGCGTGCTACAAACGATGTGTTGAAAGAAATCAATGTATTGTAATTATTGAATTTTCTACTTCTTATAAATAAAGGGTCGTGGTAATTAATTTATCGCGACCTTTTTTAATTGTATTTGTCATTTTGATTGAAGGTGTTTTTAATGTCGATGATTATCTGCCTCTTTAGGGCACGCAATTTTGGATACAAGACAATGTTTGGTTAATATAACATTGTTTTTGTTGTATTTTTTGACTAAATAACATACTTTAACGCATATGGTAATGTAATCTATTTACCTTTGTACTCATTTCATATAAAAAATCCAAAGCCATGTTTACATCATTGCAATCTCACGAATATTTACGCAAACATTCTATCAAGCCTTCAGTTCAACGGACAGCAGTTATGGATTATTTGATGAATAACAGAACGCATCCTACCATTGATGAAATTTATCTGGCTCTAAGTCCGTCAATGCCCACTTTGTCTAAAACTACAGTTTATAATACACTGGATATTTTTGTTGAGAAAGGTGCAGTTCGGGCTTTAGTTATCGATGAAAAAAATGCTCGCTATGATGTGGATATTTCTGAACATGCCCATTTTATTTGTAGAGGTTGTGGTAAAGTGCACGATATTTTTGATTTGAAACCGAGTTTGTTTCATATACCGAGCACTACTCCTTTCAAGATCGATGCCGTGGAAATTTCGTACATGGGTTTTTGTGATAAATGTAAAGGAAATTGATTTTTAAGAAGATATTTAGAAGCACACTATTTTAGTGTGCTTTTTTTATGCATTTATTTTTAATATCTTTGAAACATATAACTGTGTTTTACGAAGCCTAAATATGTATATTATTTTAATCAGCATTTTATTTTGTGTGTTGTATACTGCTATGGTACTTGTTTTCGTAGTGGGATGGAGGAGAGTCCCGCTATTTGAACCCGTTGAAAATGTAAATTTGCATTCAGGCTTATCTGTTTCTGTGGTGATAGCATGCAAAGATGAGGAAACAAACCTGCCAAAACTTCTCTCATGCCTGCAAATTCAGAGCTATCCATATTTTGAATTGATTTTGGTGAATGACCATTCCTCGGATGCAACTCTGTCTATTATGGGAGCTGCTAATGAATTGTTTAAAAATATAAAGGTTATTGATGCTGAGTTGTGTGGTAAGAAAAATGCATTGAAAGAAGGAATAATGGCTGCTTCCGGAAATTTAATCATTACTACCGATGCAGATTGCACACCCGGTCCCAATTGGCTTAAAGCGATTTGCTTTTTCCAACAAACTTGTCCCTGCGATTTGATTATTTGCCCTGTACAAATAACAGATAAAAAATCGCTTTTTGCTAGATTACAGGCTTTAGAGTTCAAAACATTGATTGCTTCAGGCGCTGGAGCAGCCGGAGTAGGTATGCCTATTTTGTGTAACGGAGCTAATTTGGCCTTTACTAAAGAGGCATGGATGCAAAGCAGACTCGATTTGGTTGATGAACACATGTCAGGGGATGATATTTTCCTGCTACAAAGTATTAAAAAACGAGGTGGGATAATTCGCTTTTTGAAATCAGAGTCAGCAGTTGTGTTTACTGAGTCTGCAAAAACCTTGGCTGCCTTTTTTAAACAGCGAAGAAGGTGGGCTTCCAAATCGCCTGCATATACTGATATGCAATTAATTTTTACAGCATGTGCAGTCTTTTGCATTTCACTTTGGCTGCTAATTCTAATATTTTCTTCACTTATCTATCCCTCTCTTCTACTGATATTTTTCCTCACTTTTGGAATGAAATATTTTGCTGATATTATTTTCTTATATTTCATTCGTCACTTTTTTAAGATCAAACATTTATGGTTTAATTCTTTCCTTCTTTCCCTCATCTATCCATTTTACATCGTTTCGGTTGCTATTACTGCACTTATGTTTAAAAATAAGTATTGGAAGTGAATGAATTTTTGTTTCTCTTGTTCTTTTTGCAGGCATTTTATAATTTGATTATTTAAGCCAATTATCATTGTTTTTAGTTTATAAATAGTGGTTTCTGCACATTTTTTGTCAAAAAATCCACATGTGTTTTAAAATTTGTTGCATATCTTTACGGAGTTAAATTCTGAGATAAGTTCGAAGAAATACAAACCCTTAAAACTATATTACAAATGAAGAAAGACAAATCACTATTAAGACGTGTGATGTTTCTTGTCATTGCCATTTCTCTGCATGGGATACTTATGGCACAAACAAAGACTATCACAGGTGTAGTAAAAGACGCCTCAGGCGAAGTAATTATTGGAGCAACTGTTGTTGTAAAAGGTACAACAGTAGGAACAGTAACAAAATTAGATGGAACTTTCAGCATTCAAGCCCCTGCAGATGCCAAAAGTTTAGTATTTACTTATGTCGGTATGCAAAGACAGGAAGTTGCGATTGTAGGCAACGTAATCAAGGTAATCATGACTGATGAATCGAAAGGTCTCGATGAATTAGTTGTTGTCGGTTATGGAACTGTAAAAAGACGCGACTTGACAGGTTCAGTAGCATCTGTTAAATCAGGTGAAATAATGAAAACATCTTCCAGTAACGCAATGCAGTCTATGCAGGGGAAGGTTTCTGGTTTGGATATTCAGCAGACGAGTGGAGAAGCTGGTGCGGGCTTGAATCTAACTCTTCGCGGGAATAGGTCTATTCGGGCATCAAACGATCCACTTATTTTAGTCGATGGAGTTGAGTATGGAAAAACACTCGATTTGAATCCTTCGGATATTGAATCGATGGATGTGCTTAAAGATGCTTCTTCAACTGCTATTTATGGTACTAAAGGTGCTAATGGCGTTATTCTTATCACTACTAAAAGAGGAAAATCAGGTGCTACGAAAGTGAGCTTGAGTTCTTATTTGTCAGTAAACTCTCCAACTAATGTTCCTCAGGTAATGTATGGTGATAAAGAAGTTCAGCGTTGGATTGATAAAGCAAATTATACAGCTGACAAAACCTCAGGTAATTGGGGAACAAGCAACAAAACGCCAGAGGATGTGTTGACCTTTAAGCTTGAAGATCTTACTGAAATTAGCATTTATAATGATAAATCTTATACTAATTGGTTGGATATGTTGCTACAAAACGGCACAACCAAAAATGTAGAGGCTGCTGTGTCAGGAGGAAATCAGAATACAAATTTCAATATATCACTTGGTGGTATGTTTGAAGAGGGATTAATGAAAAACGACAAACAAGATCGTTATAATTTGAAAACCAGCATTGATCACAGAATAAGTAAGGTGTTTAAAGTTGGAAGTAGTGTTTTATTTACCTATAAAAATAGAGATGCTCGTAATTCGAGTGTTTTTGGTCAGGCTTTGAAGATGACCAGTATGACCCACCCCTATAGAGCCGATGGCACTATATATGAAACTCCAAATCCCAGATATGTTGCTCACAGTAATCCGCTGTTAGACGAGGTAGATGGTGCATTTAAAAATAATATTCAAACAACCCGCTTTTTTGGTAATGGATATGTTGAGATCAATCCTATTAAAAATATGGTATTTAAGTCTGTATTTGGACTTGATCGTTCGAATACACGTACCGGTTTATATCAGGATTTCCAAAGTGTCGCCCGCTATCAGTCACCAGCTACAGGTAATATCTCATTGCAATATGAAAATAAAACAAGTTATACATGGGAGAACACCTTATCATACAATAGCAATTTTGGAGGTTCAAAACATGATCTAACAGGTTTGTTAGGCCATAGTATGAATCAAAGTGCCTATGAAATGACCAAAACCTACGGAGAGTGTGGTAAAGAGCATTATTATACGAGTTCATTTTATGATTTGACTAAAATAACTACTCCAACTGTAGCTTCAACCTATATAAAACAATCCATGTTGTCATATTTTGGACGGTTAAATTACAAGTTTAATGAAAAGTATCTATTAACAGCTTCTCTTCGTGCTGATGGATCTTCAACTTTGGCCAAAGGTCATAAATGGGGCTATTTCCCATCTACAGCGGTGGCTTGGAGAATGAATGAAGAATCGTTCTTGAAAAATGTAAGTTGGCTTGATAATCTAAAATTGCGTGCGTCATGGGGTGTTGCCGGAAACGCGGCGGTAACTCCATATCAAACTGTGTCAACTTTGAGTGGTTCTCCAGTTTATTATTTTATAGGTAATGCAAATATTCCCGGAAACCTTCCAAGTTCATTAGGTAATAGTGATTTAAAATGGGAAACAACCGCTGCGACAGATTTTGCAGTTGATTTTAGTATATTGAAAGATCGTATTTCAGGAAGTGTTGATTTTTATATTTCTCGCACCAGCGATTTGTTATATCCAAAAGCTGCACCGGCTTCATCGGTCTATACAAGTGTTATTTCAAATATCGGCAATACAAAAGGGCATGGAATTGAAGTATCTTTGAATACATTAGTGTTCAAAAATAAAGATTTTGCTTGGGATATAAACTGGACTTATTCATCTTCGAAGGATGAAATTGTATCGTTGTCGGATGGTGTTACCCGTAATTTATTAGGTAATGAAGGTCAAATTGTTGGGCAGCCTGTACTGATATACTATGACTACAAGTCGTCAGGTTGTTGGGGAGTAGGTGAATTTGCACAATATAAAACGGATTGGGAGGCCAGAACAGGTAAAACTGTTGGTTATGAAGCTGGTTATGGTGCACCAGGTACGTTAAAAATTGTTGATTCGAACGATGATGGTAAAATAACCGTTGACGACAAACAAGTTTATAACCGCACACCTAAGTATAGCTTTGGTATGAATAACTCTATATCATACAAAAATTTCACCTTGTCTGTTTTTGCGTATGCACGTTTGGGGGCTTATATCTCTTACGATTATAATACTCAGTTAACTTATGAAGACTCAAACTGGGCAGATCTCAACTACTGGACGCCTACCAATACAGCAGGGATATTTCCAAGTCCGGGAGCTGATAAAACAACATGGACAAGCTATGGCTCATCGTTACAATATGTAAAAGCTAGTTATATTAAAATTAAAGATATAAGTTTGAGTTATAATCTTCCTAGGAGCATTGTTAAACATTTAGGACTAAATAAATTACAAATTTATGGTTCTTTGAAAAACTGGTTTACATTTAGTAATATAGATAATTATGACCCGGAACGTGGCGGTTCATATACCTTCCCATTAGCTAAACAAGCTGTTGTTGGTCTTAATATTGAATTATAATTACGTGACACAATTAAATTAATGAAGATATCTTTAAAAAGCTTTTTACTCAGAGCTATGTAAATAACGATTTCATTCATTTTAAATAATAAAATACACTCAAATGAAAAATAACAAATATATTCTGATAACTGCCTTAGCTTTTGTGCTGGGCATTACATCCTGCGATAGTTTTCTTGAAGAAGATAACAAGGCAGGTCAAACTGCAGATCTGGGTTACTCAACTGCTTCTGGTATTCAGGGGTTGGTTAGTTCTTGCTATAGTTTTGCACGGGGTTGGTATGGTAAGGAACCAGGTTTGGGTCTTTCTGAAATGGGAACAGATCTCTTTTATGGCGGTCACGACAACAAACAAAAGTCGCTTATAACCTATAATGTTACAGCTGTAAGTCTTGATAATAATAATGTAGATGACAATGCCTGTTTAGACCAATACTGGGAAATGTTTTATTGTGGTGTTGATGCTTGTAATACCGCATTAAAATATGTGCCACTAAATAAGGTTATTGCCGAATCAGTAAAGAACCAATATCTGGGAGAAGCCTATTTTCTTCGCGCCTTCTATTATTTGCACATGGTAAATATTTGGGGCCCGATTCCATATAACTCTGAAACTTTTACTTCTGTTGTAACAGAAGCAAAAAGACTTCCTGAAGAAGTAATTTATAGCAAAATTCTTGAGGATATTGATTTGTCAATAAATAAGTTCGCAAATTACACAAAAAAAGATGATGGTCGGGCATATTTAATGGCTGCTCATGCATTAAAAGCCAGAACATTGCTTTATGCTGCCTCATGGTTAGGGAAAACTGCAATTACAACAAATGCGGCCTATAGTGGAAAAGATCTTTATGCTTTAGCCAAAATAGAAGCGGAAACTGTTATAGCAAGTCCATTATATTCTTTCTATGATAAATATGCCGATACATGGTCGATGACCAATGAAGATATTACAAAGAATAAGGAAGCAATTTGGGGTGTATCTTATGCTTATGATTTGACAACAACAGTCAATTGTATTCCATATCGTTATAAGACTGGTGCAGATGGTAAGCTTGTAGAATATAATTCGTTAATCACACGTACTGGATATGCACGTGGAGGTAATGCAATGTTGTTAATGTTTGTGTCTGTTTGGAGTAATGGTGCAAGTGATCTTGGAGGTAATGGAAAAGAAATTTTTGGTCGCCCTCAGGCTGATCCTTATTTGATAGTAAATACTAAGACTGGTGCTAGTGTAAATGTAGCTTCTTATTATTCGCCATACGGTCGCGGATTTACACGTTATTTGCCTTCTGTATATCTTTGGAAATTACTGGATAAATATCGTGCTACAGACCAACGGACAGCTGCAACTTTACTAGAGGCTTATACTATAGCTCCGGGACTTGAAAAAAGCGCAAAGAAGTATCCAAATATTCAAGATACGGCCATCTACTATTGCCCCTTGGATGGTAATTCAGTTGCCGGTAAAGCTAAACAGGCATGGGCTAAGGGACGTTACCGCATTCAGTTCATGTCCGGTGGAGATATTCCGGTATATACTTCGTCCGATCCTGCCACGGCGCTTCCTACAGAAATTGGAAAGGCAGTATCTGATGTATATGGAGACAACCGATATAGTGACCCTAAAATAGGTGGGTGGTATTCTTATCCCGGAATCAGAAAGTTCCTCGACAATGTTTATGATCCTAAATATCCGACTTATGATATTTCAAATCGTGATGCAGTTGTTTTCCGTCTTGCAGAAATGTATTTGATTAAAGCAGAATGTGAACTTGCTACAGGAGGCGATGCACTTGGTACACTTAATACTTTAAGAGCTAAGCGTGCAATTACCGGAAAAGATAATTCGATTACAGGGCCAGTAGATATTAATACTATTTTAGATGAACGAGCAATTGAACTTTGCGGGGAGCAACAACGTTGGTTTGATTTAAAACGCACGCATACGCTTGTGGATAGAGTAAAAAAATACAATGCGCAGGGAGCTGCGAATGTAAAAGCAATTCACTACTTACGTCCGATACCGCAAGCCCAATTGGATGCTGTGTCAAACAAAGCTGATTTCTTACAGAACGAAGGATATAATTAATTAACTGATCTAGATAGAAAGAGGATGTCCCATAAAGGCATCCTCTTTTCAGTTCTAATAAATTGGAAGTTATTGTTGTGCTACAACTCTAGCATTCGCCAGACAAATCTAATAGTTTACTGAAGCATTAATAAGAAGCAATCAAAATTCATTAATCACCCATTCACTTCTTCTTGCAAGTAGTCAATCTGTTTTAAAAGCACATTCAACTGCATGAAGATACCGGCTTTTGAGTTGAAATACTTCTCCGCACGAGTGAACGTTCCGTCCCGCGACGGGACAATGCATTCTCTCCCAAAAATGGACTGTCCCGTCATGGGACGGTGCTTATTTATTCGGAAATGCTCTGTCCCGTCACGGGACAATGCTTTCTTATCTGAAAATACTCTGTCCTGTGACGGGACGATGCTTTTTTGTTTGAAAATGGTCTGTCCCGAGCTGGGACGGTGTTTTCTCGCCTCTAAATGGTTTGTCCCGTGGCGGGACAAAAACAGGCACGCAAAAGGATAGTTATATAACCTAAAGACCTAAGACGATTTAAGGTCTACCTGTTCACATACAGTACATCTCCAGATAGAGATGTTCTGTATTTCTTTAGAAATTCTTTTGCAGGACCTGATAATGGATTGCCATACCCAAAGCTAATATCGAAGACAGAACCGCATTTATCGCAAATGAGATGAGGTAAACCCTGAGTGTCAGGATGTACTTTTACGGTATTTTTTATTTCGTAGGGGCATGCCATATCGAAAGCATAATATTGTGTTCCCCCATAATCGTCAAGCGTTATTCCAGTGCAAACTACAATGCCACCAAATCCAATCCTATCATTGGAGGTAATCCCTTTTTCGAAAGTAATAAATTGTCCAGGACTATTTTTGAAAGTTGGATATTGAGCCGTCAGGTTGAGTTGGAGGTAAATAGGATAATCAGGTATTGACGATCGAATATTATCCTTGCACCCTACAATAGGTATACTCAATAAGGCTATCAGGAGACAATATATAGTAGTGTGCTTATTCAAAATCTGAACTTTGTTTATTTGTAAAAATGTTAGATAATGAGCTAGTATTATGTTAAGAAATGGTTAATTGCCATCCCATTTATGGGACGGATGAAAGATGACACAAACATCTTGGCTTTAGCCAAATATAACTATTTGATTCTGTTTTGGCTAAAGCCAATATGTCTTCTATTTATTATCCGTCCCATAAATGGGACGGCAATTGATACCTACCGTCGAAATAAACCTAGCATAACACTAGTTTACGCACCCAATTCTCCAATTCTCCACAACTCATCGTCAGTGAAAGCACTGTTCTTTAAAGCGTCTATGTTGTCTTGCAACTGTTTTACAGAACTGGTGCCAACGATAACGGAATTAATAACGGGTTGATGTAAGCACCAGACCAGAGCCATTTGTGCCAGTGTTTGTCCGCGCTGCGCTGCAATATCGTTTAGTTTTTTTATCTGTTCAACTTTTTCAGGTGTTAGTTGGCTTTTTTGCAGAAAACCATAACTATGAGCAGCACGCGAATTCTCAGGGATGCCATTCAGGTATTTATCGCTGAGCATTCCTTGTGCCAACGGCGAAAAAGCAATCATGCCCACACCATTTTCTGCGGCAAGCGGTAACACACTTTGTTCGATATCTCTTGTGAAAATGTTGTATCTATCCTGATTAATTAAACAAGGTGTTCCATTTTCACGAAGAATACGGTATGCTTCACGAGCCTTATCGGCTGGATATTTCGAAATTCCAATATATAATGCTTTCCCTTGTTTCACCATGTCCGACAAAGCACCCATCGTTTCTTCCAATGGGGTATTCGCATCATACCTATGTGAGTAAAAAATATCCACATAGTCTAACTTCATTCGTTGTAGGCTTTGGTGTAAGCTGGCCATCATATACTTACGCGACCCACCATCACCATACGGACCATCCCACATCAGATGACCTGCTTTTGAACTGATAATCATTTCGTCGCGGTGAGATGCAAAATGTTCTTTCAGTATTTTTCCGAAATTTTTCTCAGCACTGCCAAATGGAGTTCCGTAATTATTTGCCAGATCAAAATGCGTGATGCCATGATCAAATGCAAACTGAATCATCTTTAGTGCTTCGTCGGCATCATCCACATCGCCAAAGTTATGCCAAAGTCCGAGTGAGATGTTTGGAAGTTGGAGACCACTTTTTCCACATGGCTGATAACCTACAGAATTGCTGTACCGATCAGTAGCCGGAGCATATTTGTTGTGCGACATAATTTTTATATTGTATGGGTAAATGATAACAAAATTCAGGAGTGCATTTTAAGTAGAATAATGTCCTTGTTTTTTGTAAAATAGAACAACATCCGTCTGCTCGCTTTAAGCGAGCGGACGGATGTTGGATGGGTAGTTAGAATTTTACAGCGGGAGCATTTTCGCTTCCTTTTGCTGCTTCAAAATATGGTTTTTTGTCGAACCCAAACAAACTTGAAAAAATAGAATTAGGGAAACGACGAATAGATGTATTATATCCTTGTGCTACTTCATTGAAACGAGTGCGTTCAACCGAAATACGATTTTCAGTTCCTTCCAGTTGCGCTTGCAATTCTAAGAAGTTCTGATTTGCTTTTAAATCCGGGTAGTTTTCGGTAATCATTAATAATTTACCCAGTGCCGAACTTACTTGTCCTTGAGCAGCTTGATATTCTTGTAATTTTTCCGGTGTTAGTTTTGCAGGATCTATGGTGATTTGTGTAGCTTTAGCACGCGCTGCCACTACGCCTTCGAGTGTTGAGCTTTCGTGTGTTGCATACCCTTTTACTGTGGCTACCAGATTTGGAATCAGGTCGGAGCGACGTTGGTATTGATTTTCAACATTCGACCATTGGCTATTCACTGTTTCTTCTTTGTTTACCAACCCATTGTAACTTGACATTCCCCATAAAAACAGAGCTGCAACAGCTACCAGAATAATAATCGTGTTCTTTTTCATTTGAAATAATTTTGAGTTTAGTTTGAATAAATGTAACAATAAGTTATTGTAAATGTTTAGGGAATGATATTCTAGCTTGCTGCTTACCGCTTGCTGCTTACTGATAACTGCTAGCTGAATTTACCAGCCACTACTTGAACCACCACCACCTGACATTCCTCCGCCAAAGCTTCCTCCGCCACCACCGCTGAAACCTCCGCCTCCAAATCCACCGCTACCGCTAAATATACTTCCGGCAGCTGCACCACCAACGATAGCTCCGGTATTACGGGTTAGTCGTGGTATATTGTCGTTGTTATTTTCCTCGTAACCGCAAAATTTACAGTGATAAGTAGTTCGCTGAGTGCCGGAACTAATATATGTAGGTGCAACGATTGTTCTTTTATCTTTCAGAATAAAGGCTTTTGTGCCACATTTTGGACATTCGGAGTAGGCACTTGGCTTATCAAGTGTGAAGATGGCCTGGTTATCGCACTTGTCGCACACAAAGACATCGTAATCAACAGCATGCAGTTGTTCTTCAAACTGTTGCGCCAGTTTTAAATGTGTGTCTTCTTCTTTTTCGCTTAAAATATGCATTTTACCGCTACAAACTGTACACGGGATAGATTCCCGACGGATTTTCACCATCATCAGTTTAGCGTAGATATTAGCAGGAAGCGTACAAAAAGGAACAGGAATAAGTAAGAAAATGAAAATCGGATTTGAAAACAACAAAATAATCACAAATCCGGCAATAGGAAACATAAGAGCGACGATGCTCATAATGCCTGCCTTTTCATTCTTTACAGCTTTGTAACGCGCAATATTAGTTTTATATTTGGTGTCTTTTTTTACTTTTTGGATAGAACTATTAACCCAAATCCACGTAAATAAAATGATAAGTAAATAAGCTCCAGCGGCAATTGGCAGAATTTCACTCCAGACAATAGGAGTAGCCACTTGCTTTTGAACAGGTTCTTTTTTTATGGTGGAAATGATGCGATCTAAGCCAGCCAACATCCCTGCATCGTAGTTCCCGTTTTTAAACTCGGGAGTCATGCTTTGATATTGAATCCTTTTACAAATAGCATCGGGTAAAATGCCTTCTAATCCATATCCTATTTCGAATTTTATTTTCCGTTGATCGAGCACGAAAAGGATCAGTAAACCGTTGTCTTGTTTGGCATCACCAATTTTCCAAGCAGTAAAAAGTTGGTTGGCAAAGGTTACATGGTCAGCTTGTCCAATGGAGTTTACTACCACCACAGCTACTTCTGCACTCGTTTCGGTTTTAAGTGCATAAATCATTTCGTTCATTTTTTGAACGGTTTCAGTTTTCAGTATTCCATCCGGATTACTTACAAATTCACGCGCATTTGCAGTTATTGGATTTGGAACGCTTTCAACAGTATATTCTACTGCCGAAGCGAAACTAGCTAAAGAACAAAAAATGAATAGAAATAACTTTTTCATAAAGAATGTGTTGAGTCAATAGTTAAAACTCAGTATGATTTTTATATTTAGTTCTGAGAGCTAATCAAATCAATTTTAAAAATCAAAGTGGAGTGGGAAGGTATAGTTCCGGATACATCTTTTCCATATCCTAAATTGCTTGGTATATAGATTATTATAGATCCACCATCATGTATTTTAGGTAACGCTTCTTGCCAGCCTGCAAGTGTTCCTGGTAGATACAAATAGCTTCCTGTTGAAGATTCAAAAGTAGAGTCGTTAATCAACTTGCCAGTATATTTTACATTTACAGAGCTACTTTTTGCATTTGGCTTACGATTGTAACTCCAACCTTCGTCTATTATTTTATATTGTAATCCGCTAGCGGTAGTTACAACCCCCGGTTGGGTTTTGTTTTTTTCTAGCCAAAGTTCATTTTTCACTTTCCAGTCGACATAATTATCTTCTTTACAGGCAGAAAAACTGATGATTAGCATTAAAATTACAATTGCGATGCGTGAATTTTGTTTCATTATACTTGTTGTTATGTTTGTAAGTTGTAGTTTTTATTCTATATTTCAAAATTGAAAAATAAGTCCTTGAAAATTATTTGTTCTTTATTTTATATTGTTGCGAAAATGATTTCCGAGCAAATGTTGGCATTTTTCGGTTTGGTCCCCAACCTACATAATTAAACGGGTAAGTTCCTATATTTTTTAGCATACCTGGTACAAAATCGAAACCTGCGCGTTTTAAACTAATGAGTTTAAAACCTTTCATAAGCCATTCTTCAGCCTTAGGTCGAAGGTTTTGCTCCACTGTTTTTCTTCTGTTGGCTAATAAAATATCTGTCAGCGGTATTTTTACCGGACAAACTTCTACACATTTTCCACACAAGGTAGATGCAAAACTTAAATGCGAAAAGTCTTTGAATCCACGCAAAAATGGCGTTAATACCGACCCAATCGGACCGCTATACGTCGTGTCGTAAGTATACCCACCAATCGTTTTATACACAGGACAACCATTTAAACACGCTCCACACCGGATACATGCCAATGCTTCATATGCTTCATCGTCTTCAAAAACGGTGGTTCTACCATTGTCAAGTAGAATCACTATCATTTCCACCGGGCCATCTACTTCATCGGCCTGACGTGGGCCAGTAAAAATGGTGTTGTATGCCGTAATTTGCTGACCGGTTCCATGTGCTGCCAAAAGCGGATAGAAAAGTCCGAGCTGTGTCATCGATGGGATAATCTTTTCTATCCCGGCAATGACAATATGTAGCTTTGGAAATGAAGTGGACATTAATCCGTTTCCTTCATTTTCAGTTACTGATATACCACCAATATCTGCAATCAGGAAATTAGCTCCGGTAACGCCTACCTGAGCCGTAGTATATTTTTTTCGAAGTACCTGACGAACGTACTCTGTCATTTCCTCCGGTGTACTGTCTATTGGTGTCCCAAACTTCTCATTGAACAATTTAGCAATATCGCCTTTCGATTTATGCATGGCGGGTGTAACAATGTGATAGGGCTTTTCGCCGGCCACCTGCACTATAAATTCGCCAAGATCTGTTTCTACTGATTCACACCCAACACGTTCGGCAGTTTCGTTCAACTCGATTTCTTCGGTGGTCATTGATTTACTTTTGACCAATAATTTAGCGTCTTTATCCCGCAAAATTTGTTCCACAAAAGTAGTTGCTTCAGCAGCATCTTTTGCCCAAAGCACTTTCACGCCACGTGCGCTAATTTTCTCTTCAAATTGAATCAGGTAGTTGCCCCAATTTTGCAAAACATCCCGCTTGATGGCAGCTGCCTGCCTTTTAGCCAATTCAACATTATTGTAACGAGCCATTCCTTTACTCACAGCCGCATCATAACGCGATATGTTGAACTTAATCGTATTTCGATGTTTTACATCAAAAGCAATTGCGTCTGCATCGTGAGTGAATTTATTGGCTTGCGACATCTTTTTCAGTGAACAGTTATCAGTGAACAGTTAGGAGTTATTGCGCTAACAGTTATTTATAGACTACATAACTATTAACTGTAAACTATGATCTATCTTCTATTTTTCAAATACAAATTTAAAACTTCCAACTCGGTTTCCATCAATGAAAAATTCAGCACGGTAGTTTCCTTTTGGAAGTATCTCTCCTATTTTCCAAAACATTACATCGTTGATGGCATCTCCGGTGTATTCGATTTTTTTAGCTACCGAATATGCAATTTCTTTGTTCTCGTAGGTGAATACGTTTCCTGAACCCTTGGTCAGTACATCGTCATCAGGACGCGTAATACGGAGGTATACTGTTTTTTCACCGGGTTGAGCTGTAATGTTTTTAGCTACTGTGTAGTTGAATTGTAAACTGGCAGTTTGTGAGAACCAACCTGTTTTTTTTCCTTTGTTGTTGACTGGTAACATACTGAAGTTAGTCACTTCCATAATCGAAGCACGAGTAACTACCTGATTCAATGATTCTTTTTCTTTTGATAAAGCTTCAACCGATTCGGATGCAGCCTGGTATTTTTTGTGAACCTCTACGTTCTCATTTTTTAATGATTTGTTCATAGAATTCAGTGAGTCAATTTGATTTACATATTGAATCATCACCTTACGGACGGTAGATAGCTCGGCTCTTAACTGAGCGATACGAACAGCATTAGTCGATTTTGTTACACGTAATTCATCCAATAATTGAGAAACCTTCGTTTTTTGATCTTGCAGCAATTTTACAAGCGAATCGTTGTGAATGTTAGTTGTATAGCCATCCATTTCTGAGTTTAAATCAGAAAATTCTTTTTGTACCTGCTCTTTATCGAAATTCATCATCTGAACAACTTCAGTCATCTCTCTTTCTTTTTCATTGGCTTTGTGAATGAAATAGAATACTGTAATGGCCAAAGCAACAATAATTGCCGATGCCACAATGATAATGGTAAGGTTGTTTTTCTTTATTGGATCCATAATACTAAAAGTTTATTGTTTGTTTGATTAAAGCGTTGAAATCACTTTCTCGAGTTTTATTCCCCTTGAACCTTTTATCAAAACAAAATGCTTTTTAATGGGCTGTTTTTCAAGATAATTTATAAGTTCAGTTACATCGGCAAAACAATGAAATGGATTTCTCGTTCCAGAAAATTCTTTTCCTACTAACAGAACGTTACGAAACTTGTTTTGTTGTAGCAGGTCAATTATGTTTTGATGTTCAACTTTACTTTGCGCTCCTAATTCGAGCATATCACCAATGATGAGTGTTTTATTCTCAATATCCATTTGCGCAAAATTCATGATTGCCGCACGTAAACTTGTAGGGTTTGCATTGTATGCATCGACTACTAGTTTATTGTTTTCTGTAATTGTCAGTTGGGAACGATTGTTCTGCGGAACATAGTTCTCAAGTCCTTGTTTTATGTAGTTATTTTCAACTTCAAAATATTGTCCGATAGCTACGGCTGCCAACACATTTTCAGCATTGTATGCACCTATCAGTTGAGTATTTATAGTCAGCGTTTCAGTAGCTCCTATGGTACATTCCATATTTAAAAATGGAGAACAACTGCTTATGCGCCCACTTATAAAGCAATCGTTGCAGTTCACGTCTAAACTGTATTGGTGTACACGGTCTGTGGATTTAAACCCGGCCGTGGCACTCATTTCTACTAAATCAGCATTGTCTTTGTTGATGAAAATGTCCTTCCCGTCGGCGAAGATATAGTCGTAAAGTTCCTTTTTAGTTTGCTTTACGCCTTCAAATGACCCGAACCCTTCGAGGTGGGCTTTTCCAACATTGGTAATTATTCCGTAATCGGGGCATGCAATTTCGGCGAGTTGTTTAATTTCACCCGGATGATTTGCACCCATCTCAATTACCGCTATTTCGTGCTCGGATTTTAATTGTAGCAAGGTAAGCGGTACGCCAATGTGGTTATTTAAGTTTCCCTGAGTGAAAAGTACGTTATATTTTTCTTTTAATACTGCAGCAATTAATTCCTTTGTTGTTGTTTTTCCATTTGTTCCGGTAATTCCTAAAATAGTTGTTCCCAGTTTTTTGCGATGGTAGGTTGCTAGGTCCTGCAAGGTGGTCAGCACATCTTCAACTAAAATAAAGCGACTGTCAATTGCAAATTCTGCTTCATCAACCACCGCGAACGAACAACCTTTTTCTAAAGCTGATAGCGCAAATGCATTCGCATTAAAATTATCGCCCTTCAGTGCAAAGAAAATCGAATTTTCAGGGCAAATCCGACTGTCGGTACAAATAATTGGGTGTTGAAGAAAAATACTGTATAGTTGCATTTTAGAAAATCGTCTTTTGAATAAAATTAAGTGCAAAAATAATCATTATCCTATAATTATGAGGCGTTCAGCGCAATTATTAATTGAGAATAAACAATTATTTTCTATTCAGTTAAGATAACTAAATTGAAATAAGGGATTTATTGTTTGATGACTCAAAAGCAAATTCGCTATTTAAACAAAAAGGCTAAACTCGCTTGCAAGTTTAGCCTTTTGTACTTCTTTATCTCGTTTAAAATTGATATGAGAACGATACATACCAGCCTTTCTGAAATATATTGCCGGTATCAGTTTTATTTAAGTTTGTGATTCCGAAGTCATAACCACTTTTTAATTGATATTTTTTCCATTGAACACCACCACCTACACCGATTTGCAGATTAAGTCTGTTCAACTGATAGTCTGACCCCGAGCTATATACATTGAACGAACCTGGTTTCACGTAGAATGGGCTTGTGGTTGGGTAAGTTTGTGTGGAAGTCACTTTCAAGTTTTGTGCTAATCCGATATTAATTGTTGGCCCGGCATAGCCGAAAAAGCTCATGTTTTTCGAAATTGGTAATGAATAAATTGCGTGAATTGGAATGTCGATAAAGTGTCCAGTTGTTTTATAAGTCAGACCTGTTCCGATAGGGTATCCATATGATTGTCTATCGGCGTACACCAACGAATAAAGCACACCGGTAAGTAAGCTTGCATTAGCATTACTTTTTAAACTATACCGTGCTGTTACACCAATTTTACCGCCGTAAAAAAATGTAGTACTTCCAGTCGTACTGCCAATTTTTGTAACTTGCATAGGATTTGTATAACCAGCTTCGATGGCATATTTCTGAGCATCAGCATTAATGGTAGCGGTAATAAATAATGCTAAGAGACTAATTTTTAAGAATACTTTCATGTTTTTGGTTGAAAAAGTTACGCCTGATTAATTTATGTTGCAAAGATAGTTTTTTTTGCTGCAATATTATCGTGCGTAGCGTTTATAAGGTTATAGATTATTACTAATTAACTTTTTGATTAAAAAATCCTAATGCGATTTATAAATGTTCGTTATACATTATGTTTGCTTGGACAATTGAGATATAAAAAGCCTCAACCAAATTTGAGGTTGAAGCTTTATATATTTCGTTCGAAATCAATCTTATGAATTAGATATTTTCGTCAATCAAATTGATTTTTTGCTCAATTAATTTGCTCTCTTCTTTCAAAGATTCAATTTTACGTTCCATTTCTTTAATAAGTCCACCGCCTTTTTTCGAAGATGATGAGAAGAAACCGATATTGTTTTCGTAGGTCAAAATCTCAGATTTTAAATGCTCGTAAGCGCGCATCAGTTTTTCGCGTTCGCGGTACAATTTGTTTTCGCCTTTGCCACTCATGTCTTTGAGGTTGCTGCGGAAATTGTCCATGCGGCGATTAGTGGCATCTACGTTTAGCGTTTCGAATTGTTTGTCAACTGCGTCACGATATTCTTTGTAGACTTTGTCTTTTTCTTTGAACGGCACATGTCCAATGGTATTCCATTCGGCCATTAACGTGCGTAACGCGGCTACAGATTCGTTATTGTTTTCCGATTTTTCGAAAGCGTTTATTTTTGTAATTAACTCTTTCTTTTTCGCTAAATTTTCAGATTCAGCATTTCTTTGTCCCGAAGTGCTTTTGTTTTTTTGTTCGAAGAAATAGTCGCAGGCTGCAATAAATCGTTTCCACAATTCGTCTGAGTATTTTTTAGCCACCGGGCCAATTGTTTTCCATTCCTTTTGAAGTAGAATGAATTTTTCGCCGGCTTCTTTCCAATCGGTACTGTCTTTCAAAGCTTCAGCTTGTTCGCATAAAGCTTTTTTCTTGTCAGAATTAGCTACTAAGACATTTTTTGTTTCTTTATAGAATTCTCCTTTGGCTGCAAAAAATGCATCGCAAGCTTTGCGATAACGATCAAATACTTTCTGATTTACTTTGCGAGGGGCAAACCCAATGCTTCTCCATTCTTCTTGCCACGCTAAAATAGTTTTAGTAGCCTCATCCCATTGACGGTAATTGTTGAGTTTACTATAGTCAAATGCTTCTATTTTTTCGCAAAGTTCAGTTTTAGTAACCAGGTTTTCTTCTTCCAATTTACGAATTGAATCGAAGTACGATTGGTGTTTTTTATGGATAGCTGTTGAAGCATCTTTAAAACGCGTCCAGATTTGTTCGCGGATTTCGCGGGCTACCGGCCCTAATTCATGCCATTCTTCGTGTAGTTTTTGCAGTTTTTGGAAGGCTGAAATCACATCTGTCTCTTCCGACAGTTTTTCTGCTGCTTCGCAAAGTAATGTTTTTGATTCCAGATTTTTCTTGAAATCATATTCACGTAATTCGTTATTGATTTTTATTAAATCCCAAAACGATTCCTGATACAGGTTATATTGTTTCCACAATTCTGTTGAGGCAGTTTGAGGAACCTGACCAATAGATTTCCATTTTTGTTGTAAAGCACGGAACTCATTAATGTGTGTCGAAACATCGTCGTTACTTCCCACCAACACTTTCATTTGTTCTAAAAGATGTTGTTTTTGTAATAAGTTATTGTCTTTTTCTTTTTCCAATTGAGCCATTACCGAGGCTTTCTTGACGCGGAATTCGTTGAGTAGGGCTTTAAAGCTTTCTTCCAGCTCATCTTTTGCAGCTATAAAGTCGGTTTCAATACCTCCATTTTCAACAAAAAGTTTCTTTTGTTCTTCAACTTCTAGTTTTACTTTTTTGTAAAACAACTGTTTAATGTGCTCCACACCATCTTTTGCGGCATCCACTTCCTTAGTTATGAGCAACTTTAAAGCGTCAATCAATTCCTGTTTTGAGCTTGTAGCATAATCAGTAACGATTGTGTTTGTTTCTTCAGGTTGTTCTATAACGACTGTTTCCAAGTTCGTTTCTACAGTTTCCACAGTATCTACAGTTTCTACTGCTTCTGTCACTTCGCTTGGTACGATTTCAGGATCCTTGTTTAAATCAAGTGAGTTCATTTTCAATGTTGTTTTAAGTAAATCTTGTAATATTCATTACAAAACGTTCAAGTTGTTCAATTGCTAAAAGGAATAGCACACAAAAATAGCTTTTTTTTTTAAAATATTGTAATTTCTCGTCAAAAAATCGTGTATCCGCCCAATATAAATAGATGCGCAAATTTATTACTAGATGACAAAGCTTCTTTTTTAAGCTTTCAAAAGAAATGCATTAGATAATAATTTTGAAATGTTTGATTTTAAACTCTATGCGCAATGTATGTATTTGCCTGTTGAGCAGGGTTTATCTGTATGTCGTTGATGCTTACATGTACCGGACGAGTGACGATAAATTCAATTGTATCTGCAATATCTTCGGCATTTAAAGGAGTGAGTCCGCTATAAACTGCTTTAGCTTTTTCCTCATCACCATGATAGCGAACAATAGAAAATTCGGTTTCTGCCATTCCCGGTGAAACAGAACTTACTTTGATGCCATGTTTTACGAGGTCAATGCGTAGTCCTTTGGTAATCGCGTTTACAGCATGTTTTGAAGCGCAATACACGCTACCGTTCGGATATACTTCTATGCCGGCAATAGAGGAAAGATTGATAATCAAACCTGATTGTTGTGCAATCATTCCGGGCACAACTAATTTTGTAATGTAGAGCAATCCTTTTACGTTGGTGTCAATCATCTGATCGTAGTCGGCCAAATCGCTTTGATCGAAAGGTAATGTGCCTACAGCTAAACCGGCATTGTTTATCAAAATGTCAATACGTTGAAATGCTTCAGGGATAGACTTGAATGCTTCTGTGCAAGCGTCATTGTTGCGAATATCAAAGCAAAGCGATACTACTTCGGTAGAGAACTCGACCTGCAACTGTTTGGATAATTCGTTTAATCGCTCCAAACGACGACCGGTAATGATAAGTTTATAACCGCCTAACTTAGCCAATCGGAAGGCAATTGCACGCCCAAAACCTGAAGTAGCTCCGGTAATTAATGCTGTTTTCATTTCAATGTGTTGATATTGTAAGAACTTAACCGTTATATTTTATGGGTGACGATGAAAGGAATTATTTAGTATACTTTAGATTGTGTCCCATCTTCGTTTTCTTTGTTTGCATGTAGAATTCATTGTGTGGATTAGGCGTAACTTCTAATGGTACGTTTTCAATAATAGAAAGCCCGTAAGCCTCCAAACCAATGCGTTTTACCGGATTATTGGTCAATAAACGGATTTTACATACACCCACTTCGCGTAATATTTGTGCTCCAACACCATAATCACGTTCGTCGGCATCGAATCCTAAATGCAAGTTGGCATCCACTGTATCCATACCTTCTTCCTGAAGTTTGTAGGCTTTAATTTTATTCATTAATCCGATACCACGACCTTCCTGGTTGATGTAGACTACAACTCCTTTTCCTTTTTTTTCAATTAGTTGCATTGCTTTGTGAAGCTGTTCGCCACATTCGCAACGCATCGATCCGAAAATATCGCCGGTCATGCATGAAGAATGAACACGAACCAAAACAGGCTCGTCCTTTTTCCACTCACCTTTTATCAAAGCTATATGTTCCATCCCATTTGAAGTTTGACGGAAAGGAATTAATTTAAAATTGCCATAAGCGGTTGGCATATTCACTTTTACACCCATTTCTACCAAGGACTCGGTTTTAAGTCTGTAGGCAATCAAATCTTCGATGGTGATGATCTTCATCTTGAATTTTTTTGCAATTTCAATTAGTTGAGGTAAACGAGCCATTGTTCCGTCTTCGTTCATTATTTCAATTAATGCTCCTGCAGGATATAATCCGGCCATACGAGCTAAATCCACGGCGGCTTCGGTGTGTCCGGCACGGCGCAAAACACCTTTGGAGCGGGCACGTAGTGGGAAAACGTGTCCCGGGCGACCAAATGTTTCCGGTTTAGCATTCGGATCGGTCAATGCAACAAAAGTAGCGGCACGATCGGCTGCTGAAACGCCTGAAGTGCAACCGTCCAGTTTATCGACGCTGATGGTAAAAGGAGTGGAGTGTATAGCTGTGTTTTTATTCACCTGCATTTCCAGATCCAGCTCATCGCAGCGTTCTTCCGTTAATGGAGCGCAAACCACACCACGACCATGGGTGATCATGAAATTGATCATTTCTGGAGTCATTTTTTCGGCAGCACAAATAAAATCGCCCTCGTTTTCGCGATCTTCATCATCGACAACGATTACAAATTTCCCATTTTTAATGTCTTCTAAAGCCTCTTCTATGGTATTCACTATTGATTTCATTTTATTGCGAAATTAATTTAGTCCGGTTTTCGCCAAACAATTTGTTTTTTAATGAGTTATATCTGTTTTTGATAACGTTCCAAAGTTTAATGTATTGCTCCGGATTGAAAATTGCAGCATCAACTGCAGCTTTGTACGTTAGAAATATTCCGATGGGCAATAATACAGCCGAACTTAACCACATACCTTCGTACGATGGCCAAAGACCTTCACGTGCCATTTTATAGCCGGTATTATCAATTATGTAATAAAATATAAACATAAGTACCGAGATAACAACTGGTGCTCCTAATCCCCCTTTACGAATGATGGCTCCAAGCGGAGCTCCGATAAAAAAGAAGATTAAACAGGCAAAAGAAAGTGTGAACTTACGATGTCTTTCAATTTCGTGTCTGCGAACATAATTTAATTGTTCCTCCAACATGATTTTGTTATAATCAATAACACTTTTCATGGCCTTGGCACGCTCTATTGATATCGAAGAAGCCCGCTCCATCGATGCCTGATTTAATGATAGAAACAGGGTGTCGGGATTTAGTTGAGTCTTAATGGCTTTGATTCCTTTTTTTGAGTAAGCCATTGGGTTTTCTTCTCTTCCAATAAAGTGTTGAGCAATAACTTCTTTTCCCTGCGATTCACTTCTCGACTCAGCTATTTTTGATACAGAATCAATTGATTGTGTGAGTTGTTTTATGTTTTTACTAACGTGTTGATCTTGCAGTGCCGATTCGTCGATACGATTAAAGGCATTGTCGAAATCAAGTAACATTTCTTTTAGCTTGAATGTTTCGCGACGATACGGGATACTCGAAGGAGAAGAGTTTAATTGCTGTTGTTGGAGATTTTCAAAACTTTCACCTGTGTACAAGGATAGTAACAAGTATTTATTGTCAGCTGAGAATTTGACACGTCCCGAATCAGCTACCATTACTCTTGCATTATCGAATCCTCTCGAAAAATCATAAATCATCATGTTCTTGAGCAAACCGGCTTCTTTGTCTCTGACATAGATATTTACGCCTGGAATACCTGAGTAGAACTCACCTTTTGGAATATCAAACTCCGGCGATTTCTGTTTTAAGGATATGATAAGTGAGTATAGTTTCTTTTGCGAAATAGGGAGGACAAAGTTAGAGAAGAAAAATGCTCCGATACATACAGCTGAAATAAAGAAAATGAGTGGACGCATGATGCGAAAGAGAGAAATGCCTGCCGCTTTCATGGCTGTGAGCTCAAAATTTTCGCCCATATTCCCAAAGGTCATCAGCGAGGCCAGCAGAATGGCTAGTGGTAATGCCAGCGGTACCAACGAAAAGGTTGAGTACATGAAAAACTCAGCTAATATCGACCAACCCACACCTTTTCCGACCAAATCGGCAACATGTCTCCATAAAAATTGCATCAATAAAATAAAAATGCAGATGAGGAACGTCATCAAAAAGAGCGTAAAAAAGCGTTTGAATACGTATGAATCGATTTTTTTAATTCTAAACATGCCTGTTTTTTTTGGAGCAACAAAATTACTTCAAAAAGTTCAATAATCAAGTGTTTGAAATGCGAAATTACTTTAAGTGTTTAATTAGCAAGAATTAAATCTCCTTAACCACTCAAGCCGAATGCAAAATTATGCTTGGTTCTATTTACTTGTAATCAACGTGTTTAAGTCGGAAGCATCAGATGTTTTATGAAATGAAAAAAGCCACTTGCATGTATAGCAGATGGCTTTAAGTTTCTGTATATTAGTAGAGTAATGTGTAAATGTAAGGTTGTTATTTAGGTTTACATACCTGTTTTACGTCTGAGCGTTTCTATTTGTTTGTTCCATAGCATGATAGAGTCTTCTTTGTCGCCTGGTTCTGCAAAATCAGTAATGATCAGAGCCAAATCGCCGGTAACTTCCAGTGCTACAATTTTTAATTCGAAATAGTAGTCGGTATCTTTATCTTCTTCCCATTGAAAACGGATACTTGTATTTGCTTTATTTTCAATCAACAAGGCTGTTTGCTCGTTTTTATCCCACGAAAAAATATACTCCTCATCTTTAACTGTTACTCCATCAGCAAACCATTCTGCTAATCCAAGTGGATTACCTATTGAATTCCAAAGAATATTAATCGAAGAGGTTTTAAGTTGATATTCAATTTTAAATTTAGTTCGTTTCATAAAAAAATTAGTTTACACAACAAGAAAAGTACGGATAATCAGGGGTTTTGAGGTACTTTTTTGAGTTCGCAATGTACACAATTAATTTAAAAAATGCAAGATGCTAACTATTTTTTTTGTTTTGCTCTAATTTATCCGTTTAAGCTGTCTTTTTCAAAGCATAAAGGCAATAATTGTTTTATATTGTCAATTTGGTAAATGTGCTTCGTTCCGTATAAAAGAACAGTAATGTTTTTATCAAAACGTGTTTCCGTTTCCAGTAGAACTTGTCGGCACGAGCCACAAGGCGTAATCGGTTCTTCTAAAAAAACATTGTTCGTATGGGCAGCAATTGCAATAGTTTTGACGGCTACTTCCGGAAATTGCGCGTTGGCGTAAAACATGGCTACTCTTTCTGCACATAACCCCGACGGGTAAGCCGAATTTTCCTGATTACTGCCGGCAAAAATCTCCCCGTTTTCCAACTCTACTGCAGCTCCTACATGAAAGTTAGAGTAGGGTGCATAGGCTTTTGATACTTGCTCTTTTGCTTTGTTTATAAGATGTTGTTGTGTTTCTGTCAGCTCGTCGAAATTGTATATCGTAATCTTAGTCTCTATCGTTTTCTTTTCCATAGTTAGTTTAAATCGAAATTTTTTTTTAGTGTTTAATGTAATCGTCAAATACTCCGCTGGATATGGAGGTTTGAAAGTTGCAAAAATAGATTTTTTTTCATTCAAATTATTCTTTTCGGGTAATTAGTTTTATTTTTGTATCAAAATAAAACTGTAACTTTTAAATATGAAAATAAAAAGAACAATCGGAATTCTAATTAGTGTTTTGTTTCTTAACTCGTTGAGCATTGCTCAAACGCTCAATCAAGCCTATCTTTCATACATTGAACAATATCACAAAATTGCCGAAAAGCAACAACGTGAACATGGTGTGCCAGCCAGTATTACGCTTGCACAGGGCTTGCTGGAGTCGGGTGCCGGACAAAGTTATTTATCAAAATCGTCAAACAATCATTTTGGAATTAAATGTTCCGACTGGCAAGGTGAAAAAATATATTACGATGATGATACGAAAGATGAATGTTTTAGAAAATATAGTCAGGTGCTTGATTCGTATGAAGATCATTGTGCATTCTTGAAATCAAGACCGCGATATGCTTCTTTGTTTGAGTTAAAACCAACCGACTATGAGGGTTGGGCTTTCGGACTTAAAAAAGCAGGATATGCAACCGATCCCACTTACGCGTACAAACTTATTTCTATTGTTGAAAATTACAGTTTGCATAAATTCGACATAGAGCAGGCATATGCTAAAAATTCATCTATTTCGGAAGTGGATGTAAAACCCAATCAGAAGACAACAAAAAGAATTATTGATGAAAGCACTACATCTTTTGGTTCAGTAAAGGCATCGTCGAACCATGAAATGAAACGAGTAAACGGTGTGCTGTTTGTGACAGCAACAGCAGGTGATTCATATGGGGCCATTGCCGATGAGTTTAATATTGGCGAAGCTCGCCTCAGAAGATATAACGATGTAAACTCAGATGCTAAATTGGCAGCCGGTGATAGAGTGTTTATTGCAATTAAAAAGAAAAAGGCAGAGAAAGAATGCCCAACTCACCGAATTTTAGTCGGAGAATCGATGCGCAGGATTTCGCAGGATTATGCGGTAAGGGTAACTGAATTATACAAACTTAATAATATGCCTTTTGAAGAAGGTGCAAAATTAGGGCAGGTGTTGGTACTGCGATAACAACTGTATCGGTCATATTCAAATTAATACAACTCTACTATTTTGGTGCTTATAATCCTATAAATTGTCATGCGAAAAAAAAATACCGAATTGTTGAGCGATGTTATCCGTCAGGTTCTGAAACAGCATCATTTGGATAAACCATTGTACGAAAAACGACTGATAGACGCATGGCCGTTGGTGCTGGGAGCTAACATCGTGCAATATACTTCCGATTTAAGCATAAAAAACAGGGTGCTTTACGTGAGTCTGAATTCGTCGGTGCTTCGGCATGATTTATTTTTATCGCGCGAAGAAATAAAAAAATCGCTCAACAAGCATGTTGGAGTAGATGTAATTGTAGATATTGTGTTTAGATAAATTTGTTATTCCTCGGAGTTATGGATTATAGAGAACACCTTTCTCGACCACTTTCGAAGCACTACGTTGATCATTTAGTTCTGGAAATTTTTGCCAACCCATGCGACTTTGATACCGTCTACCAACTTATATTTGATACAGATGAAAAAGTCAGGTGGAGAGCAGCCTGGGCTTGTCAGAAAATAAGCGAAAAACAGCCCCAATGGTTTAATGATCAGCGTTTTTTAGAGTTAGCAAATCTAGCTCTTACGACCTCTCACGGTGGTCTGCACCGTGGTTGCTTGTCGATAATCAAAAACATATCCTTCCCCGAAAATATTCCGGTTGAATTTATTAATGCTTGTTTCGACTGGATGATTTCCCCTAAATACCCCATTGCAGTTCAGGCACTTTCAATGAAAATACTATACACGGTTTGCACGCGGGAATCCGATTTTATACCCGAATTTATAGCCTACCTTGAGAGTGTAGATGTTGAGTGCTACAGTCCTGGATTTAAATCGACCCGAAAGAATGTCCTTAAGTTACTGAATGGCAAATAGTTTAGTTTTCTTAGTAGAAACTAAATTGCTAAAACTGCACACATTTGCAATAAAAGTGTTACTTTTGCTCCCGACATTAGAGCAGTTTAATTGGCTGCTTAGAACTTTAAGTTTAATTAAATATAAGTTTTTTATGACTTTAAAGAAAAACATTCTAGCATTACGGCAAAAAAAGGCGATTGTTGAAAAAGGCGGTGGTGATAAAGCTATCGAGAAACAAGTAGCCATGGGCAAGATGACTGCCCGCGATCGTATTCTTGCTTTGTTAGACGTCGACTCGTTTCACGAATACGACCTTTTTGTTGAACACGAAGAACGTAACTTCGGAATGGCAAGTAAAGAATTGGCTGGCGATGGTGTTATTACTGGAACTGGAACAATTAATGGTGCCCCAATTTGCATCTACGCACAAGATTTTACGGTAATGGGTGGTTCGCTAGGACTAAAACATGCTCGTAAAATCACCAAAATCATGGATCACGCACTTCGAATGAAAGTGCCTTGTATCGGAATCAACGATTCGGGTGGTGCTCGTATTCAGGAAGGTATTAGTGCTTTGGCTGGTTATGGTGAAATTTTTTATCGTAATACCATGTCATCGGGTGTTATTCCACAGATCTCTGTTATCTTAGGCCCATGTGCCGGTGGTGCAGTATATTCTCCAGCTCTTACCGATTTCGTTTTTGTGGTAGAAAACATTTCTAAAATGTTTATTACCGGACCAAATGTTATTGAAACTGTATTGGGTGAAAAAATTTCGCAAGAAGACTTGGGTGGAGCACGTGTACACGCCGAAATTACCGGTAATGCACATTTCTACGCACTAAGCGAAATGGAATGTTTTGATCAGATTAAAGAATTGATTTCTCTTATTCCTCATAGCAATCAGCAAAAAGCTGTAAGTGTTGAGCCTAAAGAGCCAAAATCATTGAAAAATATTGAAAACATTATTCCAGCCGATCCAAAACAACCTTATGATGTACGTGAAGTGATTCACGCGCTTACCGATGATTCTAAATTTCTCGAAATTCATGAACTGTGGGCTGCAAATATTGTAATCGGTTTTGGTCGTTTGAATGGTGAAACTATTGGCTTCGTTGCCAATCAGCCAATGTATCTGGCAGGTGTGCTTGATTGTGATGCCTCTGATAAAGCAGCTCGTTTTATTTTATATTGCGATGCTTTCAACATTCCAATCGTTACGCTTGAAGATATGCCGGGTTATTTACCTGGTGTTGACCAGGAACATGCCGGTGTTATTCGTCACGGAGCAAAAATGCTTTATGCTTACTCCGAAGCTACAGTTCCAAAAATCACTGTTATCCTTCGTAAAGCTTACGGTGGTGGATATATTGCAATGAATTCGCGTCACTTAGGTGCTGACTTTATGTTTGCATGGCCAGGTGCTGAAATCGCTGTAATGGGACCAGAAGGTGCTGCTAACATTATTTTCCGCAAAGAAATTATGGAAGCTGAAGACGAAGATGCAATGCGTCAACAAAAAGTTCAAGAGTATATCGAGAAATTTGCTAATCCATTCGTAGCGGCTTCAAAAGGCTATATCGATGCGGTTATCGAACCTTCTGAAACTCGCGAATTGTTATTGCATGCACTTGAAGTGTCTAAGAATAAAGACGATCATCGTCCGGCTAAAAAACACGGTATTCCTCCATTTTGATGTGAGTTGAATACTACTAATTTCTTAATTGCTGTACAGATGAGTTAAGTCTTGTCTCAAACATAAAAATATATGCAAACAGAAAAACCAGAATATGTCGACTTTGCAGTAACTGCACGCAAATACAAGACATTGTTGACAAAGAAATACAAAAATAGAAAACAATGGGTTAATCCAAGTCCGTATGATATTCAATCTATCATTCCGGGAACTATTTTAAGTGTTTTTGTCAAAGAAGGCGATGTTGTAGAAGAAGGTGCTCCTCTTTTGATATTGGAAGCAATGAAAATGCAAAATCGTATTGAAATGCCTTTTACAGCTCGAATTAAAAAGATATATGTGGAAGTAGGAGTGAGAATTCCAAGAGAAACATTGATGATAGAGCTAGAAGCTTTAGATAACGAATAGAACTTTGTTCGAAAATAAAAAAATGGTTAATCAAGAAATTGGTTAGCCGTTTTTTTTGTTGATGACACACTGTGTATGTCGGCTATAGTAGTGCTGAATGTTGCTATGCTTGAATGCTTTCTTGTTGCTTGGTAGCGTCTATTGGTTTAGCTGTCTATAATGCTGACTTTAAGTGTATGTTATTGATTTAAAGATGATTACTGCTGTATTTTTGATGCGAATAGTTAATGCAGCAGTATTGACTATTAGAGCTCCGGTGCGTACTATTGGAGTAACAGTGTATACTATTGGAGTAACAGTGTATACTATTGGAGTAACAGTGCGTACTGTTGGAGTAAAAGTATGCACTAGTAGAGTAACAGTGCGTACTAGTAGAGTAACAGTGCGTACTATTGGAGTAACAGTGCGTACTGTTGGAGTAAAAGTATGCACTAGTAGAGTAACAGTGCGTACTATTGGAGTAAAAGTATGCACTGTTAGAGTTCCGGTGCGTACTGTTAGAGTAAAAGTATGCACTGTTCGAGCAATAGTCATGACTATTTATGGGTCTGTTGAGTCTATTCAATATACAGTGTCAGAAAAGATCGTAATTTTAGAGTCCGTCTTTGTTTGGTTGCGAGTTTATTAGTGGCAGGCTCTGTAAAGCTGCAATTTTAATCCACTCTTGCTCAAAATTAGGCGTAAAAATATCTTTCCCTAGTTGAGCTTCTATTTCACTTGTTTTCCAAAATCTACCTTCCGATATTTCAACAGGGTCGGGATGTATATCGCCATCGTAAACGGTACGATAGCTGTGTACAAGCTCTGCTTCTCTATCCGACACAAATTTATAACGGAGAATAAAAATAGGTTCGAAAGCCGTAATTCCTAGTTCTTCTTCAACCTCCCGGCGGAGTGCATGGGTAATTTCTTCTCCGAAATCGACATGACCACCAACAGAAGTGTCCCATTTGCCCGGCTGTATATCTTTATCCATGGCTCTTTTCTGTAAATACAATTCGCCATTTGAATTAAATACATGTAAATGAACCACCGGGTGAAGTAAAAAAGACCCTGAATGGCATTCGGTTCGGGAAGCTTTGCCTATGACCTGTCCATCGTCGGTAACAAGGGGGAAGTATTCTATTTTGACCATGTTTTATAAGTTGTTGCTGTTGCGAGTGCAAATTTAAAGGAATTGATTGGATTAAGTACAAACAATGTTGCACGATGCTGCATGTTTTCAACGTTTAACCTTATTAGTTTGTTGCTGAAAATACTTCAAAGAGGCTTAATTAGTGTGCATTTAGGTTGTATAAAAGCTTTTTTGTATCTTTGTTGGCTGTAGAATTGTTGGGGAAAAATCCCTGTGCGCAACAAGAAACATTCGTTAATTTTGTGTTATATGTGAAACGTCATTGTTGTTGCAATTATCAGTATCGCGAGTATGATTTTTTAAGTACAATTTGTAGAAAATAATTGGATGAAAGATTTTAAAATTGCAGTAATAGGTCTTGGTTATGTAGGTCTGCCATTGGCTATTGAGTTTGGTAAAAAATATAAAGTTCTTGGTTTTGATATTAACAAGGATCGTGTGCTGGAATTGCAAAATGGTGTAGATCATACGCTGGAAGCTGATTTGGTGGGTATGACTACTGCGATGAATCTTCGGAAATCCGATTCGGAGTTGGGTTTGTCGTTTTCAAGTAATGAGGCCGATTTGAAAGATTATAATACCTATATTGTTACTGTTCCCACTCCGATTAATAAATTCAATATGCCCGATTTGAAGCCCTTGATTAAGGCTTCTGAAATGTTGGGTAGGGTTATCAGCAAAGGCAATATTGCAATCTACGAATCTACGACATATCCGGGTTGTACAGAGGAAGATTGTGTGCCGGTAATTGAAAAAGTGTCCGGTTTGCAGTTTAATGTCGATTTCTTTGCCGGTTATAGTCCCGAACGTATCAATCCCGGCGATAAAATAAACACGCTTACCAAAATCATGAAGGTTACTTCGGGTTCAACACCCGAAATTGCCGACCGTGTTGATGGTTTGTATGCTTCCATCATCACTGCAGGAACACACAAAGCACCGAGTTTGAAGGTGGCAGAAGCGTCTAAAATTATTGAAAATGCGCAGCGCGATGTAAATATTTCATTTGTAAACGAATTGGCTTTGATTTTTGATAAAGTTGGTATAGATACTAACGATGTGATTGATGCAGCGGGTACAAAATGGAATTTCTTGAAATATCGTCCGGGTTTGGTGGGTGGTCATTGCATCAGTGTTGATCCCTATTATTTAGCCAGCAAGGCTGAATCATTGGGTTACGTGCCACAAGTCATTCTTTCGGGTCGACATGTGAACAATAGCATAGCACCTTTTATTGCCAATAAGGTCCTAAAATTGATGATCCATAAAACGCATACCATCAAAGGTTCAAATGTATTGATATTGGGTGTGACTTTTAAGGAAAACTGTCCGGATATACGAAATACAAAGGTGGTTGATATTTATCGCGAACTTTGTGAATTTGGGTTGAACGTTGATATTTACGATCCATGGGCTTCGGTCGAAGAGGTGAAACACGAATATGATGTGGATATTCTTTCGCAATTAGATAATACGAAAGAATATCAGGCAGTTCTTTTGGCAGTTTCGCACGATGAGTTTAAAGAATTTGATTTTGAAAGACATTACAAAGCCGGTGCGGTAGTGTTTGATACGAAAGCTGTTGTTGAACGACAATGGGTTGATGGTCGCTTGTAGAGTATGACGACTTTTACAGACATAAAAATGCTTTTTAAAAGCAATAAAGTGGTTGTGGAAAACTACTTTTTTATGACTGTGTTGCAAGTGATGAACACGCTGTTTTATGTGCTGATTTACCCATATCTCATCAGAACGCTGGGTGCAGAGTCCTATGGATTATATGTTTTCTCAATGTCTATCGTTACTTATTTCGTAAGTTTTGTGGGCTTTGGATTTGATCTTCCGGCAGTGAAAATAATAGCTCAGTATCCTGCTGACGAAAAACTGAAGGCGCATACACTTTCCTGTATCTATACTGCAAAAATCTATTTGGAAATCATATCGTTGATTATTTTTTCAATCATTATTTTTTCGGTTCCCTACCTGCGAAATAATTGGGTTCTGCTTTTTATTTGTTTTTCTCAAACGCTGACGAATATTATTTTTCCGCAATGGTATTTTCAAGGTATGCAGAAAATGAGGATGGTAACTTATCTTCAATTAGGATTGAAGTTTATTTCGTTACCATTTATTTTTCTCACTATTCATACTTCGAATGATATAAATGCTTTTGCTCTGATTGCATCAGTTACAAGTATTGGAGGTGGATTTGGCGCAGCAGCTATCATCAGATTCTACGATAGAATCCGAATAATGATAATGCCTTTTGATGCTGTAAAAAAATGGTATGCAGAGGCAACTCCTTTTTTTTTAAGCACCTCTGCGAGTCTGATAAAAGAACAAACAGTAGCTATTTTGATTGGTGTGTTTTTTGGAATGAAGGATGTGGCGATTTACGATTTAGCGAATAAAATAGTGGCCGTGCCAAGATTACTTCTGACTAGCATTAACGGTGCATTGTTTCCGAATATTATTTCGAAATTTAGTACTCAATTGATAAAAAAGATACTTCATTATCAAGTGTATTTATGCCTGATTATTATCGGTTTGATAGCCCTATTGGGGAAATGGGTAGTGCTGCTTATGGGCGGTGTTTCGATGACGGGTTCGTACCCACTTGCTATTATTTTAAGTGTCACTATTTTGCCTTGGTTGATTGTTAGTTCTTTTATCTATTTTATATTTGTGCCCAATAACAACTATTATTTTGTGACTAGAAATCAAGTGGTAGCACTGATTAGCTTTGTTGTTTATGCTGCCATTGGACTATTATTTATTGATAATATATATGTTTTAGCTGCGGCACTTTCGCTCTCGGGTTTGACCGAAATTGTTTTTTGCAGCTATCTGATTCGTAAGAATGCCTTATTAAGTTGATTTTTGTTTTCCTTATATTTTTCCGAAGTTTATGTACGATTTATCAATAGTTATTCCTACCATTGGGCGTGAAAAAGAAGTGCGATTGCTTTTGCAATCCATCTCCGATACCATCCCCGACAGGATATCGTACGAAATAATTATTGTAGATCAGAATGCTGATGATTTATTACTATCAGCTATTCATGATGCAAATAATTTACATATCAACCATTATAAAGTTTCGTTCAGAGGTTTGTCTAAAGCGAAGAATTATGGAACAAAGCAAGCTTTAGGTCGCTATATTTGTTTCCCCGATGATGATTGTAGAATGCTTGAAAATAGCATCGAAACAGCGCTCAATTTGTTGAATACGAATCAATATGATATGGTTACAGGTAGATGTGCCGACGAAGATGGTAATGATAGTATACTGAAGTTTCATAAATCATATGCTGACCTCACGATTGATAACTTTGAGGGAAAGATGGTAGAACCTGCCATTTTTGCGAAAAGAGAATTGATGCTGGAATATCGTTTTGATGAAACGCTGGGTGTAGGAACTTTTCATGGTGCTGAAGAAGGGTTTGATTTGATCTATAGATTGCTAAAGGATAAAAAACGGATTTTTTATTCTCCGGATATTTGCTTGTATCACCCTCAGGTTATTTTGGATAAATCGGAACCCAAATCCATTTTGCGTGCTTTTACGTATCGTTGTGGTTTAGGTCGGGTTTGTGTGAAGCATAAACTGTATCGAAAACTCTTGAAGCGGTTGTTTGCAGTACTTTTGTTTATACCTTTTTGTGCGGTGTTCCGCCGAAATAGTTTGCGTTTTTACCTGGCCGAGATGTTAGGAATACTTTCGGGAATTATCGTAAAACCGAATCCGAATGAGTAAATCTACAATCACCCTAATCATAATCTGGTCTGCAATTGCATCCATCTTTTTATTTTTGTTTGATGTCGACTCTTTGTTGATACCCTTTTTGTTTCTCATTTCGCAATCCCTTTTTGGTGCTCTTTTTGTAAATAAAGAAAATGAAGCCTTTTACCCACAGGATATTAGAGTCATTTTTATAGTTACCTACTCCTTGTATTCGCTGTTCTGCCCTTTGATATCGCTCCTTGGTTTTGATGTTTTTTTATCAACTATGCCGCTGACCACTTTTTGTTTCGGGCTAGGGTTGGCAGGTTTTAATCTGGGAAATATCTTATTTCCGGTAAAGTGGGTAAATATTTCATTTGTAAAGAATAGTGTCAATTATTCATTGTTGCTATTACTATTATTAGCAGAACTTATTTTACTGACAGTTTATTTGATTGCGTATCAGGTTCCTGTTTTTACTACGTTAGGTCAGTTTGATCGTCTGGAATTTTTCGAAACAATTAATCAGGTTTGGGTTGTTTTGACTATGGCTATTTCATTGACGTCCTGTTTGATTATTTACTATTTCGACGAATGGAATAAGAAACAATTTGTAATCGGTATCTTGCTGATAGTGTATTATATAGCACTTCAGCTTTCGCTGGGGAACAGAAGAGATTTTTTGCCCATACTCTTATTCTCTACTTCTTATTTTCTTACTAAATATCGTTCAAAGTTAAATGTAAAGGTTGTAATTATTGGCGCAATACTCTTTATTGGGTCTTTTTGGCTTGTTCAACAGCGGAATAATAATTTGGAATATAGTCGTGTCGGGGCCATTCAAGAATCATTTGTCAATAATGAGTTTGTGTATCCAATGCAAACTTTGGCCTATATAATTGATGATAAATGGGATTTAAGATACGGTTATACTTATTTCGTTTTACCATTTCAGATAGCTGTTCCCCGGTATATTTACCCCAATAAACCGGAAGATTTAGGCAAAGAATTTGTAAATAAAACATTTGGTGAAGGGTCGCAAGGGTATGCATATACGCCCGTAACAGAGGCTTACCTTAATTTTGGTATTTTGGGACCTTTATTTGTGTTTGTGCTTTTCTCGTTAGCTTTTTCTCAATTGATTCGAAAATTCAACTTCTCAAGCATTTCTTTTGTATATTTTTTGTTGTATTCTTTTGTTTTTGACTTTTGTAGGGGTACTTTTGCAACAGTTATATATCAGGTTCTTGTTTCGTTACTGTTTTATTTTATTATTGATAAATTGATTCAAAAAGCCCCGTCGTACACCAATAGATGAATATTTTTTTAGACAATATCGTTTTTTCGCTCCAAAAACAAGGAGGTATCTCTGTGTTTTGGTATGAGTTTTTAAACAGAATCATGCAGGATCCTGATTTTAATTGTAAGTTTATAGATACACCCAATGATAATATTTTCAGGAAGCAATTGGATATCCCATTGTCTAATATATTGAATAACAGATTAAATGTAATCCCTGTTACGGTTCAAAGATATATCAATCCTACAATAAACGATAAGGGGATTTTTCATTCAAGTTATTATCGGGTAGGTAAAGGTTCGCAAGTTTGTAATGTGACGACAGTACACGATTTCACGTACGAATACTATTTTAAAGGTTTACCTAAGTTCGTGCATCACTTTCAAAAAAAGAACGCAATATTAAACTCGAAAAAGATTATTTGTGTTTCGAATAATACAAAAACTGATTTATTGAGATTTTACCCGAACTTAAAAGAACAGCAAATAGCAGTGATTTACAACGGTGTAAGTGATGATTATTTTCCGCTACCGGACAAAAACAGTGCTTTTATGGACGCAGCCTTCGGGCGTGATTTTAAAGAATATGTATTGTTTGTAGGAAAACGAGAAGATGCATATAAAAACTTCGATATGGTGGTGGATGCCTGTAAGCTGACTAAGAGTAAGCTATTGATAGTTGGAGGTGGTCATTTAAGTCGATCGGAAGTGGCAATGCTAGACATACAATTGGGATTACACCAATACAAGCAAATTGCCGGGGTGACAAATGTGCAATTAAATGAAATATATAACAATGCTTCTTTCCTTGTGTATCCATCGCTGTATGAAGGCTTTGGAATTTCAATTTTAGAGGCTCAGAAATCCGGTTGTCCGGTGATTTGTTCCAATACTTCTTCGATTCCCGAAATAGCAGGTAAAGGAGCCTGTTTGCTGGAAAAAATATCGGCATTAAAAATTGCAGATATATTATTACAAAATAAATCACAAAATATAACCAAATCAATTGTTGATGAGGGTTATTTGAATAGTCAACTTTACTCTTGGGATAAATGTTATCAGGAAACTAAGCAAGTTTACTTGGACATGTACACTGAGTTTATCTAATAATTCTTTTTTTTTGATGAAGATTTCAATAATAACGGTTGCCTATAACAGCGCCTCTACTATTAGAGATACTATTGAATCGGTACTGGCTCAGACCTATCAGGATATTGAATATGTCCTGGTGGATGGCGACTCGTATGATAATACATTGGCGATTGTTAATGAATATGAACCGAAATTTGGTGGACGATTACGCTGGGTAAGTGCAAAAGATAATGGCATTTACGACGCTATGAATAATGGTCTGGCTATAGCGACCGGCGATGTGGTGGCAATTCTGAATTCGGATGATGTGTATTGCGATACGTATGCTTTGGAAAAGGTGGTCTCCGTGTTCAATAACAATGAAAAGCTTGATTCGGTATATGCAGATATGGTGTACGTATCGCATGACGATACAACGAGAGTTGTGCGACGATGGACGACCGGACTCCAAAGACCATTCAAAACCGGATGGCATCCTGCGCATCCAACCATGTACATCAAGCGGGAGTTATTTGCCAAATATGGAAATTATAATCTTGAGTTTAAGTTGGCATCCGATTTTGAACTAATGCTTCGTTTCTTGGAAAAACATAAAATGTCAACTTACTACTTAAGAGAAACGTTGGTAAGCATGAGACTGGGTGGAGCAAGTAATAAGAATCTGAGAAATATCCTTAGCCAAAACATAGAGTGCGTAAGGGCATTCAGAATAAATGGATTGAAAGTAAATACGATTTTATATCCTTGGTTTCGTATTTTACCAAAATTATTACAGTTTGTAAAATAGAAGATGTTGAGATCCTTCGTTTATAAATTCCTGCAATTCTCAATTGCAGGATTTTTTTGTACTTTTGCGAAACCTAAAAATTAAGTTGTTTGCAATATGCTAGTCAAAATATACGATACAAATCCTAATCCGGCTGAAATTCGCCGAGTAGCTGAAGTGGTGCGCAAGGGTGGAATCATTATTTTTCCAACCGATGGTGTGTATGCTTTTGGTTGTGATATTTTTAATGGAGCGGGAGTAGAGTTTATTTCTAAGCTTAAAGATAAGGATTTACGAAAAGCTAATCTTTCGTTTGTTTGCTGCGAAATGAGTCAGATCAGTGAATACGCCAAAATGGACGATGTCTCCTTTCGGCTGATGAAAAAAAACCTGCCGGGGCCGTTTACTTTTATTTTACCGGGAAGTAGTAAGCTTCCAAAACTTTTCAAAAACAAAAAGATGGTGGGTATCAGAATGCCCAATAATCTTATTGCACTCGAAATTGTTCGGGAATTGGGTAATCCTATGATGACCAGTTCAATTTTTACCGACGAAAAAACAACTGAATATATTACTGATCCCGAGTTGATTGAAGAAAAATACGGCTATCAGGTGAGTTTAGTAGTGGATGGTGGCTTTGGAAGCTTAGAGCATTCAACTATAGTGGATTGCACAGAAGATGAACCTGAAGTAGTACGTAAAGGTGCCGGCGAATTAGTTTATTGACTTTTGAACTTACTTATTTTGTAGGTAGTTGTCTCTGAATTGTTGAAAGAGAATAATATCTTCAAAGCCCTTCGCTGTTTTTATCCACTGTTTTAAAAGACAGGATTTCTCGAAATTTTCCTGTTCGAACATATTTATACTCGCCTTGTTGTCTGTGGAAATGTGGCAGTATAATTGATTTATTTTTAGGTATTTAAAAATATACTCTTCTACAAGTTTCAGGCTTTCTTTGGCAAAACCATTTCCCTGAAAAGCTGCGTCAACAAAAAGCCCAAGCGCTATGCGGCTATGATGAATGTCCAAATCGAACAAGTCTACAGTACCAACCGTGTCTCCTGTTTTTACACTTACCATCATTAATCGTAGCTGTTTACTTTCGTAGATGTCCTGATCGCACTGACTGATATACTGCTTTAAGATGAACTTGGAATAAGGGTTTCGGGTGTTTCCAACATCCCATAGTGCCGAGTTGTTTTCCCATGCATAGAGCAGATCTAAGTCTTCCGGCTCTACGGCACGCAGTCGTATATTGTTGTTTTCTAGTAACACTTTTGATTGTTTATTTGCCAAAAAGAGACGAGAAGATGCCTTTCTTTGGAAGTTCATATTCAGGCTCGTAGTTAGTTGAGATGGGTTGTAAATGGGTGCCATTCATTATCATGCGGTAGATAACTCCCCAGTCGGGTAAGCCACCCAAATTGCGATCGTCAATAAACAAATCGGCCTTCAATTTGCGAGGTTGTCCATCTTTTGATGTTTCTTCCGGGTAATTGTTGTTTACCGCGTGAAATTCCAGTCCTTTGCTTCGACAATACTCCACAGCTTCTTCCAGTTCTTTGCCCTCACGTACGGTCCACAAAAGCAATTGAATTTGTGGCTCTTGTTGTAAACGCTTCAGAGTGTCGATGGCAAAAGGAATCTCACGCCCAATTCTTGGGTATTCGTGAGTAACTATTGTTCCGTCAAAATCTACAGCAATAATCATTTCTTTCTAATTGATGGTTAATTGTTTAAAACTTAAAATGTCGACATGTTTTGTCGTTGTTTCACACTGCTTATTCCTCAAGTTTTAAGTCGTTTATCATTTTGTTTTCTGTTGGTTTACAGAAAAACAATAAAATGATAGCCGAAATTCCTGCACAATATATCAACGAAGCATCAGTACGAATAAGAAAAAATATGATGATACTTCCAATGAGTCCAATACCAACAAGTAGCAGTCTGATGGTTGCACTTTTCTGATAAGCTTTGAATTTTTCTCTTTCATCTTCAATAGCAATTATTTTTTTTGTTTGACGATGAAAGCCTGCAAGTGCCAATGGAATAGAAATAATCGTGTAAAGTATTACAATGCTTTTTAGTGTAATGCCTAACGGGCCATTCATCGGAATTGGATCGTAATTATCCATAGTGGTCATATAACCTACGATAGTACTTAGGATGGTGGCTGTGTAAATGTAATAATATACCTGAGCAATTTTCTTTACTGTTTTTTCCATTTCTTTATTTACATCTTCGGTAGTAAGCTTAAATTTCATATGTTTTTATTTAAAAGAGTTTGTAAATTCTACGCGGTTTAGAATCGAACGACCCAGCGTAACTTCATCAGCATATTCAAGTTCGTCGCCAATAGCAATTCCACGGGCGATAGTGGTGGTTTTTATATTGAAAGGAGCTAATTTTCTAAAAATGTAAAAGTTAGTGGTGTCACCTTCCATAGTGGTACTCAATGCCAGAATGACCTCTTTTACTCCTTCGTCCTGTACTCTTTGTATTAAACTTTCAATTTCCAAATCATTAGGTCCTATGCCGTCCATTGGCGAAATAATGCCTCCCAAAACGTGATATAACCCTCTGAATTGTTGCGTGTTCTCGATAGACATTACGTCCTTTATATTTTCTACCACACAAACCGTTTCGTGATCGCGCCCCGGATTGCTACAAATACGACAAACTTCGGTGTCTGAAATATTATGACACACAGTGCAATACTGAATCTCTTTGCGGAGCTGTATAAATGCATTTCCAAACACTTCAACATCAAATTCCGACTGTTTTAAAAGGTGCAGCACCAACCTTAATGCTGTTTTTCGGCCAATTCCCGGAAGTTTTGCAAACTCGTTTACAGCGTTTTCGAGTAATGATGAAGAAAATTGTTGGGTGCTCATTTAATTCAGTTATCAGTTATCAGTTATCAGCCAACAGTTATTCTGTTGTGAAATAGTGTCGATAGAACAGCCCTAATAACCTCCTTTTTATCTGTAGGCAAAATTACAAAAAAAACCGGTTTAAAACTATTTTTGAACAGGGCAATTTCTTTCGGTCATTTTTAGCTATTTTTGTACTTCAAATTAGCATATTAAACCACTATCATCTTATCCAATGTCAGGATTCTCCATTTTACTTATCATTGTGGTCTATTTCTCCTTTTTGCTCCTCATATCTTATTTTGTGGGGCGGAAAAATACGGATAATGATGCCTTCTTTCTTGGAAATAAAAAAACGCCATGGTGGGTTGTAGCTATTGGTATGGTGGGCTCGTCCATCTCGGGAGTGAGCTTTGTGTCGGTGCCGGGCATGGTGCGTGGCATCGATTTTACGTATATGCAAACCGTTTTAGGCTTCTTTGTGGGCTATCTGATTATTGCTAATGTACTCTTGCCACTTTATTATAAACTCAATCTTACCAGTATTTATACTTATTTGGAACAACGGTTTGGTAACCATTCCTACAAAACCGGAGCCGGCTTTTTTCTGCTGTCGCGTACTATTGGGTCAGGTGTTCGATTGTATCTGGTGACGCTTATTCTACAGCATGTTATTTTTGATGCCTGGCATGTGCCGTTTGTGCTGACAGCTTCTGTGGCGGTTTTTCTTATTTGGTTGTACACGCACCGAAGTGGAATTAAGACCATTGTGTGGACCGATACCCTGCAAACCATCTGTTTAATCTCGGCTTTGGTGTTATTAGTGGTGCAAGTGTCAAAACAATTGGATCTTGGATTTGGAGAGTTTTTTACAACCATAACCCAAAACGAGCATTCGCGCATTTTTGTGTTCGATGATTGGCATAGCAAGCAAAACTTTTTCAAACAATTTTTTAGTGGGATATTTATTGCCATTGTAATGACAGGACTCGATCAGGATATGATGCAGAAGAACCTAACGTGCAAAAACCTTGGTGATGCGAAGAAGAATATGTACTGGTACGGATTCACGTTCGTTCCACTTAATCTACTATTTTTGACCCTGGGTGCTATGTTGTTGATGCTTTCCACGAAGATGAATATTGCGTTGCCCGCTTCATCCGATGATATTTTGCCTTTATTTGCTACGCAATATTTAGGTTCCATGGTGACATTTCTTTTTGTAATTGGAATTATTGCGGCTACCTTTGCCAGTTCCGATTCAGCATTGGCATCACTTACTACTTCTTTTTCGGTAGATATATTAGGCGTGCAGCATATGGAGGCGAAAGTGGCGGAGCGGAAACGCAAATATACACACATTGGTATGTCGGTATTGTTTGTGCTAATCATGCTTGTATTCAAAGTGTTGAATAATAAAAGTATTATTGATGCAGTTTATACCATTGCTTCATACACTTATGGCCCATTGCTAGGTATGTTTGCTTTTGGATTGTTTACCAAACGGCTGGTTCGCGATAGAGCAGTACCTTACATTGCCATTGCCTCACCATTTATTTGCTATGGATTAAATCAATTGACCACATTGTTTTTTAATTATCCATTGGGGTATGAATTGTTGATGATAAATGGTTTGATTACCTTTGTCGGAATGTGGATGGTATCAAGTGTACAGTTGATAGTTGACAATTGACAGTTTTATTAAATTATTGTATTGTATGTATGTGACATTTTTTCTTGTAACTCGTAACTAAAATTATTATGGATATAAAATCAGCAGAATTTATCATTAGCAATACCGACTATCTGAAATGTCCGGATAGTCGCTTGCCGGAATATGCGTTTATCGGACGTTCAAACGTTGGGAAATCGTCGTTAATTAATATGCTTTGCGATCGTAAAGGGTTGGCTATGACTTCGTCGAAGCCCGGAAAGACTTTGTTGATCAATCATTTTTTGATCAATAAAAACTGGCATTTGGTCGATTTGCCTGGTTATGGTTATGCTACTACCGGTAAGAAGATGCGTGAGCAATTGCAGGAGATTATCGAAAATTACATTCTCAATCGCGATCAACTGACTTGTTTGTTTTTGCTAATCGATTGTCGTCATGAACCGCAAAAGATTGATCTCGAATTTATGGAATGGTTGGGCGAAAATGATGTGCCTTTTTCTATCGTTTTCACTAAACTCGATAAGCTATCGCATGTAAAAGGAGTAGAAAGTATACGTGTTTACAAAGAAAAACTAAGTGAACAATGGGAAGAATTACCTCCTATTTTCATTACTTCATCCGAAAAACGAACCGGTCGTGATGAATTGTTGGGATATATCGAGGAGATAACTAAGGGATTGTAGCATTTAATCTTTTCCAAAATTCTAAACTTTGGAAAAGACACATTCAATCTATAGCAAACGTTTGCGACCTAATTTTCGAACTCTCTTTTTAAGAGTAGCTCCTTTCTCAACAAAAATGAATATCATTGTATTTTATTATTCAAAACCTTGGTCAGAATCACATATTCTTGACACAAATATCTAAAATACTATGCTGAACATTCAAAAGAAAATGAGCAATGCTTTTCTGGCGTTGTTAGGTTTGCCTGCCACAGCGGTAGGTTTTGCGTTATCTACTCAAATTGCAGCACTTAGCTGGATTCTTTCCAATAAATACGGACTGGATATTCATGATGTAGCCTTCGTGTGGCTGGCCGGTCCCATTGCGGGAATCTTCGGTCAGGTAATTGTCGGACTTTTGAGTGACAATGTTTGGTTTATGGGGGGGCGTCGTCGGCCGTTTATCATTATCGGCGGTCTGGTAAGTACGGTTGCTTTTTTGGCTTTGCCCAATATCAGTGGTATTTCCAAAGTAACCGGCATAACCGATATCATTCTTATTGCATCAGTCATTGCTTTGTTTCTTGATTTATCGGTGAATGTTACTTTCAATCCGGCACGTTCTATCATTGCCGATCTTACTCCCGAAGGCAAAGTGCGCACCTCCGGTTTTGTGTGGATGCAGATTATATCCGGTTTTTTTGGAGTATTTGCTTATTTCCTTTCCATGGTTTTTGGCAACGAAACCCTATTGTACATTGCTGCGCTTATTGTCTTTTTAACTGCCGTTTTCCCCATTTTATTTATTCAGGAAAAGAAGGATCAGGAAGATGTCAAGGTGCAATCTGATGAGAAGTTTGGTGTTTGGCAAATATTCAAAGAGATATACCCTTTGTACGGTTTTCTTGTTTTTGGGGTGTTCAGTTTGTTCTTCCACTTTTTCACTCCACAATTGCAAGCGTGGCACAACCCGGTGCTGATAGCTGCTTTGAGCTATTCGGTGGTGATTGGAGTCATAAATATCGTTCAGGGTTTGAAAAATCCGTCTAATAAAAACGAGTTTCAGAAAATTATGTTAGCGCACTCGTTTACCTGGGTGGCTTTTCAGAGTATGTTTATCATGTCTGGCTTTTTTATTGAAAATCAGATAATGCCTAACTTAAATGTGTCGGGAATTACGGCTAATTGGTTTGCCGAAAAACTTACCGGTCAGGCACAAACTTCGGCTTCTTCTATTGGAAATATAGTGTCGCTGGGCTTTTTGATTTTGAATTTTATCGGTGCTGTTTTCCCTTTGGTTTTGCAAGCTATAGCAAAAAATATCGGTCGGGTAAGAACCTATATCGGAGCATTGACTTTTTCGGCTATTGGCTATTTTTACATTGCCTACTTCAGTAGGGTGGAAATCGATTTCTACATCGGAATGGTATTGATTGGTATTGGTTGGTCGGCAGTTATTTCTATTGTTTTTGCCATTATGAGCGAGCGGGTAAACCCGGCCAAAATGGGCTTGTTTATGGGTGTTTTTAATCTGGCAGTAGTGCTTCCGCAGATGATGAGTAACGGTGTGGCCAATATCATCAAAGAAACCGGAAATCATCAGTTGTTGTACATTTTTTGTGGTGGATTGGTGACTTGTTCTATCTTGTTTTGGATGTTTGTGAAAGAACCCGAGTCATCGAAGGTGAAACAAAATATTTCTTCAGGAGGACATTGACAGTTATCAGTGAACAGTTATCAGTAATGATAATGTGTTTTGTAAGATTCATAGTTTGCTGGTAATTGATAGTTGACAATTAAAAATTGCTATTTTACTTGTATCTTTGTGCGGAAATGCGGCCGCCAATAATCATATTTTTTTGAGAGCCGCGAGATGAACCTCTGCGGTTCTTTTAGTTTTGTATCAACCATTCATACTTGCGAAATGAAAAACTTTTTCCTCACCACTATTTTTTTATTCGTTCTTGTTTCATGTTCCCATAAAGCCACTAAAACCGACAATGGTGAGGCTATCGACTCGCTAAAATTGAAATATGCTGAGGGTTTTTCTGTGCGAAACTTTGAACACTACAAAGAAGTGGTGGTGTATAGTCCATGGGTGAAAGGCACCGAATATGCACGCTATTATTTGGTAACCGACTCTAAGATTAAAACTCCTACAGGTGGAGTGAAAGTGAAAATTCCCTTACAAACTCTAGTCTCTACTTCGGTGACTCATTTCGAATTCTTGAGTTTGTTGGGCGAGGTAGAAACCATAACCGGTGTTTGTTCGCCAAAAATCATTTACAATCCGGCCATTTTGAAAAGAGTGGGAGAGGGTAAAATAGCCGATTTGGGAGATGCATTCAATATCAATGTAGAAAAAACCTTGCAGCTAAAACCTCAAGCCGTGATGATGAGCGGTTACAATCAAAACGACCCATACGCTGCACGTGTTTCACAAGCCGGAATACCTGTATTGTTCAACAACGAGTGGATGGAAACTTCACTTTTGGCTAGAGCTGAATGGATTAAATTTGTGGCTGTGTTTTACGGAAAAGAAAAGGCGGCTGACAGCATTTTTGCCGATGTGGAAAAGCGCTATAACGAATTGCGTGATAAAGCCAAAGCAGTAACTCATAAGCCCACTATTATGGCTGGTTCTAACTTCCGTGGAACCTGGTATATGCCCGCCGGTCGCAGTTTTATGGGCAAGCTTTTTGCCGATGCAGGTGCCCGATATTTTTATGCCAGCGATACCACCACGGGCAGTTTGCCATTGAATGTGGAAACGGTGCTAAAAAATTTCTCGCAAACCGACGTGTGGCTTAATTGCAGCTATTCGTCAATGAGTGATTTGGTAAAAGCTGACACAAAAAATGCCTTGTTCAATCCGGCAAAAAAGCTTCAGGTATACAATTTCAACAAGCGCTTGCTACCTTCTACTGCCAACGATTTTTGGGAAAGTGCGGTGGCACGTCCCGACTTATTGCTTGCGGATGTGATTGCTATACTTCACCCTGATATTTTACCCGGATATGCTTTGGTGTATGCAGATAAATTGAAATAATGCATATGAATGCAGGGACAGGTGGTAACCTGTCCTTTTTTTGTGCGCTTAGAGTTAATCATTAGCAATTAATATTGTACCTTTGGGCTCGAAAAATGCGTCCCAAGGTTGGGAATACCCTACCGATGTATCAGAAATCCGTTCTCAATAGTGAGAATCTAGTGTTGATGTCTCAATGGTTAATTCTCAGTGTTGAGAATGCTCGGTTGACCCCTCGGAAGCACGTTCTCAGTAGTGAGAATGTCTGATTGAGCCCTAAAAAGTTAATTCTCAGTATTGAGAATGCTTGGCTGAGCCCTCGGAAGCACGTTCTCGGTATTGAGAAAGCTTATTTGAGTACTCAACGGTTAAATCCGAATATTCAGAATGTGCTTTTTTATATAATCTCTAATTAATACAGGCTTTTCAAATTAGATAATTCGATGAAATCCCGTTCTCTCATATTATTCATTGCACTTTCGCTTCTGGCGATAGGTCTTTTCCTTTCCGATTTGGCTTGGGGAAGCATTCATATATCGTTAAGCGAGATTATTTCCGTTTTTTTCGGAAAAGGCGCCGAAGGGATCAACTCAGAGATATTGCTCAACTTCCGCTTACCGAAAGCCATTACAGCTGTGTTGGCAGGTGCTTCGCTGTCGGTGGCTGGCTTGATGATGCAAACGCTGTTTCGCAATCCGTTGGCCGATCCGTACATTCTCGGAGTTAGCTCCGGAGCCAGCTTAGGTGTGGCATTGGTCATGATGGCAGCAGCTTTTCTGCCGGTTGCGTTTGTGAGCAGTGGTTGGGCGTTGATTGCAGCGGCCATTATCGGGGCTTCTATAGTGTTGGTGTTGGTGGTGGGTGTTTCGTTTAAGGTTAATAACGCCGTTTCCCTGCTGATAGTGGGCATTATGTTTGGCACCATTGCCAGTTCGTTTGTAAGTGTGTTGCAAAATTTTAGCAATCCCGATGCCATAAAGTTGTTCGTAATGTGGACTTTTGGCAGTTTAAGCGCAGTAACCTGGAATTATATGACTGTTCTGTTGCCGGTAGTTCTCGTTGGATTAGGATTGGCATTTTATCTGCAAAAGAAACTCGACGGTTTGTTGTTGGGCGAAAATTATGCACGGGGTTTGGGTATTTCTATTACCAAAATTCGCTTTCTAATTGTACTTGCTACCGGACTTTTGGCTGGAGGGATAACGGCTTTTACCGGGCCAATAGCATTTGTAGGGGTCGCCATTCCTCATATTGCACGTGGAGTATTTCGCACCTCATTGCACCGTATTTTGTTGCCTGCTTGTGTGTTACTGGGGGCGTCGTTGTTGCTCGTTTGCGATATTATTTCGCAAATACCAACCTATACGTTGCCTATTAATACTATAAGTGCATTGTTTGGAGCACCGATTATTATTTGGATAATACTTAAAAGACGATAATACCAGTTATCAGTAAACAGTTATCAGTAATCGATAACTATTTTCTGATAACTGTTTACTGATAATTGAGCTAATGAGCATTCTTACCACACAAAACCTATCCATCGGATATTCCAAAAAAGGAAAGACCGACATTATACAATCCGACTTGCAACTGAGTTTGCGAGCGGGTGAATTGGTGTGTTTGATTGGTCCGAATGGAAGCGGAAAATCTACTTTGCTGCGTACCTTGGCAGGGTTGCAAAAACCGTTAGCAGGAAAAACGAAAATAGATGGTGATGAAACCGCTAAGCTTTCCCAGCATGAAAAAGCTCTGCTTATTGCCTTAGTTTTGACCGAGCGTGTGGACATTGAAAATGCAACAGTGTACAATATTGTATCGCTTGGACGGCATCCGCATAGCAGTTGGTGGGGTAATATGAGTGAGGAAGAGGATGCGTTTATCCATGAAGTGATAGCAATGGTACATTTGGAGCACAAAGCGCATAGTTTCCTGAGCGAACTATCCGACGGTGAACGCCAACGCGCCATGATAGCCAAAGCATTGGCGCAGGATACCCCTATTATCTTGCTTGACGAACCAACTGCGCATCTCGACTTACCTAACCGTGTAGAGATTATGCTCTTGCTTCATAAGCTGGCACATAAAACTCAAAAGGCAATATTACTCTCTACACACGAACTGGATCTGGCATTGCAAGCTGCAGATCGCATCTGGCTTATCAGCTCCGAGCATGGTGTGGAATGTGGTGTGCCTGAAGATTTGGTTTTTAATGGTAGTTTTAATCGGGCTTTCGAGAGTCGTGCTTACTATTTTAATGCTGCCAATGGTAATTTTTCGATGAATTATCCAATGACAAAAAGTGTATGGGTGTCGGGCGATAAAACGCGCATGTACTGGACACTGCGGGCACTGGCACGCGCCGGATGTATGGTGGAACAAAATGCAGCTGTACATATTTTGGTAACCGAAGATGGTTGGCAAATGAATAATGAGGATATTTCGACCATCGAAGAGCTTCTGAACAAATTAAATGACTTGTAGTGAAAAGAAAATCATACTTGTAATCCATTACTTGCATCAATCTGCATGAATAAAAAACTTCTATATACATTTCTATTTTTACTCTTCATGCTAGCTGTTTCTGCACAGACAAAAGTGCGTATCTACGGCTATATTATTGACCCCAATAACAGAGGTGTAGAATCGGCAAATGTGTATATCGAAGGTACTAAAGTAGGAACTTCTACCAATCAAAACGGATATTACGAGCTCAATGTTGTGCTGAAGGATTCGGCAACGCTTATTTATTCCCGAATAGGTTATCGGACGATAAGGCACACCATTTTTCCAACTAAAAAAATACTTCAAATATCGGTTGAACTTCCCCCTCTAAGTACTGAAATAGGTGAGCTAAATGTGGTTGGACAGCGTCGGCAAACTTCCACACTCGATGGCGTAGATCCTTCCAGATACAGGCTTATGCCCAATACCAATGGTGGAATTGAGTCACTTCTGATTACTTTCTCCGGCGTTAGTTCCAGCAATGAACTCAGTTCGCAATACAATGTGCGTGGTGGTAACTTCGACGAGAATATCGTGTATGTAAATGGTGTTGAAATTTATCGACCGTTGTTGGTTCGTGCCGGTCAGCAGGAGGGTTTGAGTTTTATCAACCCCGATATGGTGAAGAATGTAGCGTTTTCGGCTGGAGGTTTTGATGCAAAATATGGCGATAAAATGTCGTCGGTGTTGGATATAAACTATAAAAAACCAATCGGATTTGAAGCTACTGCCGCCATCAGTTTGCTTGGCGCTTCGGCTTATCTGGGCACTATCAACAAACGGTTCACCCAAATGCACGGGATACGTTATAAAACATCTGCTCCGTTACTCGGAACTCTCGATACCAAAGGTGAATACAATCCCGCATTTCTCGATTATCAAACGTATCTCACTTACCAATTGAAACCCAAATGGGATATAACTTTTCTGGGTAATTTTTCTCAAAATTCGTATCAATTTAAACCTCAGGATCGCGAAACTGCTTTTGGAACGTATACCACTGTGCGTAAGTTGAAAATTTATTTTGATGGACAGGAAAAAGACTTATTTCGAACTGCTTTTGGAGCCTTTACATTGAATTATAAACCTATCGAAGGTATGAAGCTGAGTTTGTTGGCGTCGGCCTTTCATACCAACGAAAGCGAAAACTATGATATTCTTGGTGAATATGTGTTGAGCGATGTAAATACAGAACTTGATCCTCAAGGACAAACCGGTGAGGTGCTGGGTGTGGGAAAATATCAACAACATGCCCGAAATACCTTGGAAGCTACTGTTGCCAATGTTGCTCATTTGGGTGAATACGACAAGGGTGCTCAAAAAATGCGCTGGGGTGTAGCACTTCAAAATGAAATTATTGATGATAAAATAAGTGAGTGGGAATGGCGCGATTCTGTAGGTTATTCGCTTCCGTTTAGCAATAATCAGGTGAACTTGTATTACAATATGAAATCGTCTAATCGCCTCTCTACATGGCGTACAACTGCATTTTATCAAGATACGTACAAATGGAATTCAAAGGCCGGTTCCTTCTCACTTACCGGTGGCTTAAGGGCTAATTATTGGACGTTTAATAACGAATTATTGGTTAGTCCACGTGTAGCAGTTTCGTTCATGCCAGTCGGGAAACGCGATTTTAGTTTCCGTTTTGCCACCGGGCTGTATTATCAGGCTCCTTTTTATAAAGAAATTCGCGATACATTAACTGATGCTCTTGGTAATGTGAATATCAGCCTGAACAAAAATATTAAAGCACAGCGATCCTTACATTTTGTGCTTGGTGGCGATAATTATTTTCGTGCCTGGGGGCGACCGTTTAAGTTTACCACCGAAGCTTATTTAAAGTTGATGGACAGGGTAATTTCTTATTCGGTGGATAATGTGCGTATTTTATATTCGGGTAAAAATGATGCAAAAGCTTATACAGCAGGCATTGATTTTAAACTGTTTGGAGAACTTGTACCCGGAACCGATTCGTGGATAAATCTTTCGTTGATGAATTCGAAGCAGGATATTATAGGTGATTCTTATGTGGATAAGACCTACGATTATGAAGGAAATCTTATTTCAACCAAAACAGTTCATCCCAAATGGGTTTCAAGTCCGAGCGAGCAACGTTTTGCTTTTTCGATGTTGATGCAAGATTATTTTCCTAATAATCCAAAGTATAAACTTCAATTGAAATTTATTTGGTCGGACGGCTTGCCTTTCGGTCCACCCCGAAATGTACAATACCGAAGCGCCTTCCGTACACCGCTCTACCGCCGTGTAGATATTGGCGTTTCGCGAATGTTGGTAAATACAACTGATAACGTGATGAATAAACCAATTATGAAACATGTCAAAAGTATTTGGCTCAATTTGGAAGTGTTCAATCTAATGGGCTTCAAAAATGTAAATTCATATTATTGGGTTACTGATATTTATAATCTTCAAATGGCTGTTCCAAATTATCTTACCGGTAGGCAGCTGAACTTAAAAGTAATGGTTGATTTGAAGTAGTTCCTTGTGGGCAATTATTTGTCAATTACTGTCAGCAGTCTATCAACTCCCTACTCACTTTCAACTTGTAAGCAAATTCCTTTTTTAATCGGGTAAATTTCGCTAATTTTGCAGCAATTATTCGAATTACTAATTTCAGTTGTGCGGTGACATGATTTCTCTTGTTGCTGATGACTGATAACTGCTAACTGAAAATGCCACACACATCGAAACGCGGGCAAGCAATGCCCGAATCGCCTATTCGTAAATTAGTACCTCTTGCCGATAAAGCTAAGGCTCGTGGTATTAAAGTGTACCATCTCAATATCGGTCAACCCGATTTGAAAACTCCACAAGTGGCCTTGGATGCGATTAGAAATATAGATCGTACCGTGTTGGAATACAGCCCGAGTGATGGAATTAAAAGTCTTAGAACAAAACTGGCGGCGTATTATCATACCTTTAATATTGACGTTACAGAAGAAGATATCATTATAACAACCGGTGGCTCTGAAGCGGTAAATTTTGCTTTTATGAGCTGTCTTGATCCGGGAGACGAGATTATCGTTCCCGAGCCTGCTTATGCCAACTATACTGCCTTTGCTATTGCTGCCGGTGCAATTGTGAAACCAGTTGTTTCTAGTATCGAAGAAGGATTTGCGTTGCCTCACGTTGATAAATTCGAAGAACTCATCACCTCCAAGACAAAAGGAATTCTGATTTGTAATCCGAATAATCCAACCGGATATTTATATACCCGTGCGGAAATGAATAAAATCCGTGATCTGGTAAAAAAGTACGATTTGTACCTGTTCTCCGACGAAGTGTATCGCGAATTCTGCTATACCGGAGCGCCTTATATTTCAGCTTTTCACTTGGATGGAATTGAGGAAAATGTGGTATTGATAGATTCAGTTTCAAAACGTTATAGCATGACCGGTGTGCGTATTGGTGCATTGGTAACTAAAAATAAGGAAGTTCGCAAGAATGTGATGAAGTTCTGTCAGGCACGATTAAGTCCACCGCTGTTAGGTCAGATAGCTTCGGAGGCTGCAATGAATACTTCACCCGAATATATGCTCGAAATGTACAACGAATATGTTGAACGTCGTAAATTTTTGATCGATGGTTTGAATCGTATTCCGGGTGTCTATTCTCCCATTCCGATGGGTGCATTCTACACCGTTGCCCGCTTGCCGGTTGATGATGCGGACAAATTTTGCTCGTGGCTTCTTTCCGATTTCGAATACGAGGGTTACACAGTGATGATGGCTCCGGCTTCCGGTTTTTATACTATCGATGGTTACGGAAAAGACGAAGTCCGTATCGCCTACGTGTTGGACAAGGAAGACCTGAAACATGCGCTAATTGTTCTTGGTAAAGCACTTCAAGCTTATCCGGGAAAAACGATCTAACAAAAAACGACATTGAATTTAGAATATTTTATAGCTAAACGCATCCATTTTCAGCAGGGCAAGAAGAATGTTTCTCGTCCTGCTGTACGTATTGCCACTATTGGTATTGCCCTTGGGTTGGCTGTAATGATTATTTCGGTGGCAGTTGTCATTGGGTTTAAAAACGAAATAAGAAATAAAACAATTGGTTTTGGCGGGCATATCCAAATCACAAATTTCGACAATAACAATACCTATGCAATGAACCCCATCAAAGCAGACAATGCTTTGATAAAAAAAATAGCGTCACTAGATGGTGTTCGTCATGTAGAAAAATTTGCAACCAAACCGGGTATTATTAAAACAGATACCGAGTTTCAAGGGATAGTAATCAAAGGTGTTGATGCAAATTTCGACTGGAATTTCTTCAAATCCAATATGGTGGAAGGGCGTATCATTGATGTTTCTCATTCTACAGCAAGTAAAGAGGTTGTTTTGTCGAAATATATGGCTAAACTGCTTGGTTTGAAATTGGGAGATAGTTTTTTTACTTATTTTATTCAAGATCAGGTCCGTGCCCGTAAATTTAAAATTGTGGGTATTTATTCTACCAATTTTATTGAATACGACAAATTATTCCTTATTGCCGATATGCGTCAGGTGCAATCTTTGAATGATTGGGACAAAGATTCGTTTAGTGGGTTGGAAGTCCTTATTTCTGATTTTGATAGAATAGACGAAGTAGGTGACGCTGTCTATGATGCTACAGCCAATAAGTTCAATAAAGAAGGAGCCGCTTATTCTACTCAAACTATTAAGCAGATCAATCCTCAGATATTTAGTTGGCTCGATTTGTTGGATATGAACGTTTGGGTGATTTTATTTTTAATGCTTGCCGTTTCGGGATTTAATATGATTTCTGGCCTGCTTATCCTTATTCTGGAGCGAACGAACATGATCGGTATCCTTAAATCCATTGGTGCTACCAATTGGTCGGTACGTAAAATATTTTTATATCATTCCTTTTTTCTCATTGGTAAAGGTATGTTGTGGGGTAATTTTATCGGGCTTTCACTTTGTGCCATTCAGTATTTCACAGGTATCGTACCACTCGATCCGGAAGCTTATTACGTTGCTACTGTTCCTATTTACTTCAACTGGTTGTATATTATTCTCCTCAATGTGGGTACATTGATCGCTTCATTGCTTATGATGATTGGTCCCTCGTATTTGATTACCAAAATCAATCCTGCCAAAATTATCAGATACGAATAAAGGTTTTTAGTTTAGTCTGACTTATTTTTCATACGACAAGATGTTATATAATGTTTATATTTAGAGCTTATTTGTTATATAATGTGAATGAATTGTATGTGTGATATAGCATGATGTCTATTTTTAAACTGTTTATCTAGTTTTTGACTAGAAATAAATAATAATATTGTCGTTCAATTTACTACAAAAAGCAATCAATAAATCGAGCTATTTATTGATTGCTTTTTTTTGTTTCTGCCGAGATACACTGATTTATTCTTTACATTCTATAAATTGGCTTGCATTTTGTTTTCTTTTAAAGTTTAAATTATTCGTGTTTTTTAGTAGGATATACAGTAACTTATTCTTTGTGTCTGTCATAATTAGTATTACAACATGCTGTAGTTCAGTCTTCTGTATGTCTTTTTAATTCTTCCATATTTTGGAAAACTTAATTTATTTTGTTGTATATTTGTAACGATAACACTGAAATTTAGAATGCGTTATTTTTTTGAATATGTTTTTAAACAGATACAATGGCAAAATTCAGGATTTATCTTGTGGAGAATGATTTGAGATATGGTCGGTTTCTACAACGTGCTTTTTTGCAAAACGAAGATTTAGATGTAGTCGTGCTTGCTGCAGGAAAAGATTGTTTGGCTGTCCTGGATATGAACCCCGATTTAATATGTATTGACTTTGCTTTGTCTGATATGCATTGTGATGAGTTGTTGTCGAAACTAGTTGCTTACAATATGCATTTATCTGTGCTTGTGTTTAAAGTAAAAGATAATGCGAATGTTGCCGTTGAGTTTTTAAAGCTAGGAGCTACAGATTATAATCTTAAGAATGAACAATTTCTAAATATGCCGATAGATGCTGCCAATTTTGTCAGTGACAGCAAATGTATTAAAAATAAAATTGAACCTTTTGGAGAAGCTATTCCTGCTACTATCAATCTAGAATGTTACGACTCTGATAAAACGGATTCAAAAATTGTAAGAGAATTGAAAGCTATTGTTGAGCTGGCAGGTGTGCTGGGCAATGAAAAAAAAATAAATATTATAGGTTTGAATTCTTTACATCCTGAGTCAACTAATTTCATTGTTCCTACTGAGAAAACGCTTCGTGAATATAGCATTGGTATTATAATTTATTACTTAGAGAAATACAATCAAAACGTTGTAAGAGTTGCCGAGAAACTGGATATTGGTAAATCAACTATTTACAATATGATTAAGAGCGGTGAAATAACTTTAAATAAATGAATATGAAAGCATTTTATTCTGTTTACTTTGAAGAATTTGTTGAAAACCTAAAACAAATTGAGAACGATAAAGAATTTAAATCGGTACTGATTCTGATGACAGATGATAAGCATTTTAGTCCCGAAGTGGTAGATACGGTTCTGCAATCATTTTCAAAATCGATTGTTGGCGGTGTTTTTTCGGAAATAATCGTACAAAGCAAAATCAAGTCGGCTGGTGTGTTGTTATTGCCTTTGTCTTTTGATTTAAAGAGCCAGGTTTTTAGTTTTGATGATGAGCACATGTATCAATCCAAGTTGGAAAGTAATTACTCCGCTAACTTGCCCGATAGCGGTAGTATAATTATCTTTACAGACGCGTTTGTAAACGGGAAGAATCAATTTATTGAGAGCTTATATGATTTTTTCGGGAATGAGTTTAATTTTATTGGTGGAGGTAGCGGAACATCGTCTTATACATCTTCAAAAAATGTAGTGCATAATAGCGGCATGCATGCTAACGCAGCTGTTATTGGATTGACCGAAGAATGTTTTTCAATTGGCATAGCGCATGGTTGGAATCCGATTAGCAAACCCATGAAAGCTACCGAGGTTGAATTGAATGAGGTGAAATCAATAAACTGGGAACCGGCATTTGATGTTTATAAACAAGAAGTTGAAGAGCATTCTGGGCGTGTTTTTGATAAGAATAATTTTGCTGAAATAGCAAAATCATATCCGATAGGATTAATAAAAATTGATGGTGAAACAGTGATTCGCGATCCATTTCAGGTAAAGGATAAAACCATTCATTTTTTGGATTTAATAGATAGTGGACAATATTTTTCAATCATGCACGGCGATGTAGGGTCATTATTGGCTGCGGCAGGTGAGGCCAATGGACAGTGTCTGAGCACTTACGAAAGCGAAGAAGATAATGGTTACTTGTTCTGTATTGACTGCTCTTCGCGAGGAAAATTTTTGGCAGGCATGTTCGCTCAGGAATTAAAAGAAATAAGTGGAAATCAAACCTTGTATGGTGCTCTAACATTTGGCGAAATTGCAAACATTGGCGATTCGTTTCTGGAAATATACAATAAAACGGTAATTGTGGCAAAATGGAAATGATAAATAATTTAAAATCAGAGGCGCTTCTCGAATTGATATTTTTTGCCGGGTCAAAAGGTAACGAAGACGAGGTGATTGATAGTGTGTTGCCTGTCTATTTGCGCAAATTGAATTGCTTTATGGCAGGAATCATCAAAACTGAGAAATCAGGATTGTTGAATAAGTTGATACTGCCCTTTGCATTTAAAAACAATGAAGTGCTTGAATACCTCAGAGAGTATATTCAAAGTTCGGATAAGAATGTTGAGAGAGGATGTTGTGAAATAATTCGTGGCGACAATTTTTTTTATATTTATTGTTTAGCAGATTATGGCTATTTGATTTTGGGTAGAAAAAATCCATTTAGCTTTTTGTTTAAAAACGAATTTCGAAATATTGTTGATTTTTTAGGCAAAGTTATTACACAAGCTGTTGACGATGAGTTGAGAAGAATAGCCGAAAATAAATTGACCGAAGAGCGTCGACTCTTGAGAACTATTATTGATAATATCCCTATCAGTATTTACGCAAAAGACTTGCAGTATAAGAAAACATTAGCAAATAAATTGGAATTGAAACATTTAGGATTGGAGTCAGAGTTGGATGTGTTGGGCAAAACCGATTTTGATATTTATGGAGAAAGCATTGCTACTAATACTTTGATAGAAGATCAGCAGGTTATTCGCGAAGGGCAGTCTATTTTGGGCGAAGTAAAACCAATGGGCGACGACACCTGGGCTTTAATATCAAAATTGCCATTGAAAAATGAAAATGAGCAAATTGTGGGCATGGTCGGCATTAGCATCGATTATACAGAAAGAAAAAGAACTCAGGAACAGCTTACTATTTTTTTAAATTTGTTTGATAATATTTCTGATGCTGTACAGGTTATTACGGAAGAAGGTCAACTCTTTTATTTGAATAAAGTTGCAGGTGAAGTGTTGGGCATTGATCCTGCTCAGGTTGGTGAATTTTATGTTACCGATTACCTCAACCACTTTCCAACAATGAAAGAATGGAATGAACATGTCGAGAAGTTAAAGATGGAGGATCACCTAACGGTTGAACGGTATTACATGAACATCATCACTAAGATTGAAATTCCTGTCGAAGTAACCGTAAAGTACATATTCTTAAATGGTAAGGGTTTTATTGTAGCGAACTCGAGAGATATAACCGATCGTAAAAGAAACGAAAATGAATTGCGCGCAAGCGAGGAGCGTAAAGCCTCACTGATATCGAGTATCAGCGATTTAGTTTTTGTGTTAGACAATGACTTGCGATTTGTTGAATACCATATTCCATCAGGGACATCTGTTTTTTTTAATTTAGAGAAATATCTGGGAAATAAAGTCACTGATATGGATATTTCTCAACCATCAAAAGCAAAGATTGAGGTTGTTTTGAGTTACTGTATTCAAAATAAGAGTTTTAGTAAGGCTGAAATTTATTTTGATACCCCCCGCGGAAGGTTATGGTACGACTTACATGCCACCATCTTAAAAGGACAAGATGGATTAACTGACGGTGTGACCTGTGTTGCTCGTGATATAACCTATCGGAAGCAGAGGGAAGAGGTGATTCGACAACAGCTAAAATTACAAGATATATTAATCAAAATCTCCAGCACCTATATAAACATTGAATTAGATAAAGTTGAATCAACCATTCAAAACTCATTGCAGGAACTTGCCGAATTTGTAGGTGCTGATAGAGCCTATATTTTCGATTATGATTTTAACAATGAGACAACTTCAAATACCTACGAATGGTGTGCCGATGGAATTGTGCCGGAAATTGAACAGTTACAAAATGTGTCGTTGGATAGACTAACCAATTTTCTTAGAAAACATCTGAAAGGAGAGGAATTTTATGTTTCCGATGTTAGTAAGTTGGAAAATAATTGCAGTGGCTTGAAAGAAACACTCGAGGCACAATCGCTAAAGAGTGTTATATCTATACCAATGAAAAATGGAGATGAATTATTAGGATTTATCGGTTTCGACTCAATAAAACAGACACATTCTTATACAGATAAAGAAAAAACATTGCTTGAAGTTTTCTCTCAAATGCTTGTGAACGTTATTGAAAGGAAGCGACATGACGGACTTTTGGTTCGACAAGAAGAAAAGTATCGTAACATTATTACCAACATGAATTTAGGTATCATCGAAGTTGATGAAGAAGAAAATATTCTTTATGCCAACCAAAGTTTTTGCGATATTTCAGGATATAATCAGGATGAGATTAAAAAGTTAAAGGCGACTCGCTTTTTACATTCGTCCGACAATGACTTTGAATTGCCGGAAAAGAATAAGTTAAGAGGCAATGGAGTTTCTACCGGCTATGAATTAGCTGTAAAAAATAAACAGGGAGAGCCCCGTTGGTGGTTTGTGAGTGATGCTCCTAATTATAACGATAAAAATGAGCATGTTGGTTCTATTGGTATTCATTTGGATATCACGGATCAAAAAAAGTTGGAGAAAGAGTTGGAACGTGCAATTATTGTTGCAGAGGAAGCGTCGAAAGCCAAAGAGGTTTTTTTAGCCAATATGAGTCATGAAATCAGAACACCGCTAAATGTTATCACAGGAATGATACGTGAGTTGGGTAAAGATAACTTGACGGATAAGCAACGTAAGTATGTGTCACATTCCGAAACGGCTACTTATCATTTGCTTGCGATTGTAAATAATATATTGGATATGTCTAAAATCGAAGCTGGTGAATTTAAACTAGACAACAAGGATTTTAGTATCTCCTCTGTTGCCTCAGACGTTATGAGTATTCTTTATGCTAAAGCACAAGAAAAAGGTCTCGAACTTAGGGTGGTAGAATCATCTGAAATTAAGAAATCACTTGTCGGTGATGCTGGACGTTTGCGACAGATTTTGATTAATTTAATGGGTAATTCGTTGAAATTTACTGAGCACGGTTTTGTAGAACTTAAAATATCTGTTGTTACTTCAAGTAGAGATATTCAACGGTTATTGTTTGAAGTAAATGATTCAGGAATCGGGATGAGTGAACCGTTTATGAAAAAACTTTTCGATAAGTTTTCGCAGGAAGAAGGTGCAGCTAATAGGAGGTTTGAAGGGTCCGGTTTAGGAATGAGTATCACTAGAGAATTGGTTCAGTTAATGGGTTCTGATATTGTTGCAAAAAGCCAAAAAGGTAACGGAACTCAAATTTTATTTGAAGTAGATTTCCCCATTGGATCGCAAAATAACCTTGCTTCTAAAGGTGCTAAAGCTTCTAAAAACTGTTTTGAAGGTACCCGGGTTCTGCTTGTTGAAGATAACGAGATGAATCGCTTTATTGCCATTCAGAGTCTTAATTTTGTGGGTTGTATTGTAACAGAAGCCGAAAATGGTTTGGTAGCAATTGATAAATTAAAAGCTGAAGATTTTGATGTCGTGTTGATGGATATACAGATGCCTGAAATGGATGGAGTGGAAGCGACAAAATTTATTCGTGCAAATCTAAGTAAAGAAATACCGATTATTGCACTTACAGCTAATGCTTTTAAACACGATATAGATCTATATTTATCTGTTGGGATGAATGATTATCTTATCAAACCATACCGCGAGGATGATTTGTACAGTAAAATTGGAATGTTTAAAAATTATAATGTGGTTGTAGAACAGACACAAATTTCTCCGGAAGAAAAGCCTCTCTACTGCTTAGCTCAGTTGCAGGAGATAGGAAAAGATGACGAAAGTTTTATTGATAACATGTTGCGTATGTTTGTTGATGTTGCCGGTCAGGGAATAATTCAATTTAAGGAACATCTGGCTAGCAACGACATTGAAAGCATTCGGAAACTGGCTCATAAGATTAAACCGAATATTCAGGTTCTTGAAATTGCGGCTATATCCGACAAGATACTTGTACTCGAAAAGTTTGGGCTCGAAGAGAATCCAAAATTAGATTTGAATGCCTTGATTGAAGAGGTAACGGGAGTTTTGCAAAGTGTGATTGACGATATTAATAGAAAATTGAAATAATTAAAATTAGTGTGTTGTTCGCGAAACAGATAGTGCTTGTTTACCAGAGCAACTGGGCTTTTGGTCACGTAAATTGTCAATCAGGATAACTCTTAAATAGATAAACGAAGGAGTATGGTAAACGAGCTTTTAAATCAACAACAAAGCATTAAGAAAAATGCAATTTTTTTCAATACAAAAAATAGTATTGCAATATTTGTTTTGATATTATTGATTGGTTTTGGTGCGTTTTATGTGCGATATAGCTGGTTAGAGAGTAAGAGCAGGACAACAAAAGAGGTTCTGAAGGAAGCTCATGCCATTGAAGTTTCATTGAATGGGGAGGCGCTACGGCAATTACATGGTGTAACGGCAGATAATAAAACGCCGGCTTATAAAGACTTGAAAACTAAATTGATGGCTTTGGTTGATATTTACTCCGAGTCGCGGTTTATTTACTTTTATACCCGGGTTGATGGCAAGTTGTTTTTTATGGTTGATTCAGAACCTACCCAATCGAAAGATTACTCGCCAGCCGGTCAGGAGTATACCGAAGAAGATCCTGAAGCACATATTCCTTTTGAAACAGGTAAATCGATTATTACTAAACCTACAGCTGATCGTTGGGGGACTTGGGTAAGTGTTTTGGTGCCGATTAAAAACCCCGAAACAGGGGAAGTATTCGCGGTGCTTGGGGTAGATTATCCAGCCAATAAATGGCTAAATGATGCAAAACGTGCTGTAGCAGAAAGCTCAATTGTTGTATTAGCTTTCATTTTACTCTTAATTGCACTATACATTATTTTAAAAAAGAACTCAATTCTAAATCATAATAATTTAGAACGTGAGATAACAAATAAACATATACTTGCGTTGGTTGCAGCTGCAGATCAGATAGATGATGTAATTGCCGTAAAGGATTTAGATTTAAAAGTTGTTTCCGGAAATAGAGCTTTTGTTGATGTTGCAGGTAAAACATCTATTGCCGATTTAGTAGGAAAAACAGATGCGGAGATATTTGGAATTTTGCCTAATGTTGAACCTGTCAGAACATATATGAGTGACGAGCGTCATGCTCAGATATTGCATTTGGGAGATTACATAGTCAGGGAAGAAAACCTGATATTGCCTGATGGTATGACCAGAATTATGTTGACCAAGAAATTTCCGGTTTACAACACTAATAATAAATTGGTTTTTACCGGGAGTATCTCGCGCGATATAACCGAACGAAAGAAGGCTGAAGTTGAACTAAAGAATTCAAAAGAACTTGCTGAAGCCGCCAGCATTGCCAAATCGGATTTTTTGTCTAATATGAGTCATGAAATCCGAACACCACTCAACGGAGTAATTGGATTTACTGAATTGCTCAGGAGTACACCTCTAAATGAAACTCAAAAAGAATACCTTGAAAATGCAATTGTATCAGCCAATTCTTTATTGGGTGTTATTAGTGATATTTTAGATTTTTCAAAAATTGAGGCGGGTAAGTTAGATCTGGAGCTTGTAAAAACAGACATGGTACAGTTGATGGAAAGTGCAACTGATATTATCAAGGTGCACGCAGCGAACAAAAAAATAGAATTGCTGCTGAGTATTCAGCCCGATATGCCGCGTTTTGCACTTGTTGATCCTATCAGGCTTAAACAAATATTGGTGAATTTGATGAGCAATGCCGTGAAATTTACGCACAATGGAGAAGTGGAATTGAGGCTGTCTTTTGAAAAGAAAGATGAGAAGACTGGATTCTTTACCTTTGCTGTTCGCGATACGGGAATTGGGGTGAAAGATACAGATAGAGATAAACTTTTCAAGGCCTTTTCGCAAGCCGATACATCTACCACCCGGCGCTATGGTGGTACCGGTTTGGGGTTGATTATTTCTAATTCGCTTGCACAAAAGATGGGAAGCCGTATTCAGTTTGAGAGTGAGTATGAAAAGGGATCTAATTTTTTCTTTACCTTAGAAACTTCGTACGAAACCGCAGAAGAAGCTAATCTTAAACATTCGAAGTTGATAAAGCGAGTTCTCGTTATTGACGACAATGATAATAACAGAATGATTCTTGAGCATACTTTTAAACATTGGGGAATTGAATTTGTCGGTTGTGATGGTGGACTTGCAGCAATTGAAGTTTTAGATACCGCCAAACATTTCGATTTAATTATAGTCGATTATCATATGCCGGATATTGACGGTGTTGAAACAATTAAAAGAGTAAGGCAGGACAGCCGTTTTTCTCCAGAAAAACAGGCCATAATCATGTTACATAGCTCATCCGATGATATTGCTATACATGATGCAGCCAGGGATCTCGATATTCAGTTCTCACTTACCAAACCGGTTAAATCGGACGAGCTCTATTGCTTTTTGCAAAATATTGAGACACAGCCTGAAGTTGATACTAAAGTGACTAACACACAAACCACGAATTCTATGGTTGAAATTCTTCCACAATTGACATCAGAGATTAAAATTATGATTGCTGAAGATAACAAAATGAATATGATTGTTATCAGCATGATGTTGAAAAATATACTTCCTAACGCACAATTATTCGAAGCCGGAAATGGAGAGGAAGCACTGGCTTTATTAAATGACATTGTTCCTGATCTTGTACTTATGGATGTGCAAATGCCTGTAATGGATGGAGTCGAAGCTACGAAAAAAATAAGAGCTAACACTACTCATCCTGCAGCGAAGGTGCTTGTTGTTGCGTTGACTGCCGGTGTTTCAAAAGAAGAGAAGGAGAATTGTTACAATGCAGGCATGAATTATTTTCTATCGAAACCGATTGAAAAGGATTTGCTTTATGAAATGATTGTGAATTACTTTGATGGCTCAATAACGCTTAATGAAAATTCAGTGAAGGATAAGCCTGTTGGTATAATTCATTTTGATAGAGATAAAATGAATTCAAAATTCGGAAATGATGCTGATGTGTTGAAGAGTTTACTGGCTGAATCTGTAATTGAGTTTCCTAAATATATCGATGAAATACAGCAGGCCATTTTGGCGGAAGGTAAACTACGGATAAAATCCTCTGCCCATACATTAAAAGGGAGTGCTTATAATCTAGAATTTCAGCAACTAGGAAATTTGGCTTTTGAGGTAGAGCAGAATGTTGAGCAGCCAGATGTGCTTAAAGCTCTTGCAATTAGTTTGGTTGCTGAATGGGCCATTGTTCAAGCTCTTATCTCATAAATAGAGGGTTCTAATCTTCTGACAACAAATAAGGCTTTCACTATTCGGTGAAAGCCTTATTTGTTATCAGAATAATTTTAGATAAGCCGGAGCTTTTCTGTTTATTAAAATTATCCGAAGGTTGATACGAAAATTTAAATGCTTGATTTTGAATTTAAATATAAAAAATTAAATATTCTTAGGTTGAAATAAGATAGGAATAGTTCTCAATAAAATTTTAAAATCGTACCAAAAAGAATAGTTTTCAGCGTATTCTACGTCGAGTTGTTTCCGTTCTTCTATTGTCATTTGTTTGGCTCTGCTTCGTTTTGTAACCTGCCAAAGTCCCGTAATTCCCGCAGGAGCTAGAAATCGCTCTGCCCATTGGTCGGTAGTGAATTCTTCGGCTTCGAAAAGCGATAATGGTCTGTTTCCTACAATCGACATGTCGCCCTTCAGCACATTTATAAATTGAGGTAATTCGTCGATATTTGTTTTTCTTAGAAACTTTCCTATTCTGGTAATTCGGGGATCGTTTATCTCAACCGGTTGATAGTTTTTGAATTTTTCCGAATCAGATTGCCAACTCTCAAGCATTTTTGTAAATCGGCTTTTTTTCGCTTTCGCTTCTCCTTTGTTGTCTGAACCTTTATACATGCTCCTGAACTTTAAAAACCCAAAAACACAATATCCGGTACCTACACGCGGCGAGGCGTAAAAAGGACTACCGCTGGAGCCAATGAGAATTAAAATGATAACGATTAAAAATAGCGGAGACAGTAAAACCAACATTATACTTGAAAACAAAATGTCAAATGCTCTTTTCCATATTGGGAGTTTAAATGATTGAAGATTATCTGTCTTTTTTTTGTTTAGTGTATCGTAATTCTCTTTTATGAATTCATATCGTTGAACTACATCCGCAGGGTTAGCATCAAAATCAAACACGTCATTAGCACCACTTTTGATATAATCTATACCAAAGGTATGTGCATTTTGTTTTATAACGAACAAGATGACTTTGTGTTTTTTGAGGCTCTCCTTCAGATTCTTGACAACCATCAGGTCATTTCGATTGGTAGATACTTCATAAATAACCAAATCGAGGTTCTCAATTGACTTTACAACATTTAATGTCTGGTTGGTGACTGATAGACTTTCAAAACTGCTTTCTTTTGTTAGTCTTTCGATTAAATCTATATTGTCTCCAATGTATATTGCTTTAATTCCCATCTGATTAGATTTTTAGATTCATTCAACGCTTTTGACTTTCAGAAATACTTTTTGAATCAATACTTTTAAATATAGCATCAATACGCGCAAGCAATTCGGCGGGGTTATATGGTTTAAGCAGATAATCATTTGCCCCCATGTTTATCAGTTTTTCTCTTTGAACTGCATCGTCGATACTTGACAGAAAAATAATGGGAATATTTCTTAAAGCACCACTTTTTTTCATTTGTTCCAAAAAGCCCTCTCCACCAAGCACGGGCATCATCAAGTCCGATACAATTAAATCGGGTATATCGCCACTTTGCAAAATCGAAAGAGCCTCCAATCCATTTTCAGCAGTTTCTACATCGTATTTGTTCGACAAAATAGCTTTAGTCAATCTTCTGAATTCACTTTTGTCATCTAGTACTAAAATTTTTTTGTTCATAATATTGTTTAGTAATTGATTGTTTTTTAGTCTTATAGTGGTTTATACAGGTAGCTCAATGAAAAATGTTGTTCCTACTCCAATTGTACTTTCAACACGAATAGATCCTTTATTCATTCTTATAAAGTCTTTAACCAGCATCAAACCAAGTCCAGTTCCTTGTTCATTGGCAGTGCCGTTACTCGTGTAATGTTGGTTTTTCTCAAATATATTTTCGATAGCTTCAGCACTCATTCCTATACCCGAATCCTGAACCGTTATAGTCACTTTATCATCCGTTTTTTTGCCTTCAATAGAAATGGTTCCATTGTTTTTCGTAAACTTGATAGCGTTTGAAATCAAATTACGGAAAACGGTGTGTATGGTAACTTCGTCGCATAACGCTTCAATTTTATCATCAATATTGATTGAAATACTAATGTCTTTATTTTCAGCGTTTGCCTCCAATAGTTGCGCACAGTTATTAATCAAAGCCGCTATGTTTGTTTGCTTCTGTTGTATCGTTTTGGTCGGATCCTGAGCACGTGTCCATTCCAAAAGGCTTGAAAGTAATGTGCTGGTATCTTTCGTTCGGATTTTTAGTTGATGAATAATGTCTTTAAAATCTTCACTGTCGGGATTAATATATCCTTGATCGATAGCATCGAGCGTTTGTAAAATTCCTGATAGCGGTGAGCGAACGTCATGGGCAATGATGGAATAAAGTTTATCGCGCGAGCGGTTCATTTCCAAAATCGTAGTACGCGATTCGGCAAGTTCGATATGGTTTTTTATTCGCACATTCAATTCCTCACCTTTAAATGGTTTGGTAATATAATCAACTCCTCCTGCAGCAAAACCTTCGAGTAAATTTTCAGTATGTACGTTGGCTGTGAGAAATATAATGGGAATTTCTTTCCACTTATCTACTTTCTTTATTTCCCTACAGGCCTCATAACCATCCATTTCTGGCATCATTATGTCCATAAGGATAAGTGAAGGAATTTCATTTTCAAGTGACTTAATTCCTAACGCACCACTGTCGGCAGAACTGGTTCTAAATCCAAAATTTTCGAGCGTTTTTGACGCTAACAATACATTCATTGGATTATCATCAATAACTAAAATAAGTTTGTTTTCAAATTTATTCATATTTTTAGCTGTAAATTGAGATAATTATTTCATTCTCAGGATAAGATTGACAAAAACGTTCCAATGTATACTTATTCGTATCAAAATGCGTTGTAATTTTGTGCATGACAAATATAAGAATTCTATGTTTAAACAAATGTAATACTTTATTTAAAAATATGTAGAATAAATCGTGATTTTGTGTCGCAATATGTATGAAATATTTAGGTAGGAGTGCTTAAATGTATTGAATGGGCTGTGTAAATCAACTTTTTGCGCATGAAAGGGTGATTAATACAACAAGCTCAGGTTGTTATTTTGGTGGATAGACTCCTAACCATTCTTTTGGGTTTTACTTGTTTTCTAGTCTATAAATTCTTACTTTTGCAAATAAACAAACACTAAATCATAAGTGTATGAATCCAACTTTTTGGCTTAGATATTTAATTATAAAATATGAAATCACGGATTGAAACTCTACGTCGCGAACTTGAGCAACATAATTACGATTATTATGTAAAATCGGCGCCAACTATCACTGACTTTGAATTTGATGCTAAGCTAAGGCAACTGCAAGAGTTGGAAGTGCAGTACCCTGAGTTTTTCGATCCGAACTCGCCGACACAGAGAGTAGGGAGTGATATAGCAAGTGGTTTTGAACAAGTAGCGCATGTGTATCCAATGCTTTCGTTGGGTAATACTTATTCGCTTGGCGAAGTGCAGGAATTCTACGAGCGTGTTCGCAAAGGATTGAACGAAGATTTTGAATTGGTGTGTGAATTGAAATATGATGGCACATCTATTTCGCTGACCTACGAAGATGGTTTGTTGGTGCGGGCGGTAACACGTGGTGATGGTGAAAAGGGTGATGACGTAACTGCCAATGTGAAAACTATTCGTAGTATTCCCTTGCGCTTGCAGGGAGACTACCCTGCTTCTTTTGAAATTCGTGGAGAGATACTTATGCCCTGGGCGGTGTTTGATGAGTTAAACCGTGAACGAGAGGAGCAGGAAGAGCAGCTTTTTGCTAATCCACGCAACGCTGCTTCGGGAACATTGAAACTGCAGAACTCGTCGGTGGTTGCGGGCCGTAAACTGGATGCTTATTTTTATTACATGTTGGGCGAAAATCTGCCTTCCGATTTACATTCTGAGAATCTAAAAGCAGCACATTCGTGGGGTTTTAAAATTTCGGATGCAACGAAGGTTTGTAAAACAGTGGACGAAGTGGCTGATTTTATCAACAATTGGGATGTGGAACGTAAAAACTTACCAGTTGCCACAGATGGAATTGTTCTGAAAGTGAATTCGTTAGGTCAACAGAAAAATTTAGGCTATACAGCCAAATCGCCACGTTGGGCCATTGCATATAAATTTCAGGCCGAAAAAGCGGTTACCCGACTTAATTCGGTATCGTATCAGGTGGGGAGGACAGGTGCGGTGACGCCGGTAGCGAATCTTGATCCTGTTCAACTTTCCGGAACAACCGTAAAGCGGGCTTCGTTGCACAATGCTGACATTATTGCAGCGCTCGATTTGCATATCGGTGATATGGTTTTTGTAGAAAAAGGTGGAGAAATCATTCCCAAGATTACCGCAGTAGATAAAGAAGCTCGTTTTTTGATAGGTGATAAGGTTCAATTTATAAAGAACTGTCCGGAATGTGGAGCTGTTTTGACTCGGTTTGAGGGCGAAGCTGCCCATTATTGCCCAAATGAAAATGCTTGTCCACCGCAAATAAAAGGTAAAATGGAGCATTTTGTGAGCCGAAAAGCCATGAATATTGATGGTTTAGGTGCAGAAACTATAAACTTACTTTATCAAAACGAGTTATTACGAAATATTGCCGATATTTACGCACTGAAAATTCCTGATTTGATCAGACTTGAACGCTTGGGTACAAAATCGGCTTATAATATTCAGGCTGGTTGCGAGAAATCAAAGGAAATACCTTTTGAACGTGTTGTTTTTGCACTCGGTATTCGATTTGTGGGCGAAACAATTGCAAAAAAACTGGCTTTTGCTTTTAAAAATATCGAAGCATTAGAAAAAGCAACATTTGAGGAACTGATAACAGTCGACGAAATAGGCGAACGAATTGCTCAAAGTGTGGTGGCTTATTTTGCTGATAAACAAAATGTAGAAACATTGGAGCGTCTCAAAACTTTTGGATTGCTGATGAGTTTGTCAGAGGAAAAATTGCAGGCACATGGCGACGCATTGGCCGGACTATCAATTGTTATTAGCGGAACATTCTCACAACACTCACGGGATGAATACAAAGTGATGATTGAGATGAACGGCGGTAAGAATGTGGGAAGTGTTTCAGCAAAAACATCATTCATTTTGGCAGGTGAAAACATGGGCCCTGAAAAATTAAAGAAAGCCGAGAAATTGGGTGTGAAATTACTGACCGAAACCGAATTTTTGGCAATGATAATGGATTGATTTAGCTTCAATTTCCGTAAAAAAAAGATTGAAAATGAAATACATAAATAATATATTATTCCAGCAACGTGCTCAAAAATACCTGAGTGCAACGCCCCGTACACATAAGTTTGTGAGCTACAGCAAAGCCAAAACAGTGCTCTTGTTGTTTGAAAGTGATCATGCAGAGAAAAACCCGATGGTGCGCACTATTATTGCTTCATTACAAAAGGATGGCAAAAAAGTGGTAGCCTGGGGTTTCGTGCATAAAAAGCTGGTTGAGACTACTATAATGCCCGATTATAGGATTTTAAACAAGAAACAAACTGATTTTGTAGGAAAACCGGTGACTTCGTATATCAATGAACTGTTGGATATGGAGTTTGATTTGTTGATTGACTTGACATTGCGACCGGTCATTCCAATCGAATATTTTACGATGTATACCCATGCTTTTTGCAAGGCAGGAGTGAAGAAAAACGACTTGCCGATGTATGACTTTTTGATTGACCTGGAGAGTTTGGTTCAACACCATGAATCGACTGATCCCACGGTTGATGAAATGTACCTGTTTAATCAGATAATTTTTTACCTTAAAAGCATACAAACAAACGATTAAATCAGTACTTTTGCAAAATAAATGAAGTTCTTCAAAAGATGATCAACAATAAACTGACAGGAATGGGTGTTGCGCTGATAACACCTTTTAAAAGTGACGAATCGATTGATTTTGATGCTCTGGCCCGACTGGTAGAGTATCAAATTAAAAACGGCACTGATTATTTAGTGGTTTTGGGTACCACAGCCGAAACACCAACGCTCACCGAAAAAGAAAAAGAGGATGTAACACGTTTTGTGATACAATGTGCGGCCAAGCGTATTCCTATCGTTTTAGGAGTCGGTGGAAACAACACAAAAGCCGTAGTAGAAACACTTAAAACTACAGATTTTAGTGGTATTGATGCCATTTTGTCGGTTACTCCATATTATAATAAACCTTCGCAAGAAGGTATATACCAGCATTATGCTGCTATTGCAAAGGCGTCTCCGCTTCCAATAGTACTTTATAATGTTCCGGGAAGAACAGGCGTTAATATGCTTGCCGAAACTACACTCCGTTTGGCAAAAGAGTTCAACAATATTTGCGCTATCAAAGAAGCTTCAGGAAATTTTAGTCAGATTGATGACATTATCAAAAACAAACCGGCCGACTTTATGGTTATCTCTGGTGATGATGGTATTACTTTCCCACTTATTACACTGGGAGCTGTGGGCGTCATTTCTGTTATAGGAAATGCGTTTCCAAGCGAATTTAGCCGCATGGTACGACTTGGCTTACAAGGGGATTACAAAAGTGCACGTCTCATTCACCATCACTTTAATGAGCTTATTCAGCTTCTTTTTGTGGAAGGAAATCCGGCAGGTGTGAAAAGCATGTTGGCTGTTATGGGTTTTATTGATAATACCTTACGTTTGCCACTTGTGCCTAATACAATTAAAACGTACGAAAAAATTCGCGTAGTTCTGAACGAATTAAATATAAAATGTTAGAGCATAAATTAATTGCCAATTAGCAATTTTTCAATTGATAATTTACAATTAATCATTAATTGTCAATTACTTAATTATGAAACCTACAACTGAAACTTTATTCAAAAAAGCTGCGTCATTCCTTCTAATCATAGTTTTAGTCGGATGCGCAATTTTTTTATCGCTTCCTTCCAACTATTATGTTCGCAAGGCATTGCTTCATCGAATGCCAAAAATTGACCAATACACTATTTTTGAAAATCGACTTGTAAAAGCTGATGATCCACATCCATGGGAATTTGCACCAGATGTTGAGAATAAAGTAATTGCACCGGAGTTTGCAGAAGATTTTGCGAAGTACAAAACGGTTGGATTTATTGTTATTCAGCATAACAAAGTTATACTGGAGCAATATTGGGATAATTATTCGCCGCTTAGTTTGAGTAATTCATTTTCCATGTCGAAAAGTCTTATTTCGCTTTTAGTGGGTTGCGCTATAACAGATGGTAAAATAAAAAGCGTAAATCAACCGGTGAGTGACTTTTTGCCTGAGTGGACTTCGTTCGATGGCAAAGTGCTAACCATTAAAGATTTGTTGACTATGAGTGCCGGTGTGGATTGGCAAGAATCGCACAGTACACTTTTCTCTAAAACCACTGAAGCATATTACGGAAAGGATCTATGGGGCCTAACTCTAACCGAAAAACTGATTGAAAAACCAGGTGTACGATTCAACTATCAGAGTGGAGTGTCGCAAATGCTGGCATTTATTCTTCAAAAAGCCACCGGTAAAAATATATCGACTTACGCTTCCGAAAAAATATGGACACCCATTCAAGCCGAAGAAGATGCTATGTGGTCGCTCGACAAAAAGAATGGTATGGAAAAAGGCTATTGTTGTTTCAATACCAATGCACGCGATTTTGCACGTCTTGGTCAGTTGATACTGAACAAAGGCTACTGGGACGGAGTACCAATAGTAGATTCAAACTACATTCGCGAAGCTACTACGCCAGCTACCTGGTTGAAATTTACGCGTCAACTTCTTCCTGGTGAAACAAGCCCGCGTCCTGATGTTCCGTGTACATTCTACGGCTATCAGTTTTGGATTGTAAATTATCAGGGATTGAAGATACCGTATATGCGCGGTATTTTGGGACAGTATATTTTTGTTATTCCTCAATTGGATGCTGTTATCGTTCGTTTGGGAAAAGACCGTGATAAGGAGTACAACGTTGAGCAAGAATATACTAAAGATTTAGAAATCTGGTTGAAAGCCGGACTTGAGGTGATTAATCGCTGATAAACAACTCCGATGTTAAATAAAAAAACGAATTTCAAAATTACTTTGAAATTCGTTTTTTATTTGCCCTTTAAAGTGCTTTTACTCTTTTTCCAGATAATCCAATATCTGAAACATTTTTTGATTGTTCGAATCGATATAGTTTGTTAGCTCCAAAATTTTAGCTGCCGATTGTATCGTCTTGTCTTCAACTAATTCACTCATTCCATTCTCTATCATTTCTTTCAAGGTCAGAGAAGTTACTTCAAAATGGAATTGTAACCCAAGCACTTTCTTTTTGTATAAGAATGCCTGATTGAGGCATACATCCGAACTAAACAAACGTTCGCTATCGGCTGGTAAATCGAATGTGTCGCCATGCCAGTGAAAAACGGTGAATTGCTCTTCAATCTGTTCTAAAAGCGGCTGACTTTTTGCAAACTCCGTTTTTTGGATGTCAAACCAACCAATTTCTTTCTGTTTGTTTGGATATACTTTTGCGCCTAATACTTCAGCGATTAGTTGCGAACCCAGACAAATACCAACTATCGTTTTTCCTCTCTCAATAGCCCGACGGATAAACTCTTTCTCTTTCTTCAACCATGGATAAATAGCTTCATCGTAAACGCCCATTGGTCCACCCATTACAATAAGCCAATCAAATTCAACGAGAGTCGGAAATTGGGGATTATCGTAAAGTTTTGTGTAGTTAACGCTGTGTCCCTTTATCGTGATCCATTGGTCGATGCAACCAAGGCCTTCGAAAGGAACGTGCTGTAAAGTATGTATTTTGAGTTTCTTTTCCATTATTTTTTAAAATTGCGATTATAGAAGTAAGCGATTGTAAATGTGGGTATAATATCGGTAAACGGAAGTATCTCTTCTGCGAAATTGATGATACTTCCTATTCTCCCAACCTTGCCACCAAAGCTTTTGAAGAATATTAGCGCTGAAATGGGTGCCCAAAGGATGTCAAACCACTCGCCCAAACCAGGTAGTAGATAAGTGGCTGAACCGAGTAGATCCATTATCAAACAGAATGTTAGTGTAGGTTTTGTTTTCATTGTCTTTATAGATAATGAGTTGTGTCAATTGATTCGCAAACGTAATTAAAAGATTTCAAATCACAAAAGGTCTCACATTATTTCAATCATTCAATATATGAAATAAAGCCACTTCACGGTGATGGATCGTGAAATGGCTTATCGGAATCAATAAACAAAAACTAACCTTATGTTTCTAAAAATTTATATGTATCGATTTTGTATGTGTTGAGGTAGAGTCATTTTTTAATGAGTCTTCAACGTTTTTCTTTTGTGTCGGATATTTGTCCATCTCGTTTTTTATCGAAATGTTGATAACTATCATGGATACAACTATGAGACTAAAGAGTCCGAGTAATAATTTATTGCTTGTTTTCATATATTCGAAATTAGATGATATATACTAGATTTGACAAATGATTTGGCGTAGACAAATAGTTTACTTTCCGATGACTTTTCGGCTTCTACTTTCGCTTCATCCCAGTTTACGGTTTCAAGGCCAAGTGGTCTCAATATTACACTTTTATCGTCCATATTATGCAGTAGTCCTAAACTCAAGACAAATACTACTGCGATAGCTTTTGAAATTCTGTTGGGTGCTTTCATACTTTATTTATGCTAATGATTTGGTGTACAGTTCGTATTCCGCATTTAAATCGTTGATAGTCATTCCGAGTAAGTCCATGTTTTTGAAAAGTATCGGAAGTTCAAGTTCAAGAAATTGTTTTCTGCGGTATGCGATGATTTTAGTTTTGGCATTTTCCATTACAAAATATCCAACCCCGCGTTTGTTGAAAATAATTTCGTTCGTTTGCAAAAAGTCGAAGGTGCGCAATACGGTATTGGGGTTTACTTGTAGCTCCACACCCAATTCCCTGACCGATAGTATCCGGTCGCCTTCATTCCACTTCCCTAGTAGAATTTGTTCGCATATATAATCGCCAATCTGGAGATAAATGGCTTGGTTTTGATTGAATTCCATGATGTTATACTTGTTTTTCTTTTAGTCGGAAGTAGCTTACTGTCCAGAAAAAGGGGATCAAGAGATATACGAAAACTTTAGCTTTTATGCTAGATCCAGCTAAATATCCAGCCTGGTAATTAAAAGTTTCGGCAAAATGCATACCGTTCCATAATATTTTCATTAGACTTACTTGAATTATTGCGATAATAATACCTACTGCTGTTATAGTTAGCCATGTTTTACCAATTGCATTCCCTTTGAAATAGATAGAACCAAGCATAAATACCGATTGTATTTCTGCGAAGAACATAAACTTGTTGAGTAAGCTATGACTGTTGCTGTAAATGTCAGCATGAGACGAGAATAGTGAAAATAGAATAGGATTATTACTTTCAAAGAAGAAATTGCCAATTGTTGTTCCCAAAATTGTTCCTAACGAATAGCTAATTAATATCATTACAAAGTAGTAGAACGTACTTAGTAAAATAGCTGTCGTCAATTTTTCGAAATGAGTAGCCGGTATTAGTAAATAGTGCATTCCACCCGGTGTATAATTGAAAATTTTAAAGGTTCGGGCAGCAAAAATAAATCCGGAAATGTATAAAAACATTTCTACCGAAATTGATTTTTCCTGGGGCCCGGCTAAGTGCATAAGTGTAAAAACCACCGTTGCGATTCCCCAAAATGTCAGTTCGCGTTGTTTGTTTTCTATGAAGAAGCGTCTGAGTAGCAAGCTCAATCTGTTGATGTCTAATGTTGTGTTCATTTTTGTGTTTGATTAAAATAGTTTGACAATTTTATTTTTCTCAGTCAAGATAGCATTGAATAGAAGTTCAATGTCCAGTTTACTTTCTTCGCCGGTTTTGTTTTCACAAACCTGATACAATCCTCTCAAAGTGTCTTCGCTGTAAATGACGGTCTCATCTTTGTCATTTCTATCAGCTACACGGAAAAATAGTTTTTTCGTGATTTCTTCGATTGGTTGATTAAAAACAATTTCGTGTTTTTCCATCACGGTAATGCTATCAATCAAGCTGTCCAAATCGTGAACCTGGTGAGTGGAGATAATCAAACAACGGTTTTCGTCGATAGCCGATGCCACCATTCTGCGAAACTGACCTTTCGATGGTATGTCAAGTCCATTGGTTGGCTCGTCCATAAGCAGCAATTTAGTGTTTGTTGCTAGCCCGAATGCAATAAATACTTTCTTTTTCTGACCATGCGAAAGTTTGTTCAACATCGATTTCTTATTATCTATATCAAACTCTTTCAGATAACCGTTGAATTGGTCTGAGCTGAATTTAGGATAGAAAGGAGCATAAACTTTTTCGTAGTTTTCGATACTCAAAGTTAGTTGGGGCAATTCTTCGGGTAGAAAGAAAATTTCCTGAAGCATTGCAGGGTTACGTTTTATCGGATTGAATCCGAGAGTGTCGATGGAGCCGGCTTTTGGAAAGTCCAATCCGGAGATCAATTTCAATAAGGTACTTTTGCCTTCGCCGTTCTTGCCAAGTAGTCCATGTATGCGTCCGGCTTCGAGCTTTAAGCTCAAATTGCTTAGTAATTCTGTTCGTCTGTTGTAACTGAATGTTACGTTTTGCACATTTACCATAATTGTAAATTATTACGTTGTTGATTTGAATTAGTGTATTAGTGAAATAGTACACCGCAAAAGTATGGCAAGTTTTTGATTGCACAATAGTTTTGAAGTTAATAAATCTTAAAATCGTAATAATATTTTCAAGATACCCATTTTGAAGATGATTTGCATTACTTGAAATCAATGCAGGTGTTGAAAAAAATATCATTTCAACATCAAAAATGCTTACCTTTGCAATTGAAATTCAATTTATTTACAAGGCAATAAATGCACATTTTTTTATGTGTTCTATGTGTCTACTGTGGTTCAAAAAAAATGCATACAACAGAAGAAAAACTCGAACAATTTCAACGATTGCTCGAAATAATGACTGAACTTCGTGCTAAATGCCCGTGGGACAAGGAGCAAACCTTCGAAAGTTTGCGGACACTTACTATCGAAGAAACTTATGAATTGGCCGATGCCATCATCAAAAACGATAAAAAAGAGATTCGCAAAGAATTAGGTGATATATTATTACACATTGTTTTCTATTCCGAAATGGGCAGCGAGACCTTCGATTTCGACATTTACGATGTGTGTCAGGGGCTGTGCGAAAAGCTTATTTATCGTCACCCTCATATTTTTGCCGACGTAACAGCCGAGAATAGCGAAGCCGTGATGCAAAATTGGGAACAGTTGAAACTAAAAGAAAAAGGTGGCAATAAGTCAGTGCTTTCTGGTGTTCCCACTTCCTTGCCGGCACTTATCAAAGCTCACCGTATACAAGACAAAGCCCGCAGCGTAGGTTTCGACTGGGAAGAGCGCGAGCAGGTTTGGGGTAAGGTGCAGGAAGAAATTGATGAGTTCAAAGCAGAAGTTGCTGCCATGGATAAGGACAAGATGGAAGCCGAGTTTGGCGATATGCTGTTTAGTCTGATTAATGCAGCCCGACTGTACGATATTAACCCAGAGAATGCATTGGAGCGCACCAACCGCAAGTTTATCAACCGTTTCAACTACCTGGAATCCAAAACCATTACCGTAGGGAAGAACCTGAAAGATATGACGTTGGCCGAGATGGATGTGATTTGGGAGGAAGCGAAGAAATTAGAGAGAAAGAACCTCTAGCCTTTGAAGGGCAACTTTGAAGATTGGGTTCTATTTAAAATTCATATTGTACTTAATTCTATTCTGTTTAATAAAAAGAAGCAACAATGGAAAAAAATACTCCTGAAGAAGACGAAAAAAACGAATCGAAAGAAAGATTACGGGAACAATTAGGTGTTGATCCGGATAGACTATTGGACACAGTGGAGAAATTTATGGAATTGTATCGCAAGCATGTTTTGTTGCAATTTCCATTGACGGCTGACCTGAAGGAGAAACTGAAAGAATTGTTCGAAAAGCAATATCCCGGAATAAAGCCTTATATTCAAATGTGGCATGTAAACTGGGTATTCGAAGCCATGGAAGGAGTTGCCAATACTTTGTCCATACGGTTAGTGGATTTCTTCGAGGAAGTGGCGAAAGGTGAAAATTTTAAGGATGGATTCGATGATTATGATCGATGTGTGGAGTTATATACCAAACCTTACGAGGCACGTAAAACGGTTATTGAATACGATAAATTGCAGCTCAACGCCGAAGAGTTGAGGATATATGAACAGGTTGTTGAAGATGGGTATCAGGAGGATTTGATAGGATTCAAACAACTGAATCTGGAGAGAAATGGATTTCTGAATGTTGTACATCTGCAGGTACTTCGCTATTTTGGTGAACAGACCGAGACACTTACTCCAGATCAATGGTTACATTACGATATCTTAGTCGGGATGAGTTGGGATGATTATTTTGATGATTGTAAAGAATTAAACTACTATCTGATTAAAAAAAATATGCAGGAATATCCCGGTTTGGATTATGATCATTTTTTATTGAAACAAAGCGAAAAGTATCGTGAAGAATCAGCGTGCCAAAATCAAATTAATGAAGCATGAGTCTTAATATGGAAAATGTGGTTATACTGTAAAATTAGACAGTTAAGAAAATGATGAATACGGGCAAAATAATTGGAATGGTCTCAAAAAACGAAAAAATAAGCCTAAAACTTTTGGAATGTCAACAAAAAACGATTTTTTGAGGCTAAAACTTTTGCAATGGTCTCAAAAAACGAAAAAATAGGACTAAAACTTTTTGAATGTCAACAAAAAATGATTTTTTGAGCCTAAAACTTTTGCAATATCAATAAAAAACAAATAAAACCTTAGTTATTATCTGGGATTATGAATAAATTAGTTATTATTGGAAATGGATTTGATTTGGCGCATGGGATGAAGACGAGTTATAAGGATTTTTTGCTGTGGTATTTGAACAAAAGGTATGGTCAAAATCAATCATATCGTGAAAATGCATTGTTAAGTTTTGTTGATGCAAATCCTTTTGATTCTGAATTTGGATCATTAGATGATTTTAGTGCGAGGTTAAAATATGAACACATTAAAGTAAATTATCATTTTGATTTTTTTGAAGCTTTAATTCTTGATTTTCAAGAATCCAATTGGGTTGATATTGAATCAAAGTTTTACTCTTATATTGTTGATATTTATAAATGTAAAGTCGGAGAAATTGTAAATATTGGATACTCAGACCCAGATAGATTGAACAAGCTAAATAAATGTATTGAAATAATAAAGTCAGAGTTGGAAGAATATTTATCTTCCCCAAAAATAGGTGAAATTAAACCTAATCCAATTATTCAAGAAAAGTTGTATAAGGAATTATTCCAAAATACAGCAACTAAGGATAAGACTATGTTTTTGAACTTTAATTATTTAAGTACGATGAATATTTATAAAAATGATTTTAAGGGAGAAGTTGGCAGAGTTAATTTTATTCATGGTAAATTAAAAGATGAAAATAATCCTATAATTTTCGGTTATGGAGATGAAACTGATTCATATTATGAAAAAATTGAAAGACTTAACGATAATCAATTTTTGATTCATTTTAAATCTTTTGGGTATTTAAAAACGCATAATTATCAGAATTTATTTCGTTTTATTGAATCTGATGATTTTGAAGTTTATATTTTAGGACATTCTTGTGGATTATCAGATCGAGTTTTGCTAAGTAGTATTTTTGAAAGGAAATTTTTGAAAAAAATTTATATATTCCATTATCATAAGAAAAGTGGTGAGTCAGATTTTTTCGAAAAAACTCAAGAAATTTCTAGACATTTTAAACCAGAAGGAAAGCATAGAATGAGAGAACTTATAGCTCCATTTTCTGAAGATTTAGCTCTGGACAGATTTTATTAATTACACTACCTGAAAGTCCCCCTTTAGGGGCTAGGGGTCATTCATTATATGTTATATCCAGATCATTTCGAACAAAAAATAGCTTTTACCACCATTCGCCAATTGTTGAAAGACAAGTGTGTGAGTACCTTGGGTGCCGAAAAAGTAGACGAAATACTATTTACCTCCGATTACGCCGAAGTGATGCGTCTGCTGAGTCAGACTGATGAGATGCTGCGCGTGCTGACCACCGAAAGCGATGAATTGCCAGTCGGTGATTTTTACGATGTGCGTCCGGCCTTGTCGCGTGTGCGCATCGAAGGCTTGTTCCTCGACGAGTTGGAGGTGTTTGATCTTCGTCGCGCGTTGGAAGCGGTGCGGCTGTTGGTGGCATTTCTTACCCGAAGCGAAGCCGACGTGTATCCGCATTTGCACGAATTGGTATTGGGTGTGGAGACTTTTCCGCTGATTATTAATCGTATTGACGGTATTCTCAATAAGTTTGGCAAGATAAAAGACAATGCTTCGCCGGAGCTGGGACGCATTCGTAAAGATATTTTTCAGGTGCAGGGATCCATTTCCCGGACGTTGAATTCTATTCTTCGTCAGGCACAAGCCGATGGATACGTGGAAAAAGATGTGGCACCTACCATGCGCGAAGGTCGCTTGGTGATACCTGTTTCGCCGGCGTTTAAGCGCAAGGTAAACGGTATTGTACACGATGAATCAGCAACCGGTAAGACCGTTTTTATTGAGCCTACACAAGTGGTGGATGCCAATAATCGTCTGCGTGAGTTGGAAGGCGAGGAGCGACGCGAGATTATCCGCATTCTGGTGGAGTTCACCAACTTTGTTCGTCCACATTCCGAAGAGATTTTTGCTTCGCAATATTTCCTCGGCTGGATCGATTTCTTACGCGCTAAAGCCCTTTTTGCTATCGAGATAAAAGCCATTAAACCTCGTGTTGACGACCTTTGTCAGCTTGAATGGGCTAAAGCTGTTCATCCTTTACTATTCCTTTCGCTCAAAAAACAAGGAAAAGAAATCGTGCCACTAGACATTGTGTTGAATGAAAAACAACGTATTTTGCTTATTTCGGGTCCGAATGCCGGTGGTAAATCGGTATGTCTGAAAACGGTGGTGCTGTTGCAATATATGATGCAGTGCGGTTTGTTGGTGCCTCTTCACGATAGTAGCCGTGCCGGTATTTTCGATCGCTTGTTTATTGATATTGGCGATGAACAATCCATTGAAAATGATCTTTCAACCTATAGTTCGCATCTGCTGAACATGAAGTTTTTTATCAAGAATAGTAATGCTAAAACGCTATTGTTGATTGATGAATTTGGAACGGGTACCGAACCAATGATTGGTGGTGCCATTGCCGAAGCAACGTTGGAACGCTTTAATCGGAACGTGGCCTTTGGAGTGATCACCACGCACTATACCAATCTGAAACATTATGCCGAAGATGCTCCGGGGATTGTAAATGGAGCCATGTTGTACGACCGTCAGCATTTGCAACCACTTTTTCAGTTGAGCATTGGTAATCCGGGAAGTTCGTTTGCTATTGAGATAGCCCGTAAGATTGGGTTGCCCGAAGATTTGATTGCTGAAGCAGCAGATAAAGTAGGTGCGGAGCATCTTGATTACGACAAACACTTGCAGGACATTGTGCGCGATAAACGCTACTGGGAGAACAAGCGTCAGCAAATTCGCCAGAAGGAAAAGAAACTAGAGGAAACGCTCGAAAAATATGAAGCGGAGCTAAGCAGTATAGATCGTCAACGGAAAGAAATAACTGCGAAAGCGAAAGACGAAGCCCGCAATCTGTTGTCGGACGCCAATGCTAAGATTGAAAATACCATCCGTCAGATAAAAGAGGCAGATGCCGAGAAAGTGCGTACCCAGGCGGTAAGAAAGGAATTGGACGATTTTAAAAAGAAGATTGGAAGTGAGCCGACCCCTAAATCCCCTAAAGGGGACTTGGGAAATGTACCGACTCTGAAATTTAAATCTAAAGTGGCTCAGAAAACAATCACTACTTCAGAGCGAGAAGCTGAAAAATCAGAATTGAAAATTGGCTCTAACGTTCGCATGAAGGGACAAACTGCTACGGGTGTTATTCTGGAAATGCAGGATAAGCAAGCGGTGGTGGCATTTGGGAATTTGAAATCGACGGTGAAGTTGGCGCGCCTGGAGGCCATCAGCAATAATCAATTGAAAAAGGAAGCGCGGAAATACGACTCCATTATGAGTACCAGCACCGATGAAGTGCGTCAGCGCAAACTCACCTTTAGTTCAGAAATGGATGTGCGGGGTATGCGAGGTGATGAAGCATTACAGGCGGTTATGTATTTTATCGATGATGCCATTATGGTGGGCGTGTCGGGTGTTCGCATTCTGCATGGAACAGGTACCGGCGCTTTGCGTCAAATGATTCGTCAGTATCTGGCAACGATTCATGCTGTCAAAACCTTTCGAGATGAGCACATTCAGTTTGGTGGTGCCGGCATTACGATAGTGGAGTTTGAATGAAAGACAAATCCCTAAAGGGGATAAGATTTTGTATTACTTTTACCCAAAGTTTACTTTTTTTGAAATTAATTACACCCTATCGGGTATAATATCAGAGTAAATGTATATATTTGCACCCGATAGGGTATAATTATAGCTCGATTAGGCTTGATTATACCTTATCGGGTATAATTTTATATAAATATGGATCTTTCTACATTTCTAAAAGATAAAAGAAAACAAACAAACCTGACTCAGCAAGATTTGGCTGAAAAGGCAGGTGTAGGATTACGTTTTGTTCGGGAATTGGAACAGGGAAAAACAACATTGCGTATAGATAAGGTAAATCAGGTGTTGCGGCTTTTTGGCCACGAATTGTCTCCCACTGAAATTGATCGTGAAAAACTATTGAGCCATGAAGCAAGGAGAAGTGAAACTATATGATAAACGGGTTGGAGTTATAACGCAAACCGCTGATGGTTTTGAGTTTTGTTATGATGCTGATTATGCTTCTGTGTCAACAAATGAAGCGGTTAGCCTGACATTTCCGTTGCAAGAGAAAGCCTATAAAAGCGTTGTGCTATTCCCGTTTTTTGATGGTCTTATACCTGAGGGTTGGTTGCTCGATATTGCAGAACGAAATTGGAAGATACATCCACATGACCGAATGGAATTATTACTTACATGCTGTAAAGATTGTTTGGGAGCTGTTAGTATTGAGCGCATGGAAGAAGAAGGAGGTGAAAAATGAAACAATGTTTGTATTGCTATAAACCTTTATTGAATAATGAAATTGACTTTCATGCTGCCTGTAGCAGGAAAATCTTTGGCAGCGCTGTTGTACCCGAATTGCCTTACACGGATGACGAAATGCAAGAATTGGCTACCGAAATTATTCGAAGTCAGATATCAGTGACAGGTGTACAAGCCAAATTGTCATTGGAAATATCAACTTCAAAACCGAAAGAAAATAAGCGCTTTACCATTGTTGGTCTGTGGGGTGCTTATATCTTGAAGCCACAAACGACGACTTATGTCCATTTGCCGGAGGTTGAAGATTTGACTATGCATTTAGCTGAAATCGCAAAAATACCCACTGTTCCGCATAGTTTGATTCGTCTGAAATCCGGAACGTTGGCTTATATTACAAAACGCCTTGACAGGAAGGGGCGTGAAAAAATACAGATGGAAGATATGTGTCAGCTTACTGAGCGATTGACGGAACACAAATATCATTCGTCCTATGAGAATATTGCAAAAACTATTCTCCGGTATTCTGTTCATCCTGTATTGGATGAAATTGTTTTTTATGAACAGATTGTATTTTCTTTTTTGACAGGAAATGCTGATATGCATCTGAAAAACTTTTCGTTACTCCGTACTTCTACGGCCGGATTCACCTTAATGCCGGCATACGACATGGTTGCTACAGTTCTTGTAAATCCAGCGGATAAAGAAGAGCTGGCATTGACATTGAATGGAAAAAAACGGAAGTTGAAGAAATCTGATTTTCAAAAGGCGTTTGCATTGAATGGTTTGGATGAGAAAAGCATTGAACGTATCTTTTCTAAATTTGTCAATGCAATTCCGCTCTGGTTCGAATTTATCCAACTCAGTTTTTTACCAGAGACAATGAAAGCAGAATATGTTGATCTTATTGCTGAACGGACAAAAAGGTTGGGAATTGAATAGTTTTTTTCTGATGACTCAATTTTGGATACAGTAAAGAAAAAGCACCCTTACACAATTGCTGTGAATTGTGTAAGGGTGCTTTCCGTTGAGCGTTTCTTTTTTTGCCGGCTTATTTTTTATCCAACTGTCCGAAGACCCGTTTCAATAAATCGCTTACACGAGCAGTAGGGTTGGTGCGTATGTCTTTTTCGGCTTCGGCTACTTTCAGAAACAAGGCATCCAATGCTTTTTCAGTTACATAATTTTCAAGATTTACGTTTACTTGTTTCATTCCTGTAATTTTACCCATTGGCGTTTTTGCAACAGAATTAAATCCTGAGCTCAGGGTGTTCCATGTGTCGGTGGTGGATGCATTGGCAACTAGTGGTTTGCTAAGTGACGCTTTTACCTTTGGAGCAAATGCGGCTTGAAGTTGAGAATAAGTGTTCTTGCGCAGAAACTCGGTAGCAGCGTTATTTGCTCCAAACAAAATTCCCATGCCATCTGTCAGACTCATGTTTAAAATAGCATTTTTAAATATCGGAGTGGCTTCTTTTACTGCATCTTCGGCCGAGCGGTTGAGCGATAGCACTGCTTTGTCGACCAATGCTTGTCCGCCGGGCACTAATCTGATATTATCTACTATTGATTGTGCTTCTTTAGGGAGTAATAATTTCAATGCTGCATCTTTGTAAAATCCATCTTGTACGCCCAGATGGCTTACTGCCTGTTCTATACCTACATTGAGAGAACTCTTCAAACCCGAAACTGTTTCGGCATTTGTAACCGGTAAGTTTGAAGTGGCGGTTGTTTGAAGTTGAGAAGCAATCTTTGATAGTTGAGCACATGAAGAGAGTGAAATGCAAAGTGCTGTAAGTAGGATTATTTTTTTCATAGGGTTGCTGTTTTATTTGATTTATTTAAAGCACAAATTTACTGTTTTTTCGGATACAAAGATGTGATAAATAATTAAAGAAGTGCAAGAACATTTTATTTTTTTGAACGTTTATACTCATACGAAACAGACTGTGAATAATATAATCATTTTAAAAACAAATAAAACATGAGTAAAATTGAAAAAATTGTGGCTCGCGAAATTCTTGATTCGCGTGGAAATCCTACTGTAGAGGTAGATGTATATTTGGAATCGGGCGTAATGGCGCGTGCTGCTGTTCCTTCGGGAGCTTCAACCGGCGAGAATGAAGCCATTGAATTACGCGACGGCGACAAAAAACGCTACCTGGGCAAAGGAGTTTTGAAAGCTGTAGCCAATGTAAACGATAAAATCGCACCTGCGTTAATCGGTATTAGTGCATTGCAACAACGCGCTATCGATAAACTTATGATTCAGTTGGATGGCACAAAAACAAAATCAAACCTGGGCGCTAATGCTATTTTAGGTGTTTCGTTGGCTGTGGCCAAAGCAGCAGCAGCATATTTGGATATGCCTTTGTATCGTTATATTGGTGGAACAAATACTTTTGTATTGCCGGTACCAATGATGAATATTATCAATGGTGGATCACACTCGGATGCTCCCATTGCTTTTCAGGAATTTATGATTCGTCCTATCGGTGCCAAATCGTTTAGCGAAGGTTTACGTATGGGTGCTGAGGTTTTTCATTCATTGAAAAAAGTACTTCACGACCGTAACCTGAGCACTGCTGTAGGTGATGAAGGTGGTTTTGCTCCTGCTTTGGATGGTACTGAAGATGCGTTGAAATCAATTATTACAGCTATCGAAAAAGCCGGTTACAAAGCCGGTAGCGATGTTACGATTGGATTAGACTGTGCTGCTTCTGAATTTTACAAAGATGGTATCTACGATTATTCTAAATTTGAAGGACCAAACGGTGCTAAACGCACTTCTGCTCAACAGGTAGAATTTTTGGCCGACCTCGTTGCTAATTATCCTATTGATTCTATCGAAGACGGTATGAATGAAGGCGATTGGGATGGTTGGAAATTATTGACCGAAAAATTAGGTAAGAAAATTCAGTTAGTGGGCGACGACTTATTTGTGACTAATGTTGAATACTTGAAAAAAGGAATCGACTTGGGTTGTGCTAACTCAATTTTGATTAAGGTAAACCAAATCGGTACTTTATCCGAAACGCTGGATGCTATCGAAATGGCTCACCGTGCCGGTTATACTTCAGTCACTTCACACCGCTCGGGCGAAACTGAAGATGCTACCATTGCCGATATTGCGGTGGCTACCAACTCCGGTCAGATTAAAACAGGTTCATTGAGCCGTTCGGATCGTATGGCAAAATACAATCAATTGCTTCGTATCGAAGAAGAATTGGGAGATTTGGCCGTTTACGGATTTAAGAAATAATGGGTTGAAAATGCTGTCATAAAACTGACATTTTTTCACTGATAAGAATGAAGCCACCTGACAAAAGGGTGGCTTTTTTTGTTCGTTTTAATTGCAACTTTTTACAAATAAAACCCGGCTCGTTAATGCTCGTTAATCGGTCAAAATGAATCGTTAATAAATTTCAAAAAACGCGCTAACATTGACTTTTAGGTATAAGTTTTGATTATTTTCGCATCGAAAAATAATTTCAATTATAAAATAATCAACTTAGTGATAAACCCTAAAAACAAAGAAAAATGAACCTATCAAAACGAATGAGAATGCTCGGCTTTTTCGGTTTAGTCGTAGCCGTAAGTGTAGCTACTAATTTGACTACAAATTACATTGCCAACAGACAAGAGGATGAAAATGGTTTTAGTAATGCCAAAGTTCCTGCGTCGTATGCCCGGTTTGCGAGTGCAACTAAGGGTATTGAAACCGATTTTACTGTTGCTGCAGAATTATCCATTCACACAGTAGTTCACGTAAAAGTAAAAACTCCAATGGCGCAAATGTCATACGGAAATTTTGGTGATGATCCTATTTTTGAGTATTTCTTTGGGCCTCAACAACGCCGTCAGCAAAAACCCAAAGATGCTCCCATGCAGGAAGCTGCCGGATCGGGCGTTATCATCAGCAATGATGGTTATATTGTAACCAATAATCACGTGATTGATAAATCGTCAGAAATTGAAGTGACACTGAACGATAAGCGTACCTTCAAGGCTAAACTCGTTGGAGCCGATCCAAATACCGATATTGCCCTGATAAAAATAGATGCAAAAGATTTGCCGGTGATTATATTCGGCAATTCAGATGAATTAAAAGTGGGCGAGTGGGTGTTGGCTGTTGGGAATCCATTTAACCTTACTTCGACTGTTACTGCAGGTATCGTGAGTGCCAAAGCGCGTTCTATCGATATATTGAATGCCCCTATGAAAATTGAATCGTTTATTCAAACCGATGCAGCGGTGAATCCAGGTAATAGCGGTGGCGCATTGGTGAATACGCATGGTGAATTGGTGGGGATAAATACTGCTATTGCTTCGCAGACGGGCTCCTACGCCGGTTATGCATTTGCTGTTCCGGTAAGTATTGTACAAAAAGTAGTAGCTGATATTAAACAGTTTGGAGTGGTGCAGCGTGCAGTGTTGGGTGTTAAAATTAGCAATATTGATGACAAACTGGCTAGAGAGAAGAACCTGAAAACAATGGATGGGGCTTACGTTGGAGAAGTTGTTGATCAGAGTGCTGCTAAAACCGCCGGGGTTAAGGAAGGTGATATTATCAATAATGTAAACGGTGTGGCGGTGAAATCGGTTGCGGAATTACAGGAACAGATTGGTCGCTATCGTCCATCCGATAAAATTACAATTGATGTATTGCGCAATAATTCAGTGTTGAAACTCAATGTGGTTTTGAAAAACAGACAAGGTAATACTGATGTTGTTACCTCGCAGTCGAGCACAGAAGTGTTAGGAGCTACTTTTGTACCGGTGGATACAAAGACGAAAGAGAAATATCAACTGGAATATGGCGTCGAAGTAAAGTCGCTGTCTAAAGGTAAACTGGCAGAAGCCGGAATCAAGCCTGGTTTCATTATTCTGAAACTGAACAATGAACCAGTAAGGTCGGCTGATGAAATTCAATCGGCGTTTGATGCAGCTATGAATAATGGAGAAAAAGAAAAGGTACTTTATATTGCCGGAATTAGCAGTCTGACCGGAAAAGTTAGTTATTATGCTATAAATTTAGCTGATTAATATTGATTTAGCTCATTGTTTCGATAATATGACAAACTCAATCCAATTGAGTTTGTCATATTTTTTTAATTGTTATCAACAATGCAAAACAATTTGAAATATAAAGCGTTAGTATTAGAAAACAGCTCAATTAGAATGGCATTTTTTTTGTAGAAGCAGAGTCTGATGATATTAATTGTTATATGAAATACTATTTCAATGTGCAATGATTCTATTTAAAACTTACTAAGCTCTAATTTGTTAGGTGTTGAAATAAACGATGTGGAAGATTTTATATTTTTCGCTTTGACAAGTCGAAAAAAATAAGTACTTTTGCAAGCTAATTTTGATTCATTAAATGAGACAATTAAAAATTACCAAATCGATCACGAATCGTGAAAGTGCTTCTCTTGATAAGTATTTGCAAGAGATTGGACGTGAGGACCTTATTACTGTAGAAGAAGAAGTTGAATTGGCTCAACGGATACGTGCAGGTGATAGGATTGCGTTAGAAAAACTTACACGAGCTAATTTACGTTTCGTTGTGTCGGTAGCTAAACAGTACCAAAACCAAGGGCTAAGTCTTCCCGACTTAATTAATGAAGGAAATCTTGGATTGATAAAGGCTGCCGAAAAATTTGATGAAACACGTGGATTTAAGTTTATTTCTTATGCCGTATGGTGGATCCGTCAATCTATTTTGCAAGCTTTGGCAGAGCAATCTCGTATTGTACGTTTACCATTGAATCAGGTTGGTTCATTAAATAAAATCAACAAAGCTTTCTCAAAATTCGAGCAAGAAAACGAACGTCGCCCTTCACCTGAAGAGTTAGCCGACGTATTGGATATTCCTGTAGAGAAAATTGCAGATACAATGAAAGTTTCAGGTCGTCACATTTCAGTGGATGCACCGTTTGTTGAAGGTGAAGACAACAGTTTGTTGGATGTAATGATCAATGATGATTCTCCTAATGCTGACCGTGCCTTGATCAACGAATCACTCTCTAAAGAAATTGAACGCGTTTTGATTTTTACCTTGTCGGATAGAGAACGAGATATTGTAAAAAAATTCTTTGGACTTGGTATTCCGGAAATGACGCTTGAGGAAATTGGAGATGAATTTGGTTTAACACGTGAACGTGTCCGTCAAATTAAAGAAAAAGCGATTCGCAAACTGAGACCGAATGCTAAAAGTAAATTATTGAAAAGCTTTTTAGGTTAATCCGAACGATAGTACGATTACTTAAATTTGAATATAAAGCAACTCGAAAGGGTTGCTTTTTTTGATGTCAATAAAATCTGACTGTTAACTGGTGCCCTGAAAAATAAATAGAGCTGCAAAATTCCTTTTGCAGCTCTATTCTATTCTAAATCAAATGGACTTTTATCCTAACTTTGCATCTAAATTGCGTTTCAAGGCAGCTAAGAAACCTTCGGTGCTGAGGTAGTTCTCGCTGGTAACACTTTCGCCATGGATAAGAACCGCTAAATCTTTGGTCATTTCTCCGGCTTCAACAGTTTCGATACAAACAAGCTCCAGCTTTTCGCAGAAGTTCAGCAATGCAGCGTTATCGTCAAGCTTGGCTCTGTGCATCAATCCACGTGTCCATGCAAAAATGGAAGCAATTGGATTGGTTGATGTTGATTTTCCCTGTTGATGTTGACGGTAGTGACGGGTCACAGTTCCATGAGCGGCTTCTGCTTCCACCGTTTTTCCATCGGGGGTAACAAGTACCGACGACATTAATCCTAATGAACCAAAGCCTTGCGCTACAGTATCCGATTGAACGTCGCCATCATAGTTTTTACATGCCCACACAAATCCACCATTCCACTTCATACACGATGCAACCATATCGTCAATCAAACGGTGCTCGTATGTGATACCTGCTTCTTTGTAGGCAGATTGGAATTCTTTTTCGTATACTTCCTGAAAAATATCTTTGAAACGTCCATCGTAAGCTTTCAGAATTGTATTTTTTGTAGAAAGATATAAAGGCCATTTTTTTTCTAATGCAACCTGAAACGAAGAACGTGCAAAGCCATAGATGGAATCGTCGGTGTTGTACATAGTCATTGCTACGCCGTCGCCTTCAAAGTTATATACCTCCCATTCTTTTGTCTCGCCGGCTTCGTTGGTAAAGGTCATTTTAAGTGTTCCTTTGCCTTTAATTACAGTGTCGGTGGCTTTGTATTGATCGCCAAAGGCATGACGCCCGATAACGATTGGTTTTGTCCATCCCTGAACGTAACGCGGTACATTACTCATTACGATCGGTTCGCGGAATACTGTGCCACCAATAATGTTACGAATCGTACCATTGGGCGATTTCCACATTTTTTTCAATCCGAATTCTTCTACACGGGCTTCATCTGGAGTAATGGTGGCACATTTGATACCAACATTATATTTGTTGATAGCATTTGCCGAATCAATCGTTACCTGATCGTTTGTAAGGTCGCGATTCTCGATACTTAAATCATAATACTTGATATCCAAATCCAGATAAGGAAGGATAAGTTGTTCTTTGATAAATGCCCAGATGATACGGGTCATTTCATCTCCGTCAAGTTCAACGACGGGTTTTGTTACTTTTATTTTTTGCATGTCTAATATGAATATATAAATCTAGGGTCGAAAATCAATTTGATTTCGACCCTAGAAATATGTTATAAGATTATCTGTCTTTTAATGGGATAAATGTTTTGCGCTCGCCTACGTTTTTGTAAGCCGGACGGATAATTCGTTTACTGGCAAAGTTCAATTCTTCAATGCGGTGAGCTGTCCAACCTGCTACACGTGACATAGCGAACATTGGCGTGAAAATTTCGCTTGGCAAGCCGATAGCTTCGTAAACAAATCCAGAATAGAAATCAACATTCGTACAAACTTGCTTATTTATGCCTTCTCCTTTAAATGTCATAAATGCATTCACAGAGCGTTCGTCAAGCAATTCAAGGAAAGCAAATTCTTTTTCAAGTCCTTTTTCTACAGCCATGGCACGTGCCATTTCTTTCAGTAAAAGAGCCCGAGGATCTGAGACAGTATAAACGGCATGTCCAATACCATAAATCAAACCACTCTTATTGTATGCTTCTTTGTTCAGCATTTTTTTCAAATATGCATCGATTTCTTTTACATTTGTCCAGTCCTTGATAGCAGTTTTCAAGTGTTCGAACATTTGTACCACTTTTATATTTGCACCACCGTGCAAAGGTCCTTTTAATGAGCCAATGCCCGCAGCAATAGCTGAATAGGTATCTGTTTGTGTCGAACTTACTACTCGTACGGTGAATGTGGAATTGTTACCACCACCGTGGTCAGCGTGTAAGATTAGGGTTAAGTCAAGAATTCTTACATCTAATTCGGTATATCTTCCCGGACCTTTCATCATATAGAGGAAGTTTTCTGCATAAGACATATCTTCTTTAGGATGACGAATATGTAAAGATCGCCCTTGTTGACTGTGGCGGAGGATGTTAAATGCGTAAGCGACAATGGTTGGAAATTTTGCAATCAAATCAATCGATTGACGAATCAGGTTGTCACGCGAAATATCATCAGGGTTGGAGTCGAATGTATACATTTCGAGTACACTTCGCGACAGAATATTCATGATGTCCTGACCTTCCAGGTCAATGATATTCATGGTTGCCTTTTGAGCTAATGCCATTCCATCTACAAGCAATTTCGAAAAAGCTTTAAGCTCATCAGCATCTGGTTGGTAGCCCGAAAGTAGTAAGAATGCAGTTTCTTCAAAGCCTAAGCGGTGTTCGTGCTGAAACCCATGAACTAAATCTTCAACATCTATACCTCTGTAAATCAGTTTGCCGGGAACCGCTTTTAATCCGCCTTCCGGTAGTTTTTCGTACCCTACAACATCACCTACTTTTGTTAATCCAACTAGTACTCCAGAGTGATCTTCGTTTCTTAGTCCACGTTTTACATTGAATTGAGTGAATAATTCTTTGTCGATCCGACTGGTGGTTTTAATCGTTTCCGATAATTTGTAAATTAAATAATCCTTTTCCATGAACTTAGATTTTATATTTTTTGTAATGGTATGTCTTTTGTTTAACACAGCGATTGGTCTTTTTGTTTTGTAAATGAAATTTTTTTTTGGACTTTTATTTATTCATTGCATTTAATGCACTTCCTGCTTTAAACCAATCAATCTGAACCTGATTGTAAGTGTGAATCACTTCAAATCTATCAGTTGTTCCATTACTATGAAGTAGTTCCACAAAAAGATTTATATCTGGAGTAAAACTGGTCAGCCCGAGGATATTTATCTTATCATCTTCCCGAACTTTATCGTAATCATTTTTATCCGCAAAAGTCAATGCTAACATGCCTTGTTTTTTTAAGTTTGTTTCGTGAATACGGGCAAATGACTTTACCAAAATGGCTTTTACGTTCAGGAAGCGAGGTTCCATGGCAGCGTGCTCACGGCTCGAACCTTCGCCATAGTTTTCTTCGGCTACTACTACAGAACCAATTTGCTGTGCTTTATATTTACGAGCCAATCCGGGTACCGTTAGATACTCTCCGGTTTGAGCATCGAGTACCGTGTTTGTTTTGTCGTTGAATGCATTAACAGCACCAATCAACATATTGTCAGAAATATTGTCGATATGTCCACGGAACTTCAGCCATGGTCCGGCCATTGAGATATGGTCGGTAGTGCATTTGCCTTTCGTTTTGATGAGTAAAGGAAGGGTTTTGTAGTCATTTCCATCCCAGGGAGCGAAAGGTTGAAGTATTTGTAATCTATTTGAATCAATGCTGATTTTCACCTCTACTTTACTTCCATCGGCAACCGGAGCAATATAACCTGCATCTTCTACTGCATATCCTTTTGCAGGCAATTCAAAGCCTGTTGGCTCTTGCAGTTTTACACTTTCGCCTTTTTCATTGATTAATGAGTCTGTCAAAGGATTGAAACATAAATCACCGGCAATGGTCATAGCCGCTACCACTTCGGGCGAACCTATAAAGGTATGGGTATTTGGATTGCCATCCGCACGTTTTGCGAAGTTGCGGTTAAACGAAGTAATGATAGAATTTGCACGCTCAGGATTGTCGGTTTCGCGTTTCCATTGGCCGATACAAGGTCCGCAGGCATTTGCCATCACGATACCGCCAACCGACTCGAATTCAGCAAGGACGCCATCGCGTTCCGCGGTATAGCGTACCTGTTCCGAACCCGGATTAATAATAAATTGGGCTTGAACTTTCAGTCCGTCTTCTTTAGCATTTTTTACAACCGATGCAGCACGGGTCAAATCCTCGTATGAAGAGTTGGTACACGAGCCAATCAGTCCGACTTCCATTTTTTGTGGATAGCCTTTATCTTTTACTGCTTTGGCAAATTCTGAAATTGGATAAGCTAAATCAGGTGTAAATGGACCATTGATGTAGGGTTCCAATTCACTCAGATTTATTTCAATCAAGCGATCGTAATATCTTTCAGGTTCGGCAATGACTTCTGCATCTGCCTGAAGATGTTCGATAATATTTTTAGCAGCATTGGCTATTGAACTACGCCCTGTTGCATTGAGATAGGCTACAGATTTTTCGTCGAACGGAAACAATGAAGTGGTAGCACCTACTTCGGCACCCATATTACAAATGGTTCCTTTTCCTGTGGCTGACAATGAAGCAGTTCCTTCGCCGAAATACTCAATGATGGCATTAGTTCCACCTTTTACGGTGAGAATTCCTGCCAGTTTCAGAATTACGTCTTTTGGAGAAGCCCAACCCGAAAGTTTTCCGGTAAGTTTAACCCCAATGATTTTTGGCATTTTAAGCTCCCAAGGCATTCCGGCCATAACATCCACTGCGTCGGCACCACCAACTCCAATGGCAATCATACCCATACCACCTGCATTTACAGTGTGCGAGTCGGTGCCAATCATCATTCCGCCCGGAAAAGCATAGTTTTCGAATACAACCTGATGAATAATACCTGCACCCGGTTTCCAAAATCCGATACCAAATTTGTTTGATACGGCACTTAAGAAATCATATACTTCGCGGTTGGTTTCGTTGGCTGTTTTTAAGTCGGTTTTAGCTTCAATATGTGCCTGAATTAAGTGATCGCAATGAACGGTTGACGGTACAGCTACTGTTTGTCTGCCCGAATTCATTAACTGCAACAAGGCCATTTGTGCCGTTGCATCCTGCATAGCTACACGATCCGGCGAGAAGTTGACATAATCCACCGCTCTACTGTAATTATCGATAGGTTCATCGGTTGCCAGGTGAACGTATAGAATCTTCTCGGTAAGGGTGAGTGGACGCTGAAGTTTGTTCTTTATTTGACTTATTTTTTCGGGGAAAGATGCGTAGACACGCTGAATCATTTGTTCATCAAAAACCATATTTCTGTATTTTTAATCAAATTGTAATTATTTCAATTGCAAATGTAATGAAAAATAACTTTGATAGGCGTTCTCAAAGTACTTTTCTTCAATTTTAAACAAATGATTTTGTAAAATGTTCAATACAATTTATAAAAAAACAGATAATATTCCAATTATATGCAAGTTGTCTCTCTAAATTACCAGTAATAGCAATTTATATGCATATAAATGCAAATATGGTAGTATTTGTGACCAGTATTATGCAGAATTGAAATGTTATTTTGAATGAAACCAGGTGGCTTTATGCCACAACGATTCAAGTGGACCTTGCTTGTGTTTTGCAAGCCACAAATAGCAGAACGCCCATTGGAAAATGGCTAGTGCGACACCAATGAGAATAGAATACGAAGCTCCGGTGTATTTGTACAAACCAAGTCCAAAGCCATAATAAATGCAAGAACCCAGAATGGATTGCATGATGTAATTCGTTAAACTCATTCGCCCAAATGGTGAGAATAGATTAAGGCTTCTCTTAGAACTGCTTAACTGTTGAAAAAGCAATACAAAACAAGCTACCAGTATGAGCATAAATGAAAGGTTAGACCATGAGGTGAAAATGGTGATGAGTGGTCGGCGTACAGCTTCGCTACTTATCCAATGACCCAGGCCATTCTTGGTGATATAAAATGGAATGAATGCTATAGTGGCAAACATCAATACTTTAAACCAAAATAATTTGCTGTCGTTTGAGAGTACAAAAACTTTTTTTCTTCCGGCAAGCATACCAAGCATAAACAGTGCTGCTGTTTGGAATACACGTCCATTTTCCCATGTCCAGTTCAGTACACCAATTTTTCCGTTGGTGAGGTTGCCATAAACCGTAGCCCAGAAGGATTCGCCGGGAATATATTCGCCCATTTTACCAAAATACTGCCATGAAACAGGGTTTGCCATAACGGTATGAGGATGAAAAAGTCCAACCACAAAGTTATACCACTCGTAGGGTTGCAGCATCAGAATAATGGCTGTAATTAATACGGCTTTGTTACTCAATTTGGCCACTGGAATAAGTGAAAAACCTATGATAGCGTAAATGAAGAGTATGTCGCCCTCGAAGAAGCAGGAGTTGATAAAGCCAAATACCAGCAATAATACCATACGCCACGCAAACCGTCCGCGGAAGTCTTTTCCTTTCTGCGCTTGGTTATTGAACTGGATGAAAAATGTAAGACCGAAAAGAAGTGCAAAAATAGCGTAGGACTTCCCTCCAAACATGAAAAACAAGGTGTCCCATATTCCTTTGTCCAATGTTACCATCCATGCCGGTAGGTTTGGAGGTGTAAAATAGAAGTCGAAATGTTCTATATTGTGCAATAAAAGTATAGAAACGATGGCAAAGCCCCGCAAGGCATCAACAACGTGGAGGCGGGCTGGAGAAGATACGGACATATTTATTTTTTTTTTCGACAAATTTAGAATAAAAATACGAATATTCCAATAGTTGAGCTATTGAAATATTCGTATTCGTTTTGAACGAAAAATAGGTTATTAATCTTCTAAATATCCAAACTTACCGTTGTTTAAATCTTCGTAGGCCTGCATAATCTCTTCCTTGTAATTCATCAGAAACGGACCGTAGGGAACTATTGGCTCGTCGATAGGTTTTCCGCTAAGTGCTAATACAACAGTGTCTTCAGGAGCTTCCAGAATAATGTCTGTTCCTTTGTTTGTAAATAGCACAAAATGATCGGCATGTACTGTTTTGTCGTTTATAATGGCGGTGCCTTCTATAACCATGAAGCCGGTATTGAAGTCTTCGGGTAATGAGAAAATGACGTTCGCTCCCTTTTTTATACGAACATTATACATTTCGATGGGTGTAAATGTTGAGGCAGGGCCTTTTGTTCCGTTATAATCACCGGCTATTACCTCCACCACTCCCTGTGAGTTGGGTAATAAGTATTGTCCAAATTTATCGTGCTTTATCCCTTGATATTTGGGTGTACTCATTTTATATTGGGCAGGGAGGTTCACCCATAGTTGCACCATTTGAAAAGTACCACCGGTTTTGCTCCATTCTTTTTCGTGATATTCTTTGTGTAATACACCCGATGCAGCAGTCATCCATTGCACGTCACCTTCGCCAATCACGCCACTGTTCCCGGCACTGTCGTGATGTGCCACTTTGCCTTTGTAAGCTATGGTCACGGTTTCGAACCCACGATGAGGATGTACCCCAACACCACGTGGCGTATCGGTTGGCGGATATTCCACTTTTGCACCATAATCCAACAAAAAGAACGGGCTCATGCGTTTTAAGCCTATGTATTTAGTGCCCGGAAAAAAATTATTGACCCGAAATCCGTCACCCACCATGTGCGGAGCGGGCGGCGCAATAATTTGTTCAATGGTTTTAAAATTTTTCATCGTTAGTTTATTTTTGACAATGAAACAATTCACTCAGAGATTGGTTCGGTGTGGTTTGAATTTAAAAAGCAGTTCCGGTCAATTCTTCAGAATTAACCGGAACTGCTTTGAGAAAAATGATTGAATCCAGAATTTATTTTACCGGAACAATTTTTAGTTGTCCGGACTTTAATGTTGTATTTGTAGCTTGGATAGTTATTGTTCCCGCTTTATTGTCGGCCTGAAGGAGAATAGTAGCAATCCCGGCTTCGGCTTTGATAGGATTTTCGCCAATCAGTTTTCCATTTCCTTTTAGTGTGAATTGCATGGAAGCATTCGATTCGGGTACCGGATTACCTTTAGCATCACACACAGTGGCGTAAACAAATACGGCATCAGCACCATCGGCTTTCAATGATTTCCCGCTTTTGTCGTACGAAAGTTTAATGTACACAGGTTCGCCCGAGGTAGTTACGATGTCTTGTTTTACTTCTTTTCCATCGATATAACCGATTGCTTTTAGTTGTCCGGCTTCGAATTGTTTGGTGTCAAAGATAAATGGAGGATAAGGTAATTGTTCCGAAAGAACATTCCGTTGGGGCTTCTTTTTCTCTACCAGTTTGTCATTCAAATAGAGTGCTACTTCCTCGCAATTGGAGTAAACTTTTACATTATGGAAATCGGAAGTTGTGTTCCAGTGCGATACAATTTTGACGGTAGGAGTAGAGTCGTACGAACTCGCACCATTGACCGGTTTATCCTGACTACGATAGAAATAATATGCGAATTTAGGCAAGCGGAAAATGTCCATTATACCCGATGATTCAATGTCGGGCGAATAGCCGCGATTGTAATCGAACATCAACCAATTGGCATCACCGAGGTGTGGATTGATTAAGTTGTCGTTGTGTGCTTCCTGAAAGTTATACGCTTGTTGCAACATGCGTTTTTCGCCGTCGCCGCGCAATTGTCTACTTGTGCGTTCATCACTTTTCAATCCCGCGTATCCGGCTTGGTTCAACCCCGCATCTTGTGCAAAATACTCCCAGTCGCCATATTCCCCAGTAAATAAAGGTATTTTGCCTTCATATTTTTTCCAGTAATTAGGAGCTTTAGCATGTTGGCGGGCAGGGATATACACATCGTAGTATTTGTCAATCCAGCCACAAGTAATCAGTTTCGATTCGGGAGATTCCTCTTTGGCTATCTCGGTCATCTTTTTTATAAAGTTGTCGGGCATAGGCGATTCGTTCAACGACAATTCCCACATGGCCACGCTTGCATGGTTTCTGTCACGACGAATTAGTTCGCGGGCATCCTGATACGAATGTTGCATAAAGGCTTCTTTGCCAACAAACTGCCAACCCGGAATGGCGGCAATGGTAAGAATTCCCAGCTCGTCGCAAGCATTCATAAAGGCAGGCGACTGCGGATAATGCGACAAACGAACAATATTGAATCCCGCTTCTTTTATTTTTAAAGCGTCGCGGTATTGTGCGTTGTCGGATAATGCATTGCCAATGTAAGGATATTCCTGATGACGATTTGTTCCCACCAATAGAAAAGGTTCGCTGTTGATAAAGAATTTATTGTTGGAGATTTCGAATTTTCTGATGCCTATTTTGGTGCTTACAACATCAATAATTGCCTTGTTTTCTATAATACCTACACGAAGGGTGTACAAGCTTGGATGATTTGGATGCCAAAGATCGGGCGTTTGTACTTGCAAGTTTTCAAGAATAGTCTTTTCTGATTGAGCTGCGAGCGTTACTTTTTGCGACGATTTTAGTTCAACGGTAGAACCCGTTTTGTCGAAAACGATGTAGCTTAATTCAAATTCTTTTGGTGCATCAGAGTCATTGCGCACATGTGTTGAAACAGCTACTTTGGCAAGTTGTGTAGATATTTCCGGAACCCATACATGCACACCGCCTGAAGCCGGTTGATTTGCTTTCACGGCATCGGTTATATGCAAAGGATTCGTAATAATGAGCGAAACATTGCGGTAGATGCCACTGAAATAGCAGAAGTCCAGATTCATTATTGGTTTTCCCGGAGGAACGTCCGCATTATCCTGATTGTCGGCTTTTACAACTATTCGGTTTTGTTTACCGTAAATAATTCCGCTGCTGATATCGATAGTAAAAGGTAAATATCCACCCGTATGTTTGGCGACAGATTTACCATTTAGCCAAACTTCCGCTTGTTGCATCACCGCTTCGAATTCAATAAAAACCCGTTTGTTTTTCCAGTCCAAACTTGGTTTAAAGTCTTTTTTGTACCAACTAACGCCAACCCATGGCTTTACTACTACCTGAGGTTCAACTTTAGCCGTGTGAGGCAGGTTTACCGTTTGCCATTGGCTAAATACATAATCAGCTTGATTAGGTAGTTTGGTTTCAGTGACAGTAATATCTTCCTGATTGCAAAATTGCCAGTTGGAGTTTAAGTTTACTGTCCGTCGATTATCCTGCGCAACGATATGCGACGTGATAAAAATAAATAAAAGAATTGACAGTGCCTCCTTTATTTTATTCGTTCGATGTGTTTGTTTCATTCTAAGATATGAATTATATTTTCTTTGTAATTTGATGTTTTAATAAGAAGCCAAAGCAATTAGATGCGTTTACGAAGTATTTAGATTGGTTTACGAAGCATTTTATTTTACTTGCGAAGCAATTAGAATCATGGTTTTGGTATAAAGAACGTTCTACAGATCCTTTTAGAGTATTCTGCCGGATTCTTTAGAACGTCCTGTCTCATTTCTCTTTTTTATACCTAATTAAAAAGCTAATTTGCGAGACAACAAATCTTTCTTTGTTTAATACCTATTTCTTAGTTATTTGAAAGCGTCTAATGCGGCTGTTGGTTTGCCTGAATTGTCGAATGCCCCTAAAGAGTAGGACTGCCAATTATTGTAGCATTCCGGTTCCCAGTAAAGAACACCCAATCCTTTTTTGCCGCTAACGCTCCTAGTTTTTGCAATAAGATCTGTTAAAAAGCTATTGCACGTGCTTGGGTTATCCCAACTCATGCCGCATTCTACTATCATTACTTCTTTCCCATAACGGCTAACCATATCGTTCATGTTGGCAAGGCAATCTATATTGCAGTTTTGCCAGTCGTTTTGCGTTTTGTACCAATATGGGTAGACCGACATACCAATGACATCCCACTTTCCACCATTGTCTTTTAGTCCGTCGAAAATCCACTGGAATGTACTTTTGTTCTGCCCGTTGTTTAAATGCACAATCACTTTTGCTAATGGGAAAACAGCTTTTACAGCATCGTAACCTGCATTGTTAAGGTCAGCATAGTTTTTCATATTGACCGATGCTTTTCCATCATTCCAAAGCATGCCGTTACTGGTCTCGTTGCCTACCTGCACCCATTCGGGTGTAATGTTGTTTGTTTTCAATGCGTTTAGCACTTCGGTAGTGTGAGTGGCAACAGCTGTTTTTAAATCGGCAAAACTCAGGTTTGTCCATGCAGCCGGTTTGGTTTGATTTGACGGATCTGCCCATGTATCGCTGTAATGAAAGTCAATCATAATGCGCATTCCCAAACTATTTGCTCGTTTGGCCTTTACCAGTAAATCGGCGGTATTGTTCCAATTTTCAGTAGGGTTTACCCACACGCGTAAACGGATGGTATTCATGCCCAGGCTTTTTAGCAATGCCATGCATTCCATTTCTGTACCAGCAGCATTATAAAATTTCTTTCCGCTGGCTTCCATTTGTGTAACCCAACTTACATCTGCTCCTTTGGCAAAACTATCTGTGGCTGGGGGTGGTGGGATAATAACGGCTGTGTCTTTTGGATCTTCCATCGGGTTGGTTTGTTTACAACTAGAGCTAATTCCAAGAATAGCGATGCCGAGTGCTACCAACGATAATTTCAAAAAAAGGATTTTCATATTTATTGGTTTTAGGCACAATTTATTTAAATGCATCGAGGGCTTTTGACGGTTTTCCGTCATCGCCCCAAGCACTGAGACTATAGTGACTCCAACTTTTTGCACCTTCAGGTTCCCAGTAAAATACGCCCATCCCTTTTTCGTTAGGAACTTCTTTTACTTTTTTTATAACGGCTATCAACATATCGTAAGTGTTTTGAACTTTAGTATCTTCGCCACCTACTTCCACTACCATCACTTCTTTGCCGTAGCGCGAAGCCATATCATTCAGATTATTACCTAAGTCATTTATAGATAAAGTGTAATCAGGTTTTCCGTCGAGCCAGAAAGGATAATAGGAGAGTCCGATAACATCATATTTAGCGCCATTGGCTTTGGCGGCATCAAACCACCAGCGAAAGCGCTCGTTGTTGTTACCCTGATCCACATGTAGAATTACTTTTGATGTGGGTGAAACAGCCTTTATCGCATCATATCCCTTGTTGATTAATTGAGCAAGTTGTGCCCAGTTGTCTGTACTTCCTTCGGGATAAATCATTCCACTTGGCGTTTCGTTGCCTACCTGAACCCATTCCGGAGTGACACCGGCAGTTTTGAGGGCAGACATTACATCAAAGGTGTAATCGTACAATGCTTGTTTTAGCTGTTCGAAGTTAAGACCTACCCATGCTTTTGGTTTTGCTTGTTTGGATGGATCGGCCCAGGTGTCGCTGTAATGAAAATCTATCATCACCCGCATTCCGTATTTTTTTGCTCTGACAGCCATAGCCACTGTTTCTTCTTTGCTGCAATGTCCGGTACCTTTATCATTTGACGGGTTTACCCATGTGCGGAGTCTGATAGAGTTCATACCGTGCTCTTTCAAAATCTTGAAACAATCTTCTTCAATACCTTTATCGTTTAGAAATTTATAGCCGCTTGCTTCCATTTGAGGTAGCCAACTAATGTCACCACCTTTGGCAAATGCATCCCCATGGGACTGTTTCTTTTGCTTAGCAGAAGACGTAAAACTCATAACGCTCAACAATACGAGAAGGAAAAGTGCTTTGGTGATGTGTGTTTTCATGTTATATTATTTTAAAAGTTTGCTCTGGTTTATACGAATATAAACCAGAGCAAAGATAATCATATTATTTAGTTGATGATTTTTTCAGAAATATTACTACTGTCTAGTTGTCAGTGCCATAATCTGGTCTTTCAAATGTTTGAGTAAGTGTTTTTCCCGAAGCTGTAGCTTGGTCAATTGCATATTGTGGAATTGGGAAATACTGATTTGAAGGAGTTCTTCCGTATGCAGTCATCGTTTTTCTGTATTTATTGAAACGAATTAAATCAATTTTACGGCTTCCTTCATACAAAAACTCATGACCCCGTTCAGCAAGCAATGCAGTTAAGAATGCGTCTTTCGAAGCAGCGGCACTACCTGGCAAGTTGCCTAGTCCGGCACGTGTTCTCACCTGATTTACCGCGTCAATTGCTGGTTGAGTAGGTGCTCCACTGCCATTTCTAACCAATGCTTCGGCGTACATTAATAATACATCTGCCCAACGAGCCAATGGAACATCTGTGCCTTGAAATGCTGTTGCAGTCTCAATTGGATATTTGTTCAGAATAAAACCACTCCATTTTGTACCAATATCTGCTACTGTGATGTTAACGTAGCTCGAGTTGATATACGATGTTAGTACTACTCTTGCACGATTATCGCCTGGCTCGTATGTGTTATAGTATTTTGGATCTACATTGAAACATTGACCCCAACCGCCACCTTGGTTGACGAATGGAGTAGCAACTCCACCACCCCAAACAGTAGTTTTAGCAACATCATTTGGAACAACATACCACGAAAGTGGATTAAAGTTTCCTTTAGAACCTGATCCATCAGCTGTATTGCTACATGAAACAGACATAATCACTTCGCTGTTGAACTTGTTGGCGATTTTAAACTGATTAGCATAAGCATCAGCGTCGGTACCTGCTGCGCCGAATAATGAATAAGATCCTGTGAATTTAGCTTTCAAATCAAGGGCTTTTTGATAATAACCGGTTACGTGTGCGCCTTCGTTCAAATAATGCTTCATCAACATGAAACGAGCATAATCGGCAGTGTAGCGACCTTTTACACTTTGAGTTTCTTTCATGTTATTGGCAGCATATTCAAGATCGGAAGTAATATAACCTGTCATTTCGTCAAGCGAAGGTCTGGTTAGATTTTCCAACGCATCTTTATCCGCTACTTTGGCCGGATCAATAATTACCGGCACCGGACCGTAGAAATGTAGCAGGTAGTACATGGTGAGTCCTCTCAGTAATTTAGCTTCACCTAAGATTTGTTTTTTTGCAGCATCCGAAATGGTGGTAGCTGCATCAATGTCTCCAATAATTTTAGTAAAGCGGGTAATATCTCTGATTTTTTCGAAATGATTAACATCACCTCCACTATCACGACCGTAATATTTCATGTCGGCAAATTGTCCCGAAGTCAATTTCAACCATGAACCACCCCAGCCATTTACTGTCCAAGGAGCACAATAGTCGGTGGTAGCATCCAATAGTCTGTTGACGCCTCCTTCGGCTACATAAAAATTATGTTGCCGACTACCACCTGGGAAAGTATATATCCAGTTGATTGAAAATGGAGCATAACATTCAATCATGTAATTTTCAAAATCACTTTCTGTTTTTGGAAAGTTTGTTGAGTTTAATGATCCGTATATTTTGGGGTCAAAGTTATCCTGACAGCTTCCCATCACTAAACCAACTGCCATTAAGGCTATGTAAATTATATTTTTTTTCATATGAATTTATTTGTTTTTTGTATTAAATGGGTATAAGTAGTTAGATGTGAGTAGTTCCATTGTTTATATGAATATTGCTTTCGAAAAACGAAATGAATCTATCGTACATCTGTTATACACATTTTATACTGTTTGCTACTTTAGTTAGAATGCTGCTTTAATACCAACAGTGAACGTTCTGGTTTGAGGGTATTCAGCTTTCCCGCTTTTATAATCTCCACCAGTAACAACTTCAGGGTCGGTACCTTTGAATGAAGTGATGGTAATTGGATTTTGAGCATCAACATAAATACGTAAATTACGAATGTATTTGCCCACAGAACCTAACATGGTTGAAGTTATGTTGTAACCCAAAGTTATGTTTCTAACACGCAAGAATGAAGCATTTTCGTATCCAATATCAGTACCTGCATTGCCCGGCAGTGAAACCGAAGCTAAATCCCATGCAATACCCGGATAAGTGCCGTTTGGATTTGTTTGTGAGTTCCAGATGTTAAACGCATAGCTGTTTTCATTGGTGTTTCTATTTGCCAATTGAGCTCCCGATAACCATGAATAAGAATAGTTGTATTTCTTCAATCCAAGTTGAGAATACACAAATACATCTAAATCAAAGTTTTTGTACGTGAATGTATTTCCAAATCCAAAGTAGATTTTTGGAACATTGTTTTGCATTTGAACATCAGCAACACTGATTTTACCATCTCCGTTTCTATCCACAATAATCGGATATCCGGCTATTTGAGCATTTGCAGGTTGCGATGCCGGCATATTACTTTTGTCAGCGTTTATAATACCATTGGTTTGATAATAGTAAAGTGCATTTACCGGCTCATGATCTTTTACCTGATATTCGGAGTAAACCGTATTGGGCATACGTTCAATCCAGATAGCATTGTTTCTGGATAATGTCAATACCGAATTCCATGCGAAATCTTTTGTAGTGACATTTTTTGTATTCAAAGTAGCATCCCAACCTTGTCTTCTGACGTAAGCTCCATTTCTTGGGAAAGTGGCGTACATATCTAAAGCAGAAGTATTGGCTTTCTCATCCAACATATTGGTGACATTGTTTTGATATAAGTCGAAACTTCCCGAGATACGGTCTTTAAGTACCGAAAAATCAACACCTATGTTTTTCATAACCGTTTTTTCCCATGTTACATTCGGGTAATCAGCTCCATTTTGAATGATCGGAACATATTTTGTGTTGCCATTATTGAAGATGATTTGTGTTCCCCATGGGCCGTAAGACCCGTAAAGTGATGATCCTAAATTATCCAACCCTGTTTCGCCGTACGAAGTTCTGACTTTCAAGAGTCCTAACCACGGGATATTTTTCATGAAGCTTTCGTTCGAAATTTTCCATGCCAACGATACCGATGGGAAGAAAGCATATTTATTGTCAGGAAAGAATTTGTCGGTACCATCACGTCTGACAGTGGCTGCCACTACATATTTATCCAAAATGTCAAAGCTCACGCGACCAAATTGTGAACGTCTTTCGAAGGCTGTTCTGTAGGATCCCGGAGTGATAACCCCAGTGGCTGCACTTAAATTATCGTTGCCAATAGCGGTGTACATTCCGTCATAACTAACGTTCATTCCATTGTAGCTATCCAGGTATTTACCCATACCTACTACCGCATCTACATTCATAAAGTCGAATGATTTGGTAAAGGCCAGAGTAGCTTCCATAGTTTGGTTTCTGCGGTTGTCTTCGCCCAGGTTACCACGCGATTTGTACATTTGGTCAAAATAAAGATCGTCAGGAATAAATACTGAACGGCGTGAGGTTTCTCTGTTATAACCATACAATAATTTTGCTGACAACATGTTTTTGATGATGTCTACATTCAGATTGAAATTGACATATGAACCGTTAGAAGTTGTTTTGTCATCGAGATTTTGCAATGCTACCGGATTAGGTACATTCAAGAATACAGAGTATTTACCGTTAGCATCCAGCATAGGCATGTTCGGAAGATAGGTTAGAGCAGATGAAAGTGCACCTGCAGCCTGGCTACCACGTCCGTTTGAAGAACCTCCAACTGTACCGTTAAGGTAATTGTTTTCATTCATATTGAAGGTTGTAGACAATTTCATGAAACTATTCAGTTGAGCCACAATGTTACCACGTGCAGCAAAACGTTCCATTTGAGAATTGGCAACAGAACCTATTTGTTTGAAATAATTACCTGAGAAATAGTAGCTAAGTGCTTTCGTTCCACCGCTAATGGTGATGTTGTGATTTGAGATGCTACCGTTTTTAAGAACTTCATCTTTCCAGTTTGTTGTTGTAGCATCTGCAATGCTTTGAGCCGAATAGGGTTGAGTCCAACCGTTATTATAGGCCGCAGTACCGTAAGGTGCCATTTTATTGTTGTACAGATATTGTTCTTTGCTGAATACATTTACCAAACCCATAAATTCCTGAGAATTTAAAGGCTGTAAGTATTTATAGTTGTTTACAACAGAATAGCTTCCGTCGTAACCTATTTTCATTTTACCTTCCTTGCCTTTTTTGGTGGTAATTAAAATCACACCATTGGCTGCTCCGATACCATAAATAGCAACAGACGCATCTTTAAGCACTTCCACTGATTCGATGTCTTCAGGATTTAATCCGGCCAGTCCACCACGGTTTACACTGTTTGGAATAACAGTAACTCCTCCTCCAGAACCAATTTCTTGTGCCTTGTTTGGCATCATCACTCCATCTACTACATATGCAGGTTCTTTACCGCCACGAATAGACATGTTTACATTTCCACCTGGCTGCGCACTGGCAATAGTAGCTTGTAAGCCTGCTGCACGTCCTACCAGTAATTGAGTAACATTACTGCTCGACGATTTTTGAATATCATCTGTTTTTACTTTCGAAATTGCTGTGGTCAGGTTCTTTCTGGATACCGAACCATATCCTGTTACTACTACTTCGGTAAGTGAGCTTGAGCTTTCGTCAAGGTTAACATCAATCACTTTTTGTGATTTAATAACCACTGTTTTGGGATCGTACCCGATAAAAGTAAACCGAAGTGATTTTCCTTGGCTTACGTCCAACGAATAATGACCATCGATATTGGTTACAGTTCCCTTTGCTTCGCCAACTATGGTTACGGTTACGCCGGGCATCGATTCGCCTTTTTCATTCAGTACGCGTCCGGATACATTGCTTGCTTGATTTGAAGCAGCGTAAACCGCCATGGATGAAATACTGCAAAAGAAAATTGCAATAAATGTGAGTAATTTTCTAAATGTTTTAATTGATGAGGGCTGTAAATTTGGTTTGCATTTTACACGCCTGTTTTGGAAGATGTGATTCATGTTGAATAGATTTAATTGTTTGTTTTGTTTGTTACGAAAATACCTTGTAAGGCATGGAAGCGAACTTCCGGATTACAATTCATTATACCATAGGCATAGTTGTTTTAATTGTTTCGTTTGAAAATTGAAAGATTGATAAATGTCGTTCTTTGATGAACTGCAAGCCCGAAGTATATGTGGGCTATATGAAGATATTTTTTGTGCATAGTTGTTATTTTTTTTGCATTAGCTATTGTGAATGCGAAAAAACAGGCACGTGCGGTGACGTGATTTTATTTTTCTTAAAGTACCAATAGATCTAAGGGTTCAATGAAAGTCTCATTGCGGACATCAAAAAAAACAAACGGAAGCGTAAGTCTAATTCATTTAGACATCTTTCCGATTGATGTTTTGAACGTTGCAAATTAAGCGAAAACGGAGGGGCGAGAAAAGCACAAATAGGACAAAGAACACAACAAAACGGACAATTTAAGATGTGAGATGCAATGTGCAGAATTGAGTTTGTAAGTTGTAGAATCGGCCTCACAAGTTGTTGAATGGGCATTGTGATGTGTGAAGTGGCATTGCGAAGTGTTGAATCGACTTCGCTACTTGCAGAATCGGGTTATCCACTTGTCGAATTGGCTTTGCTAGTTGTTGAGCGGGCAAAGTAAAGTGTAACTGATTCGGAGTGCGACTTTAAGTCCCGCCCCGAATATGGTTACAATAAACGGATTTGGAAATCCGTTCTCCCTGATTGGATTTAATTTTCCATAAACTGTTTCGGTGTTTTTTCGTACTTCGCCTGGAAACATTTGGAGAAATAAGAGTAGTTCGAAAAACCGACCAGATACATCACTTCCGCTACCGAGAATTTTTGCTGGGCCAACAGCATAGCAGCTTTTTTCATTCTTATTGACCGGATATAATCTACCGGAGTGAGTCCGGTTAGTTGTTTTATTTTTCGATAAATCTGCTTGGTGCTAATGCCCGAAATTTTACTCAGATTATTTACATTCAGATCGGAATCGGACACTCTGTCTTCAATGATTTTGGTAATGTCGGCAAGTAGTTTCTCATCCCACGATTCGGCTTCAATTTCTTTTGGCGTCGATAGTACTTCCAAGCGATGTTTACTTTCCATCTCTTGTTTTACTTCCAATAGCTGTTTGATGCGCAAATTCAGTAGATTGGTGTCGAATGGTTTTGCCATAAAAGCATTCACACCCAGTTCTATACTTTTTTCCTCGGTGAGTTTGTCGTCTTTAGCCGTAAGCATGATGATGGGAACGAGCGAAAGCTCTTTGTTCTTTCTCAACTGACGACACATGTCCAATCCGTTCATTACGGGCATCATCACGTCCGAAATAATGAGTTGCGGCTTTTTGTTGAGGGCTTCTGTCAGTCCTATTTTGCCATTATGAGCCACCACGCATTGGTAGTTGTTAGCAAGCGATTGAACAATGAAATCGCAAACTTCAATATTATCTTCCACTATTAATATCAATGGATTGTTGCTGTTCTCTATTGATTCAACTTTGATTCCCATGTCCGCCTCCTGCTGCATGTTTCTGATGGGTTGAGTCTCCACCACCGGCAATTGAAGGCTTATGCTTGTACCTTTATTTTCTTCCGATGCTATTTGGATGGATCCATTGTGCAGTTCCACATAGTTTTTTACCAAATAGAGTCCTATGCCCGATCCCACTTTGTCACTGGATGTTTTGCGGGATTGGAAGAAACGGTCGAACACAAACGGTACGTCCTCAGCCGGAATGCCAATGCCCGTATCGCTAATGTTGATAAGCAACTGATGGTTATCCTCTTCAGAATAATGAATATCGAGTGTTATGCTTCCACCCTCGTTCGAAAACTTATAGGCATTTGATATGAGGTTATTCAGCACCGATTCCATTTTTAGCACATCGATGTTTACCAATACAGATTCAATGTTGGTGGCGAACACCGGAGTTATTTTCTTTGCCTGAAAAACATCTTCGTACACCGAAAAGATGCTGCGGGCAAACTCGATAAACTCGACATTCGAAAGTATGAGCGTAGAGTTCTGCGATCCGTCAAATCGTTCGAATCCGATAACCTGTTGAATCAGTGCATTGAGCCGGAGCGCATTTTGATGAATCAGCGTCAACTGTTTGTTTAGTGTTGGATTTTTTGTTTCAGACATTAATTTGCTAATGGGAGCAATGATAAGGCTTAGCGGTGTTTTAAATTCGTGCGAAACATTTGTAAAGAAATCAATTTTCAGGTTCGATAATTCCAACGATTTCTCCTTTTCAATCCGCTCAATTTTAGTACGGTGTTTTTCTCTGTAATAATTAAAGACCCATATCAGCAAGCTAATAATTAAGATCGTATAAACCATTTTTGCCCAGATGCTGTAGTACCATGCAGGTTGAATCTGTAATTGAAAATCGAGTGATGAGAGTGGTGTGCGGCCTTCTGGATTAAGTTGCCCTATGGTTAGTGTATAAGTGCCTGCTGTCAGATTATTGTACGAAATGCGATTGGAACCGGGCTTTACGGTACGCCATTCGGTATCTACACCTTTCAGTCGATAGACATATTTATTGTCCTCTCCCTGCGAAAAACTCAGGTCCGAGAATTCGAAAGTAAGGTTGTTCTGATTGTAAGGAAGTGATAGTTTATTGGCATAACGTATACTTTTTCCTTCGTAGTCCAGTCCCGGCTGAAACAAACGGTCGTTGACATACAAAGCTGTCAGAACTAATGCTGTATTGTTTTTCTCTCTGTTGATGATGGAGGGCGAAAATATCACGAGCCCATCTACGCAGCCCAGGCACATCTCCTTACGGAACGCATCGTAGAAGCTTGATGTAAAAGGTTTGTTGGCCACTTTTACGTAGCGTATTTTTAGCGTGCTTTTATCCAGCGCAAAAATTCCATCAGAAGTCGTAATCCAGATATGATTATTTTCTTCGGTCAGCAGGTTAATGCGTGTGTTTTTGAATCCATCATATTCGATAAACTGCATTTGGTTAGTGCGTGGATTAATTCTGGTTAGTCCACCGAAAAATCCTACCCAAAGATATCCTTGCTTATCGCAAATAAGGCAATTGCCATTTCCATTTGTTTGATTCTTCGTGTCCGACACTACGGGAAACTTGCTGACAATTCCAGTTTGCGTATTTATTTTATTTATGCCGTTATTATAGGTCAATGCCCATACATTTCCTTGCAAGTCGGGCAATACGCTATTGATAAAATTGTCCGACAATCCATTTTTACCTGTCTTTTTGTAGAAATTCTGCTCAGCAACATAAAAACCGGATTTCGTATTCATTAATTTAGCCTTATCTACCACAAAGATACCCCCCAAACATGTGGCTATCCACAAACGGTTTTTGTTATCTTCGAATAAGTTGTACGCCCAGTTGGCATTGCGGGTTCGGGTGCTGTCCACTATATTGTAATGAATAAATTGCCGGGTGGTATAATCGTAACGATTGATGCTGCCGTCGGTAGCAACCCAAAGATTCTGACTCTTATCCTCGTAAATACAGCGGATGCGGTTGTGTGAAATAGGATAACGGGCATCGCCCAATTTGTACCAAATGCAGGTTTTAGCATCAGCCGATGTAAATATCAAACCGTTGTTTCCGCCATACCAAATGTTGCGACGCGAATCTCTGAAGATAGATTGCATCTGATTCCCATCGCCTATCCCTGTGATTTGAGATATGGGTGTGTAACGATAGGTTTTGTTTTGTTTGGATAATGAAACACCATAATCCGTCCCGAACCACGCATTTTTCTGCCTATCGACAAATATGCTCCAGATAATATTATTGGTCAATGATTTTCCGTAGCGCGAGTCATGGACGATGTGTTTGAGTACATGTTGCTCTTTGTTGTAGATGTACAGTCCGTTATCGGTTCCCAGCAGCAGGTTCATGTTTTGATCCAGGGCTAATGACTTAACCGAGTTGCCCGTAAATTCACCAATACGTTCCACCGACTTTGTTGCCGGAGTGTATCTGAATAAATATCCTTCAGTACCTATCCAGATGCAATTTCTCGTGGGGTCTTCTAATAATGAGTTGACCAGTAAACTGTTTTTGAATGATTGTACCGGTAGGTCAATTTTATGGAAGCGCGTTGCACCGGGACTAAGGTAACATAGTCCGTTATAGGTGCCGACAAATAAAGTGTTTTGTTTCGATTTCAGAATAGAATAAATAGTGCGGTGGGGTAGTCCGGCACTGATAGTGTTTAGTTGGCGGGTCTTTGTATTGTATTGATATAAGCCGTTCAACGATCCTATCCACAATCGGTCACCTACCAATACCAGCGAGCGGATATCTTTAGGAAATGTGATAGGTGTTTCTTCGTAGCTGTTGGTTTCCAGATTGTATATCCGAATACCGTTGTCGAAACCCAAAATAAGATGAAGGTCGTCCAGCAATATGCCGCAGTTTATCCGGGTGTTGGATGGATTTTTACTTTCGGTGAACGGAAAAATATGGCGTTGCATCGTGTAACCGTTGTAACTAAACAGTCCTTTGTCGGTGCCCATCCATATCAATCCCTGTTTGTCCTGCACAAAACAATTTACCACCGATGCATCCGATCCAAGGTACACATTGTCGAATTCGCGATAGCCTTCTTGTTGCCCGTACGACAATAAACCGACAGTGCCAAAGCCCACGAGGAAAAGGATGTGTTTAATGCTGTGTAAATAATTGAACAGGTGTTTGAACCGTTTTTTTGTGATTGGCATAGATGAAAGTTTGAAATAAAGTGCTGCAAATTTATGAAAACTTATTGATGAATTATATGCTTTTGATGATTAAACAAAAACCCCGCATTGTACAACGACAATGCGGGGCGGAAGTTCGGAGGGAAAAATATAACTACGCTTTTGGTTCGATAGGTGCTTCTCCGCTTGTGTCTTTACCGGCCATTCGACGACTTTCACGGGCTTTCAGCATTGTTTTATAGTAAGTAATCAGTTCATTCAACTCGTTAGCCGGAGTAGTGTAATCCAGGTCTTCGTATTCCGAACTGCAAAATTCAATAGCGTTGAAGAATGCAAGCAATGCCTTGTCCGATTGGGTGCGGATTTGGCTTGCATTCACCACTTCTGTAGCCGAATCTTCTTCAATTCGGACCATAAATTTGGATGCAAACTCGGTGTTTACAATTCGCAGTTGGTCGACGAACAATGTAAGATTTGTTACAGTGATGGCTGTCATCAAATCGGGGCTAGTCGCAATATCTGCCAAAAAATCATTCAATCGTTTTGTTTCGGCACTGTAACCTGCTTCGGATATATCGCGACCATGTTTATCCAGCAACCGTTTGAGCAGCGTAACATGTGATGCTAATGAGATTATTCCCGATTTTTCGAGGTTCTTTACCATCGAAACAATTGCCGAGAACAGATTGTCGCGTTGTACATCCAAAGCGCGCATCATGTTACTGTAGGCACTGCCTAAATCTTGTGCTTTGATCTTGTCCAAATCGGGAATAAATGCCAGAAGCCTGTCGAACGATTTGTTTAGCCTCAATGCCTGTGCATTGTACTTCATAAAGATGGCAACAGATTGACTTACAAACATGGTGTACTCGCTGTTGCGGAGATTTTTTAATGTGAAACGGAAAATTTTTACTGACATAATGTTGTAGATTAAGGGTGACTAAATGTTTATTGTTAATGCAAATTTATAACAATAATTTAATTGATAGTTATCACCAGATAATCAATTCACATTTTTTATTTTTACTTAATAATTATTAGGTGATTGTTAGAAATGAAAAGCTAATGCCCCATCCTTTCAAAGGATTACCCTTCCTTTTTTTTGGACGTGCTTTCCTTTTAAAGGATGGGGCAAATCCATTCTCGGTAGAGCTTTCCTTTAAAAGGATTTGGCAAATCAGTTTTTGGAGGCACTTTCCTTTTAAAGGATGAGGCAAATCGGATTTCGGACAGGGTTTCCTTTAAAAGGATGGGGCGTACTGATTTTTCGGTGGGCTTTCCTTTTAAAGGATGAGGGAGAGGGCTATTCGCCTTTAGGTAAATCTTCGGTGAGGTTTAGGGTGTTTGCCGTTTTCCATACTATTTCACTATCCACTTTTTAAAACTTTTTCCGTACATTTGTGCTTCAAAATGAAAAAACACACATAAAAGTATATATCATGGCTATTATCAAACCTTTTAAGGGCATTCGTCCTCCTCAACATCTGGTAGAAAAAGTGGCTTCACGCCCGTACGATGTGTTGAATTCCGAAGAAGCCCGCACCGAAGCTGAAGGAAATGCATTGTCGCTTTACCATATCATCAAACCCGAAATCGATTTTGAACCGGGAACCGACGAGCACGAAGAGAAAGTGTATAATAAAGCAGCTGAAAATTTTGCAAAATTCCGTTCCGAAGGTTGGTTGATGCAAGACGAAGTGGAGAAATACTACGTGTATGCTCAAACCATGAATGGAAAAACGCAATATGGTTTGGTTGTTTGTGCCAATGTGGATGATTACTTGAATGAAAATATTAAAAAGCATGAGTTAACCCGTCGCGACAAAGAAGAGGATCGCATGAAGCACGTGCGTGTAAACAACGCCAATATTGAGCCGGTATTCTTTGCTTATCCGCATCAGGATGAATTGGATGCTATTGTGGCCGAAGTGATAAAAGGTGCACCAATTTATGACTTTGTAGCTGATGGAGATGGTTTTGGACACCATTTCTGGGTGATTGAAAACCCTCAAACAAATGCCCGCATTACCGAATTGTTTGCCGATATTCCGTCGCTTTATATTGCCGATGGACATCACCGTAGCGCTGCGGCTGCTTTGGTGGGCGACGAAAAACGCCGTGAGAACCCTAACCATACCGGTAACGAAGAATACAATTACTTTATGGCGGTTTGTTTCCCCGATAATCAATTGAATATTATCGATTACAACCGCGTGGTGAAGGATTTGAATAACCTCACCGACGAAGAGTTTCTGGCTAAACTATCTGTAAATTTCGATGTGGAATTGAAAGGACCGGAAATTTATAAACCCGCTAAGTTGCACAACTTTGCCATCTATTTATCGGGCAACTGGTACTCACTTACCGCCAAAGCCGGAACGTACAATGATAACGATCCCATAGGTGTGTTGGATGTAACCATTTCATCGAACCTTATTTTGGATGAAGTGCTTGGTGTCAAAGATCTTCGTAGCGACAAACGGATTGATTTCGTCGGTGGAATTCGTGGACTTGGCGAGTTGCAAAAACGTGTGGATAGTGGTGAAATGCGGGTGGCACTGGCGCTGTATGCTGTTTCTATGCAACAATTGATTGACATTGCCGATTCAGGAAACATCATGCCTCCAAAAACTACCTGGTTCGAACCAAAATTGCGTTCCGGACTTGTTATTCATGAATTAGACTAAATTCAGTTATCAGTAAACAGTTATCAGTAAACAGTAAAGACAGAAAATTATTACTGCTAATGAACTGCTCAATATTCATTGATAGCTGCTCACTGTTCACTGATAACTGTTGACTGATAACTGATAACTGAAAAAAAATGCGTACAAAATTATCGACATTTCTTGTTTTATTGTTTGCAGTTTTGCTGTTGCAAGGCTGTAGCCTTAAGTCGCGCATCAAAAATGCCGATAAACGGTTTGCCATTGGCGAATATTATGCTGCCGGCAATTTGTACAAAAAGATATATTACAAAGTACCGTATAAAGATAAACCCCTGCGTGCCCGCATTGCTTTTCAGCAAGGTGAGTGCAATCGGTTGATAAATAATAATCGCGCTGTTCAGGCCTATGCCAATGCTATTCGCAGTCTGTACTCCGATAGTATTGTCTTTCTGCGCTATGCTCAGGTGTTGCAACGAACTGGAAAATATGATGACGCAATTAAAAACTATAGCATTTATCTGAAAAAAGATAGTACCAGCTTATTAGCCAAAAATGGTTTGTACGCCTCAAAGCAGATAGCAAAATGGAAAAACGAGGCCACTCGCTACACCGTTCGCAAAGCCGATTTGTTTAATACGCGTAATGCCGATAATTTCAGTCCGGCATTTTTAGGATCGGAGGGGGATGCATTGATATTTACATCGTCGCGTCAGTTTAATAAGCAGGTTCTACAAAAAAACAATACCATTACCGGTTTGCCGAATAATAATCTGTTTATCTCCAAAAAGAATGTGGCGGGCAAATGGGAAAAACCCTATATTCTGGATGGTGAAATTAATACAGTTATCGATGATGAAGGTGTTTGCTCATTCAGTTCCGACGGAAAAGTAATGTATTTTACCCGTGCCCGTCAGGTTCTCGATCGTCAAGTTGGTGTAGAAATCTACTCCTCCAATCGTGCCGGTGGAACGTGGAGCACTGCGCAAAAGATAAAGATTTTTGCCGATACTACCGTTTCGGTAGCTCATCCTGCTTTTTCGCCCGACGGACAAACGCTTTATTTTGTTTCTGATGCTGCAAGAGGTAAAGGCGGCAAAGATATATGGAAAGCAACGCTCACCGATGGAGAATGCAAGAATATAGAGAATATGGGTGACCAAATAAATACGCCGGGCGACGAAATGTTTCCGGTTGTACGTGCCAATGGTACGCTGTACTTCTCGTCCAACGGATTACCCGGTTTTGGAGGCTTGGATATTTTTAAAGCTGAGCCGCAAAAAGATGGAACATGGGTTGTGTCTAACATGGGAACGCCGGTCAATTCTTCGGAAGATGATTTTGGGATGACCTTCGAAGGAAACGCAGAGAAGGGTTTCTTTTCGTCCAATAGAACAGATTTTAAGGGATACGATGCAATCTGGAGTTTCGAATTGCCCGATCTGGCCTACATTCTCGAAGGAAAAGTGGTGGACGATAAAGGCGAGACTATTCCCGATGCCAGTGTACGCCTGGTAAGTAATAATGGCGTTAATGCACGTGTTCAGGTCAAAAAAGACGGTACATATCGACTCAAACTGGATAAAGATATGGAATGTGTAATGCAGGCTTCGGCGCGCGGTTATCTCAACCAAAAAGGTACGCTCTCCACGCAAGGACTCACTGCCAGCAAGACATTTAATCTTGATTTTAAACTATCAAGTATTTCTAAGCCTATTCGAATTGAGAACATTTTCTATGATTTTGGAAAGTCAGACTTTAATTCTACATCCATTGAAGAACTGCAGTTGCTGGTAAAAATGCTCACCGATAATCCTAATATTACAATAGAGATTGCGTCGCATACAGATTTTGTAGGTACAAATGCGCTTAACCTGGGCTTATCCGAAAAAAGAGCAAAAGCTGTTGTCGCTTATTTGATTTCAGCGGGGATTGAAAAAGAGAGACTCACTTTCATTGGGTATGGTGAAGAAAAGCCGGTGGTGGTGGATGCCGCTATTGCTAAGAAGTATCCATTCCTAAAAGAAAACGATGTACTGGACGAACCCTATGTGCTTAAACTGACTCTCGATCAACAGGAGAGAGCCAATCAGATTAATCGTCGTACCGAATTCAGAGTGGTGAAAACGACTTATAAACTTTATTGAAAAACAAGTAAACAAGTAAACAAGTAAACAAGTAAACAAGTAAACAAGTAAACAAGTAAACAACAGGGCTTGGTTACCTTAACTGTGTACTCGTTTACTTGTCGACTCGTCTACTAAATCTTATTAACTCGTCAACTAACTATAGAAATGAAACAATATACAGACTTATTAAACCGTGTTTTAGCGGAAGGCGTACGCAAAGAAGATCGTACAGGGACAGGAACGATAAGTGTCTTTGGTCATCAAATGCGCTTTAATATGGACGAGGGTTTTCCTTGTCTTACCACGAAAAAACTGCACCTCAAATCCATTATTCATGAACTGCTTTGGTTTTTGAATGGTGATACGAATGTAAAATACCTGAATGATAATGGTGTTCGTATTTGGAACGAATGGGCCGACGAAAAAGGCGATTTGGGTCATATCTATGGCTATCAGTGGCGCTCGTGGCCCGATTATAATGGCGGACATATCGATCAAATATCGGAGGTGGTAAATACCATTAAGAATAATCCCGATTCGCGTCGTATCATTGTTAGTGCTTGGAATGTGGCGGATATCCCAAATATGAATTTACCACCTTGTCATGCTTTCTTTCAGTTTTATGTGGCGGATGGTCGATTGAGCTTACAACTCTACCAACGTAGTGCGGATATTTTCCTGGGCGTTCCGTTTAATATCGCTTCGTATGCATTGTTGTTGCAAATGATGGCGCAGGTTACAGATCTCAAAGCCGGTGACTTTGTTCACACGCTGGGTGATGCGCATATTTATACAAATCACATGGAGCAGGTTCATTTGCAATTGTCGCGAGAACCCCGTCAATTACCCACGATGAAGATCAATCCGGACGTAAAGGATATCTTTGCGTTTCAGGCTTCTGACTTCGAATTAGTTAATTATGATCCACATCCACACATCAAAGGAGCCGTAGCTGTGTGATGAGCAATATATTACATTTTTATGTAATAATAAATACAAATTATTAGACAAGCTAAATGGATAATCGGGGTCGATTATCCATTTTTTTGTGTATTTTTGCCATTCCGTCTGAAAAGACAAATGTTCTCGAATCAAAGGCCTCTTCGTGACGTTTTTGATTGAAACATGTTGTTAGTCCTTACAATCTTATTGCAATCACACTTGATTTTGTCTTAAAAATAATATATAATTATGTCAAGAATTTCGATTATTGCAGCTGTTGCCGATAACTACGCTATAGGCAACTTAAACAAGCTACCATGGCATTTGCCGGCAGACTTGAAACATTTTAGACAACTTACAACAGGCCACACGGTTGTAATGGGTAAACGGACTTTCGAAAGCTTACCAAACGGGCCACTTCCAAACAGAAAAAACATTGTACTTACATCTATAATGTCCGAAGGAGTGAACGAGGGATATTACGAAGCCGATTCGATGGAAGATGTTTTTTACTTATGTGAGAATGAAGATCAGGTATTTATTATAGGAGGAACTTCTGTTTATAAACAAACAATAGATAAAGCAGATGCGCTTTATATTACGTGGATACACTCCAATTTTACAGCTGACACATTTTTCCCCGAAATAAATTTTGATGAATGGGAAGAAGTAAATCGCGAAGATTTTGATATTGATGATAAAAATCTGTTTCCTTATTCATTTGTAGAATACAAACGTAAAACAAAATAGAAACATAGTTTCAACCTAAAGTGCCTTGCTAAAAATAGTAAGGCACTTTTTTTTGTGAATTTTTACATGTAAAATTCTATTTTTAGATTCTATTTTGATATTTAATACTGCCATTTTTAATCAAAATGATTATCTTTGTCTAGAACAAAAAACAATAACTAAAAACACAAAAAACGATTACCATGAGTTATTTATTCAAACCCCAAAATTACAACCCCATACTTAATCTTCAACAAACGGAAGTGGGGATATCGAAAATTAAAGAGTTTTTTCAATCGAACCTGTCTTCTGAGCTACGTCTTCGTCGCGTTACTGCACCACTTTTTGTACTTCGTGGTACCGGCATCAACGACGATTTGAATGGAGTGGAGCGTGCTGTAAACTTTCCTATCAAAGACATGGGTGATGCTCGTGCAGAAGTGGTTCATTCATTGGCCAAATGGAAACGGTTGACATTAGCTGCTTATGGCGTTGAAAACGGTTACGGAATTTATACCGATATGAATGCCATTCGTGCCGACGAAGAATTGGGTAACCTCCATTCACTTTATGTTGACCAATGGGATTGGGAACGTGTAATGACTGCCGAAGAACGAAATATTGACTTCTTGAAAAGCATAGTTCGTAGTATTTACGCTTCATTCTTGCGTACCGAGTACCTGGTTTCTGAAAGCTTCCCGGCTATCAAACCTTGTTTACCTGCCGAAATAACCTTCATTCATGCTGAAGAACTTCGTCAATTGTATCCAACACTAACTCCAAAAGAAAGAGAAAATGAATTTACCAGAATCCATAAAGCCGTATTTGTAATTGGCATTGGTGGACCTCTTGGTGATGGACAAAAACATGATGGACGTGCCCCTGATTATGACGACTGGACTACTGTAGCTGAAAACGGTTTGGCAGGTCTGAACGGAGATATCCTTTTCTGGAATCCGGTGTTGGAACTGGCCTTCGAAGTATCGTCGATGGGAATTCGCGTGGATAAAGCAGCTCTTTTGCGTCAACTGGAAATGGAAGGAAAATCAGACAGATTGAATATGTATTTCCATAAACGTTTGGCCGAAGGTTCATTGCCATTGTCTATCGGTGGTGGTATCGGACAGTCGCGTTTGTGCATGTTCTTCCTTCGTAAAGCACATATCGGCGAAATTCAATCGAGCATCTGGCCTGCCGAAATGTACAAAGAATGCCAGAAATTGAATATTATCCTGATGTAGCTTTTTTTTGTCGGAATAGCTTGAGGGTTAACTCATAGCTGTACGATAGTGAGATAATAGAAAAATATAAGAAATCCTGAAAGAAGTCTGAACGATAACTTTCAGGATTTTTTATTTGCCAAAATTAGTTGGGCAAAGACATCTTCCTTGTGGGTTGAGCTTACTCAAACTATTTCCACTCAATAAATGCACCGATAAGCCAAAAGAAACCAATTAACTACTTAACCAACGTAATTCTAACTGATTTTTTGTACTTTTGTCATTTGTAAGCCAGTAACACAAAATAGAACGTAAAATGAATATAGATTTCAATAAAATGGGAGGTTTAGTTCCCGCCATTATTCAAGATGAGTACACAGCAAAGGTCTTGATGTTAGGTTATATGAACGAAGAAGCATTGACCAAAACGCAAGAAAGCGGTCAGGTGACTTTTTTTAGCCGGACTAAAAACCGTTTGTGGACAAAAGGGGAGGAGAGTGGTAACTTTCTAAATGTAGTTTCAATAACTCCCGATTGCGATATTGATACTTTGTTGATTAAAGTACATCCGGTAGGTCCGGTTTGTCACACAGGTACCGATACTTGTTGGGGCGAAAAGAACGATACTGATATTACTTTCTTAAAATATCTTCAGGATTTTATAGCCGTTCGTTTCAAAGAAATGCCGGAAGGATCGTATACCACTTCACTTTTCAAAAAAGGAGTGAACCGTATGGCTCAAAAAGTAGGTGAAGAAGCTGTTGAAACAGTAATCGAAGCAGTAAATGGCACCGAAGAAGGTTTCCTTTACGAAGCATCGGATTTGGTGTATCACCTTATCGTTTTGCTTACTTCCAAAGGTTATTCGCTCGATGATTTAGCGCGCGAATTGAAAAAAAGACACAAATAATTGCAGTCATTGGTTGTCATTCAACCGATAACCGTTTACCGTAAAAGATAATGGAAAAGAAATTATTGATAAAATACGTAGATGTGGACATTTGCCAGCAAGATGTATTGGTGCTTGAAAATGTTCAACTTGAAGTACATTCGGGTGAATTTATTTATTTGATTGGAAAAGTAGGAAGCGGGAAAAGCACTTTGTTGAAATCAATATATAAAGAGTTGCCCATTTTGGTAGGTAAAGCTGGTGTGTTAGGTTACGATTTAGGTGCCCTTAAAACCAGTGAGCTGTCTTTTCTGCGTCGGAAAATAGGCGTGATATTTCAGGATTTTCAACTACTTACCGATCGTACGGTGAACGAGAATCTTGATTTCGTGTTGCGAGCTACCGGTTGGAAAGACAAAGAAGCTATTACCGAACAAATACTAAATGTATTGACTCAAGTGGGCATGGCTCACAAAGGTACTAAAATGCCACACCAACTTTCGGGTGGTGAGCAACAACGAATTGTTATTGCACGTGCTTTGTTGAATTCTCCGGAAATGATTTTGGCTGATGAGCCAACAGGAAACCTTGACCCAGAAACAGGTAATGAATTAGTTGAATTACTGTATAATATTCGTCAATCGGGTACCACTGTGATTATGGCCACACATAATTTGTCGTGGGTTGAAAAATTTCCAGGGCGTGTTATCCGTTGTGAAGACGATAAGTTGCGCGAGGTAACCAATGACGTCACTATTGAAAAAACAGTGATAGAAGATGCGGTTATTACAGAATTTCTTGTTGATAAAAAGGTGGTGAGTGTTGAACTTTCCGAAGATAAAGAGCAGGATGCAAATGTGGGATTAAATAAGGAAATTCTGGAGGATAGAAAATAAAGCAAATGAGAAATTTACCTTGTCCTCAATGTGATATTCATCGTTTTCATGTAAAAAACCAGGAAGGAAAGTTTTTGGTAGTGACCGTGAATGAAAACTATGAAGTTGTACCTGTTCACGTAGAAGAATTGCTGGATGGCTACGATTTGTCGATTATCTATTGTCTTGGTTGTTCGTGGCAGGGTTCGCCCAAATCATTACGTGCCGGAAGACACAGACATTGATCTTACTCAATAAAAACAACAATCCCCTGAAACTAAAATTGTTTTAGGGGATTGTTGTTTTTATACTATTCGTTTCTTGCTTTTTCTAACGTAACATAAAAGGTCGATTTCAATAAATCGTGTGACCAGGTTGCTCCGGTAATGGCGTCTACCTGTTCTATATCTTTACCTTTTGAGAATACCTCTGTATATATTTTTATTCCTTTAAGTTCACTCCGACATTGCATAATATAACGGGGCGTATATTTAAAATGCCGCTCGTATTTTGGTCCAAATACTTCGTGTTTTTCTTTGTCGACGATTCTAAATTTCAACCAAACGACTTTGTCATCCTTGATCTTTAGCCGCACTTGTCCCCAATATGGTTCGTGGGTGTACTTTGATCGTGATTCACCTTTATAGATTCCATCTCTGAATTGCTTAACGGGAGTGCCTGCGGTAGTAATAATCAGAGCTATTACAATTGCCAAAACTATCTTGGGCGATGCATAATTTCTTTTCATAAGCAATAATTTAGAATGTGTTATGATCTCATAGTATAAAAATAATATTTGACTTGTTGTAAAGTTAATTGATGTTAAGGTTTACTCGTCTGGCAAAGATAATGTTTTTATTTTATTGACAATGGCTTTAAATCGTTATTATATGGTATAAAATTATTTCAAATTGTTTTACTGCTCAAGAAATGCTTATTTTTTGTTGATAAATTATGTAGTGTAAATTACGACTAATAATTATTGAGTATTGTGAGATTGTACCTAAATACAACAAACCCTTTCCAAATAATGAAAAGGGTTTGTTGAAGTTCTTTAATACTGTAATGTTATTGCGGTACTATGAAATTTATGTGAGTAGTTAGTACGCTCGTGCAAAAACAACACGTTGAGCCGATGGCTTGCCAGTTACCATGCATGTTCCCGGCGTCGTGTCGCCATTTAATGGAATACAACGGATAGTTGCTTTGGTTTCTTCTTTGATGCGCTCTTCCGTTTCGGGAGTTCCGTCCCAATGGCACATCAGGAATCCTCCTTTTTCAATTTCTACCTTAAATTCGTCATACGAGTTTACATCGCGCGTAACTGATGTACGGTAGTCAACAGCTTTTTGGAAAATATTAGCTTGAATTGTTTTTAGCAATTCAGCAATATACACTTCTATTCCATCAATAGCTACAGTTTCTTTTGTCAATGTATCACGACGAGCTACTTCAACTGTTCCGTTTTCAAGATCACGTGCACCCATTGCCAATCGTACAGGTACGCCTTTTAGTTCATATTCTGCAAATTTCCAACCCGGTTTTTTATTGTCATTGTTGTCAAACTTCACACTGATGTTCAATGCTTTTAGTTTAGCCGTGATGTCAGCTACCCTTTCTGAAATAGCAGCAAGTTGCTCTTCGTTTTTGTAGATAGGAACAATCACCACCTGAAAAGGAGCAAGGTTTGGAGGTAATACCAATCCATTGTCGTCGGAGTGGGTCATGATAAGCGCACCCATCAAACGGGTAGAAACGCCCCACGAAGTTGCCCAAACGTGATCCAGTTTATTGCTTTTGTCCATGAAAGTTACATCAAAAGCCTTAGCAAAATTTTGACCAAGAAAGTGTGATGTACCTGCCTGCAAAGCTTTTCCATCTTGCATTAATGCTTCAATACAATATGTGTCCAAAGCGCCGGCAAAGCGTTCATTGGCTGATTTTACACCTTTAAGTACAGGTACTGCCATAAACCGTTCTGCGAAATCTGCATAAACTTCGAGCATTTTGCGAGCTTCTTCTACCGCTTCGGCTTCGGTGGCATGTGCCGTGTGGCCTTCTTGCCACAAGAACTCAGCAGTACGAAGGAATAAGCGCGTGCGCATTTCCCAGCGAACCACATTGGCCCATTGATTTATTAAAATAGGTAGGTCTCGGTATGATTGTATCCAGCCTCTGTAGGTGTTCCAGATAATAGTTTCGGAAGTTGGGCGAACAATCAGTTCTTCTTCCAGTTTTGCATCCGGATCAACAATAAGTCCTTTGCCATTTGGGTCGGCCATTAGGCGGTGGTGAGTTACTACCGCACATTCTTTAGCAAATCCTTCAACATGTTCAGCCTCTTTACTCAAAAATGATTTAGGAATAAACAATGGAAAATAAGCATTCACGTGACCTGTTTCTTTGAACATGCGATCCAGTTCTGCTTGTATTTTTTCCCAAATTGCATAACCATAAGGTTTTATCACCATGCATCCACGCACGGCTGAGCTTTCGGCCAAGTCGGCCTTAATTACAAGGTCGTTGTACCATTGTGAGTAGTTTTCGCTACGCGAAGTAAGTTCTTTCAATTCTTTTGCCATATATTCAGTTATCTATAATCTAGGGGTAAAAATGTAAAGGAGTACAAAGATAATCAATTTTCAGCAATTTTTCTTAGCTAATCTTTGTAATATGACTAGCTTTAAATGCAGAACCACTCATTGCTATGCTTCTGCATTGATAAGTGAAAATGTCTAAATATGTTTCCACAAAGGGTAAGTCGGGGGCATAGTAGAAACTGCCTTCATTTTGAAGTGAAGCTAATATTTCCATATATTTTTGGGCATATGCCCGGAAGTTGCCATCTGCTCGTAAATTGTGGTGGATAAAGTGATTGGAAAAGCCAAGGTTACTAATAATAGTGCCCCACTTATTGGCCTCAAACCCGAATTCCAGCCAATCGGATTTGATGTAAAATGGACTATTATTGTCGAAACGATCTATCCCATAAGCTTCAACGCCATTATCGCGTAGAAAATTCACCAGATTCATCTCCCGACCACAGCCTACATCCAATACCGGCTGACGCATTGTCTTAAAATCAATTTGAAATATATTTAATTGTAAATCGGGAGTGTATTCCGAGCAAGCTACCGGTTGAGCAATCTCCTGATCATTCGAATACATTTTTTCGGAGAATTTGTTTGTTCTAACCAACCAATCGCAGAGCTTTTGGTAATGTTGTTCGCTTAAGGTATCGAGTTCGGCTTGCGCTGCTTGAGTGTCTAGCAATCTTATTTGCTTGTTGAGATCGAAATAGATAGCTTTTAATTCCTCTATTGATTCGGCGTTAAACGAAAAGAACTGATTTACACGGCAGAATTCTTGCAATGATTCGTCTGTCAAATAATCGACAAGAGATTTCTCCGACTGTACATCTATGTTTCGGATTTTATCAATAAATGATGCAGTATCTTCAATGAATCCTAAGGTTTTATTTTCAACGTTATTAAAGATGTTTTTACCTTTGTTGAAAGCAATTTGTTCTTGGATATGTTTTTTCAGTTTTTCGTCAGGAATAATGGGTGTCATGCTTGATATCGGTTTTGGTTGAATACAAAGATAGGTGAAAAATACAGCATATGTCATTGTGCTGTATTTTTCACTAAGACTAACTTCTTACCAGAGCCTAATTCTTTCAAGCCTATTTGTGATTAAATTTATTGCATGGCATAAAACGCAAATGTGGCTAACCAATGACTTCCCCCATAATTATCGTTTGTAATTTCCGGTAATGCGTTTTTGATAAAACCGTCGGCTGTCGATTTGAATAATTTTGATTTGCTATTGTTAGCTGGCAATGAATTAGCAATGCCTTTCATGCACCAAGCTCTGCTGAATGATAATCCGACTAAGTGGACTGTTTGATAATCATTTTTATCACTTACTACAGGTAGTGTTATGAGTTGGGCAATGCTTCGTTTGGCGTAGTAGTGATTAAACCATTTAGAAAACTCTTGTTTGCTTAGTACTCGGCGCATTAAGTCAGCAACTTCTAGCGTTGGACTAAAGAAGTCGCTTGCATCAGGTTCAAAGTAAGCAGGAACTTTGCTGTTGCCGAAATAAAAGTCCATTGATTTTTTTACAATTAGCTTCTCGAAATCTTGGTCGGATGTAGCTCGTGCCCAATCGAGAGCAAAAGCCAGTCCAAAAGCAGTATTTGGATGAATACCTGTTCTGTTTGGATAGGTTTGCTTAGGTAAATAGTCTTTCCATAGCTTTTCAATAGTCAAGGTTAGGGGTTGCAAACTTTTATGCCATTGTCGAGCCTTTGGGTTGTCCCACGACGAAAGTTCTTCGTCCAGCTTTAAAAGCCATGCCCACCCATAAGTGCGTTCGTAGGTATTCGAGGATGTGTAAAGTTTAAAATAAGCTGATTCCTTTGCTATCTTTTCATCTTGAAATGAATTGTCTAGGCAAGTAATTATGCTATCTCTGTTTGAAATGTTCGGATAGTCTTTTAATATTTTTACTAATAGCCAATGACCGTGTACACTGCTGTGCCAATCCAAACAACCATAGAAAGCCGGGTGTAATTCAGAAGGTAACAAAACATGATCGGTAGCTGCAGTTGACATATGAGAGGTTTTGTTTGGCCATTCTTGATTGATGCAGGCTAGTGGTAGTCTGGTTAATCGAGCTGCGATTTCCTGAGTCATTTGTTGAGCTTTGCTTTGACAGATAAATAGAAGTGTAAAAATGAAAATATTAAATGATCTCATTGGATATTGTACGTTTAATTTTTGTTTTAAATTTCAACTGAGTCGTTTTGTTTGCTGTTTCTTATCCCATAACCGTTGCCACAATGGTTCGGTTACCTCCATGATTTCGAAATTCGCATAAATAAATTCCCTGCCAGATGCCCATGTTGAGTTGTCCATTGCTGATGGGAATATTTAAGCTTACTCCGGCTAGCGTCGATTTGGCGTGGGCCGGCATATCATCATTGCCTTCGAGGGTATGTTCGTAAAACGGTTCACGTTCACGAACCAGATGATCAAAAATGCTTCCCATGTCGGTTTGCACATCAGGGTCGGCATTTTCGTTGATGGTCAATGCAGCCGATGTGTGTTTGAGAAACAGATTCAATAATCCTGTTCGGGGCAGGAGTGGCAGGTGTTCAATAATCTCATCGGTTATTAAATGAAACCCTCTGCTGTGCTGGCGAAGCGAAAATTCTTTTTGTGCGAACATATAAATTACAAGTATTTGATTTGTAAGTTTGTTGTTGTGATTAAATTAGTGACAAATATAATGTATTTCGATTAATTAACTGGATTTTTAGAGTGTTTTATTGTATGATATTGTATGATAGGAGATAAGAATACAATTCGGTTATAATAGTTATTGGTACGATGTGCTTTATTGATACTGTCCACTATTACCTATAGTTCTCACTAATGCTTCCCTACAAATAACCTTTGACCAGTACAGGTCAAAGTTCTTGACGAGTACTAGTCAAGGATCTTGACCTGTACTGGTCAAAGATGCACGCAACTACTATGCACCCTAAAGTGTATTAGGCAGTGTTCTGTTGCGTGGTTTATTTAGTGGTTGTTTCTTATAGTAGAAGCATATCATTTAGCACGATACTTTGTTTTTCGCCAATATAGATTCGCTCATTATATAGAATTCGCGTTAAATTAAACTGTTTATTCCCGTAAAAATGCTATTTTTGCACTCCATTTCAAATCTTTACTTTCAGTCAGCAGAAAGTAATTTCAAATAAAAAATATCGAATGAGAAAAGTCAGAGTGCGCTTTGCACCCAGCCCAACCGGAGCTTTACATATTGGTGGTGTTCGCACAGCCTTGTACAATTACCTTTTTGCAAAAAAACACGGTGGTGATATGTTGCTCCGCATCGAAGATACCGACTCCGCGCGCTTTGTACCGGGTGCCGAAGAGTATATTGTTGAAGCACTTCAATGGTTAGGAATAAACATAGATGAAGGAGTAGGTGCAGCGTCGGAAGGAGCATTTGCCCCCTACCGTCAGAGCGAACGTAAAGCCATTTATCGCAAGTATGTAGATCAATTGCTGGAAGCAGGATTGGCTTATGTTGCTTTTGATACGCCTGCACAACTTGATGCTAAACGAGCTGAAATTGCTAATTTTCAATACGATGCTGCAACACGTGGGTTGATGACTAATTCGCTGACTTTGTCGGCCGATGAAGTAAATCAACGAATTGCTGCAGGAGAGCAGTATGTAGTTAGAATAAAAATAGCACCAAACGAAGAAATAAAAGTTCAGGATTTAATTCGTGGCGAAGTGGTTTTCAACTCTTCGGTCATTGATGATAAAGTACTGTTCAAATCGTCCGACGAATTGCCGACCTATCACATGGCTAATGTTGTTGATGATTATTTGATGCAGATTTCACACGTTATTCGTGGTGAGGAATGGCTGCCATCGGCTCCTTTGCACGTATTGTTGTACAAATACCTGGGCTGGTCGGAAGTGATGCCGGAATTTGCTCACTTGCCCTTGTTGCTTAAACCTGATGGTAACGGAAAACTAAGCAAACGTGACGGTGACAGACTTGGATTTCCGGTTTTTCCACTTAACTGGAAAGACCCAAAAACAGGTGAAACATCATCGGGTTACCGCGAAGCCGGTTATTTCCCTGAAGCAGTGGTGAACTTCCTTTCATTGCTTGGTTGGAATTCCGGTACCGAACAGGAGATTTATTCAATGCAAGAATTGATTGATCAATTTTCGTTAGACCGAGTAAGTAAAAGTGGTGCCAAATTTGATTACGAAAAAGGTAAATGGTTTAATCATAAGTATCTACAGTTGAAATCGGATGATGAAATAGCCGATCTGTTTCAAGGTGTTTTGATTGAAAAAGACATTGTTGAAGATACTCAGAAATTGGTAAAAATAGTATCGTTGGTAAAAGAACGTGCCAATTTTGTAAATGAACTTTGGGCGCAATCGAGCTTCTTTTTCGTAGCTCCGACGGAGTACGATGCCAAAACGGTTCAAAAACGCTGGAAAGCCGAAACTCCTGCTCAAATGACAGAGTTGATCACTTTGTTGGATGGTATCGAGGAGTTCTCTCCGGTTGCTACTGAGGAAATTGTAAAGGAATGGATTGCTGCTAAAGAATATAACATGGGTGGCATTATGAATGCATTTCGTTTATCAATAGTGGGCGAACCGAAAGGACCGCACATGTTCGATATTATTGCCCTTTTAGGAAAAGAAGAAACAATTGCCCGCTTGAAAACTGCAATTGAAAATATAAAATAACATCATTATTCCCCTTTAGGGGACAGGGGTATGAAGAAAGTTCTCATTATCACATATTATTGGATTCCCAGCGGTGGAGCTGGAGTGCAACGTTGGGTAAAATTTGCCAAATACCTGCGTCAATATGGATGGGAACCTATTATCTATACCCCTGAAAATCCGGAATATCCATCTATAGATCATTCATTTGAAAAAGATATTCCTGCTGATATTACGGTTCTAAAGACTCCAATTTGGGAACCTTATAACGTGTATCGAAATCTTACCGGAAAGAAAAATCAGGCTATCAATGCCGGTTTTATTTCGGAAAATAAAAAACAAGGCTGGAAAGATAAACTCTCCATTTGGATTCGTGGCAACTTTCTGATTCCCGATCCGCGCCGCTTCTGGATTAAACCTTCGGTTCGTTTTCTAAACGATTATTTGAAGGATAATCCGGTTGATGCTGTTATTACCACTGGACCTCCGCATTCGATGCACCTGATTGGGATGGGATTGAAAAAGAACTTTTCGTCATTACCATGGGTAGCCGATTTTCGGGATCCATGGACAAACATCGACTTTTATAGAGATTTGAATTTGAACTGGTTTGCTGATAAAATCCATCATAAACTGGAGAGGAAAGTGCTTCAAAAAGCCGATGCGGTTCTTGTTGTCTCTCGGGGTATGGAAGAGGAGTTTGCTCCGATGAAACCTAAGAAACTTCAGGTGATTACGAACGGTTACGACGAATCGGACGTGCAGGTTGGTACGTTGGCACTGGATGCTAAATTCTCCATCTCGCATATCGGGACGCTTAATGCAGCCCGAAACCCCCGAATTGTTTGGAAAGTGTTGAGTGAAATATGTGCAGAGAATATTGCTTTCAAGAATGATTTACAAATCCAGTTAGTAGGTAAAGTAGATTTCTCTGTGTTGGAAGATATTCAAATGTACAAATTGCAGGAGCAATTGCTAAAAATCGATTACCTATCCCACTCCGAAGCCATTGCCAAGCAAAATAGTTCCCAAGTGTTGATGTTGCTAATTAATCAATCGGGCAATGCAAAAGGAATTCTGACCGGTAAATTTTTCGAATACCTGGCTGCCAAACGCCCGATCTTAGCTGTTGGTCCTACTGATGGAGATGCGGCCGTTGTTTTGAACGAAACGGGAGCAGGTGTAATGGTTGATTTCACTGATGAGCAAGCAACAAGGATGGCGATTCTGAATTATTATAACCAATATAAAAAAGATACGCTTAGCGTTCAATCGGAGTCTGTTGAGCGATTTTCGCGTCGTTCGCTTACCGGTAAACTTGCAGGCTTGTTAGATGGTTTTGATTTCTAGCATCAAATAAATACTTACTAAACAATCTAAATTAAAAAAAATATGAAACAAAAACTTGTGAATTTTTCTTTTCTGTTTGTCGTTTTCTTATTGTTGTTAAGCTGTAAAGATTCAGCTTCAGAAATTATACTCTCAACTATAACCCCCCAATTATCTGTCAGCAATATTACTGCGACGACAGCTGAATATGGTGCGACTATTACTGATGATAAAGGGAAAACAGTTACAGTTCGAGGAATTTGCTGGAGTAGGAATATTAATCCAACTATTAAAGACAGTGTTAAGGTTAGTGGAAGTGGAATTGGTTTTTTCTCAATACAAATGAAGAATTTGATACCTAATACTTCGTACTATGTAAGAGCCTTTGCAACAAATTCAACTGGAACATCTTATGGAGGTGCCGTTAACTTTGTAACACTTAGTTTGACTGGGACAGTAAAAGATATAGATGGTAATGTTTACAACTACATCACTATTGGCTCACAAGCTTGGATGGTAGAGAACTTGAAAACAACTAAATATAATAATGGAGATTTAATTGGCACAACAAGTTCATTTTATACTGATTTATCTTATGCAGTCAATCCTAAATATCAATGGTCATATAATGGTGATGAAAATAACGTCGCAACTTATGGAAGACTTTATACTTGGTATACTGTCACAGATAGTAGAAGTATAGCTCCAACTGGCTGGCATGTTGCATCTGATGCAGAATGGGCTTCATTACAAAACTACTTAATTGTGAATGGTTACAATTATGATAAAACGACTTCCGAAAATAAAATTGCTAAATCATTATGCACTACTACACTTTGGAATACAAGCTATAATGTTGGAGCACCTGGTAATGACTTAACGAAAAACAATGCATCAGGATTCTCAATGGTTGCAGGGGGATATAGAGGTGTGGACGGTTCTTATTATATTTTGAAATCAGGTACGGATATTTGGACAACAACTGAATCCTCAACTTATTATGGTTGTGCTAGAGGCTGTGGATGGCAAGATTTTAATCTTGGGGCTAATAATCTGAATAAAAATTATGGATTTTCTGTACGTTGTGTTAGAGATTAGTTTGACTTGAAAGATTATTAAGTTGTATAAACGATGAAAAAAATTATAACTATTGTAGGAGCTCGACCTCAGTTCGTAAAAGCAGCCACTTTGAGCCGTCAGTTTAAATTGCTGGGTGTAGAAGAGTTGATTATTCATACAGGCCAACATTTCGATGCGAACATGTCCGAAGTTTTTTTCGAAGAAATGGAAATACCAAAACCGGCATATCAACTCGACATTAATGGTTTAACACATGGTGCCATGACCGGACGAATGCTCGAAGGTATTGAAGAAATTCTTATTAAAGAAAAGCCGGATGCTGTTTTGGTATTTGGTGATACTAATTCGACACTTGCAGGCGCATTGGCGGCAGCCAAACTGCACATACCACTTGTTCATGTTGAAGCCGGACTGCGTTCGTTCAATATACAAATGCCGGAGGAAATAAACCGGATTTTGACAGATCGCATTTCCAATGTTCTTTTTTGTCCAACCGATACGGCTGTAAAAAACCTTCAACGCGAAGGTTTTGATAATTTACCGGTTAAAATCATAAAGAACGGTGATGTGATGCAGGATGCGGCCATTTTTTATGCTGCTAAAGCCGAAGAAAAATCAACGGTGTTGAAAACCATTGACTTGCCTTCGTTTATTTTGGCAACTATTCATCGTCAGGAAAATACTGATTCTCCCGAAAATCTACGAAATATCATTGCCGGTTTGAATGAAATAAACCGACAAACTCCTGTTGTAGTGCCTATTCACCCACGAACACGCCATATTCTGGCGCAGCAACATATCGTTCCGGAGTTCAAACTCATCGATCCTGTTGGTTATTTCGATATGATTATGCTATTGAAATCGTGCGATATGGTGATAACCGATAGTGGTGGAGTACAAAAGGAAGCCTTCTTCTTTGGAAAACATTGTATCACTCTTCGCGAACAAACCGAATGGGTAGAGCTGGTCGACAATGGATTTAATATTTTAGTGGGAAGCGACCCGGCAAAATTGAAATCGGCTTTCGAAGTTTTAAGTACAAAACATTCAGATTTTAGTATGGATTTGTACGGAAAAGGAAGTGCCTCGGCGCAAGCGGTTAGTGAAATAATCAATTACTTAAATACCAATAATTATAAATGGAAAAATCTCCCGAAAATATGAAAAATCTTAACGGTTATTATTTTAATGACCGATTGGATATGCTTAAATATATTCCTGATACTGCAGTAAGAATTTTAGAAGTTGGTTGTGGAGCAGGAATTTTTTGTTCCGCATTAAAACAGCGATCCGACCGTGAAGTATGGGGAGTGGAAATTAACCCTGAGGCCGGTGAAAAAGCAAGAGCTATTTGCGACCGTATTTTTGTGGGTGATTTTAATGATTTTTTTGAAGAGTTACCTAAAAACTATTTCGATTGTGTGGTTTTTAACGATGTCTTGGAGCATATTTATGCACCTTGGGATACCCTTCGGATGGTAAAGAGTTTGCTGTCAGATACCGGTGTGGTTGTTTCATCTATCCCCAATTTCAGATACATCGACAATCTAATTACAGAAATAGTATGGCGTAAAGATTTTCGGTATAAGCCCGAGGGCGGTATTTTGGACGACACGCACATCCGCTTTTTTACGTATAAAAGTGCTGCCAGAATGTATCAGGAGCAAGGTTATGAATTGGTTATTCATGAATGTATCAGACCTTGCAAAAGTTGGAAAGAAAAATTGTTTATTAATCTTACGTTCGGAATATTGAGCGATGCCCGTTATAAACATATTGCCACTGTAGCTAAACCTGCCCGACAATGAACATGCCTTTAGTTTCGATTATAACGCCTACCTACAACCACGAAAAGTACTTAGCTGACTGTATTCGCTCTGCTCAGGCGCAGACGTTCTCAAGCTGGGAAATGATAGTTGTGGATGATGGAAGCACGGATAATACCTTGCAGATTGCCCACTTATTCGCAGAACAAGACCCGCGGATAAGGGTTTTTACACAAAAAAATGTAGGTATTTTTCGTTTAGCAGAGACTTATAATTTTGCGTTGGGACAATCAAACGGAAAATACATTGCTGTTCTTGAGGGTGATGATGTGTGGCTACCGGAAAAATTAGCTCAACAGACACAAACTCTGGAAGCTGATGATAATGCAGTTTTATCGTGGGGAAAGGCCTATGGGGTTTCGATTGATTTGTCGGAAAACTATGGTTTGTATCCAAATTTGAAATATGAAGCCAAAATATTTACAAATACACCCGTAAAATCGGCACTTAAAGAATTACTGTTTTCTAACTACATACCCGCACTTACCGTTTTAATTCGTAAAACAGCTTTGGTACAAATAGGCGGTTTTGTTCAGAAGTTTAATTTGCCATTGGTTGATTTGCCCACCTGGCAGGAATTATCACTTCTGGGCACATTTACTTTTGTAAATGAACCGGTTGGTAAATGGCGCGTTTCACCCAATCAGGTGACAAAAACATATACCATTCAAATGATTGAGGGAGTGTATCAACAGGCTCTATATCTTTGTCAGCAGGACGAACCTTTTTTTCAATCTTTGGGAATTACCGAGCCAAAGATTCAACACCATTTTCAAAAAAGACTTATTGTGAATTATTGTCATTCAGGAAATTTTAAGTTGGTTCGTCGCGACTATGTTGGTGCCCGGAAAGATTTTACTCAATCCATTACTAATTTTGGATTGAAAAAAATCATCTGGAAAATACGCTCTGTCTTTGGTATAATCAAAAGTTTTATCTACCCCATTATCAAGAAGTGAAGAAAAATGCAGGTATTTATTCTTTGATGAATGACAATGCGTATCCAATCTTTTCGCGGATGAAATTCAATGCATTGAAAAAGATTTCCGGGTAAATAAATCGAACCATCAGCAGATACATAATTCCGGCAGCTGTAATTTGTACGATTACTAACAACAAGTTACTACTTGTAGACAAATAGGCAAAAACGGCTGTGATACCTCCCAACAAGATACTTAGTACAAGATTTGGAAGTATGTCTGAAAATTGAGATCGTAATTTTAAATCCAATATCTTTCTTATGTAAACGATGGATATAAAATAAGAAAGGTAGGTGGCGATGATAAGTCCGATTAGCATTCTACTTATTCCATATTGAAAACACAAACCCACCGAAATAAGGATAAGCGCTTTTTTTATCAGTTCTATTCTCAATGTTTTTTTCGATTCTCCTCTGGCATTGAGCACACTAATATTCAAACTATACAGTGGTCCAAATATATTGGCAGCCAGCAATAATTGAAAAAGGATTACTGACGACAGCCATTGTTCTTTAATTAAAACCAGGATAAAAGGTTTTGCAATCGAAATAAGGACGATAGTTAACGGAAATACGAGTAATGAAACAGACTTCGTTAGCTTGCGAAAGATACGTGTCAAACGCTCGGTATCATCCTGAATTTGAACTAATAAAGGGTAGGTGCCACTCAATAGGATTTGTTGAGAAGCGGTGTTGACCGTTTCATTCAATTTATTTGCTTGCGCGTAATATCCTACTTGCTGGAAAGGGTAAAAGCGTCCCAGCAAAATAGTATAAATATGATTGAAAATTACGTTCAGCGAGGTGGATCCAAGCATATGGATGGAGAAATTCCAAAAGTCCTTTATCACCTGAAATGAAAAATGTCTTATTGGTCGCCAATGAACTAAGATTGGAAATAAAATTGCACGAATCAGTTGGCTTGCAATTTGTTGCCACACCAGCGCCCATACACCATAACCATTGAATGCCAAAACAATACCCAATGTTCCGCTGATTACAACGCTGGAAATGTTTATCAATGCAAGGGTTCTAAAATCCAGTTTTTTGTTTAGTACCACATATTGAACAAAATAGATGGCGTAAAATAATATGGTTAGAAATAAAACCCGCGATATCTTTACTAATTGTGGCTGTGAGAAAAAACTCGCAATTAATGGAGCTGAAAAGAAAAGGATGATGTATAGTAGTACTGAAATAGATAGGTTCAGGTAGAAGATTGTACTAAAATCAGTTGGTGTCGCATCTTGTTTTCTGATTAATGCTTGTCCAAATCCACCATCAATCATAACCGAAGACAGCGCAATGAAAATCATTAACACACCAATTAATCCGTAATCATGAGGAGTTAACAATCGGGCCAGTATAATTCCAATAAATAATTGGGCTAATTGTTGTCCAAACTTGTCAATCGACACCCATGTTAATGCTTTGAGCATCTTGGTCTTTAATTCATCACCCATTACTTCTGCTTCGTGTTGTTTTGTTGTGTAAAATGCAATTTTATAGCCCCAAGGAGCGTAAGAACCTGCAATCTTTCATTCGTATTGCCTTCGGCAAATAAATATTCGCAATCTTTTTTTAAATCCGGTTTGTCGGATAATAACGCAATATTTTCTTCAAAATACCTGGAGAAAGTAAGTTGCAAATCCGGATTCTTAGCAAACCAATTGTCGAATGGGTTCATACCCGAATTCATCTTCTTCGATAGCTTGTCGAAGAATTTCAACTTCATGCGTTGATAATAATTCCAATCAAAATATTTCTTGTAATTATTTGATTTAAGCGGTGAAACTCCTGTTTTTTCCCATTGGTAATTGGCAAACTCAGGATGTTTTTTAGCAATCCACTCCAGGTAAATTTTGTGTTTGTACTTCCATTCATCCGGAATTGAGTAGCAATATGACAAAAACTCCAAATCAAGAAAAGGAGTTACTGCCTGTGTGAATATATCGAAATAGAAATTACCATTGGTAGCCGCTAAAAACCCTCTCCCATAGAATTTAAACAATTCTTCAGATGGATATTTATCAACTATGGCTTGCAGATAGGGTTCTATTTTGGTAATTAATTTGGTGGAATAAGCCCCCGAATAAATAGTGGATTTTACAACATAGGGTTGTGATAGAAACGATCCTATTACTGCATCGCCAATCAAACCGGTATGAATGAGCCCGTATTTATCGAAGTTTATATTCTCTATCGATTTCAGCACATGACTGGAACCCGAGTAAAGAATCAATCCATCATTATAATAGATGGTCTTGTCAATATCTTTTAGGTAATTACCATTGTCGAGCGATTGGAACAGAAATTCATGTGCGTAATCCGATGCGATTTTTTTTGGAATCATTTCATCCAAATAATTCGATTGGGAGAACGTGAAATTTAATTGTTCTTTGTAACCCAACTTGTTGGCAACCAATACGGTCATTCGTGAATCCAAACCACCGCTGAGCGTAGCAATATGTTTGTAATTATATTCTTTATCTTTTTCGAACTCAAGACGAACAGCTTTCGAGAATAACTCGTCCATTTTTTCGATCACTTGCTCTTTCGTGTCAGTCGTTTTTTCGATACCTGATAAATTGAAATAGCTCGCAACCGTCAATTTGCCTTTTTCAAAAGCAAGCATTGTGCCCGGAGCTACCCGTTTTATCTCCGAAACCAAAGTAGTCTCTTCAAGCATATAACCGTAAGTCAGCATCAGATAGGCACCGTTTGTGTCAAGTGTGATGGGTATCAAAAGCTTATGGCATAAGTCAGTCAGCTCGCGTACGTCGGACGAGAAAAGCAAATAATCCTCATTTTGAAAATAGAAAAGTCGTTTTGTGCCGGTTGGATTGGAAAAAACAACCCATTTATTGTCGGTTTTTGAATAGATAAAGCCAACAAATTCACCTTTCAATGAATGAATAAATTCATTACCTGTCGTAATAAACAACTTCTTTATAATATTATAAATATCAGTTTGTTGAGTTGCGATAGCTAGTTCGCTAAGGTTTAATATCACACCCTCAATGCCGATAACAAACTGCTCATCTTCCTTCAGGGTTTTGTCATGTTCGAACTTGTTGTGCGTGAAATGTTCTATCCGGTATTTTTCAGCATCAATGTAACTCGTATGGAAACGACTTTCCTGCCCATACACATTTTTATCTCTAAACGTGAGGGGCGAAGGAATTGTATTATTTTTGCTGATAATTGCAGTAAACCCTGACATAGGTAGTTATTTAATTTTCAATTAGTTTTGAAACTGCTTCGGATGAAGTTCTAGAACAAAAATTTATTCTCATCAAAATCGTTACAGGCTTTTTCGTAGTCATCCGGTCTACCAATGTCGAGCCAGTAGCCATCATGAATTTTTACAGTTGCAGGATGGTTGAATTTAATTAAATCCAACATAAGATGATCAAAACCATATAATTGATTCGCGGGGATGTAATCAAGTATTTGTTTATTAGCCATATAAACTCCCATGCTTACATTGTAACGTGTAGTTGGCTTCTCAACAAAGTTTACTAATTTGTTATCGTTTCCAAGTTCCAGTACACCGTAATCGACCTTTTGGTCTCTGGAATATGCTGAAATTGTAAAAATATTCCTGGCCTTTACATGCTCTTCGTAAAATGCCTCAAAATCTAGATCTGTCAATACATCACCATTCATTACCAGAAAGTTATCTGGCAAATCACTGATAAGTTTTAGCGGTCCCATAGTGCTTAAAGGCTTGTCTTCCAGCGAATAATCGATATGCGTTCCCCACTTACTTCCATCGCCGCAATAGGCACGGATAATTTCGGCCATATGGTTGACGGTGATTGTGATATGATCAAAACCACATTTTGTCAACTTGCGGATAATTATTTCCAGAATAGGCAAATCGCCAATTGGAACCAATGGTTTTGGCAAACTAATGGTGTAAGGCTTCAATCGCGTGCCTTTTCCGCCGGCTAAAATTACTGCTCTTTTAGACATTGTAAATATCTGATTTAAAATAAGAAAGATTGTTGCTAATCCAGTCAATGGTTTCCTTTAAACCGCTTTCAAGCGTGTAGTAGGGTTTCCAACTGGTGTTTGAAATGATTTTTGTGTTGTCACAAAATAGTCTTTCTACTTCACTTTTATCCGGACGAATACGTTGCTCATCAGATATGATTTCTACTTTTTTGCCAATTAAGTCGGCAATCAGTTGTACCAAATTACCAATGGTTATTTCTTCGCTCATACCGATATTGGTTATTTCACCAAACAGTCCGTCAGCACAGGCAATTTCGTAAAATCCGTTAGCTGTATCCTTCACAAAAGTCAAATCTCTTGTTGGACTTAAATTTCCAAGTTTCAAATTTGTTTGTCCGTTTAAAATCTGAGAAATTACTGTAGGTATTATGGCTCTGGCCGATTGACGGGGACCATAAGTATTGAAAGGGCGAACAATTTTTACAGGTAAATCGAATGATTTGAAATAGCTGATCGATAGTTGATCTGCTGATATTTTAGTGGCCGAGTAGGGTGATTGTCCAACCATTGGATGCAACTCGTCGATAGGCACGTATTGTGCAGTACCGTAGGTTTCACTGGTAGAGGTCACCATTACTTTTTCGATGCCAAGTTGGCGTGCAGCTTGCAATACATTGTAAGTGCCGTCGATATTGGTTTTGATATAGGCTTGAGGTGATACGTAGGAGTAAGGTATGCCAATGAGCGCTGCTAAATGGAAAACAGAGTCACAACCTTGCATGGCCGCAAAAACCGAATCGTAGTCGCGTATGTCACCGGTAATAATTTCCACTTTATTTTTGGCCAGACTGGTGTCTAACCACCCCCATTTGTTCCACGAGTTGTAGTGCACAAAGGCTTTTACGTTGTATCCTTTTTCTACCAATAGTTCGGTAAGGTGAGAGCCGATAAATCCACCAGCTCCGGTGACTAAAATGTTTTTCATGCTTATGAGTTTGTTCTGAGCTGCCAAAATAGAGCAGTATATTATTTTTTATCGAATTGTTTTTTATTCTGAAACCATTTTTGTTAGTCCTTCCAAAATGGATATGCTTGGTTTCCAGTGTAATTTATTTTGAATTTTGGAAATATCTGCAATCGTATCCATCACATCGTTTGGACGGATTTCGTGGGTGCAAATATACTCAATTTCTGTGTCGAAAAGTCCCCGAACCATGTCCACAATTTCTTTTACCGAATAACTAAGTCCACTCCCCAAATTGTACTTTTGGATGGACTTATCCGCGTTTTCAGTTTCAATGGCAGTAATAATTGCATCAACAATATCCTCCACGTGAATATAATCGCGCTTTGGACGGTCGTCTTTAATTACAATCTTACCTGTTTTAGCTTGTTGAATGATACTTGGAATGAGGAAATCCGGATTTTGACCGGTTCCATAAATATTAAATGGGCGGAAAATAGTAATTGGAACCTTAAAATCGCGGTTGTAACCTTCACACAAGCTTTCACAAATGACTTTTGTTTGAGCGTACGGATTGAATGCCTGTGTTGGATGATTTTCGTCGATGGGCTGGTATTGGGGATGTCCGTAGATATATGAGCTGAAAAACACCATTTTTGCATTGTTCAGTCGGCACAATTCCAACATATTCAAGGTGCTCAAATAATTGGTTTCGTAGAAACTCTTTGGCTGTTCGTACGAAGCAGGTACAAATGATAAATTGGCCAGATGCACGATGACATCCATTCCTTCATATTGCTTAACTTGTTGCCAATCACAAATATTCGTTCCATTGGCAATGTCCACCAATATCAATTCGTGCTCAGTTTTCTCAAGTTTCTTTTGTAAATAACTGCCAATAAATCCCGAATGTCCGGTGATTAAAATCTTCATATCGCGTGTTGAAATTTGAACATCAAAGATACGATAATCTTTTCATAGTTAATGTCTTAAAGACTGTTTTGTAGATTATATTAAGTGTTTTTTCAATCTATGCTTTGTAAATCCGTGTTTTTTAATTTATTACAAAATGAACAAATGAATGGAAATTGAACAGATATGGTAGCTTTTGGAAATGATTTGTTACTTTTGTGAGCAATTTAGAAAAATAAAGTGATAGTGAATTTCTTTCATAGAATTTATGCTCTATCGTCTCACAATTAATGTATTATATGAAAAATAAAACACGCATTATTTATATAAAACCTGCGAATTCATCATTTATTCGTGGCGACCAGCAAATTCTAGAAAAAGAATATGATGTGAAACCATTTTTGATGCTTCAGAATAATAGCAAACTTATTTTTGGGCTTAAAATAATAGAATTGTTTTTCTATTTGCTGTCCAATGCATTTCGTCGCGATGTTATTTTTGTTTCGTGGTTTGCCGACTATCACTCAGCTATAATGGCTTTGGTAGGGAAACTCACCGGCAAAAAATCCATTATTTTGATTGGTGGTCAAGAAGCCGTTTGTTATCCGGAGTTTAAGAAAGGAGTTTATCGGAAGAAGTTTCGTGGTCTTTGTGTGAAATTTGCCTTACGCAATACCAGCTTGATCATTGCTAATCATAAATCGTTGATATATCATGAAAATCATTACTATAATCATGAACATCCACATATTGATGGTATTCAGCATTATGTATCCGATTTAAAAACCAGGACTGAGATTGTGTATAATGGAATCGACTCTTCGCTGTTTGAACGTACCATGTCTATTCAGAAGATAGATAATCTGGTGCTTACAGTGGGAACAATGCATCAAGAAGGCGACTTTTACAATAAAGGCTATGATTTGTTTATTCATGCGGCAGCACGCAATCCTGAGTTGAAATTTGTGTTGATTGGTCTGAATCCTAACTACTTGAATTGGACGGAAGAAAATTATCATCCCTCGCAAATTCCAAATCTTCAAATCATTCCTTCGTTTTGCCCTCAGGAAATTTTAAATCAAAAATACAACGAAGCCAAAGTGTTTGTACAGGCCTCCATTACCGAAGGAATGCCTAATACCCTCAGTGAAGCTATGTTGTTGGAATGTATCCCCGTAGGTTCGAATATCAATGGCATACCCGATGCAATAGGCGATACCGGTGTTGTTATAAAACAACGCAAGGTAGAAGAATTGGAAAAAGGGATCCTGGAGGCTTTAAAAATGGATTCAGGAAAAGCTGCTCGTCAGCGGGTAATGGATATGTTTACCATTAGTCTGCGTGAAGAAAAAATTCTGAAATTAGTGGGAGAAGTAGTTACAAGTAAATAGTTACTAGTATGTTTTGAATACTGTTTTCAGAAAGCTTATCAATAAATAATATAGACGATTTAAAAGGGAAATAAGATGAATCTTATTTCCCTTTTATAATATCAAAACCTTCGCCGTAAACACCTATGGCAGACGATTGCGAAATAAAGGCATTCGGATCAATGTCTTTTACGATGCGAAAAATTTTAATTGATTCGTTTTTTCGGGCTACTACCGTAATTACTTTCACAGGTTCTTTAGAGTACCAACCCATACCATCCAAAATAGTTACGCCCCGATGCACATCAATGTTTATTCGGGTAGCGATCTGCTCGTATTCCTTCGAAAAAATAAAAAACTGAACCGATTGGCGAACACCATTGATAACCATATCCACTGCTATAGTGGTGATTGCCATGGCTGTAAGTCCATAAACGATTCGCTCGATACTGCCAAATTTCAGAAAGTACGAAGAGCAGATAATCAACACATCGCAATAAAGCAAAATTCTACCTAATGTAATGTTTCTGTACTTGTTTACCACTTTGGCAATTATATCTGTTCCACCTGAGCTACCATTGGCAAGAAAAACAATTCCAACTCCTACTCCCGAAAGCAATCCTCCAATGACACATGCCATAAAGTTGTCGTCCTTCCCAACAAATGTTCCTTGTACAGCTTGTGGTAGCACCGAAAAGAAAAAAGTCATTATTGCCACACCGTAAATTGTTCGAAGGCTAAACTTCAAGCCAATTGTACGAATGGCTATAAGTAATAAAACAGCATTGATCAAAAAGTAAGTTATGGAGATAGGAATTCCGGTTGCATAATATACCAAAGCACCTATGCCAGTTGCTCCTCCACCGGTAATTTTGTGGGGTAGCAGAAAGGCTTTCCAGGCTCCAGCGTATAAAAACAATCCGAAAGCGATGAATATGTATTCCCGGATGTCAATCCAGGTTTGCTTGCCCATTTTTTTGACATTGCCTTTGACTCCCTGAAGATGGCTAAAGTTTGTTTTGCCCTTTGAATTATTATTTTGAGTTTCCATAAATTTATATAGTTGTTATTCAATTTCCCTTTTTAGTTTAGAAATTACATAACTATATTTACAATTTTACCGGGAACGACAATTATTTTCTTAGGTGTTTTACCGTCTAACTGTTTAATTGTTTGTTCGCTCGCCAAAGCAGTTTTTTCAACTTCTTCTTTGTTCATATCCGCTGGCAGTTCGAGCATAAAACGCACTTTGCCATTGAACGAGATAGGGTATTTTACTGATGTTTCTTTCAAATACTCCTCGATACAAATAGGGAACGTGGCATCACAAACACTCTCATTATTTCCCAATGCCTGATATAATTCTTCGGAGATATGTGGTGCAAATGGAGCAAGTAGAATTACCAGTGGCTCAAGAATAGCTTTCTTATAACATTTCAATGCGAAAAGCTCATTTACACAAATCATAAAGGCCGAAACAGATGTGTTGTATGAGAAATTTTCGATGTCGAAAGTAATTTTTTTGATCGTTTTATGCAGAATTTTCAATTCTTCGGCTGAAGGAACTTCGTCGGTCACAATAAAGCTCTCTTCTTTGTTGAACAAGGTCCACAAACGTTTCAGAAAGCGATGAACACCGTCAATCCCGTTGGTATCCCAGGGTTTTGATTGTTCCAATGGTCCGAGGAACATTTCGTACAAACGGAGCGTGTCAGCTCCATATCTCACAACGATATCATCCGGATTTACCACATTATACATCGATTTTGACATTTTCTCAACCGCCCAACCGCATACATATTTTCCATCTTCCAAAATAAATTCGGCGTTAGCATAGTCGGGCAGCCAATTTTTGAATTTTTCAATATCAAGTACGTCGTTCGAAACAATATTCACATCCACATGAAGTTGGGTGATTTTTAAATTTGCCCAACTAAACCTGAAATCTTCTACAGATACCCTCTCAGAACTGATTAATGTAGTTTGTTCTAATACTTCTAATATTTTTTGATTAAATTCATTATCAAGCTGATTGTTGACAAGATCCTTTTTCTCTCGAAGCTCATTATGGATTATTTCAATTTTCTCTTTGATCCCTTTTGAAACAAATAAGGATTTAGATAGTCCCAACTCGTTTGCTGACGAGATTGTACATAAATTCTCGATACGATACACAAAATTACTACGCCCCTGAATCATTCCCTGATTTACCAGTTTTTTGAATGGTTCATCTTCGCAGATTAACTCCAGGTCAAATAAGAATTTGTTCCAGAAGCGACTGTAAACCAAGTGTCCTGTAGCATGTTCGGTACCGCCTATGTACAAGTCCACATTTCTCCAGTATTGGTTTGCTTCTGTACTAACCAATGCTTTATCGTTTTTCGGATCCATGTAGCGCAGGTAGTAAGCCGACGAACCCGCAAACCCCGGCATGGTACAAAGCTCTAATGGAAAGATGTTTTCTGAGTCTATTTTGGCAGTATCGGCAATAATCGAATTATTCTCTTTCCAAGCCCATTGTTGAGCACGTCCCAATGGAGGCTCTCCTGTTTCGGTGGGCAAGAATTTATCAATTTCAGGCAATTCCAGTGGAAGTTTGCTTTCGTCAAGCATATAAGGCATGTCATCTTTGTAGTAAACCGGAAACGGTTCACCCCAGTAACGTTGACGGCTGAAAATGGCATCGCGTAAGCGGAAATTTACTTTCACACGTCCGATTCCTTTTTCCGAAATATATTCTTTTGCTTTCGCAATAGCTTCTTTTACAGTTAGTCCGTTCAAAAATCCGGAATTCATCATGGTGCCTTCTTTTGCATCCAAACTTTCTTCGCTTACATCACAGCCTTCAATTAATGGAATAATTGGTAGACTGAAGTGCTTAGCAAAAGCATAGTCACGGCTATCGTGAGCAGGAACAGCCATGATGGCGCCCGTACCATAACCGGCCAGTACATAGTCGCTGATCCAAATTGGAATTTCTGTTCCGCTTACAGGATTGATAGCGTACGAACCGGAGAAAACACCCGATACTCTGCGGTCGGCAATACGCTCGCGTTCGGTACGTTTTTTTGTGGCTACAACATAATTTTCAACCTCAGTAGCTTGTTCAGCAGTTGTCAGTTGCTTTACCAATTCACTTTCGGGTGCTAAAACCATGACGGTTACACCATAAATAGTGTCGGCACGTGTGGTGAAAACCTCAAAATTGAAATCCTGACCTTTAATATTGAATGTCATCTCAGCTCCTTCCGAGCGTCCAATCCAGTTTTTTTGTGTTTCTTTCAATGATTCCGTCCATTCCACAGTTCTCAAACCGTCCAGCAACCGTTGTGCATAAGCTGAAACACGCAAACTCCATTGGCGCATAACACGTTGTTCTACAGCATGTCCTCCACGAACGGAAACACCTTCGCTCACTTCGTCGTTGGCCAAAACAGTTCCAAGAGCAGGACACCAGTTTACCTTTAAATCGGCCAAATAAGCAATCCGATAGTTAAGCAGTATTTCTTGTTGATCTTTTTCAACTTTCGATTTCCATTCTTCGGCAGTGAAAGTCATTTCTTCGGTGCATGAGGCCTCAATGCCGGCTGTTCCCGACGTTTCGAAAGCTTTTATCAACGAAGCTATTGGTTGTGCTTTTTGTGCTTTTGTGTCGAAATAATGATTGAACATTTGGATAAATGCCCATTGAGTCCATTTGTAGTAGTCTGGTTCACAAGTTCTTATTTCGCGACTCCAATCGTAGCAAAACCCTATTTTGTCTAATTGCTCACGATAACGCGCAATGTTTTTCTTGGTGGTAACTGCCGGGTGTTGACCGGTTTGAATAGCATATTGTTCTGCCGGCAAACCGTAGGCATCATAACCCATTGGATGAAGTACATTAAATCCTTTTAAGCGTTTGTAACGGCTGAAAATGTCCGAAGCAATATATCCCAGTGGATGACCAACATGTAAACCTGCTCCCGAAGGATAGGGAAACATATCCAAAACATAAAATTTGGGTTTGTTTTGATCAATTTCTGTTTTATAGGTATTGTTTTTCTTCCAATTAGCCTGCCATTTCTGCTCAATTTCACTAAAGTTGTACTCCATAATATATTGATAATAAATAAATAACGATGTTGTTGGTGGGTTTCGTATTTTTTAAAAATAAACATGCAAAGTTAATCAATTTAGCTGAATAATAGATGTTGGATTTGGCTAAAAAAATCATTCGTATTATTTTATATCGCAGTATTGGACAAGCGTTTCGAAAAAATGATTATTTTTGTAAGTTTTAAAATTAATCACACCTACATAATGTTCAATAATCATATTACGGTTCAATTCAAAGTTCCCGAACCAACATTAAGACGTTTGCCCTGGTATCTGGCTTATGCTCAATTGGTTCTTAAAGAGGGTGAACTATATCTTTCTTCCACTCAAATTGCTAAAAATATAGCAGTTGATGCCTCAATGGTTGCAAAAGATTTGTCTTATGTGAACATAGCGGGTCGAACTCGTGTGGGATATGATGTGAAGGAACTCGTTGGAATCCTCGAAGAATTTTTGGGCTTTACCAACTCTCATAAGGCTTTTTTGTTTGGTGTGGGTAGTCTTGGTGGTGCTTTGATGCATGATAATGGATTGGAACAGTTTGGATTAGAAATTGTAGCCGGTTTTGACGTGAAATACGAATTGGCCGGTACAAGTATTAACCGCGTACCGATTCATCATCTCGATCGTTTCGTGGAACTTCAACGCCAAACAGGAATAAATATTGGTGTGCTCACTGTTCCGGTTGATAAAGCCCAAATGGTATCCGAAATAATGATTGCCGGTGGAATTCAAGCGATTTGGAATTTTACTCCATTTCGTATCCGAGTACCCGAAAACGTAATTGTTCAAAACACATCTATTTATGCCCATTTAGCAGTTATGTTTAATAGACTGAATGCTATTAAAGAGGATGAAAAGAAACGGATTTCTAATCTCAAACAACAATCATCAAAATGAAAATATTTGCTATTGGTCAAAATTATTCAGAGCATATCAAAGAATTGAATAGCTCTACCTCTGTAGATCCCATCGTTTTTATGAAACCAGATTCGGCATTGTTGAAAAACAACAAGCCTTTTTTTATTCCCGACTTCAGTGAGGAGTTGCATTATGAAACTGAATTAATTGTACTGTTCAATCGATTGGGTAAAAATATAGATGAAAAATTTTCGCACAGATATTACGCTGAGATTGGTCTGGGTATTGATTTTACAGCACGCGATTTGCAACGAAAACTAAAGGCCGAAGGTAAACCGTGGGAAATATCAAAAGCATTTGACAATTCGGCCGTTATTGGTGATTTTTTGCCGGTAAGTGAATTGGGAGATGTGCAAAACATATCCTTTCGTTTGGATATCAACGGTATAACTGTTCAGCAAGGCAATTCGAAAGATATGATTTTTCCCATAAGTAAACTTGTAAGTTATATCAGCCGTTTCTTTACCATAAAGATTGGTGATATATTATTTACCGGTACGCCTGTTGGAGTTGGAAAAGTAGCTATCGGCGATAGGTTGGAGGGCTATATATTTGACAAAAAGATGTTTGATTTTAATGTGAAGTAAACTCAGACATTTTTTTTCTTGCTAATGAATGCCTGAGTTTATCTTTCCTTCTTTCGTAAAAATGAATTCATTTTCCATGAAATATAAAACGGTGCTTCTGGCATTTCTTTGCTTGTTTGTTACAACCTTGAGTTCGCAAACTGCTCAGATAACTTCATATTCGATTGCATGGAATGGAATTGTAAAATGGACAATAAATTCAAATTCGATTAATGTTCTTTCTTTTACGGGTGCCCAATACCCGAAAGAAGACAGGTTGCCCTATTTTAATCAACGTTTTCAATGCGATAAAGCTTTTTCATATCTTGTAGAAGTACGGAATCCTGTTTTTTCTGCACTCACCACTCAGGAATCAGCTTTTTTTGAAAGTAAATCAGTTCCTTCAACTGTCGAAGTCAGCACCAGTGTTTTGGAGCAATCAACAACTTCCTTTCTTGATATCAATGTTTTTCCATTTATAAATTTTCAGGGGCAACTGCAAAAACTTATGTCGTTCGACTTGCAGGTGACAAAGACGGCCATTCCTCATAGAGTTGTAGCTGCTACTCGCCACGCCTACGCTTCCAATTCAGTTCTGTCACAAGGGAAATTTGTAAAGATAAAGGTGAAAGATACCGGAATTTATAAATTGACTTTTGAGGATTTAAACTCAATGGGCATTAATCCTGCCAATGTTAGGATTTTTGGATATGGTGGAGCGGTGCTTGAGCAAGATTTTTCATTGCCAAAGCAGGATGATTTACCGGAACTTGCTATTTGGATGGAAAAAGGCAGCGACGGTATATTCAATGCGGGCGATTATATTTTGTTTTATGCTCAGGGAATTAATCGCTGGACCTATGACAAAAGTATATCTGCATTTACTCATAAGGGGAATTCTTATTCGCAATATGGGTACTATTTTGTTAGCTCAGATGGCGGTGTTGGAAAGAGAATTGTGGATAAAGCTAAAATCTTACCGGCAACTCAAAAAGTAAATACAATAACTGAATTTCTTGATTATAAAGTGTATGAAAAAGACTTGCTTAATATCATTGGTGTCGATGCCGGAGTTGGTTCAGGTAGAGAATTTTATGGGGAGCGATTTTCGGATGTTACTTCAATAAGTATTTCGTTCGCTTTTCCAAATATCGTTCCCGGCAGCACGGCGAGCGTCAAATTAGATGTGGCAGCAAGTTCAGTGGTGAATTCTAATTTCTCACTTTCTCTAAATGGTGGACAAACTAAATCACTGCCAGTATCAGCAAAGTCTTCAACTGATTTTTACGAGCAGGCTAGGGGGAATACTAGCACTTATTCATATTCGCCTTCAAGTGATAATCTTACTTTTAATTTGACTTACGATCGCCCCACCACAACTTCGGTTGGGTATCTAAATTATCTGGAAGTAACTGCTCGTCGCAAATTGAAAATGAACGGTTCGGTTATGCCGTTTCAAAATATGGATTTTTTAGGTACGGATTCATTTAATTCTTTTCAATTGACCGATGCATCAACCAATATTCAAATTTGGGATGTAACTGATCCAACGAACATTAAAAAGCTTGTTTCTGATAATAATGGAAGTACAGTTTCTTTTACGGAACCTGCAAATGATGATGTAAGGTATATGGCAATTGATGTCACAGCTGCCTCTACATTCCCAAAACCGGAGATTGTGGGTGCTGTTCCTAACCAGAATCTTCATGCCCTTGCAGCGGCCGATATGGTTATTCTTACTCATCCAAATTTTTTGTCGCAGGCTGAGCGACTTGCACAGGCGCATAGAGACATTGATAAGTTGACTGTTGCAGTCGTTACTACCGAACAGGTTTACAATGAGTTCTCTTCCGGAGCTCCCGATGCCACTGCCTATCGTTGGATGATGAAAATGTTATATGATAGAGCAATAGCTACAAACAATACCGAAGATATGCCTAAGTATCTTTTACTTTTTGGCAGAGGTTCTTTCGATAACAGAAAAATCCTGCCCAACTCGGGCGATAATTTAATTTTGACCTATCAGGCTGAGAATTCATTCGTTACAACTTTGTCGTATGTTACTGATGATTATTTTGGATTGTTGGGTGATAATGAGGGGGCTCAGGTGCCTTCAGACTTGCTAGATATTGGTATCGGCCGATTCCCCGTTTCAACTGTCGATCAGGCCAACGATGTTGTAGATAAGACAATTGGTTATATGCAGAACAAGGATAAGGGAGACTGGAAAAATCAGATCTGTTTTCTTGCCGATGATGGGGATGCTGCTTTGCACATGACCCAAGCTGATAGTGTGGCCGTTTCAGTGGCCAGATCAAATCCAGCCTTTCAGGTAGATAAAATTTATCTTGATGCCTATTCTCAGGAAATTACAGCCAGTGGCGAATCTTATCCTTTGGCTAAAAATCGTTTTCAAGACTTGCTGCGTTCAGGAATGCTCTTAGTCGACTTTACCGGTCATGCAGGACCCTCATCCTGGACCAATGAACAGATTTTGACAACGGCAGGTATAATGGATTTATCGAGCAAACATTTACCATTATTTGTAGGGGCTACCTGTGATTTTTTGCAATTTGATATCAAAAGTATTTCGGGTGGTGAGCAAGTGTTGTTAAATCCGGTTGGTGGAGGTATTGGAATTTTGTCTGCAGCCCGTCCGGTATATGCTTCAGAAAATTTCACTTTGAACAAACTTTTTTGTGATAATCTGTTTAAGAAAGTAGGAGGACAGCAACAACGCATTGGTGATGTGCTGAGGTACGCTAAAAATAATGTTGGTGCCGAAATCAATAAGTTGTCGTATGTCTATATGGGCGATCCGGCGGTGAAACTAAATTACCCCACTAAATATAAAGTTGTCACTACTAAAATAAATGATAAATCCGTTTTGGGTAGTGATACATTGCGCGCTCTCTCGGTAGCCACAGTCAAAGGATATATTGCGAATGATGATGGAACTAAAATTGTAGATTTTAATGGGAACTTACACGTGGTTATATACGACAAAATTCAAAGAATTACTACTTTGAATAATCATGGAGATGGTGCGATCACTTATTCCGATCGTCCCAATACTTTATTCTCGGGCGATGCGATTGTAAAAGACGGAGAATATTCATTTTCATTTATGTTACCGAAGGATATAAAATACAATTATGGAAGTGGTAGAATGAATTATTACGCCGAGGATGATGTGCATGATTACGAGGCACAGGGTGTGTTCGAAAGCTTTATAGTGGGAGGTACTGCTAATAATTTGATAAATGACACTTCAGGTCCTGAGGTTTTGATGTATCTGAATACCGAAAATTTTGTTTCGGGTGATAAGGTGAATGAGACTCCTCTTTTTATTGCTGATATTAAAGACGTAAATGGTATTAATACGGTTGGAAGCGGCATAGGACACGATTTATTATTGATAATTGACAATGACCCAATGAAGTCATTCATACTAAACGATAATTATCAAGCTTTAATAAATAGTTATTCTGCAGGTACTGTAAAATATAAATTGCCCCAACTTGACAATGGGAAGCATTCACTAACTCTCAGAGTATGTGATTTGTTGAATAATTCATCCACAACAAGTATAGATTTTGTAGTTGAGAATGGATTGACTCCAACCATTTTTTCGGTTACAAATTATCCTAATCCGTTTAAGGTAAGTACCCGTATTCGAGTAATTCATGATAGACCGGAAACAATTCTAAAAACTACGGTAGAGATTTTTGATATTGTAGGTAAGAAAATATGGAGTTTTGATGAACCTTCGGCTGACGACATAAGCTGGGATTTATCGTCAATGGCGGGAGTAAAGATAAAGTCAGGAGTGTACCTTTACCGTGTCAGAATAAAAACAAAAAATAGCAATTTATATTATAAAACAAATAAAATGATCATTGTAGAACAATAAAATGAGAATTTTCCGTTATATTTAAGTATTTTTGTAGATTGTAATAAAATGTATATAAAAAGCACCCCTAATGAAAAGTAAACTTTTAGCTCTGAGTCTTATTACTGTGTTTTCAATGAGTATATTAGCTCAAGAAAACAATCCTATTGTAACAGCAGTTCCTTCACTTTCAATTGCTCCTGATGCAAGGGGCGGAGGTATGGGTGATGTCGGTGCTGCTACTTCTCCGGATGTCAATTCACAATATTGGAATCCTGCAAAATACGTTTTTATGGAGAGTGATGCTGGTGTTTCTGTTTCATACACACCATGGTTGCGAAAGTTGGTAAGTGATATTGATTTGGCTTATTTGGCAGGTTATTGGAAATTAGATAAAAGGCAGGCGGTGAGTATGTCGCTGCGTTATTTTTCGTTGGGTGATATAACGTTAATGGATGAGTTTGGTTATCCTCAAGGTTCTTCGCATCCGAATGAAATAGCGATAGATGCAGCCTATTCTTTATTGTTCTCTGAAAAACTATCCGGTTCGGTGGCTTTTCGTTACATTCGTTCAGATTTAGGAAATGGTATTGCTCAACAAGAAATATATCCAGGAAGTGCTGTGGCTGCTGATGTGTCTGCATACTACAGAACGCCTATAGCGCTTCAGAATACGGAGGGTACTTTAGCATTTGGTGCGAATATATCTAATATCGGGTCAAAAATATCGTATGATAAAAAAGCGACAAGCAATTTTATTCCTACTAATATGCGTTTAGGTGCGTCTTTTGATTATCCTATCGATCAGTATAATAAAATATCAGTAAGTGCTGATATTAATAAACTCTTGGTGCCAACTCCTAAATTGAATCCTACCACCGAAGATAAACAAGCTTATAGCGATATGTCGCCGCTGACAGGTATTTTCAAATCTTTCGGTGATGCACCGGGTGGTTTTTCAGAAGAAATGCGTGAAATATCCTGGTCGTTAGGTGCTGAATATGCGTATAATAACCAAATGTTTGTTCGTGGTGGATATTATAACGAAAGTCAATTCAAAGGGAATCGTAAGTACTTTACAGCCGGTTTTGGTTTTAAATTAAATGTTTTCCAACTGGATGCTGCTTATGTAATTTCCACTTCTCAAACCAATCCGCTTGATCAAACACTTCGTTTTACATTAGGCTTTGATATTTTTGGATTGAAAAATCTTGTGAAATAATGTTGTTTCTCTGATAAAAAAAAACTATAAACTCACTTACAAAACGGTTGTTCACTGCCTTTCGGTTGGTTCAACCGTTTTTGCATTTACAATAAACTACGAATTAAAATTTTAGAAGATGAAAGCTATACGAATTGGTTTTGGATACGATGTACACGCTTTTGCGAACGAGCGGGAATTGTGGTTGGGTGGAATAAAAATAAAGCATACAGTTGGTCTTTTAGGCCATTCTGATGCCGATGTATTGATCCACGCTTTGTGTGATGCCTTGTTGGGTGCCGCCAACTTACGTGATATTGGTTACCACTTTCCGGATACCTCAAGAGAATTTAAAAATATTGATAGTAAAATACTATTGAGAGATACAATGAAACTGATTCGTGATAAAGGGTATGAATTTGGCAATGCCGATTGCACGGTGTGCGCCGAAGAGCCAAAGCTTAATCCACATATCCCGCTTATGCAGGCTTGTCTATCTGAAGTAATGGATGTTGACGCTGATTCGATTTCAATTAAGGCCACAACTTCTGAGAGAATGGGCTTCGTAGGACGAAAAGAAGGAATTGCCGCTTATGCTAGTGTGCTGATTTTTAAACAATAAGTGACTGTTGTGTGTTTTTCTTTTTTTAGAATATGTTTTTTCTATATTCATATAAAAAAACTCTATCGCATTTTATGGTGAAACTAATGTGCTTGTGTGTATTTTTGTGTCATAATAAAACAAACAATTTAAAATAAAACAAAACATGTCAGTATTAGTAGGAAAAAAAGCGCCAGTATTTAACAGCAAGGCTGTTGTAAATGGCGGCGAAATTGTTGAGAATTTTTCTTTGGAACAATTTGTAGGTGAAAAATATGTAGTATTCTTTTTCTACCCGGCAGATTTTACTTTTGTGTGTCCAACTGAATTGCTAGCTTTCCAGGACAAAGCTGCTGAGTTTGCTGCTCTTAATACAGTTGTAATTGGTGCTTCAACCGACTCTGAATTTTCACACTGGAAATGGCTTCAAACTCCACAAAATCAAGGTGGAATTCAAGGTGTAACGTATCCTTTAGTTGTAGATCAAAATTTGACTATTTCAAAGAATTACGATGTGCTTATCGGTTCTGATGAGTATGATGAAGAAGGGAACGAGTCATTTGTAGGTGAACCCAAAGCATACCGTGGTTTGTTCTTGATTGACAAACAAGGTGTTGTACGCCACCAATTGGTAAATGATTTGCCATTAGGACGTAATGTAGACGAAGTACTTAGACTTATTGATGCACTTCAGTTTACAGAAGAATATGGCGAAGTTTGTCCTGCAAACTGGAAAAAAGGTGATAAATCACTTAAACCAACCCAAGAAGGAATTTCAAGCTATTTGTCTGAAAAATAAGAACTGACTCTTAAAATAGTAAAATCGCCATAACGGAATAGTTGTGGCGATTTTTTTTGCGAATACTATGACGATTATGGCACAGTGTTTCAAAAAAAAAAGACCGAATCAACGGTCTTTTTTTTTTGAAAATTATTTGTGAATTCCTAGATCCAACGTACAAAACAGAAGTCCTGACGGTGAGGTAGATCCTCATTTTTAGGGAACATACGGAAACCATATTTGAATGTGCCTGCCATGTTCAATCGTTTTTCAATATTGAAGAATAATTTTGTTCCCTCGGTTTTTACTACCTTAAGTTCTTCAACATTGTACAAAATGTCAACATTATTTTTGCCCAATTGTGTGGCAACTAATTCAATGCCAATTCCTTTGTCGTCGATTGATTTTGTGTCAATCACAATGTTGATGTCATAAGCTTCGCCAACCTGAGGATTGTGAATCATTTTATCTGGCACCTGCACCGATACTATTTCAATACTGTCCCAACCTTTAGCCACTTTTTCTTTCCAGCTTGCAATTTCTTTAGCTTTTGCAAAGTCATTTGCTTTTAAGGTTGCTGAGCGTGAAGATAGTTTAGAATAGAATCTTGCAATATAGTCATCAATCATACGTTTTGTTGTAAAACGAGGAGTGATTTGAGCAATCGAGTTTTTGATTACCTGTATCCATTCAGGTGAATAACCTTTGGTGTTTTTTGCGTAATATAACGGAATGATTTCGTTTTCAAGCATGCTGTAAATAGTTGCAGCATCCAACTGATCTTGATGCAAATCATTTTCATAAGTGCGTTTTTCGGTCAATGCCCATCCGGCACCTTTTACGTAGCCTTCTAACCACCAACCATCAAGTACAGAGAAATTTAATACACCGTTCATTTGTGCTTTTTCTCCTGATGTTCCTGATGCCTCTAATGGACGTGTTGGTGTGTTTAACCAAATATCGACACCTGAAATCAAACGCTTAGCCAAGCGCATATCGTAGTTTTCAAGGAAAATTACTTTTCCAAGGAATTGAGGCATCCGTGAAATTTCGATAATACGTTTAATCAAACCTTGTCCACCGCCATCGGCAGGGTGAGCCTTGCCTGTAAATAAGAACTGAACCGGACGAAGCGGATCGTTTACTATTTTTTCCAGACGCTCTAAGTCGGTGAATAACAGGTGTGCACGTTTATAAGTTGCAAATCTACGTCCAAAACCGATAATCAATGCATTAGGATTAATTGCTTCCAAAACAGAAACAATACGTGATGGATCACCTTGGTTTTTCAACCAGCTTTCGCGGAATTGTCCTTTGATATAATCTACCAATTTATTTTTCAAGCCCATGCGTGTATCCCAAATTTCCTGATCAGGAATTTTATACACGCCTTCCCAGATTTTTAAATTTGATTGATCGGCATAAAATGCTTTTGTGAAGTATTTTTCATATACAGCTTTCCAGTCAGAGGAAGTCCATGTTGGTAAGTGTACTCCGTTAGTTACATAGCTAACGTGTAGTTCTTCAGGGAAATATCCTTTCCATATTGGTTGGAACATCTCTTGTGATACTTTTCCGTGTAACCAGCTTACACCGTTTACTTCCTGGCAAGTATTGCACGCAAAAGTACTCATGCTGAATTTCTCAGAATGATCACCCGGGTGTTCACGCCCCATATCAATAAATTCATCCCATGACAGTTGCAATTTGCCTGCAAACTCGCTCATATATTTGCTGAACAAACCTTCTTCGAAGCTATCGTGACCAGCAGGAACCGGTGTATGAACAGTGTACAATGAACTTGCGCGAACAACTTCTAATGCTTCGTTGAACGATAGTTTTTTATCGGCAATCAGGTCAGCCAATCGTTGTGCATTGATAAGTGCGGCATGTCCTTCGTTACAGTGATAAACCTGTTTTTCTATACCCAATTTTTTCAACGCTAAAATACCACCTACGCCGAGTAAAAACTCTTGTTTCATGCGGTTTTCCCAATCGCCACCATAAAGTTGGTGAGTAATTGGTCGGTCGTATTCGCTGTTCATGTCGTTGTCAGTGTCTAACAAATAAAGCGAAATGCGTCCTACAGCTACTTTCCACAAGTAAGCGTACACGATACGATCCGGATAAGGAACTTCAACTAAAATCGGTTCGTCATTGGCATCCTTTACTTGTTGGATTGGAAGGTTGTTGAAGTTTTGAGCTTCGTAAACTGCTACTTGCTGTCCATCAACGGATAAAGACTGTGTGAAATAACCGTAGCGATATAAAAATCCAACTGCTGTTAAGTCTACGTTGCAATCGCTGGCTTCTTTTAAATAGTCACCGGCTAAAACACCTAAACCACCCGAATAGATTTTCAATACCTCAGTCAGACCGTACTCCATGCTGAAATAGGCAACAGACGGCTTTTCAATATTTTTTGGTGCATTTAGATACGCTTGAAAATCTTCGTATACTGCATCCACTTTTTTGATAAATTCAACATCATTGCCCATGGCAACAAGTTTCTCGTAACTTAAAATGTTGAGCAATAGCACAGGGTTCGATTGAGCCTCAATCCAAGCAGCTTTATCAATTTGTCTAAACAAATTTTTTGCATTTGTGTCCCATACCCACCAGATGTTTTGGGCAATTTCTTCTAATTTACTCAAGTTAGCAGGTAAAAAGGTTTTTACGCTAATCTCTTTTAAATTTGACTCGTTTACGTTGTTGACTTTAATTTTCATGCTTTTTTCTTTTATAAAACCTACTATAACTAATAGAGAATGAATTATTTATATTTTTAAAAACCAAATTATTGTACAAAAATAGGGAAAAACGAATAGATTATATTGCATTTCGTTCAAAAACCTTTTATATAGATTTCAAACGTTTGCAATTAATCTTTTGAGCTAAAACTAACCGATTCTTTTGTTCTTATTTGTTAGTGCAATGTTATAAGCTGTGTCGTAGAATTGAATAAAATGCTTCCAAAGTGCTTTCTCGGCAAAAACCGATGCTTTTTTTCGGATTTTTTTTACTTCAGTTTCATTGCAGGCTGCAAATCGAGCGATCATTTCTGCAATTTTTGTTGCTACTACATACCCGTTGTAATCCGACCGGTGAATGACACCTACACCATTCTCAATTTCCTGTGTTTCGTGGGATATCCACTGACCAAAACCCGATAAGTCGGTCGTAATCGTTGGAACTGCAAAAGCTACACTTTCAAGAGGGGTGTAACCCCATGGTTCGTAATACGATGGAAATACTGTTAGATCCATTCCTATTACTAAGTCGTAATACGGTTTGTTGAAAATGCCATCGGCACCATTCAAATATGACGGAACAAAAATGATTTTTACTTTTTGTGTTTGTTGGTTGGTGAAGTGGAACCAATGAATGGTCGACATGACCGGGTCAGTATAATAGTCGTGCAGATCGTGAGTCGTAAATCTGTTCAAAGAGTTAAACTTCATTTCAGGGTTTTGTAGACTTGTTGCTAAATCCAATCTGGCACCTTTAATATACGCCGGTACCATAATGAAAACTACGATTTCTTTTTCCAAACTTGGATTTTCGGACAATAATTTCAAAGATTCGATAAAGGTATCGATTCCTTTGTTTTTAAATTCGTAGCGACCTGCAGTACTTACTAATAAGGCATCTTCGGTTAGTTCGTAACCAAGTAGCGTTTCTGCAACATTTCGTAAGGTTGCGCGTGCCTCTTTTCTTGCAGTGGTGAATTTGCGTCCTTGGGGTACAAAGTCATCTTCAAAACCGTTTGGGGTAATAATGTCTGGCTTCTTTTCCAATAATTGTTCACATTCAATCCCCGTAATTTCGCTTACCGTGGTGAAGCAGTCAACTATATGAGCAGCAATTTTTTCGGTGGAGTGTTTCGAAACCATATTCAGTTCGTAAGCCATTTGGTCACCGTTGTATTCATTTATATAATCGTACAGTGGTTTATGATTTCCAGCTATTGAACGACCAATAGAAGTGGCGTGTGTGGTAAATAAAGTAGCTATTTCGGGTAAATGTTTTTTAATATAAAAAGCACCGAAGGTTGTCATCCACTCATTAAAATGTGCAACTACTTGTTGTTCTTTTTTTAAATTGAAAAAACGGTAGAAACTCTCGATAATTATTCCTGTTGAGTAACCGAACATCGATGATTCATCATAGTCGCCATAAGCAGGCATTGAATTTACGCCCACTTGCTCCCAAATTTCACCATAGATTTCATCTTTTTTCTCCATTAATGGCGAAAAATCTACAAGAACAGCAATGGGGCGTCCCGGAATTGTCCAACGTCCAACACGAATTTTCAGGTGGTACTCTTTTTCGGTAAAAGTCTTCCAATCCGCATACATGTCAACCGATTCTTCAAAATATGGATTGAGTTTATCGCCCCATATATCCGGACCGATAAAAATAAGCTTATCGGGGTTGGTTTCTTGTAATGTAGCAGCGCGTGTAGATAGTACCGTATATATTCCGCCCACCATATTACAGACTTCCCAACTTGTTTCAAAGATATATTCGGGTTTCAGAATTTCTGCCATGAATTTCATATTTAAAATGATTGCAAAGATACTATAATTTCGGATTCTTTAGTGTTAACTCGATGCAAGTTATCAACAAAATAATATTATTAACGGTAAATGGCTCTATTTTTATGTTGTAAAACATATAAATGGCTTTAATGTTGAGTGATTGTCTGAATGGTGATTTATAAAGCTTTTCCATTGTACGTTTTTCTTTCAGTTTGGAAATCGTGTCAAGGTTTAATTTTTATTAGTTGACATAGTCTTTTTTTTGTGTGAAGTCGAACGATATTTACTAAAAAGATCTTTACTATGTCTAGTAAGATTAGAAATGATTTTTTGTATGAAATTTATTATTAAAAATTTAATTGTCGAGTGTTATATTTAGTTCAATATAATTCGTATATTTAGTGCACAGTACGTTGTTAATAGTTGAATGTTCATTATTAAATAGTTATACATTATGGGAACGAAGAAAAATTTTGTTTTAGACACCAATGTTATATTGCATGACTATAAATGTCTTCATAATTTTGAGGAAAACGACATTTATATCCCGATTGTGGTATTAGAAGAGCTTGATCATTTCAAAAAAGGGAACGAGCAGATTAATTTCAATGCGCGTGAGTTTGCGCGTGAGTTAGATTTGATTGCAGATGATAAGTTATTCAAGAAAGGTGCCGACCTTGGTGATGGAAAAGGAAAATTATTTATTTTAACTGGCGGTGAATATCCAGATGTGATTTCTAAGTCTTTTTTAGAAAAAACTTCCGATCATCGTATTTTGGCTGCCACTTATACCTTGCGTGAATCTAAGCCCAAGCAGAAGTGCATTCTGATAAGTAAAGATATTAATTTGCGCATGAAGGCCCTTTCACTAGGACTTGATTCTGAGGATTATATTAATGATAAAGTGACTGATTTCAATATTTTTGAGCGCAATCATGAAATTTACGAAAATGTGCCTCCTGAACTTATTGACAGATTGTATTCTAATGGTGGAACTATTCCGCTGGAGGATTTGGAATTTGCATCCGATATTGAACCACAAGATTGTTTTGTGCTGAAAAGTGTTCGTTCGAGCGTGTTGGCCCGATATAACCCACATACAGGAATGGTGAAACGCGTTGAAAAAGAACGTTGTTTTGGGATTGAGCCCCGTAATGCTGAACAGACTTTTGCGATGAATGTATTGTTGGACGATGATGTGAAATTGGTAGCGTTGACAGGTAAGTCGGGAACAGGTAAGACCTTACTCGCATTGGCAGCCGCACTTCATAAAAATGAAACTTATAAACAAATTTTGCTGGCACGGCCAATCGTAGCTTTGGGAAACAAGGATCTTGGGTTTTTACCTGGTGATGAAAAACAAAAGGTGGCGCCTTATATGCAGCCTCTGTTCGATAATTTAAATGTGATAAAGCATAATTTTTCGTATCAGGGCAAAGAAATCAAGCTCATTGACGATATGCAACATAACGAACAGTTGGTGATTGAGGCATTGGCTTATATCAGAGGGAGAAGTTTGAGTGAAACATTCTTTATTATTGACGAAGCGCAAAATCTTACGCCACATGAAGTAAAGACCATTATTACCCGTGCAGGTGAAGGAACAAAAATAGTATTTACCGGTGATATTCAGCAGATAGATTCACCTTATCTTGATATGCTGTCAAATGGTTTGGTATATATGATTGACCGGATGCGTGGGCAGAGTATTTTTGCTCATGTCAATTTGGTTAAAGGGGAGCGTAGTTATTTGTCGGAACTGGCAAGTGATTTGTTGTAATTCAGCGGCAAGCGTTAAGCAGTATGAAAAAAAATCCCTTGCAACAACCGTTGCAAGGGATTTTTAAATTTTATAATAGGTCAGCTTATTTTACTGAATCCATGTGTGCGATCAAGTCTAACACTTTGTTAGAATAACCCCACTCATTGTCATACCAGCTAACTAATTTTACGAAGTTACCGTTCAGTGCGATACCAGCACCTGCATCAAATACAGAAGTACGAGTTTCGTGGATGAAGTCAGAAGACACAACTGAATCTTCAGTATATCCTAGGATACCTTTCATAGTAGTTTCAGAAGCTAATTTCATAGCAGCTTTGATTTCATCGTAAGATGCAGCTTTTTCCAAACGTACAGTTAAGTCAACTACAGAAACGTCAGCAGTTGGAACGCGGAAAGCCATACCAGTTAATTTGCCATTCAATTCAGGAATTACTTTTCCTACAGCTTTAGCAGCACCAGTAGAAGAAGGGATAATGTTTCCTAAGATAGAACGACCACCACGCCAGTCTTTTGCAGAAGGAGCATCAACTGTTTTTTGAGTGTTAGTAGCAGCGTGAACTGTAGTCATCAAGCCTTCAAGAATTCCGAAGTTGTCATTGATAACTTTAGCCATAGGAGCCAAACAGTTAGTAGTACAAGATGCATTAGAAACTACGTCCATGTTAGCTTTGTATTCGTTTAAGTTTACACCACAAACAAACATAGGAGCATCGTTAGATGGAGCAGAGATAACTACCTTTTTTGCACCGCCTTTCAAGTGAAGACCTGCTTTGTCGATAGTAGTGAAAACACCAGTTGATTCAACAACATAGTCAGCACCTACAGCACCCCAACCAATGTTAGCTGGTTCTTTTTCAGCAAAAAATGCAATTTCTTTACCATTGATAACTAATTTACCATCTTTGTGTTCTGCAGTTCCTTGGAATCTTCCGTGAACTGTGTCATACTGCAACATGTAAACCATGTAGTCAATATCCATAAATGGATCATTTACAGCAACGATTTGAACATCGTTTCTTTCTTGAGCTGCACGGAAAACTAAGCGTCCGATACGGCCAAAACCATTGATACCTACTTTAATCATTTTATTTATTGTTTAAAATTGAGTTTTTTCTGTTTTCGCCACAAAAGTACAAAATTCTGTCTGATTGACAAAATTAAGCTGTGATTAAATACATTTATTTTTCAATTGCTAGGTAGAGATTGCAAATCGTTATTTTAGGTAATTGGGAATTGATGTCAGAATAGAATCTTAATGTGTAATATTCAACTATAGGTCAGTATTGTATCTGTAATAGAAAATGTTAGATATGATTATATAAAAGGAGCAATTCATTTCATTTATCGAAAAGGATTATTGTTTTTATATGAGTAATGAACGCTATTCCTTTTTGCAGGTTCTGATGCCAAACAGTGTGTAAAGTGGGCAAAAGCTAATCAGACTTGTAACTGTCAATACAAGTGCAACTACCAATGCGATAATTCCTATCGTGCCGGTTATCACCCCGGAATAAAAAAGAATAATTAGTACGATTGCCGCTGCAAGACGGATTAATTTGTCGAAAGATCCCATGTTTTTCTTCATACGAATAAATTTAAAGTGTTTTTTTAGTTTTTTCTATAAACAAAATTTTAAATGCTTATGTTCAATTTATTTTTTAGCGTTGTAGATTTGTGACTACATGCGGTCTGCCAATTATAGTTGTGGCGAATTGGATTGTTTTCCTACATGAAGAGATTAAATTAAGTGTTTTATTCTTTGAACTTAATTTATTCTTCATTATCTTTGTGGTTCTAAAATAAAAATAAAAGAACAAGCAGAATGGAAATCTCAGGAAAAATTATTGCCGTGTTGCCGATTGCAACAGGTCAAGGAAAAAATGGAACATGGCGTTCACAAGATTATGTACTGGAAACAGCCGATCAATATCCGAAAAAGGTGTGTTTTAATCTTTTCGGCGATAAAATTGATCAGTTTCCTATCGCTATAGATGAAACAGTAAATGTGAGTTTTGATGTTGAAAGTCGCGAGTACAATGGTCGTTGGTACACAACTATCCGTGCCTGGAAAATTGATAAAAACGGTTCTGGAAATGCACCAGTTGCAGTTGGTTCAGCTTCAGCAGCACCTTTCGAAGTGGCTCCGGCAGCATCTGAAGGTAGCGATTTACCTTTCTAAGACCCCTAACCCCATTCGACTGAGCTCACGCCGAAGCCTAAAGGGGAATTTAATTACTTTTGATTTATAATAATTGTAACAAACTAAAGCCCCTTTAGGGGTTTGGGGTTTATGAAACAACGCATATTATTAGGTATGAGTGGCGGCACCGATAGTTCGGTTGCTGCCATTCTTTTATTGGAACAAGGCTACGATGTAGTGGGCATTACTTTTCGCTTTTGGGAAGAGGGTGAGAATAATCATTTGCAAGATGCCATCCGGCTTGCCGGGCAACTTGGAATTGAGCATATCACCTATGATGCTCTCGATGTTTTTCGGGCAAATGTGGTGCAGTATTTTATGGATGAATACCTGGCCGGTCGCACACCCTTTCCTTGTGTGAAGTGTAATAATGAGTTGAAATGGAAGCTGATATTGGAGGAAGCGGATCGACTCGGATGCGACAAAGTAGCTATGGGTCATTATGTGAATATCATAGAGGAGAATGGGCACTATTTTGTGACTGAAGGTAAAGATCCTGATAAAGATCAATCGTTCTTTCTTTGGGGGCTGACGCAAGCGCAACTTTCGCGCATTGTTTTTCCACTGGGTCAATTTCATAAAACTGAAGTTCGCGCAATGGCTGCCAGTCGGGGATACAAAAAAGTTTCGGAGAAAAAAGATAGTCTTGGAGCGTGCTTCTGCTCGGGCGATTATCGTCCGTTTCTAAAAAGACAACTCGCTGAACCAGAAAAGTATATTTACCCCGGTAATTTTTTGGACGAAGATGGAAATGTGTTGGGTAGCCATGACGGTTTTCCACTTTACACGGTGGGGCAACGACGTGGATTGATGCATTTGAACCGAAAAGTATTTGTAAAAGAGATTCGTCCCGAGACGAATGAAGTGGTATTGGCTCCGCTGAAAAGCATGTACAAGTCCGAGTTTATTATCAGGGATGTAAATGTAGTTGATACTTCGCTTTTTAGCGCAGAGTTTGATATTTATTGCCGGATTCGTTACCGCAAACAAAACACATTGAGTCGTGTCATTTTTCTGGAAAACAGAACTGCCAAGGTTGAACTTGCCGAACCGCTCGAATCAATTGCACCCGGACAAACTGCCGTGTTTTATAGAAATGGACGGATATTGGGAGGCGGGTTCATTGAATAGGGGTAAGTAGTAAGCGGTAGGCTGTAAGCGGCAAGCAGATAGCTATTTTTTCATTTTGTATTTAGTTGCAGTGAAGATTTTGATAAGTTCATTCGCTTCATCCTTAATAGCACTATAAAGAGATTTGTCTAAGAGATTTGCTTCCTCAATTAATTCGAACCAGAACTGTGTTTCATCTGTCTCTTCAACCACAATACAAAGTTTAGAAAACTTTTCAGCTTCAGAGCGACCACGTGTAAATGCTCTAAAATTAGCAGCAACGGAAGTGCCGGAGCGTAATAATTGTTTCCCAATGACTCTTAGTTATTCAGTTTGTTTACAGTGCTTTGCATAGAATAATATAACTAAAACAGCAAATTTCTTTGTTCTAGTTCTATACTTTTCATTGAAGTCAGAATACTCAGCCATATATAAAGTTTTTTACTTACCGCTTACTGCTTACCACTTACTGCTAAATCTTTATCTTCCAAATAGCCACAAAATGGCAAATGCTTCCGCCAAGTACAAACAAATGAAAGATGGCGTGGGTATATTGAATTTTTTTGAAAGAGTATAATACTGCGCCAACCGTGTAAAACAACCCTCCGGCAATAAGCCAGTAGAGTACAGGCATGGAATTGGTGGCACCTAGCGAATCAATCAATGGTTTGAAAGCAATAACTACCACCCAACCCATGGCCACATAGCAAATTGTTTCGAGCTTACTACCTTTTTTTAGGTTCATAAAGCTCAATGAAATTCCAAAAACGGCTGCGGCCCAGATAATTCCAAATAACGACCAGCCCCAACTTCCATTTTCGCGAAGCACGACCAGTGTAAAAGGTGTGTAGCTTCCTGCAATTTGGATATAGATGGCTGCATGGTCGAACTTGCGACGTATTGCTTTCGTTTTTTGATTTTTTTCGGCGTGATAAAGCGTTGATGAAAGGTACATAAGCACCATTGAAATGGCAAAAACGATGTCGCTGATAATTGCCCACGAATTATGAGATGCGATGGCTTTTTGTAGCAGGAAAGCTCCGGCTATGATTCCGAACCCAACCCCAATGGCGTGTGAGTAGGTGTTGTATCTTTCTTCTTTGGCTGAATAATTCATAAATATACTTATTGTTGGAAAATACTTGGTCTTTAAGCCCCTTTAGGCTTCGGCGTGAGCTCAGTCGAACGGGGTTTGGGGTAGATTGCGAAGTACTTTTTCTATCACATTGTTTTCGAATCCGCGACTTTGAGCAAAGCGGAACAGCTTGCCTTGTTTTTCATATTCAAATTCGTACTTCAACCCAACCAGCTTTGTTTTTAGGATGGAGGCCAGCAATTCTTCGTATTCACCATCGTCGATGGTGTTTAATGCCTCTGAAATCAAAGCGTTATTTATTCCTTTACCTTTTAGTGCAAAAGATATCTTGATTTTACCCCATTTGTTGAAGCGGAATTTGTCCTTTACAAAGAAGATGCAAAAGCGTTTTTCGTTGATGAAATCTTCCTCAATCAGACGTTTGATAATGGTTGATTTATCATCGCAACCTACGCACCAAGCATCTAGTTTCGTTTCGACTTCCGATACGCAGTGTTCGGAGATGGAGCAATAGGAAGCTGCTTTGTGCAACAATTCCTCTAAAGAATATTCCTTTTTCATGTTTTTTGAAAATAAGGGTAAACAGTGATTTTACGAAAGGACAAATGTAACTATTTTTCTTGTTTTAAGAATGAATTAAAATACATTTTTACTTCAATAAAAAAGAGACGCAGCCGGTGCGTCTCTATTAGATTATTTGGATTGTTGTTTTCTTAGTCTACGTTTTCTAAACCATTTGCGGATTAGGAAATATAATGCGGTAACAATAATCAAGAATGGCCACATGCCGAATAGCCATAATATAAAATCAACCATTCCAAACCAACCTTCAACAATTGATTCTTTCCATTTTTCCCAGAAACTGTCGCGTTTTACAGGTTTGTAGGTGAAATCTTTTTCTGTTGAGATGGTGAGGTTCAAGGTGCTGTAATCTACACAATCGTTCAAAAAACGTAATTTGCCTTCCGAACTTTCAATTTCTTCTTGTAACACCCGGATAGCTTCTTCAATCTCAACAATATCTTTAACCGAACTTGCCTTTTTCATAATTTCATTGTAACGTGCCAATGAATTTCGTTTACTTGCAAGTCGTGTTTGTAAATCAACAAACTCTTCAGTCACATCGCGAGCGGTAATTTCTTTGAAAAGTACTTTTCCGCTGCTGTTTTCTGCCGACGAAATAAATTTCTCGAAGCTGATGACCGGAATGCGTATGGTTAGTTGATAGCCTGATGCTTGATCTGAATTTTGCAGATTCTCACTGGAGTAATAGCCGCCAACACTTTTTACCAATGAATCGATATGTTGTTTTGCTTTTTCAACGTTTTTTACCTGCAATCCAAGTCTACCATCCTTGATGATTTTTTTCTTGATAACCTGCGGAGTTGGTTTTTTAGGTTGTTCTCTTTGATGGCGTGGATAAGACTCATCTACGGTAGATTTTACGTCCGCAAAATCTACGGCGCCTTGTTCTGAATTACGCACATCTGCAACAGAAATAGCTACGTCATTTTTTACTTCTGCTTTACTTAATGAAGACATTGCCATAACTTCAGAGTTTGCAGGTGCCTGTTCGGAGGCTTTTGGTTCGCAAGAATATACTAGTGCCGCGAGCGAAAATAGATAAATGATTTTTTTCATATTGATGTGTATTAAACTGTTGGTATGTAATTGATAATCGGGTCTTCTTTAGCTAATGTGCCAAAACACTGTTCGGATGCTGCCCTGCAACCGCCTTTGCATACTGTCCAGTGGGAGCAGGGTTTGCAGAGATCAGGCACGGAGGTTTCCCATTGGGTGGTATAGTCGGAGTAAAGAATTTTCTCCAATTCCTTTTGGTAGATATTGCCGGCCACTACGGGTGAGTGGTTACACAAGCGTATATTACCGTTTATATCCAGTGTTATGGGGCGTTTAAGTACGTCGAACGAACAATGTCCGAAACCGATAAGCGGATAGTCGGCCGGATTGAGTAAGCAAATGGGTGAGCAAACGTTGGCGGTGAGGCGGAGATCCAGCTCCATTGCTTTGTCGTTGGCAACCGCAAAAGCGCTGCGTAACTCTTCAGCAGTAGCCGAAACTTCCATTGGATTGGCGCAGCCTTTTCCACCGATATTATAACGGTTGAGCATGATGCGTTTGCAACCCAGCGAGTTTATAAATTCGACCGTTTCACCTAATTGATTTACATTGTGCCGGGTAATAACCACCACCGGAACCACGCTTCCGCCAAGTTGCAATGCCTCGCGGGTGGAAGTCACTGACTTTTGCCAACTGCCTGGCACTTGCACCATATGGTCGTGAATATCCGCTTTAGCAGAGTGGATAGGAAATTCGAACAACCCAACGCCGAGTTTAATGAGCTGTTTGTAATCCTTGGCTTTGCCCTGCGTACCGTTGCTGATAAGGGTCACCTGCTTGCCTTCCATGCGGCAGAACAGTATCACTTCCGCAAAACGCTCCGACAGAAAAGGCTCGCCACCCGTGAATGCCACGTGTTGAATATCAGCAACGCTGAAAAGTTTTTTAAGCGTCTCTATTGCTTTGGTGTACGAATTAAACGGAACCCGTTCCACAGCATCTGTTTTCCATATATTATAACAATAGACACAATCGAGATTGCAGCGGTCGGTGGTTTCAAAAGCGATATGTTGTAGGTTGAGCATGCGTTTTTATTCGTAAAGCTTATGAATAATAGGAATTGTATAATAAGTACGAACAACTTTGCCATTTTTCTTTCCGGGGGTGAATTTTGGCAACAACTTAATTATTCTCAGAGCATCATTATCGAAATCAGTGTCGAATGATCGTATTATTTTTATATCACTTAGACTTCCATCTTTCTCAACGATAAAACGGCAAATAGCCTTACCTTCAATGTCATTGTAACATTGAGCTACGAGTGGATAACTAGTTTTATTTTTTTCGATGAATGCCATCAAAGCACCATCTCCGCCTGGAAACTGTGGCATTTGGTCTACTACTTCATAAATGGGATCTTCGTCTGCAGATTTAATAGTTTTAGGAGTAGTATTATTGGTTTTATTCCTACTTGTCGAATTTGTAATTGTTTTTCTCGATTGTTTTTGAGCACTTATCGGCATATTACTTGCCAATCCCAATCCTACAATCAACGACCCCAATAGCAATTTCGGACGAACAAACATGCGCCACCCGCCGGTTTTGTCGGCCAGATAGGCGAATAGTTGAAAAAGGACATTAAACGTATGGAGTTTGATTTTTCTGGACATGATTATTCTTTTGGAAGTTTAAAGATAACGGGTAGGGTGTATCTGACATTTACCTTTTTTCCATCTTGTTTGCCTGGAATCCATCTGGGCAAAAGTTTTACAACTCGTATTGCTTCTTTATCGCAAGCAGGTTCGATTGACCGTAACACACTTACATTTTTAACTACACCTGTGCTGTCTATAACAAAGCCTAAGATTACTTTTCCTTCAATTCTTTTCTTGATAGCTTCTTCGGGATATTTTAAATTCTTGGTTATAAACGCCATTAATGCTGCATCTCCGTCGGGATAAGTTGGCATTTGCTCGCTAACATAGCACCAAACATTTTCATCTACTTTTTTTGATTGTGCAGCGTCTTTATTGTTTAGTGTCTTGTTGTCGTTGGACGTTTTCTTGTTTGATGGATTTTGTGCCACCGCTTGTTCGGAGCTCATGAGTCCCAAGCCCATAATGAGCGACCCTAATAGCATTTTTGGATGAACAAACATGCGCCACCCACCGGTTTTGTCGGCCAGATAGGCGAATAACAGAAAGAGAGTGCGAAAGGTGTGGAGTTTGATTCTTTTGGACATAGCCTGTCGATTTTAAAGTTGGACAAATATAGTAATTCTTAATTATATCAACAGCAAATAATATATTTATTTTTCATGTTGTTTATAAAATTGTTGATAACTTTTAATGTGAACTATTGTATATTTAAAATTAACTGCATATATTTGCCGCAGTTTGTTGCTGCTGAGTCAATTGGTAAAGGTGTAACAACCTTCAAATGCCGATAAATAAAGGGAAATACGCTGTTTTATATTCACTGGATTCTCTGTTTACTATCCCGGAATCGTAGTTCGCAGGTGTACAAACTTCTATTTTTTCTCTGAAAATACGGTCCCCAGGTGGGGAAAGTTCGCCAGAACTTCTGTGGAGCTTTCCCCTATTGGGGAAAACCTGCCGGAACAATTTTGGAACATTCCCCAGTAGGGGAAAGCTTGCCAGCATTTCGGGGGAACAATCCCCAATAGGGGAAACCTTGCCAGAACTTTTTTGGGAGATTCCCCAAGTGGGGACGCTGTATTTTCGCTTTTTCATAAATTTGTCTCATGAATTCCTTATATACTATGTTTAATTAATTAAAAATTTTTGCTTATGGAGATAGCAAATTTGAATTTACACAATCAACGTAATGGAGGCCATTACCAGTTTCTAACTGACTTCAACGATTTCGTTATCAGGTACACACCCCAGGCACTTGGTATTGTTGATGCTTATGAGGCTTTTAAGCTGAAGTATCAGGATGAAATTGAAGCTTACAAGGCAATCACTAAAAGTGCCACTACGGAGGACATTACGGATGCCGATCATGACAGGGACATTACTCTGCGGAGTACCACTGACATTGCTCGTGCCGCATTGAATCACTATGATGCAAATGCGCATAATGCAGCAAAAAAAGTAAACGTAATTTTTGATCAATACGGCGATTTGGCTTCTAAACCCTATGATGAAGAGACCGGAGGAATTGAAAATGTCGTGAAAGATTTGCGGACGAAAACAGCTAGAGACATAGGCATAATAGGCCTTGAGCCATGGATTAATATGCTGGAGAGACAAAATATTACATTCAAAACGCTCGAAGCTGCCCGTAACTCCGAAGAAGCCAATCGCTCGGAACTGCGCATGAAACAGGTTCGTTTGGAGGTTGATGCTGCTTATCGCAAGATAACTAAACGTATCAATGCGCTTATCGAAGTGAATGGCGAAGCTCCTTATGCTGAGTTTGTAAAAGAACTCAATGCCCGTATCACTCGTGCGAAGGATGCTATAGCTCAAAGTAAAGCTCGCGTGGCTACTACCGAAGCTCCGAAAGCGTAAGCTCTTTAAATTATCATCCTCTTCTACAGCTTATGGGGTAAGCGGTGGGAGGGGATGAGTTTTAGTTGGAATGTGTAAGTTTACAAGAATCAGGATGTTCTTAATATTTTTTTTAGGTGATTTATGAATGTTTCAATCAAAGAACTAAGAGATATATTTCTTGATAATAAAAAGAGAATAAGATCTCGTGATGGAATCAAGCATTTTGTAGAAATTCTAAGACAATCTAAATTTATTTCAGATAAAGAAGGGAATCTATTTTTGGATAGTGTTGTGAATGGCTTGTCAAAAGATGAGTTGGCGAAAAAATACGGTGATTCAAAGGTTTCAAGGATAGATATTTCGGCAAGATTAATTGAAAGACTATCCGGTTTTGTTCGGCTGTATCTAAATAATATTAATATGTTGCGAAGAAAAGATCAAGAAATTCGACGTTTAGAGTATAAATGCTTGCTACTTGAGCAAAGTCGTTACCAAGAATTACAGGAAGAAGAAGAAAAAGAATTTGTTGATTCTGAAATTCTTTCTGTTCAAATCAATCAATTAAATCTAAAAAATCGTCCGTTAAAAGTATTGACGTCCGCTGCCGAAGTGCAAACAGTAGGAGAGCTACTTTTATTGGGACGTATAAAACTATCAGGATGTAGAAATTTCGGTAAAAAAAGTCAATATGAATTAGATTTAGTGATGAGTCAATTTGGATTTATTGTAAAAAATGGAAGTTGGGTATATAGAAAATAAACTAATCCATAAAGTCTACATCACTTCCTTCTGTTCACCAAATAAATTCCTATTAACACCACTACCGCTCCCGCCATTTCTTGCAGTGTAAGTACCTCGCCCAGAATAGGAACTGAGAAAATGGCTGTGAAAACGGTCTGGCTCAGCAAACTTACCGACGCCACCGTAGGGCGGATATGTCCCAATGCCTGATTGATGGCCAGCCAACCAAGTAGTTGCGGTATGAAGCCCAATGTACCCAATGCCAACCATGTTTGGGTGTTAAAACCCCAGAGTGGGGTGGAAGTGAAGAGGCAAATAAGACCCAGCAATACCGTGCTCGATACCATGGATATGGTGGTGAATGAAAAGGTGTCGAGCGAGTTTCGGCCTTTGCGCACAGTGAGCAGGTAGGCACCGTAGAACATGCTGGCGATAATGGCCAATGCATTGCCAAAGTTGAGGTGGGCTTCCAATATCTGATTTACGCCAATGATAATCGTTACCCCTAAAATGGAAATAATGGTGCCTATCCAGAAAATTCTGGTGGGTTTCTCTTTCATAAAAAGGAGCGCACCAATGCCCACCCACACCGGAGCTAGATTGGCCAAAAGGGTAGAGATAGACGCTTTTGAAAGCATGATGGAGCTGTTCCATAACGCAATGTCGCAGGCAAAAAGCAGTCCGCAGATAATGGCTACTTTCACCCCTTTTAGGTCGGTAATGGGCTTTTTGAAATAGAGCCACACGGGAATGATACCAATGGTGCCGAACAACATGCGATAAAATCCCGAGCCAAATCCACTTATCCCGGCCAGTTTTACCAATATCGCCGACCACGAAATGCAAAATACGCCAAACAATAATAAGAGGTAATGAATAATGCCTCCGGAATTTTCCGAATGCTGACTAACCCCTAACCCCTGAAGGGGAACTGAGCTAGTTTCGTCTGATATATTGTTTTTAATATTTTTCATTTCAAATGGGTTTAATAAATCAACACTATTCTTGTTCCCCTTCAGGGGTTAGGGGTTACTGCTCTCACCATTCTGTTATTCCCCGAAATGTCTTTTCGCAATTCAATTTCCGAGAAACCCAACGAAGCAAGTAAATCCACACATTCCTTTCCGTAATCGCGATGAATTTCGAAATATAGTTTTCCATTCGGGCTTAATTGCTTTTTTGCAAAAAGTGCAATGTGACGGTAGAAAAGTAGCGGGTCATTATCAGGCACAAACAAAGCCAGATGGGGTTCATGCTCCAGTACATTTGCTTCTATCTCGCTTTTTTCCAACTCAGGAATGTAGGGTGGGTTGCTGACGATAATATCCCATGTCTTGCTTTGATCCGCCACGTTTAGAATGTCGACTTTCGAAAACTCAACGTCCAGTTTATTCAACCCGGCATTGCTGCGAGCTGTCGCCAGCGCTTTGTCCGAAATATCAAAAGCCTCTACTGCCGCATTTGGGAACTCATGTTTCAATGCAACGGCAATGCATCCGCTTCCGGTGCCAATATCCAAGATGTTCAAGGCTTCGTTGTGGTTATTCTCGGAGCGAATCCAATCCACCAATTCCTCCGTTTCGGGGCGGGGAATAAGTACCGAATCGTCTACCCTAAACGGAAGTCCGTAAAACTCCGTTTCGCCCAAAATGTATTGTATCGGAACGTGTTTTTTCAACAATTCGATAAAACTTTCAATTTCATGACGTTGTATATCAGAAAAAAGAGTATTTTTGTTAAGGATAATTTGAGTGCGCGAATAACCGGTTAGCTTTTCGATCATCAGATTCGTGAAGCTTCGGATTTCCGTTTCGGGATATAGTCCCTGAAGTTCCTTTTGGATATGGGTAATAGAGGATTGCATAGTGCAAAGATAGCTCAAATGTACTAATATGACAATAATGCAATGTGCTAATTAAGTAACTGGAAAGATATAGTATCACATAATCAAATCAAAATAAATAGAAGAATAGAACGCGGATAAACGCTGATCTAGCGGATTTAAAAACGGATTTATATTTCGACAAGTCGAAATGATTTCTAACTACTTAGTGTCTTATCAGTCATGCCTGCATGACTTAAATCCGTTTTAAACATGATTAAATATAATCCGTTTTTATCCGCTTAATCCGTCAAATCCGCGTTCCATTCTTTATGATAAAAGCGACATTATATTTAAACCATTAGTTAGTTGTTGTACTAGTTGGGGATATTATATTAATTATTAATTATGAATTATGAATTAAAGTACATGCACCGTTGCCTTCAGCTGGCACAATATGGTGTTAGTTACGTGGCGCCCAACCCCATGGTGGGGGCAGTGTTGGTTATTGACGACAAAATAATAGGTGAAGGGTATCACCAGCGATTTGGCGAACCGCATGCCGAACCTAATGCTATTCATTCGGTGAAAGACAAAGAATTGCTGAAAAGTGCCACTTTGTATGTCAATCTGGAGCCTTGTTCGCATTATGGTAAAACACCGCCATGTGCCGATTTGATAGTGAAGAGTGGCATTCCACGTGTGATTATCGGCACGCTAGATCCGAACCCAAAAGTGGCCGGACGAGGGGTAGAAATACTTCGCAATGCCGGTATTGAAGTGGAAGTTGGTGTGTTGGAAGAAGAATGTCGGGAATTGAACAAGCGTTTTTTCATCTTTCAGGAACAAAAACGACCTTATGTTTTGTTGAAATGGGCGCAAACCCACGATGGTTTTATCGACCGAAAGCGTACTGATATTTCGGAACTGCCGCTGATTATTTCGAATAATATTACCCGACAATTGACGCACCAAATGCGTTCCGAAAACCAGTCGATAATGGTAGGGTCTAATACCGTTTTGTTGGACAACCCGTCACTTACAGTGCGCTTTTGGACAGGAAAATCGCCGATCCGTGTGGCGCTCGACAGGCAAGGGCGTATTCCGGAAGAGGCAAATTTGCTCGATGGAAGTGTACCTACGATTGTTTTTAGTGAGGTGGATAAACCCAATGAAACGCATTTGGAGTTTGTAAAAGTGGATTTTGAGAATGATGTTTTATCCACTATTCTCCAAAAACTGTACGAACGAAATATTCATTCTGTTTTGATAGAAGGAGGAGCACAGTTGTTGACCAGTTTTATCCAATCGGGGCTTTGGGACGAAGCAAACGTTGAGGTCTCGCCGGTTATAATTAATGACGGTATTGCCGCTCCTTTATTACCATTGCAACCTTCGTGCTGTCGATCATTCGAAGGGCACGAATGGCTGTTTTACACCAATATAAAAAAAAATAAATATTTGTTTGCCTAAGATATATAAGTAATAAAAATCAAACGTAGTTGATTTTTATTACATACTATTCAGATCAGCAGACTTGTAACCCGTAACTATTTACTTGTAACTACATAAATTGTTAGCTATCGATGACCCGATTACTGTTTTTTGTTTTTTTAGCCGTATACATTTATACATTGATAAGTATTATCTCTGTGTTGTTGCTCGAGAACAGAAATCCCGCGCGTTCCCTTTCATGGGTGCTGGTATTGCTGTTTGTTCCGGTGCTTGGTATGTTTTTCTATGTCCTTTTTGGTCAGGATTTACGCAAGAAGAAGATTATATCCAAAAAGAGTATTCGTCGCGTAACCGATAGACCTGTTGCGTCATTCGATATTAGTAAGTTAGATGCCGGTTTGATGAGCGATAATCAGTTGAACCTCATTAAAATGCTTTATAAGAACAGCGATGCTGCCGGATATGCATATAATAAAATTGAAATTCTACCTACCGGCGAAAGTACATTTGATGCTGTTTTCAATGCCATTCGCAATGCTAAGGAGCATATCCATATTGAGTTTTTTATTTTCGATGATGATAAAATATCCAACCAATTGCGAGAAATACTCATCCAAAAAGCTCAGGAAGGCGTTCGGGTACGCATGATTTACGATTATTGGGGGAGTTTTGATTTGTCGAAAAGATATCTAAAATCATTGCGTGATGCGGGCGTGTATGTACGTTCATTTTTGCCCTTTCGTTTTCGCTTTCAATTTTCAAGTAGTCGTATCAATTACCGCAATCACCGAAAACTGGTTATTGTTGATGGTAAAATCGGTTTTACGGGTGGTCTAAATATTGCCGACCGCTATATTTATGGAAACACGCTTGGCAAATGGCGCGACACTTTTGTTAGTTTCGAGGGAGCTGCGGTTCATGGACTTCAGTTGTTGTTTCTGGTGGACTGGTATTTTGTGGATAGGAAGCTCATTACCGATGAAAAATATTTTCCCACTCCCGAAGTTTTTGACACAAATCTGGTTCAGATAGTGAGTAGCGGTCCCGACAGTGATTGGGAAGCCATTATGCAGGGTATTGCTTCGGCTATCATGTCGGCCACCAGATATATCTATATTCAGTCACCTTATTTCATGCCCAACGAAGTTATCGCGTCCTGCATTCAAATGGCTTCGCTGAGTGGGGTGGAAGTGAGGCTGATGATTCCGTTTCGGTCGGACTCGCGGCTGTCGGATGCAAGTACCTTTAGTTTTCTTGGTGAAGCACTTGAAGCAGGTGTACGCGTTTTTCATTATAAAAATGGATTTCTGCACAGCAAAGCCATTGTTATCGATGATTCAATATCCATTGTTGGTTCCTGCAACCTGGACGAACGGAGTTTTGTGCATAATTTTGAGGCAAACGCTTTTATCTACGAACCCAAAACAGCTTTGAAGCTTAAAGATCTTTTTGTGAATGATATGGAAAATTGCGTCGAATTTACATTAGAAGCCTGGGTAAAGAGAAAAAGGCGACAGAAATTGAAAGAATCATTTGCACGACTTTTCAGTCCGCTGATGTAACTGTCTGGAGGGAAGATAAAAGACAAAAGAGCAAAGACCGGTTAAATGAAAGTTGAGGTGTAGAGCCGGAAAGAGAATGGTAAACTAAGATTCAAATTAGAAAGAGAGATTTAAATTTTAGCACAAATAATAGTGTTTGTGTTTCTCAATATTTGATTTTTTTTGTTACTTTTGTGCCACTAAAAAAATAGCGGGATGTAGCTCAGCCCGGTTTAGAGTACTGGTCTGGGGGACCAGTGGTCGCAAGTTCGAATCTTGTCATCCCGACTGCTATTTATTAAAGGTTTACGCGAAAGTGTAAACCTTTTTTTGATATTTTAGCTCTCTTCCAATTTTTAGCTCTTGAAAATTGCTATCAGGTTAAATCTGATTTTTTTTAATCATTTTCATCTTCAACATTTTTTTTGTTACTTTGTTACCTTATTAATCATTCAAACTTACAATTATGGACAAAAAACTCACACGTTCTAAAAACCAAATGATTGGTGGTGTTTGCGCAGGTGTTGCGGAATATTTTGATTGGGATGTAACGCTTGTAAGAGCTGCTTATGCCATCCTGTTTTTCTTTTTTGGGGTAGGATTTTTACTATATTTAGTTCTTTGGATTGTTATGCCTAAGTCAGAGGAATAATGATGATGTTTAATTGTTGAACTGTTTAATAGATAAATTGTTTGATAAGAAAATATTTCATTGTTCACTGAAAACAAAGATCTCGTGCCTTTTAAACTTACTTCTCCATTTAGTCCTACCGGCGATCAACCCGAAGCTATCAAGCAATTGGTGGAGGGGCTGCGTGCGGACATTCCTTATCAAACGTTGCTTGGTGTAACCGGTTCAGGTAAAACATTTTCAATAGCCAACGTGGTGCAACAAATTCAGCGCCCCACGCTTATCCTGAGTCATAACAAAACCTTAGCAGCTCAGTTGTACGGTGAGTTTAAAGCGTTTTTTCCAGAAAATGCGGTGGAGTACTTTGTGTCGTATTACGATTATTACCAACCGGAGGCTTACTTGCCCGTGTCGGATACATATATCGAAAAAGACCTGGCTATCAATCAGGAGATTGAAAAGCTACGTCTGGCTACCACTTCAGCTTTGCTGTCGGGGAGGAGGGATGTGCTGGTCGTTTCGTCGGTTTCGTGTATTTATGGTATGGGTAACCCCGATGATTTCACGAGCAATGTGATAGATATTCACCGTGGTCAACAAATTGTACGAAATGCATTTCTTCATACCCTTGTGGATAGTTTGTATACACGCAATGAGATAGAACTCAACCGCGGAAACTTCCGTGTGAAGGGCGATACGGTCGATATATTTCTTGCGTATGCCGATTTTGTGTTGCGGGTGGTATTTTGGGGCGACGAAATTGAAGAAATTCAAACGGTTGATCCGGTAAATTTTCATGTGATCGAAACGGTGGATTCGTATAAAATTTATCCGGCCAGTATCTTTGTTACCACCAAAGAAGCTACTGCCAGAGCCATTCAGCACATTGAGATTGATATGGCAAAACAGGTAGATTATTTCCGCTCCATTGGAAAAAATTATGAAGCAAAGCGCATCTACGAACGGGTAAATTACGACATTGAAATGATGAAGGAACTCGGCTACTGTTCCGGTATTGAGAATTACTCACGCTACTTCGACGGTCGCGAAGCAGGTAGTCGACCTTTCTGTTTACTCGATTATTTTCCAAAAGATTTTTTGATGGTGATTGACGAAAGTCACGTTTCTATATCTCAAATTCGTGCCATGTACGGTGGCGATTCAGCCCGTAAGCAAAACCTGGTGGACTATGGTTTTCGTTTGCCTTCGGCCAAAGATAACCGGCCGTTGAAGTTCGAAGAATTTGAAGAACTGGCTCCGCAAACTATTTATGTGAGTGCCACTCCGGCCGATTATGAACTGGAAAAAAGTCAGGGTGTAGTTGTCGATCAATTAATCCGTCCTACCGGATTGCTCGATCCGATTATAGATGTGCGTCCAAGTCTGAACCAAATTGACGATTTATTGGAAGAAATTACGGTTCGTACCGAAAAGAATGAACGTACGCTTGTTACCACGCTTACTAAACGTATGGCAGAGGAACTAACCGATTATCTGACCAAAATGAACGTGCGATGTAACTATATTCACTCTGATGTGGATACGCTGGATCGTGTGCAGATTATGGAAGATTTGCGTCGTGGTGTGTATGATGTGCTGGTGGGTGTTAACTTGTTGCGTGAAGGCTTGGATTTACCCGAAGTATCGTTGGTCGCTATTTTGGATGCCGACAAAGAAGGTTTTTTACGGTCGCACCGTTCGCTCACTCAAACTGCGGGACGTGCAGCCCGTAACCTCAATGGTCGCGTAATTATGTATGCTGATAAGATAACGGATAGCATGGCTAAAACGATTTCGGAAACCAATCGACGACGCGAAAAGCAATTGGCCTATAACGAATTGCACGGCATAACTCCAACGGCTATCATAAAAGGTGAACGGAACTCGTTTAGCAAAGCCGACCCCAATGCGTATATCGAACCTGAATCAATGCAAGGAATTGCAGCCGATCCTGTGGTGCAATACATGTCGAAAACGGCTTTGGAAAAAACTATTGCCAAAACCAAGAAAGCCATGCAGGATGCTGCCAAGAAACTCGATTTTCTCGAAGCTGCTCAATATCGGGATGAGTTGATTAAACTGGAAGATCTTCTGAAAGGGAAATAATGCTTAATTGTTAATTATAAATTGTTAATGAAAAACTTGATCTTATCATTTATTATTAACCATTAATAATTTCATTAGAATCGCTGACTGATATTGACAAATATTCTGGTATCTCTATTTTTGTCATTATCAAAGGTGGTTTCAAAATCAGCCGATAGCATTAATTTCTTCGCAATTCTCCACGACAAGCTCAACTCAGCAATGTTTTGTATTGTTTGAAGCTGAGAATTACTGTAATTGAATGTTGCCTTTCTGTATTCCCCTTCTAAATTAAACTTTCCTGAGAAAAAATCCCGGTTTAATGATATTCCATATACATTTCCATTCGTGTACCCCGATTTGAAGGTAGTAGCTGTCAAAGTTGTTGATATCTGAAATGGTAAGTTTGAATAACTCATAAACCCACTGGCATTTGTGGTAGCAAGTGTATCTGTTTTAATTTTAGTGGGTACGCGATAGCCTGCAGTTCCACCTACCGAGAAGTACCGGAACGGACGAATAGTGGTTTGAAAGCGGAAACCCTGGCGTGTTACCTTGTCTAACGTGCTATCAATGCGGTTTTTATAAGTTTCGTAATAGTAAATATTTTTACGTGCATCGTAGGACAACGACATCGATAACTGTCTCCACGGACTATATCGCAAAGAAACGTAGGTGCTTGTCAAATCAAAGGTGTTTTTTGGTAGACTGTCTTTCATTGCATAAAGATCCATTTCGAACGAGCAAAAAAGATCTACGTTTTTCAGTAGCGAATTGCTGTGTTGAAGGTAAATAAACCGTCGGTCGGTTTTGAACTTATTCATCTGGTTAAATGCTGCCAGCGAAGTTTGTGAAGTTCCGGTTTTGCTTTGGTAATTGTGAGCTATAAATGCTCCGAATTGTAGCAAGTCGGGGTTGAGGTAGTACGTATACGTGTCGGGACGAGAGCCTACTACTGCACCGTATGAAAAGTGTTTGCCATCATTCTCAAATTGTAATCCATCCACAGCACCCACATTAGCCATGTAGTTATTTATTTTTCTACCCAAGATCACATGAGCAGTTTTACTGATGTCGTATTTTAGTGCCAGATTGTAGACTTTTAAATCTTTATATTTTTCAGTAGAATCATTGAGTTTATGAGTAAATGAAATATAACTCTCCAATGATAATTTTGAATTGCCGATATGCTCATCGTTCAGTGTCAGATTGTATCTTAGGCGGTTATTTGATGGATAATTTGTTGAAATGTTAGAGTAGGATGAAATAGATAAGCGACCGTCAAATCGTTGTTTTGAACTTGTGTCTTTATCCTTTTTTGTTGCCGATTTGATAGCCTGGTCATTTACTGATATGGATTCAATCGATTTTTCGGCCACCACTTCTAATGGTTTTTCTTCCACTTTCTTTCTCGCAGCTATCGGGTTAGTGACATTAAGCGTGATATTGTTTATCGGGTTACCAACACACGAGATGGAGGACAGACTGCTAACGATTAATGCAGGCTGTTTTTTGTTGTTCTGAACAAGAAATAGGGTGTCGCCAACGTGAATTCCTTCGGTGCTGACAAATCGAACATAAACATGCTGCGAACTGATATAGGAAACATTTCCGGTAACCATATCGTCGGATGTTTGTCCGTAAGTATGTATACTTATACAAGCTATAATAATCAGAAATAGATATTTCATTTTCATCTTTAGTTTACAATTCACGATTAGAAAATTTCATACATTATCATCAACCTCCTATCTATCGAAATTGTGACAATTTCTGCAATTGGCTTTATAAGTTGCGTCGTTGTTGTGACAATCGGTACATTTAGACCATTTGCCTTTGTGCTTCCCTGAATAAATGCCAAACCAGCTATCGTGTAACTTGAATCGAACTCCGGCTGCCCAACCTTGAGTGTTGTGGCAATCACCACAAGAGTATTTTAAGTATTTTGTTTGATGCGCCGGTATCGGATTGTTATTCGCTACACCGTGACATGTACTGCATTCTCTCGAAAGTTTTACAGAATAATTATTGTCGATATGACATGCGTCGCAAGCCAGATTATGGCCTCCGTTAAGAGGGAAAAATCCATGATCAAATCCTCTGCCTGTTGCCGACCAGTCTCTTCCACTCATGGTATGGCAGCGGGCACAATCAGTATCAAAGCCGGCTGTTTTATGATTTGGAGAAGTAGTGGCATTGTATTTTGCTTTATGGCAACTGTAACAATCTGTGCTCATATGATCGAATCGGAGCATAGAAGCAGACTTATGGCAACTATTACAATCTGCAGTGGCATGTGAGCCCACGAGTGCAAATCCCACCTGTCGGTGTATCTGTTTCACATTGGTCACTATCCATGAGTTTGAATTATGACAACGCTCACAATCATTTCCCACCGTACCTTGGTGCACGTCTGTGTGACATGACGAACAATTCGTTTTGGCTTTCGAAAATTCTAGGGTAGTGTGACACTTTTTACAACTCACCGTTTTATGTTGCCCTACTAGCGGAAAATGAGTTTTATTGTGATTAAACTCCCCCGTTTTAATTTTACTCCAATCGGCTGTGCTATGACAAACGCCGCACTCCATCTTAAACCCTTCACCATGTGGGGATTTAATAGCCGAAGCAGTTGTAGCTATTACAATGAATATGAATAAAATTAGTTGGCGCATATCTCTGATTGATATTTGATTGTTGATAATTAAGTAAGCAATAATATTTGATATGTATTTTATGAAATGAAACGCATATCAACAGTCTCGTAACTATTTACTTGTAACTACCTACTAGTTACCTAAGCGTGACATTTTGAACAAGCAATATTGTCGAACTTATATTGTATATAGGTTCCTTTTTCGTTCGTCACCGGTTTATGACATTCTTCGCACTTCACGTCTTTGTGTTGACCGTCAATTTTGAAGCGAGACGTGTTATGGTCAAATTTAGAATTTTTCCACGAATCAAAACCATGACAACGGGTGCAATCTGTTTTTCCATTCATTGCAAATTGTCCGGCATGCGAATCTTTGTGACAAGCGGAACAATCTCTGGGTGTTCCGGCAAAACGCTGAGTTCTGATTCCATTTTCGTCTTTGCGGTAGTGGCAAGCTGAACATGCCGCTTTCGCGTGCTCGCCTTCCAGTTTAAATCCTGTTTTATTGTGATCAAACTTCACCGATTTCCAATCTGTAACGTTATGGCAAACAAGACAATTCTGATTCGGGTAGAATCTATCCGGAATAAAGCCTTTGTGTAAATCTTTATGACAATCCACGCACTTACTTCCAATGTTTCTGAATGTCCAGTCTTTCTGCTTTTTATGACATGCCGCACATGAAGTCGCCAAGTGAGCTCCTTCTAATTTAAACTTAGTCATGTTGTGCTTCTCAATCGTGAATGTGCTTGGTGAGAAACCACTGTTGGTATGGCATTTATTACAATCGGGTGAAACTCCGTTGACTGCAAATTCTTTTTTATGATAATCGGCGTGACAATCTGAGCAACGACTATGTTTTACGGGAGCGGTAAGGCTTGTTTTATGACATTCCTTACAGGCTACCTGTTGGTGTTTCCCAATTAATTTAAAGTCAGTTTTATCGTGATCAAAGGTTTTCATTCCTTTAATGATATGGAATGACTCCTCGGTATGACATTGTTTACAATTTTGTCCGAACTTATTCTCGTGTACATCTTTATGGCAAGCTGTACAATTGGCAAATTGCAGTCCTTTAAATTTCTGAACCGGTTTGCCGTCTACGATTTCTGTTTTGTGACAATCTATACAAGCCACATTTTTGTGTTTCCCAAGCAATGGGAAATGAGTGGTACTGTGGTCAAATCCTGTAGCGTTTTTAAATGTGTTGAAATTGTGGCAAGTAGCACATTTGTTTGATAATTTACCTTGATGGTAATCGGCATGACAGTTTAAGCAATCCTGACTCAGCCCCAGAAACGTACCCGCTTTTTTTCGAATCTCCGGGTTCTTGATAAATGCCGGTTTATGGCAGGCAACACATGCTTGTTTGGCATGTTCTCCCTTCAACTCAAAACCGGTTTTTCGGTGGTCGAAGTTTTTTTTATCGAAACGGATGATTTGGAAGTTCCGTCCGTGATGGTCGTTATGACAAACAGCACAGTTTTTATTGCCTACTTCTGCCGAAGCATGAAAACCTTTATGTGCAGCAATATTCGCTTTGATCTCTTTGTGGCAGGCCAGACATTTTTCACGGGTCACTTTATTCCCCACATCATGGCATTTGGTACAATTGCTGATACCTTCCAAACCAGCATGTGCCTTGCTCAAATCTCCCGGAGAAATTTGTGCAGATACATTGTATCCCAAGAGAATGAATATGCCCAAAACGGGTAGTAGCTTGCTTAATTTCATGTTGAATGTCTAATATTTTGTTAGATAATTCGGTTGTCCTTTTTTTGTCAATGGTCAGCAGACAAAAAATAAACCGTTTTATCTCTGAGCACTTGTTTTCTTTGAGTAACTATTCTGTTGCAACTTATTGATAACTGTTCACTGAGTATTATCTCGGTTTCAAAACCACATCTCCAAATTTGGTGGTGACTTTTATACCTATTTTCTTTAAAAACTGAGTTGGCAATTCGCCACCGGCAAATATGTATATCAAATCGTTTTCTAATTTCATGATTTCTTTCGATTCATTTTCCGTATAGTGAATCACCTTGGGTTCTATTGAAACGACGTTCGAGTTAAATTTCACATCGAGTAAATGATCGTCAATAGCCTTTTTGATTTTCTCAGCATTTTTTGGTTTTAATCGGGTAAAAGCAGCACCCCGGTAGGAGAGTGTTACTTTGTTTTCATCAGCCAGTAATAATGCCGACTCAACAGCCGAATCACCACCACCAACAATAACTATTTTTTTACCTTTGATGTCTTCCGGTTCCAGCAATCTGTACGCTACATTCTCAGAATCTTCGCCAATAACATTCAGTCTTCGGGGCGTTCCTCTTCGACCAATAGTGAGTAGTACTGTTTTTGTAGTGTATTTTTCTCCCGAAATGGTTATCACATTAAACAGATTTCCTTCGGGTATTATTGTATCAACCTTAGAATTTTCTTTGATACTGATATCGTTTTTAGATAAAACAGACTGCCATAGTTTCAGCAGTTCGGGTTTAGAGGTTTCTTTTAATTTCACTTTCCCATGCAATGGTAAATCCATTGGATGCGTCATTACAATTTTAGAACGTGGAAATGTGAATACAGTTCCGCCCAATGTGCCTTGCTCCAGTGTCAATACTTTCAGATTTGCTTTGGTAGCTGCCAGGGTTGCAGAGATTCCCGCCGGGCCTGCACCAACCACTATTAAATCATACTCGGCGGTACCTCCTTTTTTTATTGTTTTTACAATATTATCTACCGCTTCAGCACCTTGTTTTACCGCATTTCGAATCAATCCCATGCCACCCAGTTCACCGGCAATAAAAATTCCCGGCACATTTGTTTCGAAAGTAGCACTGACATGTGGTAATTCCACTCCACGCTTCTCGGTTCCAATCCACAAACTAATAGCCTCTACCGGGCAAGCACGTAGACAAGCACCGTGGCCAATGCAATGTGAGGCATTTATGGTTGTTGCTTTACCATTTCTGATTCCTAAAATATCGTCTTCGGGGCAAGCCGTAATGCATGCTCCACTTTTAATACATCTATCAGGGTCAACCACCGGATATAACGAAACCGGTTCATGCACACCATCTTCTTTGGCCTGTGCTATCTTTTCATCTACCTCGTTCGACTCTCTTTTTTGCTTCTTTAAATAAATTATCATTATGACCAACACCAGCAAAGCCACAACGCCATATATTAAATATCCAATTATTGTATCACTCATCCGTCAATTGTTAGAAAATCCATTTGTAACCAAAAAATAATACTACAGAAACATGTATTACCATTATAATAAGCATGATAAGCGCAAATGGTAAATGCGCCACATGCCAGTATTTAAACATGTTCTGCATAGAGGCCAGCCGCTTGATTCGCTTTTCTATTATTCGCTCATCCCGAATCAGTGCTTTTACTGCTTTGTAATCTTTTCCGGATATATTCTTAGCTAAAAGCTTCAATTTAAATTGTGAAAACTTAGTCGTTCTAATTTCCGAAAAATCGATATCGTACTTGTTCTTTAATTTCAAATCCAGCTCATCTTTAAAGTCTTTTACTTCCTGAAGGCTTAGTTCACGTCCTTCGATGGTACGTGGAATTTGAAGATAAATAAACCGACCAATTACCCCGCTTGACCACACAATGGCTAAACTCCAAAAACCTACAGATACAATTCCGCCAAATTTGAAAGCGGTATGAAAAAGTACGAAAACACTACCCAATGTGGTCATGAAAATATGTAATTCGAGCCAGTATTTTAATACCCCGATGCGCGAAAATACTTTCATTCTTTTGCGTGCCATGTAGCCAAATAGACCAACTACAATGAGTAAAGTGCCAAAAATTCCTAATCCATGTCCAATATAACCACTTGGTTTTAGTAACTCGTGTAAACCGCTGAAATAGCGTTCTTCTATTGGTAGTTTATAATATGATAAACCAAAATAGGTCAGTACCCCGACTGCCACTAAAACAATAATAAAATAAATAACCAGAGATAGTCTGTGAATGAATCGAGTCATTAACGAATGTTTTTTTGTTTGAAATCTAAATAAATTACATTAGACGTCGTCTGTTTTCAACTTCTAATACAGATAATTATCAATCAAATATAACTACAAATTGTTGTAATTATTCCAATTATTTATTTCTACACTCTAATTTAAATTCAATCTTAATAGTAGAATCGTAAAATTATCACTTATATCGCTGTAAATGCTCAATAACTAGTCTGTTACAGAAAATAATGTTTTTGAATTAACCTCAAATTATTTTTGATGTTTTTTATCTGCATTATAAGCAAAACCAACGAGTGCAATAATACCGACAATGGCTATATAAACACCCACCGGAATTGGAGGAGGTGTACCCTGTCCGTATGAATGCATACCCGAAAGATAATAATTTACCCCGACAAATGTCATGATTACCGATCCGAAACCAAGTACCGAAACCGTATTTAATATCAGTAAGCTATTCGTTTTCGGGATGGTACGTAAATGAAGAATGGCCGAATAAACTAATACGCTCACCAAAGCCCAGGTCTCCTTCGAATCCCAACCCCAATAGCGTCCCCACGATTCGTTGGCCCAAACACCTCCAAGGAATGTCCCAACAGTCAGCATGAAAAGGCCGATGGTTAGTGCCAGTTCAATGATATAGCTAAACTCCTGCACACTCTCGTTGAGGCGTACTTTGTTTTTTTCGGTGCGGGCTGTCATTAAGCACAAGTTGAATATCCCCAACATGGCGGCCATGGCAAAGAATCCATAACTGGAAGTGATGACTGCCACGTGAACCACCAACCAATACGATTTCAGAACGGGTACTAAATTGGTTATCTCGGGATTCATCCAACTCATGCCGGCTACCGACAGAGCTATGGCTGACAACAATGATGTGATTGCCAAGGTAACTGGTGATCGTCCGGCAAATACCAAACCGGCCAAACTAGCTCCCCAACCTACAAAAATCATGGCTTCGTAACCGTTACTCCAGGGTGCATGTCCCGAGATATACCATCGCATAAGCAAGCCTGCTGTGTACAGGGCAAACATAAGTATCAGCGGATAGATACTTTTATTGAGGTATTTCTCAATCTTTGGGTTGTATTTCAGGATATTGATAATGTGTAAGCCAATGAGTAAAACGCCGAGCAAGCCATACAATATGGCTAAGGTTAGAAAGATGCTCAGGTTATTGTAAAAAACTTCGAATTTTACTTTTGTTTTCGATGGCAGCTGAACGCCACCATTCAGGAACTGATAGTTTTTGAGGCTCAACAGCGCACTGTTTGCAAAACTCCAATCACCCGATTCTTCGCCATGAAGAACCGCTGAAAAGTAAGCACTGAGTAAACCTTCGGGACCGGTTGATTTGTCTGAACCCATCATCCCATCCATTGGCATGCCACCGCTCATTGCATTGGCAGGCATGTTTTGCATGCTGCCTTCCATAGGGCTGGCAGTATCTGTTTTTTCAGTCATTCCACCCATTCCACTCATCGCTGCCTCGTCAAGTTTACCGGCTTTACCCGTTTTTCCTGTAACCGGACATTTATCGCCCGAACCGGTCATCGTTCCTTCACCCATCCCTTTTTCCATTCCTTCGCCACTTGCAGGCATGTCGGTCATTCCGGTTTTGCCGGACATAGGGCAAACGGCTCCTTTGGCACTTCCCATTGTTGGTTGGGCGGATTGTTCAGCACTGAAATTGACGGCTGTCCATTTTTCGGTATCATGACCTACAGTCGGGAAAATGGTGAGAACACGACCGGTAAAGATGCTATTGACGATATTTAAACGCTCATCAACATTAATCAATTCCTTTTCGTATTGATTACGAGCCGATGGATCCTTTTGGTAAGCTGTTTCTACTTTTTGAGCCAGTTTATATTGTCCTTTACTATCAAACAATTGATTAATGGTTACATAATCATTAGTCGATCCCAGTTCTTTGGCCAGTTCTTCGTGCGCTACTTTAATCACCGGTTCGGTTTGCCATTTGCTGGGATTCGTCATCATGCCCAATACTACTTCAAGGGCCGATTGGTTGTTGTAACTTGTCTTTTTAGTGATTTTGCGAACCAGATCCGACGCATAGGTGCTCAGCGGTTCCACTCTTCCCTGCACTTCATCCTGAATGAGTAAACTACTCAAGGCTTCGAGGTGTGCCTTTTTAGTGTTAGGTGTTTTGGCTGCAAACAGTGAGCCGGAAGCAACCAGCAATCCGACAAGCAGAAGCATTTTGGAAGCTTTACGCTTTTGTTGCAATGCATTGCTTAATTTTATAACCGTGAAGAAATGGCTGTTTTTGTTGAAGAGTGTAAGAATCATACCTATCAACATAAAGAAATAGCCGATATAAGTAACCATGGTTCCCCAATAATCGTGGTTTACCGATAAAACGGTACCTTGTTCATCCTGATCATACGAAGATTGGAAGAAGCGATATCCTCGGTAGTTGAGAATATTGTTCATGTAAATGCGGAAAGGTTGTTGCGTTTTCAACTCCTTGTCGATAACCGTAATTTCGCTGGCGTAGGACGATGGGCTGTTCGACCCCGGATACCGATCCAACTGGAATTGGCGCAGCGTGATGCTAAACGGTAATTTCTGTGGCAGATTGCCATAGCTGATACTTACTTTTACATCGTTCAGCAAACAAATGCCGGGATTCAGCACTTCGCCTTCGGCTGAAAGTACATTTAGTTTTTTGGAAAGTTCGCCATCGGTAACGTTGAATACAATTGCATTTTTAGGTTTTATCATTACGCCCGATTTATTCATGTCGGGGTTAAATTGCGTTACGCTCTTTTTGGCATGTGTCATAAATTTTTTCAGTACGAACACCAGATTGCCCGATTTGTAAATGGTTCTTTCCTGAGCCGGTAGGAGTGTTCCGGGTGGAATGGTGACTTCACTACTTTCCATCATCGACATTTTAGCCACCGGTGCATTGGCTTGCATTAAGAGTTGGTCGCCATTCATGGTGAAATGTACATCGGCTTTAACGGTGCTGTCGGCAAAGGCGAACTGTATTCCACTGCTTTCGGTGCTTTCGCCGGCGGCAAGGATGATGTCTTGTCCCTGACTGTTTTGGTTCATTACAAAAAGGTCGAAAGCCGGATCGCCTTTATCGTCGGCTTCGAGCGTTTCGATGGAGTTGGGGATATAGAGTTCGTTTTCGATATTGATTGTTTTTCCGCCAATTTCAATAGATTGAGAGAAATCGTTCGTGCTCGTTTCGGAGAAACTCGCCGGAAATGATTTTTCCACTTTTTCGCCCTTGTATTCGGCTACTACAAGCACCGAACTTTTATCGGAGGTAATTTCGTTACTGGTCTGTCCCTGGCGCAAATGCATGATTCCTTCCGAACCAAAATAGCGGGTAATACCGGCACCGATAAGAATGATGATGAACGACAGGTGGAAGAGCAGCACGCTGAACTTGCGCTTATTGGTCATTTTGAACCGAATGGCACTTCCCAGCATGTTTACAATCAGGAACACCAGCAGTAATTCAAACCATTTGGCATTGTAAACTATTTCTTTGGCATATTCTGTACCCGAACTATTTTCGGCGAAGGTGGCGTAGCCTATACTTGCAGCAAAAATCAACAACAACACAATGGTAGTGGTCATTGAAAAGAGGAAATTCGTCAATTTTTTCATAAATGATATGGAATGTCGGTAGTTTGATGTTTATTTGAAGTGTATCGGGTTAAATGATAAACTTAATAAAGTGCAAAGATATTGCATTTCCGACGGAATTTTCAAACTTATTATCATTTATTTGGAAATTTGGAATGATTTCAAATAAGTTTTTATTCAAATTACAATAATTAAAGTTTGTTTTGTGAATAAAATTGAACAGTTATCAGTCAACAGTTATCAGTCAACAGTTCAGTGAACAATGATCAACTGCGTGTTGCATAAAAAAACATATAGTTAGATTTTTAGAATCACTTCTATTGTAATGGAAATGTCTTATTGGCTGAAATTTGTGTGCTTTTAAGCTAATATTACTGACTCTTATCTGCATTTGAAAGTGATCGCATGAATTATATATGTGCGTGTCTGTGATGCAAGTCAGGGTCGTGAGGATGTTCGTGGGTTACTGCTTCGTGCGTATGCAGATGCGAATGCCACTTGCCGGCATCAATCGTTTCGCCATCATGTTCGTGTTGGTGATGCCCGTCGGTATGTTGATGGTAGTGTATATGCTGCATTGATGTGTGCGTATGTAGATGTTTGTGTGTTAATACGTTTGTGATAATTACCGCCAAAGCTAAAAGAAGTATTGAAATAAGGTGTACCCACTGAAATGCTTCGTGTGCAAAAATATATGACAACACCACACCCCACAATGGTGCAGTAGAAAACAGTATTTGACTTCGGGTAGCTCCAATGTTTTGCGCTGAGGTGACATACAAAACTATACTGAAACCGTAGGAAAAGACGCCAACCAGAAGAGCAGGAGCGATGCTTCCAAACTGTATAGGTTGAGTGGCAATGATACAACCAATGAATAGATTGACCGACCCGGCCACAATGCCTTTTACAAATGTAACTGTTTGAGGTGAAGCCCCATCGGTGATGGCTGTTAAATGATTGTCAACCCCCCAGCAGATGCAGGCTGCAGTAATCAATAAGCCGGAGGCGATACCACTGAAACCTTCGCCCAAAGAAGTAATAATACCAGCCACAATAGTTAGTAAAACACCAATCCATGTATTTCTGTCAAGGGCATCTTTAAAAATAAAAACACCTAAAATAGCCGTCGCTACAAGCTCCATGTTCAACCAAATGGATACTGAAGCAGCGTTAGCTGTTTTTAAACCGGCCAGTAAAAGCAAAGGTCCCATAAACCCGCCAAAGAAGATGATACCTGCTGTTTTAGCTCTGCTACCCGATTGAAAAAGTAGTTTGAGATGACTGTTTTTCTTAAATATATACGGAAACATAGCCAGTCCTGCCCCCAAATAAAGTAAACCTGCCAATTGGAAAGAGTTTAAATTCGCCAATAGCAGTTTACTGAATGGAGTGGCAATACCAAACAAGAATCCGGAAAGTATCCCGGTTATAATGGCCAATCGTTTCATGAAGAGTTTAATTTTAATAGACCCAAAGTTACGTAATTATTACAATATAACTCTAGCAACTGCTAAATCAATCATCTCAAAGCTGAACTTTGGTACTATACACTCAACTCGTAGAATCTACGCCTCACACTTCTCGCACGAGCATTCTTTTCCTTTCGCTTTGTCGAAGGCTTCCTTGCCTTCTACTACCGAAAAGTAAATAAGACCCGCCGTACCGATAATATCCGCGTAAGCAAATCCGGTGTATTCGTAAATCACGCTCGATGCCAGCAAAACGAGGGACATGTAAACACATACCTTCGTACAATTACTATCGGCAATGATGGCAGCTGAATGCAATCGCTTACCCACGCTTTTTTTGCTGTTCATCAGCCACACCATAACCACAATGGAAGCGATGGAGATAATCATGCCCCACAAGGTGGTGGTAGGTTTATGATGGTTGATAAGGTTGACGATAATTCCCGCCAGTAGTCCAACGGCCAGTAGGTAAAAGGCTGTTCCGGTTATTTTCAGGGCTTTTATTTCGAACGGAGTTTTCGAGCTCTCGGGATTGTTTTTAATACGCAATATCATCACGGCAATACCAATGCCCGATAGTACTTCAATAAAGCTGTCCACTCCAAAGCCAAACAGGGTGAGCGTCTCGTCTTGATAGCCCATAGCCATGGACACTACGCCTTCCAGCACATTGTAAATAATAGTGAACAAGCTTAATTGATAGGCCTGTTTGTATAATTGTTCTTCTGTTTTCGACATGTTGGTTGTTTTTTGTTACAAAAGTAAAGCATTAAAGGGTGCAGTACAATCACCATAAATAGGTAATTTATTTAATTCATAATTCATAATTGACAATTCATAGTTCATAGGACTTGGTTATAGGAGACAGAGACTTAGGGATGGAGAAATAATAACGAACCCTTCCCACGTTCGACTGAGCTCACGCCGAAGCCTTCGGGGACTTCCCTTAAAAAGGGAAGAACATCGGAGTTCGAGGATTTACATGTTGGATGAAAAGTTTTGCAATTTCCTGTTTATAAAAGCATACTTGATTTGAATATTCTCAAATATGATTAACTGTAAATAGCCTCGGACTTCTCGTTGTCCCCTTTTTAAGGGGACGAGCGTAGCGGGCGGGGTTTGAAGATAAATAATTACTAATTTTTTCCTTCAGCCGACAAACCGCTTGGAGCGGTTGTTCGGACTTACTCCACTTACTCCCTCAAATACCCGAACGTTCCGTTGTTCCAATCGTCGTGCGCATCCACTATTTCCTGCTTGCTGTTGATCACAAAAGGACTGTAAGGTTCTATCGGTTCCTGCATCGGTTCGCCGCTCAGGATAAGTACGATTGATTCTTTGGTGGCTTCCATGTAGATGTCCGTGCCGTCGTTGGCAAACAGTATAAAGTGGTTGGCAGTAGCCGTTTGTTCGTTCACCGTTACCGCCCCTTCAATAATCATAAAGCCGGTATTGTAATTTTCGGGGAACGAGAAATGCACTTTAGCTCCTTTTTTCAGGCGCGCGTTATACATTTCGATAGGGCTAAAAGGCATGCGTGGCCCCGCCGACTTGTTGAAATTTCCCGCAATGATTTCCACCACCCCTTTGCCGTCGGGCAGAACGGCTTGTCCCAGTTCTTCGCGGCGGATGGACTGATGTTTCGATACACGCTTTTTGTAGTTCGATGGCAGTTGCACGCACAGTTGTATCATCTGAAATTCACCGCCTGCTTTTCCGGCCTCCGCTTCGTAATACTTCTTATGCAAAATGCCCGCTTCAGCAGTCAGCCACTGTACCTCTCCTTTTTCTATCACCTCCGGATGGGCTGCACCCGTGTGGAGTGCCACTTTGCCATGATAGGCTATGGTTACCGTTTCCAGTCCCTGATGCGGATATACGCCCACGCGGCGGGGACTCTCTACCGGTGCCGATGCAGCTTTTGAGCCATAATCCAGCAAAAAGAACGGGCTCATACGTTCCCGATGCATTTCCCACGCATCGGGGAATATCGTGTGCACGCTAAAATCGGTGCCTACCAGGTGAGGTGCCGACGGTGCAATGATTTGCTCTATTGATCTTATCTTGTTCATAGTGTTGGTGTTTTCTCAAAGAAACAACTGGGATAAGATTTGGTTCTGAAAGAGCTAAACTAACTAGCAGGAAAGATAGAATGTCATATCATCAAATCAAAATAGATAGAAGAATAGAACGCGGATAAACGCTGATCTGGCGGATAAAAAACGGATTTTAATTCTGACAAGTCAGAATCGATTTTCAAGCACTTACTGTGTAATCAGTCATGCTTGCATGACTTAAATCTGTTATAAATCCGCATAAATATCATCCGTTTTCATCCGCTTCATCTGTCAAATCCGCGTTCTATTCTTTTTTAAAATACGACATTCTATTCGAACCATTACTTATAAAGATGTATCGCTTTTTATGTAAAAAAACATGCTGTAAAACATAAAAATTTGGTAAAAATTATCGACAAAATAGTTGGAAGATTAAATCATTAACTTTATATTTGTTGCCGAAATTCACAAATTAAAAGAGGCTAAGCATCTCATCTTTATTTTCTAATGTAAATGAAGGGAAAGTCTACCTCGTGAAATGAATAATCTTTTTCCGGAAGCGTCGGAAAAGAAGGATGATAGAGTTTTTAGATGATGAATGGTAGTGTATATAATCAAATGTGCCGACTTGATGCCCAAAGATGCCAACTTCGTGCCCAAAGATGCCAACTTCATGCCCAAAGATGCCAACTTGATGCCCAAAGATGCCAACTTCATGCTCAAAGATGCCAACTTCATGCCCAAAGATGCCAAATTGTTAAGCAAAGATGCCAAGTTTGAGCAGGCAGCCATCATTTGATTGGATACAACAACCCAACCAATTATTGAATGTGACTTAACCCACATATAATTAACCTATTTTATTATTTTAAAAATTTAATCTTATGGCAAATAACAATGTCAGAATTTCAATTCCTACAAATCCTGCCGACAGACTTACGTTGGCGGAAAAAATTTACGAAAAACATCAGGCCGATGGACGTAATTCGCCTCTGTTGGCTATTACTTCACATTCATGGAACGACAATGGACCTCGAATCTCAACAGGTTTGGGATATCACAAAGAGGCCGAAGAGCTTAAAGCTAAATCGGATCTGAATTACCGCAAACGCGATTTGGAAGTAACCGAAGTGGACGAATCCATTAAAGCAACCCGCGATTTATTGTTGGGTATTTACCGCGACAATCCCAAAGAACTGTCGCAATGGGGATTTAGCGTAAGCGATACTCCACGGGCAGCTAAGAAAGAAGCCAAGTGATACTACGAAGTAAAGAACAGAAGGAGCGCGGCGAAGTTCGCGCTCCTTTTTTATGTAAATAACCAAACTTTTTTACATAAATTGAGCAGAATCAAAAACAAGTATTAACTTTGGGGTGGAAAAATAATGTCAGAAATATAATCATTTCTAATTTATATATCCAACCTATTGGCGATTAAGAAAGTTTTGTGACTATATGTGTCTAATAATAAAAAAGGAATATGAGGAAGCTAGGATTTATAATAATACCATATTTAACTGCATGTGGAGCATTGTATCATATTTCATATTGGAATACTTTTAATATTAATGGATTATCATTAATAAGTGTATCAGATATTTTGAAATCAACAGTTCAACCAGTTGGATGGGTGTTGTTTATATTGATATACAACGCAATAATGTTGAACTTTATTCGACCGCCATTTGGAGATAATAATAAGGAAAGAAAAGGAATTAGTAATAAAGCTTTATTTATATCACATCTCACTCTGTTGATTGTCTGTATTATCGTTGGAATTATATTTAGAGATTTCCTAATTGACGGAATATTATTTCTCGGAATTATAATATGGTCATTTATATCTCTATATTTGACAAATAACGATTATTTCAAATCATATTTTGAATCAGAGAGAATGAGACAATTTTGCATTGAGGTACTAGTCGCAATACCTTTAATTGGAAGTTTTGGAGGTACTTATAGATCTAGACTTATTTACGAAAACCTTGAATACAAATACATTTTAAGAAATATCTATGAAAAGAATGCGACATTGAAAACTAGTTCAGATACACTCAAATTTGTTGGAATTACTGAGGACTTCTTTATTTTTACTCCTTTAAATAACTCAGAATTAATTTTTCTAAATAAAGGCAGTATAAATGAGATGGTTTTAAAAGATAAAAAATGAGAATAGCACGTATCTACGCATTGCCTATGTTTAATTTTTAATTCTGAATAAATATGAAACCTGAATTTCCATATCTAAATGCTCATGCAAGTAAATATATTGCGACACCACTTATCGCAATTACAGCATTTACACTCACTGTAAGTGCATTTAGACTCCCTGCTCAGGAAGTTTATCCGATGGTGTTCTCTGTTTTTGGTATTTCTGCTGCATTATCTGGTATTTGTTTTACTTTGGCAGCTTCTCCATCAAATGAATCCATGATAAAATATGCTGGTGAAAAGTTCCTTCATTCTTCGCTTTTATTGATTCAATCAATTGCCATTATATTTGTGAAGAGTGAAATACTTGGCTTATCCTTCATAAAATCAAGTGAAATTAGAATAGGAATTACTAGTATCGTGTTTGTGATATTATTTACTTACGTGTCGAGTGTTGCTTGGTGGTCATTTTATTATGGATTTAAAGCGCTTAATGATGATTTATGGGCAAAATATGAAAAGAGAATTGAAGGTTTACGAGAAGCAATTGAAGAAAAGAAGAAGAACATAAAAAAGTAATCCTCGTTGACCGTAGGCTAGCAGTATTGAGTTTGGCGAAGTCTGCAGACTTCGTCAGAGCTAAGACTTGTCCGTCCACTGACGGAAGCAAGGCTTTGCCTTGCATAAATAATAAGGAAAGCAGGAGTTTTCCTTCCGTCAGCAGACGGACAAGTTCTAACTTTGATATAACGAAAACGATATGCCAAACAGTTATAGAATAAGCTACGAGGAGCAAGTACACGAGTTAAATATAGATATTATTAATAAACACTTTAAATTAGATATTATGATTTGGTTTGACATTAGTAAATTAGAAGACAAGATTTCTAGAAATGAATTATCCGACAAGGATGGGTATAATTATGTATTAGCATTTTTCATTCTATCAGTATTGGCAATGAGTATTAGCTCGCAAGATGGAAATGCATGGATTAAATTATTAAATTGCTTTCTATTAGTATTGATTACTATTTGGGGGTTAGATGGTGCTTATAAAGCTAATACTGAAATTGACGGAAAGGATTTTTTTAAAAGATTTTTTGCAATAAATTGGGTTATTGGCATGAGAATGTTGGTTGTAGCTTTTCTATTCGGAATTGTGTTAGCAATAATTTCATTAGCAGTTGATACTCCTGCGGGTAAAGGCCCGATTAGAGAATTGATTTCAACAATTTTTGTATCATTGTTTTCGGTAATTTATTACTTGTTGATCATAAAATCAATTCGTAAACTAGGACCCATAGTTGAATAGGAATTATGAGCATCTAACTATGACATAGCGGGGAGCGCGATGGAGTTCGCCTCCGCTGTCGCGGGTCTGTGACCCGTGACAAGCAGAGTACAACCAACAAAATATATCAACCATCATATAAATGAATTATGTGTATGAAAAAGTTTAATGTTTTTATTCTTGCAGCTTTTATAATAGTGATGTTATCTTCTTGTGCTTCTCTTTCGGTAGCACATATGACAAGTACTAACATGAATAAGCTTGAATTAGGCATGTCGAAAGAACAAGTTACTCAAATTTTGGGAAGTGATTATACTATTGCCGAAAAGCGCATAGAAGACGATAAAAAAATAGAGGTTTTGTCTTATAGAGAGTTTCAGAATAACGATGAATTTTATATGTTTCTTTTCAAAAATGACAAATTAGAAAAGTGGTATCGGGAGTTTAAAGAAAAAACAAAAGTAAATTAGTGCATTCCTCATGACAGATGATCCAAACCAACTAGTTGATGACGATGACGACCGAATGGTGTTTTTTGACGAAATACTATGGGAAGTTATGTCGCCAAAAATAAAGGAGTATCTTTTCAATAACTATCAGGATATTCTACTCCAACTCGAACCGGAGCAATATACCGAACTCGATGAACTGATAAGAGAGGCATTTAAGATGTATGCTGATGGAATAGCCGGTTCGTTATACAGACACCGAATTATTACTGACAGTGATGAATATGATAAAGCCTTTGATAACTTCATTCCCGATAATAAACCTGTAAAATGGCCGGTAATTGAACATTGGTTCTTTCGGCAATTTGCAAAAGAAGATGATGAACCCCATGAATTTGCAGACTTACCCCCGTTTGAGATGGATGAAAATGCCAAGCGCGCGCAAGAGGCAATTGATATCTGTGACGAGATTGTAAACGGTACACAGTTGTTTGCCGATTTTATAAAGCAGGGTTACCACCACTTCAATCCGGTTATACAACAATATCTTGAACGATATACTCCATTCGATTTGGCTTTTAGTTCGCCCGAAGGCATTGTGGATTGCCAGCGGCATATCGATACGCTTCTCGAATGTTTATTCGAAGATATACATGCTTTGTTTTTTCTACAACCCCGATTGGAAAACTAAACTTCTACAGTATTATGGATAATGAACTCAGACCTTTTTGGAATCGTTTTTTCAATTTTAATTGGAAATTTGGATTCTTTCTTATTCTAATAGTCTGTATTCCCCGGTTTATTTTAGTGTTGAATGCTAATGCCACGGGTAATTACAGCTCAATCGGTTTGATTATGGCGATTTCTGCAATTGCACCGTTCATTTTTTTAAGCAAGCAGGGACGGAGAAAGATTGGAATAACAAAACCTAAGAAATATAGATGGATTTTAATTGCTTTTGCTTTGGGATTGATGGCGAGTATCCTTCTTTACCTTTTAGGGGACGTGTTATACGGCAATTCATACGAGAACTGGTATCACTATATTGCTAAATCGTACAATATTCCCAAAGGCATAAGCGCTAACGACAAAAGTATTTTATTTACAATAATGGCGCTTACAGGAATGACTTTTAGTCCAATAGGAGAGGAGTTGTTTTTCAGAGGTATAGTTCATGCCAGTTTTGAAAAATCATTTGGTGAGAAAAAATCATCCATTGTTGATAGCTCGGCTTTTGCATTGACTCATATCTCACATTTTGGGTTGGTGTTTATCATTAAGAATTGGTCATTCTATACTGTTCCTGCTGTAATTTGGGTTTCAAGTATGTTTTTAGTGAGCTTGCTGTTTTTCAGAATGAGAAAGCATACCGACTCCATTATAGGTGCAATGGTCTGTCACTCTGCGTTTAATTTGGGCATGATTTACAGTATATTTTATTTGATGTAATGTAGGTAAGCAAACGAGATTGATTTTATCAAAAACTATTTAGCGACATAGCTTCATTTTTCTTTCGCCAACAGTCGGCTTTTATCGAAGCGAATCTGTTTCACGCTTTTGTTGCGAAATAGCAATGCACTGATGGAAATACCCACGGCCAACGTAAACAACAACGAAAAAGTAAGTACCGCATTGTGGGCTATGGACGGGATAATATTAGGGTCTTTCTCTAATATTGCCTGATCGCTGAGCTTAATTCCTGCCAACATAGAACGATAGGCGTACAGTCCGGGTATCATGGTGATACAGGCCGGCATGGTAATTACCACAGGAGGATTGTGTACCTTATGCGCTGCATAAATTCCCAATAAACCTATGGTTACCGAAGCGATAAGAGTGGCGGATATCAACCCGAAGTCCGAATGCAGCAGGATAAAACGAATGCCATGTCCTAATCCACCGAGCAAGCCGGCCATCAGCAATGCTTTGACGGGTGTTCCGAATAAAATTCCCCAGCAAAAAGCCACACAAAAAGCCAGTATAAAATCAAAAAATATAGCTGTTAGTAGTTCCATAATTCTAAAAGTTATTTATTCCCAATAACATAATACTCAGGGTCATTCCCACGGCTATGCACGACACGATAGAGGCCGCAAAAAGCGAGCGGGCAATGGAGGCCGAAAAATAGCCCTCCAGTAAGTCGATTACACTGTTGATAAGGGGTACTCCCGGGATAAGGTAGAGTACCGAAGTGGCAAGCGTCATTTCCGGAGCTGTACCCAATGCAAAGACCGTGTCGGTACCGGCAATGAGGGTAGTAATAGCCGAAGCGATGATAAACGAGAGAAACTGGTTGAATTGCTTTTTCAGGATAAAGTAGCGTACTGCCGAACCCGCCGCAGCCCCGCAAAAAGCCAATGCTGCATCCACCGGACTTCCACCTGCCAATGTACAAAGGCATCCGCACGATATGCCTACCGCCAGTGCTACCAACCAAAAGGGATAACGTGCTTTGTTTTTAATTGCTTCAAGTTCACGGCGTGCGTCGTTATATTCAGTTTTGCCGTCGGCTATTTTCCACGACAGATGACTGATTTGTGTCAGGGTTTCTAAATGGACACTGTTTTGTGGTGCCGTCTTGTAGCGGGTAACTGCATTTTCGCTGTCATTGTCGTCCCACACGCTTACCATTATACCGGTAAATGTCGGGTTGAAATTCATATGATAGCCCCAATGATCTGCCATGCGCTTGCAATTGCGCCACACCCTGCCCGAGTGCGCACCTGAAGCCATCAGAAACACACCGGCATCGAGGATAAATTCAGCCACCTCGTTGGCTTTAATCTTCTTTTGGACTTTGTTTTTATTCTCCATTATCTTCTCCTTATTTCATGCGTCGGTTTTATTGATGATGCAAAAATAGTTATTTATAAAGATAAATAAGAGCATTTTGTTTTCAAAGAAATAGTTTATCGGAGAAATGGGGAATAAAGAGTGTTGGGGATGGGATAGATATGTAGGGCACACAAGTAGGATACTTGGGCTCAGTAACAAAACGATACAGGCAGCTACAGTCGCGGATCCGTGACTAACAGAAAATATGAATGAGAGATAGTTTACCTAAAACTATTTTGTGATCCGGAACATAGTTCGGAAAAGTCGATTGTCATTCTTCACCTTTCTTTTGTGTTGTTTCGTCTCCTTCAATATTGTCTTCGGCATTAAACGACTTCATTACTTCTTTTTCGTCCTTTTTGTTTCGAATAATTAAGGAGATAACTAACGCAATTGCGCCAACTAAAACTGCTACCAGAATAATCCAATTTGTTTTCATCTTATTCGTTTGATTAGGTTTCTTCAGAATTACTAGTTTTGCAAACATACTACACAATGCGGCGTTTGGTACATAAATGCTGTTACATTTGTGTGAAGTTATTTGTAAGCAACTTCTAGCCAAACTGTTTTGTAGACCAAACAAATAAATCCTATCTTTGCACGCTGAAGCCGTCAACTGATTTTTAATCCGGCTAATTATTTATTTGTAACTTTTTTTATTATGCGTAGAATTCTAACGATTATAGTTGTTGCCTTATCATTGCACGTGCCGGGACAGGTGCAAAATAAAACGATACTAAAAGACGGTATCTGGCGGGGCGAGTTGTCGGTAGCCGAGCAGCATAAGGCTCCGTTTTTGTTCGAAGTAAAAAATGCTGCTACTTCTTCGGCTAAAATGGTATTGATCAACGGCGAGGAGCGAGTTGATTTGACTGGTATCAGCTATCGTGGCGATTCGGTGATTATTCCCGTAGAGTCGTACGATGCAGTTATCAAAGCTGTGATGTCGGGTAACGGTTTGCAGGGTCGTTTCCTGAAAAACTATATCCCGAACGATGCAGGAGTACCTTTCAGTGCGGAATTCAATAACAAAAACCGTTTTGCGTCCGTGACGAATCCTACTGCTGTGTTGATAGACGGTAAATGGGATGTGTTGTTCGTGGGTGAAAAAGGCGATACGACTCATAATGTGGGTATTTTTAAAACCGTGAACCGGATTGTTACAGGTTCGGTGTTGACCAATTCGGGCGATATGCGCTTTCTCGAAGGCGCTTACACGGCAACGGGCGTTCAACTTTCAGCTTTCGCCGGACTGAGTTCGTATTTGTTGGAACTGAACTTCGAAGGAAATGACCGGTTCGAAGGTACTTTCTTTACTGCTCGCGGTAAAACTAAACTGATAGGTCTGCGTAACAGCAAAGCAGGATTGGCTGATCCATATACTCTCACCAAACTAAAACCGGGTGCTGAGACGCTTAGCTTTAAGCTTCCAAACATAAGCGGGCAAACAGTGTCGTTGAGCGACGAGCGTTACAAAAATAAGGTGGTGATTATCTCCATTCTCGGGAGCTGGTGTCCCAACTGTCTGGACGAGATGAAATACCTCGCACCCTGGTACAAAGCCAACAGAGCCCGTGGCGTGGAAATCATTGGTTTATCGTTCGAACGGAAGGACGATGTTGCATATGCTAAGGGTGCCATTGCTCGTCTGAAAGTAAAATATGGAGCTGAATACGAGATCCTCTTCGCCGGAAAAGTGGGCGAGGAAGCCACTGCAAAAGCACTACCGGAACTAGAAAAAGTGAATAGTTATCCTACCACCATTTTTATCGATAAAAAAGGCAAAGTCCGCAAAATATACACCGGCTACAATGGTCCGGCTACAGGATTGTTTTACGAAGAGTTTAAACAAGAATTCAATGATTTGATGAATGACTTGTTGGCGGAATAATAAAACCCTTCCCCCGTTCGACTGAGCTCACACCGAAGCCTTCGGTTACTTCTCTTAAAAAGGGAAGATCTTTTGGGTGCTGAAATTTTGTATAGAAAATGAGTTTTGAAGAATATTTTTTTTTCGTTTTGTTAGCAAAATGCAAGTCTCGTGCTTCTCGACTGTCCCCTTTTTAAGGGGACGAGCGAAGCGGAGGGGTTTAGATAGCTGCCACATTGCAATTCTTTAAATTCTAATTACGAAACTTTAACCTATTAGTGGGACTTTCTGTATCCTTTTTATTTTACTTTTGCGCCAACTATTTACAAGCTTGTTTGTTTTAGACACAAATGAAAAAACTATTCTCCATATTATTTGCAGCATTGATTCTCCTTTCGGGGATGCATCTTTCGCTTGCCACGCATATGTGTGGTGGAGAAATATCGGCTGTAAAGCTTTCATTTGATCACGAAAAAGCAAGTTGTGGAATGTGTGCCGCAGAGCAGATAGTTGCAACTCATGAAAGTCTTGGCAGCGAAAGTTGCTGTAAAGACGAAATGTCATTTTTTGCAGTCGACAGTAATTACAGTCCGTCTACCTTACAAATTGATCAACCTACACATCAGCTTTTGCAGGTTTTTGATATTCCCAAAACGATAGGAATTCATTTTAATTATACGAATTCTACCACTAACGCAAATGTCCAGCCACCCGGTAACTATATTGCCAGTGCTGTCAGCCTCCCTGACATTTGTGTATTCCGCATTTGATTTTTTATTACCACTAAGACACAGAGAACAATAAGTTTCACTAAGAAGCAATGTTCTTCAACTTGTCGCATCTTATTCCTTCTTTTGACACATAGTTTCGTTTAGCTTTCACAGAGTAACACATAGTTATTTTGAAAGTAAGATATGGAAACACACAGCAAAAATCATTTACATAATTTTTAAAACAAGTTTCACTTGTGTCATTTCTATTTTTAAATCCAAAATATTAATTTGCGTGAATTTGCGCTGTTTGCGTAATTTGCGTTCAAACAAAAATCAAAATGAAAACTATAAAATTCTTCATAGCCATAATGGCACTTACTATCTCTACAGTAACATTTGCAGCTGGTGCAACAAAAACAGAAACCATCAAAGTAGCAGGTAACTGCGAAACATGTAAAGCCCGTATCGAAAAAGCGGCTAAAGTGGACGGCGTAACCAAAGCCGATTGGAGTGCAAAAACGAAAGTGTTGACTTTGGTGTACAATCCTTCAAAAGTAAAAAGTGACGTTGTGCAAAAGAAAATTGCTGCAGTGGGGCATGATACGCCTAAATACAAAGCTACTGCCGCGGTCTACAATGCACTTCCGGGCTGTTGTAAATACAGATAAGAAGCCCCTAACCCCGCTTTGGGGACTTTAAGGCGCAGTTAGTTTTTGATATATATCTTTCAAGAACAAAATACGACTAATTGTTTGCTTAAACTCTTTTGTTCAATTTTATAAACTTAAGTCTTCAAATCTACCTTACTTTTCGCCTCCTCAAGGAGAGGGGTTAGGGGTGAGGTTTGGATTTAGTGGACTACCTATCATATGTTTAATAAACTCGTCAAATATTTTCTCGAGCACAGGCTGATTACCTTTATCTTTCTGATTGCCTTCGTGGTGATGGGAATTACGTATTCGCCTTTCAATTGGATCGCGGGGATAATTCCCCGCGATCCGATTCCGGTGGATGCCATTCCGGATATTGGTGATAATCAGCAAATCGTTTCTACCGAATGGATGGGTCGCTCGCCCAAAGATATTCAGGATCAAATCAGTTATCCGCTCACTTCCGCCTTGCTGGGTATTCCGGGAGTAAAAACCATTCGGAGCACGTCCATGTTCGGCATGTCGTTTATCTACATTATTTTCAAAGATAATGTGGAGTTCTACTGGAGTCGGTCGCGCATTCTGGAAAAACTGAATTCGTTGCCTGCCGGAACCT
>Ga0302321_100000014_pt1 | contig 192515 bp, 150 predicted proteins | sample Fen_T0_1_FD_202505 | JGI IMG/M metagenome (GOLD analysis project Ga0302321, IMG submission 202505) | Peat permafrost microbial communities from Stordalen Mire near Abisko, Sweden - Fen_T0_1 | ecosystem: Environmental > Terrestrial > Soil > Wetlands > Permafrost | place: Sweden: Abisko...
TGCTCCATAAAATGCGCAAGACCCTGTTGATTATCGTTCTCCAAAATTGAACCAACTTTGTTAGCAAGATAAAGCGTAACGCGATTCTTCGGTTCAGCATTTTTACGGATATAATAAGTAAATCCATTAGGAAGTTTTCCTATTTTCACTGCTGGATCAATGGGTAATATTGTTGACTTTACAGTAGCAGAAATAAGCTTAGCTTTTTTCGGAGCAGCATGAGAGTTAGAAGCTGTCATTATTAGTAACAGCAATATTACCCCATAAAATTTCTTTATTTTATTTGAATTCATTTTATTTGAATGTATATTTCGATATTATTACTTCTTGTTATTATCCAACACGTCTGATATTCTTTCCGCTACATCTTGCAAGTGATAACGGGTCATTGTATCGGTAGTAGTTGGTATAGTTGCTTTAATTGATGCTCTCAATGAGGTCAAATGGATTTTAAGGATTGACACAATATCTGTATTTGCAAATGTTGCAAATGCGGCAGCATCACCACCCATTTTCATGCCCGGAACCATAGTGCTTGCCGATTTCACCACATTAATCAATTGATTTAAATAGTTTTTTTGCAGATTTCTACGATAAACATCAATCGGCTTTTTAGTAGTTAATTCAGTCCAGATACCAGCTTTTAAATCGGCCAAATAATCAGTAAGCTTATAATTATCGGCACCAATTGATTCTGCTGATGTTAACTTCATGAATGTAGTCACGCTTAAATAATCAGAGAAAAATGGATATTGCACTTTGTTGATAACGCTGGTCGGAGACATTCCATTCACCCCTAATACTTTTGTATTTAACAACCATTTTGGCGTATTGAACAGGTTACGTGTTAAGAATGCAACGGCTTCTTTTTGGGTTGCAGCAGGAACCATTTCAAATACAGGACCTGCTTGTTCTACTGTTTTTGTAGTCTCATAGCGGCCTCCAATATTTCTCGACACATGTCCCATGTATTGAGTAAACTGCGTAAGTAAACCGTTATATAGATCTTTCAACTCTTCATACTTACTGTTAGGAGTTTTTGTCCATTCAGGCAAATTAGCCAATACATATTTCAAATTTTTAATTCCATAATCACCCGCTTTCATCGCATTATCACCTACACATTCGCGTTGACAACGTGGGTCGTTCATATCTTCTTCGCTTCCAAACCAATAACGACTATCGTTTTGTTTTGCAGCTATCCATTTATTCAAAATAGGAGTTTCAGCCTCAGGTGTTTTGGCTTCCGGAATATAGCGGTAACCATACTCAATAGACCATTTGTCATAAACACCAATACGGGGAAGCATTCCGTTATCTCCAACACTGTCTTCGGGTTGGGCAACATAATTGAAACGAGCATAATCCATAATAGATGGTGTATGACCATTTGCTTCTAACCATTTTTTATCACGTAGTTTTTCTACCGGCACTGTTGCCGATGAGCCAAAATTATGACGGAGTCCAAGTGTATGACCTACTTCATGTGATGAAATAGAACGAATTAACTCTCCCATTAATTTATCATCAAATTCCATTTTGCGGGCACGTGGATCTACTGCTCCGGCCTGAAGCATATACCAATCGTGTACTTGCTTCATGATATTGTGAAACCAGTTAATATGTGTTTCCAAAATTTCACCGCTGCGTGGATCGGCGGTATGTGGTCCACTGGCATTAGGCACTACTGAAGGTTTATATATTAATACCGAATGGCGTGCATCGGCAATGCTCCATGTCGGATCTTCTTCTGGTGTAGGGGCAGCTTTACCTTGGATGGCATTTTTAAAACCGGCTTGCTCAAAAGCAACTTGCCAATCATTAATCCCTTGAATTAAATAAGGAATCCACTTTTGTGGTGTAGCAGGATCTACATAAATAACAATAGGTTTCTTAGGTTCTACGAGTTCACCTCTTTTATATTTTTCAAGATCTTCATCCTTAGGTTCCAAACGCCATCTTGAAATCATAGAGCGTAATTTCACACCTTGTGGATCGGCATCATAATCAATATAGCTGTTTTGGAAATAGCCCACACGTGAATCGGCATAACGAATTTGCATCGGCACTTTCGGAAGCAACATCAATGAAGTATTGATTTCCATAGTGTAAGTTCCTGTTGGGGAACTTGATAATGCAGCAAGTGGACTATTTCCCATATCGCCACCAGCTTTGCCATAGGTTCTCATCGATTTAATTTCGGTGTTTATCGGGAATGATTTAATCTCTTTCAAGTAGGATTTGTCGGAATGCAAACCACCAACACGGAAAAGAGATTTTGACGCACCAAAATAAAATAAATCATTATCTCCATTGATAAAATCACTCATATCGACAACAGGATTCTTCTTTCCTGTGGTGCTATCCGCCAGCATTGTTTTAATATCAAAAGCATATAGAATTGGTTGTAAAGTTGATCTTTTCAACACGTTATACATTTCTTTTGTACTATCTGCAGAGCGTTCGCTGTAAGACAAATCTAAAATAAACACCTTATTCATGCCCCCTTTTACAAAGCGAACAATAGAAGTGTTCAGCATGTCACCGGCATAACCGGTTTCGCCACTGCGCATATCGGCTGAAGCCTTTGATAGGTGACTTTGGATCATCACATCACGACCTAGAACGCTATCCGGAATTTCGAAGAAAATCCGATCATCAATTTTATGTACAATAAAAAGTCCGCGAATAGATTTATTTGCGCTAAACTGACTGCTGGTCATCTTTTCATTCTGACCGCCTTGTTGAAAAGGGTTACTTCCAAAGCTTTGATTCGTTTGATTTGCAGGTACGTTTTTAGGTTTATCCTTTTTAGGCTTAGCTTGCACGTATGCCACAAGCAAGAATACAAGAATTAATAGAGAAAAATATTTTTTTAATGACATAAAATAATGTTGTTATAAAATAAATAATTATAAATCAGTTTTTTAGTTTTTGTTTTATTTGTGCTCAACAAGTAAGTTTGTACAGCAATGACCTCCAATGAAATCTGAGTTTATTGTTTCATAAAATCTGAGCGAAGTTGCTTACAGGCATCTATTAATTCTGCATCTTTAGTGGTAATAATTGCTTTATCCAACCATTGTATAGCAGGATCTTTTAATAAACCTGGATTATACTTCACCATAAAAGCTGATAAGTATAATTGCCATGGCTGTGCATTTACCAGATTGCGATTAGCAATTTCAAGGGCTTTGGCATTATTATGATTGCGATAAGCAATGTAAAAGTCAACTGTGGATTGCAAGAATAAAGAATCTGGAATATTGCTCTCTCCTATTTCCCTGAAGCGATCTGATTTTAGCGAATCGACTAATTGATGCGGAGGATATGGGCTATACATTTTCCCCATTTGAGTTGGCGACAGCAAAAATTGTGCAGCCTTAATCTTTACATTTTCCATCCCGTATCGACTACTAAATGCAGCTTGATTTTTAAAGAAATAGTTCACCAATGGAGATTTCAGGTTCAAATTCTGCAAAAGATTATAATACGGATTAGTCAACAAAATTTGCTCACCGCTTTCTTTTACAATTTGCTGCAACACAGTGTCAAGTTTTGCAAACAATCGTTGTTCCACTAGTTTGTCCGTATATTTCGTTATAAACGTAATATCTCTGTTTCCTTTATCAAATCGCTCTTCGTCAGGTATTGTTTCAATATTGGTCAAAGCTTTTTTACCTAATACTACAAGCTTTTCTGCATTATGAAAACCAATTTCCCGACAAACGTCATAGCCTTTACCATTGATAAATAACAAAGAAGGCAGAAACGTTATGGAATATTTCTTGGCTAAACTAATGCCAAAGCCTTCTTTGATATTTATTTTCACATTAACGAAATGTTCATTATAAAAGTCAGCAACTTCCTTTTTGGGGAACTCATTTTTAGCCATTAACAAACATGGTCCACAGTATGCTGCGTAGCAGTCCATGAAAATTAGCTTGTTCTCTTTCTTGGCTTTTTCTAATGCCTGGCTCCATGTTCCTTTAAAAAAATTAATCCCTGTCGGAACTTCAGCTTTCGTGGCAAACGGAAGCAGAAGGAGTAGGAATAGTGCTATTTTCTTCATCCTTATAAAATTAAAATATTATGTTTCCCCATACAATTGGAGTATGGCAATGTGTACCCATGGATTTTGTCTCCAGTTCCATTATTACTTTTTCTAAAAGTACTTTTTGTTCTGCATCCAGCCTCATTTCATTTACTTGCTTTGCCCACTTCAGAGCAACAATGCGGGGTTCCTTAGATGTATATTCCCAATTTGCAAGTTGCAGCAGTTCTAAGCACAACGCTGGATTTTTATTTTCCATCACCTCGTTTGCCAGCACATAGCTAGCTGGATAGTCCTTCTTTGAGCAAGCAACATAAAAATCGATTTCCTGCTTCAGAAAGTCTCGGTCGGGAAGTTTTCTATCATCCATCCTTTTTATAAAGTTCTGATAACCGGTTGAATCAACGCCCAACGAAGCAGGCATTTTCACAAATCCACGGAGACGACCAAGTGTTATGTAAATTTCCCGAATACGTTTATTAACTACACTCTCACCATATACTTTCACAAGATCCGAGCGATGTTGAACCAAATACAAAGCAGGGGCAGAATCGACATTAACCATCGCAAGTAAATCCCAATAGAGCTTATTACTGAGAATTTCCGGACCATCTTTTTTATAGATTTCAGAATAGGTTTCACGCGCTTTCACTGTTTTGCCTTCTTTCAACAGGAGGTTAAAATAATTACGAATAAGATCCTCATCTCGTTCTCCACGTGCTATTCGAACTTCGGGTGTTATTTCCAATGGTTTATCCTTTGTCTCTTTTGCCCATGACAAAATATCATTTGCAGATCGAAGCCCTAACAGTTGACCTATTTTAAATCCTTTTGAATCTAAAATGAGCATAGTGGGAAAAGAACTTATTTCATATTTTACACACAATTCTTTTCCTACTCCTTTCTCCATATCCATCTGTGCGCAAATAAAATTTGCATTGAAATACTCACCCATAGATTTTAACGGGAAAACCTCTAAAGCCAATTTTTTACAGGGTACACACCAAGAGGTGTAACAATCTACAAATATTGGTTTATTTTCTTGAGTAGCTTTTTGCAGAAGTTCATTCCAGCTACCTGCAGCAAAACGAATTCCTTCTGTTTTTTGCGCATACACGCTAATATTACTTAACAGTAAGATAAAGCCAAATAAGGCTTTTGTTATTTTCATCTGTTTATTTCTAAATTTATAAGCCAAACAATTTTCTACCCAATACCTCAGTTGTCGGAATGTCGGTATAAGCCCCGGATTGAGTTTCCAGCTGTTTTGAAATTTCCAATGCTTTATTTCTTTCAGCTTCTGTTTTAGCAAGTGTGGTGGCTTGTTCAGCCCACTTAGCAGCTTGTTTTCTTGAACTTTGCAGAGCCCAGTTTGCCATTATCGAAGCATCAAATAGCTTCCAAAACGGTGCATTTGTCAATTGTTTATTCATCTCAGTATATGCTTCATCCGACCGTCCAGAACGGCATTTCAAATAAAAATCAATCTCCGACTTCATAAAGTCCTGATCCGGAAGATTCCGCTCTTTCATCTTAGCCAACAGACTTAAGTATTCTTCATTTATATATCGGCGAGGTAAATCTGAAGGATATATTTTAGATAGTGGTCTGATAGAAACATACATCCGACGAAGTTTTGCATTTACGACATCTTCTCCATATACATTGTAGAAAGAATTTCTATTTTGAGCAAAATAAATGGCAGCCGGTGAATCTATATCCAACATTTCCAACAAATCCCAATACGTTTTTTTATACAACAATTCGTATCCTTTTGTCTTGATAATACGATTAAAAGAAATCCGGGCTTTAGCTATTTGACTGGTTTTGATTAAATCGGCAAAATAAGTACTTATAAAATCATCACTCCAATCTTCCTGATCAAAGCGTTCATCAGCTAAAACCACATCCTTTTTATTTATGGCTTTGTCAGCCCAACTAATCAGCGCATCAGCTTCCCAGAAACCGATAAGTTGGTCTTTTTTATATCCTTTAGAATTGATAATCAAAAGTGTTGGAAAGGATGTAATGCCATATTTCTTACACAACTCTTTGCCAACCCCCTTTTCCATATCCATGGTAACATTGATGAATTTAGAGTTAAAAGAATCACCGACCTTTTTTTGAACAAAAACTTCTTTGGCCAGTCGCTTGCATGGTGCACACCATGATGTGTAACTATCCAAAAAGATAAGTTTGTTCTCTTTCTCAGCTTTTACTAAAGCTTCTTCCCAGCTTCCGGAAAAGAAAACGATGCCTGTATCTTGTGCGCATACAGTAAAGGAAAATAGACTTAAGAAGAGTGTAATAATTAATATATTTTTCATGGATTTAAACAATTATATTCAGCGCAGAGTAGAAACAAACAGAGGTATCTCCGGTGAAAGAATACAAGATAATTTTAAAGGTAAGTAAAATGGATAATAACTCATGATCCAGCTCAATACGAGCTGAATCATGATGTTATCATAGAGTTAATTGGGATAATCCGTCAGATTTAAATCCCTCCAACAGATGTTATTCAAAGGTAAATCCCATTTTCACTAACAATGTCTTCATTCTGTTGTACTTCAACATTACGGGTGGATATTTGCCGTATAAATCAGTAAACTCGGCAGTAGAATACGAGAACGCAGCTTCCACATATGAATTTACATCCAGATAGGTTGGTGGAGTTTGAGGCCATCCCCAGTCTTCAATGGTAGTATTTTTAGTTAGAAATCCAGCATCTAAGAGGGTAGGTATTTTTGCATTTTTAAGCTCATATTCATATACTCCACTAGCATAAATATCTTTTTTTGTATAAAAAGCTCTTGACACACTATAGAAATTGGCTGTTAACCAACTTGCATTGTCACTCCCATTTACAAATTTCCCTATCATAGCTCTGAGTATTGCACCCTTGAACTTTTTGCGTTCCGTTGCATCCATAGTCAAGAATCTTGGTATGGCACTAATCACAACTGTATTAAATCCACGGTGTGCATATTGCCCTGAAATTGGGCTACTCATAGAGTCTATTAAAAGGATGCTTGGAATAAATACTCCCTTAGGAAGTGTAGGTAGAACATCAGTGTTTAAGAAATTCACAACTGGCAATATATTCGATTTATCCTGAACATTCTGATAATAATCCACAGCTGTTACAGTCGAAGATAGATCATAATTTACCCCAAGGACTTCGTAATATGTGTATTTATTGCCAAAGTTATCTACGCGTTCTTGCGAACCTATCGTATCTTTATAGAAAACCGGAATAGTGAATTTTTGATACAGTTGAAAAATGGCATGGTCAGTTGCATCTGAAGCATTATCTTTAACCGAGAACCAATTTTGATCGTAGTCCGAAGGTAAAAGTACTTCTTCCTTGCTGCAAGAAGTTATGAAGGTTGCCAGCAATAAGCCGCAATATAAAATATACTTATTCATATATTATGTTTTTAATTATTTACTCTTAATCGAATTGGAGAACACTAATAGTTGATCCTTGTTCTTTCTGGACGAGCAAAGTTGGTCAACGCACCACTATTAAATGTAATTGCATAGTTTGGAATTGGAATAATATACGCAGCTTTGTCTTGCGCATACGGTTTCAATTCGTAATATCCGGCAATATAGTTTGTACTTCCACTATAAGCATATGTTTCGTGTTTAATCGCTTTCGCTAATGGATAAATACTGTTTACAGCATATCTTCTCAAATCGAACCAACGCTGACCTTCAAAACAAAATTCACGTCTTCTTTCATCGCGAACAAAATCTACTAAACTTGCTCCAGATTCTGAAATTGGAGTTAAATCGGCAGTTTTAAATCGCTTTGCTCTCAACAGTTGTAAAGTCTCTTTTGCATTATTATCCTGTCCTAACATAGCCTGAGCTTCTGCTTTATTCAAGTAAACTTCAGGAATACGGATTAAGAAATTATCTGAAACCAGATTCTGTACTTGAGTGGTTGAAGTGACCACTTGTTTGGCACTTTGCAGAACTTTATTTATTGTTGTTGCTTTGAAAAACGCTTTAGGACGCAAATCTGTAGAATTGAATTTTGACAACAAGTCTGCAGACACCTTATATGATTGACTCATATTACTGAACATATTTGCAGTTTGGTCGTCTGTCTGAATCTGATTTATTGAATATCCTCCTTGCGAAAATACCGTTTCAGGAGATGCTTTAGACGTAAAATTAGTTCCGGCTACATAGTTGTTCATATCAAGAATGGAATAAGTACCATTAGCAAGCGCCGAGTTGGCAGCTTCAATGGCTAAATCATATTGTTCCATGTATAAATAAACTCTACTCAACATTATGTATGCTGCAGTTTGATTGGCTCTATAGATTGATGGTTGTTGAATTCCATCTAAGTATTTAGCAGCATTTTTCAAGTCGGAGACAATTTGGTCATATACAGGCCCAACTGCTGTTCTACTAAAATACTTGTCTTCTACAGTTTCAGTAATTTTAAGTGGAACACCCGAATCGGTAGCAGCAGTTGCTTTTGCATAAGGCTGTCCATAAATATTGACGAGCAAGAAATAATACCCGGCACGCAAAAAGTAAGCCTCACCCTCCACTTTGTTCAATAATGCTTCATTAGTTTCTTTTCCTCTTAAATCTTCAGCTTTATAAATAATTGCGTTAGCAGCGGCAATATGAGCGTAACATCTTCTCCAGGTAACATCCTCAAATATTACTCCATCAAGCTTTTTAAACGGACGATCTTGCCAGTGGAAGAATCCACTTAGAACATTAACAGGTGTACTCCACGAAGAATTATATGAAGTTGTACCTGCAACAAATTCCTCCGAATCATCATCCATTACATGTATCCATGGAAAATTTGGTTCACCATATCCTCCCATCGACAATGGCGCAAAATATCCTCCTGAAGTGCTGGAATTCTCCATATAGCCATTTCCAATCAATAATTCATTTAAGTCTTGTGCTGTTTTAGCATAGGTAAGATTTTGTGAATACTCTTCCAAAAAACTGCCGCACGAAGACAATCCTATAGCAACCAATGCTGCTACTATTATATTATTCAATTTATTCATAACATTAACCTTTTTAGAATGAAACATTTAATGTACAAGAGTAAGTTGGACGTACTGATAGATTAATGCTACTAGTTGTCCCTGACTGAGTTGGATCCTGACCCTTTAACGCTTTATTAGCAATGGTAAACAGATTCGTACCGGACAAGTTTAAAGTTGCGGTTTTCAATCCGATTTTCTTACATAATTTTTCGTCAAACGCATAGTGAAGTGATAAAGATTGTAGTTTTAAATAATTACCACTTACTACCCTAAGATCTGAATTGTCGTACATTTCATATATGTTTGATGCAAAAGCATAGCTAGCACCATCCCACCAGGAAGAAACATAATCATTATTTGCTTTTAATCCAGGAATAGTGGTATAGAGCTCATCGCCGGGTTTTCTCCATCTGTCTACAAATTCCTTTCTCATATTATCTTGCGGATATGGAGTATTAGTACCGTAACCCGAAACTAATTTCAATAATCTGATTTTATTACCTAAACTATAGGTAAAGTTAAATGATAAGGCAAAGTTTCTATATCCAAAGTAGTTTGATATTCCGCCCTGTAATGTTGGTTCTCGTTGTCCCGATTCTGTCATTACTGACAGATACACATCTTTTTTGTTCATCGAACTGTATTTGAGTGCAAGATCCGCTGAGTTCACATCCTCTGCATCATAAAATATCGGAGAGCCATCAACATTGCTCAATCCTTTAAACTTATACGAATAAAATGTACCTAAAGACTTGCCAGCTACTTTTATTGTTCCGTTTAGCAAATCAGAATAGCTAATTTCATTCTCAAGCAAATTATTGTCATTTGAAATTGCCTTATTTACTAATCTATTCACAACTTCGCCCAGTTGAGGATCAATTCTCCATGTGAATCCTTTTTTGTCGCCATGAGCACCGATATTATTAATGGGCGTAAAGCTCAATGAAACTTCAACACCTTGATTCTCCAAATCACCTTTATTTACGATATACTGATTGACACCATTAATTTCGGATACTGTTTTTGATAAAAATGCATCTCTAGTCTTTTTATAATAATATGAAAACGATCCTGAAATCATATTATTAAGCAAACCAAAGTCCACACTATAATTCATTGAAGCCGTTTTCTCCCATTTCAAACCCGGATTTGGGTAATACTGAATAGTAGAAGCATATTCATTGAAAATAATATTCATTGCACTTTTTTGAATAATCATTTGCGAAGTTTGGTTATCAATCATATTTCCTTGCAAACCATATGAACTTCTTAAAGATAATGAGTTGACCCAATTGGTGTTTTTGAGAAGATCTTTTTTGATATTCCATCTTCCTGATACAGACCAGAGTGGCAATAGATTCTCATTGGCTCTTGTTCCAAATTGGTTTGATTGGTCTAAGCGAGCATTGAAATTGAAAATATAGCGATCATCGTAACCATAAGTAGTGGTGAAATAACCTGAAGCAATATTTGTAAGTTGATTAGTGATAATTCCTGAAGCCTCACGACTTGACATTAACCATGTATAATAGCTTGGAAATGTAGTAGGGATTGATAAAAAGATATTACCCCTTGCTATTGAATAACCTCTTTTGGTTATCGCAAATCCATCATATTTGCTAGAAGATATTTCCGTTCCAGCCGACACATTAATATAGTGTTTCTTTTCAATACCCAGGTATTTGTTGTAATCCCCTTGAATACGAGCTGTATAGTTGTTGTTTCTTACGTTATTCAATCTTAGCTCACCACCATAAGGAGCTGTACTATAAGAACTTCCATTTAACCATAGATTCTTAATATACCATGAGTCCTCAGTAAAATAGGTTTGATCGTTTGTATTATTTATTGAATAATTTACTGTCGCATTTAATTTAAAACTTTCAGAGAAACGGTATCCCAATTGAGTTGTCATATTGATACTATTGCTCTTCGTTTCATTGCCTGTGTTATCCATCTCGTTTAAGATGTTGTAGTTGTATGTGTAAGGAGCAAGTGTATTATTATTCGACCGTTCATAAGTCCATCTTGTACCATCAGCATTATATGCAGGCATCGCTCTACTGGTATTGTAGGCGTAATTCATTACGTTTAGTTCAGACGGATTGTGGTTTCGGGTAGAAACATTACCTTGCAAACTAAACTGCATTGTAAAATTTTTATAATTGGTAGAGATGTTTGCGTTTGCATTTAAACGGGTGCCGCTTTCTCCTTTAATTACACTTTGTTCGTTACCATATCCCAACGATGCATAGTATTTAGTATCTTGCGTACCACCGGAAATACCCAATGAATGATTGGTTGAAATGGCATCGCGACAAACTACGTCGAACCAGTCAGTATTAATCGTTTCGTATTTATTTACTAAAGATTTATATTGATCATAATTGATTTTTCCATTATTATAATCTAAAAGAGCCGATTCATAACCTGTCCAGTTATTGACACCATTGTATGTCATTTTGCGATTAATCATCTCACGCGAAACATCTATACGTTCTTTCGAATTCATTAAATAGATTGAATTATCTGTATAGCGTGGACGTCTGGCTATAGTGCTTGTAGCCGAGTAAGTAAATGTTGGAGGACCAACTTTACCTTTCTTTGTAGTAATCACAATTACACCATTGGCTGCACGTGCACCATAAATAGCTGTGGCAGATGCATCTTTTAGTACGTCAATTTGATCAATGTCAGTAGGGTTTAAACCGGAAATGGCATTACCCAACAGATTGACGAAATCTAAATCATTTAATTTTGAAGGATCTACGTTCACCGGATCAGTTAATGCAATCCCATCCAATACCCATAATGGTTCACGCGAACCAAGAACAGTGGAAGTTCCACGTATTCTAAGTTTTGGCGCTGCACCAACCTGTCCTGAGTTTTGCATGTAAATCATTCCCGGGATACGACCTTCCAACATTTGGTCAACTGTATTTACACCTTCAAGGCGGATGTCATCCATTTTTAAGCTAGTAACCGCACTTGTCAAATAGCGTTGTTCTACTTTCTGGTAACCTGTGTTTACTACTACTTCATTAAGCTGGTGAGCATCTTCGTTTAATATCACGTTCACCAATGGATTACCTGTACATTCAACTTCTTCGGATTTACAACCCATAAATGAATATACTAAGATACTTCCAACTTCAGCTTCCAATTCGTATTTCCCCAACATATTAGTTGCTGCAACTTTAGTAGTTCCTTTAACACGAATATTGACGCCGGGAAAAGGTCTGTAACTTGGATCTGTAACTGTTCCGCTAATATTTACTTTTTTGTGACTCGAGTTAGGCGTTGAAGTGTTATTGGCCTTATTTGTTATCATTATACTCTTATCCTTTATAGTGTAGGTTAGAGTTGTATTTGATAATAAAATATTTAGAAACTCTTTTACTGAGCGACTATCTTTTTCGATGCTAAGATTTGTGTAGCTTGCAACTTGTGGAAGAGTATAGGCCATTCTGAAACCCGAAATTTTGCCCAATTTGTTCAAACCTTGCTGTAAGCTTTCATTTCGTAATTCAAATGTAATCCTACGATCTAATGATTGTGCCTGTATTGAGGAAACAAAAAACAGTTGCCCAACGAGCATAATACTCAATACCAGATTTATTTTCGTCTTTATTGAAAAAATAAATGAAATAAAATTAGAAATTTTATTTAAATAATGTAAAGGGTCTCCCACTTGCGTATTTCTTTTTTTCATATCTTTGTAAGCAGTTATAAAAATTTATTGTGAATTTTTTGACTTAAATCCCTCGGAGCTTCCTACGGCAGAGGGATTTTTTTTATGCTCGCACTTTGGAACTAAGATGTATCAGCTTTTACCATGTTCTATATTTTTTTTGTTAGTTTTTGTTTGAAATAGTAATACCATTATCATTTACCTGATATTGCGTATTAGAGTTAATTGTACATAATACTTCAAGTATATTTTCAAGAGATTCAGTACCTCCGAATGAAGAAACTATTTGAGTTTTAGCTAACTGACTATTACCAATAGTGATATCCTTTCCATAGCGTTTGCTAAGAGTCTGAGCAATCGATTCAAGTGTAGCACCATCGAAATCCATTTCTTCTTTTGTCCAATTGTTTACAATTTCCTCTGCATTTACATTTTTTTGTTTTGTATCTGCATTCAAAAGATCATACTTAATCTGCTGATTGATTGTCAATATAGCCAATACCTTATTGTCATTCTCCACACGTACTTTTCCACGTGTTACCGAAACAATTACGTTTTTCTGATCAGGCCAAGCTTTAATATCAAAAGCAGTTCCCAAAACAGTCGTTTTTACTTTTCCAGTATGAATTATAAATGGTTTTTTTGAATCATGTTTGATGTCGAAGTATGCTTCACCAACAAGTGATATTTCTCTGGTTTTACCATTGAAATGTTTAGGATAGTCGATCGTACTATTTGCATGCAATACAACGGTACTTCCATCAGGTAAAGTCACATTACGAACAAATGGAGCTTCTTTTTGCGGAGAAATGGTTGACGCTTTAGCCAATATCTCGTCAGATTTAGATAAGAAATCTATCTTATTTACAAATATTCCTAACGAAATCAAAATTAAGACAGCTGCAGCTACAGCGGAAATTCGGCGAATATTAAACGGGGATACTCTTTTTATTACGTGAGTTGTTTTCTCGGAAGGAGATGAAGTTAGAATATTTGATAAAATCTGTTGAGTTTTATCTTCATTCATAATGATTTTTGAATCATCTTTATTCCATTGATTCAAAAGTTGTGACTCCAATTCTACGTTTTTAGATGCATCAATCAGTAATGCCAACTCTTCTTTTTCGTCAGCATTACATTCTTGGGCAAGATATCGTTGCATCAAGTCGTTTAATCTTTTTTCTTTCATTGTATGTGTCTTTTAGGTAAATTTGCAACAGAAAGAGTTAACTTTATTGCATTTAGAAGGATATTATCCTTTTCTGTTTACTATAAGACGGATTGAAAGAAAAAATGTCTAGTCTATTGTGTGTTTTTTTTAAAAAAGGATAAATTTAATGAAAAGAAGTCCATATATCAATAGATTGGGGTAAGAAAGGGACAGAACTTTACGAATATTTCTCATTGCTTGACTCATATGATTTCTGATAGTGGACACAGAAAGGTCTAATTGAGAAGCTATTTCTTCGTACTTGAATCCATCTTCGTTGTGAAGGGTGTAAATAATTTTTTGTTGGGGAGGGAGCTGACTGACTGCTTCATCAATTTTTTGTCTAATCTCTTTGTTCAATAAATCTTCGACAGGTCCATTGACTACAACCTCATCCGCAGTAAAATGAGAAGACGACGAGAGTGTCTCTTTAGAAAAACGACGAAGTTCATCTATGGCATAATTTTGAGCAATACGATAAACAAAAGCATTAAAATTATCTACTTCTGCTATCTTTTCTCTACTTTGCCATATTTTTAAAAACACTTCCTGAACTACATCCTCAGCTCGTTCTTCTGAGTGAGTGAAACTAAAAGCAAAACCCAATAATTTATCTTTATAAGCATAAAATAAACTCGCAAAAGCTGCTTCATCTCCATTTTGGAGACGTAAAAGGAGTTCAGTTTCTCTTATTCTTATATGTTTCAGCTTCTCTTTCACTATTAAAAAGACAGTCAAATTAATTGTAATGATTGCAAAAGTACAACTATTTATCGATATTTATGCGCAAAAGCTACAAATAGCAACACCATACTAAAAAAATGACATAATTAAATTCAGGCTTTTATCTAGCAAAGTTAGAGTTTTTTTTCTGTGTTGGAAATACCTAATGGAGGGTATATCACTCAAAACACTAATAAAACAGTCAGTTAGAAAAATATTCTCAACCAACAGAGTTTGGTTTAACGAATAAATTTATGTCACGAATATGCACAAGTACAACCAAATACTTAACTCCTTTTATTATTGTACTAAGATTGGAATTTAGGTCTATTATCGGATAGCAACAAAAAGAAGTCCTCATTCTAATAAATCGTAAAACAAAAACAGTCGGGAAGTATTCAACCTACCGACTGTTTAAAAATAAATAGACACGACCTACCTCATACAATATTAGAAACTATCTAATAAATTATATAATTATCAATTTTACATTGCTAAGTTGGAATAGCTATTTATCGACCAACCGTAGGCCAATTCTCAGATTCTGTTCGGGCAGTTTTGAGATAGTTTTCAATTTTCTGAATTACAATTGGATTTTGTTTTGCTACATCCGTTTTCTCAGAAATATCATTTTCTAAATCATACAATTCCAGAGCTTTATTCCAGCCGGTACGAATGGCCTTCCATTTACCCCAGCGAACGGCTTGGGTTTGATTTGGGAATTCCCAATATAGAAACCTTTTTTCGGTATGTTGATTCTTTCCTTTCAATGTTGGAAGAATACTAATACCGTCAATATGTTGAGATGCTTTTGCTCCGGTAATACTGGCTAACGTAGGCATAAAATCAGGGAAATATGTTAGGGCATTACTCACTTTATCTTTTGCAAAATGATGTGGCCAACGGGCAATGACCGGAACACGAATTCCACCCTCGTATAGATTTCCTTTGAGTCCACGCAAATTGGCATTGCATTCTAGTTCTTTGCGAGGTGCCATTACAGCTCCACCATTATCGGATATAAAAACAACCACGGTATTATCGCGTAAGCCTTGCTCATCCAACGCTTTCAAAACACGACCTACATTCGCGTCCATATGCGTTACAAGTGCTGCATATGTTTTAGCCGTCAGGCTTAGATTGGTATTTTTATAAATACCCAAATCTTTAATCACATAGGGCTCGTGTGGCGTATCGTAGGCTAGATAGAGGAAAAAAGGTTTTTCTTTATTTTCTCCGATAAACTGAATCGCTTCATCAGTCGAAATATCATTATTATGCTTTCCCTGAACGCCATTTTGATTTTCGGGCACATCAGCCAACTGACGGTTGTTATATCGCTTGGCGGGATAGTAATAAGGCAAATTAGATTCCGGACTATTGATCAACCAACCTTTAAATTCATCGAAACCTCTATCGAGCGGACCGGCCGTGGGATTAAAGCCATCCTGATGCCATTTATTGATAAGAATGGAATGATAACCCACGCCACGAAGCATCAAAGCTAAGGTGGTATCAGTTTCCAACAAATTAGCACGACGTATGGGCGATCCGTTTTTATCACCAACTATACCTCCCGCTTTCGCAAAATTATCCCGAATGCGGCTATGTCCACTGTTCATGCCGGTAAGCAAACAGCAACGTGATGGAGAACTTACCGCCGAACCTGCATAGGCCTGAGTAAAACGTACACCATCGTGTGCCAGTTGATCAATATTGGGCGTTTTCACCACTTTATTGCCATAGCAAGCCAAATCACCATATCCCATATCATCGGCAATGATAAAGATGATATTCGGTTTTTCGGGCTTTGTTTTATTATCTGCAAGTGTTATTTGCGAAGCTGCTGAAGAAATAATTCCAGCACTTAATGCAATGGATCGAAAGTTAATAATTGGCTTTTGCATAATTATTAGACGTTGATAGAAGAACAAAATTATATTTAAATTATCAGACTTAACCTTTAATTTTAATCAAACTACTGTTTAAAATAATAAATCAGAAAAAGTCAGGTTCTCAATTTAGTGACTATTGAAAAACCTGACCTTTCCATCATATTATTATACGTTTATATTTGGGGATTATTAATACCCCGGATTTTGATATTTCGCTTTTGCCTCTGCACTTAAGAGTACACCATTTTCATCCGTCAACATATCGATAAACGATTGAGGAAATGGCTTAAATATATTCTTAAGGGAAAAAGATCCTTTACCATTCCCATCTTGTCCACTACCACTCAATGGATTGTCAGACACCGGCCAGTTAGCTTGCTTAGATGAAGCCATCTGACTATGATGAATCACTCGCTCGGCCTGAATACCTGCATGGTGGATTCCTTCATAGATCACTTGTTCTGTATTGAATTCGCGCGATATCTCGTTGTAGATAAAATGAATAAATCTGGTAGCATCAGTGGTAGCCTCGGGTGGATAATTTTCTGCTTTAGATTTAGCTGAGGCACCGTCCCAATAGCTTGCGTCTACCTTTATTTTATTATAGGTATTTGTACCCGAAAGGTACGGGTATTTGCGCTCTGAAGCGGGCAAATTTTCAGACCCTGCTTCTAGTCGCGCTAACACTTCCGCTCTGCTTTCACCTGCCTGATAGGCAGCTCGTGCACGTACAACATTTATATCGTCTATGGCCTTACTATATTGATTTTGTCGACCATAAACTTCCGCTCGAATCAGGAAAGTTTCAGCCAAACGGAAAATAGCCACATCGCGGGTTCCAAAGTGATTATCCACAGTGCTTCGGTTTGGATCAACAAACTTACGCGAAGATGGACGAAGACTTCTACCCAGTGATAAGCCCGTGCTTGAAAGATAACGATCAGCACCTGTCTTTCTGTAATAATACTTTGTTCCGCTTTTTATCCAACGTGGATAGAGCACATAAGGCTGAGAAACCGCCTGTAAAGAATCAATTGCAGTTTCCTTAGTGTTTTCTAAAAACACCAATCCTAAATCATCCTTTCCAATTTTACGTTGTCCTGAAACAGCTTTTCGTCCGCCCCATGATTCCCGATCGTAAGTGGGTTGAATATTAGTATTAAAAAACAATGCATCTTTAGCTTGCCACTGCAATGATTTATTCTTAGCGTCAGTATAAACTAAACCGGTGCCGTCTGCCAAAGTAGAATTGTCGAACGACGCACTTTTATATTCAATCTGAAAACTTTTCTCGTAGCGCGAATCGGATAACTTATCGGTAAACACATCATAACCCCAGTCGGTAGGCAGAAAACCATCTCCTTTGCGTAAACCATATGCCCAGGTTTTTGCAGGAATATTCCATATTGCATTAGAATAATCGCAGGTAAAAGCGGCATCGGTACGCATTCCGTAACGACCATTGTCAAGATTGTTGCCATACGATGCCTGAAGAATAATCTCAGCATTCGTTTCATTGCTCCAATCGCCTCTTGCTGTCTTGAATAAGTCCCAGTAATTAGTTGCAAGTCCTTTATACGTTCCCCCATTTTTAGTTGCGTATGCATCAATAACTGCAGTAGAGAAAACAAGTGCTGAGTCCAAATCAGTTGCCACTGTACCTTTATACAATAAACCTAAGTCGGCATTAGGACTGGTATAGTTAACTGTTCCATCGGCATTTCTGTATTGTTTAAAAGCAGCACCCTGAGCCCTTTGTAAATAAAGTTTAGCCAAAAAATGACCCACCGCCCATTTTGTGATACGTCCACGTTCGGTAGTCTCGGGTAATGGCAAATGATTGTAGGCAAAGCGAAGATCTCCAATGATTCTTTTGTAAACTTCCTCGGATGTTGCTTTGGGTAAATAAAACGCTGAAGGAAGTGAATTGCTACTGGTTAGTGGCATTGGCACATCTCCAAGTTGAGTTACCAACATATAATAGGTCCATGCGCGTAGAAAATAAACTTCCGATAACCGTAAATTAGCATACTCCGGATTGGAACTAAACTTTCCGGGTGCTCCTTTTTTTATTGATTCTACTGCACGATTACAATTATTGATAAGCGGATAACTACCCAACAACTGGGTAGCATAGTATCCCATCAGATTATTAGCATAACTTCCGGCAGCGCCCGATGCAGACCAAACATCCGGGCTAAAAATGGCCCAGTCTTTACTTAATGGTTCCACAATATCATCGCCACTTTCGAAAAGGTATGGTCCTTCCATAAACCCGAATTTCCAACGAAGTGTATTATAATTACCAACAATAAGTTGTTCAAGTCCTATTTCGGTATCAAAATAGTCTTGTGTTATGGTCGAAACCATCTTTTCTTCCAAAAAATCCTTGCAAGATGCGAGTGATACCAACAATGTAAGTACAATCGCGATATTTATTTTAAATATATTCCTTTTCATTATTTCCTTTTTTTATTTCATTAATCAATATCTGAAAACAGTATCTAGCTGAATTCAAACCATTAAAGACCAACTTTAAGACCAACAACAATACTCCGATTGACGATTGTATTAGCCGTTTGTCCACCACTTTGAGCACCGGCAGTAGAGTCCCAACCGGTTACATCGTCGGGATTTAAACCTAGTTTTACAGCTTCGCCACCAAAGATGAATGGATTAAGAACTTGTCCGTAAATTTGAAGCTTGTTTATTTTTAGTTTATCAAGGACTTTTTTAGGTAAATTGTACGAAAGGGCAATGTTCTTTACTGAGATCAAAGACCCGTCTGTATAATTTCTCACATAATTATAGTTAGTAAACGTAGCCGTAGTTGGCTGAGGAAATTTTGCAGTAGTATTGGTTGGACTCCAAACATCGGTTTCTACTCTACGACCATAGCTTTGCAGTGCGCCATAATATTCTACACCAACACGAGCATAAACGAAGAAACTTAACTCCCAATTTTTATAGCTGAATGTATTCGTAATACCTGCAACCCAATCGGGACGGTTACTTCCAAGTATTTTCTTATCATCATCGGTTATCGACCCAAATCCATTGTCCAGATAATTTACCACTTCACCGCTAGCAAGTGTTACTGATTTTGAACCTGTAGTACCAACCGGAACAACAACCAACTCCTGATCTTTTACTTTTACCTGACCGGGTATGGCTGTAATATTTCCAATCTTCTTGTAAAGTTCTATCAAACGAGTATCTTCCGGAGTATTTTGCCAAAGTCTATCGTAAGTATAATCCCGATAAACGGCAATTGGTTGTCCGATATACCAACCATTTGCCTTATCATCCATTTTGCCGGCTGCCAGTTCTACAATTTGTTCTTTATTTGTTGACCAACTGAGGTCTGTTCTCCACTTAAAGTTCTTGGTGTTGATGTTTAGTGAAGAAAGCGAGATTTCAATTCCCTGATTTTTGGTTTTACCTATATTTGTAAGAATACTGCTATACCCTAATGGAACAGGAATGGATCGGGACATTAAAAGATCACTTGTATTGGAGCGGTACAATTCAACGGTACCTGACAAACGATTTTTTAATACAGAGAAATCGAGACCGAGATTATACTGACCTGTTTTTTCCCATTTCAATGCACTATTTGGCATCACCTCAGCTTTATAACCTGCATATTGTGTTTCATTAAACACATAACCCGCCGCAGAAATAGAACCGGTAGTAGAATAAGCACTTACCGAAGAATTACCCGTTACACCCCATCCAAGGCGTAGTTTGAGTTGATCAATCCATTGAATTTTCTTAATCAATTCTTCTTCCTCTAATTTCCATGCAACGGCTAACGACGGGAAGAAATCCCATTTATTTCCTTTTGATAAAACCGATGCACCGTCCCAACGACCGGATGCTGTAAGTAAATACCTGTTAAGCAATGAGTAATTTACACGACCCATATACGACATCAATGACGATTCAGAATACCCTGTTCCATAACCCATGGGTTTACCCAATGAATTGGCTGCAAGATTATACCATTTAGAAGTGGGGAAAGTGATACCCTGCGAACGAATATTAATGGAATTGTTCACATTCTTTTGTGATGATTGCAACAAAGTCACACCAAATACATTTGCTCCCAACGTCTTGTCAAAGAATAACAAATTTTCTTGTACCCAAGAGAATCTTTTATCTTGTTGGTCGTAGCCAATTAATGGTGCGGTACCTACAGCACTAAAAGGGTTGGTGTAGTCTGCACCATAGAATGAACCATATTCCGAAGCTCGTAATTGTGCTCCAAACTTGGAAAGATATCTAAGCCATGGAGTAAAACGTACTTCTGCAGTAGTATTTGATTGTACGGAATACTGACTGTGCTCGTTTGTAGCGTTTGCAATATTCAATAGTATATTATGAGTTGATAGGCCTACTTTATTTGTATTGAGAATATTTCCGGTTTCATTGTATGCAGGTGCATAAGGAAGCAATGCAATAGCCTGACCATAGGAGTCTTTTGCACCCGAATTAGCAGAATTCTCTGATACACCATAATTTTGAATTGAATAAGTAGCATTTAATGCCGTACCAATTGTCAACCATTTACGTGGAGTAATATCACCCTTCACATTTAATGAATATCGTTTGTAGTCCTGATCTACCATCGGACTTAGTTGATTAAGATAGCCTAACGATAAATACACCTGTGATTTTTCACCCCCAGACGAAAGTGATAGCTGATGATTTTGAGTAATGCCTGTGCGAGTCACCAGATCGGCCCAGTTTTGATTAAACATTTTCTCCTGATTATAAACAGGCACCTGAGCGGCATATCCTTTTGCTATTTCGGCGGCCGTAGCTGCTCTGAGCTTTATCGTTCCGTCTTCGTTCCAACTGTAAGCCGTTTTGATACTGTTTTGGCCGTAAGTTTCGCCGCCTCCAAATGTTTGAACATCAAAATTAGGATCGGGAGCCGTACCGTATACTCCGGTATAGGTTCCACCGTTGATATAGGCCTGACGTTGCCAATCGAGCAACTGACCGGAGTTCATCCAATTGGTAGTGGAATGAATTTTTTCAAAAGTGGTTGAAGCATCATACTCTATGGTGGTTTTTCCTTTTGTTCCCTTTTTATTTGTAATCAGAATTACACCATTTGCTCCACGCGAACCATAAATGGCAGTGGCAGATGCATCTTTCAGAATTTCGATGGAAGCTATATCGTTAGGGTTAATATCGGCTATAGAACCGGCCGATAATGGAATACCGTCAACCACATAAAGAGGATCGTTCGAAGCATTTATTGATCTGTTGCCACGAACGCGCACAATGCCAACTTCGCCCGGACGAACATTGGAAGTAATATCAACACCGGCGGCTTTTCCTTGTAGTGCTTGAACGGCATTTTGAACCGGGCGCTCTTTAATCTGCTTCTCGGTAATGAGCGTTAAGGAGCCGGTCAAATCGCTACGTTTTTGTGTTCCATAACCTACTACCACCACCTCGCTGAGTTTATTTAAATCCTCGGCAAGAGAAATAGTAAGCGGATCATTATCACTTACTACAATTTCTTGCGATTTGTAACCGATACTCGACACTTGCAAACTAACCGGAAACGATTTTACACTCACACGAAAGTTGCCCTCTGCATTAGTTGCCGCTATACCTGACTGACCTTTAAGTCGCACTGTGGCACCTATAATGGGCAACTTTGAACCTTCATCCAAAACTTTTCCACTAATTTCGTGCTGTGCATACGCCGAAAAAGTGGTGAGGACTGCAAACAGGAATAATATTCCATATTTACGTGCGAAAATAGTTGGAAGCTTTTTGTTGCTTCCAGCAATAAATGGTATTTTTGCCATACAATTTTTAATTGTAGCGAGTGTTCCCTGGATTTGTTTGACGACGGAGAAGGGGACACTCGCTTTTGTTTATATATAAATAAGAGGATTTACTGTTTTTATAATTTGTGTTATTAGGGTAGCTTAATATGCACATAGTATCGCAAAGGTATATTATTACCAATGTTGCATTTTACTAAATATGTAAATGTGACTTGACGTTAAAAAAAGAGTATGAAATAAGGCGGATACTATCATTCCTCAGCGTTGCTGTGAAATCAATTTTATTTGATTACAAAGATACATACTGTACAGAAAAGAATTTATACCGCTTGTATGGTATAAGCATACCATATAAGTGGTAGACCAATTAAATTAACAAGATATTTGACATTATTTGTGCAAGTCTTTATGCATAAATCAATAATATTTGGAATAAATAATCTTTTTTTATACAAAGTAGCACGTCATTACTCCTCTAATATTTCTCTAATGATGATATCTTTCGACTGCGGCTTTGTATTGAATAATAATTCATATCATTCAATAGTTGAAAAACAGTCCATCGGACGTTCATATTTTTAATGTTTATCCTCTAAGGGGAAGTAGTGGAGGTGTTTAATTTCTCCGATGTTACTGGATTTACTTCATAAAGCCATAACAGGGTTTTCGACCATTGTAAGGGCTTTAATTTATTGTGGATTGCAAGCTTTTGAGTGACGACTACTAAATAACAGGAGTTACATATAATAATTGAATGTGAATTACATATAAATAATTGTAGAGGAATTAGAACGATTGCTCAGATTGGCTTTGGGTCGGTGCTCTGCACCTAAGTTGGAGGTGCAAAGCACCGTACCATTCTCTCTAGTTCAACAAAGAAAGTCAGTTACATATATCGAACTCACGCTAGATAGACAAACTCTAATTCCTTTAAACTTTTACAAGAAACAGTTATCTACTCCTCGCCCATTCAATGACATTAGCTGGTGCACGTTTCTTAGAAAGCTCATTCGCCATAAATTTCATGTACGGCTCCACATGATTAAAATAATGTTTCAACCCCTCGCACAGATAATTATGTGCCGATCCATCCGCCAGTTTGAGAATACGGTTTTTGGGGCATTCGCCATAACAAAGTTTCAGGTACTTGCACTGTTTACAAGCAGATGAGAGTTTATCCCGCTTGTCGTTACCAAATTTGAATTGAGCCGGTGAAAGCATCATCTCGGTAATGGTTTTCTGATGGATGTTTCCTTGTTTAAAGTCCGGAAAAACGAAATGGTCGCAACTGTACAGATCACCATTGGCCTCCAATGCCGAAGCATGTCCGCATGTTTCAGACCAAATACAAGTAGGTGGTTGTTCACCGGCAAATCCGGTCAAAGTAGCATCATAAGTGGTTACAAAGATTTCGCCCACATCATTTCGCACCCATTCGTCGAAAATAGTAGTCAGAAACTTACCATAATCCAATGCACCTACCGACCATGAAGTAAGTTTTCCCTCTGTATTATCAGGTGCAGTAAGCAGCCCCGAATCGGCATTTAATCGTTCTACTACCGGTGAAAATTGAATATATTTTGCTCCTAGCAATTTGAAAAAATGATACACTTCGAGCGGAAATTGAACGTTATAATCATTCACCACCGATAGTATATTGAACTCTACCTGATGTTTTTGTAGCAACTTTATACCTTTTATCACCCTTTGAAAAGAACCTTCGTTGCCAATCGTCCGCCGATAGCGGTTGTGACAATGCTCCGACCCATCAATAGAGATACCAATCAAAAAGTTATTCTCTTTGAAAAACTTGCACCACTCCTCGGTAAGTAACGTTCCGTTGGTTTGCAGTACGTTTTCAATGCGGCGATTACGACCATATATTTGTTGCAGTCGAATGGCTCGCTTATAATAATCAATTCCCATCAACAAGGGTTCGCCTCCGTGCCAGGTAAAAAGTACCTCTTCACCAGGTTGAGCATTAATATATTGATTGATGAACAGTTCAAGCGTTTCTTCGCTCATTCTATTGGAACTATTATTGGGACTTAAACTTTTTTTATCCAGATAATAGCAATAGCTGCATCGCAAGTTACAAGCCGGACCGATAGCCTTAGCCATTACGTACACAGGGTATTTTAGCGGATTGAATTGAATTGTTTTATTCATAATAGTACTGAGCCGAAAGCCTTAGTAGCTTGCTTGTGAAATTAATATAATTTCGTAAGAGCTCCATTCAGAAATGAAGTTCTCACGAAAATATGTGTACTTAGAATGAATAACGCAAGGTTACGCCATAGGTTCTCGGATCGCCCAGCACACCTGCATATTGACCGGAGTTACCTGCACCAGGTAGTAATTGTTCAAAGTAGTCTTTGTCCAATATATTACGTCCCCAAAGTGTAAACGATACTCCATCTGTAGCACGGAAACCTATTCTAGCATTCAATAATCCATAACCTGCAATGCTTAAATACTTAGAAGGTGAAGGACTTGAAGAGAATGAAGAACGACCGTAAACGTCAGAAGCAATAAAGAAACTACCCGCTTTACCTAATAAACTCCCTTTTGTAGCATATTCGCCACCCAAAGAACCAGCTACTTTGGAAATACCGGGTAATTTACTGCCCGAAATGTTTTTGTAGTAAACCGATACACCTGCTGCATCTTTTAATCCGGTTTCTTCGAGAGGAAGTGGTGCATTGGTAAATGAAACGTACTTACCATCAGTATAGGAGAGCGAACCATAGAATGAAAAGTGTTTGTTGATTTTAATATCACCATCTAATTCAGCACCACGTACGCGCACTTTTTCGGCATTGGCCAAATAACCACGATTCACACCTAACTCAGCCGATTGAACTAATGTTTGGTAATCATTTATCTCTGTATCATAAACCGTAATGTTCAGGGTTGAATTTTTGGTTGGACTTGTTTTTACACCCAATTCGAAATGGTTTACCTGTTCAGGTTTGATAACCGCTAAATCCAATAACGGTTTACCATCTGCTCCGTTGGGCAAACCACCCAGGTTAAGACCAACCGGTTTGTAACTATTCGAATAAGTTGCAAAGGCATTTATACTTTTACTTGCCTTGTATGCAACGGTTATTTGTCCCGAAAAGTTTGTTTTATCAATATCGGCTTTAAACGCCTGATTGCTATAAACTAATTTCTTTAATGCCAGAAGTGCAGCATCCGTTGTTTGCAGTCCGCCATAAGTCTGTCGGTCGTAGTCAACTTTTTTTCTGTCATAATTAGCACGTAGACCCGGCAGGATATGTAATTTATCGGTTATTGCCCAGTCAACCTGACCAAAAGCAGCACCACTAAATGTAGTAAGATCCGATGTGGTATGAATTCCATATCCATTAAAAAGTCCCGGAGTTGCCCACAACGCACTGGTAGTACTTTGTGAAAAGCGCCATGTATCCTTACCCGATTCTTCGGTGTGAAAAGGATCTGACTTTAAATCCTGTCCGATAGCATAAAGTCCGAATACACCGGTTATTTTTGAAGATAAAGAACCTGCCCAACGAAGTTCTTGTGACCACTGTTGGTGTTTAGATGGAGCTTGAGATAATGCCAATGCTTGTAAGCCTGTGAAATCGCGATCGGTAGAAGGATCCCAATTCCAGTAACGCCATGCAGATGTAGAAGTCAAAGTACCGGTACCCAGTTTTACATCAAAGTTTAGCGACACACCACCCAGATCCTGGTTGGAACGCGCAGGTGTATCCTGATCAATTAATCGGTCGAAGGGGTTTTGACTAGGAAGCGTGTATTTCAAATCGGCAATAATCTGATTGAACTGACGGTAAGCAGGGCGCAAGGTAGACGCAACTCCTGCAGCTACTTGTGCGTATCCATCGGGACGTTGACGGGTTGCATCTGCTATCAATGTGATATTCACATTCTCGCTTGGTTTATACAACAATTGTCCACGTACGCCTAAGTTATTGATATCATTTACCGGCTTTTGTGTTGCTACATTATAAAGAAGTCCATCGCGCTGTGTACCCGAAAATGAAACTCTGGCAGCAAGCTTATCATTCAAAGGACCCGTAACAGAAGCCTTGGCCTGTATGTATCCGTAGTTACCATAACTAAGTTCGAAGTTAGCTCCCGGTTTAAAACTCGGCTTACGGGTAGTAACATTAAAGGCACCGGCAGTGGTATTTTTTCCAAACAGAGTTCCCTGTGGTCCACGTAGTACTTCTATCTGTTCTACATCAATAAAGTCGAGTGTGGTGGCTGCCGGACGGGCGTAATAAACACCATCCACATAGAAACCAACACCCGGTTCTATACCATCATTGGTAAGCCCGAAAGTAGATCCTAATCCGCGGATATTAAGCCCGGTGTTACGGGGATTGGAAGAGTAGAGTTGAACCGATGGTATCAGCTCTTTCACACGGTTTACATTAAAGGCACCTGTTTCGGCAACCAATCCGCCACCAATTACAGAAATGGGGATAGGGATGTTCTGAGCAGTTTCCGTACGACGTCTGGCGGTAACCACCACACGGTTAAGTAAGTTTTGACTCTGACGAATTTCGAAATTAAATTCATCCTCTAAACTTTCGATTATATATTCCTGCTTATCATAGCCCGAATACGAAACAACAACTGTAAAGGGTAAACTGTGGTTAGCATTGAGCTTAAACCGTCCCGTTGCATCGGTCACCACAGGACTTTTTGTACCCTGCACTTGTACCACAACACCTACAAGCGATTCGCCTGTATTACTATCTTTCACTGAACCCTGCAATAAAACCCGCTTGTTCTGCGAAAAGCCTGAGAAGCTAAATGCCAACAGGATTAAAACGAATACGTAATTTTTTGTTTTCATAAGTTTATTTTGAGATTATATTTACCCGATATGAGATTGGCAGAAGTATACTTTAAACTGTAGCCTGATAGGTATCAGGATATAGTTTAATCAGCTACATTTCGGGTAGAACAGAATGATTATGAGAATTTAAAGAATGTCTCCAGACGCCATTTTTACGCAGAAATAAATGCATAAATAAACCAGGCATTGGAGGAAGACAAAGAGGATCAGATACCCCAAAGTACAGAGGTAATCGCGAGAATACCTGTAGGCATTCCTTGCTGAAGAGGATAGTTCTTTCATACACTATTTTGAATTATAGCAAGCGTCTTTTAAATCAGTTTTGCCGACAGAGAAAAAACGCAGACCTTGTTATTTTAAAACACAAATGATATCTGAATTATTGATCCGAATAAGAACAAAACACTCTATATCATCTATTGACCCTGCAAAATTACTCCGGATTATCTCGCTAAGAAATACCACAACCAGTGTATATTAGTACCATGATTGCGGTAGAAAGAAATGAACCACTTTCTGGAACGATCTGATTTCTTAAGCTATACACGTGATAAGATGACAAAAAAAGGAGACCCTTATAGATCTCCTTAATTATTTATCCGGCTATGTGTACAGTCCGAAAAGTATCGGAACGAAAGCAGATAAAATCAATCCCTTGAGTGCACAAATAATCGCGCGGATATCTAAAGGTGTGGGGTGTAAAAACAGTTCTCTCTTTCATACTTTATTTATGAATTGTATCAGGCGTTCTTTAATCAGTTTTGCCGACGGAGAAAAAACGCAGATCTTGTGGTTTTACTTTATCTGAGACAATGCTTGTTCAATGTCAGCTTTGATATCTTCGATATTTTCGATACCTACAGAAATACGAAGTAGTCCGCGTTCAACCCCCGAGGCTATTTGTTCTTCGGGCGATAATTGTTCGTGAGTCGTTGCTGCCGGATGAATAATCAGCGATTTGGCATCACCCACATTGGCCAGATGGCTTAATAATTTCACGCTATCAATCAACTTATCTGCATTATCCGCATCACCTTTTACCTTGAACGTAAGCACAGCACCAGGTCCTTTAGGGAAATATTGTTTTGCCAGTTTATAGTACTTACTGCTCTTCAACCCGGGATAATTTACATACTCTATCTTGGGGTGTTTCTCCAGCCATTCGGCCAATGCCTGCGTGTTCTGCACATGACGTTCCAAACGCAAAGAGAGTGTTTCAAGTCCCTGAACCAAAAGGAATGAATTAAAAGGGCTGATGGTATTTCCCCAGTCACGAAGACCTTCCACCCGGGCGCGAATATTAAAAGCTATATTCCCAAAAGGACCGTTTGTTCCAAACACATCCCAGAATACCAACCCATGATAACTGTCCGATGGTTGAGTAAATGCAGGAAATTTTCCGTTACCCCAATTGAATGTGCCGCTATCCACAATGATACCACCAATGGAAGTCCCATGACCACCAATCCATTTGGTAGCCGACTCTACCACCACCGAAGCACCATGTTCGATAGGGCGGAACAGAAATCCACCGGCACCAAAAGTATTGTCTACAATAAGTGGAATGTCATACGCTTTAGCTACCGCAGCGATGGCATCAAAATCGGGCACATTGAGTTCAGGATTACCAATCGTTTCGAGGTAAATAGCTTTCGTATTTTCATCTATCAGCGCTTCAAATTCAGAAGGATCATCATTTGGAGTAAAGCGTACCTCGATACCCAAACGTTTGAACTGAGATTTAAACTGATTGTACGTTCCGCCATATAAATGCGAAGTGGATACTAAGTTATCACCCACTTGCAGGATATTATTAAGCGCAATGAATTGAGCCGACTGTCCGGAGGAGGTAGCTAACCCGCTTACGCCACCTTCCAAGGCAGCAACGCGCTTTTCAAACACGTCTGTTGTAGGGTTTTGTAAGCGGGTATAGATATTCCCAAATTTACGCAGCCCGAAAAGATCCGCACCGTCTTTTGCATCGTCGAACACGTAAGAAGATGTTTGATAAATGGGCAATGCACGGGCATGAGTGGTTCCGTCTACTACCTGACCTGCATGCACTTGCAGCGTCTCAAATTTTAATTCATTTGCAGCCATAGTTTCTTGATGATTTGATGATTTATTACTCTGTTTATTGGGTTTGAGATTCAATACTTTTGCCAATGCTTTTTGAAAGGTGATAGAAAAACCAGCCATATCGTTATGTTTTTTTTGTGAACAAGAGTTTCTACCCTTGTCTGATTATATATGTATTAATTTGAAATCATTGTTGTAATTAAAAATCATTGTCTTTAAAATTATCCACCATTTCCCTGCCACTCACATAGCAGGGAAAAGATGGGTAATAAAACAATAAAACTAAAAAACCTTCAGAACGCTAACTCCAACACAAAAGGTCTTATTATCAACCATTCAGTTGTTGTTTTCATTCATTGCTTACTCGCGATTCACATCGAAAGCAATACATTAGTTCTAACAAATTATAAAAAAGAGACTATACACTTGGTTTAATTATTTGAATTGCCTATTTGTTGTTTTTCCGCGATTCACATCGAAGAAAAACAAGAGAATAAGCCTAACTAAACTTCAAAAATTGTATGGTCAATACGTAAATAAATTTAAACAACAAATTACTATTATCCTAACTAAATAAAACTAAATTCTGAAATGAACACCTGTTCATTTTCTGGTTAATGGGTATAAAAAAAACGCAGCCAATCGGATTTTACCTGACTGGCTGCGTTTTTGTTTATTTGTAAATTTACTTTACGAATATGTACAAGCGTCTCGACCAATCATTGAAATGATAATGACAGCAACACATACACATATACATAAATAATGAATTCATAAAATACAATTTACAAGATTTGTTTTTCATTCATCAAATTCCAACTGATGATACTATCGGATATGAGAACCAATAAGATCATTTTTTGTTTGTCTTTCGATAATGCAAAGATAAGGGGTCTTTTCTGTTTGTGAAATACCGCTTTTATGGTATATTTAAGTGAAATTCGTCCTTAAGACTAAATATTTTGGTTATTCAATCGATAAATTTCAATACTATTTAATTTTTAGCTCAAAATCAGTTGCTGGTTTGAATGCCGGTAGTTTGTGAGCAGAAACAATCAATTTAAAAACATTCAGATTAGATAACACATTTGTTTTCAAATAGTTATTTTCTTGATAAGATTGTAATTAATATTATATTGATAATAGCTATAGCAAATGACAACACTGTCAATACATTGAGACTACTGTTATGTACTGTTTGTTGATAACAAAAAGCAACTAATATTAGAAGAACCGACAAAACATACCCTGTTATTCTAAGAACTAATAAATCAGAACTAGAAGGAGAAATGGATTGCAACTTGCTTTTTCTGAATCCATAAACAATATACACATCCAAGCCTATTACCATCCAAATAAGCAATCGTATCCAGGTATCTGCAGGTAAAAACACCATCATAAACAAACATGTGATGATACCCAAAACCGGAACTAGTGGAACAAAAGGAGTTTTAAAACCTCTAGGTACATTTGGCATCGTTTTCCGCATGACGAGAATTCCCGCACAGACTAGAATAAAAGCCAAGAGTGTTCCGATACTGGTCATTTCACCTGCAACTCGCGCCGGGACCAGAGCTGCAAAGATACCTACTACAATCAGTAATAAAAGATTACTTTTTACTGGAGTGCGATAAACCGGATGTATTTGTGAAAAGACCTTTGGTAATAACCCATCTTTACTCATGCTGTAAAAAACACGACTTTGCCCTAACAACATTACCAAAATTACTGAGGTATAGCCAGCTAAAATGGCTAGAAGTATTGCTTTATTTAACCAAGGATAATCTGGATGGATTATACCTAAAGCATCTACTTTACCCATTTGATCGATAGCAATAGCTACCGGAGCAATCCCATCATGTCCTTTGAAAGCAGTATAATTTACAACGCCAGTCATTACATGCGCAAATAAGATATAAAGCACTGTACAAATAGCTAATGATACAAGAATCCCGATAGGCATGTTTCGTTTTGGATTTTTAGCTTCCTGGGCTGCAGTACTCACTGCATCGAAACCTATAAAAGCAAAAAATACAACAGCAGCTGCTCTTATTATTCCGCTAAAGCCATATTCACCAAAAGTACCTGTGTTAGCAGGAATATATGGAGTATAATTAGCCGTATTAACATATTTCCAACCTAAAAATATGAAAATAAGTACTACTGCTATTTTAAGTACCACAATGATAAGATTCACCTTTGAACTTCCTTCTGTACCCCGTATAAGTAATAAACTTGCAACTACTACAATGAACGCTGCCGGTAAGTTTATAATACCACCATCCCAAGGGCATAATACTAATTCTTGGGGTAGATGTAATCCAAAACCTTCCAAAAATTTCACCAGATAACGACTCCAACTGATACTAACTGTTGCTGCTGCAATAGCATATTCCAATACCAAATCCCAACCGATAATCCAAGCTATGAATTCGCCCATAGTGGCATAAGAATAGGTATATGCACTACCAGCAACAGGTATCATCGAAGCAAATTCGGCATAACACAACCCGGCAAAACCACAACCCAAGGCGGCAATGACAAACGAAATAGTGATAGCTGGACCTGCCTGATATGCTGCCGCACCACCAGTAATCGAAAACAATCCGGCACCAATAATAGCTCCAATACCTAAAGCAACTAATTTTGTCGCTCCAAGTGTCTTTTTTAAAGAAAGCTTATTGGTCGAATCTGATTCGACCAATAAGCTTTCAATACTTTTCTTTACAAATAAACTCATTCTATTAACTACTAATTTAAAAACTGTTATTCAAATAATAATTTATCAATATTGATCCTGAACACTAATTTGCATCTCTATATCTACCTACATTTGTAATATTATCTCCAAAAATTATGGCATTGATGAATACGCGCGTTGTTGCGTCCCATATACCACGGAATGTAGGATCTTCTGCAAAAAGGACTACACGACCACTTCCTGAGTTACTTACCAGCAATGAAGCAGAGGATTTTAGCTTCTTCAAATTTTCATCAGAAATAAAACCATTAATTAATGGATTTTCAGTATAAACAGCAACAGTTGAATAAGATGACTTAGATGGTTTAAAGAATATCGAAGACTCACGAGTAACCGGAAGTTTAGATGTTGTAAATCCAAATCCTAGTGGATGAGTTATGTCTATACTTGTTTCAAAAATTGAAGTCGGAATACGTTTCACTGCCTCTGTCTCTTCTGCTAATGCGTAGGGAATACGACTAATGGCTTTAGCAGAATCATTTTTTTCATTTACCAATTTTTCGGCAACAATTCCATTATCAATAGCCCATTTAGATGCTGAACTAAACGTAATTAATGTGCCGCCATTTTTAACCCACTCTTTCAGTTGCTCGGCTAATGGTTTACTATAATCGCCACTAGTCAAAACAATTCTGTTGAATTTATCTAATTTTAAACGACGACTTCCACTGATATCTGCTCGAATTAATGGATATTTAAGTTGTTGATCAAAAAGATGCCAAACCTCACCAACTTCGGACGATGAAGTTCCCGTTCCGGACAAAACTAAAACTTCGGGTTTTTGAATTGCTTTAAAACTACTACTCCCCAGATCAACTCCTTTCACACTATAACCAGTTGCAACAGGAACAATTTCAACATTATCGGTTGTACTTATTTCTTTTAAAACTGTAAATAGTTCATTGGAAGATATTTTTTGACCTTGAACAGGAATAAGCAAACTTCCATACGAGAAATCTTTAGACTCTTTTTCGACAACAGAAGTAAATGGCTTAAATGCTGTTTTCACAAAAATACTCTTTGAAAGTAATTTGAAAACCAATTCAGAAACCCTTGAATCGCGGTAATCAACCAAATAAGCATAGTCCGATTTTTGAAGCGGGCTTACTGCTTTAATTAGTAATGATTCTACTTTTGAACCTTTAGTCGGTTGAGTAGTTTCGGCATAGGATAGTCCGCTTGAGTAAACTACCGAAAAACCGGCGCCATAACCTAAAACTGAAGCATCTTTGTAATCCGTCTTACTGTCAAAAATAATTTTTACTAGTGCGCTGTTAGGTTGTCCAACCGGCACAATATAGGATTTCCCCTTTTCGTATTTCACTCCATTAAGAGTCACATTTGTTGTGTTTTGGTAGACATCCAAATGATGACGCAGCAACAGGTTTATGAACTTCTCCAAACGCGTAATGTCGTAAGAATCGCCGATAATATACGACTTAGTAGCATCTTTGTCGGTTTTATAAGCTGTATAATATTGCTCTTGTAATTTGAATAGTTCGTCTTTATTTCCATTTGCTGCATCTACCGAAGCCAAACTGGCAGTAAGTTGGTTCAAAATTGTATGTCCAAAAGTCAAAGGACCATTTTCTGACTGTTGGACAATTCCACGTGAAGAAGCTTGTTCAAATAGAATTCCTACACCACCATTATAATCGGGATAAGTTGATCCAAAGGTGGGATTTTTATTATCATAGCCTTCCTTGGTATAATAAAAAGAACCTATTTTATTAAGTGCTTTTGCATAATAATCGCCAAAAAGTTTATTTATTTGATAGGTCAACTGAGGTACATAAGGGCTTTCGTTTCCATTAGGATTCGTTGGTTCAAAAAAGAAAGTACTGTTTGTACCCATTTCGTGATGATCTACCTGAACGTGAGGTAACCAACTTTGATAAAAAGCCACACGCGCTCTACTTTCAGAATTCACCGTGTTCACCCAATCGCGATTTAAGTCAAACCAATAATGATTTCCACGCCCGCCCGGCCAAGCTTCAGTATGTTCACGATCGAAAGGTGAATCGTTGATGATATTGAGACTAATATTAGAATTTACCCAGAATGCGAAACGTTCGTGTCCATCAGGATTGCGCGATGGGTCAATAAAATAAACTCCATCATGCAACTGCTTTTCAACTCTATCTGTTTCAGCTGCCACCAGATAATATGCTGATAAAAGCGATGCTTCTGTTCCTGATGCTTCGTTGCCATGCACACTGTAACCTAAGAAAACTATAAGTGGAGCATTATTCAACTTCTCCCCTGAGCGAACTTTAGTCCGCTCACCCTGAATTTTATCAAGTATTTTTATATTTTCAGCTGAGGATACAACTAGAATTTCAATTTTCCGACCCTCGTTTGTTTCCCCAATTTGGATGATTTTAGCCCGATCGGAAAGTGAAGCTAATTTTTCCAAATATTCATTCACACGTGCGTGTTCCGTTATTCGAGAGCCAATTTCATAACCCAAAAACTGCTCGGGTGTTGGAATTTGTGTGTTGAATTTTATTTCCTTACTGTAATAATAGGCTGTTTTTTCGGCCAATACATTGTTTGTTGTTAGAAACAACGATAGGGCAATAATTAGAATTATATTGTTTATCTTTTCCATATTTTTTAAGGTTTTTATTGTTTGAAAACTTCCTCTAATTTATTTATAAGTTCTTCACCTCTAAGATTTCTGGCAATAATTTTACCCGACGGATCAATCAAGACATTGGATGGTATGTTCCGAATGCCATAGAGTTTGGCCGCCTTGCTATCCCAAAACTTCAGATCAGAGACATGCTTCCAACTTAGTTGATCTTTATCAATGGCTTTAATCCAATTCTCCTTTGAATGGTCGAGTGAAACAGCTAGAATATCAAATCCTTTATCTTTAAATTGATGATATGTTTTCACAAGATTTGGGTTCTCTTTTCGACAAGGAGCGCACCAAGATGCCCAGAAATCAAGAAGAACATATTTCCCTTTATAGTCTGATAACTTAATGATATTTCCCTTAGGATCTTTCTCTGAGAAGTCAATAGCCAATACACCTATTTCAACTTTCCTTTTTGCATCTACAATTTCTCTTAACTCTTTAATATAAATCAAGTTACTAAGCTGTGGAGCAAACAATTTTAATTTGGCATCTATCTCGTCGGCTGTAAGATTAGTTGCATATTCTCTATAAAGTATGTATGCAGGAACGGTCGATAAAGGATTTGCAACGATAAATGAATCAATATTAAATCCTCGGCGTTTAGTTTGAAAACTTACAAAAAGATCATTAGCCGCCGACCCTGTAATTTTGGCCAATCGATGGTTGACGGTGTCAATATCCACTTTAATCGGACTGTTTTCGATAAAAATATAATATGGACTAAATGCTTCTTCGCGTTTAGTTGTCAAACCATAAAGGTCAGTTTGTTTAGTACTGCCAACGAATTTGAAATGACCGTTACTGATTTTAGCCGAATCCTGCGGAAAGAACATTTTGTTTCGAAAGCTCTTTAAATAAATTGTTCCCGAATTTTGATTGATGTTTCCTTCGATGCTATACGTCTTGTTTTGTGCATTCGACGATAGACTTACGGCTATCAGTAAGAATAGAGTAAATTTTTTATATGATTGCATATTATTTTATTTTTAAAGTTTTATTAATTAAATATATCAATAACAACTCATTATTGTGATTTCTTCCAACCATTATCTCTGGCAGTTCCAAGTTCGCCATAAATGCCGAGTTGACCAGCGTTAGCCTTGCCTCCAAATGTGTAGTTTTTCTCACCTATCAAATCAAGTTGCAATTGAGGAACCGGATATTCGGTTGGCGTACCTCCGATTAATAAGTCATTACGCCTCATAAATGTGAATGGAACAATCGCTCCACCGGCTCCGTCAATCTCAATAGCATACTCGTAATGTAATGCTTTACGCAAATCATCCTCTGTTGCTGCAACGTCCGGCAAGCCACCTGCCAGTTTACGAGCTGCCGTAGTATTATTGAGTTCGGCAGCAGCACCAGTATAATCACCTACCCAAAATTTCGATTCTGCTTTTAATAGTCTTGTCTCTTCTGCCAAAAAATACGGATTGATGGCACCGGCAATATTGAGCGTATTTTTAGCATTATACCAACGAATGCGATAATAATTTGTAAAAAGCCCGCGTCCACGCGATTCCATGAAAATACCAAAGCTAGTGGAGTATCCGAAGTATTTATTAAACCGGGTGTCGTTGGATGAAATTACAGGTAAGATTCCGGTTGCCGGATAGTAGTTTGGCGTTTGACCAGTTTTGTCTGCCAGATAAGGTATTTTTATATCAGGAGGTAAATAACCCGAACCATCAGAATTGCGTTGTAACAGATTCGATAGTATCTGACTGTAATATCCTCCAGTAACAGTGATGATTGTATAGTCGGTTGTAAAACCTTTATTGGCATATGCCAACACTCGGTTCCAATGTGCACTTCCAAGGGCAGCCGCTTCAACTTTATCTCGTGCTTGGGATGACAGAATGCGAGCTGCAATTGAATTTCCGAGCTTTATAAAGTTACTTTGACTAATGGTTACTCCCGACAAAAAATCGAAATTGAATGTTTTAGCCGTATCAGCAATGGCTAACGCTTTGTCAATCAATTTTATTCCGTTTGCTATTAATTCTTTGTACGAATTGGGGAAAGCTTTGTTTGAGATACTCGCATCGTCGACTATAATTCCACGATCGAAAACAACTCCCAAATAACCTTGCGAAACACCTTTTGCATAATAAGCCGCAATCAAACAGTCTGTTGTACGATCTTTACCACTTTTATCGTAAACGCGTTGTTTTTTATTTTCAATAATATCAAGTGCCTTGGTTGCATCCAGATTTGCCTGGTAAAAGCTCGAATAGAATGTTGTCCACGAAATTGACCCTCTATAGGTTGAACTATTAGTTAATTGTAAGCGTGGTTCGTCAGCAAAGTTCCACCAGGCATTGGCCATATTGGTATTGGTGGTTTGGTCGCTCAATAAGCTTAGGTGAACGCCTGCAGAAGCACTGGTAGTTGTGTTGAAAGTATTCTGAATACTGCTGGTTGTGAGCACATAGCCCAGATACTTGATTTTTTCAACAGCCTCGGTATTGGTCAAAGTCGATGGATCGTCGAAGTTTGTCGATTCGCAAGAGGCAAAAATCAGTATTATAAATAGAATATATATATTTTTTATCATGACATGAATTTTTTTTAGACATAAGAAATTGATTTGTGTTTCGAATCTTTGTTCGAATCGTTTTCCCGATGTGTAATTAAATTAAAAATTAAGCGTGAGTTTTGCTGAAACGATTCTTGATGTTGGATAGGGGAAATAATCGCCCGAACGAACCGATGTTTTTCCTTCGCCATCAACATTGACACCTGTGAATTTTGTCCAGGTATATAAGTTGCGACCTATCACAGCTAAGCGTGCATTTTTAAGAACTTTGCCTACACCAAGCTTTTTTACAGGTAGGGTATAACTTAGCGATAGTTCGCGAAGCGCAACATAACCAGCATCTTCAACCCAATAATCGGTCGCTAACTGCCCGTTAAATACACCGGTAGTGAAAGACAACGGAAGACCAGCCTGAGCAGCAATATCCGAGAACCGTGAGCGATATTGGTAGGTTAGGTATTGAACAGTTTCGTTGTATTTTTGTCCGCCTCGTTGCCAATCGATTACTGCATACAACGAAAGCGGTCCATACGTAAAGGTGTTGGAGAGTCCAACATTGAAGTCGGGAGCAGCATCGCCAATGATTTTTTGGTTACCGGTAGCTGCGTTTACATACAATACCGGTGCTTCAGTTGCAGTACCAATTGTGTTTGTTCTAACCACGAAGCCTAATTTGTTAACTGTGTAATCACTTAGTTTGGTTGTTCCGTCACCGGCATTGGTTACAAATCCATTTGAATTTGTTTCTAATTTCGACAAATTTGTGAAGATACCGTAACCATAAATGGCCGTCGTGCTTGCGCCAACTTCGCGTCTGTAATCGCCATCGGTAAATGCAGGAACATCCCCTAAAGAAGTAATTTTGCTTCGAACCCGACTAAAAGCGACTCCTAAATCCCATGAAAATGCTTTCTTATTGATAATACGTCCACTGACTTCTAATTCATACGAATTCGATTTTACAGCACCTAAATTGTCGTAAATAGTAGCCGAACCAGAGGTTGGAGAGAATGATGGGACATTGATAAAGTCATTTTTACTATCGGAGAAAGCATAATTAAACTGCACATTAATGGCATTAAGCAATACAGCATCGAAACCAAGTTCTGTCTCTTCGGTAACGGCACGTTTTAAATTTGTATTCCCATTTTGGGTGTAACTAACTCCACCCGAGCTTGTAATACTTACCTGACTATCTTTTGCTCCGAAAGGAGGTAAACTACCGGCTTGACCATAAGCCACCCGAAGTTTTAACTCAGTAATCGGATTAATTTTTAAGTCTTCTGTTAACCTATACGCCAACGAAACCCGTGGGAAAAATGCTGTAGCAACGTTATATCCAAAACGAGAACTATTATCCAAACGACCCAATGCATCAATAAATACTTTCTCTTTCCAACCAGCTTTCAAATTTAGAAAATATCCGTAATTCACAGTTTTAGCCCACGATGAATTTACAGAACGAGTTGTAGCCTCAGTAACATCCAAACTTTTCACTGGAGCTGTGAGGTTATACCCCGAAGCACTAAATCCGGTTAAGTCGGAAGCTTCGTAAACACCTTTGAATGTTGCCCCTAAATCAAAGTCTTTAATCTTTTGGTTATAATTAAGCTGAACTTGTCCATTCTTAGTGCTTGTTTTACTGGTTGAAAGTCCGTAATATCCATTATTCTTAGTTACGTCGGTTGAAACCGTTTGGTATCCGTTAGGATAATAATTATCTGAATTATAATATTTATTTTGAAGTGAACCGGAAATCTCTGCATTGAAATACTTTGAGAACTTGTATTTCAATTTACCTCCAAACAGCAAATTATCTGTATTATAATTATATTGACGTGTAGCTAGTTCGTATAGAGGATTGCTTACATTAAAATTCTGGATATCAAATCCAACGGGCTTGAATAAATAGATTCCATCAGAAGCTTTTTGTCCCAAATTAATAAATGGTTCAAGAAGAAGGGCGGCATATAAAACTCCAGTACCCCCAGCAGAAATAACTGATGAAGGAGTTTTTGAACTTGAATACTGAAATGTTACTTCTGTTTCAAGTTTATCAGTAGGTTTATAGCCAAAATTAAATAATAAGTTCTTACGACTGTCTGATGCTATAGGCTCTACAGTTCCTCCTTTGTATTGATTTTGAAATGAGGAGTAGATGCTGTATTTATCGCCACCTGCCGATACAGCAATTGAATTGGTGTAATAAGGTTTATCACCCAATACATTATTCACATTGTCGTAGTATGTTTGGTAGGGATGTAAGTTTACAGAAAAACCATTAGCCTGAAAGTCGGTAACACGGGCACCAGAAGTCAGAGCATATGAATTGTCGGTATTTACTTTAAAATGGTGATATTGAGAAGTTGGAGGTGTGCGTTGAACATTGCTTACTCCATATTCGTTATCAAGTGTAATTTGAATTTTATTTTTCTCTTTTCCTTTTTTTGTTATAACCTGAATAATACCACCTTCACCTCGGGTTCCATAAAGTGCAGAGGCTGCTGCCCCTTTTACAACTTCTACCGATTCAAAATCGGCAGGGTTAAGATCAGAAAGTCTCATTCCGGTAACGAAGCCATCGATAACTAATAATGGTTCGATATTTCCAGCTACAGATTTTGCGCCTCTTAAATAAACCGTTGCCCCCTGGTTTCCATCAGATTGATCTAATTTCAGTCCGGCTACTTTACCTCTCAACGAAGTAGATGCATCGGTTCCTGGAACTGTATTGATTTGTTCATTGTCAATCTTCGTAAGGGCAAAAGTGAGTTTTTTGCGCGATGTACCCTCGGCAACTCCTGTAACCACTACCGCATTCAGCAAATTCGTATTCTCACTTAAATAAATGCTAATTGCCTCAGCTTCATAAACATCAATTTCCTGATTTCGAAACCCGATACTCGAAACAGACAAAGTGACTGGTAACGATTTTACATTTAACGCAAAAACGCCATTTATATCCGAGGTAGTTGCTACTTGTTGACCTTTAACTCTGACTGTTGCTCCAACAACTGTACTTTTAGAACCTTCCTCGTAAATTTTACCCTTAATTTCAATTTGCTGTGCAAATGCAGAAACTGTAATAAAAACAGCAAAGAGAATCGTAATTCCTGCTTTGCGCACGAAATAATGTGGAAACGTTTTGTAGTTTCCATAAAAAAATAGTACTTTCACCATACATTTTTAAATTAAAGCGAGTAACCCTTAATCAGTTTTGCCGACAGAGTATGGGGTGCTCGCTTTTTGTTTGTATTAAGATATTTTTTGTCTATTGACCATATTAATTATTTCTTTACTCGATAATCCAAAGCTGGTGCGCGGTTACCCAGTAAAGATTCATATTTGAAATCAGGTCCACGGCGTTTATCAAACTCCTGTGTTGCCAATTTTACAAGATTTAAATTGGTGTACAGCTCAATAGCTGTCAATGAAAATACCTTGGCGGCATTGATCAATCCTTTTGTTCCGATAGTTGAACCTGCTGCCGCTACATTTTGCCAACTATGCCCTGCACTTCCCGGTACAAATGCAGCAGTTCCAAAACTAACCGTTGGGACATTCCAGCTGACATCACCCACATCGGATGAACCACCTCCTTGCGAAACTTTTTCTACTCCCAAAGCTTTTACTTTTTGAGCATTCGCCAGAATAGTATCCTTCTCGTTATAGGTTTTTATGATTTCCTCGGCAAATGCTTTTTCCCTATCGTTATAAACGACTCCACCAACTGTTTCCAACTTTTTTTGCAATACTTCAGCCAGTGTTTTATTGTATAGTTTTTCGTAAAAACCCGAAACTATTTCTTCTTTCACTTTTGTTTGAGTACCTAAAGCAGCGCCTTCGGCAGCCTGATTTATCCAGGTCACCAGATTTTTCAAGATTTCCCTTTTCGGACTTCGGATATAATACGAAACCCTTGCATAAGCAGGAACTACATTTGGAGCATCTCCTCCATTAGGAATAACATAATGAATGCGAGAAGAACTGGGAACGTGTTCACGAAGCATGTTGACCATATAATCTAAAGATTCAACTCCATCCAATGCAGATCGACCCTTATCAGGGCTTCCTGCAGCATGTGCTGCTTTACCATAAAAGCTGTAATCAATCATCTGAATAGCGGTTCCTGTATCAGTACTTACGCCATTCCCTCCTGCCGGATGCCAGTCGAGTACTACATCAACACCTTTGAAAGCACCTTCTCTGACGAGGTAAACTTTTCCTCCTCCACCTTCTTCTGCAGGTGTACCAAACACTTTAATCGTCCCAACATGTTTGGTTTGTTCCAACCATTGTTTTATAGCTATAGCTCCTGCACTTGAGCCTACACCAAAAACATTGTGACCGCAACCATGACCGCTTCCACCAATAACAAGTGGTTTAACAAAAGGAACTGTATCCTGCGACAAACCCGGAAGTGCATCATATTCGGCCAAAATACCAATTACAGGACATCCACTTCCATAAGTAGCTACAAAAGCTGTTGGCATTCCGGCTACTCCGGACTCAATAGTAAAGCCATTTTCTTTCAATTGCTTTTGTAGTAAATTTGAACTATTCGTTTCTATAAAACCTAACTCTGCTTCACGCCAGATTGACTTTTGAAGTTTGTCATAAACGGAAACCGACTTATTTAAATAGTCGATTGCAATTTCGCTTCCATCTTTTGCTTGTTTTGTTTTCGCAGCAAAGCTAAACGCACTTGATATAGAAATCATGATAGCTAGAATTATTATTTTTTTCATCTTTTGATTTATTTTTAGTAAGGAAACATAACTGTACAACAGAACTAATATCTCAGGTATTTATCTAGCTCTACGCTATACTTTCTATTCTTTGTATTGATAAACATATTGCGGATGTAGCCTGTATTTATCAGGATTTGAACGCACTATTCTTCCTTTGATTTTTTGTTCACTGATTAAAAGATTGTAGATTGGACATACAGCTTCAACTGAATCACGCAATGCTTCAATTTCTTTATATGTGTGTGGCGAGCGTACGTGCAAGGTATAATGAATGTTCTGCAAGTTTACAGGGATATTTTCAAAGCCCGGACGGCCGGCACGTAAATCGAGTGTTCCTTCAACGCTAACGCCCAATGAATCGAGCACAATGTTTTGCGATGCAGCCTGGATCTCAGTAATGTGAGTAATACAACTCGTCAATGTAGCCAATTGATGTTCTTGAGAACTAGGACCGAGATCGTTACCTGCTAAATAGGCTGGATTATCATGAATAAAATTGAAATACCGAACGTGAACCCGACGCGCACCTGTAGCAGGATCTACCTCTACATGTAGAATATCAAGTTGCGGCTGTTTCTCAGCTTTTTGTTTCGGATTATTATTTACTTTACTCTGATCATTACGCCATAGAACTGCTGCACGTTTATATTTTAAATAATCACGCAATCCGGGTTGATAGGGCGCTACTGCAACTAAATCCTTAGGTGTTTGTATATAGTCGATATCGGCTTTAATCACTTGTTTATTTGAAACCAGATTAAAACTGGGTGAATACTTCTCTGTCAACTGGCGTATCTCTTCCAATTGTTTATCGGAAGCTGTTGATTTTACATAAATGGTATAAAGCAAATTATGCGGATACACAATGCGTTTTGCAGGCTTAACAGAATCGGGGAGACTTGTAATAGATACACCTAGTGAATCAATAGGAACACCATTAAGTGCAGCCTGACTGATATATGTATCGGCAATATCACTAGCCAGAACAGTAAGCGTTGACTCTGGTGAACCCGGACCAAGACTGTAACCCACAAAAGAATAATCGCTATCACTGATAATCTGATGTCCCCGAATACGTATGCGGCGCACTCCTGAGCGTTGTTCGGCGGTAGTGCGGGCATTTAATACCAACGGTTGAATCTGGTCGCTGGGTGTATTTTGCAATTGCAAAAGAGCATCACGTCTTAAGCTTAGAAAATCATTAAGCGTACGTCCTTTCACTACAGTTTGTGCAGTTACCGGTTTTACAAATGGATTTGGAACATCTGCTGTCTGAGCCTTAACGCTAAAAATTCCTACACTAATTGTAAAAGAAATGCCAAGTAACTTAAGACGCTTTAAATTTAGAGTAAAGAAACTCTTTTCTTCTTGTGGAAATTGAGATATATCTATCATAATGTTATCAAATTAATGTAAATTTTATAGTTGTAGTATTTGTGGATTTAATTGGCATCTTACTCCTGTACAGAAATAAGACATCAATTAAATTCAAAATATTAAAAGCTAAATTGATTTAGTAACTAGGATTCTGAACTAAATCCTTATCGGCTTGTAAATCGTTGTATGGAATAGGAAAAATCCATTTACGAACATCGCTAACGCCCAAAACAGTTCCGGCTCTTTTTGTACGAACTAAATCGAACCAATAATGTGCTTCAAATGGAAATTCGACACGATTTTCTTTTTCTATAGCAAGAATTGTATTTGCCTTATCAAGTCCACTCAATGTTGCAACAGCAGCACGTGTTCTCACAGTGTTCAGATCGCTCAAAGCACCTACTAAATCGGGGGTTGCCTTTTTTGCTCGTGCCTCGGCTCTAATAAGGTATTGTTCGGCAATGCGTAAGATATAGGCAGGGTCATCACCGGTTGTTCTCCAATACAAGTAACCCACATAAAATTTAGGATTTGTTGCTGTAGATTCATCTTTAACCAATGCTTTACGTGTTCCTCCAACTACAGGGTCATTTAATAAAGTCACAATATTTTCAGTAGGAGCCCATTCATGACGTCCACCTTTTACCGAAGTGAGCCACTGGTAATAATGTGCATTTTTATCTGAAGTGGTAAATTGCAATTCAAAAATTGATTCTTTGGTTTGTTTATTTAAGAAAAACGACGAATAATCCACCAACTGATAATCAGCACTTTTAGCAATAAGTAACGATGAGTATTCTTCTGCTTTTTCCCAGTTTTCGGCGTACAAATATACACGAGCCAACAATGCTCTGGCTGTATTTTTAGTGGCACGGGCACGATTCACTGTCTCGGGCAACAGCGAAAGAGCTGTTTGCAAATCTGTTATAACCTGTGTATAAACCTGTTGTTGCGTACTTTGCTTTACACCATCAAAATCGCTGGCAGTAACTGTTCCTTTTGTAATAATAGGTACGTTCCCAAATGTACGACCCAGGTCAAACAACGCCAATGCACGAATAAAGTAAGCCTCGCCTACAATTCTGTTCTTGTCAGCATCTGTTATTATCGTTGATGATAATGCTGATGTTTTATCTATTACCTGATTAGCTGACCGTAGAGTTGCGTAAATAGCATACCAAATTGTGTTGACTGATGTATTATCTGACTGATAAGAGTGATCATTAAATGCACGGTAATAATTCAATGAGCCAGACCATTTCACATCATTTCCAGCTAAATAGGTAGCAGCAACAAACTCAGTTCCATAGTAACTACTCGATTGAAGTTTATCATAAGCACCGGCTAATGATGCTTCTGCTGATTTTTTATCAACTACAGCAGAAGCGTCTGAAACTGATTGCTGTGGATTTAAATCAAGAATGTTACTGCACGAACTCAGCACCAAGACTGCACCTATAAAAAATGTTTTACAGAGATGCTTTAATATATTAATTGTTCTCATAATTGTTTTCGATTTTAAAATATTACATTAACTCCAAAAATGATTTGACGTGGTTGTGGCGGAATGGCAAAATCAAGTCCTTGAACTGTTCCATTTGTTTGATCAGCAGCAGTATTTCCTTCGGGATCAGCTCCTGAATATTTTGTAAGCGTCAGTAAATTAGTACCATTTGCATAGACCCGTAATTTGGTAATTCCCAACTTTGAAATCAAATCTTTAGGAAGTGTATAACCTAACGATACGTTACGCAGTCTTAGAAAAGAACCATCTTCGAGGAAACGACTACTTTGAAAATCGTTATTGTAACTTCCATCCGGGTTTTGGACTGTTGAAGCACGTGGTATGTCAGTGATATCACCCGGTTTTTGCCAACGTCTCATCTGACTAGCTAGCAATCCCCAGTTTGTTCCTCGAACGCCACCGTGCTCCTGAAAGAATCGATTCATGTTGAATACTTGATTTCCAACTGAGAAATAAACTAAAGCAGACAAATCAAAACCTTTGTATCGAAGTGTATTAGTAAGACTACCAGTAAATGTCGGCCATGCATTGCCTACTATTTGACGGTCGTCAGTGGTAATCTTCCCATCTTTAGTTACGTCTTCATACACAGCATTTCCTGTTAGCGGGTCAACATAAAGTTGTTTATATAACCAGAAAGAGTACATGGCATATCCCTGTTGCAATCGCACCCAATCTCTTGAATATTGTGAAAAAGAAATTGGTAGTTTCTCGACCAAGTTTTTGTTCTGAGAAATTTGGAACGATGTTCCCCATTCAAAATCTTTAGTTTTGATATTTTTCGAGGTTATTACAAATTCAAAACCTTTGTTGCTCATTTCCCCAATGTTCTGTATCGTTGATGAAAATCCTGTTTTTCCTGCAATAGGTACATTCAACAATAAATCTGTTGTATATTTATTGTAATAATTGAACTCAAACGAAAGTCTGTCTTTTAAAACAGATGTTTCAAGTCCCAAATTCCATTGACGTGTAGTTTCCCACTTAAGATCAGGATTGCTCAATTGAGAATTTGAAATACCGGCAGCATCACCATAATTGGCTCCACCGTTCCAAAGGCCAAGCGATGCAAAATCATCAATATCCTGATTTCCGGTCCATCCTAAACTTCCTTTCAACTTTAATTCGTTGATGAATTTGACATTTTTCTTAATGAATTTCTCTTCACTAATACGCCATGCTGCACCAACTGATGGGAAATATCCCCATTGATTTGCTTTACCAAAACGTGAGGAAGCATCTGCTCGTACATTTGCATCAATACTATATTTATTATCGAAACTATAATTGGCACCACCAAAGTAAGAAAGTAAACCTGATGACGAACCACTTGTTGAAGCCGAGGTAATTGCTGCAGATGAAATTGTTTGAAACTGATCACTTGGAAAACTGGAAGCATTGATAGTTTCTTGTTGATAATCTCGTTTTTGAACTGTATTTCCCAGGAATACAGACACGAAGTGTTTATCGTTTATCGTTGTAAAATAATTCAATAATTGTTCTGCAATCCAACTTTGATCAATACTGGTAGCATCTGTTGCTACACCATTTGGTTGTCCATCGGATAATTGAGAATTAAAATATCTTTTCTCGTGATAGTTATTCAAATCAGTACTTATTGACGATTTGAATGACAAGTTTTCAAGGATGTTCCATTTTGCGTATAAATTATTTATACTACGTAGTCCATAGGAATGATGATTATTATTGTTTATTAACGCCTCAACATTATCAAAAATACCGTATTTTGCATAACTACCATCCGTATTATAAATTGGCAATAACGTGGCATTGTGAACACTGGCTTGCAATATACCTTTAGGACTATTGGCCGTACGCGACAAAGACCGTATTGAATAACCTACAGAATTACTTGTTCCTACTGAAAATTGTTTGTTGATTTTGTGATCGAGGTTAAAACGGAAATTATAGCGGGTAAAATCCTGTGTTTTCACAATCGCTTCTTGCGAAGTATAACCTCCTCCAAGGTAGAAAGAAGTTTTGGCATCCCCTCCATTCACCGAAAGGTTATACGTTTGAGTTGGTGCTGTACGAAAAATAAGACTTTGACGGTCATACGTTTGTTGATCTTCAGTATTACCCAATCCTCCCTCACTTACCGGACGGTAAGGTCTTGTTGCAGACGGCTTTCCATCGTTAATCCAGGCTTCATTTATTATTTGTGCATGATCTGGTCCTGAAGCTAAATCCCATAATTTGGCTGCATTTGCAAAACCATATTGTGCATCAAGTGTTACTTTTGTTTTCGAATTGTTGGCACCTCGTTTGGTCGTAATCAAAATGACTCCATTGGCACCACGTGCGCCATAGACAGCAGTCGCATTTGCATCCTTCAGCACTTCCACATTTTCTATATCAGCAGGATTAATGTCTGATATAGGGCTGGTTGTCTGTCCTCCGATACTAATAGTTTGTAGTGTTTTGCTATTAATTGGGACTCCATCAACCACATACAACGGATCGTTTCCGGCATTAATTGAAGTTGTTCCACGTAAACGTACAAAAACACTCGAACCAGGCGTACCGGAATTATTCGAAACCAAAAGTCCTGGGGCTTGTCCCTGAAGTTGTTCACTAAAACTTGCTCCGGCAATGTTTTTGATTTGGTCCGACTTGATTTCAGAGATTGAACTTGATTTAGCATTTTTCTTAGTCTGAACATAACCAGTTACCACTACTTCATTCAATCTATTCTGATCTTCGGTTAGGTAAATGGTAGTTGGCTCAGCTTCGTAAACGTCAATTTCCTGACTTTTAAAACCTGTAACTGAAACTACTAAAGTGGTGGGTAGGTTTTTTACATTTAGATCAAAGTCTCCATTGGCATTGGTCACAGTACCAACTTTTTGACCTTTTACCTTTACGGTGGCACCAATAACAGTTGCTTTGGTGTTTTCTTCGAGAACTTTTCCTTTGATATCTATCTGCTGAGAAAATGCAGAGAGGTTGGTGAAAACTGCAAACAGGACTAGGGCTCCATATCTGCGTGCGAAATCATTTTGGAACCTTTTGTGGGTTCCAAAAAATAATAGTAATTTTGTCATACAATTTTTTGAATTGTAGCGGGCGTTTCCTAAATCAGTTTGCCGACGGAGAAGGGAGCGCTCGCTTTTTGTTTATAAATAAGAACTTTTTTTCTACTTCAGGGTAAGGAATTTATCCTTCAAATTGCTGGTTTGCTCTGCTAATAATTGTTTGTCTAAATTCAGGAATCCTTTCTCGTGATTGTACTGCTGACCGTCGGTCAATACCCATGCTAAAAACGCTGTAACTTCTTTTCGCGAGTTGGCTGGTGAATAAACAAAACCAATCTTTTCTACAGGTACTGTTTCAATCTGATTTTTTTCCAATACATCGATCACAAAGTCCAGGTTCCCTGTCAGAATATCCTTTGTATTCTTCTTCAAATCAAGCGGTAGCAAAGCGATGCCGTCTTTCAGTTTACGTGAATTGGTATCAAACAAATAACCCAGGTTATTGTAAGCTATCCCGATAGAATCTTTTTTCAAAGCAGAAAGCAAATAAATGTCATCGCCCAACACTTTTTTACCACGAATTTCGGAAGTTAAATGTCCAAAATATCCGGCCAAAGCAGTTGAGGCACATGCCTGATTGTCGCGGGCATAAATGGTGGCTGCAAACTTAGGTTTTTCTTTTGTTGGCTCTGCATCATAATCAACCACCTCGAAAAAAAGTTTGTCTATTTCCTTTTTATTAAAGCCTTTTTTCGCTGCTCCTAATAAAATTGGATTGGTTGGATTGGTAACCGGTAGCAACGCATATTTTCCTGCATAAACAATTGCTTGATCCGCCTTCAATTCATCTTTAGCCGGTTGGTGTGCTATGATACTTAAATCGGCAGTTTGTCCGGCGGCCAATTTAGGAGCAATTTTCAGTTTTGAGTTTGGATTTACTTTCGCATATTCTGCAATCCATTTTTCAATTAATGGATAAGTGAATTTTGTTCCGCTAATGAATACTGATTCGGAACCATTACTTTGTGCAAAAAGGCCTGTTGAAGAAATCAACAAAGCAAAAAATACTTGGGCAAATTTATTCGTTTTCATATTTTGAGTTTTTTATATTTTAAATAAAATGAGATTGCTGCCAATAGAATTGGCAAACAGTTGAATAAAAAATAAGTGTAAAGTTGTAAGATAAAAGTAGTCTCGAAATTGCGCTGGGCAAACGAGGGGGTTGGAGACTATGTACGAAAAATCAACACGAACCGCAACAGCAGCACATTCGCATTGAACAAGATGAGGTAGAGAAAGGTAGAGAAGAAAATGTAATAGCCGACAATGATAATTGAATGTTTTCGGCGGGCAGCGCACGACTATGCCTACTCAGAGAAGTGGCCGGTGCGTGTAGCGTGTTGTGATAAATACTTCGTTCCATTTTTATACCTGTTTATACGTTGTAGCAAATACTAAAATTACTGAGTTGACGAAATGAAATGTTCCTTTCGACAATGCAAAATTAGCTAATGCACACAATACCCGAAATACCATTAGTAGGGCATCCTAGCTACCTAGTTTATGGTATATTTTCATTTATTTTAAGACATATCTAAATAAAATGAAATATATTGCAAACAAACAGGAAATTTAATGTTTAGATTTAGATGTGATATTCCGTCTGCGGAAGTGGAGAAATCTTTAGTTCCATAACGATGTTACAACGTTTGTGGCTAGCCACAGTCTGTTCTACTTCGGTAAATGGTATTTCGATAAATCCAAGTTTCTGGTACAACAATATCGAAGCTTTCATTTTTGTATTTCCTTCCAATATGATGCGATTAAAACCCCGCTCACGTGCTTTATCAATAAGTGTGGTACCCAATAAAAATCCAATGCCGCTTCCTTGTGCATGACTGTCCACAGCCATTTTGGCTAATTCGCAGGTTAAAGCATCATGCACCTGTAGTGCACAAGTACCTACAGGTTTTCCATTCAACAAAGCGATAAACACATTTCCGCCTTTGTCTAAGATATATTTTTGTGAATCGTTAAGCACCTGAATATCTGACTCTTCCAACCAAAAATTGGCAGAAATCCAATCTTCATTAATTCGTCTAAAATCCTCAGCATAGGCCATGGAATTTGTTCTTATAGCTATTTCAATGCTCATAGTTTTTTCGGTTATAATTCATTACACAGATAATAATATTTTTCAATATGCAGAAATTGTATCATCTCCACGAATGTCTGCCCCACCTTGCAACCAACCCTCTGGAGTAACTTGCACTGCATCTACCCTACCGATTTTCTCTCTAGCCACAATATCATATCCTGACGAGCTAAGACCGTTGCGTACATTGGGTTGTATTGCGTTCTCTTCAACATATACCTTATCGGGAAGCCATTGATGATGAAAGCGGGAAGAAGAGACAGCATCCTGCACCGGCATTCCAAATTCTATGACATTGAGAATTGTCTGAAAAACTGAGGTAATAATTGTTGAACCACCCGGTGAACCTACAACAAGAAATAGCTTTCCATCTTTTTCGAGAATAGTAGGTGTCATTGAGCTAAGCATTCGTTTATTAGGCTCAATAGCATTCATCTTACCTCCAACCAATCCATATTGGTTGGGAAATCCGGCTTTTATTGAGAAGTCATCCATTTCGTTATTCAATAAAAATCCGGCACCGGCTACCACTACGTGAGAGCCATACGAACCATTAAGAGTTGTTGTAATTGAAACTGCATTGCCGTCTTTATCAACAATAGAGAAATGAGTGGTTTGCTCACTTTCATGACCTTGCGGATTACCCGGTTTTACGTCTGAACTTGGAGTCGCTTTTTGGAAGGAGATTGAAGTCATACGACTTTTAATATATTCATCGTTCAGCAGTTCTTTCTGGTGAATGAGATTAAAATCAGGATCACCCAAATGAGTAGACCTGTCGGCATAAATCCGACGTTCAGCTTCTACCATTAACCGAACAGTTGAATCCTGTTGAAATCCCCAGCGCGAGATAGGAAAAGATTCGACAGATTTGAATAGACTAACGAGTGCAATTCCACCGCTTGAAGAAGGTGGCATAGTGATCACCCTAAAGTTTTTATAATTCGCCACAATTGGCTGACGCCAGATTGCCCGATATCTTTTTAAATCAGCCAACTGTATAATTCCATTTCCTCTGCCCATTTCAGCTACAATGCGTTTGGCTGTAATTCCTTCGTAAAATCCATTGCGCCCTTTATCCCTAATCAAAATCAATGTTCGAGCCAATTCCGGTTGCTCCAGCACGTCGCCGGGTTTCCATTCCTCTTTCGAAGTAAAGACTGTTTGCGTTGAATTATATTTAATAAAATCGCTATGATGTTTATTCAGTTCAGCAGCCTGCATGGCTGTTATATGAAATCCATGACTGGCTAGTTGTATAGCAGGTTCAATTAATTTCTTCCATGATAACTTTCCATATTTAGTATGAGCCTCTACCATACCTGCCACCGAACCTGGTACTCCCGCTGCTAATGAACCGTACTGGCTCAGATTAGATACCGGATCTCCGTTTTTATCAAGGTACATATCACGCGAAGCCTTAGAAGGAGCTGTTTCTCTAAAATCGAGTGCTGAAACATCGCCCGAAGAAGCCCGATAAACCAGAAATCCACCGCCACCTATATTACCGGCATTGGGATATACCACTGCCAAAGCAAACTCAACAGCTACAGCCGCATCAATCGCATTTCCTCCTTGTTTCAGAATAGCAACTCCCACCTTCGAAGCCTCGGGATGCGCCGACACTACCATCCCATTTTTAGATTCAACCGCAAAAGTAGTTGAGAATAAATTCAGAATACACAAGACAAACAGCATTTGGGCCTTGCGGAGCAGAAGATTCCTTTTATTTAAAACGGGTAATTTCATTGTATCAATTATTTAGAATAAACGAGAAAAAACAGTAAGCTCTTACGTGCTACTGTTTATTTAAGCAATAGTGGTTGCGGGGTTGGAACCGACATCGTTCACAGAAAAGAATCCTATGCAGCGATATCGGCTCACGAACCAATCAACCCAACAAATATAACAAGAAAGATTACAATGTCAACGCTAAACGGCCAAATACAAAACGGCCGTTAAATCCAAACTGTTGGCTTGTACGAGAGTAAAGAAAATATCCTGCTCCGGTATTTCCACCCTTTGTTTTATCCGGATAAATATCAAACAAATTATTGGCTCCGATAGTTGCTTTCAAACTTTTAGAAATGGCATAGCTCAGACTCAGATCGGTAACAATTTTCGCCCCGAATGTTTGAGCATCTGCAGCCACATTGGTTGCTGCATCAACTTCACCGAAGTACACATTACGTAGGAAAATATCCCATTTCTTTATGCCATAGTTTAATGACAAATTAGCTTTTACACGTGGTACTGCCGATTCCAAATAAGTACGGCTTGCATTGTCAAAGTAAATAGACTCCTTACCTGCCAATTTTGCTGAGGTATGAACACTACCTACAAGCGATGTTTTTACAAAAGTGCCTGACAAGTCGGCGCGTAATACACCCGGTCCTACTTTATCGGTGTAGGCAAGTACTGCGTCAATTCCTTTGGTGTCGGTATCAATTGCGTTAGCAAAGAAGCGTGCACTCGAAGCTCCGGCTTGATTTAAGATAGAATAAATTTCTTTGTCCTGAGCACTGGCTGTAGCAGCATTACTCCCTGTAAATTGTCCGGTGTAAATAACCCGGTTGTTGATATGAATATAATAGCCATCAACAGTCAGTTTAAATTTCCCAAATTGTCCGGTTACACCGGCGCTGTAATTCGTTGAAGTTTCTTCTTTCAGTTTAGGAATACCCAAAAGTTCTGCTACCCGACTTTCGTTTGTAAATGTTCCAGATTGTACAATTACACCATCAGTAAACAAACTAGAGGTTGCACTAAAATATCGTTGTTGCAATGATGGAGCTCTAAATCCGGTATTAGCAGCTGCACGTACCACCCATTTATCGGTAAGCTTATAGCGGGTCGCGATTTTCCAATTCAACGTAGAACCAAAGTCGGAGTAGTTTTCATAACGTAAAGCTCCGGTAACTAACCAAGCTGGCGTAAAGTTTAATTCCAAATCGGTATAAGTAGCGGCTGCAGAACGTGTTGCATTAACTGCATTTTCCGGACGAAAACCGGGGAATGCCTGTGCCCCACCAGCATATGCTTTACCATTTGCAGCAAATAATGTCTGGAGATTTCCATTGAGATCGGACAATAGAATATTGTTACCCAAACCATCAACACCAATCTTTACCGCTTTTCCATAATCGCGATAAGATGATTCCTGTCCCGGAATAATTTGGTATTTTTCATATCTGTGTTCAAATCCAAATGCAGCATTTAATCCACTCAAGAAATCAAATTTACGATTAAAATCGAGATTCGTTGTATTTTGGATAAAGCGGTAACCACCAGCTTCGAATCTAGTAGGCGATTTAGCCAAAAGAGAAGCATTTAAGCTGTTTGAAGTTACAAAATCAATCTTATTTAGTCCATAAGTATTCGATAAATCTACATCCCAATCAGATACTTTACCTCTTAACCCTGTAGCAAAGGATTTATCCTGATTGTCTGTATTTATCAATGGTAGAAATCCATCTGAATAAATAGAAGCGACATTTTGTGTTATCTGAGCAGGCTGACGTCTAAAATCTGCCGATTCACCGTTGCGATAATTTAAACCACCAAAAGCATAAAACTGAGCTCCGTTTTCTAACGGAAGAACACTGTTGAAGAATAACGATCCACCACTGTTTTTAGATTGACCTATACGCGAAACATAATCAGCACGGGTTTTACCAAGTCTTAGCAATTCGGCATTCGTTACATCAACGCCTGTTGGGTTAGGGTAAAGTGTTGGATTATTATAATCTAGAAAAATAGTTCCAGTAAATTCCTTTTGACGATTAGTAGGGTTACGATAATCGTACGAGCCTGCTATATTTACAAAACCACCTTTATTCCCCAACGGAAATCCGAGATTTATATTGGCCTGAGTAGTAACACCATCAACTGTACCTTCGGAGTTTTTCGATAGGTAACCACCGGTAGTCAATCCGGCACGCACCTGATCAACATTGTCTTCTAAAACGATATTAATCACTCCTGCGATTGCATCCGATCCATATTGAGCCGCAGCACCATCGCGTAATATTTCAATTTTTTTAATTGCCGATGTAGGAATAGCATTCAAATCGGTTCCTACCGAACCTTTACCAAAGGTACCATTGATATTTACTAACGAAGTGGTATGACGACGTTTACCATTTATTAAAACAAGAACCTGGTCCGGTCCTAAACCGCGTAATGAAGCTGGGTCGATATGATCGGTACCATCACTAATAACCTGTGTATTCGAATTAAACGATGGAGCTACATAGTTCAAAATCTGATTAATGCTTAATTGTGGAACATCTCTCAGTACTTTGCCATCAATAATATCAACGGGAACCGGAGTCTCCAATCGTGAACGCGGCAATGCACGTGAACCAAGTACAACTACTTCTGATAATTGTGACTCAGACAAAACAAAATCAAGAGTTTGTACACTACCATCCTGAATCTTGACTTCTTTTTCCTGTGTGGTGTAACCGACAAAACTTGCTACTAAGGTATATGTTCCCAGAGCTAACTTTAACTCGTAAATACCATCTGCTTTCGCAGAAGCTCCAATGTTAGTTCCTTTAACCCGAACATTACTGCCAATTAAAGCTTCTTTCGAGTCACTCACTTTTCCTTTAATTATCACTTGCTGAGCCTGCACGTAGCCTATCAATGTAAAAAATAGTAACGTGAAAGCAAGTCGTTTCTTTGAGTATAAATTTGTTTTCATTTTTTGTTCGTTTTAGTTATGAATATAATAGTCGCTTTGTAGGATTATAGTATCCGACAAAACAATAATATTTTTAAATAAGGGTTGAAAAAAATCGGTTGAATAATTGAAATCAGAACTGATACAATCAATTATCTGAGAGTAGAAAAGAGTGTAAAACTAGCGTGAAGTGCAACAACACATTCGCATGGAGGAGGCTGGAGAGCATGATATTGTAGAGACAGAAATTTGATCCAAACTTAATTGATAATTGCTTATCAACTGAGTATCGTTGCCACTGCTAAAAAAGTCAGCTAACAACTTCCGAATAATGTTTACGGTTCGTTTCATTCTATATGTATTTGTATTCAAATTAAATATTCAGTATCACTAAATAAGTTCCTATTGATAATGCAAAAGTACAGCATCACAAAGTCATAATAAATACCATTTATTAGGCATCTTAATACCATATTTAAGGTATATTTATGTATTTTCATTTAAACGGTGGCAAATTCAATCATTTTTACAAGAAATCTAAATTACTATCCAGGATTATTATTTAGGTGTTTAATCTGGATTAGGCGTGTATCTTGAAAACTACGCTAAAAAAATATATGCTTTGATTTACAGTCAGCTAAAATAAGAAGAACTAAGCATTATATTACAACGCATTTTATCACTTTCTAAATAATAAATTCAGGAACAGGCAAAGGGATAAGATCCAGCTCCATAAAGATATTACAACGGCTGTGCAATTTTTGAACTTGTTCTACATTATCAAACGGAACTTCCTTAAAACTAAGCTTTCTATACAGAGAGATAGAGGCTGTCAACTTCGTATTTCCTTCCAATATAACTCGCCTAAATCCTCGCTCACGCGCTTTATTAATCAATGCATTTCCAAGCAATGAGCCAATGCCCTTACCTTGAGCTAATGGATCAACTACCATCTTTGCTAATTCACAAGTATAGATATCATGAACCAATAGTGCACAACAACCAATTACTCTTCCATTATGCAAAGCCAAGAAAACATTACCGCCCTTGTCCAAAATATATTTCTGGGGATTCCTTAGCACCACCCCACCCTATCTGATTCTTCCATACTGAAATACTTGGAGATCCATGCTTCGTTTAATTGCCTGAATTCCCGTTCAAAAGACATTATTGACGATCTAAAAACTATTTGTATATTCATAAAGCTATCTATTTAGTGAATGTGGTTTTAAGTTTGCCATGTGGATTTAGGAGGTTGAGCTTACAATTCTTTCAACATCCAAATAGTGCAGGCATGATGCCCTGAATTACCCATTGGCTCATTCAACAAGCTAAAACCCAAACCACTGTACATGCCAACGGCTCGTTGAAGTTCAGGAAAACTCTCGAGGTAGAGTTGTTTGTAACCAAGGCTTCTGGCGGTATTAATTCCAACCTGTAGAAGTAATTTTCCAATTCCTTCGCCTCGCGCATCGGCGGATAAATAGAACTTCACAAGTTCTGTACAACTTAGCGGGAGTCCTTCAGTGGGGTAAATTCCACAGCCACCGAGCAACTGCCCATCCTGTTCGGCTACCCAATAAGCTGATTTTTCCGTCTGAAATAATTCAAAAAGAGTATCTGTTGTTGGATCATCGTAAACCGTTCCGGGTTTATCAATATTAAATTCTCTGAACACACTGCGGATAAGTTCTGCCAATGGCACATTATCGGTTGATTGTATTTGTCGTATTATAACTGGCATAAGTAGGAATTGAAGGGATAGCTTTTAATTCATACAGTCAACGTTTCAGTTGGCTGTAAATTCTTTATTTATTAGCTTGTATCCGTCTGAAGGGACTAAGCATTTTGTTAATCTTATCGGTTATATTGTATTACAAACCATTTATTTATAATTATCCATAGCCCCAATGCCTATACTTGTATTTTAATATCAATGAAGCCAAAAGTTGAACAATCAGTCCAATAAATATAAAGTAACCTGAACTGTCAACATGAGCATTTCTCAGCCACGCACTAAGTATTATTAAACCAGAGCCAATACAACTGAATATAAGCAGATAAGCACTGTTAAGTTTTATTATGTCTTTTTGTTGGAGCATAATTTTCAATTTTATAGTCGATAAAAATGAAAAGCAGGTTTGCCTGTTTTTAGACTAAACCTGCTTTTCGGATGGTGTAAACTCCAGGATATTTCCCATATTATCCCAAAAAAGTCTATACTTTTTGACTTTTAAAGATAAACTCAATTATTTAAGGATCTCCGCCAGTTTTTCTATTAACTGATCTCCACGAAGATTTCGCGCAATGATCTTGCCAGTAGGGTCGATAAGGAAATTGGCAGGAATTGACTGAACAGCATATAGCTGCGCCACTTCATTATCCCACCCCTTGATATCAGAAACCTGCGTCCAGTTCAACTGATCTTTCTCAATAGCTTTCAGCCAGGCCACTTTATCTTTGTCTAATGAGACTCCTAAAATCGTAAAGTTTTTTTCTTTAAATCGATTATAAGCCACCACTACATTCGGATTTTCTCTACGGCACGGTCCACACCACGATGCCCAAAAATCGACTAACAGGTATTTTCCTTTAAAATCGGAAAGTTTCACCGGCTTATTATCGGCATTCGCTTGCGTAAAATCAGGAGCAGCGGCTCCTACAGCTACCAGCTTTAGTTTTGCAATCTTTAAGGCAAATTCTTTACCGGAAGTGGTGTTTTTAATCTGTTCTGATAATCCATTAAACAGAGGTTCTATCTTATCCACCTCGGGTGCAGCACCAGCAACGCTTTTTACGGCATCCAGCGACACATAGCTGGTGGTATTAGCTTGAATAAATTGAATCTGAAGTTCATTCAATTCATTGTCAGTAACATCAAATCGTTTTTCGATTTCGTCTTTGGCAGTTTCATTTTTCGATTTTGAAGCTGCATTATATTCAGCCGCCAATGCCTTTTGTTTTCTTAGTGTTGGAGCAATCAAATCAGTGAGCTTTTTGTTCTCGTCATTGATTGGCGAACCGCTAATCTTAGCCTTGGATACGGAATCGGGAGAAGAAACAGTAATCTGACCTTTTTCCAGATAAATACCGAGGAAGTCATATTCCTTTAGGTTTAGTATCCCTACCCCTTGCCGGTCAATAATCAAACGAGCCTTAACCGGATCAGCAACCTTGCCTTTCAATTCAAAAGCTCCATGATTAATTGCTGTCGAGTCGGTAGTTACCGTCTTCCCCACCCTATAAGTGAGATAAACCTTTGCAGGAGCACTAAGTGTTCCTATTTTACCATTAATTCTATATTCGCCGGACTGAGCAAATGTAGTCATCGAGAGTAGAGTTAATGCAATTAAATGATAGAGTTTCATGTTTTTTTATTTTTTTGAGATTATACAAACACAGCCGTATATTCAACCTAGGACAATGAATTTAAGCACCAAATCAGAGTTCTATCAAAATATCAGCTTTTATTTATTCAGGAATAAGGGTAAAATTCCCTTATTCCTGAATACACTGTTTAAGCTCCATTATTTAAATTCCGGATTCTGAGTCAAATTTTTATTGGCATCAATTTCTGATTGAGGAATAGGATAAACTAACGGAGTTGTTTTGCTGAAACTAGCATTGGAATTATTTGCAGCATTAATCGAAATCGTTTTTAATGGATTTTGATTTTGCACTTTTGTCCAACTTCTTTTCAAGCGTACCAAATCCCAGAAACGGCTTCCTTCGAAGGCTAATTCTTTTCTCCTTTCAGTCAGAATATCTTCAAGTATTTGTGTTCCTGTAGAAGCATAACCCGTAAATGATAGATCTCTCTTCTTTGCAACCAGATTCAAATAGAGATTTGCATTTACAGGATCAGATGTATTATAATACGCTTCGGCAGCAATCAAAATAACATCAGCCAATCTCAATATCTTGGTATCATCCCTGTCGGCTGCTCCAAATGCATTCGGATATTTATAGGCAAGATAAGTATTACCTGCTTGTCCACTTCTGTATCCAACGCCTGCATCTACAACCAAACCTTTTCTGACATCGGTAGCCGAATACAAGTTATACAACCCTCCCAAAGCCAGAATATCTCCATAACCACCACCAGCTTGCAGATATAATGATCCGATTGAAACAAAAGCGTTATTATTGGTCACATCACTGGCAACTTCAAACAAAGTCTCATTCTTCGTTGATGTCTGAACTGCAGCATTACTCCAATAACCACCTGGCGAATAAGTAGATTTTGCATACGAAGTACTTAAAGTGCCACTAGGTGCTACATAGGCAGCAGATGCCAATAACGACCAACCACTATTATTGATAACATCCAACGCTGCCGTTTTAGCATTTTCCCAATCGCCTTGGTTTTGATATACCCGGGCTTGTAAGGCGCGTACTGCATATTTTGAGAAGTAACCAGATCCTCTGTAAACAGTAAGTAAACTATAAGCCTTATTAAGATCGGAAATTACCTGCGCGTACACTTCTTTTACTGTAGCTCTTGAAGGCAATGTATCTTTATTAAAAGACTTAATAATAGGTACTCCGGGATCATCTGGAGCTACCGAATAGGGATGAGCAAAATCTCTTACTAATTCAAAATGGCTCAAAGCCCGTATAGCATACGCTTCACCTACATACTGGTCAATATTAGCCGTACCGGACAATCCCGAATTAATTACCTGATTAGCGTATTTGATTGCCACATAGTTATAGTACCATGCATAATAGGCATAAGTATCCGTAGTGGTAAATGAGAAATTGTTTAATGTTGTGTATCTATTTGTATTAGAAGTGGTGATATAGGTATTATCACCCTGTAGATCACCCTTAATAGAGCCTGAAGCACCAAAGATATAGTATGACCGTAATTGTGAATAAGTTCCGGTAAGTGCAACCAGTAAATCGCCCTCTGTTTTGATAGCCGAATTCAATGAAGTTCCGGTATAGGGTTCATTCTCTAGAAAACTCTGAGAGCATGAAGCAAGAACCAGCGCTACCAATGCTAATATATATATTTTATTTTTCATTTGCTTATTTTTTAATGATTTGACAATATTACAAACCTACATTAACTCCGAATGTAACCGACTTATTGATAAAGAAATTCAAATTAGATTGACTGCTAATATTTTGTTCCGGATCAAAAGGTATCTTCTCATCGTAGATATGTGTAAAGAGATTAGTTCCACGCACATATAAGCTTAATGATGACAAATGCAGTTTGCTAAGTACCGGTTTATTAAAACTATAACCAACACTCACGTTTCTTAGCCTGATATAATCTCCCTTATATAAAAATCGAGTAGAAGCCGCATTAGATTTATTCGTCGAACCATAGACTAACTTTGGAACATCAGTTATATCGCCCGCCTTCTGCCAGCGATTAAGGTTATAGCTATATTTTCCATAAGATGGATTTACTTCATCATAGAAATAAGTTGACCATTGATCCTGCACATAATTTCCATAGTTATAATAAAAATCTCCAGAAACGCTAAACCCTTTATAAGTAAATGTATTGGAAAAACCACCATAATACTTAGGAGAAGCTGATTTACCGGTTGCAACCTTGGCTGCTGAATTATAGTTATTTGTTGTAGTAGTTCTAGTTTCATCCACGTACCAAAGCGGGTCACCATTTGCCGGATCAACACCTGCCCATTCTTTGAGATAGAACTCATAAAAATCGTGACCTTTACCTAAAATAAATGACCCATTAGCTTGGTCTGTTTCAAGTGGACTTGTTTTCAAGCTATTTTTATTGTGGGTGATATTAAAGCTAATATCCCAACTGAAATCCTTTATCTTAATAGGTGTAGCATTAATCGTGAATTCAACACCTCTATTCTGTAATGCTCCAATGTTTGTCGTTTTGGTACTAAACCCGGTTGACAAAGAAGTAGGAAGATTATAAATTAAGTTGTCTGTTATCCTATTGTACCAGTCAAACACAATATTTACACGGTTTTTTAAAAATGTTGCATCTAAACCAACATCAGCTTGCTTACCACTTTCCCATTTTAAATCTTCAGCACCTAATGTATTATAATTACCTCCGGGCTGGTTATTGTAACTCAAACCATAACCTACCTGTGGTCGCCAACTATAATTTCCTAGACCGTTAGCATTAGCCACAATACCATAAGAAGCTCTCACCTTTAAATTATCAACAAAATTAATTGGCTTGAAAAATTCCTCTTTGCTAATATTCCAGCCTACACTTCCTGATGGAAAATACCCATAGCGTTTATCTTCCGAAAATCTAGAAGATCCATCTCGTCTTATACTTCCTGAAAGAAAATATTTGTTTTGGTAACTAAGGTTAGCTCTTGCAAAAAGATAAATAAATGAATAATCCGACCAAGTAGCACTTCCTTCGGTAGGTGTCGAAGCAATAGATGATGCAATCAGTTTATCTGTTGGATAATTATTTGCGGCAGCATTAATACTGTATTGCTTAGAGCTCAACGCCTCATAACCGGCAGTTGCATCCAAAGCAAGAGCCTTATTTTCTGTAAATTCAGCGTGATAATCAAATTGATTTACCCAATCATACAATAAATATCTGGTGTAATAGGCATAAGCTCGTCCTTTAACAGATTTTCCATCTCCATGATTCGGGTTGTTGTACTTATATTCTTCCAGATTATTATACTGTAAACCAAGCTTTGAACTAAAGGAAAGATTGTTTAAAATATTATATTTGGCTTCTGCCTTACCATTAATACTTAAGAAATCAATATAGGTTTTATCATTTCCAATAATATACAATGGGTTAAATAGTGAACTGAAGTCTTTTGCTGTATTATTTATGTTTAATGATCCATCTGCATTATACGGATTTTGAGTTGGTCTTAAAAAATAATACTCCATTACCGGATTTGAAAAAGCACTACTGTTACTTGTTGGCGCATTTTCCCTCGAATAAGTTGGCTGCAAGTTCAGTGCAAAACTTAGCTTCTTATTGACGTTATGATCTAACTTAATCACACTACTTATCCTTTTTAAATCAGATCCTATGACATTGGATTCTTGTTTAAAATATCCACCAGAAATATAAAACTTGGTTTTTTCATCTCCTCCAGATGCTGTCAGATTATATTGATGTTGCGCTCCTTTACGAATTATCAGGCTTAACCAATCAGTATCAACAGTACCATCACTATAATTTGCCACTTGTGCGTCTGTTTGTGCCTGAGTATAGCCTGCATTTATAAGCGATTCTTTGAACAGGGTAACCCAATCATTCGTCCTCAAGGGTTTACCAGCACTTGGGAGTGGTCCGTGGGTATTGTATCCTACTTCGGCATTAAAAGTAAACTTCGTTTTTCCTGCCTTGCCTGATTTTGTAGTGATAATAATAACGCCATTTGAACCCAAAGCACCATATATAGCAGTAGCAGATGCATCTTTTAATACAGATACAGATTCTATATCATCAGGATTTAATTGAGCTAGTACATTTGAAGTCGTTGTGTTTCGAGACAAATCACCGCTATTAATAATAATTCCATCAATAACATATGTCGGTTGTGATGATAAAGAAATTGATCCGACCCCTCTAATCCTTACTTGCTGATTTGCACCCGGCTGCCCAGAGAAAGTGGCAGATTGCAAACCAGCAACTTTACCTTGTAGTATTTGATCAACTGACGAAATTGGTATTTGCTCCAATTGTCCTCCTGAAACTTTGACTACAGATGAGGTAATATTTGATTTTTTCTGGGTTCCATACCCAACCACCACTACCTCGTTCAATATGTTAAAATCTTCAACTAAATTAATCGTAATCGGGTCTGTTTCATAAACATCAACTTCACGACTTTTATAACCAGTGCTTGATACTAATAAAGTAGCAGGAAGAGATTTTACACTTAATCGAAAGTCACCATTCGCATCAGAGACAGTTCCTCCCTGTTGTCCTTTGACCCTGATAGTTGAGCCAATAATTGCTTTTTTAGAACTCTCTTCAAGAACTTTTCCTCGAACTATCTGCTGCGAGAATGCAGATAGGGAAGTAAATACTGCAAACAGGAATAGCATCCTGGATTTGCATACATAAAACTTAGGAAACCTTTTGTAGTTTCCAGAAAATAATGCTAGTTTTGTCATACAATTTTTTTTTTAATTGTGGCGGGCGTACCCTCAATCGGTTTGGCGACAGAGAGGGGGGTGCGCTCGCTTTTGTTTATAACTATTGATTTATTGAAATATATTGGATTTGTTTGTGAATAATGATATGGCATTCTGTGTCAAAAATACCACTAGACTTAAACATTCTCAACTGGCAATTATTATTTTAGAATACTGTATGAGTTTGTATTATTTATAGAATAGAAAGATAGATAGCTATTTTTTCCATTTTCAATTTGCCTTTTCAATTTATCTTTTAATGCCTGAATCCGTTGTAAAGGAGTTATGGCTGTATTTTCACCATCTGCTTTTGCATCTGATGTACAGTGGTCAGCAACTGTGATTGTCTTTTGAGCCTGAATCAAAGAGGCTTCTTGTTTGCTTATATCTTCCAGACTTAAGCGTTGTTCCGCAACAATTCCGGTTGCAACGACAGTGCTATCAAGCACATTCTCGTTAAATTTGTCGATCTCAACACCTGCATTAAACCGAAATGTGTTTTTACCATCAGCAGTCTCAAGAAATAATTTTCTACCTGTCTGTTGACAAATATGCTGAACCTTTCCTTTCACTGTAACAGTTTGTCCAACTAGCACAGATGCTTTCTCAATTATATCATCCACCGTATATATTGTTGGATGTGAATCTTGAGCACTAGTATTATTTACTAAAAATAAGTTTGCTGCTGCAAAAACAAGGAGCAATACATTAAGCTGTCTTTTCATCTTTTGTTTTTTTAGGATTTATTACTTCTATTATTGGAAACAGAATTAAATTACATTCTACAAATGCGGCTTTATATTTTTGATTTATAGTCAAACTGAAGTTATCTCACGAACTGAACTACCTACGCTATCAACTTGCCACAGCAATTCTTCGCTTCATCCAAACAGTGCAAGCATAATGACCCGGTTAGTTACACCTGACAAGCACAATTAGATTTGAGAATATAGATTTGAGATTTATCCAGAATTAGAGAGTGAGAGATACAGCCTCGCTGGATTGGAAACAGAAAATTAGCAGGATGCTTTACAGCAATGCATTCGCATAGCATGAGCGGGATTGAGAGTTAACTCAGAAGAAGAGAAAACAAGTCTTGCGGAAGATAAGTCTTGATTTTTATCTGCAAGAATATTAAAGAGTGCCTTTGAAACCTCTAATAATGATGTTTGAAAAAAGTAATTACCACTATCCTTCATATTATCCTTTTTTTGTAGTATGCGTATTTGATAACATCTAACTTTTAATATTAATGTAAAATATCTTTCTACATTACAAAATTACTTAATGCGTATGGTATACAAAATACCAATAATAGGGCATTTAATATCCCATAATTATGGTATAATTATTCATTTATCATCGAGAATTGAAAAAGATAAGAAGATTACTTTTCCTATTGTGAACTTTAGTGCATTAGCAGAAGACTATAAAATATAAAAATGGGTAACCTTATCTTGTTGATAGGATTACCCGTTTTTAGGACACACACTTCTTTAGCTGTGAGATATGAACATAACCTAAAGTTATCTCATAAAAATGTCGATGCTATTATCTCGCCACCGATATTCTTCGCTTCATCCAAACCGTGCAGGCATGATGCCCTGAGTTACCCAAAGGTTGATGAATGTGCTTGAACCCCGCCTTTTTATATACCGCAACGGCTTGTTCCAATTCGGGGAAACTCTCCAGATAAATCTCGGAGTAGCCGTGTCGCTTGGCCGAATTCAGTGTCATTTGTAGCAGAAGTCTACCAAGTCCGCTTTTTCTAGATGTAGATGACAAATAGAATTTCACCAGTTCGGCACAGCCCTGCGGAAGCCCTGAGGTTGGATAAATTCCGCAACCACCGAGCACAACTCCATCTTCTTCAGCCACCCAGTAAATCGATTTTTCTGTCTGAAAGAGTTCAAATAAGTTGTCGGTTGTCGGGTCGGTGTAAACAGTACCCGGTCGGTCGATATGAAATTCACGAAAGATTTCTCTAATCAGCTCCGCTAATACCGCGTTATCTTCGGGCTGAATTTGTCTAATTATAACTGACATAATGCAAATACTAACGGGATGACAAAATGCCACCCCGCCAATGAGTTAAGTGTTTTATTTTTTTATCTGTTTGCTTGAATTTTTCTCACGGCATCCACTAATCTATCTATCTCATCTGTGGTGTTATAGAACGAGAATGATGGACGAACAGTAGCCTCTACACCCAAGCGACGCAATGCCGGCTGAGCACAGTGATGACCTGCGCGAAGTGCAATTCCAGCTTCTTTGTCGAGCAACCGACCCACTTCGGGCGTCGGAACATCTTTCAATTCGAAGGAAACAACGCTCACCCGTTCGCGTGGATTGCCAATCAAACGCAAGCCATTAATCTTAGCCAAATGCTCGCGAGCATATTCTGTCAGGTAATGTTCGTATTTTGATATATTGATCAAACCTACATGACTTACATAATCAAGTGCCGCTCCTAGTCCCACTGCATCGGCAATATTAGGTGTACCTGCTTCGAAACGCGCAGGAGGTCCGTTGAAAGTCGTTTCTTCGAAGGTTACATTCTGAATCATATTGCCGCCGCCTTGCCATGGAGGAAGTATTTCCAACAATTCTTTTTTGCCGTAAACAACACCAATTCCATTTGGTGCATAGATTTTATGACCCGAAAAGACAAAGAAATCACAGCCCAGTTCCTGAACATCTACCGGCGTGTGAGCTATTGATTGTGCTCCATCGATAAGTACACGTGCTCCATACCGTTTGGCCAAATCAATCATTGTTTTTATTGGCAGTATGGTTCCAAAAGTATTATTCACATGCCCAAAGGATACAATCTTGGTACGTGGCGATAGTAAACGTTCATATTCTTCAAGAATAATCTCACCATTATCGTTGATAGGAATAACCAGCAATTTTGCTTTTTTCTCCTTTGCCAATTGTTGCCAGGGCACAATGTTAGCATGGTGATCGAGCGTGGAGACTATTATTTCGTCGCCTTCCTGAATAAATTTACGTCCGTAGGTTTGCGCCACAAGGTTGATACCTTCGGTGGTTCCACGCACAAACACGATTTCATCGGTACTTGATGCATTGATAAACTTTTGCACCTTCTCGCGGGCACCTTCATACGCATCTGTCGACCGGGCTGCCAGCGTATGGGCTGCACGGTGAATGTTCGAATTGTCATTTTGATAAAACCGCGACAAGGTATTGATTACATGCAATGGTTTTTGCGTGGTAGCTGCATTATCAAACCAGATAAGATCTTTTCCGTTTACTTTTTGATGTAAAATAGGGAAATCCCTGCGAATAGCCTGCACATCGAAGGTATCGCGACCGCTATAACTAAACTCCTGATCGCGCAGAAAAGAGTAATCGGAGTAAGTAGTATCGGCAAACTGACTTTCGGCAGCCGACGACAAATCATTTTGTTTTGCAACTTGTAGAGTATCCGGGAAAAATAATTTGCTCAAATCATCGGTAAATGGCAATCCTGCCTGATAATCGGGCAAAACAAATCCACCTGAACCAATGCCAACAGGGTTTTGCAACTGCGTGAACGATGCGAAAACGCTTTCCAGATTCAAATCATCGGAAATAATCTGCGACGCAATTTGTTGTGCCTCTTGTGGACAAAAACTGCCGGCAAGCTGACGCAACCGACTCTGATCAGTCCATTCGCTTCCAATAGTTGCCGTGTCGGGCAATGCACCCCAGTTACCCGCTTCGGGAACACCGTTGAGTGAAAGATTATTTTGTATTGACATAAATAATAGTGTTAAGTGATGAACGTTGAGTGATAAATAATGCAGTTATTAATTATCTGTCAATGATAAATGATTTTGTTTATCACTTATCACTAACCATTAATCACTATTTTTCTACCGTTTTACGATTTTGATAGTCGTGATAATAACCTACTTCCACATTTTCCAATACGGCAATCGCGTCGTCGGTCAACGAAGCCAATGAGAAATATTTTGTCAACAGATAGGAAGCCACACCAAATTTATCCAATCCCATTAAACGAGCCGAAAGACTTGGAGCAATTTCGCCCGGTATGCCAGTTTGATGCAAGCCCACGATACCTTGTTCAGCCTCACCGGTACGTACCAGAATAATACTGGTAGTCCCTACCCCACGGTTCGTCAGGTACTGACCTTTAATTTCTACTTTATCGCTCGGGATAATCGGAACACCACGCCAGGTAATAACCGGAACACCAAATACGTTGGTAGTTACAGGAGGTACACCACGCCAGGTACATTCACGTTCGAAAGCCGCAATAGCACGTGGGTGAGCTAAAAAGAACGATGCTGATTTCCAAACTAACGATAGTAATTCGTCTAAATCATCAGGAGTTGGTGCGCCGTAACGGGTGCTGATACGATAGCCAGGCTCAACACTTTCCAATAATCCGAAATGACGGTTATTGATCAATTCCCATTCCTGGCGTTCTTTGATACTCTCGATGCTTAAACGCATTTGCTGTTCCAACTGATTGAGCGGATCATTGTACAAATCCGATACTCGGGTATGAACACGAACCACCGTTTGCAATGTATTCAATGAATATTCGCGTGGATTTTCTTCGTAATCTATATACGTTTCAGGAATGATATTATCTTCTTCGTGACCGGAAACCAAATCGATATGTTTTTCGCCGTGAGTATTCACAGTTGCTTTCAAACGCAAGTGTTCGTCTACGGCCTTTTGGAACTGCTCGCGGAAGTTAGGCACTTCTTTGATAATACTTTCTAATTCAGCACGATTCAGTGTAAAGAAAACTCCTTCGGTAATAGTTCGAACCGTAACCGATGATGGTTTGTCTGAAATGATATCTGCCTCACCGAAATACTCACCTTCTGACAAAAGAGCAATACGCAATGTTTCGCCATGTGTACCTTTTCCCAAAATTTCGGCCTGACCCTTGGCCACAATAAAGAACTTTTGAGGATCTTTGCCTTCTTTAATCAAAGAACCACCCAATTCTACCTGCTCTACCTGAAATTTCTTAGCCAAGCGATTTACAATATCTTCATCGATATGCGAGAATAGCGGAATGCGACGAAAAGATTCGACACTAAACCCCGGAACGCCATCTAAAAATTCGACTTCGATGCGTTCGGAACTTTTCAATTCTACTTTGGTTCTGTTTACACGGTATGTTCCGGAACCTACTTGCACCCATGGCAATAATTTAAGCAATAAACGTGGGGTGATTGAGCCCATTTGAGGTGCCGTCTTGGTAGTAGTGGCCAGCTGTCTGGCGGTAGCAGTAGTGATACTGCGCTGTAAATCATTTTTTGCCATAATTAATAAAATTAGTTCCCTAACCCCCAAAGGGGGAATAGAAAGTGTTGTTATTGTATATTTTCAAAATTTATTTAAAAAGAAAATAAGCCTTAGAGTCCCCTTCGAGGAATTAGGGGGCTTTATATTCCCGCTCCGTCATAGAACGAACTTACAATTGCTTTTTGTTGCAAAATGCGTGAACCCGGTGGAACGTCGGTAGTTAACCAAACATTACCACCAATGGTAGAATCCTTACCGATGGTTATGCGACCAAGAATATTAGCGTTAGCGTATACCACCACATTGTCTTCGAGGATAGGATGACGGGGGATGTTTAGAGGATTACCGTCTTCGTCGTAGGTGAATCGTTTAGCTCCCAGCGTAACGCCCTGATAAATGCGCACTCTGCTACCAATCACTGTTGTTTCGCCAATGACCACACCTGTGCCATGATCAATGCTAAAGTATTCACCGATTTTTGCTCCTGGATGAATATCGATACCCGTTTCGGAATGCGCCAACTCAGAAATTACACGAGGAATAACCGGAACGCCTAACTTAAGCAGTTCATGTGCTACCCTGTGATTGAACACCGCCCGAATGGATGGATAACAAAAGATTACTTCGCCGTAACTCTTGGCTGCCGGATCACCATCAAAAGTAGCTTTGATATCGGTTGCTAGGAGGCGTTTTAGTTCCGGTATTTTATCTATAAAAGTCAATGCAATTTGCTGAGCAGATGCTTTATTGTCATGAGCATTTTCATCATTATTAAAGCTTAAACCATTGTATATTTGCTCCGAAAGGAGTCCGTACAATCGCTCAATGTTTACGCCCAAATGGTATTCCAGATTGGTGGAGTTCACAATTGCCTGACCATGATAACCGGGAAAAACCACTGCACGAAGCAAATCCACCACTTCGCTCAATTTTTCCAACGAAGGCAATGCAGTGTCGTGCTGCGGAATATATTCATATTCGGGAACCGAATTTTCCGTCAACAAAGAAATGTTTCTTTGTAATACTTCTAATGTTTCGAGATTCATGATAGTGCAAGGGTTAAAGGGTGTATTGGTGTAACTGTGTAATTGCTGAAAATTGCTAATTACTGTTTAATGATTACTGATTATTTCCTCCGTCACTTTTCCGTTTTGGATTCTGAATGCTTTCAGAACTGGCATGTCGGCAGCCAATGAGGCGATAAAATACAGAATATTAGGGTCGTAAGCCAAACGTATATCTTCTTCCGAAGGTCGCGAAGGCGTTTCGGGATGACTGTGAAAGTTAGCGATGATTTGCAAGCCTTCTGCACGCGCTTCACGCAAAACTTTAAATTGTTCCACCGGATCGAACGAAAAATGTTCGGAACTATGGTCGATATTCGTCATCGGGAAAAGCTTCACTACCTCGGCTTGAGTACCTGCCAACAATCCGCAGGTTTCATTCGGCAATTCGTTGTACGCTTGTTCAAAAATAGCGTTGATAATATGTTGAGGTACGCGTATCATTTCTCAATTACGATTTGATGAATTCCTTTTACTTCTGTTTCGGTTATCGAAAGCACTTTGAATCCCTGCTCTGTTGAACTTCGGGGTACATTTTCAAGTGGTTCTCCTTCGGTAAGCAGTACTTCAAGCGTATCGCCCGATTTCAGTTTCGAAAGTTCAATCTTTGTCTTCACAAAAGTCATTGGACAATGCTCTTTTGTAATATCCAGTTTATAGTTTGCCATCTTAATTATGAATTGTGAATTAAAAATCATGAATTAAATAAACAGTGTCTGTCCTCCGTCTGCAATTTTCAGAAACGTAGCCACACCGAGTACATCTTTTACTTCGGGAATCAAATCTGATTTCTGAATACCAAGAATGTGCATCGCCATTTCGCAGGCATAAAAATTAATGCCCAATACTTTAGCTGCTTCTACAAGTTCTTCGAGTGTAGCCACATTGTTTTTACGCATCAAGTGGCGGAATATCTTCGGACTAATGCCCCCAAAGTTCAGTCGGCTTACCGGCGCACTTTTCAGTCCACCCATGAAAAGACCAAACACTTTGGGTAAAAAACCTTTACCAACCGGACTGCGACCTTGTTTTATTTTGATAGCATCCAGTCCCCAGAAGGTAAAAAACACGTTCACCTCATATCCCACAGCGGCAGCGCCAGTGGCTAAAGTAAAAACCGCTACCAACTTATCAAAATCACCACTGAAACCAATCAGCGATAATTTTTTAGTACTAGGATCAAGTTTAATTTCTGTTGTTGCCATCTCTTTTGTGTCTTATGTCAAAAGTCTAAAGTCATAGGACTTACTTTCAACTGATTTTTATTCTGTCTAAAATCATTCTCTTGTAGACTTTCGTCTTTTGACCTTAGACTATTGACTTTAATGTTTTTGTTTTCTATGACTTTCGATATCACAAACTGCTTGCTCGTAATCGATTAAACCTGTAACCGTTGGATGCGTTCCGCAAACCGGACAACTGGCTGTTGGCTTCGCTTTTATAGTGCGAAATTCCATCGTTTTAGCATTGAACGTCAGCAGTCGGTTAGTAAGTAAATCGCCCACACCGGTCAAGTATTTCAACACCTCAGCAGCCTGAATGGTACCCAACATGCCGGCTATAGCTCCCAAAACACCCGCTTGCGAACAGGTTGGAACAGCATTAGGCGGAGGTGGTGAGTGAAACAAGCATCGGTAACAAGCCGAACCCGGCACATAGGTCAGTGTTTGTCCATCGAAACGAAGAATACCACCATGCGAGAATGGCTTTTTGGCAATCACACAAGCATCGTTTATAAGGAATTTCACCGGGAAATTATCCGTGCCATCTACCACAAAGTCGTAATCATTTATAATCTCCAACGCATTTTCTGCAGTCAGTAATTTCTGATAAGTGATGACCTTTACATCAGGATTGATCAGATTTATTTTTTCTTTTGCCGAGATCACTTTCGGCTTATTTACATCGGGGGTGAAGTGAATAACTTGTCGTTGCAGGTTACTTAAATCCACTACATCACCATCAATAATACCAATAGTACCTACTCCTGCAGCTGCCAGATAAAGTGCAATAGGTGCACCAAGTCCACCCGCACCCACAATCAGTACTTTGCCGTTATTTATTTTTTCTTGTCCCTCCACACCTACATCTTGCAGCAGTATGTGTCGACTATATCGTTGTATTTGTTCTTCTGTAAAATCCATAATTATGACCCCTAATCCGTCAGCCGACGGAGAATTTAGTTAGTTTTTCTTATTCCAAGTTCTCTTATTCCATGTTGCCATGCCTTTTCTTTAAGCCCCTTTAGAGTTTATCTGTCAACTGACGGAGGTTTGGGGTCTTAGACCCTCCTCCCATAAAATACAAAAAATCAACTTCATCGCCTTCTTTTACCAATGTTGAATCATAATCATCGCGTACCACAAATTCTCCATTCAACTGGATGGATACCATGCTTGGCTGTGCTACATTGTTTAGGGCAATCAGTTCTGTCAATGAAATCGGATTGCTAATTTCTTGTTCGTTTCCGTTTACTTTAATTTTACTCATGTCGTTGTTGTTTAAAACCCTCTATATCTTCACTAATCTGGTGGAGAATTAAAGAAAGCGATATTATATTTGATTTATTTTCACAGAATATGTCTTTAAGTCCCCCTTGGGGGATTTAGGGGGCTATCTATTCTCCAAAAAGTGTTGTAGAAAGATATCTTTCACCGGTATCAGGTAATATTACCACAATGTTTTTTCCTTTATTCTCGGGGCGTTTCGCAATTTGTGCTGCCGCATACACTGCTGCTCCCGACGAGATACCGACCAATAAACCTTCAATTTTTGCCAATTCACGACTGGTAGCAAAGGCATCCTCATTCTTTACCTTATAAATTTCGTCTACTGCATTGGGATTAAAAACACCCGGAACAAAACCGGCACCGATGCCCTGTATTTTATGTGGACCAGCCTTTCCTCCCGAAAGTACTGGAGAATCCTCGGGTTCAACAGCAATTACTTTTATGGCAGGATTCCATTTTTTTAAGGCTTCACCAGTACCCGTTACCGTACCACCGGTTCCAACGCCTGCTATAAAAATATCCACTTTACCATCCGTATCGCTCCACACTTCTAGTGCAGTGGTTTGGCGATGTACCTCCGGATTAGCTTTATTCTGAAACTGCTGTGGAATGAATGAATTAGGAAGTGCTAATTGCAATTCCTCCGCTTTACGTATAGCACCACGCATACCTTCAAAACCAGGTGTCAACACAATCTCAGCACCTAATGCACGTAACAAACTTCTACGCTCCATACTCATGGATTCGGGCATCGTCAGAATTAACCGGTAACCCCTTGTAGCAGCCACCAATGCTAGTGCAATACCCGTATTTCCACTGGTAGGTTCAATTATTACGCTGTTCGACTTCAAAATGCCTTGCTTTTCTGCATCCACTATCAGTCCTAAACCAATTCTGTCCTTTACACTACTGCCCGGATTGAAGTATTCCAACTTAGCAATTAAGTGTGCATTAAGCTTGTGCTTTTTCTGAAATCTGTTTAACTCTAAAAGTGGAGTATTGCCAATTAAATCGGTGAGTTTGTTTGCTATTTTCGCCATGACTATGTTGAGATTAAAATTCTGATACAAAGTTCACCATTCAAGATATAATTTGAAATACCATTAGTTAGGCATTTATATACCTTGTTTGTGGTATGAAAAAGGGGGGTGGTAATGGTAATCTGGAAGATAGATGGGCTCAATTATTCAATTTGGGGATATCAAACATTTACAAAGAGCCACATTGTTGAAAAAACCCTGGGACAATAGCTTGACTTTTGGGCAAAAAAAAAGAGACCCGTTTAGGTCTCTTTTTCTCAATTGGCGGAAGCTACGAGATTCGAACTCGTGGTACGGTTGCCCGTACGTCAGTTTAGCAAACTGGTGGTTTCAGCCACTCACCCAAACTTCCTGACTTTTTTGCTTTAGCGAGTGCAAAGATAGAAAAGACTTTCCAATTATACAACCCATTTCATAATTCATAATTCATAATTCATAATTCATAATTTTCTAGTTATTGAATTTCTGTATTTTAGATTAAAAAAACGAGTAAAAATAATTTGAAATAGGTTTTCATTTTTACATATGTCGAAACATTTGCCTATTTTTGCACTCACGAAACGATTCAAAATACAATATCATGACTACAAAACCAAAGAAAACGAAAACGAAAAAATCGAAAGCAATAAGTAAGCCGATAAAATGGCTTGGCTATGCCCTACTCGCGGTTGTGCTTTACTTTGCTTATATCTTGTTTATGCCTAACATTTTCCCAACATCGGAAAAAAAAGCGTATCTGTGCTTACCGGACAGTAGCAAATTTGAAGATGTTGTAACCCTTCTGGAAAAGGAAGCTACAGTGACCAACACTTCTGCCTTTCGTCAGGTAGCAAGCCTATTGCACTACGGCGACAAAGTTCGTCCCGGACGCTATGAATTGAAGTCGGGTATGAATAACTTCCAACTGGTACGTATCTTGCGCAGTGGTCGTCAAACGCCGGTTCAGCTTAGCTTCAACAACATTCGTACTAAAGAGCAATTAGCAGCACGTTTGAGTGAACAATTGATGGCCGATTCAACCAGTATTTTGAACCTACTGAACGACAGTGCATTTCTGGCCACTTATCATTTAAACGCAAACACATCCATTTCACTCTTCATACCAAACACCTACGAGGTTTTTTGGAACACGAATGCCAAAGCGCTGTTTGAACGAATGAACAGAGAATACAACACTTTCTGGACTGATGAGCGTAAAGCGAAAGCTGCTGCCATTCCATTTACACAAAGCGAAGTCAGCACACTGGCATCCATCGTAGAAGAAGAAACAAACAACAAAAAAGACCGCCCAATGGTAGCTGGCCTTTACATTAACCGCTTCAAAACGGGTATGCCTTTGCAAGCCGATCCAACAGTGAAATTTGCCCTTCGTGATTTTGGTCTGAAACGTATACTTTTCGGACATTTACGTATCAATTCGCCTTACAACACCTATAAAAACATTGGTTTACCTCCGGGTCCAATACGTGTTGCCACACCAAATGGTATTGATGCAGTATTGAACTATACGCACCACAATTATATTTACATGTGTGCTTCTGAAACTTTGAATGGCGAACATAAATTTGCTTCGACCTGGGAAGAACATAGCAAAAATGCAAAGAAATACCAACAAGAGCTTAACAACAGAAAGATTTTTAAATAATCTTTCCTTGTCAAAATAAATAATAAACAAAGGTCGCGATATGAATTCATATCGCGACCTTTGTTTTATAAGAGAATGGAGGAATATACTTGTTTAGTAGTTTCCCCTAAACGAATGATAAAGTGATGAAAGTGCATAAATAAGAACAGCAATCACCCACAAATTGGAGGCCGTAAACATAAAATATGCTGCAAGTGCCAACAAAAGACTTGTAAACAATCCAATTCGTGCAAAACGTATGGTGCGAGAGTCTGCTTTTCCTTTATCAATAAAATTTTTTATCTGTACATAAATAAGAAGCGCAGCACCAACCGAAAAAATATAAGGTGCGTAGCTGATTTCTAAAAGTTGAGCCACCGCACCTATGAAAGTGACTGCACTACCGGCAAGGTAAATGTATGGAGAGAGTTGTTTCTGCATTATTCTTTAATTATAAAAATATCTTCATTTTCTTTTTTCATAAAATATTGCTCACGAGCAAATTTTTCCAGGTTCTGGTCGCTCGACTGCAATTCATTCTTTTTTTGCCGCGTCGTTTTTATTTCTTCCTGATAGAATTTCAGTTCCTCTTGCAACTGGCTTATTTTCCGACTCATCTTCCAGCGCTGAATCAAATTATGCTCGTCGAAAAAGGTCACAAAAACAGCAAACGACAAAAATACAATCAGGTACTTATTCAAAAGTAGCGATTTAAATTTACCGGGTTTTGTTTCAGGGATTGACATAACTAGCAAGAAATTAAAGAATAATAATTGTTGATTCTAAACGAAAATGAATGACAAAGGTACGCATTTTTTCATGAACCTTCTTTTTTTTGAGAAATCTTTTTTTTTGTTGATGTCTAGTTTTTTTTCAGTATATTTGCACACTAAAGCACGTAAAGTACAGATTTAAGAGTGATTGGTTTTAATTATCTAACACTGCTCATTTTATCTTCGCTGCAGCTTCAAACTAATTCCTTGTCATTCTCCCTTATGGATAATTTTATTGTTTCGGCACGCAAATATCGTCCTTCCACATTCAATTCGGTGGTAGGTCAATCTGCTTTGACTATCACCCTCAAAAACGCAATAAAAAGCAATCATTTGGCACATGCCTATCTGTTTTGCGGACCGCGTGGTGTGGGAAAAACTACTTGCGCCCGTATTTTTGCAAAAACAATAAACTGTCAAAACTTAACTTCCGAATACGAAGCTTGTAATGAGTGTGAATCGTGCGTTTCGTTCAACGATCAACGTTCGTACAATATTCACGAGTTGGATGCAGCTTCGAACAATGGTGTGGACGATATTCGTTCACTCATCGACCAGGTGCGCATACCGCCGCAAATTGGGAAATACAGTGTGTACATCATTGATGAGGTTCACATGCTGTCGCAAGGTGCTTTTAATGCCTTCCTCAAAACACTTGAAGAACCACCGGCACATGCAATTTTTATTTTGGCTACTACCGAAAAACATAAAATCATCCCCACCATACTTTCACGTTGTCAGATTTACGACTTTAACCGTATCACCGTGGCCGACACCGTGAAACATTTGCAAATGGTAGCCGAAAAAGAAGGCGTAACAGTAGATGCAAACGGTTTAAGTGTGGTAGCGCAAAAAAGCGATGGTGGAATGCGTGATGCTTTGTCCATTTTTGACCAGTTAGTTAGTTTTTGTGGAAACAACATTACCTATCAGGGCGTAATCGACAACTTAAACGTACTCGATTACGAGTACTATTTCCGTTTGGTGGAGGGCTTTTTGAAAGGTGAAGTAAGTCAATCGCTCCTTATTTTCAACGAAGTACTGAATAAAGGTTTCGATGCGCATCATTTCATCACAGGCCTGAGTTCGCACTTGCGCGACGTGTTGGTTAGCAAAGATCCGCAAACAATAGAATTGCTTGAAGTAGGTGCAGGAATTGGTGAACGTTACAAAGCACAAGCGCTGGGTTGTACACCAGAATTTCTGTTTCAGGCACTGAAAATTGCCAACGACTGCGATATTGATTATCGACTAAGTAAAAATAAACGGCTTCTTGTAGAACTCGCTTTAATTCGTCTGTGCCAACTGACGGATGAAAAAAAAAAATCTATAAATGACGATGAACGTCCGGCACCGATACAAAAAATATCGGTTGACGTGCCGGCTGACAACATATCAACTCCGGTAGCAACTGCTCCCACCCCCACTCCTGCTGTTACAATTAGTCAGCCGGTAAAAACAGCTGCAGCTGCAGAACCTCGTCCATCATTCCAACGTCCGGGAAGTATCTCCATCACTGCCCCAATCGTAGTGAACACAACTCAAACTTCCGAGACCGGCGAAGTAAAAGTAGAAGCCAGAGTTATCCAAAACAAACCGTTTACAGAAGACGAATTGGAAATAGCATGGCGTAGATTTGCAGATACCATCCCCGAACAAACCCGACTTACAAGCTTTATTCTAAGCAATAGGCCCAACTTACTGTCGGAAAAAACCTTCGAGATAACTGTCAATAATAACTCACAAGAAAAAGAATTTAATCGCCTCAAACCAGACATAGTAGTTTTCTTGCGAAATCAACTTCAGAACTCCTCTATCTCCATGAATATAAAAATGGTGGAGGAAACTGAGAGAACACGTGGCACTTCACCCGAGGACAGGTTCAGAATGATGACCGAACAAAATCCCGCTTTAGCCAAGTTGCGCGATGGACTGAATCTGGAGATTGATTAAAAAAGAATGCAGAATTACAAACAAAGAACCGCTTCTCATTAGGAGCGGTTCTTTGTTTGTAATTTTTAAGGGCAACTACATATTTAAGTAAATCGAGTAAAATAATAAACTTTCAAACATCTTATTTTTTAGTATTACTAATGATATTATTTATATATTTGCATAAAAAAAATAAAACTTATTATTTATAAGCAAGCATTATGAAAAAAACAATTCTATTACTTTCCATTATCCTAATTAGCTTTCACTGTTTCTCACAACAGAAAACTTATGGCACAAAAAAAATTGGACAATGGACTTTTGAGAAGTTCCCTTTGCATTATTCGATTACGCCTTTCAAAACATTGACGTACAGAAATACATATAGTAAAAAACTGGAGAAATATCAGGAGTTTAATAAATTTGGACAAGCAGATGGAATATCAATATTATTCAGTAATAATGGGATTAACCCTGACAATGCATCTTATTATTATAAAGGGGAAGTTGTTTATTCTGTTATTTATTTTCCAAATTCAAATATACCTGCCTTAATCACTAATTATAACAAAGATGGACTTTTAGATGGCTATAAGGTTGACAGAGATTTAAAAGAAACTGGAGGTTATACGACATCTATTCAAAAATATAATAATGGTGATTTAATTGAAATAAATGGTGTAAAAACAATTCCTTTGTCTGTGATATATAAAGACAGTTTATTGGATGGGGCATTTAAGTTTGAAAGTTCACCTTTTGTAATTGAGGGTATTGCGGAAAAAGGCAAGTTAAAAAGAATAAAACAGACACAGGAGAATATTTTAATGTCTGAAATCACCTTTCTAAAAGATAGTTTCATAATAAAGGAGCAGCGCCCATCTACAGGTTATTCTATTGAGACTAGACCTATGATTTCAAATCCAACAATCACTAATTCTAAATCATATTGTTTGAAATATGGCAATTATAACGGATATCCTAACTTTATATTCCCACCTGATTTCCACCTTTCGGACTTAACAGAAATTATATCAAAACGATATCCTAAAGCATTTGAAACAAAACAAACATATGAAAACAGTTTATTAGATGGTGATTTTCAATATAGTCAATATAAACAGTCAAGCAAATATTCAGTTAATGAGTATATGAATGTATATGGGAAAGCTGAAAAAGGGAAACTAATTGCATTATTATTATGGAAATTGGACTATGATGGGCGTACGATAACAAAATACACTTTTGAAGGTGACACGGTTAAACAATTTGATTTAGATGTCAATACTTTAGATGTAAAGTCATTAGTAAAAACTGAAAAGATTGAACACCATGTACTATTAACTAATTCTAAAGAATTAGGCGGAAAGTATTCTTTAATTGACCATGCATGGGATAATGATATAAATAATCCTAACAACGTTTTAGGAATACCAATTAAAAGAAAAGGAAATCTTGTTGACAATAAAAATGGTTATGCATATTTCAGCCCCTTCACTTTTGACATAGAAAATTACTTGAATATCATTACAACTAAGCCTTAAAACTCCTAAACATTAGAATTTCGCAAATAATTTAAGATAGAATAAATGAGCAAACTTAATGATAAAGACAAATATGATTCATATAATGCTGTCAAGCAGTTTTTAATAGATGGAAAAAGGTTTCACAAAGGAGGTAATATACCTTGCTATTTTATTGAAGGGACAAGACAAACAGAATCAGAGATATCTGTTGAACTTATATCGAATGTTCCCTCTTACAATTTGAATGATGATATATTTTTATCATATAGTCTTCGTAATCCAATCTGGTCTGCTTACAAATTACTGAAATGGAATAATGAAACAAAAGAGCTTATCATTGAAGTAAATAAACATAAAACAATAAAATTAAAAAGAATAGTCAAACAATAAATTGTCAAATAATTATATCTGACAATTCATTACGACCCTCGGCTGAACTCTTCAAAAAAGTAGTTCAGCCGATTTCCATTTCCCTCCTGCCCACCTTGGGCAACCTCCATTTATTTAGATTTATGCATGCCCAATCTGGGCAAGTAAGAAATAAAATCGAAACACTTATGCCCAGCTTGGGCATGTCCGCCCGAAAACGAATTTGCCTTTGCCCAAACTGGGCAAGCTCCCTTTGAAATTATTTTGACCGTGCCCAACTCGGGCAACCCTGCCTGAAAAAATTTCCTCACTTGCCCAACCTGGGCAAATCCTTTATTAATGGGGGATTCGGAAATATCAGCATATAGTTTGTAAAAAAAAAGATTCAGTATTGGCTAAAAATATTTTTATTTATGCATTTGCATCAAAAAAATTATTTTTATATTTGCGTTAATTATTTACAAATACAAACATTTTATTCCTTATCAGTCATGAAAGTAACTATTATTCGTTTACCACTAAAACAACTATGGAACAGTGAGTATTGCATCTTCCTAGCTCAATTGGTAAGTATTTTTCAGAAGTTCAACATTGATGGGTTGCACCTAAAAAAGTCGTTCGACAAAATCATGAATTTAATGCCCGACATTGGCAAAATCAAAGCGCAAGAACTAGGTAATGCCATCAGTAAGCAGTTATCCGACCTAAATCAGGAGCGCAAGGTATTGATTAAAGGTAGTATGGAGCAAGTAAAAACATTCGGTAAACTTAGCATGCCCGGAGCGGCAGAGCATGTGACCGTAATGAATCGATTTTTCGACAAACATGGTCGTGATCTTGGCGAATCGAACTATAATTCTAACACCGAGCGAATCGATGATTTTATGACCGATTATGATAGCAACACAGCTGTTCAAACGGCGGCTAATGAATTGCACGTAGCAGCTTTTTTCGACCAATTGAGAGCCATAAACCAGCAATTTGCCAATCTGTATTTACAACGCTCGGACGAAGATTCATCGGTTGAAACAGTAGATGCTCGTGCCATTCGTACAGAGATGGATAAAGTTTTAACTGAGTTTTACTCGGCTTTTGAATTTTGTAGTGTGGAATACGATGAGGTGGACTATCAAACTCCGGCCAATAAAATGAATGACCTGATTTCGCATTATAAAACAGAACTGAAAGCACGTACTTCGCGCCGTAACTCGGGTAAAGATGTTCATACCGAAGAGCCTATTGAGCCGAAAGCATAATTTTTATCATAAAGCAGAGCCGCAGTTTGTTGCCACTCTACACTATAGAAACCTAGCAAGAGCCACCTCCAAATTGGAAGTGGCTCTTGTTTTTTATTTATTCCTCACCGAGAAAGATATTGTGTGGGTGGTTTGAAAACCTCTACAAAAGTATTTTTCATAACAATAAACACACAGTACTAATATTTCTATTCAAAACGATTAAACACCCAAGTATTTATGTATATTTGTGCCACTAATTTATAAAATAGTAACACGATGTCGGTAACACGTTTTGGAGTTTCGCTTGAAAGCGATTTATTAGACGCGCTTGATGAGTATGTTCAGGAAAATAAATTCCCCAACAGATCGCAGGCCATTAGACATTTGATTGAAAAAAACATTGTAGAGAGCAAATGGAAATGCAATCACATAGTAGCAGGAGCCATCATTCTCAGATACGATTCTAACAAGAACGATGTCAGAAATAAGCTGGCAGAAATTCAGAAAAACTATATTGATGTCATTCTGTCTGTTCAGTATTTCTATATAACCTCGGATAAAATTCTCGAAATTATAGCAGTAAAAGGTGCTTCGTACCAATTAACCGAACTGTCGGATAGTCTGATAGGTATCAAAGGCATTGAACATGGAAAATTAATTATGAGTAAAGCAGAATAACACAAAAGAAAATTTAGTATCAGTCTTTCAACTATCAACTGTCAATTATCAACTCAATAAATATGAATTCAGAAATTGCCATTTTAAGCCTCACCGCAGCATCGCTGGGCTTTATGCATACACTTTTAGGTCCCGATCATTACTTACCATTTGTAGTGCTTTCAAAAGCTCGAAAATGGAGCAAGATCAAAACCATCTGGATTACTATTCTTTGCGGTATCGGGCATGTAGGAAGTTCTGTAATTATTGGGTTTATAGGAATAGCTGCCGGTGTGGCACTTTCGAAATTGGAAGCTTTTGAGTCATTTAGGGGTAATATTGCCGGCTGGCTTTTTATTGGTTTCGGATTGGCGTATGCAGTTTGGGGTTTGAGACGAGCTTTGAACAATAAGCCACATACACACGCACACTTTCATCTCAATGGCAAGAAACACGTTCACGAACATACTCATTTTGTTGATCATACACATCTTCACACCGAGGAAAGAACGGAGAGCATCGAGAAAATTGAATATAAAAATCTAACACCCTGGATACTGTTTGTCATTTTTGTCTTTGGCCCCTGCGAACCGCTTATCCCCTTACTCATGTTCCCCGCCTTACAGCACAGTGTGTGGGGTGTGATAAGTGTCACGGCTGTTTTTGGTCTTGTAACCATTGCTACTATGACCACTATCGTGCTATTAATGGCTACCGGAATAAGTTTCGTGAAATTAGAAAAATTAGAAAAATACACTCATGCATTGGCCGGAAGCGCTATCTTTTTTAGTGGAATAGCCATACAGTTCATGGGTTTATAAATCAACCTCAGGGTTCAACAATCATTCTCTAAACAATAAGTTTTTAAATAAATACATCATGGAATTACAAAATAAATACGAAAAACTAAAAACAATCATAGCCGAAACCGGCAAAGCAGCGGTGGCATACTCGGGCGGTGTGGACAGCACCTTACTTTCTAAAGTGGCTTTCGACGTGCTGAAGGAAAAATCGATAGCCATTACCCTGGTTTCGCCAATGAACGCACAATCGGAAATGAAAGATGCCGAGGACTTGGCCAAAGAAATAGGCATTACTCATTATATGATTAATGACGATGAGATTGAAGATGAAGTGCTGGCCAACCCAGTAAACAGATGCTACCACTGCAAAAAAGTGGAGTTTACCCGCATACTCGAAAAAGCTCATGAAAAAAAGATAACGATTGTTTTTGACGGCTCCAACGTGGATGATATGTCCGACTACCGCCCCGGATTGCAGGCCTTATCGGAATTAAAAGTAATTAGTCCGCTGAGATTGGCCGGTTTGACAAAAAGTGATATTCGCGAGCTGTCGCACGAGCTTGGGTTGCGTACATGGAACAAACCGGCACTAGCCTGTCTGGGTTCCCGCATTCCTTACGGCGAACGTATTACCATCGAAAAATTGACCCGAATTGATAAATCGGAAGACTATATGCGCACGCTGGGATTTATTCAGTTCCGGGTGCGAAGTCATGGAGATATGGCGCGCATTGAGGTGAGTCCCGAAGAACGTACAAAACTATTTGATGAAAAATTGCTCGATACTATTTCCAAACAATTGAAGTCCTATGGCTATCAATATGTTTGTCTTGAAATGGAAGGATATATAACCGGAAGTTTAAACCGTGTAATTGAAAAGAAGTAACTGTATGACCGAAAATCAAATCCTTGAATTACTCAAAAACGTAAAAGACGGAAACCTGGAACTTGGACAAGCTGTGGATCAGCTCAAACAGCTTCCGTTCGAAGACTTGGGATACGCCAAAGTAGATCATCATCGCGAGATTCGAACCGGTTACCCTGAAGTGATTTTTTGTCCGGGAAAAACCAATGAACAAATACGCGGCATAGTGGAACGCTTGCTGGCAAAGGGTACTAATATTATGGCCAGTAGAGCTGAGAAATCGGTCTACGAAGCTATCAAAGATTTGCATCCTAACATGGAGTACTATCCCGAAGCGCGCACCATTTTTATTCAACAAAAAGAAATCGCTAAAAGCAAATCGCGCATATTGGTAGTAACCGGTGGCACGTCGGATATCCCTGTGGCAGAAGAAGCAGTAGTAACAGCCGAAAAGTTAGGCTGCACGGTGGAGCGACTCTATGACGTAGGCGTAGCTGGTATTCACCGTTTGCTTGCCAACCTGCACCGATTGGATAGCGTACAGGTCATTATTGCGGTAGCGGGCATGGAAGGTGCCTTACCAAGTGTGTTGGGTGGTCTGACCGATAAGCCTGTAATCGCAGTTCCCACCAGTATTGGTTACGGTGCTAACTTTGGCGGACTGGCTGCTTTACTAGCTATGCTCAACAGTTGCGCCAGTGGAGTGTCTGTGGTAAATATCGACAATGGATTTGGTGCAGGATTTATGGCTTCGACCATTATCAGACAAATAGAGTTAAACAGTAAGTAGTTGGAAGTAAAATAGCAGGTAATAAATACAATAAACACAATGGAAAAACGCATTCTATATTTCGACTGTTTCTCGGGCATAAGTGGTGACATGACCATCGGAGCATTACTGGATCTGGGCATTGACCAGGATCTATTCTTAGCCGAACTAAACAAAATACATCTCGATGAATTCGAAATCGAGATAAAAAGAGGTTTGAAAAAAGGCATCTCGGGAACTAATTTTACGGTGCATCTCACGCATCAGGAACACAGTCACGAAGAACATACTCATGAGCACGAAGATGATCATAATCATCATGAACACACGCATGAGCACCATGAGCATTCGCACGAACATGAACATACACACGAGCATCGTCACACCGAAAAACCTCATGATCATGCGCACACCCGCAACTTATCGGACATTTACAAAATAATTGATAGCAGCGATTTAAGTGAATACGTAAAAACAGCCAGTAAAAAGATTTTCCTCATTGTAGCAGAGGCTGAAGCTAAAATCCATGCTAAAACAATTGATGACGTACATTTTCACGAAGTGGGTGCGGTAGATTCCATTGTGGATATTATCGGTGCGGCCATTTGTGTGGAAATGTTGCAAATTGATGAAATTCAATGTTCGGATATTAACCTGGGTAGCGGATTCGTACATTGCGAACATGGAGTTTTCCCCGTCCCCGCTCCTGCTACACTTGAGATACTAAAAGGAGTGCCTGTTTATAGCAAAAACGCAAAAAAAGAACTGACCACTCCCACCGGTGCTGCCATTTTGAAAGCACTTTGCAGTAAATTTGGAAGCTTACCTGAATTTATTATCGAAAAAATAGGATACGGTCTGGGCAAACGAGACATGGAAACGCCCAACGTGCTACGAGTAATTGTAGGTAAAAAAAAAAGTCCTAGCACGCTGACCATGCTGGAAACGAATATCGACAATATGAATCCGGAGATTTACTCGTATTTATTTCCAAAATTACTCGACAACAAGGCATTGGATGTCTTTGTTACGCCGATAATAATGAAGAAAAACCGGCCGGCCAATATCCTGAGTGTGTTGTGTAACGAAGAAGTAGCAGAAGAATTAGAAGAAATCCTTTTTGCAGAAACCAGCACTTTGGGTATTAGAAAGTACAAAGTAGAACGCGAAGAATTACAGCGAGAATTTAAGAATGTAACGACTCGCTATGGTATGATTACTGTAAAATATGCCTTTAGAAACGGTAAGCTCCTTAAGTTCACACCCGAATATGAGGACTGTCGCTTAATTGCGGAGAAAACGAACATCCCACTTATTCAAATCATCAATGAGATAAGAGCGGATGTAGAAAATTCAAAGAACTAAATGTAACAAGAGCTGACTCCGCAATGGAGTCAGCTCTTGTTTATTATTGTTACGTAGAGACGCAATGTTTTGCGTCTCTGATTAGGTAGACGCAATGCCTTGCGTCTTTACAATATTATTCTACAATTTTCTTCATTGCAGTCATAGCAGCACGAAGTTCCGCACCACATACTTCGACTGAGTGATTACGAATAGCAGCATTTACTTTTACCAATTCGAAGTTGTCAACACGACCATTGCTGGTAGCATTGAAGTTTTTACCGATAATGTTAGTATCCACTTTCTTCATAAAGTCAGCCAACAGCGGTTTACATGCGTGATCGAACAAATAACAACCGTACTCTGCAGTATCAGAAATTACGCGGTTCATTTCATACAATTTCTTGCGTGCAATGGTGTTTGCAATAAGTGGAGTTTCGTGCAACGATTCGTAGTAAGCAGATTCGTTTTTGATACCCGAGCAAGTCATCGATTCGTAAGCCGACTCAACACCTGCTTTTACAAAAGCAACCATCAAAGTAGCATTGTCGAAGTATTCTTGTTCTGAAATCTCAACTGCTCCGGCAGGAGTTTTTTCGAATTCAGTTTCGCCTGTAGCAGCACGCCAAGCTAATAGGTTTTTGTCACCTGCAGCCCAATCTTCCATCATAACGCGAGAAAATTCACCAGATAAAATATCATCCATGTGTTTGATAAACAATGGACGCATAATATCTTTCAATTCTTCTGAAATGTTGAAAGCCGCAATTTTAGCAGGGTTCGAAAGACGATCCATCATATTAGTGATACCACCGATTTTCAACGCTTCGGTGATTACTTCCCAACCGTATTGAACCAATTTAGAAGCATAGCCTTTGTCAATTCCTTTTTCAACCATTTTGTTGAAAGAAAGAATAGAACCTGTTTGCAATAAACCGCAAAGAATAGTTTGTTCACCCATCAAATCCGATTTAACCTCAGCTACGAATGAAGAAAGCAATACACCTGCTTTGTGACCGCCTGTACCAACGCAATACGCTTTAGCTATTTCCAGTCCATCACCATTAGGATTGTTGTCGGCATGCACAGCAATAAGTGTAGGAACGCCGAAGCCACGAAGGTATTCAGCACGAACTTCAGAAGCCGGCGATTTTGGAGCAATCATTACCACTGTAAGGTCTTTGCGAATTTGTGTACCTTCTTCCACGATATTGAAACCGTGAGAATAAGACAAAGTAGCACCTTTTTTCATCAATGGCACCACAGCGTTAACAACAGAAGTATGTTGTTTGTCCGGAGCCAAATTTGAAACTAAATCGGCTGTAGGAATCAATTCTTCGAAAGTACCCACAACAAAACCGTTCTCAGTAGCATTTACATAAGATGCTCTTTTTTTATCAATAGCTTCTTGACGCAAAGCGTAAGAAACGTCCAAACCACTGTCGCGCATGTTTTGACCTTGAGCCAATCCTTGTGCACCACAACCGATAATCACGATTTTCTTGCCAATCAATTTTTTGACACCATCAGCGAATTCGCTGTTTTGCATAAAATCACATTTTCCTAGTTCCTGAACTTTAAGACGGTGAGGAAGTGAGTTAAAATAATTTGCCATTTTTTCTAATTTTAAAGCTCTATATAAGCATACGCTTATGTTTAAGCATTACCTATTTGGTTTATATTTGTTTTATTTATTTTTTTATATTGAGAACACAACTCTTGCTCTGCAAGCTATTTTATCATCTTTACGAATCTCGAAACGGAAATCACCGGGTTCTACTTCTGATCGGATAATATCAACATAATCGCCGAACAGCATTTCTGTCATATAATTTATCTCGAAACGTTTCACCTGACATTTACGGTAACAATTCAACGTAAAACAATCGCTAATCCATTGAATGTATCGAATACTATTCACATGGCCATTGATGTCTATATCGCTGTATTTTACTTTAAATCCGTCATATTCATCGCCATCCACTGCGTGAAGTTTAATTGGTTTTTCTATCCGACCCAATTCGCCTGACGCAAAATCGTGAATGCCATCCAAGGTTTGTAAGTCTTTTGCACGACGGGTAGTCATATCAAAAAACACCCAGACAGAACATGCATTTCCGATTATTTCGTTTTTCTCATCACGAATACAGAAGTTACGTGTTGTATTGGCTCGTCCAACTTCCTCCACCCAAGTCTCCACTTGAATAGTTTCGTATTGTTCCGGATAACGAATCATCTCAATCGCCATGCGCGAAAGTACCCATGAGCATTCCATTTCATTCAGACGACGTAGTCCAAAACCATTGTCATCCGCATTAAATTGAGCAGTGGTAAGCAAAATATCGCCCAGAGATGCCATTGTAGCCCGAAACTGAAAATCGACGTATTGAGGTTGAATTTTAAACGAATAAGCTCTTTTTAAGGACATCTCAATTTATTTACAGGTTATTTATCACCATATTTTGCCTGAATACCTTCAAGCATATCGCTCAATCGTTCTACTTTCGACTTGGTGATAGCCACTCTACCCGAACGGATAAATTGCAAAACACCTACTGTTTCACTTAATTCATCAAATAGGTGTTGAGTTTCATCATAGTGTCCGGCCTTTTGCAAAACCACAAAATCACTATTCATTTCCAAAATCCGGATATGATATCTACGGATTAAATCTTCCATTGATCCTTTTTCCAACAACTTATCGGTTGCCACTTTGTACAACGCTATTTCCTGGAATACCAGATCCTCATCGGTGTTGTAATAAGCCTTCAGAATATCAATTCGTTTATCAATTTGTTTCACCACTTTAGAAACAACATCTTCAGTGGCAAAAAGAGTAATGGTAAACTTATGTATGCCTTTTATGGCAGAAGGAGAAACAGAAAGTGTTTCAATATTGATGGCACGGCGGGTAAAGATAATGGTTATCTGCCCCAACAATCCCACTGTATTTTCCGAAAAAACGGTAATCGTATATAATTTAGTTTCCATGATTTTAGTCTCCCAATAAAATATTAGTAACACATGCGCCGGCAGGAATCATAGGGAATACCATACCTTTTTTCTCAACATTAACAACCAACAAGTAAGGTTTGTCGTCTTTCAGCATATCTGCAATGGCTGCATCCAGTTCTTCGCGTTTGTGGACCTCAGTTCCTTCAATACGATACGCTTTGGCAATAGCCACAAAATCCGGATTTAGCATTTCTGTAAATGAATATCTTTCTTCAAAAAACATTTCCTGCCACTGGCGTACCATTCCAAGGAAATGATTGTTCAGAATAATCATCTTTACGCCAATTTGTTCTTGCATAATAGTACCCAATTCCTGAATAGTCATTTGGAAACCACCATCACCGCTAAACATACAAACCGTACGGTCAGGAGCACCCATTTTAGCACCCATAGCAGCAGGAATTCCAAAGCCCATCGTTCCTAAACCGCCTGAAGTTACCATACTGCGGGTTTGAGAGTAGTTGAAATAACGGGCAGCCATCATTTGATTCTGACCTACGTCGGTTACCAAAACAGCCTTATTATCAGTCGCCTCCGAAATTTTATGAATTACTTCACCCATTGTCATTTCACCCGATTCAGGATAAACTTCGCGTTGAATTACTTTATCGTATTCAAGTTTCACATATTCTTCAAACGAAGCAATCCATTCGGTATGTTTCGCTTCATTTAGTTTAGCGGTCAAAGCAGGCAAAGTATCTTTAGCCGAGCCCAATACAGGTGCATCAGGAATAACATTCTTTCCGATTTCAGCAGGATCAATATCTAAATGTATAATTTTAGCTTGCTTAGCATAGGTTTTCAAGTCACCGGTTACGCGGTCATCAAAACGCATACCAATAGCAATCAACACATCGCATTCGTTGGTTTTCATGTTGGGAGCCACGTTTCCATGCATTCCCAGAAATCCTTTGTTCAAAGGGAAATCAGTTGCCATAGCCGAAGCACCAAGCAGCGTCCATGCCGCCGGTATATTTCCTTTTTCCAAAAATGCTTTCAATTCCTCTTCTGCATTCGATAACACAACACCCTGACCAACCAATGCAAACGGTTTCTTAGCTCCGTTTATCAAAGCCACAGCTGCATCAATCTGAGAAGGTTGAACTTCCGGAATAGGCAAATAACTGCGAATGAAAGTACATGGTTTATAGTCAAATTCCACTTCCTGAACTTGAGCACTCTTTGCAAAATCGAGTACTACCGGTCCCGGACGACCACTTCGGGCAATATAAAACGCACGAGCTACCGCCCACGCAATATCTTCTGCACGACGAATCTGGTATGCCCATTTGGTAATTGGTTGCGTGATACCAACAACGTCAATTTCCTGAAAAGCGTCGGTTCCTAACAAGGGAGCAGCAACCTGACCGGTGATAACCACCATCGGTGTACTATCCAACATAGCGTCTCCAATTCCGGTAATGGTATTGGTAGCAGCTGGTCCCGAAGTAACCAAACAAACACCCACTTTGCCCGAAACGCGAGCATAACCCTGTGCAGCATGTGTTGCACCTTGTTCGTGGCGGGTAAGAATATGATTTATATGTTTATCGTAATCATAAAGCGCATCGAAAACAGGCATAATTGCACCACCCGGATAACCGAAGATAGTATCTACGCCTTCTTGTACGAGCGACAGCATAAATGCATGAGCTCCTGTTATTTTGTTTCCCATATAATTTCCAAGCCCCCTAAATCCCCCAAGGGGGACTTTTAGAGTTAGTTTTAATTGTTTATTATACTTATAAAATCATGAAAAGCACCTTTTTAAGTCCCCCTTGGGGGATTTAGGGGGCTCCTAATCTATCATCCTTACTGCTCCCTTATCAGCCGAACTAACCATACTTGCATATGCTCGTAACGCTTTGGAAACAATACGATTTCTATCTTTTGGTTTAAATGCATCTTTGCCACGTGCTTCTTCAGCCTGACGACGTTGCAATAAAACCTCTTCGCTCACTTTTACATTTATCGAACGATTTGGAATATCTATTTCAATAATATCACCATCTTCAATCAATCCGATATTACCACCTGAAGCAGCTTCGGGCGAAACGTGACCTATTGATAATCCTGAAGTTCCTCCTGAAAAACGACCATCAGTAATCAAAGCACATTCTTTTCCAAGATGCTTGGATTTAATATAAGAGGTAGGATAAAGCATTTCCTGCATTCCGGGACCACCTTTTGGTCCTTCGTGGGTAATTACCACCACATCTCCCGATACCACTTTTCCACTCAAAATAGCTGTACAAGCAGTATCTTGTGACGTAAATACTTTAGCAGGTCCGGTAAATTTCCAAATGCTTTCATCTACACCGGCGGTCTTAATAACGCATCCATCCTGTGCAATGTTCCCTTTGAGAATTCCAAGTCCACCATCTTTTGTGTAGGCATGTTCCACACTACGAATACAACCATTGACTCGGTCGCCATCTAATTCCGGATATTGCTCATTTTGCGAACCCATCACCAAATTAAAACGGTGTGCCGGAGCACTTTTATATTTATTGATAGCCTCTTCAGTAACTGTTGAAGCTGTAATATCAAATTGTTGAATGGCTTCGCCCAATGTCAATCCATCAACACGATATACCGATGTATCCAGCAAACCACCTTTACTCAATTCAGTCAGAATGCCTAAAATACCACCGGCACGATTCACGTCCTGAATATGGTATTTCGGAGAATTAGGAGCCACTTTGCATAAACACGGAGTTATACGAGAAAGTTTATCCATGTCGTCCATTGTCAATTCTACTTCAGCTTCGTGAGCAATCGCCAAAATGTGTAAAACAGTATTTGTTGATCCACCCATGGCAATGTCCAGTGTCATGGCATTAAGAAATGCCTGGCGGGTAGCAATGCTTCGTGGTAAAACGGTATCATCGCCTTCGAAGTAGTATTTATGAGCATTATCAACAATCAGTTTGGCTGCATCGATAAAAAGTTGCGTGCGGTTAGCATGAGTAGCAACGATAGTTCCATTGCCCGGCAACGCCAAACCGATGGCTTCGTTCAAACAGTTCATTGAATTGGCAGTAAACATTCCTGAACACGATCCACAAGTAGGACATGCTGCATTTTCTACTTTTTTCACTTGTTCGTCCGACACATTCTCGTCAGCAGCCTGAACCATAGCGTCGATCAAATCAAGATGTTTCCCATCTAATTCACCGGCCTCCATCGGCCCACCCGAAACAAAAACAGTAGGAATATTCAGTCGCATGGCAGCCATAAGCATACCCGGCGTAATTTTATCGCAATTGCTGATACAAATCATGGCATCGGCCTTGTGAGCATTTACCATATATTCAACGCTATCTGCAATCAAATCGCGCGATGGCAAAGAATACAGCATTCCGTCATGTCCCATGGCTATACCATCGTCAATGGCAATCGTATTAAATTCAGCAGCAAAACATCCAAGCTTTTCAACTTCGGCTTTTACTTTCTGACCAATTTCATGTAAATGAACGTGACCCGGAACAAATTGAGTAAATGAATTGACAATAGCAATGATTGGTTTTCCCATTTGCTTATCCGTCATTCCGTTGGCACGCCAAAGTGAGCGGGCACCAGCCATTCTACGCCCACCAGTGCTGGTTAAACTACGTAAATCTATTTTCATAACCCCAAACCCCTAAAGGGGATTTTTTATTAGTTAGTATTATTGTTTTATTTACCTATCCCCCTTCTGACTTCGATGTGAACTCAGTCGAACGGGATTAGGGGCATTAAAAAAACCTTTCTCCGTTATGGTGAGAAAGGTTTTCTGTATATTCACATACATCTATAATAACACAGCCCTCCTCACCTCTGATTTTCCACCAAAAGCACCACGACGAGCACGAGAATAGTATAAATGCGTTGAAAAGTCATATATTATTTCTTATTTCGGCTGCAAAGATAAGGCAAGAAATCGAATCGACAAATAGTTTGGAAGAAAAAAATGTGATATTTATTCGATTTGATAGATTTAAGGCATAAAAAACAGAGAAAAAACATATTTGGATACCAAATGAGCAATTTCTACCAGAAAGCGTTATAAGGAAACATGTTTCAATTACAACTTAATTAAAGAAATATGTCAAAACAGAAATTAAACTAGAATATGAGTTTGTCACTTTATTAAATAAAGTGTATGTCATTGAAAGATATGCCACCCAAAATAGGTAAAGAGACAGAATTTGTATTATTTTTGCATGCAATTAGATTCAAACCATGACAGAAAGAACATATAAGTACCTTAATAATATAAATTCACCCATTGATTTAAAAGCCATCAACAAAAATGATCTTATCAGCGTTTGCGCTGAATTAAGGCAATTTATCATCGATGAAGTTTCGCAAAATCCCGGACATTTAGGATCTAACCTTGGTGTTGTAGAACTCACAGTGGCACTTCACTATGTTTTTAATGCACCCTACGACCGTTTGGTTTGGGATGTGGGGCATCAGGCTTACGGTCATAAAATTCTTACCGGCCGACGCGAAAAATTCCATACAAACAGATTGTTTAAAGGTTTATGTGGTTTCCCAACCCCAAAGGAAAGTGAATACGACGCATTTGGAGTTGGTCATTCATCTACGGCTATTTCGGCTGCACTGGGAATGTCGGTGGCATCCTTATTAAAGGATGAGAAGAACCGCAATGTAGTGGCCATAATTGGCGATGGTGCTATGACGGGGGGGTTGGCTTTTGAGGGACTAAACAATGCTTCGATGGACGAGAACAATCTGTTGATTATTCTCAACGATAATCAAATGGCTATCGACCCAATTCAAGGTGGATTTACGCAATATTTGGTTGACATCACAACTTCACACACTTACAATAAGTTACGCTTCAACGCCTATCGCATTCTGAAAAAACTGAATATCATTTCGGATGTCAATAAGAAGCGAATCATTCAATTCAACAACAGCGTAAAAGCTACACTGACCAATCAAAATAATATCTTCGAAGGTCTTAATATTCGCTATTTTGGACCAGTGGATGGACACGACGTGGACGGATTGGTGAGAATACTTCATGATATAAAAGATTTCAAAGGTCCTAAAGTATTGCATTGCATCACCCAAAAAGGCAAAGGATATGAACCTGCTGAGAACTCGGTAACCGAGTGGCATGCACCCGGAAAGTTTAATGTAGAAACAGGCGAGCGAAAAACAGCCAAAATTACAGTTCCGACTCCTCCACTTTTTCAGGATGTATTTGGCGAAACACTTTTGGAACTGGCCAAAGCAAATGATAAAATCGTTGCGATTACTCCTGCAATGCCATCGGGTTGCTGCATGAACATTATGCAACGTGAAATTCCGAATCGTGTTTTCGACGTAGGAATTGCCGAAGGACATGCGGTCACTTTCTCGGCCGGATTGGCCATTGAAGGTATGATGCCGTTTTGCAATATTTACTCGTCGTTTATGCAACGGGCATACGACAATGTGATACATGATGTGGCTTTGCAGGAACTCAATGTAGTGCTGTGTCTGGATAGAGCAGGTATTGTTGGCTCCGATGGAGCCACGCATCACGGTATATTTGATTTGTCGTACATGAGATGCATTCCGAATATGACCATATCCGCTCCCCGCAACGAAGTGGAACTACGCCATTTAATGTATACGGCTCAACAACCCAACATGGGTCCGTTTGTAATTCGTTATCCACGGGGCAAAGGAACTGTTATTGATTGGAAAGTGCCCATGAAAATACTACCGATAGGAAAAGCCGAACAACTGAAAGAAGGAAACGACATGGCCGTGCTCACTATCGGAGCGATGGCGCACAGTGCACAGCTGGCTATTGAACAAGTGGAAAAAGAAAAGAACATCTCCATTGCCCACTACGATTTGCGTTTCCTGAAACCGCTCGATGAAACAATGTTACACGAAATTGCGAAGAAGTTTAAGCAAATCGTAACTATCGAAGACGGCGTGATTCAGGGAGGATTTGGTTCGGCGGTATTGGAATTTATGTCGGACAACGGATATAACATTCGGGTAAAACGATTGGGTATACTCAATACCTTTGTGGAACACGGCACACCGGAAGAGCTATACAATATGTTAGGATTGGATGCAAAAGGAATTGCATTGAGCATACAAGATTTAATCTAGATTAGTTTCCTGATTTCTTCTTTTTATAAATACAATAACTCCCCATAGTTAAGCCATAGAGAATACTCTATGGCTTTTTTTATTCTACTTGTTTAAAATAAATCAGAAAAAGCTTGTTAATCTAAACTTTTTTTATAATATTTGCAACCGATTAACACAGGACATCCCGAATCAGGTCGACTAAATCGTTTATAAATCAGTCGACTAAATTTGATTATATTATTTCACTCTTTATCAATTACCCAATGTTTACAACTGTATTAAATATCTGCTTGCCTTCAAAACCTAATAATGACAGTATATGCAACCTCAAAAACCGATCACGAAAAGACCCATTCTAATTGTAGCCATTGTAGTGTCGACCCTGTTATTGGTCTTTTTCACCATTTCGTTTACCGAAACCCGAAAAATAAACGACTGCCTCGCCGCTGGAGGAGTATGGAACAGTAATTCCCAACGCTGCGACTGTATTTCGAGAGAAAGGAAACCAACTACAAATTCCAGCAGTCACAAAGAATACAGAACAAAAAGCGGAAAGGTAATCTGCATTACCGAAACACATCCCATTGGCGAGAATCTAAGCACTGTAAAAATAAGCTCTGAGTGTTTACATCTCAATACACCCATTGTACTGCGAGACATTAATCCGATAGAGAAAGTTATCGTTTCCGACCTCAACAAAGACGGCTACGACGAAATTTATATCACCACCCGAAGCATTGACACCAACTCGTTTAGTGAATTATTTGGTTTTGCCTCCGATAAGGACAAAGGCCTGACTCAAATCAATTTAAAAAGCGACAGAAGAGATGGTAAAAAAGCTGGAATATTCGACGGCTGTATGGGGCGCGAAATCTACAAGTTTGAACAAGATGCCATCATTCTCGAATTTCCCATCTACTCCGAAAAGAATAACGATATAAAACCAACCGGTACCACCCGGGTGATAACCTACGCGCTAAACTCCGACAAATCGGGCTATAATCTGGAAGTCACAAAAGCCAGCATTAAAAACTGAAAGCTACGGATATAGCAAATGCGGCAGCAATGACTGAAATAAATAGTACGCTTGGTAGTGTTCAACTCATTTCATACAGTCGTATTGCAACGAGCGAAGGTTCCGGGTCAAAAACATTCGATCGTACTAGTACGATCGAACATTCTGAGTCGAAAACGTTCAGTCGTACTAGTACGATCGAGCATTCTGAGCTAAAAACATTCAGTCGTACTAGTACGACTGAGCATTCCGAACCGAAAACCCTCCGTCGTACTAGTACGACGGTATTATCAACAAGCACAATTCTGAATCTGTATTTAATACCGATATATATTCAATTTTCTATTTATAAACATCAAAAAGAATTTAGATTATGTTAAGAGTTTCTGATTGTCCATTAAGTCGTTACAGTAACGACGAACATTACAAGTATCAAACCGAGGTAAAAGATTTAATTGCCAGGTATCCGGCAGTATCATCGCTTATAACGCGTGAACAAAACAACTTTCTAAAATTGTATCTGGATGAGGGCGAAGCCTTGGGGTATGTGCGCGGAAGCGTCTATACCGAGCATCTGGGGGTAGCCGACGCGAAATGCAACGAAACGTTGGACGGACTGGAAGCCGCTATCATCAGCGGATTGAAACATTACAATCCGGTAGTTAAAGGTGCTTCCCAACGACTTAAAATTTGGTGGGATACCAACGGTAATATCAAAGAGAAAAGTCAAAAAAGTAAATCGGGGGCTATTATTAAACTTGTAACCGACTTTAAAGGTCCTTACAGTGCCGATGTCAATGCAGCCGGCTTGAACGGATGGGTAGCTGAGCTCGAAGCGGATCTAAACACCCACGACGAGGTGGAAAAAACAAAATATACCGAGAAAGCCGGTAAAACCGACCTGCGCATGCGTCAGGTTCGGATAGAGATCGATAAATCGTATCGCACCATCATTACCAAGATGAATGCCTTGATAGTGGTGAATGGCGAAGAACCTTTCACCGAATTTGTGAATGAGCTCAACGCACGCATAGCTTCTTATTCCAACAACCTTGCTATCCGCAGTGGTAAAACAAAAAAAGGAACAGACAGCACTGAAACAAAATAACACATCAGATCTCCCCGCGACGAGAGTTGCGGGGAGATTTGTTTTTAAATAAAATCCATACTACAAAACAAAACAACAAATGAAAAAGACGCTACTAATTATTTCACTTCTTACTATTATTTTAATTTCCGGTGCTGCAAAAAATAATCAGACCGATTCTATTGCCGCTGCAAAGCAAACAGTACAATTAAAAGAACTCAATGCCAAAGTGGATTCGCTATTAAAAATCACCAACGAATTAAGCAAAGAAAGAAATTATTTCTCTACAGCATTAAGTTCGCAGACAATGATTTTCAGTATTATAATAACTATTACCCTATTTCTTTTCGGCTTAATTTCATTTGCTAGCTTTAAAATTGAAATGAAGAAATACAAGACTGAGATTAAATTAATTATTAGCAAACAAGATGAAAAGATAAAGTCAACAGAAAATATAAACAAGAAACTCGAAAGATTGACTTATAAGTCACTCGGAAACTTAGCCATATTAATTTCAAAATACCATAATAATGACGAGGCGACGCAATTTAAATTTTTATTACAGGGAGCTAGATATCAATCGCTTTACGAACAATTTGAAATATGCAATGAAAATATTAATTTTGCATTAGTATTAATAGACAAAGAGATTAACAACCCTAAAGGAATAAAGATAGTAACTGACGAAAATGCCGATGACCTGCAATCACTAATTTCATGTCAAGATGAAACAGTAAAACAATCTGCAGTGAAAGTATATGCTAAGTATTTAGAACTTAAAGAACAGGAACCAGTTGTTGATCCAAATCCAAAAGCATAGAAATTTATTTTTAATTATCCGTTTTATTGCCTGCTCATGATTTAGGGAAAGCATATCTCGGTGCTCTGCACCTCATTTGCTTCTATTCTACTTTATCCTACAAAGATTTTGGGTACTTCCGAAAACGGAATGTTCCATCTGCACCTTGTTTGATAACACTAAAGGGACAGCGTCCCGGGATATTTGTAGAATAGCAATTATGGTTGAAGTGTAAGGTGCAGCGCACCGAGATATTTCCTGTTGTTGAAAGATTTATATGGTTTCGGAGGATATGAATAATCGTAATTCATTTTTACCAATAAGAAAACACATGACATCCCTTCCCCATTGAACAAACCCCGGTTGCAAAGCGTTTTCAGAGCAAACAAAAAAAGACGATATGAATTTTAAAAGATATACACCGGACCTGGAAATAACGAACTACAAATTTGGTGTACGCCCCGATGTAACCATCCCCGATAGGGAATTTTATAAGGTGCTGGGCGAAGAAGGAATTAGAAAATTAGTGACCCGCCACTATGAGTTGCTGCGGGTAAGCGAAATCAGTCATTTGTTTCCGAAAGACGATGAGCTTTTTGAAATTGGAATGAATAACTCAGCCGATTTTATGGTGCAGATATGCGGAGGTCCCGATTACTACAATCAACATCGCGGACGCCCTATGCTGGTCAACCGCCATGCCGGTTCGCACATTACCCCCGAAGGTCGAATAGTTTGGCTCAATTCTTACAAACAAGCATTGGCAGAGTTAACCATCCCCCGCCCTCTGATTGTTTCATTTTGGAATTATCTGAATGTGTTTTCGAGCTGGATGGTAAATGCACCCGAATAAACCGACTTCAATTACAAAATCCCGAGCAATTCCTGCGCATTCTTCAAAGCTGCGTCGGTAATATTTTTCCCGCTAAGCATTTGTGCCAATTCATTCACACGTTCATTGTCGCTCAGGCGTTCGATGTGCGTTTGTGTTTGTGCACCGCTATCGTCTTTATACACGCGGTAATGCTGTGCGCCTTTAGCAGCAATTTGCGGTAGGTGAGTAATGGTAATCACCTGCATATCGGCACTCATCGACTGCATAATATCGCCCATTCGGTGCGCTATTTCACCCGAAACGCCCGTATCTATTTCATCGAAAATAATGGTCGGTAAATCGGCTTTATGTGCCACCAGCGATTTTATCGAAAGCATCAAGCGCGACACCTCACCACCCGAAGCAATCTGCGTTACAGGTTGAACCGGACGGTTTTTATTGGCCGAAAAAAGGAACTGCACTTCATCGTTTCCTTGTTCTGCATACTCAGCCAATGGCAAAATAGCAACTTCAAACTGAATATTGGGCATTCCCAGCTTAGTTAGTTGTTCCACCAGGTACTTTTCTATCGGTTTGCAGGCTTTCTTACGACTATCGGTCAACAACTGAGCACTATCCTTCACGGCAGCATGCGCAGCGCTTAATTTCGTCTTCAGCGCTTCTATCTCCTCGTCAAACGAATCAATACGTTGCAACTGCGCGCCAAAACCATCACGCAACTCTATCAGCTCGGCAACCGAAGTTACTTTGTATTTCTTTTGCAGGGTAAAAAGCTCACTCAATCGATTTTCTACCCACTCCAAACGTACCGGATCAAACTCCAGTCGTTCTTCGAACGTATTCATCTCAACAGTAATATCTTTTATCTCGATAAATGCAGATTGTAACCGATCATACCAATCATTTCCATCGGGCACAAAGCTTTTTACATGCGAAAGTGCTGCTATCGCATCTTTAAGCATAGGTAAGGAAGTGTGTTCCTCGTCCAACAATTGATGCGCCTTTACCAATTCCATTTTTATCTCTTCGGCATGGCTGAGCGTTTCCTGTTCCAATTCCAAATCGGCTTGTTCATTCTCCAACAGCTGAGCATCCGTCAATTGTTGAAACTGAAACTGCACATAGTCCAAATCAGCTCCCTGCTTTTCAGCCATTTTCTGCAATTGTTTTAATTCCAACTGCACATTTTTCCAATCGGCAAAACGAGTGTGATATTGAGTCAAAAGTGGTGCGTTTTCGGCAATAGTATCTACCACTTCCAATTGATAAACATCATTAGACAGTAATAAATTCTCATGCTGCGAATGGATATCCAGCAAACGATTGCTCAAATCGCGAATCACATTCAACGACACCGGCGTATCATTTATAAATGCCCGCGATTTGCCACTGTTGGTAAGTTCACGACGAATAGTGCATTCCTTGCCTGCATTATCCAAATCATTCTGAGCAAAAAAGCTATCCAAATGTTTGTAATTCGAAATATCAAATTCAGCCTCAATCACACACTTCTCAGCATCAATCTTAATCGATTTACTATCGGCCCGCTGACCCAAAATAAGCGAAAGAGCACCTAAAATAATCGATTTCCCCGCTCCGGTTTCGCCGGTTAGAACCGAGAAACCTGCTTCGAAATCGATATTTAATTCAGAAATTAAAGCGTAGTTAGAAATATAAAGCGATTTAAGCATATTCGAATCAGTGAGTTGAATTTAATAATTTTGAAACTAAAATAGTAAAATCCGTTTCTTTCTATTTCAAGATTTTTTCATACCTCGAAGCTTGCGACGGATTAATATCCGATAGTATTTCTACAGCATCGGCCTTTTCCTTTTGATTGCCTTTGCTAAAGATATTGATCAGCTCATCGCTTTTCGCATCCATAAAGCTGGAAATAATGATAGCCGATGGTCTTGCCCTGTTTGCTTCACGAATCAAAGGTAATCCTTCAGCTATTTTACCGCGTGCATTAATTGCATTGCTGGTCATATCATCTAAACCTAACCGATGATATTCATAAATGTATTCTCTAAACTTTTTAAAAGCTTCGTCGGTTAAATTATTCACCAACGCGTACCGATTCTTCGTACTTTCGAATGCTTTCCAACCTGTCAGATCGGCTCCCTGAGCTGAATTGACAATATTCTCAGCGGCGAGAAAATAAGGTGTTCCACCCAAGCGGGAATAGGAATCCATATCGTAACCAATAATGATATAGGCATAATAAGCCAAAACAGCTGTGAGATTGGAAGTGATAGTATTTTGATTCATCTCCAACTGGTCAAATTCCTTATAATTAAACGTAAAGCTATTATCCTTGAAGTTAAACAACGTACTGTAATAGTTCGAATTAAATACCGGGCGACGCGATTGAACCTGAATTTCAGCCGTAAAAACATCTACATCCATCTTCTTCACAATGATATTCATTGTACATTCAATCCGTTCGGCGTTGGCATACGTCAACTCAGTCCACTTTCGGTTATTAACAAACTCGGAAATCGATTTTTTAAGCGTCACGAAAACAGACTTGTTCGAACCTTCAACCTGATCGGAATTTAGATTGATACTGCAATTCAATTCTTGAGCCTGACCATAACTGATAGTCAGTAAAAAGCTCAACACCAACAACAATTGTTTCATTTCAGTTTGGATTATTTCTTTAGGTTAGCATTAGACGAACAAATTAGTTATCGTTTTTCTGGAAATTAATTATCTCAGTTACAATATCATCAGCCACAGCAGCTTTACTCTTTAGGTCGAATGGTATTTTAGTTCCTGAACGATGTAGAATACAGATTTTATTCGTATCGTATCCAAAACCGGCTTGTTCGTCGTTCAAGGAATTCAATACGATAAAATCCAGATTTTTACGTTCCATTTTTTGACGTGCATTGGCTTCTTCGTTGTTTGTTTCAAGTGCAAAACCTACCAGAAACTGGCTTCCCATCTTCATTTTACCAACTTCAGCAGCAATATCCTGAGTTGGTTTTAGCTCCAACTGTAAGTTTTCTTTTTCACGTTTTACTTTAATATCAGCCACAGTCACCGGAGTGAAATCTGCCACAGCAGCACATAAAATAGCACCATCGCAACCATAGAAACGATCCATAACTGCATTGTACATTTCATTTGCCGACTCTACATCGATTCGTTCTATATTGGGATGAACAGTTTTGAGCTGAACAGGCCCGGCAATCAGGCATACATCAGCACCATGCTTGGCACAGGATTCTGCCAGTGCAAAACCCATTTTTCCTGTAGAATAATTGCCTACAAAACGTACCGGATCAATCTTTTCGTATGTGGGACCGGCAGTAATCAATATTTTTCTCCCAAGCAGTCCTTTTGATGTAAAATAATCATCCATAAAACCCACAATCTTGTCAGGCTCTTCCATCCTACCCTTTCCATCTAATCCACTGGCCAACTCACCACTTGCAGGTTCAATAACCTTGTTGCCAATAGCTGTTAACGCTTCCAGGTTACGTTGCATAGTGGGATGGGCAAACATATCCAGATCCATAGCGGGAGCTACAAAAACTGGACATTTAGCCGAAAGATAGGTAGTTAATAATAAATTATCCGCAACACCTGTAGCCATTTTAGCAATGGTATTAGCAGTGGCAGGTGCAATTAGGTAGGCATCAGCCCACAGTCCTAAATCAACATGACTGTTCCAGTTACCATTTGTAGGGTCAAAAAAATCGACTAGAATAGGATTCTTAGCCAATGTTGCCAGTGTAAGCGGAGTGATAAACTCCTTTGCCAGCGAGGTCATTATTACTTTCACCTCAGCTCCTTCTTTTACTAACAAACGAATGAGTTGAGCCGATTTATAAGCAGCAATACTGCCTGTAACTCCTACTATTATTTTTTTACCTTTTAATGCCATAGTGCTTTTCAATTATAAATAATGATTTTAAAATACAGGAATATTATTCTTGCATTTGAATCTATAGTTTACAAAAATACAAAAATGAATTGAACTTATCACAAACAAAAAAAGATAAAAGAATAGAGTGACAGGCACAATATTCTTTTATCTAAATGGAGTTTGATTGAAACAGCTTACTATTTCAATTTATCTTTAAGCGGATTACGGTGGTAAACTTTATCTTCCAAAAATTCTTGTGTAGCCACTAAAACTGGTTTTGGCAGTTTTTCGTAGTAACGTGAAATTTCAATTTGTTCTCTGTTTTCGAAAACTTCCTCGATATTTTCATTGAAAGAAGCAAATTCCTGCAATTTCTTGTCAAGTTCTGCTTTTGTTTCAACACTAATTTGATTAGCGCGTTTTCCAATAACTTTTACCGTTTCATACACATTTCCGATACTTTCACTCATTGTGCTCATGTCACGAGAAATCGTGTTCGTTGGCGCATTTACTTTTTTATAGTCCATAATACTTTGTAATTAATAATCTGTAATTAATAATTAAATTTTCAGAACATTTGACTGGTATCTAAATACAATTAAACGACCATCTTTGTTCAAATTCTTACTAATTTTAATCTTTAGCTATTTTTTTCGATTCGTTGAATATCTTATCAGCCTGTTTTTTAGACTTTCCTTGCGGGAACTCGTTGATATAATTATAATATTCATCTATTGTATTTCTGTAACGTTCAACTTTTTTTTCCTCAAAACTTTGAGTAGCAAGTTGGTATTTCGACTCCAAAATCAACATTGACAAATCTTCGCGATATATTGTCGAAGGGAAATTTTTCAATGCATTTTGAGCGGTAATTACACACGATTCGTAATTGTTTCCCATATAGTTACCAAGATTAAAATACAATCTTGCATTCAAATACGCTTTGTACGCCAATTTATTATTCATTTCTTCCAACAATTTGTTGGCATCGGCAACGCGTTCACTTTCGGGATAAAGTTCCAGAAACTCTTGAAAAGCAGCAACTGCATGGTGAGTTGCAGTTTGATCAAGTCGAGCATCGGGTGAATCCTGATAATAACAGAATCCAATCATATATTTTGACTCGATAGCAAATTTACCTTTCGGATATGTTTTTATATACGTTTTGTAATACTCACTTGCGGTAAAATAGTCTTTCTGACCGATATACGATCTTGCCATGTAATTAAGTACCGTTTCTGACCGATCGGTTCCTTTGTAATAACTTGACACGGCATCAAACAGAGTCGAAGCACGAACAAAATCTTTTTTATCGAAATACTGAACAGCTCTGTTATACTTTAACTCTGCGTCGTTTGATTTAAGCAATTTTTGATAATCGCCACACGACACAAAAGCTAACACTGCTACTAAAAGAAATAATTGAAGCTTTTTCATAAAATAATTTGGTGTGCAAAAGTAGTTGTTTTTTCAGGAATAAAAAAATATAAGCTTTCGATTTAACAAAAGTAGAGAATTCAATCAATTAATAATGAATTATGAACAAATTCAGGCTAAAAGGTTAATAAGATTTAGCATTCCTTCATAAGACAGAAGTCACAAAAGTTAAAGCATATCTTTTACTTTGCAAGATATTTTTTGAATCCTTCGGAATAGACAATCTGGTTTTTGCCATTTTTATCAACATAAATCAAGTAACACTCCATTCCTGGAATACTTTTGCATACTTTCAAACAACTATCTACTCCCAACACCATAAAAGGGGTGTCATAAGCATCGGCCATAATAGCAGTTGGAGCCACAACAGTTACGCTCAACAAGCTGTTGTTAGCAGGATAGCCGGTATGAGGATTAATGATATGCGAGTATTTTTTGCCATCCTTGATATAAAACTTACGGTAATCGCCGGCAGTAGTGACAGCGCAATCGGTAATTGAGAGGATAGTCTGTAGCTCTTCGTTCATACTTGTTGAATCATCAATGGCTTTGTCAATCCCAATTTTCCATTTTTCACCCTTATCATTCAACCCTTTACAAGCTACTTCACCTCCAATTTCAATCATATAGTTTTTGCAACCATTATCTCGCAACAACTTAGCTATAACATCCACCGAATAACCCTGAGCAATAGAATTTGGATCAATCAAGATTCGCGGGTCATCTTTTATGACTTTATGATTTACGATACGAACCTTTTCATAACCAACGAAAGGTAAAAAATCCGACACATTTGGTAATTTGCTATGGTCACTATTTCCAAAAGCAAACCCCCATGCCTTAACCAATGGTCCGACAGTAATGTCGAGAGCTCCATGCGTTCGTTCTGAAACCTCTTGCGCTTTGTAAAACATGGTTTCAAAATCCAAATCGGTTTTTACGGTTGGATCATTATTATTAATCCTAGAAATAACAGAGTTAGGTATATATGTTGAAAGCGACATATCAAATTGATGTAAACGCTCCTCAATCTTAGCTTTCAGGTCACGTCCCTGAGGTTGTTGGTAGGTCGCTGAATAAGTAGTTCCCTGCGTCTGACCTTCATTATGAATGTACTCAACGGCCTTTACAGTGAGATCCCCTTGTTTACTTACAAAATAATAACCAACTATTGCAACTAAACAAACAAAGACAATTAGCGTGAGAATCAATCCATTCTTTTTCATATCAGTAGCTTTGCTGTATTAAATCTCAAAAAGTAATCTCTGACCCCTAACAGTTTCGTCGAACTGACCGTTATCATACACAGCCTTTCCATTTACCCAGGTCTTCAATACCTTGGCATCAAAAGTTGTACCTTCAAAAGGCGACCAACCACATTTATAAAGAATATTTTCAGTATTTACAGTCCACGCATCATTAGGATTCACGAGCACTAAGTCGGCATAAAACCCGGGACGAATATATCCACGATTTTCAATTCGAAATAAATCGGCAGGTGCGTGACACATTTTCTCTACCACCTTTTCGAGCGTAAATGCACCTTGCTTCACCAATTGCAGCATAGCCACAAGCGAATGCTGAACCAAGGGTCCACCAGAAGCTGCAGTTAAACATGAACCTTCTTTCTCCGAAAGTAAATGTGGTGCATGATCAGTGGCAATGACATCTATCTTGTCTGAATTGACGGCATCGATAAGTGCCAATCGATCTGACTCCGATTTAATGGCAGGATTCCATTTAATACGGTTGCCATATTTTGCATAATCGGCATCCGAGAACCATAAATGGTGCACACAGACTTCGGCAGTGATTCGTTTTTCTCTCAAAGGTTTGTCCGACGAAAACAGGGACATTTCCAAAGCAGAAGACAAGTGAAAAACATGTAAGCGCGAATTATATTTTTTGGCCAATTCCACAGCGAAAGCAGAAGATTTGTAACATGCCTCGGCATTGCGAATTAGCGGGTGATACTTAACAGGAATATCGTCTCCTAAAAGTTCTTTGTAATGTTGAATATTGTGCTGAATAGTTGCCTCATCTTCGCAGTGCGTGACAATCAGCAAAGGAATTTCCGAAAAAACACGATTCAGCGTATTGCTATTGTCCACCAACATGTTTCCGGTTGAAGAGCCCATAAACATTTTCAAACCGGCCACATTCCGCGGATTTACCTTTTTCAGCTCGTCCAGATTATCGTTGGTCACTCCCATCAAAAAGGAATAATTAGCCATCGATTTTTCTGCTGCCAGTGTATATTTTTGTTCTAAAATATCCACAGTTGTAGCCTGAGGTTTTGTATTGGGCATTTCAAAGTACGATGTTATTCCGCCGGCTACCGCAGCCTTACTTTCGGTGTAGATATCGCCTTTGTGTGTAAGTCCCGGATCACGAAAATGTACCTGATCGTCGATGAGACCCGGCAAAAGGAGTAAACCGGTGGCATCAACTTCGGTATGCGGTTCGGAAAGTTGTATTACTTCGTTACCTTCATAAATGGTTTTAATCAACTCACCATCAATAACAACCGAGCCAATAAATGTACGCCCTTCGTTTACAATAATGGCGTTTCTTATAATTTGCAATTTGCTCATAATTTGAGGAGTATATCTGCTGATTAATTGATTTTCTTTTGTGGAAATTTTCGGAACCAACTATTAATTTTCAGTTGTACCACGCCAAAGAAAGCCTCGCCGAAGATGCCACTGTTCATTTTGGAGGTTCCCAGTTCACGATTGATGAATATAATAGGCACTTCTTTAATGGTAAAACCACATTCGAAAGCAGTATATTTCATTTCAATCTGGAAAGCATAGCCTTTGAATCGGATTTTATCCAATTCGATGGTCTCAAGCACTTCACGTCTGTAACATTTGAATCCGGCAGTAGTATCAGAGATATTTACTCCTAAAACAAAACGAACATATTTCGAAGCCAAATAAGACATCAAAACACGACCCATAGGCCAGTTCACTACATTTACACCCGTAACATAACGCGAACCGATAGCCACATCAGCACCCTGATTAGCACATGCATTGTATAATTTTGGTAAATCGTTTGGATTGTGCGAGAAATCGGCATCCATTTCGAAAATATAATCGTATTTGCGTTCAATGGCCCATTTAAAACCGGCAATATAGGCAGTTCCCAAGCCAAGTTTACCTTTACGCTCAACCATAAACAATTGAGTAGAAAATTCCGCTTGCAATTTATTAACAATAGCAGCCGTTCCATCAGGAGAACCGTCTTCTATGACCAAAACATGGAAAGTTAATGGCAAACTAAAAACAGCGCGAATAATATTCTCGATGTTTTCTTTTTCGTTGTAGGTGGGGATAATGACTAAATTGCTTGACATGGTTATTTAGTTGAATGTTAGTAGTTTTTTTGTTTGATAGGCTCAGTTTAGTATTACTGGGATATCTGGCAACCTCTATTTATTAGAATATATATAATTCCGATGGAGTCAATCTATCCAAAGTTACAAGTTGAACGTGTTTACCCACAATAACTTGCCGGCTCTCCAAATGGTTTTGAATGGTAGTATATGCCACTTCGGGTAAATTATTTTCTTTACTCAAATGACAAAGAAAAATATGTTGTGTTCGTTCATTATAATTCGCAGCCAGAAATCGTCCCGCTTGTTCATTGCTCAAATGACCTGTTTGTGCAATAATACGATTTTTCAGATAGACCGGATAGCTGCCTTGTTCTAACATTTGCTCATCATAATTAGCTTCCAACACCAGGTAATCGGCTTGTACTAAATGTGAGGCAACCTCCTCACCCACATATCCTAAATCGGTTGCAAAAGTAAATCTTTTTTCTTTATATTCCACCGTGTAACCTACACTATCTGTTGAATCGTGAGAGACCGAAAAAGCAGTTATTTTAAAGTCGCCAACCTGAACAGATTGCCCTTTCTCAATAAATTTCCGGCTCGAATATAATTTTTCTGTCACACAATAACTCTTCTGAATTCCTTCGTGAACTAATCGTGTAGAATAGATAGGAATAAGGTGTTTTTCTCCTAATGGGCCAACTGCTTTTATATGGTCGGCATGATCGTGAGTAACAAATACTCCCCAAATGTTTTCGAAATCTAGTCCTATATTTTTCAAACATTTACGAATAGAACGCACACCAATACCTGCATCTATCAATATGCCGGTAGATGCATTGCCTATGAAGTAACAATTTCCACTACTACCACTACCAAAACTCTGAAAACGTAATTTATCCATCAATATCTATTTAAGGTGACAAAATTAACTTTAAAAATCGAACTACGACTACAAAATATCAGAAATAACGTTAAGCCTTCATAAAGAATAGTTAGTCACAATAATAAAACTGAAAGTAAAAATACATATTTATCTGACTAACTGAAATTTATTTATGATTTATGAGCCATTATATCATTTTCAATTATATATAAAAAAACAAACAGATAGGATTTCCCTATCTGTTTGTTGGCAAAATTAGTAATTCTATTTATCAAAATCGCTTTTTACGTGCGCTCCATCGCAAAAAGGCTTATTGCTACTATATCCACATCTGCAAAGATAAGTTTTTCCTGTGACATCTTTCACTTCGCCCGAGAGCATGTTTAGCTTAAAATCGCCCGTAACAACATAAGGGCCGCCTTTTACTATTTTTACATTTTCCATTTTTAAAATTTATATGAATCAACCAGTAAACAAATAGTGAAGACAAAAGTTCTGAGCAACTGAATAGATTAGCTATAAAACGAAGCATGCATGAGCCTGTTTCGTTTTATTTCTTCAGAAAAGCATTCTCTGCATTCCGAAGCTCCATTATCTTCTTTCTAAGTAACAACTCTAATTCAATGTTTTTTGATTCCAGCTCTCCGATTCCGGGCGCAATAGCATTTCGTTCTTCAGGCGTCTGAGCACTGTCATAGCGCAAACGTAAAGCGTCGAGTTTCGCTTTTGATAATTTCAAATCGTTAGCTATTTTCTCTTTCTCACTCCAAAGTTTCATCGCAGCACTACATTTAAACTGAGACAGATGCGTATACACAGTCGAATCATTGACAATAAATTCAATCTGCTTATTTGGTTCCGTCACATCCGATTTAGTTGTTTCAGTATTTTCCATAGTCGTTTTGGAGCTCTTGCGATAACTTTTCAGAAGAGCTACCGAGCGAATATAATCTTTATCTTCACTCCTAATAATTGTTTTACTTTCATTCGGCACAAAAGTATAAATCATCACTTTACCTGCCACTTGATTCCGGTCGGTAGCAAACCAGCCCAGTTTGCGTTGCTCATCAATAACCATCATATAATCATTACCCATGGAGTTGAACGGAAATCCGACATTCTCGGGAGCTAAAAAACTATCAGATGAAGGTGTGTAGCGGGTTACAAAAATATCGTATCCGCCAATTGAATTCTCATTGTCGGAAGCAAAATACAAAGTAATACCATCGAGCAAAAGAAATGGATAATTTTCATTAGCTGAGGTATTAATCACCTTCGATACTGAAACCGGAGTCGACCAGGTATCAAACAATTTGTAAGAAGTAAATAAATCCATTTGACCGTGAATTGAATCGGAATAATAAACCCTATCCTTGCGTTGCGTGGTATATGTAATTTTATCAACAGTCCGTCGGGCATTCAGTTTCAACAAGCTTTGATTTATCGTTCCCAATTCGCTACTCGTTTTGTAAAAACGTAAAAAGTCTGTTTTATCTACCAAAATACTATCAACAATAGCTATATCCTCCACCTTGGTGAGTAAACGGGCAGCCCTTTCCGACTTAGCTATTTTACTTTGCAGTTCTTGAATTTTACTGTCATCAGGTTTTAATGTAGCCAAATAATTTTGGTAGGCAATTACCGATTTATCAAAGCGATAAGTTGTAAAGTAGAGTTCGCCCAGATACATATCACGTTGCGGAAACTTAGAGCCGGCCATTTCGAAGTGAGGTATTGCTTGCTCAGCATCCTTCAACTCATAGCAACACTGAGCATATCTGAAATTATATTTTGCATCATTGGGTTTCTGCTTCAATAATGTTTCATAAATGCCACGTGCCTTTGTATATTGTTTGCTATTGAAAAGTGCATCAGCTTCTACGGCGCGTTGGCCGAAAAGAGAAATGCATAGAAAAAGAGAAAAGAAAATCAACTTAAATTTCATCGGGGTATTGTATTCTGTATTTGTAAAGAAATATATGTAACTAACATAACAGCTATGAATTTATATTTGAAGAAATGCGGCAAGACATTGTTCATTTACAATATCTTACCGCACTTTCAAAAATAAATCAGTTACTAAGGATTCACTCCGTTAGCACTTTGTATCAATTTAGTAGCTTCTGCTTCTGCCTTTGCATTCATATCGGTAGCTTTTTTAGTAGCTTCGTCCACTATTTTTTTTGCACTAATTTGCGCCAGTTTTTTTGTAATAGGGTTGCTGGCTTTAGCTACCAATTGATCGCCCTGACTTTGAGCCTCCGCTATCAATTTATCACTTAATTGTTGTGCTTGCGCGCGTATCTGATCTGCTTTAGCCTGAGCAGCTTTCAATGCAGCATCTTTTTGTTTGCGAGCCTCTTCAAGAGCTTTAGCCTTAGTATTATCTACTTGTTTGTTTACTTCGTCGGTTACCTTAGCCTTGGTATCACCTAACAAAGAATTTAGCGTGCTTGCCAAATCAAGTTCAACTTTTGGTTTCATAAATGTTCCACCAATTTTTAAACCGACAGTAGAGAATTTACCTAAATTCATACTACTTGGTAATTGTACTTTACCCAAATAAGCGATAGATTTATCCAATCCTGTTGTTCCACCAAGATTCATTTTGATACCACCTACGGTCACATCAAAAGGTTTAGTATTCAATTTTCCATCTTTTATTTCAAAAAGGAAACCCAAATCTTTGATAGTTGTCGAAGCTAAATCAGAGCGTTTCAGACTTGTTGCTAAGGCAGTAAGAGCAGGCACATTGCTTAACCCAACTGATTTAGTCGAAAATGAACCATTACCAATCAAGGTAGCCAAATCCGGCATCATATCTTTTTGCAACAAAGAATTGAAAGATAATTTAGTAGAGAATTTACCGGCAGCTTTCTCGAAAACAGGGGCAAATTTCTGTAAAGTCTCCACTTGTTTAAACATTTCGGTAAATAAAACATCTGTGATATTCATATCGAAATTAACCGATGGCTTTTTAGGATCAGCTGTACTATACATACCATTCATCAGAATATTTCCACCAAAAGCCTGGGTGCTCATATTCTGAAATTTCACATCACCATCAAGCACTCGCAGCACTCCTTTAGCGTTAGCAAAATTCATTTTATCGTATTGCAGTTGTTTGAAATTGGCTTGCATAGTGAAATCAATATTCTTAGGGATTTCTACCACAGTCAACGGTGCTGACTTAGCTGCAATACCCGATTTTGCTGTTGAGGCTGCAGGGGTAGTTGCATCTGCTGTCATAAAATCACTCACATTAAAGTAGTTCGATTGCATGTTCAACGTTCCCTTCAGCGTTTTATTATGAAGTGCAAAAGCCACAAAGTTTTCGAGTTTACCGGTTGCAGAAATGTCGTTACGTCCAATTTTCATTTGCAAAGCAGCCAAATCGACATATCGGTTATTGAATACCATATTGGCTTTTGAGATGGCTACATCTTGCGGCAAGGCTTTCATTTTAATCAACATATTACTTACATTCAACTTGCCTCCAAATTTGAATTTATCGTATTGATTCGTTTCGTAATACGACATGCGACCGCCCAAGTCGAGGTTCATATCCAGCACACCATTCAGTTTTGTTCCTGCTTCGAGTGGATAAATATCTTTCACCGAGCCCAAATCAATTTTACCAACGGCTTTCATCAGCAGTTCAGGATCAGACATTGGATATGCCACGCGCATTTGAGCCGAAAAAGGATTGCCAGCCATCACCAACGAGAACTTAGAAATATCAACAACTGTAGCATCAAGTGTCTTGCCGGGGTTGGTAATATGAGCAGCCACGTTGATATTCTGAACCGATTTTGGCAAACTTGGATATTGGAACCAACCATTGACAGCAGTAAGTTTAAAATCGAATGCAGGATAATTATCACCTATCATTTTGCCTTTCAAGAATCCTGTCATATTTACAGCTCCACCGGCTTTCATTCCTTCGAACGAATTAGCATAAATGGCTGGAATCATTGACAGAATAGCTTTAAAATCGACCTTTTTAGCATCGAGGGTTAAATCCATATCATATCCATCGTCTAGCATCTTCACCCAACCAGCAAAGGCAAACGGTATGGCATTGATACGAGAAGAATTTTCGGAAAAGGTAAATATCTTTTTATTCAAATTGGCATTAATATCGGCATTGCATTCCACATTTGCTTTGCTGAGATAAGGCACACCGTCCATCGTAAAGTTGAGTGCTTCAATCGTAGTTTTGGTCTTCAACAACGAACTATCTGCTGTAAAATCGCCTGAAGTATGGTGATTCAGATTTTTTATTTCGGCCTTCATTTTACCTTGTTCATCCAAATAAACAATATTTGCATTATCGAGAACAATATTCTTTAGTCTCATATTAAAACTCATTGCCGAAGTATCAACAGCCGCCTTCGTTGAGTCCGTTTTCATTATATTCCAGTTAGCTTTTCCATTGGGCAACACATGTGCAAACAAGTGGGAATTATCAACCTCAAACTTGCGAATTTCGTATCCCTTGTCTGAAAACAAACTACTTAAATTCAGCTCCAGATCAATATTTTCGGTTGAGAGCAAAGTATCTTTTTGAAACTCCCCTACTCCTACGATTCGTAAATTTTCAAATCGCACCGAAGCATTCGGAAAACTACGGATAAAACTCAAACTAAGATTATCAAAATCAACTTTTGCATCAAGCTTTGCATTTATCTGCTCTTGAGCGAGTTTTACGATTTTACCTTTAAACGCAAAAGGTAAGATAAGTAAGGCAGCAAAAATTACTGCGAAAACCGACAGACCAACGACGAGTCCTTTTTTTAGTTTTGGATTCATAATGAGTAGGATGAATAATGTGTTGTTTTTGAGTATAACAGATAATGAATGTGCGATGTAATATTACCGCCTTTTATGAGATGAACAAAAATACAACATATTAACGGAATGCCGTTGATTTTGTTGAGAAAATTCTGATTTTTTCGGAATCATTAGTTGTTTGGCTGCCTACTCACTGTTTATGGAAAGTACATCTCAGGGCATAAAAGATATACGAATTAGAAAAACAAGATACCAGGTCACCTCAGAAGAACTTCCAAAACGCTGTATTGATACGAACGAGCGCTGCGGTTTTGCAGCATTGCTTCGTACTAGTACGAATGAGCCATGCAAAACTGCAGCAGCCTCTCGCTTGCGTATTTAAGTCGCTGCAAAATTGCAGGAGCTTCTCGCTTACGCATTTAACTACTCGCAACTTTGCAGGAAGCTCTCGCTTGCAAATTTAACTACTTGTGGTTTTGCAGCAACTTCTCGCTTGCAAATTTAACTCGCTGCAGAATTGTAGGAAGCTCTAGCTTGAGAATCTTACTTACTGTACATTACCAACTCAATATTTACAGGTAGCAGAAAGTAATTGTTGTTTTACAATTAAAAAAAACAGTACAACTCTGGTAATTGTGAAAATTTATCTCTATTTTTACCACTCCAAAAATCTAGTAACATTTAAAAAGAAATACAATGAAAAAATTACGAGTTTTAGTTCTGATATCATTGGCCATAGCTCTAAGTTCAGGAACTATGGGTGTAAAAAAACAGTATAAAGATGGAACGTATACGGGCGAATCGCAGTCGAGGTATAAAAGCGAACCTTATTGGGGACAAGCCACTTTGGAGATAAAAAATGACAAAATCGTCAAGCTTACATTTCAGATTATAGATAAGGATAAGAATGAAATTTTTGGCCCTGAATACGAGCAACATTTTAAAGATAACCCTGAATATGTGCAGCAATGCAGAAATGATTTAAAAGGTATAAAAGCATATACTGAAAAATTCAACCAGTCGAAAAAACTTGAACAGGTAGATGCTATAACCGGTGCTACGTGGTCATATAACATATTCAAAGACGCGATAAAAGTAGCACTTGAAAAAGCCGGGAACAAATGAAATATATTTGTATAACATTTCTTCTCGCCTTGCAATTACAAGTTTGGAGTCAAAAAGAGAAAATATATAACATTTCAATTGAAGAGCGAAACGCTGCAATTGAACTTGTAAACAAAGCCACTATCAAGATAAACAAAGGTTTAGTAAATGAATCTTTTTTACTTATTAACGAGGCAATTAAAACAGATTCAACATTGCACAATTCATACGACTTATTATATCGGGCATGTTTAACCGACGCAAACTACTCAAATACAGCCATAGAAAACTTTTTCACGGCTAAACGCATCTTTGACTTAGATGATGAGATTTGTTTTTACATAGCCGAGCTGTATAGATTCCGCAATGAACATAAAAAAGCAATTGATGAATATTCTAAAGCAATTGAATACTTAAAAAGCAGTAATGAAAAGTCAAAGTTCTGGCTTCAATACTTTTCGGGAAGAGCATTTTGCTATACAAAAACAAATAATTTCAAAGCAGCAATGCTCGATTATAATACATATTTAAAGGAAAAACCAATGGATGCCGTCATATTAATCAACCGGGGGGTATGTTATCAAAAGTTAGGAAATATGTCAATGGCAATTATTGATTGGAAAAAATCCGAACAACTTGGCAATCCTACAGGTAAAATTTATCTGGATCGAGCAAACAAAAAATAATGTATCACAAATAAAAAAATCCCTGCCACATCAGCTGTAGCAGGGATTTTTTATTTCTATCTTGAAAACGAACTCTTAATTTAAAGCAATAGTTGGTTTCACAATTTTCGCCTTGATTACTTTTGTTTCCGGTTCTAATTCCATCATAATAGTATCACCGGCTTCCAGTTCGCCTCCCAACACCACATCGGCTAATTCGTCTTCCAGGTATTTTTGGATAGCACGTTTAAGCGGACGAGCACCAAATTGAACGTCATAACCTTTTTCAGCAATATAATTTTTGGCTTCGTTGGTTAGTTCCAGTTTATAACCCATGGCTGTTACTCGACCGAAAATTCCTTTTAATTCCAAATCAATAATAGACGCGATAGAATCTTTGCTCAATTGATCAAACATAATTACATCGTCCACACGGTTCAGAAACTCGGGAGCAAAGGTACGGTTCAATGCTTTTTGAATAACGCCTTTAGAGAATTCAGAGTCAGCTTCAATAGATGTTGAAGTAGTAAAACCAACACCTTTACCAAAATCTTTCAACTGACGTGTTCCCACATTGGAAGTCATGATGATAATCGTATTCTTGAAATCAATACGGCGACCCAAACTATCCGTCAAGCGTCCTTCATCCATCACCTGCAATAGGATATTGAATACATCGGCATGTGCTTTTTCAATTTCGTCGAGCAAAATAATCGAATAAGGTTTACGACGTACTTTCTCCGTCAACTGACCACCTTCCTCATAACCCACATATCCCGGAGGTGCTCCGATAAGGCGCGAAACACTGAATTTCTCCATGTATTCGCTCATATCCACACGAATCAACGAGTCGGCGCTATCAAACATAAACTCAGCCAAAATCTTCGCCAGGTGAGTTTTACCAACACCCGTAGGTCCAAGAAAAATAAACGAACCAATCGGCTTGTTCGGATCTTTTAATCCGATACGATTACGTTGAATGGCTTTTACAATCTTATTTACCGCTTCGTCTTGTCCAATAACCTTACTTTGCAAAACATCTTTCATTTGACGCAATTTCAAACCCTCGGCTTGCGCAATTCGTTGCACCGGAATACCCGACATCATAGCCACTACTTCGGCCACTTGCTCTTCATCCACTGTTTCGGGGTGAAGTTGCGCTTCCTCCTCCCAACGTTTTATAGCGTCTTCGAGTTGATATTGTGTTTGTTTTTCCTGATCGCGAATGGGACCAGCCAATTCATATCTTTGTTCCGACAGAACTTTTAGTTTTTCTTTCTTCAAATCCTCAATGCGTTTTTCCAACTCCTCTATTTCAGCAGGAACGGAAACTGTACCGATGTGAACACGCGACCCAGCTTCATCCAGCGCATCGATTGCCTTATCAGGGAAACAACGGTCGGTAATATAACGGTCGGTCAAACGCACACAAGCCTTGATAGCTTCGGGCGTATAACGCACATTGTGGTGATATTCATATCTATCTTGGATATTTTCAAGAATTTGCAAGGTCTCATCGGCTGTAGTCGGATCTACCATTACCTTTTGGAAACGACGTTCCAACGCACCATCTTTCTCGATGCTTTTGCGATATTCGTCCAGCGTAGTAGCACCCACACATTGAATTTCGCCACGAGCCAGCGCCGGTTTCAGCATATTGGCAGCATCGAGCGAACCCGGTGCACCACCTGCTCCTACTATGGTGTGAATTTCGTCGATAAACAAAATCACATCCGGATTTTTTGTCAACTCATTCAAAATAGCTTTAATACGTTCTTCAAATTGTCCACGGTATTTTGTGCCCGCCACAATGGAAGCCATATCCAACGACACCACACGCTTATCAAAAAGCACACGCGATACACGACGTTGAATAATACGCAATGCGAGTCCTTCAACAATGGCCGACTTGCCCACTCCGGGATCGCCAATCAGAACAGGATTATTCTTTTTACGACGACTCAGAATTTGTGCCAATCGTTCAATTTCTTTATTACGACCAACTATCGGATCTAAACGATTTTCGAGTGCCGCTTTAGTAATATCAGTTCCAAAAGTATCCAACGCAGGGGTATCACTTTGTTTTGCACCCGCTGCTGAACTTGGTTTCTTTTTTTGACGTGGATCTTCATCATCTTCATCATCATCCGAAAAGCTCGAACCCATAATGATTTCTGGTTTTTCGATAAATGCCTTGGCCTGATCGTATGTTAAGTGCTCTGCCGATAAAATATCGCCGGCCAAATTATTTTTTTCTTTCAAAATAGCTAAAAGTAAATGTTCGGTATCAGCAGTTTCGGCCGACAAAGAACGGGTTTCTAACTCCATAATCTTTTTTATCTTTTCCGTACTTTTAAGTGTCGGAATTTCTTGGCCGCTGGGTTCAAGGTCGGTGCGTATTTGGCTTTCGATAGATTGTTTTATTTTAGATAAACTCACATGCGATCCGTTTAAAATATCGATGGCTTTTCCGCTACCATTACGTAAGATGCCCAACAGCAAATGCTCGGGGCCAACATAGTTATTGCCCAATCGTTCGGCTTCTTGCGAACTGTACAAAAGCACATTATGTAATTGTTCTGAATAGTTGACTGTCATATATTCGTAGTTTGATTGGTTTGACTTTCGAGTTCAGGAAATTGGTAAGTTAAGACCTCACTTATATGTGATATTATTCTTTTACAAAAATAGGAATAAAAAACTAAGAAATGAGAATTCTAAATCAATAATTAAGTATAAAATAGTTGGTAAAATTCTTTCTGTATGCGTCAAAAACAATACCGAAACACCAAAATTGTATTTTTATCGGAAATTTTGTCAGTTATGCTCAACAAATGATTTTTTTCAGTAGTTTTGTGCGCCATAAATGCAAAATGCGTCAATCGTTAGTCATTTCACGTGCAAATTAATAATTCAAAAACAAATCAATAAAACAAATAGTTTATGACGGAACAAAAATCTTCACTTCGCGAATCAAAATCCGCACGTTGGGTGGTACTGATATTGGTATCATTTACCATGATGTGTATGTATTATCTTACCGATGCAATGGCACCATTGCAGGAAAGTTTACAAGGCAAATTATCGTGGTCGGCTTCTGATTATGGTCTATTTACAAGTGGATACGGTTGGTTCAATGTATTCCTTTTAATGTTGATTTTCAGCGGAATGATTCTTGATAAATTAGGAACCCGTTTCACCGGCATCCTTGCCATATTTATTATGTTGTTTGGAGCAGGTGTTAAATACTGGGCTATTTCGGGGCACGTCGACGGAACATTGGAATTCTCTATCGGTTCGTGGCAGGTTTTTAACGGTACTGCGAAATCAGCACTTTATGCAGGATTAGGTTTTGGTATTTTCGGAGTTGGTTGCGAAATGTTCGGGATTGCTGCCAACAAAGCCGTAGTTCGTTGGTTTAGAGGCAAAGAGATGGCACTGGCTATCGGATTAAATACGTCTACCGGTCGTATCGGGACTGCATTGGCCATGTTTACCCCACTACCACTCGTAAACCTGACAAAAAATGTAAGTTCACCGGTTCTTTTGTCTATCGTATTGTTGTTGATTGGCTTATTAGTGTTCATTTTCTTCACCGTTTTAGATAAAAAATTAGATCAGGAAGAATCTGATGCAGGAATTGCAAGCGACGAAGAGTTCAAATTTTCGGATGTAACAGACATTGCAAAAAACAAAGCATTTTGGTACATCGCCATTCTTTGCGTGCTGTTCTACTCAGCCGTTTTCCCGTTTATCAAATTTGCGACCAACCTAATCGTTCAAAAATTTGATGTTCCTGACACCTTTGCAGGTTATATCCCAGCGCTATTGCCATTTAGTGCTTTGCTGCTAACACCTGTTTTTGGTGGCATTTCCGACAAAAAAGGAAAAGGAGCCACCATTATGATTATCGGTTCAATCATTTTGGTTTGTGTGCATTTACTATTTTCAATCCCTTCACTCAACAGTTTTCCAATCGCTATCGGACTTGTAATGGTACTAGGAATTGCATTCTCATTAGTTCCATCGGCTATGTGGCCTGCAATTGCTAAAATTATTCCTGAGAGCAAACTAGGAACAGCTTACGCCATGACCTTTTGGGTTCAAAACTGGGGATTAATGGGCGTGCCGTTGTTGATTGGTTATGTACTTGACAAATATTGTATCACCGGTACGATCACTAAAATGGTAGAAGGAAAAGAGCAAATTATCACGCAATATAACTACACCATTCCTATGCTTATATTTTCTTGCTTCGGAATATTAGCCATTGTTTTTGCTTTCTTGCTTAAAGCAGAAGACAAAAAAATGGGCTACGGACTTGAAAAACCAAACATCAGAGAATAGTCTTTTCTTATGAAATTTTGAAACCCCCTTAAACTATTTGTGTTTGAGGGGGTTTTATTTTTAAAATTAAAACTAAATAAAATCAGCCATGGCTTTTTATCAATTTCACAGCGAGCAAAAAATCAATTCATCCATTGACGAAATTTGGGATTTCATTTCCTCACCCACCAATCTCAAAGAAATAACACCCGACTACATGGGTTTCGATATTATGAACACCATACAACTTTCGGAGAAAATGTACGAAGGAATGATTATTGGCTATAAAGTGAGTCCGATCCTTGGCTTAAAAACGACCTGGGTAACCGAAATTACACACATTCGCAACAAAGAATTTTTTATCGACGAACAGCGCATGGGCCCCTACACCATGTGGCATCATCAACACCTTATCCGGCCTATCGAGAATGGAGTCTTGATGACCGATATTGTCAGCTACCAACCACCTTTCGGAGTTATTGGGGCAATTGCCAACAAACTGGTTATCCAATCAAAGCTCAAACAAATATTTAATTATCGAACTGCAGCACTTGATAAAAAATTCGGAATCTATTCGGCAAAATAGTTTTTTTTATGAGTTAATAAAAAAAAACTACTGAATAATTATAATTTACTGCGCATTCGGTCAACATTTTAGACTTAGAATCTGTTGAATCAAAAAACATTTCAAAAAAAATAATCTATAAAAATCTACATTATGATGAAAGCTTTAAAAATCATTGGTATTGTACTCGCAACCATCGTAGGATTAATTTTAATTATCGCTTTATTTGTTTCGAAAGAATTTGCTTACGAGAAATCAATCACCATCAACGCACCTATCGACAGCGTTTGGGCAAATGCTAATAGCCTTGCAGCGTTGGACAAATGGAGCCCGTGGAATGATCATGATCCCAACATGAAAAAAGAAATGAGTGGAACCGACGGAACTATTGGTGCCAAACAAAGTTGGGATGGCAAAGTAGTAGGCAAAGGCAGTCAAACCATTGCCCGTATAGAGAAGCCAACACTTTTTGAAACCGAATTAGTATTCTACGAACCTCAGGAAAGCCACGGAAAAGGTTTTGTAAAACTCAGCACCGAAGGGAATGGAACAAAAGCCACCTGGGGAATGACAGGTACTATGCCTTATCCATTCAACATAATGAATCTATTCATGGATATGGAAAAATCGATGGGAAAAGATTGGGATAAAGGTTTGGGTAGATTAAAAAATTTAAGCGAAAACTAACTTACAACACTTAATAAATAAACGAAACTCATCCATTTTGGGTTTCGTTTATTTATCTAAAACAGTATATCTTAAAATATTATTCATAAATTTGTCGTTCATATATATCTATGAATAATTCAGCAAAAAGCATGAAGTCAATTAACACATCTGAAAACACCGGTCGTATGCCCGTGCTGTTTGTTGGTCATGGAAGTCCAATGTACGCCATCGAAGAGAATGAATTTGTACAAACCTGGCGGGACATGGGCGACACATTACCTGTGCCTAAAGCGATTATTTGTATTTCAGCACACTGGGAAACGCGCGGAACACAGGTCACAGCCATGCAACAGTCCAAAACCATTCACGATTTTGGTGGGTTTCCACGGGAACTCTATGAAATTAATTATCCTGCACCCGGAAATCCCGAGCTTGCCAAAGAAGCCATAAATTTAATCAAAAGCTCTCCCGTATTGCCCGATGAAAAATGGGGATTGGATCATGGCGCATGGAGTGTAATCAGGCGTATTTATCCCAAAGCTGACATTCCGATAATTCAGTTAAGTCTTGATTACAACAAATCGCCAAAACAACATTATGAGTTGGCAAAAGAGCTGGTATCATTGAGAGATAAAGGTGTATTGATTATCGGTAGCGGTAACATTGTTCACAACCTGCGTCAGGTTGCCTGGGACAAGCCTGATGATCAGGAATATGGTTACGACTGGACAATTGAGGCAAACGAAACAGTAAAAAAACTAATTTCGGACAATAAACACAACGAGCTAATCAATTACAAATCATTAGGAAAAGCAGTTGACATGGCTGTACCATCGGCTGATCATTATCTACCTTTGCTGTATGCATTGGCACTAAAAAAAGAGGATGAGGAAGTTTCATTTTTCAATGATAAAGCCGTGATGGGTTCATTAACAATGACCTCTGTGAAAATTGGCTGAGCAACCTGATTTTTATACTTCAAACTAATAATCTAGAAGTCAGTCTGCAATAGCAAAATTATAGTAAATTATTTTGCAAAAACACTTTGTAGATTAAAAATAAATGTGTAATTTTGCACCTCAATTTTCGGATAAGGTAGAAAAGCAGCAATGCCAACGGCACCTCACCTTCCCGATGTAATCAGAAAAGTCATTTAAAAAATGTACGCAATCGTAGAAATTTTGGGACAACAGTTCAAGGTGGAAGCCGGAAAAAGACTGTATATCCATCGCATGGCAGAAGCCGACAGAGGCGCTGTAGTAGAATTTGACAAAGTATTATTGATCGACAACGAAGGTGCTATCACAGTAGGTGCTCCGGTAGTTGCAGGTGCAAAAATAGTTTGCGAAGTATTATCGCACGTACGTGGCGAAAAAGTAATCGTTTTCCACAAAAAACGTCGTAAAGGTTACCGCAAACGTAACGGTCACCGTCAAGATTTCACAGAATTATTTATCAAAGAAATTGTAGCTTAACCGAAAAAAAATTAGAAGAAAATGGCACATAAGAAAGGGGCGGGTAGCTCAAGAAACGGTCGTGAATCGGAAAGCAAACGACTTGGCGTTAAAATTTACGGTGGTCAATTTGCTAAAGCAGGTAACATCATAGTACGTCAACGCGGAACAGTACACCACATTGGTCAAAACATTGGTATGGGAAAAGACCACACCTTGTTTGCACTAGTTGATGGAATCGTAGAATTCAGAAAAAAGAAAGACAACAAGTCATTTGTTTCTGTAAAACCTATCGAAGTAGCTAACTAAGAGCTAGTCGATACGCATCACACATAAATCTCCTGTTGTTTTACATCCGTGTAAAATTGCGGGAGATTTCTTTTTTAGACTCAAGAACAAAGAACAAAAATTCAAGACCTTGCTTTAAAATGGTAAATGGTAATTGAATAAATCGTAAATTAAAATATGCTTACACTCAAATACATTACCGAAAATACTGACGAGGTAATTGCTCGTTTGGCTAAAAAACATTTCGATGGCAAGGCTATTATTGCTCAGGTTATAGAGTTGGACAATACACGCAAAGCTTCTCAGGTAAAGGTAGATACAGCTTCAGCCGAATTGAATAACCTATCGAAAGAAATCGGTATGCTTATGAAACAAGGCAAACAAGCTGCAGCAACTCAAGCCAAAGAAAAAACAAGTGAGCTAAAAGAAATCATCAAGTTGCTGGGCGACCAACAGGGAGATGCCGAACAAAAACTGAACGAGCTATTGGTTCAAATACCAAATTTACCTCACGCAAGTGTTCCGGAAGGAAGACACGCTGAAGACAACCTGGTAGAACGCTCAGGTGGTACAATGCCAACTTTACCGACCGATGCTGTTCCTCATTGGGATTTAGCAAAAAAATACGACTTGATTGATTTTGAATTGGGTGTGAAAATTTCGAGTGCTGGATTTCCTGTTTACAAAGGAAAAGGCGCCCGTCTGCAACGTGCATTAATAAACTTCTTTCTGGACAACGCAACTGCTGCCGGCTACCTTGAAGTTCAACCGCCTTACGTGGTAAATGCAGCTTCAGGTTATGGAACAGGACAATTACCTGATAAAGAAGGACAAATGTACCACTGCACTGTGGACGATTTATATTTAATACCTACAGCAGAAGTTCCGGTTACAAATATCTACCGCGATGTAATTCTTGCCGAAAGTGAATTACCCATCAAAAATACAGCTTACTCAGCCTGTTTCCGCCGTGAAGCCGGTTCGTATGGTAAAGATGTACGTGGATTAAACCGCTTGCACCAATTTGACAAAGTAGAAATTGTACAAATTCAACATCCGGACAAATCGTACGAAACGCTGGATCAAATGGTAAACTACGTACAAACACTGGTTGAAAAATTAGAATTGCCATGGCGTATTCTTCGCCTGTGTGCCGGTGATATGAGTTTTACGTCTGCCCTAACGTTCGATTTTGAAGTATATTCAGCCGCACAAGAACGTTGGCTTGAGGTTAGTTCTGTTTCCAATTTCGAAAGTTACCAGGCCAACCGCTTAAAATGTCGCTTCAAAGGCAATGACAAAAAAACACAACTTGTTCACACACTGAACGGAAGTGCTATGGCTTTACCTCGGATTGTAGCTGCATTGCTTGAAAACAATCAAACACCCGAAGGTATCCGCATTCCAAAAGCATTGATACCTTATACCGGATTCGAAATTATCAACTAGAAAACAGTATTATTACATATAGAGAGCTCAAAGTCGAATGATTTTGAGCTCTTTTTCATTTCAAAAGATAGCTACTTAAATATTTATCCATTTTTTTGCATAAGAATTGACATCTGAAGTATTTATTTAGATTTTTTTATTCTTGAATTAAAAAATATAGTTGTATTTTTACATCACGTTTCAATTATGAAACAATTATAACTACATAAAACACATCAATATGAATCACTTAATGTTTCTGGACTTAGGTACTGGCGAGATAATTATTATCGCTTTAGTAGTACTTTTATTGTTTGGAGGAAAGAAAATACCTGAATTAATGAAAGGTGTAGGTAAAGGCGTAAAAAGTTTCAAGGACGGTCTTAACGATGTTGAGAATGAAATAAAAAAGGACATTAAAAGCGACGAGAAACAAGACACAGCCAAGTAAGCATGAGCGAAATTGCTGAAAGTGAAATGACCTTTTGGGATCATCTCGATGATTTACGAAAAATATTATTCAGAATAGCTGCCTTTATAACTATTCTGTCGCTTTTATTTTTCACGTATATGACAGAAATCTTCGACAATGTGATTCTTGCACCTAGTCGAAGTAATTTTTTTCTCTACGAATGGATGAATCGGATGAGTGCCAAATACCCGGTTTTCCCTGATTTCTGTGTTGGAAAATTTCAAGTAAAGATTATCAACATCAATCTTTCTTCGCAATTTTTCATTCACATGTCCACCTCCTTATGGTTGGCATTAGTAGCTGGCTTTCCATTTATTATTTACCAACTCTTTGTATTTGTAAAACCGGCACTATATAGTCACGAACGCAGAAACACAGGTGCAGCCTTTTTCTTTGGGAATATCCTTTTTTATATGGGTATAAGCGTTGGTTACCTGATGGTTTTCCCTCTTACTTTACGGTTTCTTGCCGGATATAATTTAAGTTCATATATAGAAAACAGCGTTTCGCTCGATTCGTATATGGATAGTTTTTTAATGCTTTGCTTTATTATGGGACTTATTTTTGAGTTACCATTATTGTCATGGCTCTTGTCTAAACTAGGTATTTTAAAACGTTCATTTTTTACAAAATACAGAAAGCATGCTATTGTAACTCTTTTAATTACAGCAGCTGTAATAACTCCATCTGGTGATGCATTTACACTAATGGTGGTATTTTTACCCATCTATATGCTATGGGAAATTAGTGCATTGGTAGTAAAAAAATAAATCGTTATTTATTTCATACGTTAGTAAATCATTTGAATTTTATTATTATTTAATTAACTATTAAATCATTATGAAAAGAAGAGATTTTTTCAAATCAGCAGCAGTTGTAGGCATTGCTAGTATTTTCAAACCAGGAACACTTGCAGCAAGTACTGCAGCTTCGAACAGTGTGTCTGTTCATGCTACAACTGATATGGTGGCAGTCATGGGAGGTGAACCTGAAATCATGCTCAACAGAGCCATAAAAGAATTAGGCGGAATTGGCAAATACGTAAAAAAAGGCCAAAAAGTAGTTATCAAACCGAACATTGGTTGGGATAAAAAACCGGCGATGGCAGCTAATACCAATCCTGAACTTGTAGGCGCTTTGATTAAGTTATGCAAGAGTGCTGGAGCATCTGAAGTTCTTGTTTTTGATCATACCTGTCAGGACTGGCAAAAGTGCTATGTGAACAGTGGAATAAAGGCTGCAGTTGAGAAAGCGGGCGGAAAAATGATACCCGGCAATGATGAATCCTATTACCGCGAAGTTGAAGTTCCACAAGGAGTTCATATGAAAAAAGCCAAAATTCACAAAGCCATTCTGGATTGTGATGTATGGTTCAATGTACCCGTATTAAAACATCACGGTGGTGCTAAAAACTCGATCTCGATGAAAAACCTGATGGGAATAGTTTGGGACAGACAGTTTTTTCATTCCAACGATTTGCATCAATGTATTGCCGACGCGGCTACCATGCACAAAAAACCGGCACTCAACATTGTAGATGCTTACCGAATTATGAAATCTAATGGACCTCAGGGAAAAACTGAAGCAGATGTGGTAACACTCAAATCTCTCATTATTTCGCCTGATTTTGTGGCTGCCGATACTGCTGCCATGAAAATGTTTTCGCAAGTACAACCAACAGACATTGCTGATGTTCGCTACATCGCTATGGCTGAAAAATTAAGAGTGGGCACTCAACATCTTGAAAAACTCAATGTCAAGAAAATAAAACTGTAGTTAATAAACTATCGAAACAGTTTTCGCATCATCCCCACTTTTACCTATAATTGTACATTACTAAAATGAAGTATCTCAAAAATATCAGAGTTGCACTTGCAATTCTTTTCTTTCTTCCCATTTTTCTATATTTGATTGATTTTACGGGTAAATTACCGGTTCAAATGCATGCGTTGCTCAAAATTCAATGGATACCGGCGCTACTTTCGTTGAACATGATTATTATTGCTGTACTAGTAGTTATAAGCCTTCTTTTGGGCCGAATATACTGTTCAACGATTTGTCCTTTGGGAATATTTCAGGATATTGCTGCCCGAAAATCACGTTTTTTTTCGAAGAAAAAAAAGAAGTTTCGTTATAAATATCAGAAACCTCAGAATATCTTGCGGTATTCGATTTTAGCGTTAACAGTACTTATCTTTGTTATTGGTAGCTCGTTTTTAGTAGTACAACTTGATCCGTACAGCATCTTTGGACGTATTGTTTCGCAACTACTACGCCCATTAGTATTGTTCGCCAACAATGGAATAGCAGCTATTTTTAGCAGTATGGGCAACTATTCTGTTTTCAAAGTGGAACAGCTTACATTTGTACCTGTAGCTTTTGGAATAACACTTTTCTTTTTCGTGTTGATAAGTGTTATGTCGTGGTTTCAGGGTCGGTTGTATTGCAATACTATTTGTCCGGTGGGAACTTCATTGGGTTTACTTTCCAAGCTATCTGTTTTTCGCATTTCCATCAGCGAATCGTCGTGCAATCAATGTGGTGCCTGCGAAAAATCGTGCAAATCGCAATGTATTGACAGTAAGGAAATGACTGTAGATCAGTCACGCTGTGTAAGTTGCTACAACTGCCTCACCGTTTGCAAAAGATCGAGCATGAACTACCAGTTTGGCTACAAGAAACAAAAAATAGAAGCTTCGCAAGATCCTTCAGATGGCAGTAGACGTACTTTTTTACTTACATCGGGAGCCGTAATTTCAACACTGGCCTTTGCCAACGCGAAAACGCTTACCGGCAAAAAAACCGATGCAACCCTTACCCGCACACCGATCATGCCTCCGGCAGCCGGATCTATTGAGCATTTCAATACAAAATGTACCGGCTGTCAATTGTGTGTGGACAAGTGCCCTATGCAGGTACTGAAACCTGCTGCATTGCAATATGGCATTTCGGGTATTATGCAACCGCATTTAAATTTTTCCACCCATATTTTTTGTAGCTACGACTGTAATATATGCTCTTCGGTGTGTCCTACCGGTGCATTAAAAGAAATGGCGATTGAAGAAAAAAAACTGGTTCAGATTGGGATTGCCAAATTCAGAAAAGATAAATGTATTGTAGCAGTTGAAGAAACAGATTGTGGAGCCTGCTCAGAACATTGTCCCACACAAGCAGTACACATGATTCCGTACAAAAACGGACTTACCATTCCGGAAGTTACCGAGAATATTTGCATCGGTTGCGGAGGTTGCGAGTCTATTTGTCCGGCACGCCCTTATCCTGCCATTTATGTTGAGGGGACTAAAACTCAGACTATAGCAAAAAAACCTGCGGAAGCTGTGAAGTTTGAAAAGAAAATTGATGATTTCGGATTTTAGTAAAAAGTTCATGCACTGAACTCAAAAAAGATTGTAATAATTCTTTATAAACGGTTAACATGCCATCACATTTTGGTGGTTAAATGGCAAAAAAAAGCTATCTTTGCGTTCCAATTTTAAAGGCATAGCATGTTAGAAATAATTATAAAGGGGATATTAATCGGATTATGCATATCGGTACCACTGGGACCAATTGGTATGTTATGCATACAACGAACCCTAAACCGGGGACAAAAATATGGCATTGTGACCGGTCTGGGTGCTACCTTCTCCGATTTAATTTACACAATAATTACTCTATTCTTCCTTAGTTTTGTATTGGATTTTATTGAAATACACCGTTTTGCCATTCAATTAACCGGAAGTCTTGTAGTTGCAGGTTTTGGATATTATATTTTCAGAAGTAACCCTGCCACTCAGCCAAAACCGAACGAAACACTCAAACATTCACTATTTGGTGACTTTGTTACTTCATTTGGACTAACCCTCTCTAACCCATTGGTTCTGTTTGTTTTAATTGCACTTTTTGCACGATTTGAATTTATTGGCAATAACACCACATTATACGTTTCGATAATTGGCATTTTGTCCATTTTGGGAGGTGCATTTACGTGGTGGAGTATACTTACTTTTTTGGTAAGTCGATTCAAGAATAAAATGAACATGCGTGAATTGAAAATCCTGAATCAAATCACCGGCTTTATCATTATTGCTATTGGAGTAGTGGGCTTTTTACTTGGCCTTCTGAAAATAGGGTCTCTCTAAATAATCCGCTTAATCACACGCAGTGTATGCGTATAGTCTCCCGTCTTTGAGGAAATAATGCCTTGAGAATCTATCGAATCAATTCTTACACAGCCCGAAACGTGAATAATTTGATGCGTATTGAGTAAAATACCGACATGAATTATCTCACGATCGTGGTTTTCGAAGAATACCAAATCGCCCGGTTGTGCTTCGAAAAGGAAATCGATTACACGACCAACTTCTACCTGATGACCGGCATCCCTCGGCAATTTGATACCACTCATAGCAAATACTACCTGCACCAGTCCCGAGCAATCGATTCCCATAATACTTTTACCACCCAAAAGATAGGGAGCATTAAGATATTGTAAGGTACTATTCGTAATTTCCTGCGAAAGTGAACTTGGTTTTGGCTGATTGGACGACATATTTATTTGATAAATTTCGTCGTCAATAATGCATCGGCCATAATTATACGATGGGAAATAACTTCCTCCGGACAAGTACATTCTTTGATGAGAAACCGGTTTGTCGCAAACCAGTAGAGGAACAGGAATACAGAAAACCGGTGAGTTAGAAAGACGTTTCTCTTCTTCAGTAGAAAGGATTTGTACCATTTTTGAATCTACCCAACCAAGACAGTTATCCGTCAGGTTTCTGACATGTAACCAACGTTCACCAACTTCGTAAATCTCGACAAACTCACCAAACATAAGTTGGGTGGTCAATTCGCTACTTTCGCTGCTGCTCACCCGAAGTGAAACTAATGGAAGTGTAATGATGCCTGTCATGATTGTTGGTGGTTCGTAGTTGACAGAGATAATTCCATCATAACTAATCGTTGATAACTGAATAGATTTCCCGCAAAAATACTGAAAGTTTGCTTAACACGCTACTATTAGCAGATTTTTTCGTAATTTTCGGCTCTTTTATATTTAAAACATTCTATTGTTCATATTGGCTCCGGTTATGAAAATAAAAATTACTCAAACACAGGTTCAGAATATCACAAAATTGGGGCTATTTATTTGTGTTATAGCACTAATTGTACAATTATTTCCCTCCAAAAGCAAATTCAAATATCAATTTGAGGTAGGTAAACCATGGTCGTATGAATTGATTACAGCTTCGTTTGATTTTCCTATTTACAAAAGTGATCTCCAGATAACGAAAGAGAAAGATGAGATACTCAAGGATTTTACACCTTATTTTCAGCTTGACAGCACAAAATGCAACCTTCAAATCAATAAATTATTTACCGACTGGAAAAAGAAAACCGGTAAATTTCCGATTTCTCAGAATTATATCAAACGAAAGTTCCAGGGGATTTACGCTGTTGGAATTATCTCGGTAGCAGATTATAATAAACTATTGGAAGATAAACGCGAAAATATTTCATGTATCACTCCTAACAGAGTGTCCCATACGTTGGCTGTCGAAAATGTGTATACCCCTAAGACTGCTTACGAAGAAATTCTGCGGGATGCCCCCGAAGCCATAAAGTCATACGATTTGAATTTATATTTGGTGGAAAATCTGAAATTCGATAGTGCCACTACCGAATTATCTAAAATCGACTTATTAAAGAACCTGTCGCTCACATCGGGAATGGTTCAAACCGGGCAACGAATTATTGACAGAGGTGAAATAATAACACCTGCAAATTTTCTGGAACTACGGTCGTTGAAAATTGAATACGAAAAACGCAAAGGAGCTATCCAACAGTCCGCCATTGTGGTTGTTGGCGAGATCATCATGATTTCCGGACTCATTTGCTTATTCTTTTCGTACATCTACCTATTCCGTCCGCGTATCTACAATAAATTCGGCGATCTACTCTTTCTATCGCTACTCATCGTAATGATAGTAGGTCTGACAGCCTTTTCGTTGCAATACGATACTTTGAGCTATTACATGGTTCCATTCGCACTGATTCCGATTATTATCCGTGTTTTCTTTGATCCGCGTACGGCTTTATTTGCTCATATCTGTACCATGCTCATCATTTCATTTATGGTGGATAATTCGTTCCAGTTTATACTTTTACAAGTAACCATTGGGATGGCAGCTGTTTCGAGTTTAAAAGATATGACGCAACGTTCGCAGTTGGCACAAACAGCATTGTATATCTTTTTATGCTATTGCATTATGTACCTGGCATTTCAACTTATTTCGGAAGGAAATATAGAAAGAATCAATTGGCAACCCATTCTATATTTCTCCATCAGCAGTGCTTGTTTGCTTTTTGCTTATGTTTTGATTTATATTTTCGAGAAAATGTTTAATCTCATATCCAGCGTTACGTTGGTGGAGTTGACCAATATCAACAGCGATTTGATGATGAAATTTGCCGAAGTGGCACCGGGCACATTTCAACATACGCTTCAGGTTTCGAATCTGGCTACAGAAGCTGCTAAGAAAATAAATGCTAATAGTCTGCTGGTGAGAACAGGCGCCTTATATCACGATATTGGGAAAATGAAACATCCCGAATTTTTCACCGAAAACCAAATGGGAGGTAAAAATCCTCTTACGGATATGGATTATGAAGAAGCAGCAAAAATTGTCATCAGCCACGTGACTGATGGTATTGAGATTGCTAAGAAAAGTCATTTACCTGAACAGATCATCAATTTTATTGGCACCCATCATGGTTTAGGCAAAGCGAAATTTTTTTATACTTCATTTATAAACGCTTATCCTGACAAAATACCTAACGACGCAGCCTTTACTTATCCGGGACCGTTACCGAACAACAAAGAAACAGCTATCCTAATGATGGCCGATGCGGTGGAAGCCCGCTCCAGAAGTTTGGGAGTGTACACCGAAGAAAGCATCAACGAGATGGTGGAAAGTATGATTAACAGTCAGATAGCTGATGGTCAATTTAAAGATGCGCCGATTACTTTCAGGGACGTAGAAACGGTAAAATCAGTGTTCAAGGAAAAAATTAAGAATATATACCATACAAGAATAGCTTATCCCGAAGCGAATAAAATCACACGCTGATAAAAATAAAAGCCCCCAAATCATTCATCAGCGATTTGGGGGCTTTTTTTTGTACACTTCAGATCTTTATAATTATCCCAATGGTAGGCAGTATATTTCCTGCAAAACTATCTAGCGTTCGTAAGCCCTGTTTGCTGCTATCGCCGTTTGCATCCGGAATAACAGCCCCACTCGCATCCAGGTTGGTATAAACAGGTGCACCCTGTGTTTTGAAATTATAAACGTTTTGAATATCGGTATACAGGTTCAGCACCCATTTTTTGAAATAAAACTCTTTATCAATACGCATATCAAGTTGGTGCGCGCTGGCTAATTGAAGCGTATTAAACCTCGCATAATCGAGATAGGGTTGATTGGTAATGTTCCATGCGGCCTTGACATACGATTTAGAATCGATAGGCGTGTAAGGAGCACCACCCACAAAACGCCAGCGAATAGCTACATTCCAGTTTTTTGGAAGTTTATAACTGGCTATCAGATTGAGCAAATGACGGGTATCCCACGACGAAGGAACATAATTGCCTGCCAGATTGGTAAACTCACTTCTGAAATAGGTGTAGGTTGCTGTTAGGTTCATTTTATTCATCTCCACAATTTTGGCCATAAATTCTATACCATAAGCACGACCTTTTCCGGTAGAAACAATTTCCTCATCCCCCACTTGTCCATATTCGGTTCCTTTGCTGGCAATACTCAAACCATCTGCCACTGAGAAAGGGTAATAATGATACCCCTTATAAAATCCTTCCACTGTCATCCTCACCTTGTCCATAGGACGATAATCGAATCCTACGATCGCCTGGTTGGAGATAGTATAGCGTAAATTTTCATTTTGATTTACAAAAGCTCCAGCGGCGTTTTTAAAACCGAGCGTGGTGTAAGCAGGCTGAAGCGCATAACGTCCTACATTAGCATTTAAATCCAGTTTTTCGGAGAGCATATAGGACGCCGACAGACGTGGTGAGAACTGATGGAACGGATTGCGCATATTATCGTTGTAATTCAGCCCTGCAAAATTGATTCCCAACGATAATTTCAGTTTATCGTTCATGTATTGGTCTGAAGCTTGCACGAAAGCCTGATAACCAAATAAATTAATACCGGTATTATAATTTAAATCGGTAACCGTATTATTCAAATATAATTTTCGGCTTGTTTCATTGGTATAATGTGAATATTTAATGCCGGCTCCATAGGAAAGTTTGAAGGGTAAATCGGGGTAATTACGTTCAAAGCGCAATTTATTTTCGGCTTCGTCCGACTTGTAATCCGAGGTTTTTCCCTTCGTTTCATCATTCTCCACGTACTTGAAATTTGAATTGCGGAGCATATTACGACTAAGCACCCACGTATCGTAATGCGTATCGCCATAATGTTTGTAAACAGTGCCGACAGTATAATTCCATTGTTTATAGGTGGGAAGATAAGCCAACAAATAACGCTGACTTTCGGTGGGGTTGCTTATACCGGTATTGAGCACCATGTCGTCGATAGCACCAATGCCGATAAATGAAATCTCATTCTTTTTATCCAACTGAATTTTATATTTTACCTGAAAATCGTTGTAGGTGGGAAGAAACGGCAAGCCAATGGCCGCAAACAAAAACTGTAAATACGATTGACGGGCCGAAACAATAAAGGTTGATTTCTTTCCAATTGGCCCATCAATGGTCAATGCTGCATCCGAAGCACCCACCGACAGTTTGGTGTGCAAACGGTCCTTGCTGCCATCTTTTTGCTTTATTTCCATCACCGAACTGAGTGCATTGCCTCTGTTAGCAGGGAAAGCACCGGTGTAAAAGCTTATTTCGCGTACAAAATCGGGATTGATAACACCCACCGTACCACCCGACGAACCCTGAGTGGCAAAGTGATTGATAACAGGAATTTCGATTCCATCAAGATAAAACACATTCTCAGAAGGTCCTCCACCACGCACTATCAGGTCGTTGCGATTTGGATTGGTGGCTCCCACTCCTGGCAATGCCTGCACAACCTTAGAAACATCGCGATTGGCACCGGCACTTTTTTCAATTTCCTGAACTCCTATTGATAAAACAGATATTGGACTTTCTATTCTTTTGACATTGATGGTAGAACGAACCGTTACTTCCGAAAGTTGAACGGCTGTTTGCTCCATCGCAACATCCAAAAAAGCAGTTTGATTTCCCTGCACCTGCACTTCGGACGAAATGGTCTTTTCATACCCCACCAAACTAATGACTAAACGTTTAAAACCCGGTTCGAGACCAGTAAACGTGTAGTTACCGTCCACATCAGTTGTGGAACTAATAGTGGTACCTTGAATTAAAATTGCAGCAAACTCTAAAGCCTGATTGGTTTTTGCATCGTAAAGGCGACCTTTGAGTACACCATTTTGAGCAAAAGCTTGCGAAGAGAGTAGTAAAACGAAAAATAAAATTGTACTTTTTAGTTTCATATATTGTAATAACAAATTATTAAATTTATTCAAACATAATACAATAACAATAGATACAATGATATGTTTAACGAAAATAAAAATCGAAAGATAGAAAATATCTATAGTTTATTCAATGCACTTTAAAAACACTCTTCTGCAAACGATCATTATCTATTTGCAATCCTTTTCACAGCATCGTAAATGGGCACTAAATAACCATTTTCGAACCGACAAAGCAAGCAAATATTGCCAACAGGCTTGGCACTCACCCACTCCAATTCAAGCGCCTTATCATTATAAAGCATTTTGGTGACAAATGATTTACCTACATTGAAAAGGAAATCATAGTCCTGCGTTTCGAACTGAAGATTCATTTTATTGAAATCATCCACTTCAAATTCGCATTTGTGAACAGCATTTTCGGCACATTCGGTACGTAGGTACAATCCTTTATCTACAAATACGGGCGAAGCACTTTTTTGAACTTTAAACTGACTTGCAGGGATTTGTCCTTTGAAAATCAATGCATCATCCTGCTTAATTTCGATTTCGGCAATATGTTCGGCCAATAAATGCGAACCGTGAACCAAATCATTATAATGAAAAAACTCCTCCCAGTTATGAAATATGGTAGTATCTTTTGGCATATAATTTCCCAAAACGAGCTCTGCTCCTACTCCTGTTAGTTGAATCTGTATTTTCGCCATTGTAGTTTTATTTTCTGACCACAAAATTACGCAAAATTACGCAAACTGAAAATTGAATATCTAAATCATAGAATTGGCTTCGCTGTTTGTAAATGATTCGGAGTGCGACTTCAAGTTGCGCCCCGAATATGATTATCAATTTGCGAACAAAATGATTGCGTCTTCTGTTTTAAAGAAAAATATATAACAATATTCAACTTCTAAAACAAAAAAAGCAATATGAAAAAAATTAGTTTATCGATAGTAGTTTTACTATTTACAGTTACAGCATTCTCGCAAACATGGGTTTCAGATGCGGCACATTCCCGCTTAGGGTTCACCATTTCTCACCTTATGATTTCACATGTAACCGGCAATTTCAAACAATTTGAAGTCAAAGCTGTCACTACAAAACCCGACTACAGCGATGCTAAAATTGAAGTGACAGCACAAATTGCAAGTATCAATACCGATAACGAACAACGTGATGCTCATTTGAAAACCCCTGAGTTTTTTGATGCTGCGCAATTCACTACTTTGAGTTTTAAAAGCACTTCTGTAAAAAATGTCAAAGGCAATGAATTCAAATTGATGGGTAATCTGACTATGCATGGGGTTACAAAACCGGTAGTTTTGGATTTGATTTTTGAAGGCAAAGTCACCAACCCAATGAACAAAAAAGACATAGCTGTTTTCACCGTTAAAGGAATTTTGAAACGATCGGATTTTGGCGTTGGTAGTAAATTCCCTGCAGCAATGATTGGCGATGAAATAACACTTAATGCAAGTGTAGAACTTAGTCCTGCCAGTTAAATACAGCTTATTATTTCAAAACGAAACGAGGCTTACACATTTGGTTGTGCAAGCCTCGTCCGTTTAATATCGGAACGTTTTAGCTAACAAATAGTGATATTGCGAAACCGCAGATGATGCATCACTTCCCGCAAAATCAACAGCGTAGCTGCAAAAGCATTGGTGGTTGGTAATATATCCTGGCTTGCGGGACGACCCGAAATAATGGCTGTTAAGCGAGTAAAAGCATGTTCCATATCCTGAATACTGAGAATCGTTCCCTGCTTACTTTCTTCAAATGCCGACACCCGTGCTATTTCTAAAATACGTGCATCCAAAGTATATAAGTTAGAGTCAACAGTAAGTAATTTATGCAGAGGCATTACCTCATCTTCCACCACCTGAATGGCATTTTCAACTTCACCCGCAGTTGGTGGGTTATGTATAAAAAACTCACGAGCCGTTTTTTCTGTACCAATTTCAAAAAACCAGACATTGTCAGGCGTATCAGCATTCGTTCCCTGTGCCATAAAACTGTATTCGTCGGCTATGTGCAGCACGGTTATGGCTGAATTTTCAACACGTTTTTGGCGAATAGTACGGTAAATATCCTGAGCAATTTGTTGTATTTCGTTAGGAATAATGGTGGTCATGATTGAGTTCATTTTTATTGGAATACAAAAATATAGGTTTTCAATTGGGTTTTGTGAGTTCCGGCTCGCAATATTATATCAATACCGCGAGTTGGAACTCGCGAGACCTGATTAATAATCACATAAAGCTCTGTTAGAGGGAACATTCTAAAAATCAAGACGAATTCTATTTCATAATTCTTCAATGATCACTCCAACACCCTCATTTTTCAACAGAGTCAGCGATTTTGAACAGATGGCAGGGGAACAAAGCAATGATACTTTCATGTCTGCATCTACACGTTGTATTTGCCTGGCTATTTCTACAATTTTTGCCGCATCTTTTTGAATGATACGACTCTTGATAAGCTTTACAATAGCGATATGATTTTCGCCTACATTGCGCAAGATTACACGCGATGGCAGATTATAATCGGAAGCATTTGTTGGTTTCATAAAAATTGAGATAGAGATCTTGTGTTGTGATTAACATGTCTCCGAATAGTTGTAAGAACGTAATTACTGTTGAAACGAGAGGTCAAATCACCAAATATTTACCTAAAAGGAAAATAATTCGCCCTCGCCCTTTAAAAGGAAAGCCTGCCGAAAATCAATTTGACCTCTCCTTTAAAAGGAAAGCTCTTCTAAAATTCAGTTTGACCTTTCCTTTTAAAGGAAAGCCTGCCGGAAATTCAGTTCGCCTCATCCTTTAAAAGGATACCCTCTCCGAAAACCGATTTGCCTCATCCTTTAAAAGGAAAGCTCCAACGAAAAAAAAATCGCGAAATCCTTTAAAAGGGTGGACGGTTCATTAACACACTCACTCTTTACTTGTTTACTTGTTTACTTGTTTACTTGTTTACTTGTTTACTTGTTTACTTGTTTACTTGTTTACTTGTTCACTAAATTCAATTAACCGTTGTTCCAGCACTGCCATTTGGTCTAACCGCACAAACGACACACAGGCACGCAAGCCGTTAGGATTTTCGCTACCCGTAATGGCCAATGAAATGGCGCTGATACCGTAGTACAGAAATTCTTTCATCAGCTCCCCACTCGTCATGCCCGGGTAGGCGATGGTGAAATAGAAACCGTCAGCCAATTCACGGTCTTCGTCATTGTACACAATATAAAAACCATATTTCAGGAATAAAGCTTTCATCAAGCGTGCCTTTTCAGCGTAAGGATGCAATGCACTTGCAAAATCAAACTCACCATCATTTACCGCTTTCAGAGTAGCTGCCAAAGCATATTGCGCCGAGTGCGAAGTTCCGGCCGTGGTGGCATACAATACGCCATAAGGAATGAAATGACCAAGTACATCGCTGGTAAAATAGTTCTTCAGATTCGGATAATGACGTGTCCGCAACTTCTCGGAGGTGATCATCATACCTATGCGCTGACCGGCATAACTAAAAATCTTAGACGCAGAAAGCAACAAAATATAATTGTCGGTGTAATTAGCTACTGAAGGTTGATAAGGCGCAACACCCGCAACGCCGTAATGTTGGCGAAAATCCATGCCAAAATAAGCCAGATCTTCCACTACAATCGCATCGTATTTAGTCGCCAGTTCGCCAATAATTTGTAGTTCCGCTTCCGAAAAACAGATCCACGACGGATTGTTGGGCGACGAATAACAAATGGAACAAATATTTCCTTCCGCCAAAAACGATTCGAGTTTATCACGAAGCTTTTCGCCACGGAAATTCAGGATGTCGAATGATTTATACGGCACATCTATCAGGTGCAATTGCGATTTCTGCACCGGAAAGCCCGGATCAATAAACAAGGTGTAAGGTTTATCAGGATTGGTGCGCGCTGCAGCCAGCAAAGCCGCAAAACTACCTTGCATTCCTCCTACTGTTGGCACACAGTTGAGCGGACTAACATCGATATTGATAAACAATTTGGCAAAACGGGCAATCTCTGTTTTAGCAAAAGGAATACCCTCTATATTCGGATACTGAGCCGCCAAACCGGTGTCCAACCCATGTTTCTCAGCCTCAATAGCGATAGCCGAAGCCGGCAGACCCGGCACACCCATTTCCATATGTATAAATTCCTGCCCGCTTTGTTGCTCTATTTGTGCAACAAGTTTACCCACTTCACGAATGGATAGTTGCGTAATATCCGACTCACCAAATTGAGCAAAAAGTGAATCGACAATTTCTTTTTTTATAATCATTTTCTAAATTTAAAAACTTTGGGAAAGTTGAATATCAATTAATATCGCCTATGGCTAATTAAGTAGCAGGAAAGATATAATGTCGCATAATCAAATCAAAATAAATAGAAGAATAGAACGCGGATAAACGCTGATCTAGCGGATTTAAAAACGGATTTAAATTTCGACAAGTCGAAATGATCCCCAACTACTTAGCATCTTATCAGTCATGCTTGCATGACTTAAATCCGTTTTAAACATGATCAAATATAATCCGTCTTCATCCGCTAGATCAGCGTTTATCCGCGTTCCATTCTTTTTGAAAAATGCGACATTATATTCAAACCATCACATTATTTCTTCCTCCTATCCACCACTCTCACCGCTTTTCCTTCGCTGCGCGCAATGGTTTTTGGCTCTACCAGCGTTACTTTTACGCTCAATCCAATGGCAGAATTAAGTGCATGCGAGATCTTTTTCGATAAATCCTGTAATTCACGAATGGTATCGGTCAGTTTTGTTTCATCCATTTCCACCTGTAATTCCAGCGTATCCAGATTATTTACATTGTCCACATAAAGCATATAGTGTGCGCTGGTTTCACCCATTTCGAGGAGAACGTGCTCAATTTGCGATGGGAACAGGTTCACTCCACGAATAATCAACATATCGTCGCTGCGACCGGTAATCTTTTTCATGCGCACCAATCTGCGACCACATTCGCAAGTATCACGGGTGAGCGTAGAAAGGTCACGCGTGTTGTAACGCAACAACGGAATTCCTTCTTTGGTAAGCGTTGTAAACACCAGTTCACCCTCAGTTCCATCAGCTAAAGGCAACTTGCTGTCGGGGTGAACGATCTCCGGATAAAAATGATCTTCGTGAACATGCAACCCGGTATGCGCCTCACAATCGTTGGCCACGCCCGGTCCCATAATTTCGCTGAGTCCGTAAATATCGTAAGCTTTAATTCCCCATTTCTTCTCAAGCTCCAGTCGCATGTTTTCCGTCCATGGTTCTGCGCCGAAAACCCCTATTTTTAATTTCATGTCGGCCAGCGAATAACCATACTCGGTTAATGCATCAGCAAGATGAAGCGCATACGAAGGCGTACAAGCCAGCACGGTAGAACCAAAGTCGGACATTAATTGTAATTGTCGACGTGTATTTCCACCTGAAATGGGGATAACAGCACAACCCACATTTTCAGCTCCGTAATGAACCCCCAATCCACCGGTAAATAATCCGTAACCGTAGGAAATCTGCATAACATCCTCGTTAGAGATGCCGGCCATAGTGAGGCAACGCGCGAGTACTTCACGCCAGTTCTCGATATCGTTTTTGGTATAGCCTACCGTTGTTGGTTTACCCGTTGTTCCGCTAGAAGCATGAACACGTACAATGTCTTTCATAGGTACGGCAAACAAATTAAACGGATAGTTATCACGCAAATCGGTTTTATAAGTAAAGGGCAATTTTACGATATCGTCAATAGATTGAATATCCGAAGGCTTCACACCCATTTCATCCATTCGCAGACGGTAAAAAGCCACATTGGCGTATACCTGTTGCACTAATTTTATTAATCTCTCACTTTGCAACGCACGCATCGCATCGCGACCCATACATTCTATGTCTTTATTCCAAATCATATTTTATTACTTCGTGTTACTACTTCGTGATATTACTCCCTGCGGTCGCAATATTTGCCTACGGCGTTATTCACTTCGTGTTATTAATGGTTATTGCTAACTGTTTACTAATGACTGATAACTGTTTACTGTTATCTTAGTTCCGCTTCAGTAATAGATTTCAATCCATTGGCTTTAATTACCGCCACTGCTTTATCGCAATTGTCAGTACGAATCATCAGAATGGATTTACTACCGAAACTGAAAGCATACACATACTCAATGCAAATATCGGCAGCAGTAAACAGGTCGAGGATATGCGACATAGAGCCGGGTGCGGCATCCATTTCGAGCGAAAGAATGTCGTGTACACGCACCGTAAAATGTTCGGCTCGTAAAGCTTCAAGGGCTTTTTCGGGATCGGAAACAATAGCACGAAGAATACCGTAGTCACTTGAATCGGCAACGGTTAACGCAATAATATTGATGTTATTTTTGGCCAAAACTGAAAGGATTTGGTTTAAATGGCCGGTTTTGTTTTCGAGGAAAACAGAGAGTTGGCGAATTGTCATTGTATTAAATATAAAAGGTTGTTGATTTTGCAATTGTAGAACTAGAGCCGGTAGCGGCTCTACTCAGTGTGATTTGATTTTAAGACACGCAAATTTACACAAATTGATGGAAAAACAAAGTGTTTTGTTATAAATTAAAAGAGAAAATGACTACTTGCTTTCAGCTAAGAAATAATATGGATTTGGTCATCTTTAATAGATTGATTTCCTGCATCCAAAAAAAAGTTGTATTTTTATCGTTCCAATAAAATAAAATTATCAAATTATAAAGAGTATGAAAGACAATGCATTACTAATGGAAGTTATTGCCAAAGCGCAAACATGGCTTACTGGTAACTATGATGAAGTAACTAAAAACGAGATACGTCGCATGATTGATGCCGACGATAAAACTGAATTGATCGAATGTTTTTACCGCGACCTTGAATTTGGAACAGGTGGATTGCGTGGAATTATGGGCGCGGGAACCAATCGTATGAACATTTACACCGTTGGAGCAGCTACTCAGGGATTGAGCAATTATTTGAAAGCACAATTTCCTGATGTTCCTCAAATCAGCGTAGTTATCGGACACGACTGTCGCAACAATAGCCGCTTGTTTTCAGAAGTTTCTGCTAATATTTTCTCGGCAAATGGCATTAAAGTATACTTGTTCGAAGACCTTCGTCCAACGCCCGAAGCATCATTTGCTATTCGTCAGTTAGGCTGTCAAAGTGGTATTATCCTTACCGCTTCTCACAATCCGAAAGAATACAATGGCTACAAAGCATATTGGAACGATGGTGCACAAATGATTGCTCCGCACGATGAAAACGTGATTACCGAAGTAATGAAAATCAAAAGCATCGACGAAATTAAATTCGAAGGAAATCCAGCTTTAATTGAAATTATCGGCGAAGAAATTGATAAGATTTATATCGAAAATATCAAAAAACTTTCTCTTTCGCCTGATGCTATCAAACGCAACAGCGATTTGAAGATTGTATATACTCCGATTCACGGTACAGGTGTGAAACTGATTCCACGTGCTTTGCGCGAGTATGGTTTCACCAACATTATCAATGTTCCGGAACAAGATGTTACCAGCGGCGATTTCCCAACCGTAGTTTCTCCTAACCCCGAAGAACCTGCTGCATTGGATATGGCTGTAAAAAAAGCAATTGCCACCGACGCCGATATCGTTATGGCTTCGGATCCTGATGCCGACCGCCTTGGTATTGCTGTAAAAAACGACAAAAACGAATGGATTCTGGTAAACGGAAACCAAACTGCTTTGATTTTTATCTATTACCTTATCCGTCGCTGGAAAGAACTGGGTAAACTGACAGGCAACCAATATATCGTAAAAACGATTGTTACCACCGAAATTATCAAACAAATTGCTGATAGAAACAATGTTGAAATGTTCGACTGTTTCACCGGTTTCAAATGGATTGGTGCGGTGATTCGCGAAAACGAAGGCAAAAAAGAATACATTGGCGGTGGCGAAGAAAGCTACGGTTTCTTGCCCGAGGATTTTGCCCGCGATAAAGATGCCGTTTCGTCATGTACTATGATGGCAGAAATTGCTGCATGGGCTAAAGACAATGGCAAAACATTGTTCGAACTGTTACAGGATATTTACGTAGAATACGGTTACGGAAAAGAAAAAGGTATTTCGGTAGTGCGCAAAGGAAAATCAGGAGCCGAAGAAATTGCTCAAATGATGAAAGATTTCCGCAACAATCCTCCAAAAGAAATAGCCGGATCGAAAGTAAGCGTTATCAAAGATTACGAAACATTGAAATTGACAAACATTGCTACAGGCGCAGTTTCTGACCTGGTAATGCCTGCTACTTCCAACGTGTTACAATATTTCACCGAAGATGGCACTAAAATTTCAGTACGTCCTTCGGGAACAGAGCCAAAAATTAAATTCTATGTTGAGGTACGCGGCACAATGGCCAGTCGTGCCGACTACGATGCTGCTGACGCTGCTGCCAATGTAAAAATTGAAGCAGTAAGAGCATCACTTGGGGTCTAAAATTCGGTTCGCGGTTACTAATTAATTATCGTTTCAATAGATCACTGATTAAATCTAAGATTATGAAATATGTATTTTTAATTATCGCAATTACGTTGATGAGTTGTACGAGCGACAGCTTATCAACCCCCGATTTGCTAAAAGGCAAATGGATAGAAGTCAATACTAAATCCGATACCCTGGTATTTGGTTTGTTTGGCGACCAGGAAGCCATGATGGTAAACAGAGGCTACGAGATAAGAAATAGTTTTAGGCTTCCGAAACATGGATCCGGCCCTTATGACTATAAAATATCGAAGGATAAGATATCACTTCGATACTATTTGTCAAGTTATAATGGCTACTTTGACTATAAGTTTAAGTTCGACTTTAAAACGAGTAGAATAGAAGTAGAAAAGTTTTATGAAACCGATTCTACTATTACCAAACTTGTTTTTGAGCGATTGAAATAAACTGAGCAAAACGCCCACTATAAAAAAACCACCATTCGAAATTTCGAATGGTGGTTTTTTTTTCGGGTCACGCGAGTTCCAACTCGCGGTATTTAGTTCTTTCTAAATTTTTGAAACCTCCCCGACGACAGTTTTGGTCCTTTCGAAATTTTCAAAAGCTTCCCGACGACTGTTTTAGTCCTTTTGAAATTTCCGAAAGCTATAAATCGATCGTTTTAGTCATTCCTGCGACGTTGTAATCTTCAAAACGATCGTTTTTATTCTTTCATCACTGTTGAAAGCTTCCCGACGACCGTTTTTGCGTTTTCTACGCTGCGAAAAGCTTCCCGACGGCTGTTTTTGCGTTTTCTACGTCGTAGAATGTTCCTCGCTGGCCATTTTGGAGTTTTCTACGACGTAGAATGTTCCCCGCTAACCATTTTGGTGTTTTCTACGACGTAGAAAGAACTGTTGAAAGCTTCCCGACGACTGTTTTGGTCTTTTCTAAAATTTAGAAAGCTTCCCAATGCTGACGACGGGTGCATAAATTATCCACCATAATTCTTATTATAAAGATCAACAGAGTTACATTCTATACGCAATACCCAATTCGCATATTTACTACACTCAAGATAAACAATATCTCCTTCGTTGATTTGATCAAATATGATCTTGTTTACCAATTCATAGCTGGATACATAATCATTCTTTTCAAAAGAAATTCTATAGGTGTAACTAAATTTGTCTTCACTACAAAAAACTAACTTTTTATCAACAATGAGTTTAGTCGAAATTTTCAATCTGTATTGTAAATCTTTCAGCAAGCTTTTTGGATTAAAGATAAGATTAACAACTAAACTCAACATTAACAGAACGATTATGCCACATGCAGCAATACCTAGATAATCCCAAATCGTTTTATTATTAGAAGCGATTAAAGAATAAAGTGGATATCCAAAACACAACAAAAATAATAAGCTAACTATTATATTCGTAACCCATTTCCGTATAATTTTCCCTAACTCTAAAGAATTAAGAGAAGTTTCAATGCAGCTGTCCATAGTTATAAGGTAGTCATTATGTTTTTAGTATCAATTTTACGCAAGAAAGGTAGAGATTTACCATTCGTTAGAGAAATCTTCGTCCCTTTCAACGTCATATTTTATAGATTATCTCTCAATTTTTTTGCCAAAATCAAGCTTATCTTGCCAACACTTCAATCTTTAATTTATCGTAGGCCCGATTCGCTTTCGCGCGTGCTTCTTCGATAGTATCGGCACTTGCCAGAATCACCGCAAGGCGTCTGTGTCCTACCACTTCCGGTTTACCGAAAATACGCAACTGAACATCTGCTTCCGACAATACTTCTTCCAAATTATCAAACACCACTTTATCACTATCGCCTTCCACCACAACGGCTTTGGAGGCCGAAGGACGATAAAAACGAACCGAAGGTACAGGCAAGCCTAAAATGGCGCGCGCATGCAATGCAAACTGCGATAAGTCCTGCGAAATCATGGTTACCATGCCGGTGTCGTGTGGACGGGGTGATACTTCGCTGAACAAAACATCGTTACCACAAACAAACAATTCCACGCCGAAAATACCATAACCACCCAACGCATCGGTTACAGCCTTAGCTATCTTCTGTGCCTGTTCCAGCACGCTTTCCTGCATAGGTTGTGGTTGCCACGATTCGCGATAATCACCATCTTCCTGATAATGTCCGATCGGTTGTAGAAAAGTAGTACCTGCCGAGTGACGTACGGTAAGCAAGGTAATTTCGTAATCGAACTTTACAAATGCTTCCACGATAACTCGTCCCGCTCCGGCTCGACCGCCCTCTTGCGCTATCTTCCACGCTTTTTCAATGTCATCGGCAGTTTTGATCACGCTTTGTCCGTGACCCGACGAGCTCATAATTGGTTTCACCACGCAGGGAATACCAATGGCCGCCACCGCAAGCTCAAATTCTTCTTTGCTGGAAGCAAAACGATACGGCGAGCTGGCAATGCCCAACTCTTCGGCTGCCAGCCGGCGAATGCCTTCTCGGTTCATGGTCAGGAAAGCAGCTTTGGCAGTAGGAATTACATTAAAGCCCTCTTTTTCCAATTCTACCAAAGTATCGGTAGCAATGGCTTCAATCTCGGGGATGATATAGTCCGGTTTTTCTGTTTCAATAATTTCGCGAAGCTTTTTGCCATCGAGCATCGAAAGCACGTGCGAACGATGTGCCACTTGCATAGCCGGTGCGTTGGGATATTTGTCCAACGCCACTACTTCGATACCATAACGTTGCAATTCGATAGCAACTTCTTTTCCTAGTTCTCCCGATCCGCACAAAACGGCTTTTTTGCCTACGGACGAGAGTGTTGTTCCAATTTTTGTCATTCTAAGTTTTATCCTTATTTTTTAATTATGATGCGCTATTTTTTTCAAAGCAACGATTTGTGGTTCGTTTCCGAACACCAAAAGCCTGTCGCCAAGTTGAATAATATTGTCGGCTTTGGGATTTATCTGCAATTCACTTTGCGACGAGTAGTATCCAATCACCACCAAATTGGTGCGTTGTGGAATATTGGCATCGCGATAGCTTTTATTAATCAAATCGCTTCCTTCATGAATTTCTACTAGCCCGAATTTATAGCTTTTGAGTTCTTCTTTAGCTCCCGCAAATTCCACAAAACTAAAGAAATCGGCACTGGTAGTGGCAATAGAAATGATGCGATCTTTGGCTATTTCGATAGGCGAAACAATAAAATCAGCACCCGCCTTACGAAATTTTTCGGTAGAATTTGTTTCGGCAACACGGGTAATCACTTTTACGTCTTTATTCAAATCCTTGGCGCTAAGCGTTACAAAAAGATTCTCAGCATCGGTAGAAAGTACCGAAATAAGAATTTTAGCCCGCTCTACTCCTGCTTGAATCAACACTGCATCGTCGGTAGCATCGCCATCAATATGTATAAACTTCTGACCGTATACTTCCTTCAACTTTTCGTTGCGCTCGGCATTGCTTTCAATCATCACCACTTCAAATCCTTTCGCCAGCAAATCTTCCAATACACTTTTTCCGGTTTTTCCGTAACCACATACAATGTAGTGATTCTTCATGTTGTCTAACACCTTGTTCATTTTTCTTAGTTTTAATAATTTCGACAATTCTCCTTCCACAAAAAAAGCAGAAATTTTACCAATGGCATACACCCCAACCGTAAAGCCGGAGATGATAAGACAAATCGTAAATATTTTTCCCGTATCCGTTACCGGAACAACATCGCCGTATCCGATAGTAGCAAAGGTAATGACCATTACGTAAAGCGACTGAAGCGGACTGAAACCTTCAATCACCATAAAGCCCACAAAGCCTACAATTACTATCGTAAGCAACGCCAACAAAGGAACCAGCAGTTCCCTTAACATCAGGATTCTTAATCTTGACCGTAGTCTCATAGTATTCTTTTAGATAAATAGTTTCATTTCATATCAATCGCACAAAGCGTACAAATCACCACGCGGATTGACCAGTAAAACAGGGATAGCCGCCTTTTTCAGCACATGATATTCCTTCGGGCCAAAAAGAATATCGTCCAAACCATAGTCACGCGAGGCGGAAACGATAATCATTCCAGCGTGCAGGACTTCTGCCACCTGAACAGCCTCTTTTTCTACTTTAAAACTGTCTTTGGTAGCTTTCTCTAATGTGTATTTAAAATCAAACTTATCGAATAGGCTCTGCATTCTTTCTGCATTGGTAGCCGCTTTCGAGCCATAATCGTTGGCCAATAGCATCTTTATTTCCGAACCGCAGAACCGACCGAAAGCTGCTGCAAACTGTGCTTTTTCGAGTTCTTCTTCCAAAAAACCAATCGGCAGGATCACTTTTGTCAAATCCATTTCAGTAAATGCATCTTTAAACAAAACATACGGAATCCTCAAATCTCGACAAGCTTTCAAATGGCTGCGAATAGAGCTTGCATCAGAAAGCTGAATAAACAAAAATGAAGCATCCAACTCCTCGCAAACGGCTTCGAGTTGGGTCGTTTTGGAATCTCGTACCCAAATCGTTGTTTCCGGCAATAGCTCTTTCAACTCCTTCTCCCTACCGACTATCTGTTCAGCGCTATCCACAAGGCTCAACACCCCGAATTCTTTTTCGAGTTGAGTAGCCAGCGTTGCTGCACTTTTGAGTAACGTTTGGGCAGTATCGGGATTGTATATAAGCGCTAAAACCATAGTTAATGCGGTAATGTGTTGATATGATGATGTGATAATGAGTTGATATGATAATGGATTAATGAATTACATTCACTTAATAAGCTCCTCTTTTGTCTTTTACCCTTTGTCTTTAATCTTTCGTCTTGCTTACTCCTGAAAATACACTCTCTTCACCCGTCTCGAAACGCTTGTAAGCACTTCGTACGAAATGGTTTTCAACCATCCGGCCACTTCTGAAACAGTGAGATTATCGCCAAAAATCTCCACCACATCACCTTCTTTTGCTTCCAGATTCGTGACATCAATCATAGCTAAATCCATGCACACATTGCCAATCACCTTGGCGCGTTGTCCGTTGACGAGTACCTCACCCACCCCATTTCCAAGTTTGCGATCAAAGCCATCGGCATAACCAATGGGAATAATAGCAATGTGTTTATCGGCATTTACAATTCCCTTGCGACTATAGCCGACCGTTTCGCCCGCTTTTACCGTTTTAATCTGTAGAATAACCGTTTTCAAAGCACAGACTTGTTTCAGATTTACTTCGGGCAATGAGCTGATACCATAGTGCCCGATGCCCAGGCGTACCATATCGAACTGATATTCGGGAAAGCGTTCGATGCCTGCCGAATTAAGGATATGCCGCATAATGTGGTGCGAGAATGTAGCCGATAGTTGATCGGCACAAGCGGTGAATGCAGCAATCTGCTGTTTTGTAAAATCATCAAATTTAGCGTCGTCAGAACCCGACAAATGAGAGAATACCGAGCGCACTTTCACCTGATTTTGGCCTTTTAGTCGAACAAGTAATTGCTCCATATCCTGCGGTTCAAAACCCAGACGATGCATACCACTATCAATCTTTACATGAATCGGATAATCCGTCAATCCCAGTTTCTCGGCCGAAGCAATAAAGGCATCGAGCAAGCGAAAACTGTAAATCTCAGGTTCCAGTTTATTGTCGAAAATCATTCCAAAGCTGCCTTTCTCCGGATTCATAACCACGATAGGAATACGAATACCCTCGCGACGCAACTCAGCTCCTTCATCCGCTACCGCAACGGCCAGATAATCGCATCGATGGTGTTGCAGCGTGCGAGCCACCTCCACAGCACCACTTCCGTAGGCAAACGCTTTGACCATGCACATCATTTTTGTTTCGTGGCGAAGCTTGGAACGGAAATAGTTCAGGTTATCCACCAACGCGTTGAGGTTTACTTCCAAGGTCGTTTCGTGGGTTACCAATTCCAGTTTCTCCGAAATATCTTCGAAATGGAAAGAGCGTGAACCTTTTAAAAGTATAATCTCTTTTTGGAAATCGCGCATCGATGCTGATTTCAAAAAGTCGTCGGTATGTTCAAAGAAAACGGTATTGATGGCTTCAAACTTATCAGCCTGTTTGCCTATTTCTGAACCAATGCCGATAATGCGCTGAACATTTTTATTTTTTACTAGTTCTGCCACCGTTTTGTAAAGTTCATCGGGTGTTTGCCCGGTTTGCAGAATATCCGACAGTATGAGCGTCTTCGATAGATTCTTAGCTGTAGCCTGTTGATTTAAAAAATCAAGCGCGATACTCAACGAATTCAAATCGGAATTATAACTATCGTTTATAATGAGGCAATCACGTACACCTTCTTTTACTTCAAGGCGCATAGCAACCGACTCCAACAGCAAAATCCGTTTGGCTATTTCATCGGCTTTCACACCCAAATAAACCATCACCACCACGCATTGAAGAGCATTTTCGATGGATGCTGCGTCGGTAAATGGAATGGAGATGCTGATTTCAGCACTTCCGTATTTCAACAGAGCCTGAGTAGCACTGATCGTTTTCTCCAGTTTCAAAACCTGTACCTGTGCTTTATCGCTTTTTCCCCATGCAAACAGGTTGCCTCTGAAACCCGATTGTGCGATGGATATTTCCACTAATTTACTGTCGGAACAATAAATAAGTACTTCCGCATCTTTAAACAGTTGAAGTTTTTCCTCACATTTCTGTTTCAGGCCGGTAAAATTCTCCTGATGTGCTTCACCCAAATTAGTAAAAATACCAATCGTTGGTTGAATAATCGGTTGTAGATGCTCCATCTCGTGCATTTCCGAGATACCGGCTTCGAAAATACCCAATTGCGTGTTTTCATTCATCGCCCATACCGAAAGTGGAACGCCGATCTGCGAATTATAACTGCGAGGTGAACGGGTTATGCGATAGTCGGTGTGCAAAAGTTGGTAGAGCCATTCTTTCACCACCGTTTTACCATTGCTACCCGTAATGCCAATCACCGGAATGCGGAAAGAAGCCCGATGAGCTGCAGCAAGGGTTTGTAAAGCCTGCAAGGTATCTTTTACCACCAAAAATACGGCTTCGGGCAGGTTTGCATATTCTGGTTGCATTTCACTCACCACAAAATAACGAAGATTTTGTTGGTACAATTCCAGAATATAATTATGACCGTTGTTGCGTAAAGTGCGAATGGCAAAAAACAAACTTTCAGTCGGGAAAGATAAAGAGCGACTGTCTGTCAATAGCCAATTAATTTCAATAGTAGGTATTTTGTTTTCGCTCGCACCTATCAACCGGGCTATTTTAGTTAGTTTCATTGTTTATTTTGTTAGTAGCTATCAGTTATCATTGAGAAATTACTGTTCACTGATAATTGAAAATTGAAATACTATCTTCGTTTTCCAAAAATTCTTAATAGATAAAGAAATAAATTTATAAAATCAAGATACAAGGTCAATGCCCCGACAATAGCTTCTTTTCTATCATCATCAGTACCTTCATTGCCTATTACGTTTAGTTTTTTAAGCTTTTGAGTATCGTAAGCAATCAGCCCGACAAATATCAGCACGCCCACGTACGACGAAATCCAGTAAAGCATTTCACTCTTTAGGAACATGTTTACCAACGAAGCAATTATCAACCCTATCAAAGCCATAAAAAGGATATTTCCCATTTTGGTGAGGTCTTTCTTCGTAAAAAAACCGTAAGCACTCATTGCAGCAAAGGTTCCGGCGGTAATGAAAAACACCGACGCTATGGAATCGGCGGTAAACACAAAAAAGATGCACGAAAGAGTCAATCCGTTCAGAATGGAGTAAAGACAAAAAATAATAGTGGCAGTCATGGCCGACATTTTATGAATAGCGCCTGACAAGAAACCCACGAGCAGTAATTCGGCAATCATTAAACCGAAAAACACAAACCGTTGTCCGAATATAAACTCAATGAGCTCAGGTGAATTTGCCGTTTTAAATGCCATCAGCCCGGTTATAATCAAAGCCATTGACATCCAGCCATACACTCTTACAAAGAAACGTTTGGTTTCGGCAATCTCTTGTTCTTTCGAAATTTCATAAAAGTTATCCATAACTCCTTGTTTTAAATATTATTTTTTTTGTTTAATTCTATTTGGGGTCAATGGCAGTTTAAGCCATTCTTGTTCCTCTTGCCCGATTACTTTTTCGCTAACCGTTAGCGTATCGGCAACACATAAAATGGAATAGCCACCCACGGCTTGCTTTCCACGCAGGGTAGAGCGATGAATAATGCCGGGAATACCATCGTAATTCAAAAACGTATTGCGGTGATAATGTCCTCCCAAAAACGCTTGAATATTGAACTTTCTGAGCAACTGCGTCATATCTTTCCAGTTATCTACATCACCTGTTAGTAGTGGGTAGTGAGTAACAACAAAAACCGGCATCCGTGTACCTGTTCTTTTCAATTCCGACGCCATCCAATCCACGTCTTGCTTCATAATAAAGCCATTTCCCTGAGCATTCAGAGGTGTAGTGGTGAAGCCCATAAACCTAAAACCTTTGTGCGTGAATGAGAATCTATCGTTACCAAAAACGTTTTTAAAAAGCGTAGGACCAGGCGTCAACCAATGAAAATCATGATTGCCGGCTACAATATAAAAGGGAATGGTTAGCTGTTGAAGAATACGTTTCGCCTCGGCGAATGAGTTGGAATCACCTTTCTGAGTAATATCGCCCGAAACAATGACAAAATCCAGATCTTTGTAGCGATTTACTTCATCAACCGCTCTTTGAAGATCCTCTGCAGGTTCCTTACTGGTTTGCGAAATATGTATATCCGTGAAGAAAGCAAACTTAAACGACGAAGCCGAAAATATGTCAAAAGGAAATAGGAGAAGCAAAACAAACAATGCTATGAACCTGAAATAATTCTTGTACATATAAAGCTGTAGTTTTAGTTTTTTTGGACGTGCAAAGATACAATTTTTGTTTCGTCCGAGAATCAAAAATTAAGATTTCTGAAACAGAAATCAAAAAAAAACCGTCTCCCATAATGGAAAACGGTTTTCATATCGTTGAAAGAATGAATTTATTCTGCCAGGAAAATGTAGCGGGTAACTACCAACGCAAATAACAGATACATCATCCAATGTATTTGTTTACCTTTACCTGTTACCACTTTTAATATTGTATAAGTAACAATACCACCACAAATACCATTAGCAATACTGTATGTCAATGGCATAACGATAAAAGTTATAAATGCAGGGAAACCTTCGGTAAAATCATTAAAGTCAATATCCAACACCGAAGAAACCATTAATACACCAACAATGATTAATGCAGGTGCAGTTGCAGCACTCGGGATAATCAATGCCAATGGAGCAAGTACCAAAGCCAATAAGAATAAAAGACCGGTAGTAACCGCAGTTAAACCTGTACGTCCACCTTCGCCGATTCCTGCAGCACTTTCCACGTAAGCTGTTATGGTGCTTGTACCCATCAATGCTCCGAATGAAACACCAAATGCGTCCACCAACATAGCTCTTCCGATTTTTGGAGAATTGCCTTCTTTGTCTACAAATCCGGCCCTTTCGGCTGTACCCACCAAAGTTCCAAAAGTATCAAACAACTCAACAAAAGTGAAGGTAAATACAACTGTCCATAGCCCCATATTTAAAGCACCTCTGATATCCAGTTCACCAACTGCCAGTTTGCTTAAATCAGGCAAACTGAATATTCTAAAGTGTTCCGGAATAATAGTAACACCCATTGGAATGCCGATAAGCGTTGCAGACACGATACCAATAAGCAAAGATCCTTTTACACGCATAGCCATAAGAATAGCTGTAATTCCTAATCCGATCAAACAAAGCACCATAGAGTGATTCGAAAAACTTCCCATACCAATGTTCCATTCGAAGAATTTCAGAGCCGTTGGACCGGTAGCTTTATTCAATGCTGCCAAAGTAGGAGGAATAACATTGGCAGTAACCACCATTATTTCTGACATTTTAAATCCGATAATGGTAATAAACAACCCAATACCTACAGTGATTGCCTTTTTCAACGAATGCGGAACCGCAACCACTAAAATCTGACGAATCTTAGTTACAGTAAGTATAATAAAGATAATGCCTGAAATAAATACAGCACCTAATGCTACTCGCCATGGCATACCAACTCCCGCCAATGCCACCGTTGCAAAAAGGGCATTAAGACCCATACCCGGTGCCAAAGCAATCGGAAAATTAGCTACCAAACCCATAGCAATAGTTACAAAACCGGCCGAAATGGCTGTTGCAAAGAATACCGCGTTAGTATCCATTCCTGTTGCACTAAGAATACTTGGGTTAAGAAACAGGATATAAGCCATGGTCATAAACGTGGTTATACCTGCAATAATTTCGGTACGAACATTCGTACGGTTTTCTTTTAATTTAAAGAGCTTTTCTAGCATAGAAGTTATTTAAGATGAATAATAAGTTTATAAATTTCCATTTTTGAGGTTTCAAAAGTAGATAAAAAAACAATCGATTCAAAACTTTGCCTCGATAATTAATAAATAGTTGCGAGTTAACTCCAATAAGAAGTTAACTCGCACACAAATATTGAATATTTATTTTTATTCAGTAGCTATTATCGTCAAGCCGCAGATTAAACGTCTATCGAAGTAACTTCCACCATCAAATCATCTTTCATAACCGATTGACCTTGTACTACATGAATTTTGCGGATAACGCCATTACAGGTAGCTGTAATTTCATTTTGCATTTTCATGGCTTCAAGACTCAGAATAGGTTCACCTTCATTCACCAAATCGCCTTCGGCCAAGAATATATCCACAATCTTGCCTGGCATAGGTGAAGTGATGTTGTTCTCATCTATCGATTTATCATCTTTGCCAATCATTCCGTGACGTATGTACGAGAAAAGCGATTCAAGGCTAAATTTATATTCCACCCCATTCACTTTTACCACTGCCTTGTTTTGATCGCGCGATACCAGCTCGCAATGAAAGCGTTTGCCTTTCCAATCGAATGAATAGTGAAAATCTTCTTGTTCCACAAAATCAATGTCGTATTCCTCGCCATTGATTACCGGTTCAGATTCTTTTGGAATATAAATTTTATAGCGTTTACCATTATCGCGTAACGCAATAAACAATCGTGAAGCATCACGTTTATAAATATATGAAGTTCCCATGTATCAATAATTAAGTCGTTTGTTTAATACCCAAACATTCAACGAGTCGTTTTTATAAGAAGGCAAATCGGAAGATAATTGAAGGTATTCCGAAGCATACATAATCGTGGCAGCCAATGCACCTATCATTTCATCATCCTCATTTTCGAGCATCTCGGGTGAATATACCTGATCTACCCAACGCGTGGTATAGGTTGCATCCACAAATTCTGGGTGTTGTAATACCGCACGGCAGAATGGAACAGTGGTTTTTAAACCAATTAAACTGAATTCGTACAATGCAGCCAGTGTTTTCTCAATTGTCTCTTGGCGACTACTGCCATGCACAATGATTTTGGCAATCATAGAGTCGAAATAAGGCGTTACCACCGAACCGCTCTGCACACCACTCTCGATACGAATATCGTTGCTGTGTGGAAAATGAATTTTGTCGATAAAGCCGGTTTGCGGACTGAAACGGTTTTGTGGGTCCTCAGTATTAACACGACATTCAATAGCCCAACCATTCAGTTTGATATCTTCTTGTTTCAATGTCAACACTTCGCCCAGAGCAATTCTTATCTGCCAATCCACCAAATCCACACCCGAAACCATTTCGGTAATAGGGTGCTCCACCTGAATACGGGTGTTCATTTCCATAAAATAGAATGAACCATCTTCGTCCAGAATATACTCAATAGTACCAGCAGAGAAATAACCAATCTTTTTGGCAAATCGAACCGCCATATCGCCCATATCTTTTCTCATTTCGGGAGTCAGACTGGCCGAAGGGGCTTCTTCGAGTAATTTTTGGTGCTTGCGTTGCAACGAACATTCACGCTCGCCGAGATGAATCACATTGCCATGTTTATCACCCAGAATCTGAAACTCAATATGCTTTGGGTTCTGAAGGTATTTTTCGATAAACATATCGCCATTATCGAACGCTGCCAAGGCCTCGTCGGATGCCGATTTAAAATGTCGCTCTATTGTTTCGGGTTTTTCTACGATACGCATACCGCGTCCACCACCTCCGGCCGAAGCTTTTAGTAATACCGGGTAGCCAATTTTTTCGGCATACACTTTTGCTGCTTCAGCATCATTTATAGCACCATCGCTACCAGGCACCAAGGGTAAACCCGCTTCGATAGCCATGCTTTTAGCAACTGTTTTCAGTCCCATCTCGCGAATTAATGTAGCGGATGGTCCGATAAAGTTGATACCATTCTCGGTACAAAGTGCGGCGAAATCAGGATTTTCGGACAAAAAGCCATAGCCCGGATGGATTAAATCAATATTATGCTCCAAAGCCAGATTTACAATGCGCTCAGCATCCAAAAAAATAGGTTTTTCGGTAGTGGCATCTCTGGCCGGAATAATTTCGTCGGCATATTTCAAATAAAGAGCATCCGGCTCTTTATCACTTTGAAAAACCACAGCCAACATGCCCAGTTTATGAGCCGAACGAATAATGCGGATTGCAATTTCGCTTCTGTTGGCAATTAAGAGTCTTTTCTTCATTTATGTATGGTTGATTGGATAATAATTAAATGGGAATTGGGTCTTTAGAGTTTAGTTGATTGGGTGATAACAAATGAACTTACCAAACCAATAAACTAAAAAACTAAATCAACCTATTGACTAAATTATAAAGGAATACTTCCGTGTTTACGAGCCGGTTTATGATATTGTTTGTTGGACAAAATTTCGAACGAAGTGATAAGAAGATCACGCGTTCTCGAAGGGCTGATTACTTCATCTATCAATCCTAATTCTTCGGCTTTGTATGGATTAGCTGTTTCGTCTTTGTATTTATCGACAAGCATTTTTTCCATTTCGGCTCTGTTTTCCGCTTTTGCCAGTTCGTGTTTGTTCACAATTTTGATAGCACCTGCAGGTCCCATAACGGCTATTTCGGCAGTAGGCCATGCAAAATTGAAATCACCGCCTGTATTTTTACTACTCATCACAATATACGCACCACCATAGGCTTTACGGGTGATAACGGTTATTTTAGGCACCGTAGCTTCACAAAAAGCATATAGCAGTTTAGCTCCATTACGAATAATACCATTATGCTCTTGTTCAAGACCCGGTAAGAATCCGGGTACATCTTCCAATATTAGTAATGGAATATTAAAAGCATCGCAAAAGCGCACAAAACGAGCACCTTTCACACTGGCGTTAATGTCAAGTGTTCCGGCCATTACCTTCGGTTGATTAGCCACAATACCTATCGATTTTCCGTTCAGACGAGCAAAGCCAACCAGGATATTCTGCGCAAATTTTTCGTGTACTTCAAAAAACGAATCCTTGTCCACAATGATATTGATAATTTCTTTCATGTCATACGGACGGTTCGGATCATCGGGGATAATCCGATCCAAAAACTCCTGACGCGATTTGTACGAACTTACCAGATTAGATACCGGCAAGGTTTCATAATTATTGGAAGGAATGTATGACAGCAACTTACGAATAAGCATAATGGTATGCTCCTCATCGTCCGACACAAAATGCGCCACACCACTTTTGCTTGCATGTACATTTCCGCCACCGAGGCCTTCCATGTCTATATCTTCGTTCAGTACCTCTTTTACCACATCCGGACCGGTAACAAACATATATGATGTTTGATTGGTCATAAAAATAAAATCGGTAAGTGCAGGCGAGTAAACAGCTCCACCGGCTGCCGGCCCCAGAATGGCCGAAATTTGAGGAATAATGCCCGACGATTGAACATTGTTACGAAAAATGGTAGCATAAGCCGATAGACTCTTCACACCCTCCTGAATACGGGCACCACCCGAATCCATTAGTCCAACAATGGGAGCACCAAGTTTGAGAGCCATTTCCTGCACTTTGGCTATTTTCATACCATGTGCAAAACCAAGAGAGCCACCCAATACCGTGAAATCCTGGGCATACGCAAACACGCTTCTACCCTGAACCATACCACGTCCTACCACTACCCCATCACCAAAATTAGATTGTTTGCTGCTCATTGGCGTTTGCGAAGGCGATACAAAAGCATCAAATTCGTAAAATGTACCTTCATCAAAAAGAATGTTTATTCGTTCGCGAGCAGTAAGTTTACCTTTTAAATGCTGCCTTTGCGCAGCATTGTTTTCCATTTCTTGCAACGCTTTGAGGCGCTGTTCAAATACTTCATTTTTATTTATCATGTATATCCGAATGTTGTTTAACCTTATTCTAACAACTAAGCTTTAATTTCGTTCAATTAAAAACCAGATTTAAAAAAAGCGTACAAAAGTAGACTAAATGTGCAATATATATGTCAATTTTTGAAGTTTTATACTTAGTTTAACAATTAAGAACGCCTAAACTGTGGAGAAATGGTAGTTTATAAGGTTGGATTTAGGCCAATCTAGAACATAAAAACAGAAACAATTTGATTCGCATTAAAATAACAAACAATATTGTTGGCGTAGTTAATTGTTTTATCTAAATTTGTGAAATAAATAAATCAATATCCATTTATTCAATAAATGTAATCTTGTTCGGCATTATAATTCAGCAGGATAGTAAATATTCTTTTGCTATATGCATACCGCTGACATTCAGTATTGCTCAAGAAATCAACCAATGAGATAGATAACAAATCTGATTGAAAATAGATTGACCTTTTACACACATATAAACTTAAAACAAAAATAGAACATGGAAAACGATCAACAAATTCTTGAGAACAGAAGACGGACTTTAGCCAATGATCCGCAGTATTTTGGTGGCTACCTGAACATGGCACGCCTGAACATTTACAACATCAGTAACCACCTTGCCGCTAGTTTCGAGCAGAAGGTGCTGCCTGAAGAGGGTCAGATCCCAGCTAGTTTTTTATGCAATAAGAGTATAAAAAAGATCAACTGGAATCATGTTTACAGTAAAGCAAGACGTTTTTTACCTATTCTAAAAGTATTTGATGCGGATAGTCTGCCCAAAGAGGAACGCGAAACCACGGACAAAGAAGGCAAGGACTTCACAGCCATGAACGAGACCTTGAAATTGGTTTTCGACGAATTGCAAGCTTTCCGCAACGATTATTCCCACTATTATTCTACCGAGAAAGCAGATAGCCGTAAGTTGACCATTTCTGTGGAGCTGGCGGATTTCCTTACCGTGAACTTTAAACGCGCAATTGCCTATACCAAGGTGCGCATGAAAGATGTACTGGCCGACGATGACTACACTATGGTAGAAAGTAAACAGATAGTTACACCCGACAACCTGATTACAACAGAAGGACTGGTGTTTCTAACCTGCATGTTTCTGGAACGAGAACAAGCATTTCAGTTTATTGGTAAAGTGCAGGGACTGAAAGGAACACAGTTCAACAGCTTTATTGCTACCCGCGAAGTACTGCTGGCTTATTGTGTAAAATTACCACACGATAAATTTGTGAGTGAAGACCTCGGACAGGCACTTACATTGGATATTATAAACGAACTCAATCGCTGCCCCAAGACACTTTACGAAGTAATTACTGAAGAAGAGAAACAACAGTTCAGACCGGAACTGGATGCGCAGGGCATTGACAATCTTATTGCCAACAGCACCAACGAAGAAGAACGAGAAAAGATCCTGGATGAAATTGATTACGAAGATTATATAGAGAGCCTTACCAGGAGAGTGCGACACAGTAACCGGTTTTCGTACTTTGCTATGCGCTATATTGAAGAGAAAAATGTGTTCGACAAACTACGTTTTCATATCGACCTGGGCAAGTACGAGGTGGACAAGTACAACAAGCAATTCGACGGTGAAGCAACCGAATGTAAGGTTGTGGAAAATGCTAAAGCTTTTGGAAAACTAAGCAGTTTTACCAATCAGGAAACCGTAGAACTTAAGATTGACAGTGCACAACGAACAAATGGTTTCGAACAGTTTGCACCACATTACAATGCCGACAACAATAAAATAGGGCTGAGCAATAAAGAAAGCGAGGCAAGACTGCTGACAAAAGCAAAACCTGAGTCGAAAGTTAGTTATAATCTCAAACAGCCCTTGCCACAAGCTTTTTTGAGTTTACACGAATTACCCAAAATCATTTTGCTGGAATACCTCCAAAAAGGAAAAGCCGAGGAAATGATAAATGACTTTATAAAAGTAAACGACAGCCAACTGATGAGTATGCAGTTTATCGATGAAATAAAAGAGCAACTCCCTGCCGACTGGAATGAGTTTGGTAAACGCAGCGATTCGAAAAAGAAGAAAGCCTACACCAATGCTGCCCTGCAATACTTATTGCAACGAAAAGCAACATTGAACAAGGTGCTTGCCAACTATCAACTCAACGACAAACAAGTTCCTACGCGCATACTCAATTATTGGCTAAACATAAAAGAAGTAGACGATAGCCGATCCGTTTCGGACCGTATAAAACTAATGAAACGCGACTGTATGAGCCGCCTGAAAGTAGTGGAGAAACACAAACTCGACAAATCGGCAAGAACACCGAAGGTGGGTGAAATGGCTACCTTTCTGGCCAAAGATATAGTAGATATGATAGTGAGCACTGACAAAAAGCAGAAAATAACCTCGTTCTTCTACGACAAAATGCAGGAGTGCTTGGCACTCTATGCCGACACCGACAAGAAAGCCACATTTATACATATTGTAACCAATGAACTAAAATTGCTCGAAAAAGGCGGTCATCCATTCCTGGCAAACATCAACCTCAGACAAATTCGCAAAACATCGCAGCTGTATGAGTTGTACCTTGTAGAGAAAGCCAACAAACAAGTAAAGAAGATGAACCCAAAAACTCAACGGACAAGTAATGTGGACGAATCGTGGATGATGAAATCCTTTTATGCAAAAGAGTGGAATGAAGAAATGGGCAAACAACTCACGGTGGTTAAACTACCTGTCAACAAAACGAACATTCCATTCACCATTCGCCAATGGGAAGAGAAGGAGAAACACAACCTGCAAGCCTGGTTGCACAATATCACTAAGGGCAAAACAAGCAAGGATGGTAAAAAAGCAATAGACTTGCCTACCAATCTGTTTGACGACACCCTTTGCGAATTATTACGTGAAGCACTAATAAACCAAGGCATAGATGCAACGCCTACCACCAAATACAACGAGCTGCTAAAACAATGGTGGACGGCTCGCGAAGATAGTACGCAAGATTTCTACTTATCCGAACGCCAATACGATATTTATGACGAGAAAGTGTGTTTTACTATCAATAGCTCCGCTCATTTTGCCGATTATTATGCACCGGCATTAAACAAAGCCTACAGCAGACTGAGAGCAGAACGCGATGTTGCCCGACGTACCGATAAAAGACTGCCGCCTGTAGAGCGCAAGGATGTGGAACGCGTGTTTAAAAACACCATAGCCGAAACGGAAAAAGAAATACGCATGCTACAGGAAGAAGACCGCATGGCGGTACTTATGTTGGAACAACTGATGGACAATCAGCAACAACTGAAACTAAGTAAGATGGACAGCTTGCTGAACGAGACCAAGCGCATTGAACAAACAATAAATACACAGCTAAGCTTCGACCACAAGGGAAAAGAAATAAAAGACAAGACGAATTCGGAAATTGTAAAAACGATAGTAGCCGAGCGCAAACAGAAAAACTATACCGAGATGCGCAAGTATGTGCACGACCGCCGCTTACCCGAGCTATTTGAATACATAGACGGCAATGAACTACCGCTGGACGTGCTGCTGAACGAACTCAGAGCGTACAACACTGCCAAGCAAATGGTGTTTGATACTGTCTTTGCACTCGAAAAGAAGATAATAGAAACCGACCCCGAAGGGCTGAAACAACTGAATGTGGGTAAGAACGGGCAGATACAAACCGGCAACATACAGCACAAACCTTATGTGCAATGGTTGGAAAATAAAGGCTTGATAACCGACCATCAAAAGCAGTTTATAAACATGGTTCGGAACAGTTTCTCGCACAATCAGTTCCCACAACGCAGCACCGTGGAACTGCTTATGCCAGAGTGGCAAAACACAGACATTGCACTACAAATAGCCCGAGAGTATCAGCAATTGATAGTGGATATTATTGAAAAATCATTGCATCCACACAAACAACATCAGATGGTGTAACCAATGCAGGAGGGCGTAATTCCGATTACACCTTCCTTGAGCCATACGATATATTAGTACCTTTAGATAGTAGGACCGTAAATAATCATCTTTACAATTAAAGAGAAAATCTAAGTTGTTAGGGCCTTTAGTTTGAAAGGTAGAAACAACTTTAAATTATAAATAATTTTTTTTGATTCCGTTGTAAGTGCCCTTAGTTTGAAAGGTAGAAACAACATATTCTACGTCGCTAACGAAAAGGAGTTCGTTGTAAGTGTCTTTAGTTTGGAAGGTAAAACAACATTTTATCATACCCCTAATCTGTTTTGTTGAAAGCATCCTTAGTTTGGAGGATAGAAACAACAGAATGTAATCTGTCATGCTAAATGCTAGTTGTGAGTGTCTTTAGTTTGAAAGATAGAAACAACTATGTTTTGTAGTGCTAATTTATTTCTTTGTTGTAAGTGTTTTTGGTTTGAAAAGTAAATACAACAAAAAGGGTGTTCTATCCTAAAGGTTGTAAGTGCCTTTGGTTTGAAAGGTAAAAACAACTAATACTCCTCCTATTATTCTCTTTCCTGTGTTGTAAGTGCCTTTGGTTTGAAAGGTGAAAACAACAATGCTTTTTGGTAGTTTAGCCAGGTAAGGTTGTAAGTACCTTTAGTTTGAAAGGTAGAAACAACAATTTATTGATTTCTCCCTGCCACTCCAAGTTGTAAGTGCCCTTAGTTTGATGGGTATAAACAACATACGTGACGTATAATCAGCATCGGAAGTAGTTGTAAGTGCTCTTAGTTTGAAGGGTAAAAACAACATATATTCTCACATTTAGATTAGCGAATTTAGGTTGGAAGATAAAAACAATCTATCTCTGAGATGTTGAAGTCCGTGTTGTAAGTGTCCTTAGTTTGTAGGGTAAAACAACTTCCATTTTTTCATCCTTTTATTTGTATTGGTTGTAAGTGCCTTTAGTTTGAAAGGTATAAACAACATATATTCTCACATTTAGATTTCGGTGCGCTGCACCTTTGGCTATCATCCCTGACAAATGGCTACAAATATCATGGTGCGCTGCACCAAATGCAAAGCCACAGAGTGGCGAATTGAAAATCGGCGTAGCCAAATCTTTGTAGAAAATAGATTTCATAAATGAATCGAAGGTGCAGCGCACCGTAATCTATGTTAAGGTTTCTTTAGAAAACACCCCTCCTACTCAATTTTGGAAGAGGCATAACGCAGGTTGTTGCCTTTCTAAAAACTGTTTGACCCCGGTCGGACATTCTTTCTTGTCGGTTTGAAGATTTCAGGAAGCGGTATGGCGTTTTTTGTTGCCTGTCTTAAAATCTCAGAAACTGGTCTAACATCTTTTGCTACCCGTCTGAGATATTGATGAACTGGTCTAGCATTTTTTGCTGTCGGTCTAAATATATCTAAACCCATTCTAGCATTTTTTGCTGCCGGTCTAAGATATTCAGAAACTAATCTAACGTTTTTTGTTACTGATCTGAAAATGTCTGACGCCGGTCAGGCATCTTTTTCTGTCGATCTGATATATTCAGGAATCGGTCAAACCGGCAAATACCGGCAAAAAGAGTAAGATATTCGTCAAAAGAGTTCAGTATTGCGATACTGAACTCTTTTAGTACGAAAAAATTTGCACGAAAACAGCAAGTCACCTAATTTTGGCAGCGTTAAACTAAAAGGAAATGAATATGAAAAAGAACACCGCCGTTTTGCACATAAAGGGCAAAGAACCACAAAAAGTATACACGCTGGGTGGGAGAGTATACACAAGCATGATAGCTGCTAAATCTGTTTTCGTCGTCACAGATCCACCTCTGGAAACATTCGGAACAGAAGTAACTAAACTGGACACCGCCATCAAGGCAAGGGATGGCAGTAAGATAAAGGCGCAGGCCGTGGTAGATCAGACAGATGTGGTTTATAACATGCTCAAGTCACTTGCATATGGTGTCAACAAATTAGCCGACGGCGACATGTCGATTATTTTACTTTCAGGTTTCGACTGCAACGATGAACCCATGCAGCATGACATTCCGGAGAAAGCGGTAATTAAACGTTTGGAAGATGGAACTTTGCCTTGCAGCATAAAAGTTTTTCTGGATGCAGTGTCCGATGCCGATCGTTACAAGGTGGAGATCTCCACCACACCGGATGATCCCAAAAGTTGGAGTACAGTCACCGATTTGGGTAGTCTGAAAAAACTTGAAATCAATAATCTTGTTGCGCTTCAGAAGGTTTATGTTCGCGTGTCGGCAGGAAATACACACGGTTGGGGTATCCCCAGCGAGCCTATGGCATTTATTCCACGATAAAAGAAATCGGGTTATAATAAAAGTGGTAGTGCGACTTAAAGTCGCGCTACCACTTTCTTTTTGTAAATCCGTTCTCTCACAAAACAATCTAACATTAGTATTTGGAAAGATATAATGTACTATAATCAAATTAGAATTAGATGTTCGAATAAGAAACTAACCATTTACGCAAACCACCACAGCAGCAAGGCTACTACCAAAAGCGAAGGCAACATATTAATGATGCGTAGTTTTTTTATTTCGAGGATATTAATGCCAAGCCCTATAAGCAGAATACCACCCACACTGGTCAGACCGTGTACTATTTCGGGAGTAAAAAAGGTACTGGCATACATGGCTAACAGAGTGATACCCCCTTGAAAAATAAGGAGTGGAATAGCCGAAACAATAACTCCTACTCCAAAAGCGGAAGCTAAAATGATAGAAGAAAAACCATCCATAAGCGATTTAGTGAGCAGCAAGTCGGACGAGCCGCTGGCTCCTTCCTGTATAGCTCCAAGAATAGTCATTGAACCAATGCAATAAAGCAAAAAAGCAGTTACCAATCCTTCGGAAAACTTGTCGCTACCAATGCGAAACTTACGCTTGAGGTATAAACTGAGCTTTTCTGCCCCGGTTTCAAGATTCCACCACTCCCCCAGCAGGGAGCCAATGGCTAAACTACTCACCACAATAAGAATATGTTGCATATTGTACACCATACTAATACCAATGGCAACAGTAAACAAACCTATAGCCTGAAAATAAATGGTGGTAACGCGCTTGGGCATAGTCTTTTTCAACAGTAAACCAACTATCCCGCCAGCTATTACGGCTGCTGCATTGACAAGTGTTCCAATCATAGAGGGTGTTTGAAATAGCGTAAATAAGTAAATTAAATTTTCGCTTACAAAAATAACAAAATAAGCTTAGATTAAGCTCCATTGATTAAAAATGTGTAATTTAGCACTCGGAAAAGGGGCATTGAAATCATGAGCTACCCTAAATATCCATCAAACTACGACATTTTAGGTTTATAAACGTAGGGGAATGGCTGTAAGCCATTCATATCCTAGCCCAAGGCAACGCCTTGGGCTGATAATAAAAATACAATTTGCGCCCTGAAAGGGCATTATAAATAAACATACTGCCCTTTCAGGGCGAAGATATCATCTTCAATCCTTCACCCGGGCCGTTGACCCGGGCTAGAATATATCAGGCTTTCAGCCTGTAAATATAAGACGATATTGAGATGCAGGGTAAATAAGTAAACTAAAAACAAACATGAATTCATTTCTCTACCGCATAGCACATACCTATTACGCACAAAAGCAATCGGATATAAGCAACTTTACCTTTGTCTTTCCTAACCGCCGTGCGGGGTTGTTCTTTCAGCGATACATTGCCGAAGTGGCTCAAAAGCCTGTATTCTCACCGGGGATTGTTACCATCAACGAGTGCTTCTCGGCTGCTTCCACCTGGCAAACAGCCGACCGGCTAAGCATGCTTTTTCGACTGTATCGCATCTACAAAGCGCAGAGTGGCAGCGACGAGAGTTTTGATTCGTTTGCGTTCTGGGGCGAAATGCTGCTATCCGATTTTGAAGATGTAGACAAATACCGTGTGGATGCCAAACAACTGTTCACCAACATCACCGAACTAAAACAAATCGATCAACTGTTCAACGTTTTCTCCGATCGACAGGTGGAGGCTATCCGACAGTTCTGGAATAACTTTGTACCCGTGGTAGAAGGCAAATCGCAGGAAGATTTTATTGCTACATGGAAAATTCTTTTACCCATCTATGAGCAGTTTCGTGCCGAGTTAATAGCCGACAATACTGCCACCGAAGGCATGATTTGCCGAAATGTGGCCGACAGACTGAAAGCCAAAGAACTGATTCCCGAATTTGAAAACAAACAATTTGTATTTATTGGTTTCAACGCACTGAATCCCTGCGAGCGAACATTGTTTGCCGAGCTTCAACGACGCGGACAAGCTGACTTTTACTGGGATTACGATGCGGCCGAATTGCGCGACAGCGACAATCAGGCCTCGCGTTTCTATGCAGAGAACATTCATCTTTTTCCATCGAAATATCCGATTGAGGCCATTGTTGAATCGTTGCAGGAAAAAGAAATTGAACTTATCGCAGTTCCCTCGGCTGTAGGGCAAGCCAAACAAGCTTATGCCATTCTCAACAAACTATTTCCACCTGAAGTGCCCAACATGAGCTGGATACGTACTGCCGTGGTGTTGCCCGATGAGAGTTTGCTCGTTCCCCTACTCCATTCCTTACCTGAACAAATAGGAAAAGTAAATATCACCATGGGTTTTCCGCTTAAAGCCACTCCTGTTTCGGGACTGATAGAGCATATTTTCGAGTTGCAAAAGCGTATGCGCACCTCCGGCGATAAAATATCCTTTTATCACCTCAATGTCTCGAACATCTTGAACCATCAATATATTGCCATGTTATGTGGCGATGAAGCTCAGCACATTTTGCGTCAAATGGCCGGGAATAACTGGATTTACATCGATGCCGAAGAGCTTAAAAAGAACGAACTACTGGCTTCCATATTCGCTCCGCAAACCGACACACAACATTTCCTGCCCTATTTACTACACATTCTGCGTAGCTTGCAAAACGGATGGCAACAAGCCTCCAACGAAACACACAATTACCAATTGGAATGCGATTTTCTGTATCAATATTATGTTACCATCAATCGTATGGCCGACATCATGAAGGACAAACCGGTGGAAGTGGATATGACGATTGACACCCTGGTGCGCCTTACCCGCCAACTGACTTCCGGTATCACCATCCCGTTTGTGGGTGAGCCGCTGGACGGATTGCAGGTGATGGGTGTGCTCGAAACACGTGGACTGGACTTCGACAACCTAATTATCACGTCATTCAACGAAGGCATTTTTCCACAAAAAAGCAGCACCAACAGCTTTATTCCATACAATCTGCGCAAAGGTTTCGACTTGCCCACCACCGAACATCAGGATGCTATCACGGCCTACAATTTTTACCGGTTGATACACCGCGCCAAACGCATTTATCTGATGTACGATTCTCGTTCAGAGTCCGGCCAGACTGGTGAAGTAAGCCGCTTTATGCACCAATTGTACTATCATTATGGTGTCAACTATCAACGAAAAAACATTTCGTTCGATATTGGTTTTGGTAGTCCGCAAGCCATACAGATAGAGAAAACGCCTGCCGTAATGGAAAAAATTGAGAGCTTTGCATCCGATGCAGAAAAGGCACCGGCACTCTCGGCAAGCTCTATCAACACATACATCGACTGTCCGTTACAGTTTTATCTGACCAAAGTAGAAGAGGTGGAGCAGGTCGACGAAGTAAAAGAAACCATCGAAGCTGATATGTTTGGTACGCTTTTCCACAACGTAATGGAAAATTTGTACGAACCATTCAAAGGAAAAATGATTCAGGCGAGCGATTTCGATGAATTACTTAAAAACACCTTGTATATCGACCAACAAATTGCGCAAGCATTTTCGTCGAAATATTTCAAAAAGAAAAACAAAACGGTGGTACAACTCGAAGGTAACAACCTACTGATTGCAACTGTTATTCGTAAATATATTTTGCAAGTGCTCAAAACCGACAAGCAACACGCACCGTTTCGGTACATTAATTCTGAGGATAGAAATAAAATTGAATACCCAATATTAAACGGCAGTAAGAAAGTAAACATAAAAGGTTTTATCGACCGTATCGATGAGAAAGAAGGGCGACTGCGCATCCTCGATTATAAAACAGGAAGTGGCTCGTTGGAATTCAAAAGCCTGGACGAAGTATTTGAGAAAAACAAAGACAAACGACCGAAATTTGTGTTGCAGACATTTCTCTACGGTATTTTGTACAAACCAAAAGCGGAAGGAAAAATAATGACACCGGGCATTTATTATATGCGCGATGTCTTTAAAGATGGATTTGATACCGAATTGCATTACAGACCTGAGAAAAATATAAACGATACGGTGACCGACTTCAATGTTTACGAAGACGAGTTCAAAGAACATCTGACGACTTGTCTGGAGGAAATTTTCAATCCTGAAGTGGCGTTCACTCAAACCGAGAATGTAAAAGTGTGTCAATATTGTGCCTATGTTGGTGTTTGTAATCGGTAATTATTCACGTTGCAAACAAATGAATACAGGTAAATTCAGAAGTTGCCAACGACTATTTACAGAAGCACACTGCCCAATATAAAATAAATACAGAATAAAAATTCAAAAACAGGGCTTTTATATTCACAAAATGGACAGATAGACTAAACTTGTGTATTAATTTCACCCCAATATACTCTTTTCTATCCCAAATTTAGTTTTTTCGTACCAATATCAAAATAATTCTCCCAATCATTTGTGATAATTATTCAGGAGTGCTTACTTTGCATTCGAAACAAAATGGCGTTAAATCAAATACAACTAACAGCAATACGTAATTGGGAAAAACAAATCATAAAATCCCGAAATAAATCCGGGGTTTTGATGCTGCGAAACTAAATTTCAAAGAATTTTTCAAGGATAAAAAAACTATAAAAAACAGTTTTTGGAAATTCTATCTAATGAATTTTAGTTACATTTGCGTGTCAATTTTAAATAAAATACATAATGGCTAAAGTAAAAGGAGCGATAGTAGTAAACGTAGAACGATGTAAAGGCTGCAACCTATGTGTGGTGGCTTGTCCATCTAAAGTATTGTTACTAAATAACGAAGCAAATTCAAAAGGTTACAATTATTCTTACATGGCCGATCCCGACTCCTGTGTTGGTTGTTCGGCCTGTGCATATGTTTGTCCGGATGCTTGCATCACAGTTTACAGAGTTAAGCTCTAAAACATCAGAGCCTATCATTTTTTAAAATCAACAACATGAACAATAAAAAGAAAGATACAGAAGAAGTCAGATTAATGAAGGGGAATGAAGCCATTGCCCACGCTGCCATCCGTTGTGGTTGCGATGGATATTTTGGCTATCCAATCACTCCTCAATCAGAAATAATGGAAACGCTTATGGAACTTGAACCATGGAATACCACCGGTATGGTAGTACTTCAGGCCGAAAGTGAGACAGCGTCTATCAATATGGTTTATGGCGGTGCCGGTTGTGGTAAAAAATCAATGACCAGTTCGTCGAGCCCGGGAGTAAGTCTTATGCAGGAAGGGATTTCGTACCTTGCCGGTGCCGAGCTTCCCGCTGTTATTGTAAACGTTATGCGTGGTGGACCCGGTTTAGGAACTATCCAACCCAGCCAGGCCGATTATTTTCAAACCGTAAAAGGTGGTGGTCATGGCGATTACAAAATGATTACCCTTGCTCCTGCTTCGGTTCAGGAAATGGCCGATCATACCGTTATGGCTTTCGATTTGGCCTTCAAATATCTTACTCCGGTAATGATTTTGGCTGATGGTGTTATTGGTCAAATGATGGAAAAAGTAGTTCTTCCTCCATTCCAACCTCGCTTGACCGAAGAAGAAATTAAAATAAAATGCCCATGGGCAACATTAGGGAAACCTGCCAATCGCAAACCAAATTACATTTATTCTCTTCAATTGGAAGCAGAAGAAATGGAAAATTTGAATTTAAGACTCCAATCGCGTTATCGCACAATTGAAAAAAACGAGGTTCTTTTTGAAGAATTTGATTGCGAAGATGCAGAATATTTAATCGTTGCATTCGGAACAAGTGCCCGTGTTTGCCAAAAAGCGGTAGAAATGGCGCGTGCTCACGGTATTAAAGCGGGATTATTACGTCCTATCACACTTTTCCCATTCCCTACCGAACAAATCAGCCACTACGCGAACCAAACAAAAGGTATGCTTACAGTGGAAATGAGTGCCGGTCAAATGGTGGAAGATGTTCGTCTGGCGGTAAATGGTCGTGTACCAGTTGAGTTTTACGGTCGTATGGGTGGTATTGTGCCTTCACCGGATGATGTGTTTGAAGCATTGAAAAAATTAATAGTAAAATAAAATATTGATCCGGTAGTATTGTGGATGCATATTATTTCACAATCCACCGATAACTTTTTACTGATAACTAAAATATTATGACAACAAATGATATAATTAACCCCGCCAACCTTGTCTACGCTAAACCAAGTGTGCTGAACGATGTTCCAATGCACTACTGTCCCGGCTGTACGCACGGTGTGATTCACAAACTTATTGGCGAAATCATTGGCGAGATGGGCTTTCAAGAAAAAACAATCGGTATTGCTCCGGTGGGTTGCGCTGTTTTTGCCTATAAATATATTGATATCGACTGGCAACAAGCTGCACACGGACGTGCACCGGCATTGGCTACTGCTGTAAAACGATTGCTTCCGGACCGTTTAGTATTTACCTACCAAGGTGATGGCGACTTAGCTGCTATCGGTACTGCCGAAACAATTCACGCTTGCAACCGTGGGGAGAATATTGCTATTATCTTTATCAATAATGGTATTTATGGCATGACCGGTGGTCAAATGGCGCCAACTACCCTGCATGGAATGAAATCATCTACTTCACCTAACGGAAGAACTGTACCATTGAACGGATATCCGTTAGATATTACCAAGTTATTGGCTCAGTTGGACGGAACCTGCTACGTAACACGTCAAAGTGCTCACACGGTAGCCTCGGTACGTAAAACTAAAAAAGCGATCCAAAAAGCATTTGAAAACAGCATGTTAGGGAAAGGAACTTCAATAGTAGAAGTTGTTTCTACCTGTAACTCGGGTTGGAAATTATCACCTGCCGATTCTAACACATGGATGGTTGAAAACATGTTCCCTGCTTATCCGCTTGGCGACTTGAAGGACATTTAATGATTTACGATTTTATTATTTACGATTTATAGAATGAACACATGAAAGAAGAAATAATAATTGCCGGATTTGGTGGACAGGGAGTTCTGTCAATGGGAAAAATCCTGGCTTACTCAGGCTTAATGCAAGGACAGGAAGTGAGCTGGATACCATCGTATGGACCCGAACAACGCGGTGGAACTGCCAATGTGACCGTGATTCTTAGCGACGAACGCATTAGCTCACCGGTTCTGAGCACGTACGATACAGCCATTGTGCTGAACCAGCCCTCATTGGAAAAGTTCGAAAGCAAAGTAAAGCCCGGTGGAACGTTGATTTTCGACGGTAACGGGTTTAAAAAATTTCCTACACGTACAGATATTAATATTTATCGTATTGATGCTACAGAATATGCAATGGCCAACAACGAATCCAAAACTATGAATATGATTATTTTGGGTGGATTGTTGAAAGTGCGCCCCATCGTACAGGTTGCAAACGTACTGAAAGGACTCAAAAAATCACTTCCAGATAGACACCATCACTTACTCCCAATGAATGAAAAAGCCATCCAGATTGGAATGGCACTAATCAAGAAGGTTGAGTAGTTTATTGGTTGACTAGAAGAATAAAAAGAAACGCTGCAAATTGAATGTTTGCAGCGTTTCTTTTATCCAGACTCTGTTGACAGTTACCTGCCGTCCATTGTCTTTTATCTTTTGTCCTTTTCAGCCCTTCACCGTTTTCACCACCACCCAGTTATTTTTCTCTTTAAAATCAACCAGCTGCAGCCCAAGTCGGTTAGCTTCCGCTTCAATCAACGGTATATCCTCTTTGTAAAAACCACTCATATATAACTCGCCACCGCTCGACAAACAAGCAACATATTGTTCCATATCCGCCAGTAAGATATTGCGGTTAATGTTGGCTAGTACAATATCAAAATGCAATCCGGCAAGCAGTTCAGCACCACCAAGTCGCACATCAACACCTGCGATATTGTTGATAGCAATGTTTTCTATCGAATTTTCGGTACACCAGGTATCGATATCAATAGCCACAATATCTTTAGCTCCCCGCATGGCTGCCAAAATAGCCAAAACAGCTGTGCCACAACCCATATCGAGTAAGGTTTTACCCTCCAAATCCATAAGCAACAATTGTCCGATAACCAAACTAGTCGTTTCGTGATGTCCGGTACCAAAAGCCATTTTAGGGTCAATCACAATGTCGTATTTTGCGCTTGGCACATCCTTATGAAACGAGCTATGAATCACACAATCATTACCGATTACAATAGGTTCAAAGTAATGCTTCTCCCATTCTTCATTCCAGTTCTTCGATTTGATTTGTGTAATTTTATAGTCGATAGATGCTTCGAATGGAAAATCTGACAATAGGTTTTTCAATTCCGATTCATCAAATTTTGATTGAAGAATATAAGCATCCATACCCACTTCACTTGGAACGAAACTGTCGAACCCGATTTCACCTAGCTCGGAAGCTAATACATCCGAAATATATTCTTCAAAAGGTTCAATAATAAAATTTACTTCAATGTAGTCCATGTAAGCAATTGATATTTAATAGTTAATAATTTCATATTTATCTATATCATGAGTAAAAAATCTTATTTCCAAATCCCGTAAACAATAAAGTTTTAGAGGCGTTACTAGATTTTATTATGATATTAATTCAACCACAAAGGTACACTTTTTCGTAGACATTTTCATACTGATAATTACATTCGAATATTAATATATAATTAGCTGAAAAAAAACTCTTTAATGGCATGATTATTGTTGAATATTAAACATAAAAACAACAAGCACTAACAAATCAATAGGAGGTTTTATCATGAAACGAACCACATTTATTATCGTTCTGACTTTACTTATTCCGCTGGCTGGGATGGGGCAAAGTCCATCTTCCGTTACTGACGACATATATTTCAAACCGAGTGATGTAAAAATTGTTCAGAAAGCCCGTAAAAATAACGAAGTGCCCAATTACAAAAATGGTGCAAAAGAAATTATTTATATCGACCGTGAAACCAATAGACCAATATCACCCGATTCTACTTATGTTTTAGCGCAAGCGAATGACAGCACTGAAAATTACGACCAACAGGGTGAATATCTTAACGGGTTCAACGGAACTGAATCCGATCTGGAATACGCGGAACGCATTCGCCGTTTTCATAACCCAAGATATACAATTCATATTGGAGATCCCAATTACAACGACATTTACTTCCTGAACAATAGCGACTGGAACGTATATGTTGATGGCACCTATGCTTATGTAACACCTACATGGACAAACCCATACTGGTGGAACTACAATTACAGCCCATATAGCAGTTGGGGCTGGGGTGGTTACGGCGGATATGGTGGATATTACGGCTGGAACAATTATCCATGGAGTTTCAACAACTATTATGGTTGGGGTGGATACGGATATGGTGGATTTGGCTTTGGCATGGGATACGGTTATGGCGGATATTATGGATATGGTGGTTACGGTGGATACGGTGGATACTGGGACTACCCTTATTACGGATACGGTGGTGGCGGTTACTACGGAGGTGGTTACGGATACACTCAACGAAACTCTGCTCATAACGAAGCTAACAGACGTGCAAATTCAGCTGTAGGTTCAAACCGCTTAGACAATGGAGGTTCATCATCGAGAGTGATGAGTGGCGGTTACAACGGAGCATCCGGTAATCCATACACAACTATCAGTGGAACAGGTTCACGTGCTCAATCAACAACTGGCACATCGGCTCAAGGTGTTCGCTCAATAAGCAACGGCTCACGTAGCGCTACCACAGATTATAACGGAACAAGATCGAGCTACAGCCGTGGAAATGGTATCGGAGCAGTAAGAAGCAGCACAGGTTCAAGAAGCGTTATCAACAATAGTAACTACACATCAAGAGCCAACGGTTCAAGTTATGGCACCGGATCGTATATCAATACTCAGCCACGTACTTCACAAAATTCAAATCAATCGAATTACAATACAACAAATAGCTCAACCCGTTCAAGTTATTCAAATCAATCGCCTTCACGCAGCAGCTATTCTACAGGAACAACATCTTCGCGCAGTAGTTATTCAACGGGATCACCATCACGTAGCAGCTCCTACAGTACTTCTTCGAGTTATTCAGGAGGTTCACGCTCATCGTCTCCAAGTTCTTACTCGGCTCCAAGCAACAGCAGTTACAGCAGTGGAAGTTCTTCAAATTCGGGCAGTAGCAGTGGTGGCTCTCGAAGCTCGGGTGGCAGTTCAAGTGGTAGCTCATCAAGTGGTAGCAGAAGATAATTGATTGAATGAATAAAGTGACAAGAGACAAAATTGTTTACCATATTGAAATTAAATAAAATTCAACATATGAAAAAGATAATAGTAGCAGTTGCAGTAATCCTTAGCTGTTCAAACATAATTGCTCAAACTGAATACGACGCGTTGAAATACACGCAAAATGACATTACAGGAACAGCTCGTTACATGGGTATGGCAGGAGCCTTTGGAGCATTGGGTGGTGACCCATCTGCTATCAAGGATAATCCTGCTGGCCTTGGTATCTATCGGAAATCGGAATTAGCGGGAACCATGAATATGACTATGCAAAACACCAATTCTAATTGGAAGTATACCGAAGGTGGTACAACAAAAAATTCATTTGGCTATGCAACAGATCCGTTCAAAATTGGGTTCAATAACTTTTCACTTGTAATTGCTTCTCCAACATGGAGAAATGAATCCGGTGCAAGTGGTTTATTAAGTTCTAACTGGTCATTTTCGTTTAATAGATTAAAAAGCTTTAATCGTACAGCAACTATTAACAGCGGGTCATCCACTTCGTCTATGACCGACTTCATGTCGTATTTCTCTGATGGCCTAAGTGAAGCCGATTTATCCGGAACAAACGGGAACGCGTACGACAACATAAACATTCCATGGATTTCAGTTTTGGCAAAAGAAGGTCATCTAATCAAGCCAGGAAGCGCTCCAAACTCTTGGGAGCCATTATTAGGACTAGGAGAAACAGTTAAACCAATCTATACTTTAAGCGAACAGGGTTTTGTAGACGAATACTCATTAGGCTGGGCAGGAAATTTCAGTAACGTATTCTACCTTGGAACGACCCTGAATTTATTACGTGTCGATTATTCAATATTTACTCAATATGACGAAGAGTTTAAGAATGGTGGTGGTATGAACTTAAATAACACAGTATCTACTACGGGCTCGGGAGTCAATTTAAAGATTGGTGCTATCGTACGCCCTACCGATTATTTACGTTTTGGGTTAGCTGTACACACACCTACAATGTATTCGCTGGAAGATAATTACCAGTCCACATTAAAATTCGACACTGATATTAGAGGATCGGTTTCAACCCCAACTGATGGATATAATAATTTTAAAATTCAGGGACCAATGCAAATAAATGCAAGTGCTGCCGCTGTAATTGACAAGAAAGGTATTATCAGTGTAGAATACGACTACAGCAATTATACCGGAACAAAGTTTATGGATGAAAAAGGAAATACTCAACTCTACACCGAAGATAATGCAAGAATACCAAACACTCTAAATGATGTTCATACCATAAAAATTGGTGGAGAATATAAAGTAACCGATAACTTTTCGCTTCGTGCAGGATTTGCTAATTCAAGTAGTGCCACAAACGCAGATGGAGGGAAAATAATGGTTCTGAACACAACACGTACCGATACAGAATACTTCTTACATAATGGTACAAATTATATGACTGCAGGCTTTGGATACAGAGAAGCCGGCTGGTTTATCGATTGCGCTTATGTTCATAAAAATATGGACCAAACATTTATGCCATATAACTCAAATTTATTATCAAGTAATCTGGCTGTAACACCTGCAACGTTGACGACAAAAACCAACAACATACTGGTCACACTAGGATTTAAGTTTTAAAACTAAAGCCTCCGTTTCACAACGGAGGCTTTTTTTTTGAGCCAAGAAGAGGATCATTTGGTTAAACAAAGTTTTTTGTTTAATTTTGCGTTCTATGCAATTTTAAACACCGAATATGAGAAAGTATATAACTATTTTGGCTGTAATTATTTACAGCACTTCGATGGTAGGTCAAACTGAATTTGACGCATCAAAATTTCTGCAAACTGACATTAACGGGACTGCAAGATACATGGGCATGGCTGGCTCCATGGGCGCAATTGGCGAAGATGCCACTGCAATCAAAGACAATCCTGCGGGTATAGGGCTTTACACGCATTCTGAACTTATGTGTACAGGGAAAGTATTACTACAAAAATCTAACTCAAATTGGTATAGTGGTACAGGTTATTTCTCTCAATCAAAAATGGGATTAAATAATTTTTCGTTTGTTTTTGTTCCATCTTCACTAAAGAAAGGAGCTAAAGATAAAAAAGAAAAGAAAAGAAAACGAGGAAGTTCGTTCAGCCATAATTTTTCATTTAGCTACAATAGGCTAAAAGATTTCAATCGTAGTATGTATGTTGGAAGTGATGTTAATGCAAACAATGTGCAAAGTTCCATTTCTGTTTACTTGGAAGACTTAGCCCGAAACACTATTGGATTTGACGGAAAAGGTAGTGCATTCGGAACCAATCCATGGATATTAGATTTAGCAAATCAAACAGGATTGATTGAAAAAAAGAACACTAACCCCTGGTCAAGCAGTCTCACCAGTAATGAATCTGTCAAACCTGCTTATTACCTTAAAGAAAAAGGAGCAGTAGATCAATACTCGCTCGGTTGGGCAGGAACGTACGAGAATTTCATTCATCTTGGTGCAACTGTAAACTTTCAAACTATCAATTATACTGCCATAGGCAGTTACACCGAAAAATACGAGGTAAGCGGCACTCTGCGATTAAATGACAGCATCAATACCAAAGGAACCGGGATTAGCGTAAATATCGGAGCCATTGTTAGCCCTACTGATTATTTAAGAGTGGGATTATCGGTAAAATCTCCAACTATTTATGCTTTAGTAGACAAAACAAGCGGCAATATGAGCTTTAACAAAGGGACAACAACTTCTACGAAAGAAACGCCGCTATCAACCGTAAATTACAAACTACAAAACCTACTCCAATTCAGTATAAGCACTGCATATTTAGTTGACACCAGAGGACTGATTAGTGCTCAATTTGATTATGGCCTAAACTCTCGTGCTAAACTATTGAGCAAAGATGGTGGAATAGATTATTATATGAACGAAAATCAGGCAATGAAAAGAAACATTAGTAATATGTACACTATAAAAGTCGGTGGCGAATTCAATATCACCGAAAACATCACCGCAAGAGCCGGTTTAGCATACAGTTGCAGTCCAACAAAAAAGGGAGTTTCAGAGTACATAGGAGAAGTAAACAACAATAGAGTGGACACACAATACTTTTTGGGAAATTCAACCATTTTTGAATCAGTAGGCGTAGGTTACCACACAGAAAAATGGTCTATCGATGTTGCATTTACGAACAAAAACATCAAAGAAGATTTTTATCCGTATAATTCAAGCGCTTTAGCTGATAAAGCAGAGGCAGGAATCGTAAAAACATCACTAAACAACATTGTTGTTTCATTCGGTTACAAACTCTGAAATAATACTTTACCCATTATTTCTACCAATAAAAGTCGGCCGTGCAGTCGGCTTTTATTGTTTATAAAGCAGCCGTTTGGTGCATTTTAGCAAGCTTAGTTCATCTATTGGCTATTCGGCTCAAAAAATGTACCTTTGCACCTCAAAATAATAACTACAGATTACTCACTACTTATAACAAATGAGCTTACATTCCGAAATTAAACGTCGCCGTACATTTGCCATTATCAGTCACCCCGATGCGGGGAAAACAACCCTTACCGAAAAGCTTTTACTTTTTGGTGGTGCAATTCATGTGGCCGGTGCCGTAAAATCGAACAAAATAAAAAAAACGGCTACCTCCGACTGGATGGAAATTGAAAAACAACGTGGTATTTCGGTGGCAACATCGGTAATGGGTTTCGAATACCGCGATTATAAAATCAATATTCTGGATACTCCGGGTCACCAGGACTTTGCCGAAGACACCTACCGCACGCTTACAGCTGTTGACAGTGTAATCATTGTGGTGGATACTGCCAAAGGGGTTGAAGCCCAAACGCGAAAACTGATGGAAGTATGTCGCATGCGCAACACGCCAGTAATGATTTTCGTAAACAAAATGGACCGCGAAGGGAAAGATGCTTTCGATTTGCTGGACGAATTGGAAGCAGAACTGGGTATCAATGTTCGCCCGCTAAGCTGGCCTATCAACCAGGGATTTTCGTTCAAAGGCGTATACAATATCCACAAACAAAGTCTGGATCTTTTCACACCCAGCAAACAATCTATTAGTGAATCGGTAGCATTTTCTGACATTAATAGTCCCGAATTGGAAAACTATGTGGGCAAACACGATGCCGAAAAACTTCGTGAGGATATGGAGTTGATCAACGGTGTTTATTCTGAGTTTGATATCGAAAAATACCTGGCCGGCCAATTGGCACCTGTTTTCTTTGGTAGTGCGCTAAATAACTTCGGTGTGAGAGAATTGCTCGACTGCTTTGTGGAAATCGCTCCTTCTCCCAGACCAATACATACACAAGAACGTGAGATTGATCCATACGAAGAGGCTTTTTCTGGCTTTATCTTTAAGATTCATGCCAATATGGATCCAAATCACCGCAGCTGTATTGCTTTTGTAAAAATCTGCTCCGGCAAATTTGAACGAAACGTCAACTACAAGCATGTTCGTCATGGCAAAATGATGCGTTTTTCAAGTCCTACGGCATTTATGGCGCAGAAAAAAGAAACGGTCGACGAAGCTTATGCCGGTGATATTGTAGGTCTACCCGATACTGGGAACTTCAAAATCGGGGATACATTGACTGGTGGCGAATTGCTACATTTCAAGGGTATTCCTAGCTTCTCGCCCGAGATGTTTAAATACATTGAAAATGCCGATCCAATGAAAACAAAGCAATTGGAAAAAGGTGTGAATCAATTAATGGACGAAGGTGTAGCTCAATTATTTACCAATCAGTACAATGGTCGTAAGATTATCGGAACGGTAGGTCAACTTCAGTTTGAAGTAATTCAATATCGCCTGCTGCACGAATACAACGCACAATGTCGCTGGGATCCCATCTCATTGTACAAAGCTTGTTGGATAGAGAGCGACGATGCCGAAGAACTGGAAAATTTCAAGAAACGAAAAGCACAATATATGGCTAAAGACAAAGAGGGACGCGACGTGTTTCTTGCCGACTCAGGCTATGTATTACAAATGGCTCAAAACGATTTCAAGAAAATACGATTCCATTTCACTTCGGAATTCTAATACTAGTTAGTTAGAAAACAGTTTATTGGTTATTAGTACGACAATAGAAAAACAAGCGATTACTTAAAACACAAATTGAATTATAAACATTTTTAAACATTCCCTTATGAGTAAAATTAGAAATATCTTGGTATTACTTTTGGCAGCAGTTGTAATTGTTTATATGTACATGCCGGTGCTGAATTTTCGCTTTTTGAGTTTTCCAATACTTATCATGTTCCTGATAGTGGTATGGATAGTGCTCGACAACTTGGCAAGCATCCAAACACTTGGCAATCAGATCAACGGTCAGCAACAATTACCGAAACTCAAGTCGGCAAAAATTCCGGCAATACTTTTGGGGATCTTGTTTTTATACATTACCATTGTGCCGGCGATTACCACCTGGGCCGTTTTCAGAACAGAAAAATACCGCAGCCTGATTGGCAAAATTGAAACAGGCAAAGAACTTTCCAACCATATGTTGCCTATCTCTATCGAAAAAATCCGAGTGGTAGATCAATCATTGGCCGAACTATTGGGCGACAAAGTACTTGGTTCGCAATCTGCTTTGGGAAGTCAGGTAACATTAGGTACTTTCAATATACAGAAAGTGGGCAACGATCTTTATTGGGTGGCTCCGCTCCTACACTCCGGGTTCTTCAAATGGCAAAAAAATATTGAAGGAACTCCCGGCTATGTAATGGTAAATGCCTGCAATGAGCGTGATGTAAAACTGGTACAAGAAGTCGGCGGCAAAAAAATACACGTAAAATACCAATCGGAAGCTTATTTCTTCGATAACCTGGAACGCTATCTATACTTCCATGGCTATTGGAATGTCGGACTGACCGATTATTCGTTCGAAATTGACGATGCAGGAATTCCATTCTGGGTGGTTACAAAATACAAAAAGACCATTGGTTTTGGCGGCGAAGAGGCCCAGGGTGTTGTAATTGTAAATGCTGAAACAGGCGATATCAAAGAATATTCACTGATCAGTGTGCCAAAATGGGTAGATCGAGTGCAACCGGCAAGCTTTGTTGAAAAGCAGCTTAACGACTGGGGCGAATATGTGAAGGGTTACTGGAACTTTTCGAACGAAAACAAACTAAAAATAACCGAACAAGTTTCGATGGTATATGGCGATGATAATGAGGCATATTGGTACACCGGACTTACTTCGGTGGGTGCCGATGAATCGACCGTTGGATTTGTGTTGGTAAACACGCGTACTAAAAAAGCCATTTGGTACAAACAAAGTGGTGCTACCGAATATGCTGCGCAAAAATCTGCCACAGGTAAAGTGCAGGAAAAAGGGTTCTCTGCCTCTCTACCAATTCCATACAATATAAACAATATTCCAACCTATGTTATCACACTGAAAGACAATGGCGGACTTGTAAAAATGTATGCAATGGTAGCCATTGAAGATTATACCATTGTAGGCGTAGGTAATACCTTACGCGAAGCATTAATGGCTTATAAAAATGCCTTTAATATGTCGGGTAATAAAATTAACGCCAAAAGCAAAACCGAGAAAAAAATCATACAATCAGTGGTGACCCGTATCAATGGTGATGTAAAAAATGGCAATACTTACTATTATTTCACGCTTCGGAATTTACCAAAAGTATTCATCGGCTCATCACAAATATCCAACGATTTTCCCGTAACAGCTATTGGCGATAGCGTAGCGATTACCTTTGATAACGACAATCAAGATGTAGTGGATGTGTCGACTTTTAAGAATAAAACGATTATCCGGTAATTACGAGCTTCTGATATTTGTACGCCCAACTTTAGGATCAACCTGAAGTTGGGCTTTTTTTTGCCCTAATTCGCACATAATAATAACTACGCTTTAGATATATGAATAAGATTACTCCATCTTTCGCCTCTCCTCACTTGAGACAAAACTGCTTAAAGAATAATACCTAAGCATTTCATTCGTCTCAAATTTTAGTAAATATTTAGAATTCAGCCGCTATCCTCTGTCTATTTCAATTTGAGACAACAATGATTTTCGAGCACATAAAACGTTGTGTCGAAAAACAACTTCCCCTTATTTAAATTGCTAATTATCTAAAATATTGCATTTTAGATAATTTTTATGTTGAGTAAATTATGACATAATGTTTTAATTTCAAATTTCATTGTCATAGTTTATACAAATACTAAATGGATTGAGCAAAAAAGTTTTTTAGTTTTAGTCAAAAAACATTAATATATGTGTGTTATTTTGTGAATAATATATAATATTTCGTCCCATTAAGTAAATTTGTAATTAATCCATTATTGTAAAGGTCATCATTTTTACATTACACAAAACCTAATTGTAGCATTTATTACTACACACCTTCTTCGAAAGACAGTCGAACAGCCTCATTAAATCAACTATAAAAAATCTAAACATAAAAACGCACAAAAAGCTACATCACACTGATAATGTAGTATTTAATTTCGATAAGAAGTAAAACTAAAGAGTCAATTTAAACACATTGTCTTTTTTTATTTTTTTGAGGCCAAAAGAAACATAGCCTATTTATTACTACACAGGCATGGCTTCACAGCTACAGAAATTAACTCCACAATTCGCTACGATTTTGTCCGTTACTTTGATTCAGACAAAACAACAATGCATTTTTCCATATTATGGAATTTGCCTCACTATCTTTCAAAACAAAAAAGTATGAACAGAATTATTTTATTAACAACAATCGTTATCGTATCCATCATGAGCTTCTCATGCAAGGATTCTACAATTACCGATCCGGCAATGGGTGTCTCAGAAGACTCAACTGCACTACAATTAGCAAGAAGACGTGCAACAACATTAACCGTTTCAACAAGCACATTAAATATTGCTGAAACAGCAGCAAGCACAGCCAACTTTACCATTAGTTCCAATACGAACTGGAGTGCAAGCAGCGATCAAACATGGTTAACCGTAAGCAACCCTTCCGGTTCGAACAATGCCACAATTACATTAACAGCAGCTGTAAATCCACTCAGTGTAACACGCTCGGCAGTAGTAACCATTTCGGCAACATACGCCACAGCTCAGAAAATAACCATCACTCAGGCAGCAGCCGCAGCTACTACAACGGTTACAAGCGGATCGCCTTATACTGTTTCAGCTCCGATTGCTTTGGATGGCAAAAGCAATATGACCATCAGCTATCTGGAAATCACAAATCCGAGTGGACATTGTATCAAACTTTCTAACTGCTCGAACATTACCATCCAGTATTGTAAATTAGGACCTTCGAAAGGCGAAGGCGTATTTCTATCAAACTGTACCAACATTACCGTTAGAGATTGCTCGATGGAATATGTAGAAAGCGGTGTGGTAGCCGATATTGGTAGTGCCATCAAAGTGCTTTACAACGATATTAAAAATGTTCAGGGACCAATGCCACGCGGACAATTAGTACAATATGGCAACATTAACGGAGCTGGAAGCAGCATCAGCTACAACGTAGGCGAAAATATTTTAGGCCAAAGCTACCCTGAAGATGCTATTAGTCTTTATATGTCGAATGGTACAGCTGCAAGCCCAATACAAGTTGTTGGCAACAAAATACGTGGTGGTGGTCCTTCAGGTTCGGGCGGCGGCATTATGTCGGGCGACATGGGTGGCTCATATGTGCTGGTGCAAGATAATATTCTTGTCAATCCTGGACAATACGGCTTAACTGTATCAAGCGGACACGATATCAACATAAGCAACAATAAGATTTATTCAGCCAAATTACCGTTTAGCAATATTGGTCTTTCGGCATACAGACAATACGATATCTCTACTTACAACATCACGATTTCGAACAATGCAGTTAACTTTACCAATAAAGACGGTGTATTAAACGATATGTGGAACGCAAATAACAGCGGCCCTGTAGCTGGATGGGACACAAATTATCATGATTCAAACGTTACAGCATCTGTATTACCCGCCGTTATGATGGGTGGTGCATTGCAAAGAGCAATAGATTCTAAAAAATAAATCTTTCTCCCATTTATTAGCAATCAATAGGCTGACTTCACAGAGTCGGTCTATTGTTGTTTTTATACCTTTGACTCAGAATCGTCAGCTAGTGAACTTCCTTTCTTATCCGATTTCTTTAGTTTATACTTTTGCGTTATAATTCTTACGATTAATACAATAATTATTGCCAGGAAGACAAGACCCACCAGCCAGCCCAACCAATATCCGAATCCCATCACCGCACTGTCATCATACCCGTTCATCATTTATTATTTGTTGATTATTCTATACTGAAACGTTTGCATTCTCTGTTTACAAAAATACGGCATAACACCACCTCCTTTGTTACACATTTCTTTCTAAAACTTACATGATTCATAGGTTCTTTGCTTGGAAACTGAATATGCATTAGACACATTGCACGACAAACAGAAACAATCAAACTCGAATAGGCAGATCATTGACTATTAATCAAAACAGTTTATCTAATTAAATATCCATTCGCCTCGAAATTTAACCAGTTATATATATATATATATAACTTTACACGTAGTTAACAAATGAGTCATATCATTAAGCCAAAGCCACCAACTAGCTTGCCAAGACAATTAGCATTCATGCCAAGTTCTTTAGCAAGGTTGCCAAAACAATAAGCCATCTTGCTAATACAATTAGCAAGATAGCTAAAGCAATTAGCAAGATAATTTCAGACAAAAACGATTATGTAGAAAGGGGAAGGATATAGTTGTTTCAAGCCCCCTAATTCCAATAATTTTAATTTAATCAGAATATCAAAACTGAGTCATATTGAACAAGTGAAGGTAATTAAAAGCACTGAGAAAACACAACGCACAAAAACTTCACTTACATCCTGTCAAAGAAATAAAATGCATATATTTGCAAAATAAAGCCTTACTCATATCTTAAAACTAAAAATTTGCACTAACCGTTTTTTATCTTTACCATGAAGCGCATTCCACTACTATTCATCACAGTCGTTCTAGCTCTATCGCTATGCGCTCAAGCAAAGAAAACAGTTCGAGCAATCAATATCAGCACTCCTCTAACCATTGATGGAATATTGGACGAACCTGCATACAAACTGGCTACTCCGGCCAAAGATTTTGTTCAACTGCAACCGCGCAATGGGAAACCTGCCATGCAGCCTACCGAAGCTTATTATTTTTACGATCAATCGGCCATATACGTGGGTGCTATGCTCTACGACAGCGCCCCGGATAGCATTTTCAATTATATGACCGAACGGGATAACACAGGCATGGCCGATTATTTCGGGGTGTATATCGACCCCTACAATCAGGGGCAGTTAGCCTATGGTTTTTTTGTGACGCCTGCAGGAGTACAAGTGGATGTAAAGGCAGTGAAAAGCGATGGAGACAATGAAGATGGAAACTGGAATGCGGTGTGGGAAAGTAAAACCAGAATAACAGACAAGGGTTGGGTAGTGGAAATGCGGATCCCGTTTTCGGCCTTGCGTTTCTCTGAAAAAGCGAATAAAACATGGGGACTCAATATGTTTCGAAACATCAGACGCTATAACTCCAATAATTCATGGAATTTAATAGATAGAAATGTAGCGGGATTTATTCATCAGGAGGGGCAACTGGAAGGTATTAAAGACATAAAGCCACCAGTTCGACTGTCGTTTAGTCCGTATTTATCCACCTATCTGGAATCGAAAAAAGGAAGTAAAGCGGACTTTCTGTACAAGGGTGGATTGGATTTGAAATACGGTATCAACGAGAGCTTTACGCTGGATATGATGTTGATTCCCGACTTTGGACAAATACAGTCGGACGACAAAAAGCTAAACCTCTCGCCCTACGAATTGTATTACAGCGAAAAACGCCAATTCTTTACAGAAGGAACGGAACTCTTCAACCGTGGCGGTATTTTCTATTCGCGTAGGATAGGTTCATCGCCAAAATTCTCGGCCAACAACTCACTCAAAGAAAATGAAGTGATTGATTACAGTCCCAGCGAAACGCAGCTGATCAATGCCACAAAAATCTCGGGACGGACAAACAAAGGCTGGGGAATTGGCGTGCTCAATGCCATGTCGCTCGGTTCTAATGCACAGGTAAAAGATACACTCACGGGCAAAGAGCGCAATGTGTCGGTGCAACCGTTTACCAACTACAACGTAACGGTGGTAGACAAATCGTTGAAAAACAATTCATATGTAAGCCTTATCAATTCCAATGTTACCATATTTGGCAACCCCTTCCGGGCCAACGTCACCGCCACCGAGTTTCAGATTCGCAACAACTCAAAAACCTATGCCCTCACCGGAAAAGGAGCTATCAGCTCCCGTGGCGACAGCACTTACGAAACAGGGTATTATGCCAAACTAGGCGTAGAGAAGAACAAAGGTAAATTGCAATACGGCATGTGGCAAAACATGATTACCGATAAATACAACCCAAACGATTTGGGGTACCTGCAGCGCAACAACCAAGTGACTACGGAGGCATGGATTTACTATCAGATTATTGAACCGTTTTGGATTATTAGAGAATGTAACGGAAATATATGGGGAGATCACAACAGAATGTACAACCCCAACACGCTGTACGACAATGTAACGGGTGGAAATTTGAATGTGACGTTTAAAAACAATTACAACTTCAATTTCAATGGTTATTACAATATGGATCGGTACGATTACTACGAAACACGTGTGAAGGGTCGTTTTTACAAATTTGCACATTTTTATTCGTACAACCTGAACTTAAGCACGGATAGTCGTAAGGCGCTGAGTTTCTATTTCCATTACGGACATGCCAAACAGCCCACCACCGATCAATACCAAAATTCGGGTGATTTTCAGGCCACCATGCGGCTAGGACAGCGCCTGCAAATAGATTATATGTTTAGCGTAAGCAATACCACCAACGGTGTGGGATATGTAGATAAAAACGACTCGGAAACCTCCATCACCTTTGCCAAACGAAATGTAAACAGTTTGGAAAATGTAATTTCAACATCGTATGCTTTGAGCAATAAAGCGAGCATAAATCTCAGAGCCCGCCATTATTGGTCGAGCGCTAAAAATAATATATACTACCAATTACAACAAGATGGCAGTCTGATAGCAGACCCAACCTACACAGATAACAAGGATCAAAACTACAATGCTTTTACGGTGGATATGATGCTGAGGTGGAATTTTGCTCCGGGGTCGGAACTTGTGATGGCATGGAAAAATTCAGCCTTTGCCGATCAAAACAGAGTGGAAACCGACTATTGGAGCAACCTGCGCAATACCTGGCTAAACCAGTCGAACAGTCTGTCGGTAAAAGTACTGTACTATATCGATTTCAATAGTCTGAAAAAGAAAAAGACAACATAAGTATTAGGAAATATATAATACACTATAATCAAATTAAAACAAATGGAAGAATAGAACGCGGATAGACGCTGATCTAGCGGATTAAAAAACCGGATTTAAATTTCGACAAGTCAAAATGATTTTCGAGTACTTGGTGTCTTATCAGTCATGCTTGCATGACTTAAATCTGTTATAGATCCATAGAACTATGATCCGTTTTCATCCGCTTAATCCGTAAAATCCGCGTTCTATTTTTTATGATAAATACGATATTATATTCTGACCACAACATAATTGAATTTATCGCACACAGAAAACACAAATAGTACGAAATAAATATTTGATAATTAATATTGGCATATTTCTTAATTCTTTATATTTTTAGACCCCCAACCCCCAAATGGGGGCTTTAAGACGTAGTTTTTGAGATTTATTTTTTGCTCAGTCGGTTATTTAACGAACTCTTAAGCCTCCGTCGGCTGACGGATTGGGGGTCATAACTAAAACATATCATTAAATATTATCGAGTACTTAAAATACAACTCCAACAATATTCTCAAATATGAATCGGTGATATTCGGTATATTCTGTTTAATCCGTGTGCAGTCGGTTCATTACAAAAAAACACACAATATGAAAACCTGGCTACTCCTGATACTTTGCACCTGCACACTTATCGCATCTGCACAAAACCCAACCATTTATAAAACCACTACACTCGAAATAGACTCCATAGCACCCGGCACTTACGTGCATCGCACCTACCTTAGCACTAAAGACTGGGGGCTAGCATCTTGCAACGGAGCCATTTATGTCAACAAGGGTGAATCGGTAGTGTTTGATACTCCGGCAACCGATTCGGTCAGCAGAGAACTGATTTCGTGGATAAAAACGCACACTCACAGCCACATCAAAGCCATAGTGGTCAATCATTCACACGAAGATTGCCTGGGTGGGTTGGCCGTATTTCATAAAGCTGGCATTCCATCGTATTCCTCTAAACCGACGCAAACATTTGCCCGTAACGACACCGTCAATAAACCCGTCGTGCCGCAGCATGGTTTTACGAAAGAGCTGATACTAAAGATCGGCGGAACAAGCATTATCAACTACTTCCCCGGTGAAGGGCATACCCGCGATAATATCGTGAGTTATATTCCTGCAACGAAAGTACTCTTCGGAGGTTGCATTATCAAAGCGTTGGGTTCGGGCAAAGGCAACCTGGCAGAAGCCAATACAAATACCTGGGCAGAATCGGTACGGAATGTCAAACAAAAATTCCCAAATGCTGTTGTAATTATTCCCGGACACGGCGCGTATGGTCCTCGCTCCTTACTCGACTATACAATTAAAATGTTCGGGGAATAATCCAATATGTTTACTATCGAACAAATAAAGGCAGCTCACGCCAACGTAAAAAGTGGGGCAGATTTTCCTGCTTACGTTCAGGATTTAATTCGGTTAGGCGTAAAAAGTTATGATATCTTTGTGACCGACGGACATGGCGAATATCATGGTGAAAAGAATTACAGTATCCGGTCTGCTGCCAGCTACGCGACATTAAACATTGTCGATAGCAGCAACACGGAAGCATTCAGACACAAATTAAAAATGCATCAACAAGGCAAAACGGACTACGCTACCTTCTGTAGGGATACTGCAGACGCCGGTGTGGAAAAATGGACGGTTGATATGCAAGAAATGACCTGCACCTATTACGATAAAGCCGGGAACAAATTGGTGACTGAAACAATTCTGATTGTATAAAAACATATACATACAGATAGAGACGCACAGTTGTGCGTCTCTACAGTTTTGCTAAATTTCAATTAATCTCTATCACTCGCATTGGTTTTGGTTTAGCTTCTTCTTTTTTCGGAATGCTAACCCTCAAAATGCCGTTTTCGTAACTTGCCGAGATACGTTCGCCATCCGCCGTTTGTGGCAAAGTAAACGATCGACTGAACGATTGATAGCTAAACTCCCGTTTGGTATACTGTTCCCCTTCTTTTGTTTCGTTCTCCGTTTTCTTTTCCGACAAAATGGTCAACATCTCGTGGTTTAATTCCAGTTTGAAATCACTTTTATCAAAACCGGGTGCAGCAACTTCTACTTCGTAGGCATCGGCTGTTTCCTTTATATTTACCGATGGCAAAGTAGTATTGGTACGTGAAAAATTACGGTTTGACCAATCGAATAAATCTCCTTCAAAAAGACGGTCAAACACCGATGGAACTTGATTAGAAAATCTTACAAGTGACATAATTGTTTCCTCCTAATTTTTAAATTAAACATTGAATAAATGATTACAACCCGAAGAAATCAAAAGCTGTGCCAGCCCATATTCGATGAAAAAATGTCAGAATCAAAACAACAAATATGACAATCAGACAGCTATATATCAACACATTAATAGGCAAAATAGTTCTTCCAAAGCACAAAAAAACTCATTCTCAATTTGATAAAACAGAGAATGAGCTTTTTTATAAAACAGTAGAGGAACTGAAAAAATGTCACCCCATATTATTCCCAATTTAATATCACTTTTCCACACTCACCACTTTCCATCACATCAAAACCTTTTTGGAAATCATTCATTTCAAAACGGTGAGTAATAACCGGCGTAAGGTCTATACCTGTGATGAGCATTTGCTCCATCTGATACCAGGTTTCCCACATTTCACGTCCATAAATACCCTTCAAAGTCAGTGCTTTGAAAATTATTTTATCCCACTGCACAGTGGTGGAGTTGGGTAAAATACCCAAAAGCGCTATTTTAGATCCATTGTACATGTTCTCTATCATGCTTTCGAAAGCGATGGGCGAACCCGACATCTCCAGCCCGATATCAAAACCGTGCATGTTCAGACTTTTAATAGCACCTTCTACCGTTTCACCCTTTCGGGGATTGATAGTCAGGGTTGCTCCCATTTTCTTTGCAATTTCCAGGCGATAGTCACTCAAATCCGAAACAACAATATTGCGGGCTCCCGCAAATTTACAAATAGCAGTTGCCATAGTCCCAATAAGCCCGGCACCAGTAATCAGCACATCTTCTCCAATCATCGGAAACGATAAGGCGGTATGCGTAGCATTACCAAACGGATCCATGATAGAGGCTACTTCGTCGGATACGCGGGCATCCAAATGCACTACATTCTGAGCCGGCAGCGACAGGTATTCAGCAAAAGCACCATCGCGGTTTACACCTATCCCAACTGTATTTTCGCACACGTGCAATTTTCCACGACGGCAATTGCGGCAGTGTCCGCAAGCAATATGGCCTTCGCCGGTTACACGGTCACCAATACGTATATTTCGCACTCCATGACCCTTATCCACCACTACACCGACATATTCGTGACCTATGGTCATAGGTGTTTTAATGGTACGTTGCGACCAATCGTCCCATTTATAAATATGAAGATCGGTACCACAAATAGCAGTTTTTTTTATTTTAATCAATACATCGTTTACACCCATATGCGGCATGGGCACGTCTTCCATCCAAATCCCTTTCTCGGGACGAAGTTTTACGAGAGCTTTCATATTATTGTTGAATCGTTGAATTGGTAAATTGATAATTTGTTGAAATGATATAAAACCTCCTAGTACAATAACGCGTAGCTAATAACCATTAATAACGCTGAAGGCAAATAACGCGAGCGTAGCGAGTTAAATAACCTTCATTTCTTTGCCCACCTTGGTAAATGCAGCGATACATTTGTCTAAATGTGCAGTTTCATGCGCTGCCGAAATCTGAACGCGAATACGCGCTTGTCCCTTTGGCACAACGGGAAAATAAAATCCGGTTACATAAATGCCTTCGTCGAGCAAGCGGGTAGCCATATCCTGCGATAATTTAGCATCGTATAACATCACAGCACAAATAGCCGATTCGGTAGGCTTAATATCAAAACCTGCCGCTTTCATTCGTTCAACAAAGTAGGCAGTATTTTTGTGCAGTTTGTCCTGTAATTCATTGGTTTCATCCATCATTTCGAACATTCTTATTCCTGCCGCAGCCACCATTGGCGGTATGGAATTGGAAAATAAATACGGACGTGAACGTTGACGAAGCAAGTCGATAATCTCTTTCTTCCCGGTAGTAAATCCACCTATCGCACCACCAAAAGCTTTGCCTAATGTTCCGGTAATAATTTCCACCTTTCCGCGAAGTTGGTAACGTTCAGTCACTCCCCTACCCGTTTCGCCCACCACACCTGCCGAGTGAGACTCGTCCACCATCACCATGGCATTGTATTTTTCAGCCAGAGCCACTATTTTATCCAACGGAGCCACATTGCCGTCCATCGAAAAAACACCGTCGGTCACTATCAGTCTGAAACGTTGTGCCTGAGCCGCTTTCAACTGCTCTTCCAGGTCTTGCATATCAGCATTAGCATAACGATAGCGTTGAGCTTTGCAAAGTCGCACACCGTCAATAATCGAAGCATGATTAAGTGCATCCGAAATAATGGCATCTTCTTCGCTCAGGAGCGGCTCAAAAACACCACCATTTGCATCAAAGCAGGCTGCATACAAAATGGTATCTTCTGTTCCAAAAAAACGAGCAATCGATGCTTCTAGTTGCTTATGAATATCCTGCGTTCCACAAATAAACCGCACTGACGAAACGCCGTACCCGTGAGTATCCAGTCCCTTTTTGGCCGCCTCTATCAACGATGGATTATTAGACAACCCCAAATAATTATTGGCACAAAAATTCAGCACCTCTTTTCCATCGGCTACGCGAATAACAGCACCTTGCGGAGATACTATAATGCGTTCATTTTTATATAATCCGGCCTGTTCGATATTGGTCAACTCTGTTTGCAAATACGATTTAAATTCCTGATACATAATTTAATCATTAAAAAATTCATAATAAGCATTTATCCATTCAGAAAAGACGAACTTCATGCGAGTATTTTATCTGTTTTGATGAAACAAATGTAGTGAATTATTTACAGATTATTTGAATAAAAATTCAATTAAAATTGAGATTTACAACCGACATAAATAAAAAAGGCCATCTCTCATGGAGACGGCCTTTACTACCAATTTTTAAACTAACAATAAAACTAGTTTCCCTTATATCTAATAAATACAGATATAGTTTACAAGTAATCGAGAAACATATTTGGAACTCGTAACAATTTATATGTAACTACTTATAAATTATGACAATTTAGAGCGATAAGTAAATTTATAAACGAAAGGATATATTTCGCAGGCGATACATAATCCGAAAGCAGATTCGAGGAATGCACAAACCCCAAAAACACCTGTCGATGCATACGAAGCAGTATCAAATCCCAAAAGACTACTAACTAAAATCGAAACACTAAATACAAGTCCAATACGTGCTGCAAAAACTTTTGGTCCGGCATTAATAAAACGTTCTTTCAATGCAAACCGTTTCACCAGGCCTTTTGAAACAATGGTAAATACGCTGTATTTGGAATTATTGGTGGCTCTCAGCAAAAAGTCAACGAGCAAAGAACTTATGATAAACAAGTTGCTTGTCAATGCAAAAGCAATTAGAAATAGCACAGTGAACAGTCCATTAAGACGTGCAACTGTTTCATTGATTTTTTGATTGGAAATAGGGCAAATGGCATATGTTTTCATAATCTCTGTTTTTAAATTGAAGTATTTGATTTGTACAATGCAAAGATACAGGGTATAAAGTAGCTATGAAATACCATTTTAAGCGTATTTTATATACCATAAACAGGGTAGAAAAATACAAAAACAACCTTCGCTATTAATTTCCTAAATCATTTTTGTGTATCGTTACAAAAAAGTGTACTTTTGTGCTTCTATTCAAAGCTTATGACACAGGACAGCATGGTGCTTCGCACCGAGAATTTATTTAAAAAATACGGCAAACGAACGGTAGTAAACGACGTCTCCATCAATGTAAAACAGGGAGAAATTGTTGGATTATTAGGACCCAATGGTGCCGGAAAAACCACTACTTTTTATATGACCACCGGCTTGGTAACACCCAATTCGGGCAAGATATTTCTGAATGACGTTGAGATTACAAAATATCCTGTATACAAACGTGCGCAGAGTGGAATCGGATATTTAGCTCAAGAGGCTTCTGTTTTCAGAAAAATGACTGTAGAAGACAATATTAAATCGGTATTGGAAATGACTAAATTTTCCAAGGCTGAGCAAAAAGAAAAACTGGAGACACTTATCTCGGAATTCAATTTGGAACATGTGCGCAAAAATATTGGTGACAGATTGTCGGGAGGTGAACGCCGTAGAACTGAAATTGCCCGCTGTCTGGCTATCGAACCCCGTTTCATTATGCTCGACGAACCATTTGCCGGTGTGGATCCAATCGCGGTTCAGGATATTCAGGATATAGTTTGGAAGCTGAAAGATAAAAATATCGGTATACTTATAACCGACCACAATGTGGACGAAACACTGACAATTACCGACAGGGCTTATTTACTTTTCGAAGGACGAATTTTGTTCCAAGGTACATCGCAGGAACTTGCCGACAACCCAGTGGTTCGTGAAAAATACCTCGGACGAGACTTTGAATTGAAAAAGAAAACCAGAATTTAGCTCGGTTCATCATAGTATATTCAAGAAACAATTATTGATTTATTATTGCGAGTCTGTTTATGAATTAAAAATCAACCTGTGTCTTGTCTTAAACCAGCACAGGTTTTTTCATTAATACGAGATTGACATTTAAGCATTAAATCACAATTAAAATGGGAATACTCAATAACAATACAACTGAAATAATTGTAGACAAAGACATCCTGCTTAAGGTTGTAGAACCGAAGGATGCCGAAATAATTTTCAACACCATCGATAACGAACGCGAGTATCTGAAAGAATGGCTACCATTTGTGGAGGAAACGCGCGACATATCATACACTAAAACATTTATTGAACACACAATTGCCGCTGACTCATCAGACCTTACTTTCACCATATCCTACAAAAATCAATTTGTTGGAATTATAGGACTGAAGGATACCGACATGGGCAACAGAAAAACCGAAGTTGGCTATTGGCTTTCTGAAAAATTTCAACGCAAAGGAATAGTTACGCGTTCGTGCAAAGCTTTAATTGAGTACGCATTTAACGACATGAACCTGCATCGGATTCAATTAAAAGCTGCCACCAAAAACTTTAAAAGTCAGGCAGTGGCCGAAAGACTGGGATTTATTCTTGAGGGAATTGAACGTGACGGTGAACTTCATTCCTACGGCTTTGTTGATTTAAAAGTGCTTAGTTTATTGAAAGAGGATCTATTTAAAGTTTCACGCATCTAGCTAGCCACAAAACTCTACCCCACAGTTCATAAAGCAGTTTAAGTAATTATTCTCCATGCAAAAAGCATCAATTTCAATTTTAGGTTGCGGATCGGCACTTCCCACACGGAAGAACTTCCCTACGGCGCAAATTCTGGAAATGCGCGACAAACAGTTTCTGATTGATTGTGGTGAAGGGACTCAAATTCGCATGCGACAAATGGGAGTAAAAACAAACCGACTGGGGCATGTTTTTATTTCTCACCTGCATGGTGATCATTGCTTTGGATTAATCGGACTAATTTCAAGCTTTGGAATGCTCAATCGCACTGCCGATTTACACATTCATGCACAGGCTGATCTTGAAACCCTCATGCAACCGCAGTTGGATTATTTTTGTACGGAAATTCCTTTCAAAATTATTTTTCATGCCATCAACCCACGCAAGAACGAATTAATTTTCGAAGACAGGTCAGTAAAAGTTTTCTCTATACCATTGAAACACAGAGTGCCCTGTTGTGGTTTTCTGTTCGAAGAAAAACCAAAGGACAGGCATATTATCCGCAGCATGATCGATTTTTATAAAATACCAACCTGGCGAATTCCTAAAATAAAACAAGGTGAAGACTTTGAAACAGAAGAGGGTGAAATCGTATTGAATTCTCTGCTGACCACCGAGTGCGAACCCCCGAAACGATTTGCATACTGCTCTGACACCGCCTATTCCGAAAAAATAATTCCAATGATAGAAGGCGTCGACTGCCTGTTTCACGAAGCCACTTTTATGGACGACGAATTGGTTCGGGCTAAAAACACCCAACACTCCACAGCACGTCAGGCCGCCGAAATTGCGAAAAAAGCAAAGGTAAAAAAACTGATTATTGGTCATTATTCAGCCCGCTACATTCATCAAAACGAGCTATTGGCAGAAGCAACAGCCGTTTTTGAGAATACAGTTTTAGGAGAAGACTTGACCGAATACGAATTTTAGGAAATTGCCTGCAAAACAAAATCCAACAATAAAGCGCATTTTCCACATCGGGAAACGCGCTTTTGTTGTTTTATAGCTTAACGACATTATTTTCTGAAAATACGTCGTAAAGAGCGAATCATTTTATAACCTATCATTACGCCATCTAACATATTCAGACCCTTGGTAAATCGTCCAAAAACATATGATGCTACTGATGCCGGTGAAAGTAGTTGCTGAGACGAATC